>FLOH01000024.1_pt1 | contig 609439 bp, 623 predicted proteins | sample 756751 | NCBI WGS metagenome assembly FLOH01 (sample SAMEA4026879, study PRJEB14308) | marine metagenome | biome: coastal water; material: water | depth 74 m
TCTCATTGAGAAAAGGATATGCCACATGACCAAGACTACAGTTATCGACTTTGCAAAACCAAGCGATTTTTCACTGTATAGGTGTCACATCCCGGCAGGTAGTAAGGCTGTTTTTTGAACAGCTCTGGTTTGAGTTTGTGCCAGTCTTTCATGGCTTGCAAGGGCGGCTTGCTGCCCAAGGCTGATTGCGGAAGTTGTTGGTTGTAGAGCCAGACGTATCGATGCAGCGTGGCCTCCAGTTCTTCGCCTGACCGGAAGTGGTGGCTTTGCAGGACTTCTTCAATGCGCCCATTAAATCGTTCGACCATGCCATTGGTCTGGGGTGATTTCGGCGGGGTCAAGCGGTGCTCGATGTCGAGGGCGGCGCAAAGCGTGTCGAACTCATGCTTGCCAGTTGCGGCCCGCTTGCGCAGGCCAAAGAGCCGATCGGTGAACTCTTTTCCATTATCGGTCAAAATGGTGCGGATGCGGATTGGGCAGGCACGCTCCAGGTCGCGCAGGAACCGGCGCGCATTGGCTGCCGTCTTTGCATTGAAGATGCGGATGAAGACCCAGCGCGTGGCCCGATCAATGGCAACGAAAAGATAGCGCCGGCGGCTTTCATCAGCCATCTGGGGTAAGTATTTCACATCGATGTGGATGTATCCGGGTTCGTAGGCCTTGAAGCCACTGTGTTTTGGTCGGGCTACCTTGGCCTGCAGGTCGCGCAGGTTCCCCGCACCGTGACGACGCAGGCATCGATCCAGCCCCGACCGCGAGACATTCGGGTTCAGGAACTCACGGACGACAGCCAGAAGATCGTCGAGCGAGACCTGCAGCGTCGTGCGCAGCGCAACCGCAACGGCCTCCTGAGCCGGTGTCAACGTCGTCTGCAACCGATGGGGCGTGTGGCTGCGATCCTCGACGCTGTCGCGCTTGCGCCACTTGTAGACGGTCTGCGGTGTCACCCCGTAACGGGCGGCAAGAACTGTCCCTGCATCATCGCTAACTTGGATCGCCGCGCGGACCTTCGGGGTCGTCGTCGCTTGCTTGTGAAGATGGATCAGCATGGTTGCACTCCCTCCCTAATGTTCCTCAAAACCGATCTTGCCATGAAAAGGGCGAAGCGACGAGGGGAAATGTGATCATCCGGGATGGAACAAATAGCCTTAGGTTTCGAAGTTCCAGATGGGTTACTCACTCATATAAATTACATAACGGATAGAATAATTCCTCCTCTAGATGTTGATACTAATGAGGAGAGCATGATCGATCTTGTAGATTTGTTGCTCAAATCGAAACATAAAAATTGGGAATACGAAGAAGAGGTGCGTCTCGTAAGGGCGCTCCAAAATTGCGATGAGGTGGATGGACTTTATTTCGCTGAATGGAACCATGTTACTGTGCTTAAGGAGGTGGTTCTTGGAGATCGCTACCTTTCAAAAGACGATACAGGTATTCAAAGTATTCTAGAAGATTCAGGGGTGATGTTTATTACCGCACGGCCAGAATTCAAAGGCTTCAAAATGACTCCGCAAAAATACCAAAAGCTACATAAAAAATTATGAGCTGTGCAGCCCCCAAAACTTACTCTGAACAGACATTCATTGCATGCCCTGCCCTCGACCGCTAAGTCCGCATATCCGCATAGAAGACATTCACCCCTCAGCCCCAGCAATCACCGCCCGCAAAAATGCCAACGCCTCGTCGCTATGCCAATCTGCATCGCCCCGCATCCGGGCAATTTCCTGCCCTTCAGGGTTCAGCAGGATCGTGATCGGCAAACCGAACACCCCGATCTGGCTGGTCAGCTTTTGTTTCGGGTCAAGCCATGTTTCCAGCACCGTGATCCCGGCCTCGTCAAAGAACTTGGTGATCGCCGGCGGCGGATTGCGCCCGACCGCGATCAGCTGCACGGCGAAATTATCGCCGCCCAGTTCCTGCTGCAACGCCTCCAGCCCCGGCATTTCCTTGCGACAGGGCGCGCACCACGTGGCCCAGAAATTCACCAGCACATATTTGCCCTGCCGTTCGGCCAGCACATGCGACCCCCCCGCCAGATCAGTCACCGCAACCGCTGGCAAATCCACCGGTGCCGCCGCAATCGCCAGCTTTTTCATCTCGCCTGTGCGCAACGCCTTCATTGCGTCGATATCCACGCCCGCCCCAAAGGCAGGGTTTGCACCAAACGCGATGGCGGTATAAAGCACGGTTAACAATAAGGCTCGTCTCATCTCGGGTCTCCTGACTGAAAGTATCACAATGGCCGACGACAAGAAATCCAACACGATGTGGGGCGGGCGGTTTGCCTCGGGTCCAGATGCGATCATGGAGGCAATCAATGCCTCGATCAGCTTTGACAAGCGAATGGCAAGTCAGGATATCGAAGGCTCGCGCGCCCATGCGTCGATGTTGGCCGCCACGGGTATCATTACCGATAGCGATGCCAGCGCGATCCGGAAAGGCCTGCTCACGGTATTGTCAGAAATCGAGGGCGGAAGTTTCGCGTTTTCCACAGCTCTTGAAGACATCCACATGAATGTCGAAAGCCGTCTGAAAGACCTGATCGGTGAACCTGCCGGGCGTCTGCACACGGCGCGGTCGCGCAACGATCAGGTGGCGACTGATTTCAAACTTTGGGTTCGCGACCAGATTGATGCGACAATTCAAGGGCTTGAGGCCCTGATCCGGGTGCTGCTGAAACAAGCCGAGGCGGGGGCGGGAATGGTCATGCCGGGATTTACCCATCTGCAAGTCGCCCAACCGGTGACGTGGGGGCATCACATGATGGCTTATGTTGAAATGTTCGGGCGCGATATGTCGCGGATGCAGGATGCGCGCACGCGGATGAACGAAAGCCCCTTGGGGGCGGCGGCCTTGGCCGGAACATCCTTCCCGATTGACCGGCATATGACCGCCAAGGAACTGGGATTTGACCGACCGGCAGCCAATTCGCTGGATGCGGTGGCTGACCGCGACTTCGCGCTGGAATTCCTGTCGGGCGCTGCAATCTGTGCCATGCACCTGTCACGCTTTGCCGAAGAACTGGTGATCTGGTCTTCAGCCCAATTCCGCTTCGTGCAATTGTCCGACCGGTTCACCACCGGTTCCAGCATCATGCCGCAGAAAAAGAACCCGGATGCTGCCGAACTGATCCGCGCCAAGATCGGGCGCATATTGGGTGCGATGGTTGGTCTGTTCACGGTGATGAAGGGGCTGCCGCTGACCTATTCCAAGGACATGCAGGAAGATAAGGAACAGGTGTTTGACGCCGCTGACAGCCTGATGCTGGCGCTGGCCGCGATGACCGGTATGGTCGGCGATATGAAGCCCAACGCCGAAGTTCTTGAAAAATCCGCTGCCACCGGCTTTTCCACCGCCACCGATCTTGCCGATTGGCTGGTACGAACCCTGAACATGCCGTTTCGCGACGCCCATCACGTGACCGGCATGCTGGTAAAACTGGCCGAGGATCAGGGCTGCGATCTGCCCGATCTGACACTGGTCCAGATGCAGGGCGTGCATGCTGCCATCACCGACGACGTGTTTCAGGTGCTTGGGGTGCATAACTCGGTCAACAGTCGCACCAGTTATGGCGGCACCGCACCCGATCAGGTGCGCGCCCAAATCGCCCGTTGGAACGAGGTGCTGAAATGATACGTCGGTATGCTTGCTTTCTGGCCGTTTTATTGGCCTTGTCGGCCTGCGGCATAGACGGTGAACCGTTGACGCCGCCCGCAAAATCCTCGCATTCCTTTAGCTGGTTCTAGGGGGCTCAATGTCGGGATTACGCGCATCCTATCTGCTGTTGGCGGTCATTGGCACCATCGCCCCGATGCTGTTTTACGTGCCGTGGATGCAAGCCAACAATGCCGGTATTTTCAACCTGTTGGCGGCGTGGAAGGCCAACGGGGCGACGCTGGGCCTTTACTATGATCTGGTGATTTCCGCCCTTGCGCTGAACCTGTGGATCGTTGCAGAAACCTATATCCGCAAGGATTACTGGGTGCTGATCTGCGTGCCCGCCATCTATCTGATCGGGGTCAGTTGCGCGCTGCCTTTGTTTCTGTTTCTGCGCACGCGCCCGGTGACCTGAGCATGGATCATTTCCTTTACAAAGGCGGTATTCTGCACGCCGAAGACGTGCCACTGCCAGAAATCGCTGCCGCTGTCGGCACGCCGTTTTACGTCTATTCCACGGCCACTTTCACCCGGCATTACCAATTATTCGCCGAGGCGCTGGCGGGCATGGACCACCTTGTCTGTTACGCGATGAAGGCCAACGGAAATCTGGCGATCCTGAAACTGATGGGCGACCTTGGAGCCGGCATCGACGTGGTGTCAGGCGGTGAATATGCCAAAGCCCGCGCCGCCGGTATTCCTGGCGAACGGATCGTGTTTTCAGGCATCGGCAAAACCGCCGACGAAATGCGGATGGCGCTAAGCGGCGGCATCCGGCAGTTCAACGTCGAAAGCGAACCCGAATTACTGGCGCTGTCAGCCGTGGCCACCAGCCTTGGCAAAATCGCGCCGATCACCATTCGCGTCAACCCGGATGTTGACGCCAAAACCCACGCAAAAATCGCCACCGGCAAGTCGGAAAACAAGTTCGGTATTCCGATCACCAAAGCCCGCGCGGTCTATGCGATGGCCGCGGCCCTGCCGGGGATCGAGGTGATGGGGATCGACGTTCATATCGGCTCGCAATTGACCGATCTGACGCCGTTTGAAACCGCCTTTCTGAAGGTCGCCGACCTGACCGTGCAACTGCGCGCAGATGGGCACAATATCCGCCGTCTTGATCTGGGTGGCGGTCTGGGCATTCCCTACCAGATCAACAATTCCGCCCCGCCTTTGCCGCTGGATTACGGCGAAGTCATTCGGCGCACCGTCGGGGGACTGGGATGCGAGATTGAGATTGAACCGGGTCGTCTGATTGCCGGCAATGCCGGTCTGTTGGTCAGCTCTGCGATCTATGTAAAGGAAGGCGAAGGCCGGAATTTCCTGATACTTGATGCCGCAATGAACGACCTGATCCGCCCGGCCATGTATGACAGCCACCACGACATCGTCCCGGTGAATGAGCCCGCCGTGGGTGTGGAGCCGACATTGATTGATATCGTCGGCCCGGTCTGTGAAACCGGTGACACCTTCGCCAAGCAACGCGCCATGCCGCCGGTTGCAGCTGGCGAGCTTGTCGCCTTCCGGTCAGCCGGGGCTTACGGGGCGGTTATGGCCTCGGAATACAACGTCCGCCCGCTTATTCCCGAAGTTTTGGTAAATGGGGATCAATTTGCTGTCATTCGGCCAAGGCCAAGCTTTGACGAAATGATAAACCGCGATAGACTGCCTCCGTGGCAGTTGGATCGTGACTAGGATGCGCTTGCCGCTGACCCGGAAATTGAGTGGTTGATGGCCAGAGAAAAACGTCAGATCGAGATTTCAGCAACGCAGGGAATGCGCAAATCCCGCGCCATGAAATTCCTGCGCCGTCCGCTGTTTCTGACCCGCCTTGGCATGTTCGCCGAACGCATCACCCGCGCCTTTTGGCCGCTATGGTCAATCGGATTTGTCCTGTGGTCTGTTCTGGCCTTCCGGCTGGTTGAAACTGTCCCTCCTTGGGCCGCACAAGCCGGTTTTTCGGTGACGGCTTTGGCCGCTTTGTGGTTCGCCGCGCAAGGCCTCAGAAAATTCCGCTGGCCGGGTCAGGACCATGCCGCCCTGCGCCTTGATGCAACCCTGCCGGGCCGGCCTTTGACTGCCATGTGGGATCAGCAGGTTTTGGGCTTGGGCGACGCCGCCTCGACCGCCATGTGGCGCGCGCATGTCGCCCGGATGACTGAACAGGCGGCAAGTGCGCGCGCAGTTGCGCCCGATCTGAAAATCTCGGGGCTTGATCCGTTTGGCCTGCGTTATGTCGCCGCCACCGCCTTTGTGATGGCGCTGATTTTCGGCAATCCCGACCCCGATGCTGACCTTGGAAATCTGCTGGGCACCACACCAGCGCAGGCTATGGCCCAAGGTCCGATTTATGAAGGCTGGATCGAGCCACCGCGTTATACCGGGCTGCCAGCGATTTATCTCAACGAAGTCAAAGGCGATGATCCGCTGCCGGTACCGCAAGGCAGCAAAGTCACCCTCAGGCTTTATGGCGAAACCGGCGATCTGGGGGTGCGCGAAAACCTGTCAGGTTTAGCGCCTGTCACAGACGGCGCCCCCGTCAGCCAACTGGATTTCGTCGTGACCCAAAGTGGCGATCTGACGGTGACCAGTAAAAAGGGTAACGATATCGGCTGGCGCATCGTAATGACCCCGGACACCCCCCCGGTGATCACTGCCACAGGCCTCGCCGAACGCAGCCCGAGTGGCGAAACTAAACTGCCCTTCAGCGCGTCAGATGACTATGGCGTCACCCACGGCACCGCCCGCATTACGCTGGATATGGCCACGGTTGATCGTCGCTATGGGTTGGCGCTGGAACCGGAACCGGTCGCACCAGTGACCCTTGATTTGCCGCTGCCTTATAATGGCAGTACGGACACCTTTAAGGAAACGCTGGTCGATGACTTATCAAAGCATCCATGGGCCGGTCTGCCGGTCGCCCTTACCCTTACCGCCAACGACGCGATTGACCAAACCGGCACCAATACGCCTGAAATCTTTGCCCTGCCGGGACGCCGGTTTTTTGACCCGATGGCTGCCGCCCTTGTCGAACAACGCCGCGATCTTTTGTGGAACCGCGACAACGCGCAGCGTATCGCATTGGTGCTGCGGGCGCTGACCTATTTACCGGAAGAAATCTTTGACAGCCAAAAGGCCTATCTGACCACGCGATCTGTGATACGGCGGCTCGAGATTAACGCCAAAACCCCGCTAACCGACAAGATGCGCGATGAATTGGCCGAAGCCCTTTGGAAAGCCGCGCTGCAACTTGAAGACGGTGATCTGGCCGATGCCGAGGCGCGCTTGAAACGCGCTCAGGAACGTCTTTCGGAAGCCATCAAAAACGGTGCGACCGAAGAAGAAATCGCCAAACTGGCCGAAGACATGCGCCGCGCCATGCGGGACTATATGGAAAAACTGGCGCGCGAGGCCGAACAGAACCCCGACCAGCAACAATCACAAGACGGCGAACAGCAGGAAATCACCCAAGACCAGTTGCAGGAAATGCTGGACCGCATTCAGGACCTGATGCGCGAAGGTCGCACCGAGGAAGCGCAGGCGTTGCTGGAACAACTCAGCGAAATGATGCGCAACATGCAAATGGCACAGCGCCAGCAGGGCGAAGGGCAGGGACAAGGCCAACAGGCGATGCGTGATCTGCAAGAAACCCTGCGCCAGCAACAGGGCCTGTCGGACGAGGCTTTCAAGCGTTTGCAGGAACAGTTCAACAGCCAACGGCAACAGGGCCAGAACGGCCAGCAAGGTCAGCAACAGCCGGGGCAACAGGGTCAGCAAGGCAACCAAGGCGAGCAGGGCCAACCCGGTGGTGAAGGCAACCAGAACGGCAACGATCAGCCCCGCGCCCTAAGTGACCGTGAATTGGCCGAGCGCCAGGAAGCCCTGCGCGACATGCTGGAAAGCCAGCGCAATGGACTGCCGGATGCGGGCAATCCCGAAGGCCGTGCCGCGCGTGATGCGCTGGAACGGGCCGAAAGAAGCATGGGCGATGCAGGGCGCTCGCTTGATAAGGGCGACATATCGCAAGCGTTGAATGAACAGTCCGACGCATTGGATGCACTGCGCGAAGGCATCGAAAGCCTTGGTCAGGAAATGGCCCGCAATCAAAGCGACAATATGGGCCGTCAAGGCGATCAGGCCGGGCGGCCTGACCCGAATTCCGAACGCGATCCACTGGGCCGCCAAGCCGGCTCAGTCGGGCGGCTTGGCTCGGACGAAAACCTGCTGAACGGTAAAGACCCATATTTGCGGTCGCGTGAGTTGCTGGATGAAATCCGCCGACGCACGGGCGAGAAAAGCCGCCCTAAGATCGAGCTTGAGTATCTGGAGCGCCTGCTTGACCGGTTCTGAACCTCGCCTGAACCAGTTACTGAGCCACTCCCGACAGCCGTCGTCAAACCACCGCAATAAACAATAAGGACCAGTTTTGTGAAACAAAACTGCCGGGCCCAACAAAAACCGACCGAAGGGCGGAATTTTGGCGGGAGAACCCCGTTACAGAATCTTGGCCAACAGGCCCTTCACGACCTTCATTAAACCGGAAAACCCATCTGCCAGACCACGGCGCAGGCTGTCGATCAGGTTGACATAGCTGTCAAGGTAGGGTTGCGCGGCTGGCATGGATGTACCGATTTTTGCGGCCAGAACATACAGGATGACCAACAAAAGAGCCAACACAACTGCCAGATAAAACCCCGCCCGACTTTTTACGTTATTGTGATTGCGCGCCCGTGCCTTGGCTGCGGGGGTGCCGTCCTGCCCGCGCGCTTTGTCGTGGCTGGAACGCAATGATGAATTCAGCTCGTTGATGTCGGGCAAAGTGCGCGCGGCACTTTCCTGTCTGGCTTGGCGCGGTGGGATTGGCAGAACACGCAGGTCCTCCACTTGTTCCAGATCATCATCGCCGTCTGGGTCGTCGTCTTCGGTTCCCTTATACCCGGCTGCATGGCTATCGTCATCAGTTGCCGCATCGGGTGTGAAATGGATGCGCCTTTTAGTCGCCGTATCGGCCGCTTTTTGACTGCTTTCGGCAGCCCGTGTCGTGGCGGTTTCCGACGATTCAGCGCCGGTAATTTCAGCGTCGCGTGCCGACGCCTCGCGCAAAGCTTCGCTGCGCAGGATATCCAGAACCGAGGGGTCGGTTTTTGTCTGGGCGAAGGCCGGTTGGGGCGACATGGCTTCAGCCGCATCTGGATCATCCAGATCGTCGTCGACCCTATCGAAAATTGCATCCGGCCGGTGATCCGCCTCGTCGGTCAGGTCGGAGTCAGCACCGGCCTCAAAGCCCGGCGTCACATCTTCAGGCGCGTCCGTGTCATCTTCGGTCGCTACCCGACTAAAAGACGCCGCTGGGTGTTCCTGAAACCAGGTGTCACCACAATTTGCGCATTGCACATCGCGCCCGCTTTCAGGGATCGCGTCTTCGGCGACTTCATATTGCGCGGCGCAGTTCGGGCAGATCAGACGCATCCGGACCTCGATGACTTTTATCGGCCAATTTCAAAGACGAATCAGCCTTGCAAGTTACTTGTAACGGCGCATGTCTTTCATTCCAAGTATCTGATAAACCAGTCGGCGATTGCAACCACCGGGTCTGTGGGCAACTATTACGCGTTGGACGAATCGGAGCACAGCGTGATTGAACTGGCAACTGCCGCTTATAGCTATAGCGGCAACGACCTTTTGAAGGACCTGACCCTGCGTTTGGCGCCCGGGTCGTTTCATTTTTTGACAGGCCCGTCGGGGGCTGGCAAGACCACTCTGTTGCGGTTGTGCTACATGGAGCTGTTGCCAACCAGCGGTCTGGTGCAGATTTTTAACCGAGATGTGACCACTCTCAGCCGCGACGAGGTGGCGCTGGCCCGCCGTCGCATCGGTGTTGTGCATCAGGATTGCAAGTTTCTGGATCACCTGACGGTGGCCGAAAATATCGCCTTACCGCTGAGCGTTTCAGGACGCGACGCCAGTGCGCAGGAAAGCAATTTGGACGAATTACTGGCCTGGGTCGGGCTGGCCGCACAACGCAACAGTCTGCCGCCGCAATTGTCAGGCGGCGAACGGCAGCGGGCGGCGCTTGCACGGGCGGTTGTTATGTCGCCGGATGTTATCATTGCTGATGAACCCACCGGAAACATTGATTGGGAGATGGCCGTGAGGTTGCTTAATCTTTTGGTCGAGCTGAACCGGATGGGTAAAACGATCCTGATCGCCACGCATGATCTGAACCTGATCCGCAATGCCAAAACGCAGGTATCGGCGCGTGTGCTGCGCATTCACAATCACCGGCTGCAACTTGCGGGGGCAGATCTGTGAGGGAGATTTTCGCGTTGTTCAGGGACTTGCTGGCCGGCGATAAAAAGGCCGACCGAGTGGTGCCACCGTCCGGATTTACGGCGCGTCTGACAACATTTACCGCCGCTTCGATGGCGTTTCTGGCGGTGTTCGCTTTGGCGCTTGCACTGGCGACGGGGCGATTAGCGGGTCGCTGGACTGCCGAGTTGGCACGCACTGCCACCGTGCGGATTTCGGCACCCGACGGGCAGATGGACGCGCAGGCCAAAGCGGTTTTGAACGTGTTGGCGACAACAACCGGCATTAAATCGGCACGTGAACTGACCGATGAGGAGCAACGCAAATTGCTGGAACCATGGTTCGGCCCCGATCTGCCGCTCGAAAACCTGCCGATCCCAAGGCTGATTGAAGTGGTCGAGGACACCGCTGGCCCGGATATCGAAGGCCTGCGTTTGCGCCTGTCTGCCGAAGCGCCGGGGGCAATATTTGACGATCATACCCGTTGGCGTAAACCGCTGGTGGATGCAGCTTTCCGCCTGCGATTGCTGGCAGGGTTTTCGCTGGCGCTGATTGCGCTTTCCATGGCTGCAATGATTACGCTGGCGGCACAGGCCGCATTGGCCGCAAATGCCACAGTGATTTCAGTCCTGCGACTGGTTGGCGCCAAAGACGCCTATATCGCCCGCGCCTTTGTGCGCCGCTTTACCCTGCGCGCCTTTGCCGGGGCCGGTGTGGGTTCCCTTTTGGCGCTGATTGCCGTTGCGTTGATGCCCGCTGCCGCCGAAGAAGGCGCGTTTCTGACCGGGCTTGGGTTTCGCGGGATGCATTGGGCGTTGCCGTTTCTGGTGCCGCCACTTGCCGCTATTGTGGCGTTTTGGGCGACCCGACAGGCAGCATTTCGCACCCTTAAAGGGCTAACCTGATGGCCTATCCGGTGCAGCTTTTCATGTCGCTGGTGTTCATCATTCAGATGTATCTGATGATGGTTCTGATGGCGCTGTTTTACACGCCGTTTGCGCTGTTTTCCCGCGAATGGGCGTTTCGCGCGGTGCATGCTTATACCGGCTGGGTGCGCTGGACGGCTGGCTGGATGGTTGGGCTGCACTCGGAAATTCGCGGCATCCCACCGACGGGCGAGGTGATTATCGCCTCCAAACATCAAAGCTTTTTTGACATTATCATGATCGTTCACGCAGTGCCGCGCCCGAAATTCATCATGAAAAAGGAAATCCTGTGGACTCCGATCGTCGGGTTTTACGCCAAACGCATCGGCTGTATATCGGTTGATCGTGGCAAGCGCAGTCTGGCGATCAAAAAGATGGTTGTGGACGTCAATTCCGGCACCCAGCTGCCGGGTCAGCTGATCATTTTCCCGCAAGGCACGCGGGTCGCGGCAGGTGCGCGCAGGGCCTATAAGATCGGAACCGCCGTTCTTTATAATGAAACCGGGCAGGCTTGTGTGCCAGCGGCCACCAATGTCGGCGTGTTCTGGCCACGGCACGGGATTATGCGAAAACCCGGTCTGGCGGTGGTCGAGTTTCTGCCCGCCATCGAACAGGGTCTGTCAACTGACGATTTCATGGCCGAACTCGAGGCTGTGGTTGAAAACAATTCCGACCGGTTGATGGTGGATGCAGGGCTTGTCATCAAGGGGTGAGGCGATGAAATATATTTCGGATATGACGCAGCTTGAGGCGATTTATGGCGCGCCTGTGCCAACCTCGATCTCCAAAGTGGCGGACCACCTGACGCCGGAATATCTGGCATGGATCATGGCGTCGAGGTTTTGCGTTTTGTCGACCGTAGGGCCGGAAGGCACCGACGGAACCCCGCGCGGCGACGACGGGCCGGTGGTTGCCGTAAAGGATGCGCGCACGCTTTTGATGCCCGACTGGGCTGGCAATAACCGCATTGACAGCCTGCGAAATATCCTGCGCGACCCGCGGTGTTCGTTAATGTTCATGGTTGCAGGGTCGAACAATATCGTGCGGGTGAACGGGCAGGCGAGGATCTCGGCCGACGAAGCCCTGCGCGGGCAGTTTAGCCGCAAAGGCATGCTGCCGCGCACGGTTTTGGTGATCAATATTGACGAGGTTTATTTCCAATGCGCCAAGGCGATATTTCGCGCCGGGTTGTGGAACGTAAGCGAAAAACCCGACGTACCAAGCGCGGGTGATTTTATTAAGGCGATGACCAAGGGTGCCGAAGGCGGCAGCGCCTATGACGCCACCTATGACGAGCGGGCCAAAACCCAGTTATGGGAACGCGACTATTAAGGTGGCGAACGTCTTTCGCCCCACACGCTGAAACCAGCGGCAGGGGAAAGCGTCATTCTCGTATATGGAATAGATAGAAGGCGGGCCCGCCGATATGGTTGATAGGCCGAAATGGGCTGGAAAGCCCTGTACCTGTCGATCTGTAGGTTTCCGGCTGGCCCCTCGGGATGTTTACCGTGATGTGCGGGGCCGAACCATGTTTAAGCGCTTGCAGGCTGGTTTAAGGCCGCCGCGTTAGGGATTGGTAAAGCATGCGTACGGTGGAGGTGTTTACGAGGGTCGCCCGCAAAGATACCTGTCGCAGCGCAATCTATTTCCGGTTATGCAAGCGGCATGACAACAAGCCCCGAATTTGAGATTTTTCTGGTAGCTCCTCCCGGGTTGGAAACGACCCTTTGTGCTGAAGTGACCGAAAAAGGGTTCACCAACCCAGTCGTGTCACCCGGTGGCGTGACGGTTACCGGTGGCTGGCCCGAGGTTTGGCGGGCCAATCTGGTTCTGCGCGGTGCCAGTCGGGTTTTGGTGCGGATTGGTGGATTTCGTGCGATGCATCTAGCGCAGCTTGACAAGCGGGCGCGAAAATTTGCATGGGGCGATTTTTTGCAAACCGGCACCGTGCTGCGGGTCGAAGCAACGTGCCGGAAATCGAAAATTTACCATGCCGGGGCCGCCACGCAACGCATCGAAACGGCGTTGGTGGAAGAAATGGGCGCCGTTATTTCCGCCGAGGCCGGAATGCGGCTGATCACCCGGATTGAAGACGATCTGGTCACGTTCAGCCTTGATACAAGCGGCGAGCCTCTGCACAAACGCGGACATAAAATGGCAGTCGGCAAGGCGCCGATGCGCGAAACACTGGCGTCGCTTTTTCTGCGCGAATGCGGGTATACTGGCACGGAACCGGTGGCTGATCCGATGTGCGGATCGGGCACATTTGTGATCGAGGCGGCCGAAATCGCTGTTGGTCTGAACCCGGGGCGCAGCCGTAGATTTGCGTTTGAAAACTTTGCCGGATTTGATCATCAGGCTTGGCAAAACATGCGCGCAGTGCAGCCGGATGTTGCAACGCCGCTGCGGTTTTTGGGTTGTGATCGCGATGCCGGAGCGATCAGGATGAGTACTGACAACGCCGAACGCGCTGGTGTGGCAGCGATCACATCGTTTCAAAATCAGGCTGTCAGTGATTTCGCGCCGCCGCCCGGCCCGCCGGGGCTGGTGATGGTCAACCCGCCTTATGGCGGGCGGATTGGCAACAAAAAGCTGCTTTTTGCCGTCTATGGCGCGCTGGGAAAGACCCTTGCCGCAAGGTTTTCCGGCTGGCGGGTTGGGCTGGTCACCAGCGAGCCGTCGCTGGCAAAATCGACAGGTCTGCCGTTTTTGCCGAACGGCCCCGTTGTGTCACATGGCGGGTTGAAAATCGGGCTGTATCGCACCAAAGCCCTCTAATCTTCTCTCCATAAAGGGCTTATCGCGTGCAGAGTTCCGCTGCCTGTTCAAGGACATATGCGTTAGGCGAGAAATCGCAGCCGTCAACCCAAGGATACTCGCCAAAGGTTATCCAAGCGTCATGGAATTCGCCAACGTAAACGATAATATTTTCTGGCTCATGGCCAATGATGGGCAGGTGTCGCTACCGCTGCCAATCGCACCGATGCCGCAGTTACGCCGCCAACCCCTTGCTGCCGATATCCAGAAACTTCTTCCGACGCTCGCTCAGCAAATCTTTAGGAGTTTTCAAAAGCAAATCCGCCAGCATCTTTTCCAGAGCTTCGCTCACATTCGCAAGCGTCGTTTTACGATCACGTTGCGCGCCCCCCATGGGTTCGGGGATGATCAGATCGCAAACGCCCAGTTTCAGCAGATCTTGCGCGGTCAGACGCAGGGCCTCGGCTGCTTCGCGCATTTTGTTGGCGTCTTTCCATAAGATCGACGCACATCCCTCGGGCGAGATTACCGAGTATACCGAGTGCTCCAACATGGCGACGCGATTGGCCCCGGCAAAAGCCACGGCACCGCCGGACCCGCCTTCGCCAATAATGATCGAGATCAACGGAACTTTGACTTGCAAACATTTTTCGGTCGAGCGCGCAATCGCTTCGGATTGGCCGCGCTCTTCGGCGCCGCGGCCGGGATAGGCGCCTTTGGTATCGACCAATGTGATAATCGGCAGGCCGAACCGGTCGGCCAAATCCATCAGACGGATCGCTTTGCGATAACCTTCGGGACGGGCCATGCCAAAGTTGCGTTCAATCCGCGACTTGGTATCATGACCTTTTTCGTGACCAATCACCATGACCGGGCGATCGTTAAACCGGGCAAGCCCACCCATGATCGCGTGGTCATCAGCAAAATTCCGGTCCCCTGCCAGCGGGGTGAATTCCTTAAAAAGCGCTGCGATATAATCTTTGCAATTCGGGCGATCCGGATGCCTTGCCACCTGACATTTGCGCCAGGGTGTCAGAGTTTTATAAAGCTCGGCCAGCATATTTTCGGCCTTTTTATCAAGTGCTTGAGCTTCCTTCTCGACATCCATCGCCTCGTTCTGGCGCGCCAGAGCCCGCAATTCCTCGGCCTTGCCTTCAATCTCGGCAAGGGGCTTTTCAAATTCAAGATAGTTCTGCATGGCGGACCCAAACTCTGGCTTTCAACCCTTCCTATATGGCCGCAGGTCAGCATGAATGCAATGCGTTATGGCGACACTTTGCCAATCGCACTGATGTGTTAAAGGCCGGAGAATCGCGTGTGAACGAAAACATAAAGGTGCGTTATGCACGACGTTACATTTCACGCAGAACCCGAACGGCGCGTGGCTGCCATTGCCCATACTGGCATTTATCAGGAATTAGCGACTGCATTTGCTGCGGCTGGTCAGGCGCTGGGGGCCGCCCAAGCGTTCGGGCGGGTCAATGAGATGATCGCGGTTTACCATGATGATCCGAAAACAACGCCTGCCAACAAGCTGCGCAGCCATGCCGGGTTCGTTCTGAAGCATGGTCAATATGCGCCTGAAGGCATGGACACGCTGCTTTTGCGAGCAGCGCGTTGCGTGGTTTTGCGGCATCAAGGCCCCTATGAAGGCTTGGCGCAAAGTTATGACTGGCTGTTGTCGGTCTGGTTGCCAGCCTCGGGCGAGGTCAGGGCGCAGGCACCAACATTCGAGATATATCTGAACACGCCGGAAAACACCGCCCCGGCCGATCTGGTCACAATGGTCTATCTGCCGCTTGAAGAGGCGGATTTTAACGGGCCAATCTGACCTGATTGAATATTAACAACGGCCTGAGAGGTTATGCCAATCACGGCGATGGCCGCCCGATGAACACGGGCGGAGGAAACCCTTTTAGCGGGCGACCAATTCGGACTGTTTCACAATAACCTCGGCCTGTTTGATCGACGCGATGTCAACCAGACGGCCCTTGTAAACGGTCGCGCCTTCGCCGCGGGCTTTGGCAGCTTCCATTGCGGCAAGGATTTCGCGGGCTTCGGTGACTTTCGCCTCGGACGGGGTGAACACCTCGTTGGCCAGCGCGATTTGCTTGGGGTGGATGGCCCATTTTCCGGCCATGCCCAAAGTCGCCGAACGACGCGCCTGCGCGCGATACCCTTCGTCATCGGAAAAATCACCGAACGGGCCGTCGATGGGCAACAGGCCGTGGGTGCGGCACGCAGCGACGATAGCAACGGTTGCCATGTGCCACGGGTCTGCCCAATACCGGTCTTCGCCGCGCAACATATAGTAATCTTCCTGCGTGCCGCCGATACCCGTTGTCTGCATCCCCATCGAGGCGGCGTAATCCGCTGCCCCCAGCGACAGCGCCTGCATACGCGGGCTGGCGGCGGCGATTTCTTCGACATGGGCGAGGCCCGCGGCGGTTTCGATGATCGCCTCAAAACTGATGCGTTTGGTGGCGCTTTTGGCCAGTTCCACACCTGAAACCAGCGCATCGACCGCATAGATGTCGGACCCGCAACCAGCTTTGGGGATCATGATCTGATCCAGACGGCCATTGGTTTGTTCCATCACATCAATAACGTCGCGGTACCAATAGGGGCTGTCCAGCCCATTGATCCTGACCGACAGATATTTGTTGCCCCAGTCGATGTCGTTAATGGCTTTAATCGCTTCAGCGCGGGCGCTGGCCTTGTCGCTGGGGGCGACGCTGTCTTCCAGATCAAGGTTAATCACATCCGCCGAGGACGCCGCCATTTTCGCAAACAGCTTGGTGTTTGACGCCGGTCCGAACAACTGGCAGCGGTTCGGACGGGCAGGGGTGGGCGGCTGGATGCGAAAGCTCATGATCGGGTTCCGGGCGTAAGGATATGTCGTTTTAACTGGGGCTTTGGGTATTATGTGCCGCTGATTTTGGCAAGTGCTGCAGCGCAGAAAGACGCGGGCCGTCGTTGGCGGCGCGCGGCCATTTACTGCAAATCAGCGAAGGCTTCCTTAAGGCGAGACACGGCCTCGATCACGCGGGATTTTTGGGTGCCGAGGTTGAAACGTAGGTAAGATTCGCCGCCAAGGCCGAAGGTGCCGCCATGGTTGACGGCGATTTTGGCCTCGTCCTGAACGCGGCGGGTGAATTCTTCGACGGCCATGCCGGTGTCAGAAAAATCGACCCAAGCCAGATAGGTGGCTTCAAGCGGCATCGCCTTGACGCCGGGAATCGCATTGACACCCTCGTTGAAAATGCGTTGGTTTTCAGCGAGGTAGGCCATCAAATCGTCAACCCATTTCGCGCCTTCCGGCGAATAGGCGGCTGTCGTCATCGTCAGGCCAAACGAATTTGGCGATAGCCCGAGGCTCAGCATTTTGTCGGCAAACTGCTGGCGCAATGTTTCGTTTTCAATGATCACGTTGCCGTTATGGCTGCCCGCGATGTTGAAGGTCTTGGTGGGCGCGGTCATCATCACCAACCGGTCGGCGATATCGGGCGCGGCCAAAGGCATGACGGTGTGTTTGTGACCTGGGAAAACCAGATCGTTGTGGATTTCATCGCTGACCAGAATGAGGTCATGTTCAATGCAGAAATCCGCCAGTTGGCGCAGCTCGCCCACCTCCCAGACGCGACCACCGGGGTTGTGGGGTGAACACAGGACCAGCATTTTCTCGTTGCCGGTTAAGCGCGACGCGGCGTCGGCGAAATCCATTTCATAGCGGCCATTATTGTTGACCAGCGGGCATTCGCGCACGTCGCGCCCCGCGGCTTTGATGATTTTGGCGAAGGCATGGTAAACCGGCGTGAACAGGATCACCGCATCGCCGGGATCAGTCCAGGTGCTGACGCAAAGTGCTGTGCCGTTGACCAACCCGTGGGTGGAAAAGATCGATGCCGGGTCGATCTGCCAGCCATGCCGTTCCTTCATCCACCATGTGATCGCATTGCGATAGTCGCTGTCGCCGCCAAAATAACCGAATATCCCGTGATCAACCATTGTCTGCACGGCACCGGCCACACAGGCAGGCGGGCGAAAATCCATATCAGCGACCCACATGGCAATCCCGTCATCCGGCGAGACGCCATAATAGCTTTCCATCATGTCCCATTTGGCGGAATGGGTGTTGCGACGGTCGATGATCTGATCGAAATTCATTAAGGTCTGCTCCATTTGTTCGGAAGGCAAGCTAGCGGATTGAGGGCGAGCCGCAAGTGAAATCCGGTTTGCGCTGTGCGGTTGCACATTTCGCGCCGATTGCTTAAATCGCGCTCTATGAGCGTTCGAAACATCCTTATCCATCCCGATCCACGCCTGCGAAAGGTCTGCGCACCTGTCGAAGCCGTAGATCCGGCGTTGCGCCGGCTGGCGGATGCCATGTTTGAAACAATGTATGACGCGCCCGGTATCGGGTTGGCAGCCCCGCAGATCGGGGTTCTAAGCCGCCTTTTCGTGATGGATTGCGCCCGTAAGGACGCGCTGCCTGAACCCATGGCGCTGATCAATCCTGTGATCGTCTGGACTTCGGAAGAAACCAACACCTATGACGAAGGCTGCCTGTCGATCCCCGAGCAATACGACGATGTGACCCGTCCCGCCGTGGTGCGGATGCGGTATCTTGATCTGGACGGGCAATTGCAGGAATGCGAGTTTGACGGCATTCAGGCGACTTGTACGCAGCACGAATTGGATCATCTGAACGGAAAATTGTTCATTGATTACCTCAGCAAAATCAAACGCTCGATGATCACCAACAAGATGAAAAAGCTGAAAAAAGAACGGGCGCGGCCTGAATGACGGTGCGGCCTTTTCTGATCTGGCCGGACAAGCGCCTTCGCATGGTGGTGGAACCTGTGGGCGCGGTGACAGACGAGGTGCGCGCGATTTGGGACGACATGCTGGACACGATGTATGCGATGCCCGGCATCGGGCTGGCAGGCCCGCAGATCGGCGTGATGCTGCGATTGGCGGTTGTGGATTGCTCGACCGATAAGAAAGCGCCGCTGCGACTGGCGGATCCGGAACTGCTGCATGTCAGTGACCGGTTCGTGGAATTCGAGGAAGGCAGCCCGAACCTGCTGCATGTGCACGCCAAAGTAAAACGCCCGCGCGGGATCACCGTCAGTTTCATCGACCATCTGGGCCTTCGGGTGCGGCAGGATTTTGTCGGGCTATGGGCAGTATCGATCCAGCATCAGATCGATCACTTGAACGGTAGGATGTATTTCGACCGGTTGGGATCGGTGAAACGGCAGATGTTGCTGAGCAAAGCGGCGAAACTTGCCAAGCGCGAGGTCTAGGGACATGCGGATCGTGTTCATGGGCACGCCGGCGTTTTCGGTGCCGGTGCTGGAGGCGCTGGTGGAAGCCGGGCATCAGATCGCTTGTGTCTATTGCCAGCCGCCGCGCCCTGCAGGACGAGGAAAACAGTTGCGTCTGTCGGCGGTTCAGGACCGGGCCGAGGCGCTGGGCCTGGTGGTGCGCCATCCGCTGAACTTCAAAGATCCCGGCGAAATTGCAGCGTTTGAAGCATTGAACGCGGACGTGGCGGTGGTGGTGGCCTATGGCCTGATCCTTCCGCAGCGGATGCTGGATGCACCAACACATGGCTGTCTGAATATCCACGCGTCTTTGCTGCCGCGGTGGCGCGGGGCAGCGCCGATCCACCGTGCGATCATGGTGGGCGACGCTGAAACCGGGGTTTGTGTGATGCAGATGGAGGCGGGGCTTGATACAGGTCCGGTGCTGCTGCAAAGCCGCATCGCGATTGCGGCGACGGACACGACAGGAATTTTGCACGACCGCTTAGCGGCGCTGGGCGCTGACATAATCGTTGACGCATTGGCGCGGCTTGAAACCCTTGTGGCGATACCGCAACCGCAAACCGGGATCACTTACGCCGCCAAGATCGACAAGGCCGAAGCGCGTGTCGATTGGGCGCGTCCGGCGGTCGAGGTGGATCGGTTGATCCGCGGCCTGTCGCCGTTTCCGGGGGCGTGGTGTGAAATATCCGGCGAACGCATCAAGCTGTTGGCGAGTGAAGTGGCGAATGGTGAGGGCGAGGCGGGTACGGTTCTGGACGGCGCTTTGACAATTGCCTGCGGGCAGGGTGCCGTGCGTTTGCTAAAAGTGCAACGGGCCGGGCGCGGTGCTGCGCGCACGCAGGAATTGCTGCATGGTTTCGCAGTGCTGCCCGGAATACGGTTGGGATAAACATCCGCCTCTTCAAAATGCTACAGGATTGACCATATAAGGAGGGAACGTCTGTTTCTGGAGCCCCTTATGATTGTCTTTTACCTGCTTATCATCGGCGCTGCCGCCGGTTTCATTGCAACTCGCGTGATGGATATTGAAACCAACGTGCCGGTGACCATCGCCATCGGCGTGCTGGGCGCGATCATCGGGGGGTTGGTGGTCCGTGCCTTATTGGCGGTGCTGGGTCTGGCTGCCGGGTTTATTGGCGCGGTGCTTGGCGCATTGCTGCTGATCTGGCTTTATCAGACCTATATTGCGAAAAAACGTTAAGCCTTTTCTTTTGAAAGTATTCTGGGGTCCGGGGGCAAAGACTCCGGTCGGGGCGTGCTTGTTTTGGAACACGGAATAGAAAAGACAGTCCTACCAGCGTTTTAACGCCTCTTCGTCGCGGTCGGCTGCGGCAACCCAGCTTTCACCCTCCGACGTGACCTCTTTTTTCCAGAACGGTGCGCGGGATTTCAGGTAATCCATCAGGAATTCAGCCGCAGCAAAAGCCTCGGCGCGGTGCAGGCTGGCGGTTGCCACCATCATGATCTGCGCTCCGGGCCGCAATTCGCCGTAACGGTGGATGATCAAGGTATCGGTCAGTGCCCAACGCGCGCAGGCCTGTGTTTCAATTTCGGTCAGCGCTGAAAGCGTCATCGCGGGGTAATGTTCGATGAGCATATGATCAAGCGTGCCGTCAGGCCTGTTGCGTACAAGGCCGGTAAAGGTGACAACTGCACCGGCATCACGCCCAAAATTTTTCAACTCGGCCGCAAGATCAAAATTGTCGGCCTGAACCTTTACGGCCATGTCAGCCTCCGGTCATTGGCGGAAAGAACGCCACCTCGCGTGCGCCTTTTAAGGGCATGGTGACGTCTACAAGCGTTTGATCAACGGCCACGCGAATGGCGGCCAGATCGGAAAAAGCAAAGGCATATCGGTCTTCGCGCAGTTTCAGTTCTTCGATCAGATCGGCCACCGTAACCGCCGAACTTTCGATTTGTTCACGCGGCAAGCCGATGCGTTCGCGAATCCAGGCAAAGTACAAAACATCGATCATGGGTTTGCCTCGTCCGACAGAAAGGGCAATGATTTCCGGAAGTAATCAAGCCCGGTGATCACCGTCAGAAGTGCCGCAAGCCACATCAGGATAATGCCGCCATAAAAGCTTACGACGTAGCCCTGATATTTCCACCAGAGGCCAAGGGTATCTTCCTGGGTGCCGTCCAATATAGCAGCCACTGAGGCGCTGTCCATCGCAAAGCTGATGACCACAAAGTAATGCTCGAATATCAGATGGCCAAAGAGGACGGCCACTGCAATCATCTGCACAGCGGTCTTCCATTTCGCCAAGGCTGTTACCGACAGGCTTGAGGAGTTTTCGCCTAAAAACTCCCTCAGGCCGGAAATGAAAATTTCGCGGAAAATGATCGCCATAGCGGGGATTACAAACAGGGACCGACTGCCAAGAAGCATAGCCAACATCACCAGCGCGATGATGGTCATGGCTTTGTCGGCAATCGGGTCCAGCATCCGGCCAAAAGCGCTGATTTGTTTCCAGCGGCGGGCCAGAAATCCGTCAAAATAATCCGTTAACGCCGCAAAAACGAACAGCCCCATGCCCAGCCAATCCGACAGCGGATGCGCAAAGACCTCGTAGACCGCGACCAATGCGGGGGCTGCAAGCAGACGCAGGATGGTCAGGGTATTGGGCAGGTTCCATTGCATTTTGCAGCCTTTTGGTCAGGTGTTGGTCTGTTCTAGCCGCTCAGCCGCGATCATGGAAGAAGCCATGAATGGTTTCTGCAATTGTGTCGGAAATACCCTCGACGGATTTAAGATCGCTTAGCCCGGCGCGTGCCACGGCTTTGGCGGATCCGAAATGTTGCAACAAGGCGCGTTTCCGCGTGGCGCCGACGCCTGGCACATCATCAAGCGGGGTGGCGCCAATGGCTTTGGCGCGTTTGGCGCGGTGCGCACCGATGGCGAAACGGTGCGCCTCGTCGCGCAGGCGCTGGACGAAATACAGTACGGGATCGGTGCGCGACAGGGCGAAAACCCGTTGGCCGGGGCGATAGAATTCTTCTTTGCCAGCGTCACGATCTTCGCCCTTGGCAACCCCGATGAAGGGAACGTCGGTGATGCCCAGTTTGGTCATAATCTCGGCCACGGCGGAAACCTGTCCGGCCCCACCGTCAATCAGCAACAGATCAGGCCAGTTGCCGCTTTTGCGTTCCGGGTCTTCGGTTTGCAGGCGCGACATGCGACGGGTCAGAACCTCTTTCATCATGCCAAAATCATCACCGGGGGTCAGTTCGGTCGATTTGATATTAAATTTGCGGTATTGGGATTTCAGAAACCCTTCAGGCCCGGCAACAATCATACCGCCAACCGCATTGGTGCCGGAAATATGCGAGTTGTCGTAAACTTCGATCCTTGTGGGGGTCGTGGGCAGGTTAAACGCCTCGGCGAGACCTTTCAGCAAACGGCCCTGTGCGATGCTTTCAGCCAGACGCCGCACCAGAGATTCACGCGCGTTGCGGTGGGCGTTTTCCACCAGTTCCGCCTTTTCGCCGCGTTTGGGCACCAGCAATTCGACCTTGCTGCCCAGCTTGCCGGTTAGGGCCTGTTGCATCAGATCGGGGTTTTCGATCTGGTTTGACATAAGGATGGTTTTGGGTGGAATACGGTCGCCGTAAAACTGGCCGATAAAGGCTTCCAGTACTTCTTCGGGGTCAACGTCAGCCCCGGTGCGCGGGAAATAGGCGCGGTTGCCCCAGTTTTGGTTGGCGCGAATGAAGAACACCTGAACGCAGGCTTGGCCGCCTTCCTGATAAAGCGCGATGATATCGGCCTCGGTCACGCCTTGGGGGTTGATGCCCTGGCTGGATTGCACTTGGGTCAGCGCGCGGATGCGGTCGCGGATAGCGGCGGCGCGTTCAAATTCCATAAGCGCGCTGGCCTCGGCCATTTTGGCGGCAAGATCGGCCTGAACTTTGGTCGAGCGGCCCGACAGAAACGCAGAGGCGTCATCGACCAAGGCGGCGTAATCCTGTTCCGAGATTTTGCCGACGCAAGGGGCTGCGCAACGGGCGATCTGGTGCAACAGGCAGGGGCGGGTGCGGCCGGAATAGGAGGCATCTGTGCAACTGCGCAGCAGGAACACTTTTTGCAGCTGATTGAGCGTGCGATTAACCGCGCCGGCACTGGCAAACGGGCCGTAATAGTCACCCTTTTCGCTGCGTTTGCCGCGATGTTTTTTGATCGGCGGAAAGGCGTGTTCGCGGCTGACCAGAATATTCGGAAAGGATTTATCGTCGCGCAACAGAACGTTATAGCGCGGCTTGAGCTGCTTGATCAGGTTCTGTTCGAGCAACAATGCTTCGGTTTCGGTCTTTGTGGTCAGAAACATCATCGACGCGGTGGCGGACACCATGCGCCCGATCCGGGCCGTGTGACCCGAGGCTTTGGCATAGGACGAAACCCGTTTTTTCAGGTTGCGCGCCTTGCCGACATAAAGGACTGCGCCCTTTTCATCCAGCATCCGGTAAACGCCCGGCGAGTTATCAAGCGAATTGAGGTAGGACTGCACGCAAAGATACCCGCGCAGCGTTTCGCTTGCAGCTTGGGGTGTACCTTCTTCGTCATAGGGTTCTATCGGGGGCAGTTGGTTCATGCGGTTCTTATAGGTGATTCTTGTGGAGGCTTCCTCAATAACCTCGCAAGATCAAGAAAAAATCTGTCCACGAATTCTGTGGATAAGTCTGAGGGTAACAATCGGACACAGCGATTTTTTTGTTTGAATCGGTAGGTTTCCGCCGTCTGCCTCATTTTTAGGCACATTTTTAAGGCACTGATTTCATTATGAAATTTTTTCTTCAATCGCCAAATTATTGATTTCATTAGCTAATTTTTAACACTTTCGTGACCGTTTCGTGAAAAGTGGACAAATGCACTTTGGCTTCTTCGTTTGTGGTCTGCGCGGGGTTACTCTACGCCTAACACATCCGGGGTCTGCCAGCCCAGATGCTGGCCGCCATCAATGCACAAAAGTTGCCCCGTCAGAGATGGACTGTCGAGGATAAAGGCCATTGCCGCTGTTATATCTGCCGGGTTGCTGCCGCGTTTCAGGATCGTGGCGGCGCGTTGATTGACAAAATGGTTGTCTGACTGGCGCGCGCCTTGCAGGGTTGGACCGGGGCCAATGGCGTTCACCCGGATTTGCGGGGCCAGGGCCTGCGCGGCGGTTTGGGTTAACGCCCACAGGCCCATTTTTGCCAGCGTATAGGTCATGAATTCCGGGGTCAGCTTGCGCACCCGTTGGTCGATCATGTTGATCACACAGGCGCTGGCCATTGGTTCGCCTGTGGCGTCGGAAAGCGTCGCAGGGGCTTGGGCGGCAAACTGTTGGGTCAGCACGAAAGGCGCGCGTAGGTTGCTTTCCATATGGCGGTCCCAGCTTTTGCGGCTGGCGGTTTTCAGGGTGTCATATTCAAACACCGAGGCATTGTTGATCAGCACATTTAGCGGCCGTTTCATGGCATCAGCGGCGCGCGCAACAAGCGCTTGGCTGTCCGCCTCGATCAGCAGATCGGCGCGAAGGGTTACAACTTTGACGCCCTTGGTTGCAATCTCGGCCGCAGTTTCGGCGGCGGCGTCGGCGGAACCGGCGTAATGCAGGGCGACATCAAAACCACGGTCCGCAAGTGCCAGCGCCATGGCTTTGCCAAGCCGTCGTGCGCCGCCCGTGACCAACGCTGCACCGTTTTGCATTCACGCCTCCAGAGTGTGTTCAGGCCAGAAGAAAGACCATATATCCGATATACGTTGCCGAAAGCAGCGCGCCCCACGACCGGGTGATGTTGAGGCCGCCAAATACAAACGGCAGCAACAGCAGGGTCGAGGCAAGCATAACCCAAATATCAACCGCAAGGATACCCGGTGGCACGGCTAAGGGGCCAAAAAAGCTGGCGATGCCCATGATGCCCAGCAAATTGAACATGTTCGAGCCGATCACATTGCCGATCGCCACATCGCCATGCCTGCGAAGGGCCGCGATGATGGTGGTGGCCAGTTCCGGCAGACTGGTGCCGATGGCGACAAGTGTCAGGCCGATCACAGCTTCGGAAATCCCGAAATGCCGGGCGACGCCGATGGCGCCGTCAACCAGCAAATCCGCCCCGCAGGGCAGGCCGATCAGGCCGAGAAGCAAAAACATAGCGATTTTCCAGCCCGGCATTTCCGGATCAGCTTCGTCGATTTCGTCCAGATCGGTGCTGGGCACGCATTCGTTGGCCAGGTTGCGATGCCGCCTTGCTGTGAAAAAGCTGTCGGTCAACATGGCCGCCAAAAGGGCGAGCAGGATAATTCCGTGCCAAATGTAAAACGGCCCTAAAAAGGCCAGCCCGATGAAGACTACGGTCGCGCCAAGCATTTGCAAATAGGTTTTACGGGTGTCACAACCGGCCAGACTGATCCCGGCAAGCATGGCTGGAATACCCAGAACCATCAGAACATTCGCGGTGTTTGACCCGACAACATTGCCAAATGCAATGCCGGGCAGTCCAGCCATTGCGGCCTTGATCGCGATCAAAAGTTCAGGGGCCGAGGTGCCAAACGCCACTACTGTCAGGCTGACAATCAGAGCAGGGATGCCCAGTCTGAGGCCCAGATTAACTGCACCGCGCACCAAAGCATCGCCTGCAAGCAGCAGGATGGCTAGACCGATTACGGCATAAAAAATGCTCATCAGGGATTAGTCCGGTTTTTCGCAGGCGCAGGGGCCCTTGCCGAGAATATAGCTGCCGCATTTTTTGCATTTGGTGGCGGACAGGGTTTTGTCCCGCTTGAATGGGTTGTCGATTTTTGGTGCGCGCAGCTTGCCGAACATTGCCAGCACGCCCATGGCGATCAGAAACAAGGTGATGGCTTTGATAATCATGTCAAAGCCCGAACTGCGCCCAAAGGGCGCGGTCTTCGATAACGCCGACAGCATCTGACGCAATTTGGGTGCCGAATCGACGGAAGATTGACCGCTTGCGGCCATGCACCGCAAAGCGGGTTTTTTCGCCGAATATTTCTTTCATCTTGGGCACCAGATGGCCGATACCATCGGCCAGCCCGACCTCGATGGCCTGTTCGCCGACCCAAATGTCGCCGGTAAACAGCTTGTCGTTTTTCAGGCGGTCACCACGGCGGGTTTTAACCTGAGCGATAAAACTGTCATGGATCTGCTTTTGCAACGCCTTCAGGCGCTTGATATCGGCGGCACGTTCCGGGCGGAACGGATCAAGCATGCTTTTGTCCTCGCCAGCCGTATAGACCCGGCGTTCAATCCCGTGCTTTTCCATCAGACCAGTAAAACCAAAGGAGGCCGAGATCACCCCGATTGACCCGACGATCGAGCTTGGATCAACAAAAATCTCATCCGCTGCCGTGGCCAGCCAATAGCCGCCCGAGGCAGCAACATCCTCGACAAAGGCGTAAACCGGTACGTTTTTTTCCGCCGCTAAACGCCGAATGCGCGCAGCGATCAAAGACGATTGCACAGGGGAACCACCGGGGGAATTGATCACCAAAGCGACCGCAACCGGTTTGCCCTTGGCGAAAGCGCGTTCAAGAACGCTGGCGGTGCCGCTGTCGTTCAGGTTTTCCGAACCAAAACGCCCGCCGCTGGCAATGGTGCCGGTCAGACGCACAACCGCAACAAGCGGGTCGGATTTTACAAAAGGAAGCCATTTCATCATATCTTGGATGTAGGCTGTATGTTGCTTAAGAACAAGGCAGAACACCGAAATTGCCCGCCCGGATCAGATCGCAATCGGCAAGTTGACCGCGTTTAGGAAAGGCCAGCAAAGTGCTGGCTTGGAAAACGCGACGTAAAACCCATAGGCAGCGTCGATTTAGACCTACCAGTTTGGGCTCCAATTCAGTAAATCGGGCGCAACGATTCGTAAGTTGGTTCCAAATTCCGGAACACCCACTGTCAGGAGAGATGCGATATGAAGGTGCTTGTGCCCGTCAAACGCGTGATCGACTATAACGTGAAAGTCCGTGTTAAAGCGGATGGCAGCGGTGTTGATCTCGCCAATGTGAAAATGTCGATGAACCCGTTTGATGAGATTGCCGTCGAAGAGGCGATACGCTTGCGCGAGGCCGGTAAGGTCGAGGAAATCATCGTGGTTTCCGTCGGCGTAAAGCAGGCGCAGGAAACGTTGCGCACAGCGCTCGCAATGGGTGCTGATCGGGCCATTTTGATCGAAGCGGTGGACGACGTCCATAATGACGTTGAACCCCTGGCGGTTGCCAAGCTGCTGAAGGCTGTGGTCGACGAGGAACAGCCGGGGCTGGTTCTGTGCGGCAAGCAGGCGATTGACAATGATATGAACGCAACCGGCCAGATGCTGGCGGCCCTGTTGGGTTGGTCGCAGGGCACGTTCGCGTCCGAATTGGCGATTGAGGGCGATCATGCGGTTGTCACCCGCGAAGTTGATGGTGGTTTGCAAACCCTGAAGGTCAAAATGCCGACGATCATTACGGTTGATCTGCGCTTGAACGAACCTCGTTATGCCAGCTTGCCGAACATTATGAAGGCCAAGAAAAAGCAGATGGATATCAAAACGCCTGCTGATTACGGCGTTGATGTTGCCAATCGTCTTGAGATTGTCAAAACGGTCGAACCTGCCACCCGTAAGGCCGGGGTCAAGGTTGCCGATGTAAACGAGCTGATCCAAAAGCTCCGCGATGAAGCAGGTGTAATCTGATGGCTGTTCTTGTTCTTGCCGAAATCACTGACGGCGAATTGGCGATGGATGCCACCGCCAAAACCGTAACCGCAGCGGTGCAAATGGGCGAAGTGACCGTTTTATGTGCTGGCGCAAATGCCAAGGCGGCCGCGGCCGCGGCCGCAACTATAACCGGCGTGTCCAAAGTTTTATGCGCTGAAGACGCAGGTTTGGGCCATCGTCTGGCCGAACCAACGGCGGCGTTGGTTGTGTCTTTGGCAGGTGGTTATGACCACATCGTTGCCCCCGCAACGACCGATGCGAAAAATGTGCTGCCGCGGATTGCGGCTTTGCTGGATGTGATGGTGATTTCAGATATCTCGGCGGTTGTTGATGCCAATACGTTTGAGCGCCCGATCTATGCGGGCAACGCCATTCAGACAGTACGCTCAAGCGATGGCATTAAGGTTGTGTCTGTACGGACCTCGACCTTTGATGCAGCTGAAACCGGCGGCTCGGCGGCGATTGAAACCATCAGCGCGGTTGCCAATCCCGGCCTGTCGGAATGGGTCGAGGATAAGGTTCAGCCATCTGATCGCCCTGAGCTGACCAGCGCCAAGATTGTGGTATCTGGTGGTCGTGGTGTCGGATCAAAAGAAAGCTTTGATATTATCGAGGCCCTTGCTGACAAGCTGAACGCGGCTGTTGGTGCGTCGCGCGCCGCTGTTGACAGTGGCTATGCACCGAACGACTGGCAGGTTGGCCAGACCGGCAAAGTGGTGGCGCCTGACCTATATATCGCCTGCGGTATTTCCGGTGCGATCCAGCATCTGGCTGGTATGAAAGACAGCAAAGTGATAGTCGCGATCAACAAAGACGAAGAGGCACCGATCTTTCAGGTAGCTGATTACGGCTTGGTTGCCGATCTCTTTGTGGCAGTTCCCGAACTGACCAAAGCGCTGTAATCATCCAGCATATGAAGTAAAAACCCGCCCACGTGGCGGGTTTTATTGTTTTATAACAATGATTTCAGCACATCTTGCAGACGGGCCGCGGTTTCCTGATGAAACAGTGGCCCGGGCATTTGCGCAGCGGCTGCCTGTTCAGGCGGTACAAACAACATCCCGTTGGTGCCGGCGTTTTTGGCCTGAGGCGAGGCAATCGCCTCGACCACTTTGGTGACCAGCGGACTGAGCGTATCAAGCATTGTCTGATCGATGAACAAAGGATCAGGGCCAAGTCCGCTGGGCTGGATCGCATCCCCTGGCGCGTGATCGGACATCCAAAGCAACACGGTTTTACCGTCGATCATTTCTAAAAGCGTTCGCATACGTGACAGCCACGCCTGTTTCAACTCGTCGACCACAATGGAAAACTGATCAGCATTTGCTGCCAGCAGCGTGTTCAGCAGATGCCGGGTATAGTGGATTTCGGAAAAATCCACCTCGCGGTAAAGCGTCTCCAGCATCTTTGACGGTTTGACGAACCGGTCATTCTGTCGCGGATGCACGGAATAGAACCGGTTTGACAGATTATGCGCGCCGGTGACGCCGATCACGGTTACCTGTGCCGCGCCGCATGCCAGCAGCAAAGACGGGTCTTTCAGATACTTGTCGACACCCGCATTTACCGCACCGAAGTTGGCGCAAACCACCCCCAGACTTTCCTGGAGTATGCCGACGAAAGGATTAGCGACAAATTTTCCGAAGGTCTCCGTCGAGCCGATGAAGGCGCAATAGGGCCCGGTTAGATCCGGCCTTGGACCGCGAAACCGCGATTTTGATCTTTCGTGACGATATAGACAATAGTCTAGCGAACCGCGCGTAATACGGTCAAACTTCATGGGAACCACCCTATTTAATACTCACCCACAGACAGGTTCGCGCAAAGGTCTTGCCAAAAAGCTAAAGCTAAAACTTGATGCTTTTCCCAAGACGACAATGGACTTGCCCTTGGGCCGTTGGGGCGCTTAAGGTGCGCCACGAAACCCGAATAAAGGGTGCGATAGGCAAGAGGGCTGAGGGCATGAAGATCACCAAAGTGGGTATAGTTGGCGCTGGCCAGATGGGAAATGGCATCGCGCATGTCTTTGCTTTGGCTGGATTTGATGTGACGTTGAACGATATTTCGCCCGATGCACTTGCCAGTTCGATCGAGATCATGAAAGGTAATATGTCGCGCCAAGTCGGGCGCGGAAAAATCACCGACGACCAGATGCAGGCAGCCCTTAGGCGGATCACAACGACGTCGGTTTTGGCTGATCTTGGGCCGTCGGATTTGATCATCGAGGCGGCGACCGAACGAGAATCAATCAAACAAGTGATTTTTGAGGACCTGTTGCCACATATCGGACCGGAAACGATTCTGGCGTCAAACACCTCGTCAATCTCGATCACGCGACTGGCCTCGCGCACCGACCGGCCCGGCAAGTTCATGGGCGTACATTTTATGAACCCGGTGCCGGTGATGGAACTGGTCGAACTGATCCGCGGAATTGCGACGGACGAAGCCACGGTTCAGGCGATGAAAGACGTGGTCAAGCGGTTGGGCAAAGTTGCCAGTTCAGCCGAGGATTTCCCCGCATTCATAGTAAACCGAATTCTTATGCCGATGATAAACGAAGCGATTTACACACTTTATGAGGGCGTTGGATCAGTCGAGGGCATTGATACATCAATGAAATTAGGCGCGCACCATCCGATGGGGCCGCTTGAACTGGCAGACTTTATCGGGCTTGATACCTGCCTTGCGATTATGAATGTGTTGCATGAGGGTCTGGCCGACACCAAGTACCGCCCTTGTCCGCTGCTGACCAAATATGTCGAAGCCGGTTGGTTGGGCCGTAAGACCCATCGCGGGTTTTACGACTATCGCGGCGAGGTGCCGGTGCCGACGCGCTGAAACCACCGGACAGGCGACCGCGTCAGTTTTATTCCTTTAACGCCAGCGCTGTCTTTTTCAAATGCGCCATGAAACCGCGCGGATCATCAACCCACGGATCAATCTGGTCGCGATCAATCACCGGACCAATCACCGGCTTTTGCGGCCTGTTCATCGCATAGGCAATTTCGTGCAGTAACAAACCCTGCCGGATGGTAATCGACAGCTTGTTGGCAATCTGAAACCAACGGCTGTTTTGACCGGGGAAATACACCGGCACCACCTTTGCTTTGCTTTTCAGGATCATCTTGGCGGTGAAAGGCAGCCAATCAGCCTCGAGGGCCGGGCCGAACCAATCTGGGGATGTGGCGACTTGCCCGGCCGGGAACAGGATAATCACTCCGTTATCTTTCAAATGCTCCATCGCCAGCTTGCGCATTGCAATGTTCATTTTGATCGCGTCAGGTTCGTGCGGAAAGGCAACGGGCAGCATGTGGTATTGGATGATCGGCACATTGGTCAGCAATGACCGGGTGAGAATTTTGTAATCCTGTCGCACCCGGCTGACCAAATCGGCAAGGATCATGCCATCCACCAGCCCATGCGGGTGGTTTGCGACGATTACGACAGGACCGGTCGCCGGTATATTGGCGATCTGTTCGGCCGGGGTTTTAAGGTCGATCTGCAGAAGAACAATTGCACGACGCCAGAAATCGGTACTTTTGACTTGACCAGCGGCTTCGAATTTGCGCACCAGTTTGAGCAGGGTCAACTTGCCCGTCAGCCATTCGACCACCCGAATGACATTTGCCTTGAAAGGATTGGTGAACGTGCCTGCATAGGACAAATTGCGGCCTTTATACGGCGTTTCGTCCAATGGTTGCAGGTCGTCTTGCACGGGAAGCCCCCAGTTTACATGTCGTGGTGCGAACGGATCAGTGCGCCTCGCCGAAGCGGCTATTTACCAATTCTTTAAGGGCCACTGCAAGGGCTGCCGCTTCGGCACCTTCGGTTTTAACCTGAATTTTCGTCCCGTTCGAGGCAGCCAGCATCAACAGACCCATAATCGAGTCACCCGAGACGGTCATTCCGTCCTTGGATACTTGAGCCGAGGCATCGAACCCTTCAACGGTTTCCACGAATTTGGCAGAGGCACGGGCGTGTAAGCCCTTGACATTAATAATGGATAGGGTCTGTTCGTACATCAATAAAGTCCGTTCAATGTTATCCGTCGCAGCAATCTATATACTTGCGGCCTGCTTCAAGAGCAGCCTTAACTGCCACCGGCACCGTGCAGTGGCGGGATTTCGCCAATTTTACCAGCATCGGCAGGTTGGCACCATAAACGATCTTGCGGTCCGTCGCGTTGCAGGCCGGTATTGACAAATTTGACGGCGAGCCGCCAAACATATCAGTGACCAGTACGACGCCATCGCCGGTATCGACATCATCTGCCGCCGCCTTGATTTCCTGCTGTTTTTGATCCCGGTCATGATCCGCCTCGATCGAAATCGTGCGAATTCCCGGCTGTTTGCCCACCACGTGTTCCATTGCGGCCAGATATTCATTGGCCAGACCGCCATGAGCAACAATCACAATACCTATCAAGCGTCCCCGTCCTATTGGCCAAGATGCGCGCCCCCCGCACGCCGTTCAAGTTCCCGGTGGCGAATAGACACCTGCCATGCTTTTTCTGCAAGTGCATTCGCCAGACATTCGGTCACATAAACCGAGCGGTGTTGCCCACCGGTACACCCAAGACCCAAAGTGAAGTGGGATTTACCCTCGGTTCGGTATGCGGGTAGCAAAAGTTCGACCAAATCAAGGATACGGGTGAAAAAGGGCTCGAAGTTTTCGTCCTGTTTGATATAGGCGCCAACCTGGGCGTCCTGACCGTTAAGGGCGCGCAAGGTTTTGTCCCAATGCGGGTTTCGCAGGAACCGGCAATCCAGCACCATATCCAACCCATGCGGCAAGCCGCGTTTATAGGAAAAAGATTGCACCGATACTGCCATGCCCTGATCGGATTCCGAGCCAAACAACTTGGCGATTTCAGCCCTAAGGTCATGCGGCGTGGTTTCTGAGGTGTCGATCAGGATATCGGCGCGTTCACGCAAGCCGCCCAGCAACGCCAGTTCGCGGGTAATACCGTCAAGCGGGGTTTCATCAGGCGCCAAGGGATGACGGCGGCGGGTTTCAGAATACCGGCGGGCCAGGACATCGGTGCTGCATTCCAAAAACAGCAACGAGCCGTCAAATTCCGTCTCGAGCGAGATGATATCGATCACCTTAATCAACGAACCGGCGTTGAAATCCCGGTTTCGCACATCCACACCAAGCGCCAGATGCCTCCCGAGCGGCGGGCCAGACAGAAGTCGCGGCAAAAGCGTCAGGGGCAGATTGTCAATCGCCTCGAACCCCAGATCCTCGAGCGCGTGGATCGCTGTTGATCGACCAGCGCCCGAGGGACCAGTGACAAGCACGACCTTTTGCGGGCCTTTTAATTTGGAGACAGGATCGCTGGGCATTTAATCCACACGGGCGGCTTGAAGATACAGATGAATTGCAGGTGCCAGATTGGTCAAGTCGCCGCCGTTTATCAAATCAATTCTGACACCCAATATCGTGATCGTCTGTCGGTCAGGCAACCGTTGGGTGGCTGGCCTGCCCAGATCGACAACAAGTCGCACAATGGCGGGCCCGGGATAGGGGCTGGGTAAAATGCCAATGCCGCGCGCTTCGATAAGACCCTCAAGGTTTGTTGGTGCAGATGCAATCAAGCAGCCGTCGTGGCAGTTCACGGTGGTGCGATCATCGGCGACCAGTAGCAAACCACGCGAAATCAGATCAAGCGCCAGCGCAGATTTTCCACTGCCAGATGGGCCGGTGATCAGTACGGCCTTGCCCCCGACCGCAACCGTACTGGCGTGCAAAATCGTACTGTCGGCATTTGGTGTCACACCGGCAGACCGACCACAAATCGCGCCCCAAGTGGTTCTGAGGTCACGTCAGCCTCGGTTGGGCGGATGTTTTCGGCCCAGATCACGCCGCCATGTGCTTCGACGATCTGGCGGGAAATTGCCAGGCCAAGGCCGGAATGGTTGCCAAAGTCACTGGCGGGGCGTTCGGAATAAAACCGGCTGAAAATCTTGGCAAGTGCTTGTTCCGGAATGCCGGGGCCGGTGTCTTCGACCACAACCAAAACCCGGTTTTCACGCCGCCTTGTCCAAATGCGAACTGCGTCACCATCTTCGCAGAAGGACATCGCATTGGTCAGCAGATTGACAAAAACCTGAGCCAGCCGCGCTTCAAGCCCGCGCAGGATGATCGGTTCGGGTGGCATGTCAGAAATCAGCTCGATGCCTTTATCCTGGGCCTCGATCCGGTTGAAACTGATGAGGTTTTCAAGAAGATTAACCAGATCAAAGGCTTCCATTTCTTCCTTGACCAATTCGCTGTCCAGACGCGAGGCGTTGGAAATATCTGACACCAGCCGGTCAAGGCGGCGCACGTCATGTTCGATCACTTGCAATAAACGCTCGCGCTGAACATCATTTCGGGCGACCCGCATGGTATCAACGGCCGAACGTAACGAGGATAGCGGGTTCTTGATTTCATGCGCCACGTCGGCCGCAAATTGTTCATTCGCATCAATCCGGTCGTACAGGGCGGCGATCATTCCACGCAGCGCCCCTGACAGGCGCCCGATCTCGTCTGGTCTGGCGGTCATATCCGGAATGCGGATGCGACCCGGGCTCATTTTACGGGCGTTCTTGGCTTTGCCAAATTCAGCGGCCATCGCAAGGTCACGCAGCGGATTGGCGATTGTGCTGGCCAAAACCAGTGACAATCCGATGGATACCAAAAGGGCGACGACGAACATTTGCAGTACCTGTTCGCGTTCGGTCCGCAAGATGTCATTGATGTCGCCGGATATTGTCGTCAGAACCAAGACTCCGATCACTTGACCGTCGCGGGAAATCGGGGTGGCGACGGAAAACACTAAATCGCCCTGGCTGTCAGTGAACGTGGTGCCTTTGGTGTTGCCCGCAAGGCCGTGTGCCGCCATTTGTTCGGCCAACTCGCGGGTGGTTTTGTCGACGACTTGTTGGGTGTCCCCGGAAAACAAGGTGGCGACCCATTCCCATGTGCTGTTCAGAAACCCGGTTATGAAATTGCTGTTGGACTTTCGTGTGCGCGCCGGAAGTTTAATGCTGGAAGCTTGAGAACTGCCCAGCGAACTGGCGACTATCTTTTGGCCGGCATCGAAGATGAACACTTCGACGTGTTTGGACAGTTCAAGTCGCCTTAATGTTTCATCAGGCGAGATGCCGTCACCTGCTGCCATGTTAACCGGTCCGGTTTTCGGCAACTCGGCCTCAAACACTTTGGCCATTAAACGGGCTTCGCTTAGAAGGGTGTTTTCGCGTTGCACAACCAGCCCGTCACGCGATTGGCTTAGGTATAATACGCCGCCGACCAGCACGACAAGCGCCAGCAGATTAAACGTGATGATCTTGCGCGCCAGAGGAGAAGAGTTCAGCGCGATCCAGTTGCGTGGACCACGCGGGGCGTCTTCAAACGTGAATTCGCCCCGTTCATCTTTTTCCCAGTCTTCTCCGAGGATGATATCATCCTCGTCATCCCGGTCAGTTTTCTGCGCGCCGATTTCCGACACTAGATTCATGCCTCGGTGTACCTGTATCCGATACCATAAAGGGTTTCGATTGATGCGAAATCATCATCAGCCGTACGCATTTTCTTGCGCAGGCGTTTGATATGGCTGTCGATAGTGCGGTCATCCACATAAACCTGATCGTCATAGGCCACATCCATCAGCTGATCGCGGCTTTTTACAAAGCCGGGGCGGGTGGCAAGCGCCTGTAACAACAGAAATTCGGTGACGGTCAGGCTGACGCTTTTGCCCTTCCAGGAAACCGAATGGCGCAGTGGATCCATTTTCAGGGATCCGCGTTCAATCAATTTGCTTTCAGCCGGATCATCACCGGAGTCAGAAGCAATCGCTTCCTGACGGCGCAGAATGGCGCGAATGCGTTCGACCAGCAGTCGCTGCGAAAACGGTTTGCGGACGTAATCGTCAGCCCCCATGCGCAGGCCCAAAACCTCGTCAATTTCATCGTCTTTTGAGGTGAGGAAAATGACCGGCATATCGGTCTTCTGGCGAAGCCGGCTGAGCAGGTCCATCCCGTCCATGCGCGGCATCTTAATGTCGAGCACCGCGATGTCCGGCAATTTGATGTTGAAGGCGTCCAACGCGGACTGACCGTCGTTAAAAGTTACGACATCGTAACCTTCTGCTTCCAATGTCATTGACACAGATGTCAAAATATTCCTGTCGTCATCAACTAAAGCGATCGTTGACATGTCGCGTGCCCCTTTGCTGCCCGTTTATTTTTTCAGGCATTTTCCGCTTTCTGCGCCATAGAATCAACCGATAAGTTTCTGTTGGCCTATCTTCGCAGCCACAAGCAGAGAACTATTTAGATAACATATGACTAATTTGTCGCGGGAAAGAGTATGAATCTTTCTCATGAGTCGGGGTTTCCCCCCCTTTTCCCCACGGTTTCACATGGTATACAGGCGCGGGTCCCATTATCCGGGGGCATCGCAATTGACCCTTTTTGATTGCGCTAACCGAATATATTTCAGGTGCCTGTCCGGATTAGGCTGCACCAACAGCGGAGCAAGAATATGATCAATGGTAAGGTTAACCCGTCCCACACACTTGAAGCGATGGGCATTTCCGGCCTTGCAAATGTTCATTACAATTTGATTGAACCCAATCTGGTCGAGCAGTCTTTGTTGCGCCGCGAAGGGACACTCGGCAAGGGCGGTTCTTTGTTGGTGGAAACCGGCACCCACACAGGTCGATCGCCGAAAGATAAATTCGTTGTCCGTTCGCCGCTGGTCGAGGACACGATTTGGTGGGAAAACAACGCGCCGATGGATGCGGCAGCGTTTGATGTTTTATACGAAGATATGGTTAAGCATATGAAAGGGCGCGAGTATTTCGTGCAAGATCTATATGCAGGTGCTGACCCTGTACATCGTTTGGACGTGCGTATTGTCACCGAACTGGCATGGCACGGGTTGTTCATCCGGCACATGCTGCGCCGCCCCGAGCGGTCTGAGCTTGAGACATATGTACCGGAATTCACGGTGATTAACTGCCCGGAATTCAAGGCCGATCCGTCCCGGCATGGATGTCGTTCAGATACCGTGATTGCGATGAATTTCGACAAGAAGCTGATCCTGATCGCCAACAGCGCCTATGCCGGTGAGAACAAGAAATCGGTGTTCTCGCTTTTAAACTATATTCTGCCTGCCAAGGGCGTGATGCCGATGCATTGCTCGGCCAATCATGCGTTCGGCAAACCGGATGACGCAGCCGTATTTTTTGGTTTGTCGGGCACAGGCAAGACCACTTTGTCGGCTGACCCTGCGCGGGTGCTGATTGGCGACGACGAACATGGCTGGTCGGACACTGGTACGTTTAATTTTGAAGGCGGCTGTTACGCAAAAACCATAAGTTTGTCGCCGGAAGCCGAGCCTGAAATCTATGCGACCACCGAAAAGTTCGGCACTATCATCGAAAACATGGTGTTTGACCCCGAAACCAAGGACCTTGATTTCGAAGATGACAGCCTGACAGCGAACATGCGCTGCGCCTATCCGCTGCATTATATCTCGAATGCCAGCGAAACTTCACTGGCAGGGCAACCCAGGAATATAATCATGCTGACCTGTGATGCCTTCGGTGTTCTGCCGCCGATTGCACGACTATCACCGGCGCAAGCGATGTACCATTTCCTGTCAGGTTTCACCGCAAAAGTTGCCGGAACCGAGCAAGGCGTTACCGAACCCCAGCCGACATTTTCGACCTGTTTTGGGGCGCCATTTATGCCGCGCCGTCCTGAGGTTTACGGCAACCTTTTGCGCGACAAAATCGCCGCAAGCGGTGCCAAATGCTGGCTGGTCAATACCGGCTGGACGGGTGGCGCATATGGTGTCGGGTCGCGGATGCCGATCCGGGCCACGCGCGCGTTGCTGACCGCGGCGCTGAACGGCACATTGAATGATGGCGAGTTTCGCAAGGATGCGAATTTCGGCTTTGAGGTTCCGGCGTCTGTCGACGGTGTTGCCGATATTCTGCTCGACCCGCGCCGCACGTGGCAAGACGGGGCGGCTTATGATGCCTCGGCGGCCAAACTGGTTGGGATGTTTGCGAGGAATTTTGCGCAATATCTCGACTACATTGACGCGGATGTCAAAGCGGTGGCGCTGGGGTAAACCTGCCATACCGCTTATCCGCCCTTTGGGCAGCCGCGCCTGTCTGTTCTTCGGACTGGACACAGCGCGGAAATACCAGTCTCATCGCCAGCAGTGCTACAGTGTTTGCATTATGGGATTTTGATGACAGGCAATTTGTTCTTTTCCGGTTTTGAATTGCGTCCGACCGAGCGGGTATTGCTGGTCGACGGACAAGCGGCACCGCTTGGCGCACGGGCGTTTGATGTGCTGGCCTTTCTGGCGGCCAATCGCGACCGGGTGTTGGGCAAGGACGAGTTGCTGGATCACGTCTGGGGCCGGGGGTTGCAGTTGAGGACGGCCATCTGACGGTGCAGATTTCCGCTTTGCGCAAGCTGTTGGGCAAAGGTGTGATCACCACTGTCACCGGCTTTGGCTATCGGTTCACGCTGCCGGACGGCGCACCCGCAGCCAAGCCAACCGAAGGCCCGCCGCTGCCCGATAAACCCTCACTGGCGGTCTTGCCTTTTGCCAACTTGTCGGGAGATCCGTCGCAGGACTATTTCATCGACGGGGTGGTGGGGGACATCATCAACGGCCTGTCCCGAGTGCGGGCGTTTTCTTGATCGCGCAGAATTCGAGCTTTACCTACAAGGGCCGCAACGTGTCGGTCGCCGAGGTCGGGCGGGAACTGGGCGTGCGTTATGTGCTGGAAGGCAGCTTTCAGCAGGCGGGGCAGATGCTGCGCGTCAGCACCCAACTGGTCGAGGCCGCGACGGGCCGCACGATCTGGAGTGCGCGGTTTGACGGCGCGCGCGACGATGTGTTCGCCTTGCAAGACGAGATTACCTCGAAAATCGTCGCGGTGATCGAGCCGAAACTGGTGCTGGCCGAGGTCGAGCGGGTGAAAACCCTGCCGACCGAAAACCTGCACGCTTATGAGTTGTGCTTGCAAGCGCTGCCGATGGTCGATCGCCCGTCTTCGCTTGCGGCGATGGAGCGGGCCATTGATCTGGCCGAGGCGGGCCATTGCCGCAGACCCGGATTATTCCTTTGCCAAGGCGCTGCATGCCTGGGCACATGCGATAGCATATGCCAGTCGATGGATCAGTTTTGCGCGAGCGCAAGATGGGTTGAAGTACATTAAGGACGCGCTTGATAACCATCGTGATGACCCGACGACGCTGGCCTGGGCCGGGCACACCATTGCCTATCCGGGCGGACAACCTGAAACCGGTAAGCACGCACTTAAGCGGGCGTTGCAACTGAACCCGAATTCATCCACCGCGTTTGGCAGCATGGGGTGGGTTTCAAATTACATTGGCGATGCAAATCGCGCGATTGAAAGCCTTGACGCGTTGCATCGGCTGAGCCCGCTCGATCCCATATTCCTATGCCTCCTACGGCGTGCTTGGCATGGCCTATATGATGCAAGGGCGATTTGACGAAGCGGTGAACGCGCTGGAGCATTCGCACGCCTTGTTTGGGGATTTCGCTACGGCGTTGTTTGATATGGTTGCGTGTTACACAGCACTTGGCCGGATTGACGATGCGATGGCGGCTGCCGACAAACTGCGTGCGCGACAACCTGCATTAACGGTCGCGCTATTTCGGGCGACGACGCCGCATCAATGCGTGCCTTACATTGACCGGATCATCAAAAGCCTGCGCGCCACCGGATTTCCCGAGACTTAGCGGATCATGCCGCGCAGGCGGTCGACGTGGTGGAGTGCCTCAACACGGCGCTGTTGGGCGGCCCGAATATTCTCGGGGGATTTGCGGAATTTCTGGATCAGGGTGGCAATGTTGGCAACCAGTGTGCCGGCAAAATGCGCAATGGCGATGCGGGATTTTTCAAGGGCGACAGTGACAGCGACGGTGTTAGACGGGGCTTGGTCGTTCAGGTTCAGGATGGTCATGGTCGGCTCCGGGGTTCAGGTTTGGCGAGACATTCGCGATGACTGAACCATCCCCCAGAACCGGGTTAAGCGTCCTTAAGACGATGTTAAGCGTTCCAAAATTGAGGTTAAGCGATCCAAAGGCGGTTTAGGCCGGGCGTTTGGTTTTGTAGGGCTCCATGCCTTCACGTGCCAACTCGTCCGCACGTTCGTTTTCCGGGTGGCCTGCATGGCCCTTGACCCATTGCCATGTCACCTTGTGGCGGGCGTTCGCCTGATCCAGCCTTTGCCACAGGTCGGCGTTTTTCAATCCGCCCTTTTTGGTCCAGCCGTTGCGTTTCCAGCCGTGAATCCACTTGGTGATGCCGTCTTTGACATAGGCGCTGTCGGTGATGATGGTGATTGCAACGTCGCGCTCCAGTGCCTCGAGTGCTGAGATCGCTGCGATCAGTTCCATGCGATTGTTGGTGGTGTGGGCTTCGCCGCCGTTAAGAACGCGTTCTTTGACAACACGGTCGCCGTCCATTGCGCGCATCAAAACGCCCCAGCCGCCGGGGCCGGGATTGCAGGAACAGGCACCGTCGGTATAGGCGAACAGCTCAGGCATGTGCAGACATCGTGAACCACGGGGATATCGTGCCATCAAGACCGGGGTCTTCGCCGGTGGTCGTGCCGGTGACAGTCAGGCCGGCGGCAGTCAGCAGGAATTGCACCTCGTCGATTTCGTAAAAAGTATAAAATCGGCCAATTTTGTCGCGTTGTTCACCGGTGCCGGTTTTTAAGGCGATGTGAAACCGCCCACCGGGTTTTAGCGCGGTGACCAATGCGCCCAGATGCGAGGGCATGTCGGCGCGTGGGGCGTGCAGCAGACAGAAATTGGCCCAGATACCGTCGTAAATATTTTCACCCGCGATCTGATCGAAGGTCGCCTGATGTGCTGACACGCCGGGCAGTTTTGCCGCCATGGCAACCATTTCCGTCGAGGCATCGACTGCGGTAACCACCAGACCAGCACGGGCCATTTCGGCGGCAGCTTGTCCGGGGCCGCAGCCAAGATCAAGTACTTGGGCACCTTTGGGCAGCGACCCTATGAAGCTGATCAGAGCCGGATCATGCCGGTCATTATCGGCCATGTTGGCATATTTGACCGCCTGTTCGTCATAAACGGCGATGGTTTTATGGTCCATGCTCAGATCCTTTGCAAAGCAAGTTTCAGGCCAAGACCGGCGAAAGTGGCGGCGAAACCATAGCGCAGGACTTGCAGGGTGCGCGGGTTGCCCAGAACGTGTCGGCGGGCAGAGGCGGCGAAAATGCCGTAGATTACAAAAACCACAAAGGTCATCGCCATGAAGATCAGGCCCAGAAAGGTCATCTCAAAGGTGGCTTGTGCTGCTTGGCCGCTGAGGAATTGCGGCAGGAAGGCCAGAAAGAACAGCGACAATTTCGGGTTCAGGATGTTGATCAATGCACCACGAACCGCAACGCCGGTATGGCCGCGCGGCGGCGCCTCGGTGGTCAGGGACATTGGCCCGGCATCGCGCAGGATTTGCCACGCCATCCACAGCAAGAACAAAACTCCGGCGATTTTAACCAGTTGAAAGGCCAGCGCGCTGGCATGCAGGATCGCGGCCAGGCCAAGTATTACCGCCAGCATATGTGGCAGGATGCCAAGGGTGCAGCCGAATGCGGCGGCAATCGCGGCGGTTCTGCCGCGCGCAAGGCCGGTTGCCAGTGTGTAAATCACCCCGGTGCCGGGGGCGATGACCACGACGAAGGCGGTGATCAGAAACTCCACCGACAGCATCAGGCGGGTTCCCGCAGCACGCGCGGCACTTTGAATTCAACATTTTCGGTCGCGGTTTCGATGATTTCCTGGGTGATCTCATAACGCGCCGCGAAGGCGTCGATTACTTCGCGGATCAGGATTTCCGGGGCCGAGGCACCGGCGGTAATGCCGACCGCTTTGATGCCCGCAAGGGCGCGCCAGTCAATGTCAGTCGCACGCGGGACAAGTTGTGCGTAGGCGCAACCAGCGCGCGCTGCCACTTCTACCAAGCGGCGGGAATTTGAGGAATTGGGCGAGCCGATCACCAGCAATGCGTCCACCTTGGGGGCGACGGCCTTGACGGCCTCCTGGCGGTTGGTGGTGGCGTAACAAATGTCTTCTTTGTGTGGGCCGATGATCTGCGGAAACCGTTCTTTAAGGGCGGCGATGATTTCCACGGTATCATCAACCGATAGGGTGGTTTGGGTGATGAAGGCCAGCCGTTCAGGATCACGCGGCGCAAGGGCCGCGACATCAGCGGCGGTTTCCACCAACAGAACCTCGCCCTTTGGCAGTTGCCCCATGGTGCCGATGGTTTCAGGGTGGCCATCATGGCCGATCATCACCATTTGTAGGCCGTTCTGGTGATGCCGTTCGGCCTCGATATGCACCTTGGAAACCAAAGGACAAGTCGCATCGACATAGATCATCTGGCGGGCCGAAGCCTCGGCCGGAACCGATTTCGGCACGCCGTGGGCGGAAAACACGACGGGGCGGTCATCGGGGCATTCGGACAGGTCTTCAACGAAGACAGCGCCCTTGGCCTGTAATTCATCGACAACATATTTGTTATGCACAATCTCGTGGCGCACATAGACCGGTGCACCCCATTTCTGGATCGCCATTTCAACGATCTTGATGGCACGATCAACGCCGGCGCAAAATCCGCGCGGGGCGGCCAGATAGATTGTCAGAGGCGGTCGTGTCATCGGCATGTCCTTCGCGTCCCTTCCTATGACAGGGCTTGTGGAAGGTCCAGTCTTGGTAAGGCGGGGAAAGCAGACATGTCTAAGGAAACGACCAGAAACCAAAAATCTCCGGCACGACAAGCGCGCCGGGGATTTTTCAAGTCGTGGTGTTGAAGTTACTCGTCGACGTATTCAATCTCGTCAGACCGCATCGGCATATCGGGCCTTGGTGGGCGGCCGATCACGTCTTTCAGGTCTTCCAGTTCGATGAAATTGTCGGCCTGACGGCGCAACTCGTCTGCAATCATCGGGGGTTGGCTGCGGATGGTGGAAACCACCGAAACCCTGACGCCCTGACGTTGCAGGCTTTCGACCAACGGGCGGTAATCGCCGTCACCGGAAAAGATCACGATGTGATCCACGTGCGGTGCCAGTTCCATTGCGTCAACTGCCAGCTCGATATCCATGTTCCCTTTCACCTTGCGGCGGCCCATGGAATCGGTAAATTCCTTGGCTGGCTTGGTGACCATGTTAAAGCCGTTATAGTTCAGCCAATCCACAAGTGGACGGATCGGTGAGTAGTCGTCATTCTCCAACAGAGCGGTGTAATAGAATGCGCGCAGCAACTTGCCCCGGCGCATAAACTCCGTTCTGAGAAGTTTGTAGTCGATATCAAACCCCAAAGCCTTAGCGGCCGCATAGAGGTTCGATCCGTCGATAAAGAGCGCTAAGCGCTCGTCGCGGTAAAACATAATTGAGTTCCCTCTTCTAATTGGTTTCATCAATGTTGGGTGGTAAGAATTCGGAATTCATTAACGAAACAATATCTTCAAGGATAATACTTATTGCGAATGCTTCAAGTGGGAAATAGGCCTAGAACCTATACAAAAGGATTGGTCGCGGTCGGCTCTAACTTGCCGTCTAGCGCACGGGATGCGCGCGACACCGTGTTGTTCGCGCTTGGGTTGCTGGCGGATGATTCTGTGGGGATTACAGCGCAAAGTCGGCTGTTTCAAACACCGGCATTCCCAGTCGGGGCCGGGCCGGATTTCGTAAATGCGGTTGTTGAAGTGGAGACCGATCTGTCGGCTGAGGCTTTACTTGCGCATCTGCATAAGATCGAAGCCTTAATCGGGCGCACCCGCGAAACCCGGTGGGGCGCGCGGGTCATTGACCTTGATCTTTTGGCGTTTGCGGACTTGGTCTTGCCGGATGTCGCAACCCTGAAACACTGGCTTGAATTGCCGCCACATGAACGCGGCATGCAGGCGCCTGACCAATTGATCCTGCCGCATCCAAGGATGCAGGAACGCGGGTTCGTCTTGATTCCGTTGATGGATTTAGCGCCTGACTGGCGGCATCCGTATCTGGGCTTGACCGTCAGGCAAATGGTCGAAAAGCTGCCCAAGGCGGAAAAGGCTGCGGTTATCGCGCTCGATTAAGGATTGAAAATGATTGCTGTCGTGTATTTCTCGGGGTCCGGGCATACTGCAAAACTGGCGTCGCTTCTTGCAGGCGGTGTGGTGGATGAACCGGTTTCATTGATTGATGTCGAACGTATTTCAGATGCAGATTGGCAGCAGCTTGATCGTGCCGACGTGATCCTGTTTGGCGCGCCAACCTATATGGGGAGTATTGCCGCCGGGTTTAAAACCTTCATGGATGACAGTAGTGATCGGTGGTCGGATCAGGTTTGGGCCGACAAACTGGCCGGCGGGTTCACCGTCGCGACCTATGCCAGTGGTGACAAATTGACATCGCTTATTCAAATGTCGGTGTTCGCAGCACAACACGGCATGATCTGGGTTGGACAGAATCATCTGGGCCCGAGTGCGGCAGATAAGGCGGATGTAAACTGGCAGGGCGCGTGGTTGGGGCTAATGGCGACGTCTTCGCGTGACAAGGATCTAATGATAGATGCTGGTGACAGCAAAACGGCGCGGTTGTTCGGCGCAAGGATAGAAGTGGCAGTGAAACGGTGGCGAATTCCCGCCGCGCAAGGATAATTTGTCACCTTATGCGGGCCGCGACCGCAGCGTTTTTTTGTTCGCGGTAGATGACGTAAAGTCCCGCACCGACAGTGATCGCGATGCCCACTGCGGCCATTCCGTTGGGCAGGTCTTTGAAGATCAGCCAGCCAAAGACCGTAGCGATGGGGATTTCCAGATATTGCATCGGGGCGAGTGTGGTCGAGGGGGCAAAACGCAGGCTCCACGCCATCAATAAATGTGCGCCGGTGCCGATTATGCCGATCACAATTAACAGCACCCCGTCAAACGCAACCGGCCAGACGAGTGTACTTTCGGGTATGTCAAATGTTACGCCAACCAGTAACATAACCAACAGGATTGGTACGGCTATTATACCACTGACGGATTGCAGAACCATTGGGTCCACATCCTTTGCGACCTGCCGCGTGACCAGTATGAACAGCGCAAAGATCACTGCCACAAACAGCGGCAACAAGGCTGGCGCACCAACCGAACTGAAACTTGGCTGGATCACCAGCAAAGTGCCGACAAAACCGACGATGCTGGCGATGATGCGCCGACTTCCGATTTCCTCGTGCAGGACGGTTTTACCCAAAACAAGCAAGATAAACGGCATCATAAAGGCGATGGCAATCGCATCCGCCAAAGGCAAAAACCGCAGCGACATATACATCGCGGCACTGCCAAGAATATGCAGGATGGTTCGGATTGTGGTTAAACGCATCACGCGTCGGTTCATGGTCAGGGTCTTGCCGGTCAGCCAGACCAGCGGCAACAGGAGCAGCGCCTGAATGGCAAAACGCACCAAAAGCAGTTGGATCAGCGGGACGCGCGACCCAAGAAATTTGGCAAGCGAATCCCCAAAGGGTGCCAATATGCAAAAGCCGAGCATCAGGAGGATGCCCAAGAGGGGACGGTCTGGTTTCATCGCGTGACCCTAGATAAGCTACCTTCAGCGCACAAGCCTTGGCGATGGCACAATGGAAACATGCGAATTAGTGATCGAAGCGACTTAAAAACATAGGGGCACCTCTATTAATTGCACCTAACCTGAACGCGTTGTAGATTTGTGTGATGATACAAAGCAGGGATGTTTGTCATGGCACAGATGGGTTTCTTCGATCTTTCCGATCGGTATGCCAGCCTTGACGCCAAGAAGGATCCGCTGGTCGAGATTGATGCGGTGGTGCCTTGGGAAGAGTTCCGGCCGCTTCTGGATCGGGTCTGGCGCAAGCCTGAAAGCGAGCGGAAATCCCGCGCTGGTCGCAAGCCAATGGACGCGGTTCTGATGTTCAAGACGCTTGTGCTGGGCGCGCTCTACAACCTGTCGGATGATCAGATCGAGTATCAGATTAGGGACCGGCTGTCCTTCATGCGTTTCCTTGGACTGGGACTTGGGGACCGGGTTCCAGATGCCAAGACGGTTTGGCTTTATCGCGAGGCGCTGGCGCAGGCCGACAAGGTTGAGGATTTGTTCAAGCTCTTTGATGGTCACCTTGCACGGCAGGGCTATATCGCGCGGGGCGGCCAGATATTGGACGCGTCCATCGTGCCGGTGCCACGCAACCACAACACACGCGAAGAAAACGCGGCGATCAAAGACGGCGAGGTGCCGGAAACCTGGGAAAACAAGCCTGCGAAGCGATCACAGAAGGATGTTGAGGCGCGCTGGACCAAAAAACACGGCAAAAGCCACTATGGCTACAAGAACCACATAAATGTCGACCGCAAGCACAAGTTGATCCGCCGCTATCACGTCACCGACGCTGCCGTGCATGATAGTCAGGCGGTGGACGAGTTGCTGATGCGCGGTAATACTGCCTCCGGGGTTTGGGCGGATTCTGCCTACCGGTCGGCTGACATCGAAGCAAAGCTCAAAGCCAGGGGACTGACCAGCCGCATCCACCGCAAGGGAAAGCGGGGCAAACCTCTGGGTAAGCAAGCAAAGCAGAGCAACAAGACCAAATCATCGGTTCGCGTCCGGGTCGAGCATGTCTTTGGCGCGCAGACGAATGACATGGGCGGCACCATAGTGAAAACCATTGGTCTGGTGCGGGCCAAGGCCAAGATCGGGATGAAAAACCTCGCCTACAACATCCGTCGAGTTGGCCAGCTGCACCGACTGAATCCCCTCCCGGCATGAAAAGGCGGGTTGCTGAAGCGATCTGAACCAGCAATGTCCAACGGGGATCAGGGATCGACCCTGATTGCCACAAATCCAGTGTGGCCAACGGCCCATAACACCGAAAACTAACCTGCTACCGACTCAGAAGGTCAATAAATCGAGGTGCCCATAGGTTTTTGGCTTGAATTCCGTGGGGAATGCCCCTAGGTGTCTGACTTCTCACTGTCCTCATTGACCAAGTGGAGCGCCTGATGGCCCGTGTTACCGTTGAAGATTGCGTTGATAAAGTACCAAACCGGTTTGAACTGGTGATGTTGGCGGCCCACCGGGCGCGCGAACTGGCATCCGGTACGCCGCTGACAATCAGCCGCGACAATGACAAAAATCCGGTCTGTGCGTTGCGCGAAATCGCGGAAGAAACACTGACGGCTGAAGGTCTTCGCGAAGCTTATATTGAAAGCAATCAAACCCAGATTGAAGTCGACGAGCCAGAAGACGACCAGATGCACTTGCTGATGGGTGGCGTGGAGCACGACAAGCCTTCGGACGATATGTCTGAAGAAAACCTGCTGCGCGCCCTGATGGAAGCTCAGGAGGTCCGGTGAAACTCGGCGTTGGGCAACCGACGCTGCACCCGCTTAAGGAGCGGCCAGAATGATCGATGTCGAAGACCTCGTCGATCTGGTTCGCAACTATAACCCCGGCACCAACGCTGAATTGATTCGTAACGCCTATGCTTACGGCATGGCGATGCACGAAGGGCAGACGCGGTCGTCTGGCGAGCCTTATTTCAGCCACCCGGTCGAAGTGGCCGCGATCCTGACTGAACAACAACTTGACGATGCAACAATCGTTACGGCGCTGCTGCACGATACGATCGAAGACACAAAATCCACTTACTCCGAGGTTTCCACCCGCTTTGGCGAAGAAGTCGCGCAATTGGTGGATGGCGTCACCAAGCTGACCAATCTTGAACTGCATTCCAGCGAAACCAAACAGGCGGAAAACTTCCGCAAGTTGCTGATGGCGATGTCAAAAGACCTGCGGGTGCTTTTGGTCAAGCTTGCCGACCGGCTGCACAACATGCGCACGATCAAGCATCTGCCTTTGGCCAAGCAACAGCAAAAAGCCCGCGAAACCATGGATATTTTTGCGCCGTTGGCGGGTCGCATGGGTATGCAGCACATGCGCGAGGAATTGGAAGACCTGTCTTTTCACGTTCTGAACACCGAAGGCCGCAGTTCGATCATCCGGCGGTTTTTGACCCTGCGCAACCAAACCGGCGATCTGATCCCGCAAATCACCAACGACATTCGCGACGTGCTGGACAAAGCCGAGGTCGAGGCGGATGTGTTTGGGCGCGAGAAAAAGCCGTACTCGGTCTGGCGCAAAATGCAGGAAAAGAAAGAAGGCTTTTCGCGGCTTTCGGATATCTATGGATTTCGCATCATCACCCGCGATATTCGCGATTGTTATCTGGTGCTGGGCGCGATCCACCAGCGCTGGAAATCTGTGCCCGGACGGTTCAAGGATTATATCAGCCAACCCAAAAGCAACGGTTACAGGTCGATCCACACCACGGTGTCAGGGCGTGACGGCAAACGGGTTGAAGTGCAGATCAGAACCAAACAAATGCACGAAGTCGCCGAGGCGGGTGTTGCTGCGCATTGGTCTTATAAGGATGGCGCGCGGGCGGAAAACCCGTTTGCGGTTGATCCGTTTATCTGGCTGGCCGGTCTGACCGAACGCGCCGAACTTTCTGATGACCACGACGAGTTTATGGAACATGTGAAGCTTGAAATGTTCTCGGATCAGGTGTTCTGTTTCACGCCCAAAGGCGAAGTGGTAAAGTTGCCGCGTGGGGCGACGCCGATTGATTTCGCTTTCGCGATCCACACGCGAATCGGTTCGCGCTGCGTCGGTGCCAAAGTCGACGGACTTCGGGTGCCGTTGTGGACCCGCCTGCGTAATGGCCAGTCGGTAGAAATCATCACCGCGGAAGGTCAACAACCACAGTCAACCTGGATGGATATCGCTGTGACTGGCCGCGCCAAAACCGCGATCCGCCGGTCACTGCGCGAGGAACGCCGTTCGGGCTCGATCCGTCTTGGGCGCGAACTGGCGCGGGTGGCCTTTGAACATGTTAGCAAAAAGGTCACCGACAAAGCGTTGAGCACCGCTGCGAAACAAATGGGTATGTCGGACGCGGAAGATTTGTTGGTGATGCTGGGCAATGCGGAAATATCCGGCACTGAAGTCATCGCCACGCTTTACCCCGAGTTAAAGCGTCAACCAACTGACGACACAATTGATACCGCACGACCGGTTATCGGGCTTGGCGTTGGCCAAAAAGCCGAACCGGCGGTGTGTTGTCAGCCTGTGCCGGGTGAACGTATCATCGGTATTACTTATCGCGGCAAGGGCGTGCAAATCCACAGCATCGATTGTAATGCTTTGACGGAATTTGAGGATCAGCCGGATCGCTGGATCGACCTGCACTGGAGCGAAGGCAACCATGCAGCGGTGCATGCGGTTACGCTTGAAATCACGCTGGCCAACGATGCTGGAACCTTGGGGCGTATCTGTACGTTAATCGGCGAACAGAACGCCAATATCTCGGATTTGCACTTTACGGATAAGAAACCAGATTTCTATAAAATGTTGGCCGAGATCAATGTTCGGGACGTGGCGCATCTGCATAACGTGCTAACCGCGGTCGAGGCAGATTCGGATGTTGCACAAATCAGCCGGTTGCGCCGGGACTTCACCGCCTGACGGGGAAATTCCTTGGGGTGATTGGAATTGATTTGAAAAGGCGAATGTGCCGTGGGACATAGGCATTGTTGACGGGAAGGGTGGATGGTTTTTAAACGACGCAAAAAACTGAGTTATGGCCGTTGGATTGCCGAAGCGTTTTATCCCCGTTCGGGATGGAAGCGCGCGGCAAGCTATATCTGGCACCGGTTACGTCGTTTGCCGGATACGCCACATAAAATCGCCCGGGGTGTCGGGATTGGGGTTTTTATCAGTTTCACGCCATTTTTCGGTTTTCATTTTGTAGCGGCTGTCTTGCTGTCGCTGTTGATCCGCGGCAATGCGTTGGCGGCACTGTTGGCGACGTTTTTCGGCAATCCAATTACATTTCCGTTCATCGCCGGCGCCAGCCTGACGCTTGGTCATTGGATATTGCAGGACAATCTTGATCCGACCGAACATAAATCGCTTCTTCGGTTGTTTGGGCAGGCGGCCGGTGATTTCTGGTATAAATTCAAAGCCCTGTTTGGCGGCGCCTCGGTTGACTGGTCAAACCTGCAGGATTTTATGATGCAGGTTTTTTTGCCCTATCTGGTGGGTGGATTCGTACCCGGTGTAATTTTGGGGATTGTCGGTTATTTTCTGACGGTTCCGGTGATCACTGCTTATCAGAAACGCCGTCGTGGTAAGTTGGTGTCGCGGTGGAAAGAGCGCCGGTCGAAACATGTGGACCACGTACAATAATACCTGCGGTTTCGCATCCCGGATTTTGGGTTTAGGTTGACGGCACGAATCGACTTTTGCAGGAAATCTGACAATGCCTTCCGCTATTACCGCACCTCTGGGCCGCTTGCGGCTGGGGGTTAATATCGACCACGTGGCAACCGTTCGAAATGCACGCGGCTGTGCCTATCCCGATCCGGTGCGCGCAGCCCTTTTGGCACAAGACGCCGGGGCCGACGGAATTACCGCGCATCTGCGCGAGGACCGCCGTCACATTGCCGACCGTGATATTGAAGCTCTGATGGAGCAGTTAACCGTTCCCCTGAACTTCGAAATGGCAGCAACTGCCGAAATGCAGAAAATCGCGCTGCGTCATACGCCGCATGCGGTGTGTCTGGTGCCGGAAAAACGCGAGGAACGCACAACCGAAGGCGGGCTGGAAGTGGCGCGCGAGGAAAACCGGCTGGCGCATTTCATCGCGCCCTTGCAAGACGCCGGCTGTCGGGTGTCGATTTTTATCGCGGCTGACCAGCGCCAGATCGAAGCCGCCGCGCGCATTGGTGCGCCGGTAGTTGAACTCCATGCCGGCGCTTTTTGCGACGCGCATTCCGAAGGCCGGTTTGACGATCGGGATGCCGAGTTTGTGCGCCTGCGCGATATGGCCGCCTTCGCACATTCGCTTGGGCTTGAGGTGCACGCCGGTCACGGCATCACCTTTGATACGGTCAAACTGCTGGCAGCATTTCCGGAAGTGATGGAGCTGAATATCGGTCATTTTCTGATTGGCGAGGCTATTTTCGTCGGCCTGCCAACGGCTATGGCCGAAATGCGCCGCCTGATGATCGAGGCTCGCACCGAGGCGTTTGGTATCGGTGCGTGACCCAACGGTTTGGTGGCTGACATGATTTTGGGCATCGGCACTGATCTGGCGAATATCGACCGCATCGCCGGCACTTTGGAACGGTTCGGGGATCGGTTTCGCAACCGGGTTTTCACCGAGGTTGAGCAAAGCCAGGCCGAGCAGCGCAAGGATTCGGCCGGAACATATGCCAAACGATGGGCCGCCAAGGAGGCTTGTTCCAAAGCCCTCGGCACTGGTCTTCGGATGGGGATTGCATGGAAGGACATGCAAGTCAGCAATCTGCGAACCGGACAGCCGCAGATGCACCTGACAGGTTGGGCCGCCGCGCGGCTTGCAGAAATGACACCTGACGGGATGCAGGCGTTTGTGCATGTGACGCTGACGGACGACCACCCGTGGGCGCAAGCCTTTGTCGTAATCGAAGCACGGCCGAAATAATGGTGACAAGCCACCGCCCAACCGGGGCTTGCTTGACTTCCGTTGCGTGCAAGGCCATTTAGCCAGCATCAAATAGACATGGACAGGCAGAACAATATGAATGACGGCGTGAAAAACGAAAATAGCCTGACCGAATGGGTAAAAACCATAGTCTATGCGCTGCTGCTGGCCGGGCTGATCCGCACTTTGTTTTTCCAGCCGTTCTGGATCCCGTCAAGCTCGATGAAAGATACGCTGCTGATCGGCGACTTTCTGTTCGTGAATAAAATGGCTTACGGCTATTCCAAACATTCGTGTCCGTTTTCGATGTGCCCGTTTTCCGGGCGGATTTTGGCCAGTGAACCTGAACGCGGCGATGTTGTGGTTTTCAAGAACCCGGGCGATATGCGTGACTTCATCAAGCGGTTGATCGGCCTGCCGGGTGATCGGATTCAAGTCAAGCAAGGCCTGCTATATATTAATGACGTGGCGGTTGTGGTTGAACCTGACGGGATGTTCGAAGAAGTGATGGAAATGCAGGGCCCGGCGGGTGGCACTCCTCGGTGTTCAAACAATCAGGTCGCACAAGGCGATATTTGCCAGAAAGAGCGCTTTCGCGAAACGCTGCCCAATGGTGTGACCCACAGCATTCTGAACATCGGCAACACTCAGGGCGATAACACTGCGGTTTTTACCGTACCTGAAGGCAAATATTTCTTTATGGGCGACAACCGCGACAACAGTTCAGACAGTCGTTTTTCGGTCCAACAACATGGCGTCGGTTTTGTGCCCGCTGAAAACCTTGTCGGGCGGGCAGACCGCGTGATCTTCTCGTCTGCTGGCAGGTCTATTCTGGCATTTTGGACATGGCGGTCGGATCGGTATTTCAAGGCGATCGAGTGAAGCTATCTGCGGCCCTACAGGATTTTAGTAAACGGATTGAGTATGAATTTCGCCGTCCGGAATTGTTGATCGAGGCAATGACGCATGCGTCGTTGTCGTCAGGAACGCGGCCCGATAACCAGCGGTTGGAATTTATCGGCGACCGGGTGTTGGGTCTGGTAATTGCCGAGGCCCTGTTTCAGGCGGATCCCAGTGCCAGTGAAGGCACGCTTGCGCCTCGGTTCAATTCGTTGGTGCGCAAAGAAACCTGCGCGGACGTGGCGACATCAATTAATTTGGGCGAAGCCCTGAAATTGGGCCGGTCTGAAATGATGTCAGGCGGCCGGCGCAAACAAGCGCTGCTGGGCGATGCGATGGAAGCGGTGATTGCTGCTGTCTATCTGGACAGCGATTTTGAAACGGCCCGCGGCTTGATCCTGCAACTTTGGGACAAGCGCATTGAAACATCAGACGACGATGCACGCGACCCAAAGACCGCTTTACAGGAATGGGCACAAGCGCGTGGGTTGAAACCACCGGTTTACCGCGAAACATCCCGTTCGGGGCCGGATCACGCGCCGGTCTTTACCATTGCGGCACAGCTTGAAAACGGTGCAGAAGCAGTGGCAACAGCCGCAAGCAAACGGCAGGCACAACAGGCCGCCGCCGCAGATTTGCTGGCGCGGCTGGAAGGGCAAATATGAGCGAACAACGTTGCGGATTTATTGCGCTGATCGGCGAACCGAATGCCGGCAAGTCTACGCTGCTGAACCGGATGGTCGGGGCGAAAATCTCGATTGTGACGCATAAGGTGCAAACCACACGGACCCGTATTCGTGGCGTGGCACTAGAGGGTGACGCGCAACTTGTGTTCATCGACACGCCGGGCCTGTTTCGCCCGCGCCGCCGCCTTGACCGCGCCATGGTCAAAGCGGCTTGGGCCGGGGCTGCGGATGCGGATGTGATCGTCCTGTTGGTCGAAGCGCACCGCGGTATAACGGCGGGTGTCGAGGCGATTCTGGACACGCTGAAAGACAAGTGGTCATCAGGGCAGGCGGTGGCTTTGGCGATCAACAAAATCGACCGGGTCAAGGCGGAAACCTTGCTGGCGCTGACGACAAAACTGAATGAAGCCTATAATTTCCAGGCAACATTCATGATCTCGGCGGAAAAAGGTTACGGCGTTGATGCGCTTAAAACCTGGTTGGCCGAACAATTGCCGGTTGGTCCGTGGCATTACCCGGAAGATCAGATCGCCGATTTACCGATGCGGATGATTGCTGCCGAAATTACCCGCGAAAAGCTGACGCTGCGTCTGCATCAGGAAATACCCTATCAGTTGACAGTCGAAACCGAAAACTGGGAGGAACGCAAAGACGGCTCGGTACGGATCGACCAGCTGATTTACGTGACCCGCGACGGCCATAAAGGTATCGCTCTGGGGCCGAAAGGCGAAACCATGAAGGCGATTGGCAAAGCCGCGCGCGAGGAAATCTCGGCGTTTCTGGGGCGACCGGCGCATTTGTTCCTGCAAATCAAGGTTCGCCCGAACTGGCAGGAAGAAACCGAACGCTATACGGAGATGGGCCTTGATTTCAAGGATGGCAACTGACGGGCGTCACGCATGGTGCGCCTGACATCGGAATTCTGGGTACAGGCCTATCTGACCCGTCTGCGGTTGAATGAAATTCCGGCCTTTGTCACCGCCAAGGGTGACGCAAACGCTGGCAGTATTATGGTCAAGCTGAACACGTTGGATGGCAGGGCGCGGGCGTTTCAACGCAGTTACGACGCCAAGGGCAACCGCATTTGGGTAACTTTGGCCGAAGGCCCGGACGCCGAGGTCGAGGCCAGTCTGGCCCGCCAGCGCGGTTTTGACCGCGATATCTGGATTGTCGAAGTAGAAGATCGCAATGGGCGACATCTGCTCGACGAACCCGGACTTTCCGAGTAACCTTGCGCGATGGATTGGCGGGATCAGGGCGCGTTGCTGAGTGTCAGGCGGCACGGGGAAAGTGCCGCGATCATCGACGTATTCACCGAACATCATGGTCGGCATGCAGGCGTCGTACGCGGTGGTGCCTCACGCAAGCTGGCACCAATTCTGCAACCCGGTGCGCAGCTTGATGTTGAATGGCGCGCGCGGCTGGATGAACATTTAGGGACATTCAGGGTAGAGCCGCTGATTTCGCGCGCTGCCGTAATGATGGACGACCGCGCGGCCTTGGCGGGCTTGAACGCGGTCTGCGGTTTGCTGAAATTCGCCCTGCCGGAACGCGAGGCGCATCCAAGGATGTATAAGGCAACACAGGATTTACTGGCAGGGCTGATGGCAGGCGGCGCATGGCAGCGGGACTATCTGTTCTGGGAATTGCTTTTATTGGAAGACACGGGGTTCGGCCTTGATCTGACCCAATGTGCGGTGACAGGCGCGACGGAAGGCTTGCTGTATGTCTCGCCCAAAACCGGCCGCTCAGTCAGCCAAGCGGGCGCGGGTGATTGGGCCGAACGTCTGTTGCCCTATCCTGCCCCCGAGATCGGGATTACAAAAGCACTGGCAACAACCGGATATTTTTTGCAACACTGGCTGGCGACAGCTCTGGGTGGTCGTGACCTGCCCGAGGTGCGCGGGCGGCTGGTGGAAATTCTCGAGCGTCAGGAAAGGAAAGCCACATGAAAACATTTGCGCAAATCCGTGAAATGGCGGTTACCCGAAAGGGCGAAGAGGCGATTGCCGCATATGTGCCGGATCCGCTTCAAACGCCTTTGGCCAGTCTGACCGATGATCGTTTGCTGTCAGAGTTTTCCAAGCGGGTGTTTCAGTCGGGCTTCAACTGGAAGGTGGTTGAAAACAAATGGCCGGGCTTTGAAACCGCCTTTCATGGCTTTGACATTGGCCGCAACGCGATGATGTCGGACGAGGATCTGGATCGGCATCTGAAAAATACCGGCATCGTGCGGCATGCCACCAAAATCCTGTCGGTGCGCGATAATGCAGTTTTCATGTCAGATTTGGCGCGCGAACACGGTTCTGCCGCGCAGTTTATTGGGAATTGGCCGGTGTCTGATACGATTGGCCTGCTTGATATGATGAAAAAGCGTGGCAACCGATTGGGGGGTGCCACCGGGCAGTATGCGCTTCGGTTTGCCGGTTACGAAAACTTTATCCTGTCACGTTCGGTGATTGCGGCCCTGAATATGGCCGGGGTGATTGACGGTGCCGCCACCTCAAAGGGCGCGCAGGTCAAGGTGCAGGCAGCCCTCAATATATGGCAGTCGGAAAGCGGCGAAAGTCAGGCGCGGATCAGTCGGGTACTGGCGATGTCGGTGCCTGATTAACCAAGGCCTGATCAGGTAACTCGGTCAAAAAGCGCCGGATTCAGGCAGCGACTGTCGCGGATGTTAAAGCTTTGACAGGTCACAGGCTTACGACGGTTGTGAGCTCCCGATTTTTAGCGCGGCCTTTTAATGTTACAGAGACGAATACCTGAATGGTTGCGGCATGCGCCGGTGCCAAGCGTGCAAAATTTTGCCGCCCTTGGCGGGCTTGAAGCGCTGACCCGTGGCATTCTGATCTCGGTTTATCCGCTGACAATGTACGCAGCCTTTGGCGATGCGAAATCTGTCTCGGCTCTTTATTTCTTTGTCGGGATCATTTCACTGTTGGTCGGTCTGGCCGTGCCGCCACTGACCCGGCTGATCGCGCGGCGCTGGATGTACACGCTGGGGGTGTTTTTGTTTCCGGTCGGGGCGATCTTGGCGATGACCGGCCATAAATACGCGCTGGCGGCTGGATTATTGTGCAACACTGTGGCCACTGTTACGGCGTTTATCTGCATCAATGCTTATCTGCTGGATCACATCGGCAAGCGCGAGTTGGGCCGCAGTGAAACCCTGCGTCTGCTTTACAGCGCGCTTTCGTGGACGGTTGGTCCGGCCGGTGGCGTTTGGTTGATGCTGTGGTGGCGGCCTGCGCCGTTTATCGTGTCAGGAGTCGCAGCCCTTGCGATGCTGGCCTTGTTCTGGTCGATGCGGATGGGCAACGGCAAAGTGATCAGCCGCGCAAAGGGGCCTGCGCCCAACCCACTGGCATATTTGGGGCGGTTTTTTCAACAGCCGCGACTGATTGCCGGCTGGCTGTTTGCGGTCATCAGGTCGGCTGGATGGTGGGTCTACGTGGTTTATGTGCCAATTTTTGCGGTGCAAAGTGGACTGGGCGAGCAAATCGGCAGTTTGACTTTGTCATTCTCGAACGGAATGCTGTTTTTGGCGCCTTTGATGATGAAATTCGTTCAACACAATTCGATCCGTTTTGCGCTGCGGACCGGCTTTTTAAGCAGCGGACTGGCCTTTGTTTTGTCCGGAGTCATTAGCGGTTATCCGATTGGGGCGATTGGCGTATTGATGCTGGCCTCAATGTTTTTGATCTTGTTGGACGTCTGTGCCGGTCTGCCGTTTTTGATGGCTGTGCACCCGTCCGAGCGCACCGAAATGTCGGCGATCTATGCCAGTTACCGCGATGTATCAGGTATTCTCACGCCGGGATTTGCCTGGATTGTTTTGCTGTTTGCGCCCTTGGCAGGTGTCTTTGTTGCTGGCGGTTTGGGTCTGGGCATCGGCTGGTATTTGTCCAGACGGGTACACCCGCGATTGGGTGCGGCGCGTGGTGGTGTCGCTTTGCGTCAGGCAAGTTCGGTTTAAGACTCAAAACCTGCTAATCGCCGATCGCGACGCCTTCGCGGCGTTTGTCGGCAGCGCCTGTCAGGCCGTTTTCGTCGATTCGAATGACATGCAGCCCAGAATTCATGTTGCGTCCTTTTATTGATTGGCCAAGTGCCACAAGGCCGTCGGCATAGTTCAGGGCATCTGACCCTTCTTCGATATCGGTGCCGCCGTTGCGGTTAACTACATGGCCCAGATCAATCGCCACCTGCGGATCCATGCCCCAATCCAGTATCGCGATCAACGCCTGAGCAACATAACCGATTATCTGCGAACCGCCCGGCGAGCCGATCAACAGCACCGGTTTTCCGTCCCTCAAAACGATTGTCGGAGCCATGGAAGATCGCGGGCGTTTCCCGCCTTCAACCCGATTGGCAATCGGCTTGCCATCGTCAGACGGTGCCAGTGAAAAGTCTGTCAGTTCATTGTTCAGCAAGAATCCATGGCTCATCAGACCCGAGCCAAACCCGGTTTCAATCGTTGTCGTCATCGAAATCATGTTGCCATAGCTATCGACCACCACGAAATGCGAGGTACCGGCCTTTTCGGGCTGGGTGTCCGGCGCCCATATTTGCGCCTCGTCCCAAGGCGGCGTGCCGGGCTTGGCTTTGGACATCGCGTGCGCAGGGTCGATAAGTTTGGCGCGCTCTGCCAGATACGCATGGTTCAACAGGCCCTTGGGCATCGGCACAAAATCGCTGTCAGCCATGTAAAGCCCGCGATCCGCAAAGGCCAGTTTCGAGGCTTCGGCCAACAGGTGGTAACTGGCCGCACTCGGCCCGCCCTGGCCAAGATCAAACGGTTCCAAAAGGCGCAATATCTGCCCAACCGTCAGCCCGCCCGACGACGGAGGACCCATGCCGCAAATCTGCCAGATGCGATAGGTCGCACAAACCGGCGGACGTTGTTTTACCTCATACTGCGCGAAGTCCTCGGTCGTCAGGATGCCGGCGTTCACTTCGGTATGAGTGGCCGCAACGATATCCTTGGCGATCTGACCTTGGTAAAATGCGCCGGATCCATCTTGCGCGATCTGGCGCAGCGTATCGGCGAAAGCTGGGTTTTTAAGGATGTGACCGGCAGGCAGCGGATTGCCGTCTGCATCAAGGAAATAGGCGCGCGCCTCGGCTGAACTGGTAAGATTAAACTCAAGCGCGCCTTTGATTGCCGCAGCCATCCGGTCCGAGATTTCAAATCCGGCTTCGGCCTGTGCAATCGCGGGGGCAAAGGTATCGGCCCAGGACTGGCGGCCATAGGCCATGTGCAGTGCTTGGATCAACGCCAACGTGCCGGGCACCCCGACCGAACGCCCGCCAACAACCGCGTTGGGCCATTTCACGGGTTTACCGTCCGGTCCAAGCCAATAATCCGGCGTCGCTGCCATGGGCGCGGTTTCACGCCCGTCCCAACTGGTCAACTCGTTTTTCTGTGCGTCCCAATAAAGCGCAAAGGCACCACCACCAAGGCCCGAGCTTTGCGGCTCGACAAGGTTCAGCATCAACTGGATGGCAACGGCGGCATCTGCTGCGGTGCCGCCAGCCGCCAGTATCTTGCGCCCGGCTTCGGCGGCCAAGGGATTGGCCGCGGCAACCATATAGGTCTTGGCGTGAACCGACTGTCGGTTGGCAATCGCCGTGGTTTCCTCGGGTTGCATTGCCTTTTGGGCAAAGGCCGGGGCGCTAAGTGCGGCAAGGCACAACGCGGCGATCAGAACTTTAAGCTTTGAATGTTTCATGTCGCCATTAGGGCCTGAACCAGCATCTTTGCCAAGAGGCTGGTTCAGGAATGTCTGAATTTTATCAGAATGCAATCTGCCAGGCGATCACCAGTAACGACAGGAATGCGCAGGTGAATATCAACGTGCGCAGCATAAGCACCCGGATCCCTGCCAGCATGACGACCGAATGGGCGATCCTGAACCAAAAGAACGCCATGGCGGCAAGTGCAGTTGTTTCGTTAGCGGCGCCAGTCAGATGCGCCACGATTACAAGACCTGCAAAGGCGCCATATTGTTCGACAAAGTTGATATGTGCGCGGTTTGCCCGCCGCACCCATGCGGGGAAATCGGATTGTTCACGCAAGTCCCGATACTCACCAGCGGTCAGCGGGCCTTTGGTCATGACCTGACCAATTATATGAGGGATCCACAGAACCGTCAGCAAAACAGAGGATAAAAACAGGTACCAAAGATCAGGGGTCATCGGGGCTTTCCTTTTATTAACGTAAGAGTTAATAAACCATGCCCGTTTCCCTCTGACCTGTCAAATTAATTGCGTCCGGTTTCTAACAAGCGGCGTGCGATCACCTGCGCCTGAATTTCAGCAGCGCCTTCAAAGATGTTCAATATCCGCGCGTCACACAGCACGCGGCTGATCGGATATTCCAACGCGAAGCCGTTGCCACCGTGTATTTGCAAGCCGTTATCGGCGGCGGCCCAAGCCACCCGCGCGCCCAGCAGTTTGGCCATTCCGGCCTCTAGGTCGCAGCGGCGGCCTTCGTCTTTTTCGCGGGCTGAGTGATAGGTCAACTGGCGGGCGACCATGATTTCCACCGCCATCATCGCCAGTTTCGCGCTAACGCGCGGGAAATTGATGATGGCTTGGCCGAACTGCTTGCGGTCTTGGGCGTATTTCATGGCGATTTCCATCGCACATTGCGCCACCCCGATGGCGCGCGCCGCTGTCTGGATGCGCGCGCTTTCAAAGGTCTGCATCAATTGCTTGAAGCCCAGGCCTTCTACACCGCCCAAAAGGTTTTCACCTTTGACCTTGAAGCCGTCAAACGCCAGTTCGTATTCCTTCATGCCGCGATAGCCCAAAACTTCGATTTCGCCGCCGGTCATGCCGTCGGTGGGGAAAGGATCGGTATCGGTGCCGGGAGTTTTCTCGGCCAGAAACATCGACAGACCGGTGTAATTGTCGGTGGCCGGATCGGTACGGGCCAGCAATGTCATCACATGGGTGCGGGCGGCATGGGTGATCCAGGTTTTGTTGCCGGTGACCGTGTACTCATCGCCTTCACGTACGGCGCGGGTACGCAATGAACCAAGGTCAGACCCGGTACTGGGTTCTGTGAATACGGCTGTTGGTAATTTTTCCCCGGACGAGATCATCGGCAACCATTTTTGTTTTTGCGCTTCGGTGCCGCCACACAGGATCAGTTCGGCAGCGATTTCGCTGCGGGTTCCAAGGCTGCCAACCCCGATATAACCACGGCTGAGCTCTTCTGACACGACACACATCGCGGCTTTTGGAAAGCCAAAGCCGCCGTATTCTTCGGGGATTGTCAGGCCGAAAACCCCAAGTTCGGCCATTTCCTCGATAATCGCCATCGGGATCAGTTCATCTTTCAGGTGCCATTCATGGGCAAACGGCACGACTTTGTCATCGGCAAAGCGGCGGAACTGGTCGCGGACCATTTCAAGGTCGTCGTCCAAACCGGTTGCGCCAAATGTCGCTACGCCAGCGCGTTCCTGCATCAGCACACAAAGGCGGCTGCGGGCGGCTTGGGTATTGCCGGATTGTGCAAGCGTCATCACGGCGGGGGTCATCAAAACCGATTGCGCCTGATGGTTGAGGCCCAAGTCCTGAAGGCGGGCGATTTCGCCCTGGCTCATCGGGATGCCACCGGAAAGCTGCGAAAGATATTCACCAAAGGCGATTTGAAGAATCAACTGCTCCATTTCGCCGAACTTGCCATCTGCGGTAAGGGCAACCGCCCAATTGTGCATCTGCCGCAATGCGAGAACATAGGTGGCGACCCACGCCAGCGTGTGGGCCGCGAATTGATCCGCCTCGATCGCTTTGCTGGAAACCCGGCCATCAACCACGACTTTTGCACGCAGCGCAGCGGCTGCGTCAGCCAGTAAATTGTCGACTGCGGGCACGGCCTGCGCGCAGAGGTCCAAGAGGCCGTCAACCAGAACAGTGGGCGTCGCCGGGGCTTGTGCTTTGGTCATTTATCTGTCCTGTCTGCGGAAGGAATCTGTCGCGCTTGGCATAGCGAATGCTGCAATGCAGCGCAACAAAAATACCGAAAGAAGACCTGATGCGAACGAATATGACGTGGCGAAAATCAAAATCACCGGCCGTCGGATGAGCGGAATACTGGCTGAAATGTCCGTGATTGCCATGGTTGCCGCGATCTTAGTGGTGTCATTGGCGGGCTATGTCAAAGGCGTCGTTGGGTTCGCGATGCCATTGATCCTGATATCCGGGCTTGGGTCATTTTTACCGGCCGAGATTGCTATTGGCGCTTTGATCCTACCCACTGTGGCGACAAATTTTACGCAGGCCTTTCGCACTGGTTTTGCTGATGCATGGGCGAGCTTCCGACGTTTCTGGCGATTCAATCTGATCGTGTTTGTGACGATCATTCTGTCCGCACAAATGGTTCGCGGCGTTCCACAACATGTTCTTTTCCTGTTGTTGGGCGGCATGGTGACGTTTTTCACTGTGTTGCAACTGGCCGGGTGGAGGCCGCGGATTTACAAAGGCTTTGCAACGGCGATCGAGGTGGTCACCGCAGTTATCGCAGGATTTTTCGGGGGAATGTCCGGTGTTTGGGGGCCGCCAACCATCCTCTATTTGACAGCACTTGATATCCCCAAAGCTGAAAGCGTACGGGTGCAGGGCATTATGTATTTGGCGGGATCGGTGCTGTTGTTGGTGGCACATCTGAAATCGGGCGTGCTGAATTCGGCAACATTTCCGCTTTCGATGTTGCTGGTTTTGCCAGCCTTGCTGATGCAATGGGTTGGCTTGAAGACGCAGGATAGGTTAGATCAGGCCCTTTTTCGCCGGATCACATTGGTCGTTCTGGCGCTCGCGGGGTTGAATTTATTGCGGCGCGGGCTTTTGGGCTAGGTTTGAAAGCCAGCGTATTGCGGCAGGTGATCGCGCCCCTAAGCCGAATTTTCCTCGATATAATACCGCAATTCGGCGATTTCGCGCCGTGCATCCCCAAGGCCGTCCATTGCCGCCTGCAATTCGGCTTCGGTTTGGGCGACTTGCGCTGCGAGTTCAACTTCATGTTGAGCGATATAGGCAAGCGCCTCGTCGCGGGTTTCTTCCGCTTCGTGCAAAGAACTGGCCATTTGATCAAGCTCGGCCACGTTGCTGGTGCTGACGCGGTTAAATTTGAAAAATAACCAATGGGCCGCCCAACCCAATAAAAATGCGGCGAACAAAATCGCTGCCAACCCGATAACGATCTCAGTCCTGCCCATTTTTGTCCGACTCCTTGGTGGTGGTTTTGGGCGCTGTTTCAGTTTGTGTGTCAGCGCCTTCGGTTGCAGTGGCCGGCGCGTCAGTTTCAGGTTCGCCTCCAGTGTCGCTTGGATCGTCATTGACGATCAAAGTGAATTCGATACGACGGTTTGCCTTGCGCCCGGCTTCGGTCTTGTTATCGGCAATTGGCCGTATTTCGCCATAGCCTTTGGCGGTTAGATACGTTGTCAGTATTTCGCGGCGCAAAAGTGCATCTAGCACCGCTTCGGCCCGCGCCTGACTAAGCGTCAAATTCATCGTTTCGCGGCCCTGACTATCAGTGTGCCCGCCAATTTCCATTGCCACTTCGTCACAATCTGTCATGGCTGCGGCGATTTTATCAACGATCTCCACAGCTTCGCCTTCGATTCTTGTGGAAGAAGGCGCAAAATCGATTTGCTTTTCTGCGAGAATTGTATTTATTCGGACGACACATTCTTCAGGGCTGGGCAGCAGTGCAGCTTTATTCAGTGCCTCTTCGTAATTAACGAACATCTGGTAATACGAATTTTCGCCCAATTTGTCTGACAACAATTGTGTCACTTCGGTTTTCGCTTCTTCCTTGTCGGCGGTTCCACGCAGTTCCAGCATGGTTTGCGTGACCAATAGACTGCCATGATGCAACTTGCTGAGAGCTTCAATTCCAGTAAGCACCCGCACCGGCCAGCCATCCGGAATGGCGCTGTCAATCCGGGTGGTGTCATGTACGTTTTCGCTGCCAAACAGCGCCTTGGCGAAATTGTTGATCGCGGTTTTCGTGCGTTCATCCCTGGAGCGCCCGCGCATTTGTACAAGGCCTTCCGGGCTTTTGGTTACCAGAAACTCGAACGCCTCGGATTTCACGGCAGTGCCTTCCAGTGCCGGTTTCGGCGGCAGGATCGCGTGCACAGAAAAAACCTCGGGCAAGGCTTGTTCCAAATTGTGGATGATCAGATCAAATTGGTTCTGACCAAGTGAATCAGGTGCAACAATACTAATATCTGCGTCTGAAAACGTTACACTGCCGCCACCCAGTTCGTTTAAGGCGGCGATCGCCAGATCAACCGCGTCGGCCCAATGTGGCGTTGGGGCGCCTAGTCCAATGGTGCAGTCCGTGGTGTCGGCCATACCAGCTTTGCGCGCGGCGGCCAGAATGCGGTCGCGTGCAGCGGCGGTATCCGCCGAACAACTGTCAAACCTTGTGCCAAGATCATCTTTAATCAGGCGCAAACTGAAAGGTGTGATCACCGGACGTGGTGCGCTGATATTTGAGACAAGCGCTACGCCGTCAGGCCGCGCGTCTTCCAGCTCCGTTTCAATGCGGGCTTTCTCGGCCCGACTGTTAGAAATTGCCGTGATTGTGACCTGGCCCGGCGCAACGGAAATTTTTGACCGCGGCAACGACCTAAGGCTGGCCAAGGCAAAATCAACCGCCTCGGACCAACCTTCGGGTGCTGGGAAATCGGTTGTTTCCAGCATATCGGTAACATCCGTCTTGCCGTCGATCCCCTCGATTGCCCCAAGAATACTGGCGCTGCCAGTCGTTTCCGGGATCAGTCCGATCAGCGATATGCCGTCGCCATTGCGCAGCAGTTCAAGCGAGAATTTCGGCGGGTGCAGATCATCTGGTTCAACTACGGCAATGGAATCCACGATCTGATCGGCGTTAATCACCCTTTTCAGCGCAATCAGTGCCTTAAATCGTGCGCTTTCCGTTGGTGCTGCGCCGCTGACACTGACGGAAATGCCGTCAACCCGAAGGGTAATCCAGTCAAGACCCTCTTCGCTCAGCACCAAATTGGCCGCGTTCTTGGTGCTGGTCTCGATGTAATTGGCTATGAGGTTTGCCACCAGATAGCTGCCAGCGCCGGCAAGCATCAGGGCCAAAGCGCCAAAAAAAAAGGCCAGTCGCTGCATTTTGGTGTTTGAATCCCGCTGTCAGTTGCAAACAGGTTCTAGCGCCTGCTTTGGGTGGCGACAATCAAAGTATCATTGCTGTGGCGAAAAACAGCACAGGAATAAGCCCCGCCTCGCGGTTGGCGCGAAACAGGTGCATACAATTCTCGGGATCGTCGATATTTAGCCGCCGCAATTGCCAAACCAGATGCCAGCCAAAGGCCCAACAGCCAAGCAAGGCGGTCACCAATGCAAACGGGCTGGCGGTATCGACCAAAGCCAGAATAACTGCGGCGGCCATCATGCTGATGCTGATAACAAAAAACCTCCTGAGCCAGGCAGGCGTGTTATCGGCAAACAGGCGCGCCGTGGATTTTACCCCGATCAGCGCGTCGTCTTCCTTGTCCTGATGCGCATAGATAGTGTCGTAAAACAGGGTCCAGCTTATGCCCGCAAGATAAAGCAACACAGGCGGCCAGCCCAACGATCCGGTATGCGCGACCCATCCAAGCAAGGCCCCCCAGTTAAACGCGATGCCTAAAAATACCTGCGGCCACCACGTGAACCGTTTGGCAAAAGGGTAAACCACAACAGGCAGCAGGGCGATAATGCCCAGGATAATGGCGGCGGTGTTGAGGGTCAGCAAAATGGCCAAGCCGATCAGCGCCTGCACAACCATCCAGATCAAAGCCCCGCGCACGGAAACCTGCCCGGATGGAATTGGCCGCGATTTCGTGCGTGCGACTGCCGCGTCAATGTCACGATCGGTGATATCGTTCCATGTGCAACCTGCCCCCCGCATCACGGTCGCGCCTATGGCGCAGACGATAAAAATCCACAGATCCCCCCAATTGGCCCCGGTGGGATCCGCCGCCGCCGCCAGCAACAGGCCCCACCAACACGGCAGCAACAGCAGCCACGTCCCGGCAGGCCGATCCATTCGGCTGAGCCGCAGATAGGGGCGGGTTGCGCGCGGAAAAAACCGGTCAACCCAGTTTAATCGCGTTGCATCGGCCACGCGGCCATCTGAATTGGGGTCTGGCATTTGGTCGGTCCGGGTCATAAATAGAGCCTATGGCAGGGGAACGCGCAAAAATCAGGCTCTTTGTAGACGCTACGTTAGGGGCGGCGCAATCGGTTGCGGTTGGGCGGGATCAGGCGAATTACCTGTTCAACGTGATGCGGTTGGAAAACGGTGCCAAAGTGGCCCTTTTCAACGGTGTTGATGGGGAATGGACAGCCGAAGTCGTGCAAAGCAACAAACGCGGCGGCATTCTGGTCTGCCGCGATCAGGCACTGGCGTTGCAGATGCCGCCCGATTTATGGCTGATGTTCGCCCCGATCAAAAAGGCCCGCACGGATTTTATCGTCGAAAAAGCCGCTGAAATGGGGGCGGCGCGGATCATGCCGGTGCAGACCCGTTTCACCAATGCCGACCGCATCCGGCAGGACCGCTTGCAGGTACATGCAATCGAGGCCGCCGAACAATGCGGCGGTACCTTTGTGCCTGAAGTTGCCGAACTGGCGCGGCTCGAGGATGTTTTGGCCACTTGGCCATCCAACCGGCAGATCATGTTCTGCGATGAGACTTTGGTGGGCGCGCGCGCCGCTTTGTCGGCAGTACCGACTGGCGACAAATGGGCAATCCTGATCGGACCAGAAGGTGGATTTTCGCCAGAGGAACAAGCGCAGCTGACAGCAATGCCGCAAGCCACCGCCGTCAGCCTTGGGCCACGCATCCTGCGCGCAGACACGGCGGTCGTGGCAGCATTGGCCCTTTGGCAATCCGAACGCGGGGATTGGTGATGAGTTTCCTGCGCCCTGAAATTACCCGTTGGTTTGCACGCTGGGCCGAAAGCGTCGGGGCTGTCATACTTGCCGTTGCCGGTCTGTGGTTTCTGTGGCGCGGATTTACGCGTTTCAACACCGTGCTTGAACTGATCGGGCTGGTCCTGCTGGTGCTTGGGGCTGCGGCTTTCTGGGCCAGCTTCCAGCGCACGCGCTTTGCCCGTGCCAAGCAAGGGCCAGGGCTGGTCGAGGTTACCGAGCGCCAGATCAGTTACATGACGCCGTTTGGGGGTGATTCGATTGATCTTGACGCGATTACCCGGCTGGAATTGCGGTCTGGGGTTGATCGTGAACGGTCTTGGGTGCTGACACAAACCGCCGGGCCGACCTTGTTTATTCCGGTCAATGCCGCTGGCGCTGATCGTCTGTTTGACGCGTTTTCAGCGCTGCCGGATATGGACAGCGCCCGATTGGTTGCTGCTGTCAATGCCACTGGCGATCAAAGGGACGTGATCTGGCGGGTGGCTACGCAAATTCGCGCCTTGACTTGAACTGCCGGACCTGAACCTTTAGTCGCTCAGAAAAGCCCTCAATCCGGAGTCCATGCCCAATGTCTATCCCTCAATCCGGCGGCGGCCCGATCGAACATCACGACCAGTTGGCCGAAATGCTTCAATCCGGCTGCAAACCGAAATCCGACTGGCGGATTGGCACCGAACACGAAAAGTTCGGCTATATCAAATCCAGCCATTTGCCGCTGCCCTATGATGGGCCGTGCTCGATCAAAGCGATGCTGGACGGTATGCGCGACCGGTTTGGCTGGACCGAGGTGCAGGAGGGCGACAAAATAATCGGCCTGACCAAGGACGGCGCGAATGTGTCGCTGGAACCGGGCGGGCAGTTTGAACTGTCCGGCGCGCCTTTGGAAACCATTCACCAGACCTGCGACGAGGTGAATGTTCACCTGCTTGAAGTCAAAGAGATTGCTGAAAAAATCGGTGCCGGGTTCATTGGCTTGGGGGCAGCACCCGAATGGACGCACGAACAGATGCCGTTGATGCCCAAGGGGCGTTACAAGCTGATGGACAGCTATATGCAAAAGGTTGGCACCCACGGCACCCAGATGATGCGGCGCACCTGTACGGTACAGGTGAACCTTGATTTCGCCTCCGAAGCAGACATGGTGAAAAAGTTCCGCGTTGCCTTGGCGTTGCAGCCGGTGGCCACGGCCTTGTTTGCCAACTCGCCCTTCTTTGAGGGCAAAGTGAACGGCCATCAAAGCTGGCGGGCGCGTGTCTGGCGTGATCTTGACGGCGCGCGCACCGGCATGCTGCCATTTGTGTTCGAAGACGGCATGGGGTTCGAGCGTTACGTGCAATATGCCTTGGATGTACCGATGTATTTCGTCTATCGCGATGGCAAATATATTGATGCTTTGGGCATGTCATTCCGGGACTTCATCAAGGGCGAATTACCAGCCTTACCTGGCGAGATAGCCACGTTGTCAGATTGGGCCGATCATCTGACCACAATTTTCCCCGAGGCCAGAATCAAGAAATACATGGAAATGCGCGGGGCCGATGGTGGGCCTTGGCGGCGTCTTTGCGCGCTGCCGGCGTTTTGGGTTGGGCTGATGTATGATCAGGGCGCTTTGGACGCGGCTTGGGATATCTGCAAGGATTGGGATGCTGAAACGCGCGAAAACTGGCGGGTGATGGCCAGCGTCGGCGGCCTGCATTCCGAAGTGGGCGGGCGCAATATGCGTGATCTGGCCGCCGAAGTTCTTGAGATTTCAACCGCCGGTCTGAAAGCGCGCGCGCTGCCGGGGGCGAATGGTCTGGTGCCGGACGAAACCCATTTCCTGAACGCTTTGCAGGAAACAATCGCTGATGGGCGCAGCCCTTCGGATGAATTGCTCGCCAAGTTTCACGGCGAATGGAACGGCGATATTGCACGGATCTACGACGAATACAGTTACTGACACTTAGAGCGATTTGCGTTTTATGTGAAGCGCGTGGTGTTTTGCAACGCGAGACAGCCTTTGCACTTGCACATGCGTTCGCGCCGCAAAATGCCTCAGAATAAACGCAAAACACTTAAATGGGCGGCCTCAAACGACGCCGCCCAGAGGTTGGTAAATCAGTCCCGGTCAACCGTAGGAACTGATGATTTCTCGTAAAAGCCGTCGTCATCGTCATCTGCCACGCCCGACAGCGGGTCATTGCCAAAGCGGTTTGATCCGTCGGTGCCTTTGGTTGCGAACCATACGATCAGAACGATAAAACCGACAAAGGGAACCAAGAAAAGCCAGTACCACCAGCCTGACCGGTCAGTGTCGTGCAGGCGCCGCACTGCCACCGAAATTGACGGTAATATAAGCACCAGCGACCAGATTCCGCCAAGGATGCCAACGCCACCGCCCGCCGCGCCCAGCACAGCGGCATCTAAGATGCCGAGGATGATGCTTCCGACAAATGAAAACAGGACAAACCACCATAATTCAGAGCGCGCGGCGCGACCTGAAAAGGTGACAAATTTTGAAAAACAACTTTTAACAGCCTCGGTCATTCCCATGATGTGCACCTTTCTGTGACACGGGGCACAAACCCTAGGGTCTGTTTGGCGGTTGAGGCAAGGGAAATGTTAAGTTGTTGTTCAACCCTTTTTGCCGATTTTTGTTTCAGTCCCACCTAAAAGGCGGGTGATATTGTCTTTGTGCCGCCACCAGATCAAAGCCGCAAGCGCCGCCGCCAACGCGACTGCTGACGGCGCACCTGCCGAGTATAACCAGATGGGTGCCGTGGCCACAGCGACCAAACCCGCAAGCGATGAATAGCGAAACACGACTGCGGTGGCCAGCCATGCCGCACAGGCCCCCAAGCCCGCGACAAAGCTTAAAGCAAGGATTATGCCCAAGAACGTCGCAACGCCTTTGCCGCCTTTGAAGCCCAGCCAGACTGGGAATAAATGGCCAAGAAACGCCAATAAACCGGCGGTTTGGGCGGCGTCTGGGGCAAACATCCACGCCGCGATCAGGACTGCAATGGCACCTTTGCCGCTGTCCAGAACCAATGTCAGGAAGGCCGCCAGCTTGTTTCCGGTGCGCAAAACATTGGTGGCGCCGATATTACCCGAACCGATATCACGCAGATTACCCAGCCCCATCATCCGCGCGACCACCATGCCAAACGGGATCGAGCCAAGCAGATATCCGGCCACGCCGACCAAAACCAGAATAACAACGGGAGTTTCAAACATTGGTAACATCATAGATCCCTTGCGAAAACTTCGACACCGCCAACAAATGTGCGCAACACGCGTCCCTGCATGCGCGCACCGTCAAAAGGCGTGTTTTTGGATTTTGACTGCAATTTGAACCGGTCCAGAACAAAAGGTGCGTTGGCGTCAAACAAGACCAGATCGGCAGGCGCGCCGATCCTTAGGCGCCCCCCTTCAAGACCCAGTCGTTTTGCCGGGTTGAGCGAAATTGCGCGGAACAAGGTCGGCAGGTCCATCGCCCCGGCATGCACCAAGCGCAATGCGGCGGGCAAAAAGGTCTCGAGGCCGACCGCTCCACTTGCGGCTTCTTCATAGGGCAGGCGTTTGCTTTCCTCGTCCTGCGGCGTGTGCATCGAACTGATGATGTCAATCAGCCCCTCGGCAACCGCCTGAACGACGGCCAAGCGGTCGGATTCGGATCGAAGCGGTGGTTTGACCTTAAAGAATGTGCGGTAATCACCAACGTCAAATTCGTTCAGCGTCAGATGATGGATCGAAACCCCCGCGGTTACATCAAGCCCGGCAGCCTTGGCGCGGGCAAGGGCGGGCAGGGCGGCGGCCGTGGTGATCTGGTCGGCGTGATAGCGCGCGCCGGTCATTTCAACCAGCGCCAGATCACGCTCTAGCCCCATGCGTTCTGCCATTGGCGAAACTGACGGCAGACCCTGTTTGGTGGCAAACTTGCCCGAGGTCACAGCTGCGCCATCGGACAGACCCGGATCCTGACAATGGGCGATGACCAACGCGTTCAGGGATTTCGCATAGGTCAGACAGCGGGCGAAAACCCGCGGATTTGTGGTGACCGCATCGCCATCGGTAAACGCCACGGCGCCTGCATCCAGCAGAAAACCGATTTCGGTCATTTCGCGACCCATGCGACCCTTGGTCAGTGCCGCCATCGGGCGGATGCGCACGCCCATCGCCTGGGCAGCGCGATTGGCAGCAAATTCAAGGGTTTCCGGAGTGTCAATGGCGGGCGAAGTGTCAGGCCGGGTCACCATTGTGGTCACTCCACCCGCAGCGGCAGCACGACCGGCAGTGCGAAAGCTTTCTTTGTGGCGCTCGCCCGGTTCGCCGATTTTAACGCCGACGTCGATGATGCCGGGCGCAAGATACTTGCCGCCGCAGTCAATGACCACGCCTTTTCCATTGGCATTTTCCGAAAGAATTTCTGCGATCAGACCGCCTGAAATACGCAACCCGCCAAGCCGTTCGGTGCCAGCTTCGGGGTCGATCAATCGGGCATTAACAAGGGTTACATCACTCATGCTGCGTTTTTTTGAACCTCGCGAAACTTGGCGTAAACGTCGCGGCCGTTCTCGATCTGCTCAAACCCCACGCCAACTGTATAGGTGCTGCTTTTCCGGCGTTTGCGTTCGGTGGCAAACAGAACAGTGGCCGGGTCATGGTCGATAAATTCAAGCACAGTGTCATTGTTGATGGGATAGGATTTCAACGATTTGCCCTTGATCGGCAGGTTTAGCGCAATAAACGCCCGCCGGTTGGTCAAAGTATACCAACTGCGCTTGCGTTTGAAGGCGTCAAAGAACACCGCACCAGTGCCAAGGCTGATGCCAACAACAAAGTGGATCAGACCGAACATCCAGAAATACCCCCCGGCGCTTGCGGCCAAAACCATCCAGAACAGCGCAAAAATGGCAAAGGTAAGCCCAAAGGCCACAAGAACAATGTTCTTGGCTTTCCACACGATGCGGCTGTCGGGCCGCCCCTGCCACACGATTTCCTCATCCGCGTCAAGAATGCCTTCCCAGCCCGGCGCGTTCATGCATTTGCTCCATCCGCCCGCGCCTTGATGCCGCGCGCCAGTAAATCCATTGCGGCCATACGCACAGCGACGCCCATTTCCACCTGTTCCTGAATGACCGACCGGTTGATGTCGTCAGCCAGGGTGCCGTCGATTTCAACGCCTCGGTTCATTGGGGCCGGGTGCATGACGATGGCGTCGCTTTTGGCATAGGCCAGCTTTTCGTGGTCCAGCCCAAACCGGTGATAAAACTCGCGTTCTGACGGGATGAACGCGCCGTCCATCCGTTCTTTTTGCAAACGCAGCATCATCACGACATCAACGTCTTTCAGGCCTTCGCGCATGTCGTCAAATACCTCGACCCCGAACTCGCGCACTTCGCTTGGCATCAGGGTTGGGGGGCCGATCAGCCGCACCCGGTTTTCCATCTTGCCCAGCAGAAAAATGTTTGATCGCGCCACGCGGGAATGGGCGATGTCACCGCAAATCGCGATGTTCAGACGGTGCAGCCGCCCCTTGGCGCGGCGGATCGTCAGCGCATCCAGCAAGGCCTGCGTTGGGTGTTCATGCCGTCCGTCGCCCGCGTTCAGAACCGAACAGGTCACTTTTTCCGCCAGCAAATTTACCGCACCGGCCGAAGGATGGCGAACCACCAGCAGATCAGGGCGCATCGCATTCAGAGTCAGCGCCGTATCAATCAGCGATTCCCCTTTTTTGATGGAACTGGTCTGCATCGCCATGTTCATCACATCCGCCCCCAAACGCTTGCCCGCCAATTCGAAGCTGGCCTGCGTACGGGTCGAATTTTCAAAGAACATATTGATCTGCGTCATGCCTTTTAGGGCATCGCCATGCTTGTTTGTCTGGCGGTTCTGGCTGACGTAATGGTCGGAAAGATCGAGAATACTAAGGATATCGTCCCGGGACAGAGGTTCGATTCCCAACAGGTGCCGCGCGGAAAAAACCATCAAGCTCGCTTTCTTGTCGTTCCGGCGTTATAGGCGGGGCGCGTTCAGCAAACAAGGCATTTACGCGCCATTTCCACCGACTTAAACTATCGGCGAAAGGAATCCCCGCAGATGCCGCAATCACAAGACTATGCCGAGGCGCTGGTTGCCCTGTTGTGGCAGGTGGAACTTGGTGTGACCGAAGCGATCGGGGATGTGCCGCTGATAAGGTACGAGGCGGTCGTGGAAAAACCTGTCGAACTGCCGAAACTGGCTGGGGTTAAGATGGCGACTGCCGTTGCTGGCGCGCCTGAAGTCGAACAAGCTGTTGATATAGCGCAGCAAATGGCAAAGGGCGCAGCGGATTTATCGGCGCTTAGGGCTGCGATAGCGAATTATGATTTTTGCGAGCTTAAAAAAGGCGCGCGCAATCTGGTGTTTGCAGACGGAAATCCTGCGGCGCGCGTGATGATCATTGGCGAAGCTCCGGGCAAGGACGAGGATGTCGAAGGCCTGCCTTTTGTTGGTCGGGCGGGACAGCTTTTGGATAAAATGCTGGCGGCAATAGATATGTCGCGCCGGGCCCAAACCGCGCAGGACGCGGTTTACATCACCAATGTTCTCCCCTGGCGTCCGCCACAAAACCGCGACCCTGAAGCGGAAGAAGTGGCAATGATGCTGCCGTTCTTAAAGCGCCATATCGCACTGGTCGCGCCGGATTTTATTGTGCCAATGGGCAATGCCGCCTGTCGCGCTTTGCTTGGTAAAAGCGGTATCACGCGCCTGCGCGGGCAATGGGCGGCGGTTGACGGTATCCCTGCCTTGCCAATGTTGCATCCGGCATATTTGTTGCGAACCCCGATGGCCAAGCGCGAGGCTTGGGCCGATCTGCTGGCCCTGAAGGCGCGTCTGAAAGGTTGAACCATGTCCCCAATTGACGAAACCAAGGAATTTTTACCCTTGCGCATTGCCGTGCTGACGGTCTCGGACACGCGTGTCGCGTCTGATGATCGGTCAGGGCAGGTCTTGGTTGACCGGCTTACTGCAGCGGGTCATTTGTTGGCGGATCGCAAGATTTTGCAGGACGAACGCGCCGAGATTGCTGCGCAATTGCGGATTTGGTCGCTGAATCCTGAAATTGACGTGGTGATTTCAACCGGTGGCACCGGCCTGACCGGGCGTGATGTGACGGTCGAGGCGCACCGGGATGTCTATGAGAAAGAAATCGACGCATTTTCGACCATGTTCACGATTGTCAGCATGAAGAAAATCGGCACATCCGCAGTGCAGTCGCGCGCTTGCGGCGGTGTCGCCAACGGTACCTATATATTTGCCTTGCCCGGCAGCCCTGGTGCCTGCAAAGACGGCTGGGATGAAATTTTGGCAGCACAGCTTGATTATCGGCATCAGCCCTGCAATTTCGTCGAAATTATGCCACGGCTTGAGGAAAATAAACGACGGAAGTGATCACGCTGTGCGTATGACGCGTAAGTGATTGATTTCCCTCTTGACGGTATTACGAAAAATAACCGCTTGTTGCACCAAGGCTATGTACCGGAAAGGTATGGACGAATGAGATTCATGCAACGCAGCCTGATGGGGTTGTTCTTGTTGGCCCTGACAGCCGGTCTTTTGGCCTTGGCGGGGGGGTCATTGCGTTCAACGATCGAGGCGCGCTTGGCCAAAGAAAAACCGTCGCGTCCAGCGCAGGAACGGATTTTTGGTGTCAATGTGGTGTTGGCCGAACGGATAACCGCCACGCCGACCACAAGTGCCTTTGGCGAAATACGCAGCCAACGTACATTGGACATCCGCGCGCCAATCAGTGGCACGATAATAGAACTATCGACTAATTTCATCGAAGGCGGCACCCTGAAGAAGGGAGCACTTTTGCTGCGTCTTGATCCGGCTGAGGCCCGCTCGTCTGTCGATGTCGCGGCAACGGATATGGCCGAAGCTGAAAATGAGTTGCGCGAAGCTGAGGCAGCTTTGGGCCTTGCGCGCGATGAGCTGGACGCGGCGCAAGAACAGGCCGATTTGCGCAGTTCAGCCCTTGAACGCCAAAAGAGCCTTGTGACACGCGGCGTCGCCACCGAAGCAGCCGTAGAAAACGCGGCTTTGGCTTACGCGTCTGCCAAACAGGTGATTTTGGGCAAGCGCGCCGCAGAAGCACAAGTAAACACGCGGATAAATCGCGCAAAAACCAGTCTTTCCCGCCTGCAAATCCGCCTTGACGAGGCCAAACGACGGCTTGAAAATACCGAGGTTTTTGCCGAATTTGACGGTGTTTTAAGCGCGGTTAATGTGGTTCAGGGCGGGCTTGTTGGCACCAACGAAAAAATCGGTCGCTTGATTGATCCGGACGCGCTGGAAGTTGTGTTTCGTTTGTCCAATGTTCAATTCGCCCGACTGGTCACTGCCAATGACGGTAAAGTCGCCGGTGACGTGACCGTGCGTCTGGACGTTTTAGGAGCCGATATCCAGGCCAAAGGCGTTATCCAGCGTGTCAGTGCCGAAGTTGGCGCAGGCCAGACCGGGCGACAGATTTTTGCCTCGATGCCGGGCGCAAGTGCCACCACGTTTCGACCCGGCGATTTTGTAACTGTTGAAGTCTCAGAACCTCTCTTGGAAGGGGTCGCTTCTTTACCGACAACCGCCGTGGATGCCGCTGGAACGGTGCTGGTGTTAAGTGAAAACGACCGGTTGGAAGAACTGTCAGTCACGGTTCTGCGCAGGCAAAACGATCAGGTATTTGTGCGCGCACCGGACCTGTTCGGGCGCGAAGTGGTCGAAGCGCGTTCGCCGCTTTTAGGCGCAGGTATCAAGGTGAAACCCGTCCGCAAAGGGGCCGCGGCGCCAGTTGTAAAGGAAATGATCGAACTGACCGCGGAACGCCGTGCCAAGCTGGTGGCATTCATTGAAGGCAATGGTTTTATTCCAAAGGACGCTAAGAAGGGTATTCTGGCCAGCCTTAACAGCGAAAAAGTTCCGGTAGAAATGGTTAACCGCATCGAAGCACGGATGGGCGGTTAATATGACCACGCGCGGCTTTCCGTTGAAGCCCACAGGCGGGATATTGTCTTATTTCACCCGACATAAGACCGTCGCCAATCTGATGCTGGTGCTTATGGTCACGTTAGGGGTGTTTGCCGCCACTAAAATACGGTCGCAGTTTTTTCCTGATGTGGTGGTCGAAACTGTCTCGGTGATCGTAAGGTGGGATGGCGCTGGCCCAGAAGATATCGACAATGGAATTGTGCAGGTTCTGGAACCAGCCCTGCTGTCGGTTGAAGGCGTGGAAACCAGCGAATCCACTTCGCGTGAAGGTAGCGCAACTATTCGGCTTGATTTTGAGCCCGGCTGGGACATGACCCGCGCGGCCGACGATGTAAAAGTTGCCGCTGATGCCGTGACCGGATTGCCGGACGAGGCCGAAGACCCGATTGTCCGGCGTGGCCAGTGGCGCGACCGGGTCACCGATGTCGTGGTTGCCGGGCCAGTCGGCACCGATCAACTGGCACGGTTCACGGATGAATTTGTGGCCTTACTTTTCCGTGAAGGCGTGACCCGCACCACGATCCTTGGAGTTTCAGCACCGGCAACGGTGGTCGAAGTTAACGAACGCGCCCTTATCCAACACGATATCACGATGGGTCAGATTGCTGCCGCCATTGGCGAAGAGGCCGCCGCCGATCCTGCAGGCGATGTGGCCGGCGGCACGGCCAGGGTGCGAACGGGTGTAGCCAAACGATCCGCCGATGAAATCAGTGGTATTGTGGTGCGCTCAAATCCGGACGGCTCGAAGATATATGTAAGCGACATCGCGACCATTCGCGTCGAGGGCGTCACCCGCAGCCGCAGCTTTTTTGTCGGCGAGAACCCTGCAATCACGATTCGAGTCGACCGCTCGGACAAGGGTGATGCAATTGAAATGCAGAAAACTGTGCAGCGAGTGGCCGATGAATTGCAGGCGACATTGCCGGCGGGTGTCAAAGTTCAATTGATCCGCACACGGGCCGAGGCGATCACGGATCGTCTGAACATATTGTTGGACAATGGCTTGATGGGGCTGGGCATGGTTGTGGCACTGTTGTTCCTGTTTTTGAACGCTCGCACAGCTTTTTGGGTGGCGGCGGGGGTTCCAGTTGCAATGGCTGCGACGATTGCCCTGATGTATGTGTCCGGCCTGACGATCAATATGATTTCACTTTTTGCACTTATCATCACGCTGGGCATTGTGGTCGATGATGCTATCGTGGTTGGGGAACACGCCGATTTTCGCCATTCGAGACTGGGTGAAAGTCCGGTAGAGGCTGCTGAAAATGCTGCGAAACGCATGGCGGCCCCGGTTTTTTCCGCGTCGATTACCACGATTATCGCGTTTTTCGCTCTAACTGCCATTCAAGGGCGGTTTGGGACGCTAATCGCGGATATCCCGTTTACCGTCATCGTGGTTCTGGTCGCGTCTTTGGCCGAATGCTTTTTGATCCTGCCACACCACATGAGCAAAGCGCTGGCAGCAAGTGCTAAAAACCATTGGTACGATTGGCCCAGCTCGCAGTTTGACCGGCTGTTTTCGTGGTTTCGGCACACGATTTTTCGCTGGCTGATGATCTGGGTCGTGCGTTTGCGGTATCCGGTGCTGGCCGGGGTTGTGCTGATTTTGATCTCGCAGGTTAATTTGTTTCTGTCAGGTGATGTCACATGGCGGTTTTTCAACGCTCCGGAACAGGGTTCAATCACTGGCAACTTTGCAATGGTGCCAGGCGCACAGAAATCAGACTCGCTTGAAATGATGCGCGAATTGCAGCGTGCCACCGATGAGTTAGCCAAGCAATATACTGAAAAATATGGCACAAATCCCGTCAGTTTTGTCATGGCCCAAATAGGGGGTACGTCGGGACGAGGATTGTCTGGTCAAGACACCAAGGACCCGGATCTATTGGGCGCAATTTCAATCGAACTTATCGACGCTGATCTGCGCACGTATTCCAGTTTTCAGTTTTTGGGCGAATTGCAGGACGCAGTCCGTCGCCATCCAATGCTGGAAACTCTCAGCTTTCGCAGTTTTCGCTCGGGGCCGGGTGGAGATTCCATCGATGTACAGCTTTACGGCGCATCATCCGAACAATTAAAGGCGGCAGCCGAAGCCCTGAAAGCTGCGCTGGCGCAAAACCCGGAAGTGTCGTCGCTGGAAGACAGTCTTGCCTATGACAAACAGGAATTGGTGCTGGAACTAACACCGCAGGGGCAGGCGCTTGGCTTTACTATTGATGCGCTGGGCCGAGAATTGCGCGGGCGTCTGAACGGCATTGTCGCCGCAAGTTACCCTTTGGGCATTCGGTCGGCAGAAATCAGGGTCGAGCTGCCTGATGGCGCGATGAACGCTGATTTCCTGTCGCGCACCATGATGCGCACGCCGACCGGCGGCTACGTAGCGCTGTCGGATATTGTTACTGTCAGCGACACAGCAGGTTTTGCCGCTGTCCTGCGCGAGGACGGCCTGCGGGTGGTCACCGTAACTGGCGATATCTCGGAGGACGATCCTAAACGAGCTGCCGAAATCATCGCCAACTTGCGGGATGAACTGCTGCCGCGCATCGAACAGGATTTTACCGTAAGCGCGCAAATGGCCGGATTGTCAGAACAAGAAAACAGCTTTCTGGCCGACGCGCAGTTGGGCTTTTCACTAGCTTTGCTGGGGATTTACCTGACCTTGGCATGGGTCTTTTCCAGCTGGATGCGGCCACTCGTGGTTATGGCGATCATTCCGTTTGGTCTGGTTGGAACAATCTATGGGCACCACAGTTGGGACATACCAATGTCTATGTTTACGGTCGTAGGCCTGATCGGCATGACAGGTATTATCATCAATGATTCGATCGTGTTGGTCGGCACAATCGACGAATATTCGCGTGACCGTGATATGACCCGCGCGATTGTTGATGGCGCAGTTGACCGATTGCGACCGGTTTTGTTGACAACTTTGACAACGGTTCTTGGGCTTGCGCCACTTCTCTATGAAACATCAAGTCAGGCACAGTTTTTGAAACCAACAGTGATTACCCTCAGTTACGGGCTTGGTTTCGGGCTGGTTCTGGTGCTGCTGATCGTACCGTCCCTGGTGGCAATGCAATCCGATATTAAACTGCGAATCCTTGCGTTTCAAAGGATGCTGTCAGGCTCGCATGTTGTCTGGTCGCAGCGTCTGGTCCTGATTGGAGCCGGGCTGGTTACCACAGCGGCCTTTGCCGGCACTGTTGGATATTATGTGGTTTACGGCCGATTGATGGAGCCGGTGAGCGGGTTGGTGCCGTTAATGCGCGGTTTTCCGGTGTCTATGGTGGCTTTGTCGGGGTTCGTTGTAGCAACTCTGTTGGTGTGTGTTTTAGCCGCCGGTGTTTCTGCTCTCGCGTTTCAATTGACCAAATCACGATAAGTCTAGGACTTAACCGGACATCCGGAAATATCAACAGAACTGGTGTCTCCAATCACTGAAACCCGAAACTTCGCCGGGTCCAATTGGGTTGGTTCTGCGGAATAGATCAGTAAATCCATTTCAGAAACAAGGGTATTGCCGTCTCTTTGGCTGTTTGCGTTGCCGACCCAAACTTCCGGGTTGCCGGGTTCAACAATCACGATTTCGCGGGGGCCGGGCAAGCCCGGAAACTCAATCCGCGCGGTCAGATGATATCCACCGTCGATCAGGGCAAGTTCACAAGTGATTGAGGTAACCCCGGCGATTGTTGCGGTCCCTGGTTGGCTGGCTACAGCAGTTTTGATGATATCAGCCTCAGCGCCTTCGGAAGTGTCAAAATTAAACGTCAGTTCTGCGCGAACCGGAATGCAAACCTCGCGGCAAACGCCAAGATCAAGTGAGGCGCGCGCCTGGATTTCGGCACCGGCTGTTACCGGCGTCATTTGAATGGGCAGAATCAGTTGGTGGCTGTAGCCAAGGATCACCATACCGTCTAGTTCGATGATACTGGGGCGGGGCCATAGATATTTAATGTCAGCCAGATTACCCGATTTCTGCCAATCAAACACTGGCGGCAACCCGGTCTCACCGGCAACCCGCCAATAGGTTTTCCAGCCATCCGCCAGATCAACCTGCACAGCCGCTATCAGGCTGCCGTCTTCCTGCTGCCACCCCTGTATCAGACGCACCTGCACGATATCTTCAATTTGCGGCATGTCACTTTGCGCAACGGCTGGCAGCGACCAAAGGGCCAAAAAGGTTGCAACGAGGAAGGGTCGGATCATGCGCATATGCCTGTGTTAAAGTGTATGCGCACCATAAGGAACAATCCTTGCCGATAAAAATCACGATTGAGCGATAGGTCGTGAGCGTGTTTTGGCCTTGAAACCGGTCAAGTGTCGGCACATCTTCAGGGTATGAAGTATTCAGATGAAAAACGCCACTTGGACGGCAAATTGCTGATCGCGATGCCGTCGATGGGTGATCCACGGTTTGAGCGGGCGGTGATCTATATGTGCGCGCATTCCGCCGAAGGGGCGATGGGGTTGATCGTGAACAAACCCGCCCCGGATCTAAAGTTCAGTGATCTGCTTGAACAACTTAAAATGAAGGCGCCTGAAAGTTCGCGTCAGATACGGGTGCATTTTGGCGGGCCTGTCGAACATGCACGGGGTTTCGTGCTGCACAGCCGAGATTATGAAAGCCGCGACTCCACGTTACACGTGAACGACGAATTTGGCATGACCGCGACGTTGGATATATTGCAGGATATTTCGGATGGTGGCGGTCCTGCCAACAGCTTGCTTGCCCTTGGATATGCGGGATGGGGGCCGGGGCAACTGGAGGGCGAAATTCAGGCCAATGGCTGGCTTACCTGCGATGCGACGCCCGATATTGTTTTCGCTGAAACTGATGCGCAGAAATGGGAGGCAGCACTGGCCTCGATCGGAATCTCGCCAAAGTTTTTGTCAGCGACCGGTGGGACAGCCTGACAAGGCAGAAGCCCGTGGCAGAGATATTTGCAAAGTAAGCGCTGTTTAGCGGGCCGCAGCGGCGCGTTTCAGGCGGTCATTAATAGCCTTGCCCAGACCATGATCCGGGATTGGGGCGACGGCGATTGGCAAGGCTTTGTCATCAAGGGAATGCAGATGCGCAAAAAGATTGGCTGCAGCCTCGGTCAGATCGCCGTTTGGCGACAGGTTTAAATCGCATCCGGCGCAATCAGGTCCAAAACCAAGCCAGAGAGCCCCGTTTGGGCGGGCGTGTTTGTTCAGTGTGACCGCCGAGCGAGGTGCGTAGTGGCTGGCGAGTTGACCCGGCGACATCGGCGTTGCCGGATCATCCCGTGATGCAAGCGGGCGGCCAAGGGCTGCTTCAATCGCTTCAACCGGCAGACCACCGGGGCGCAGCAGGGCGGGGTTTTCAATGTCGGGCAACAGGATCGTACTTTCAAGCCCGACACCACAAGTGCCGCCATCCATCACCGCGTCGATAACACCCGAAAGGCCAGCAAGAACGTGTGCGGCCGTGGTTGGGCTGATCCGGCCTGAAGGGTTGGCAGACGGCGCGGCAATCGCACCGCCAAAGGCTGCCAGCAACTGCTGTGCCAGGGGATTTTCCGGCAGGCGAACGGCGACTGTATCAAGCCCGGCAGTCACCAGTTCGGACAATCCGCTGCCGGGTTTTACCGGCAGAACAAGGCTCAGCGGGCCGGGCCAAAAGGTCTGCGCCAGTATTTCGGCGGTTTCATTGAGCACAGAAAACCGGCGAGCCGTGGCCATATCGGCAACATGAATGATCAAAGGGTTAAAGGCAGGCCGCCCCTTGGCCTGATAAATCCGCGCCACTGCCTGCCCGTTGCAAGCATCCGCGCCAAGGCCATAGACAGTTTCGGTTGGAAAAGCGACCAGACCACCGTCGCGCCAGATCGCAACGGCGCGGGCGATACCTTTGGCATCCGGCGTTAATGTCTGAGTTTGGAGCATCGGCATTGTGTCGTGACGTTTCATTTGTTATCGGCGTGGCGGACATTATAAAGGCGCAACAGTTGCGGCTGACATAGCTCGTTGATGGGCCGGATGCAAAGAGCCTTGGCAGCAGGAGAATATTGATGGCCTATCGCGCCCCGGTTTCCGAATTGAAATTCCTGTTTGATCACGTGCTTGACGCCGGGCAACTGGCGCAAACCGAACGATTTGCCGAAGCAACCAATGATTTGCGCGATGCGATCCTGTCTGAGGGCGCAAAAATGGCGGAAACCGTTTTGGCACCGCTTAATCGCAATGGCGATCTTTACCCCGCCAAACTGGAAAACGGTATTGTGCGCACCTCGCCCGGTTTTTCTGACGGTTATCGCGCCATTGCCGAAGGTGGCTGGATCGGAATTTCGGCAAGTCCGGAATATGGTGGCATGGGCCTGCCACAAACCTTTTCAACGGCGCTGAACGAGATGATGAGCAGCGCTTGTCTTGCACTGTCGCTGAACCCGTTAATGACGCAGGGTCAGATCGAGGCGCTGGATCACCATGCCAGTGACGCGCTGAAAGACATCTATCTGCCCAAGCTGATCTCGGGCGAATGGTGCGGCACGATGAACCTGACAGAACCGCAGGCCGGCTCGGACGTGGGGGCGCTGCGCAGCAAGGCCGAAACGAATGGCGACGGCACCTACGCGGTCAGCGGGCAAAAGATTTTCATCAGCTGGGGCGACAGTGATTTCGCCGCGAATATCTGTCATTTGGTGCTGGCACGCTTGCCGGATGGGGCGGCCGGCACCAAGGGCATTTCGTTGTTTCTCGTGCCCAAATACCTGCCGGATGACAACGGTGCTCCGGGCAAAACCAACAGCCTGAAAGTGGTTTCGCTGGAACATAAAATGGGCATCCATGGCTCGCCGACTGCGGTGATGGATTACGACCGCGCGACCGGCTGGTTGGTTGGCGAGGAACATGCCGGGATGAAAGCGATGTTCACGATGATGAACAATGCCCGGCTTGGTGTTGCAACCGAGGGTCTGGGCGTGGCCGAAGCGGCATATCAACACGCGCTGGCCTTTGCGCAGGAACGTAAACAGGGCAACACGCCGGTGGCTGGGGCTGGCGCGATTATTGACCACGCCGATGTGCGCCGCATGTTGATGACGATGAAGGCGCAAACTGCTGCGGCGCGGGCGATTATTTATGCCACGGCGATCTCGACCGACATGGCTACTGCGACGGGTGATGCAAAGTGGAAAGCACGGGCGGCGTTTCTGACGCCGATTGCCAAGGCTTTTGGCACGGATACCGGCATCGAAGTTGCCTCGATCGGGGTGCAAGTGCATGGCGGCATGGGCTATATTGAGGAAACCGGTGCAGCGCAGTATATGCGCGACGCACGGATCACCGCGATCTATGAGGGCACCAACGGCATTCAGGCGATGGATCTGGTGGGCCGCAAATTGATGGATGGCGGTTCGGCAGCTTTTGCAATGTTGCACGATGTCAGCCGGACTGTTGCCGATTCCGAAGCGGCTTTGCCTGATCTGGCCGCGTTTCTGGGTGCGGCTGGACAGGGGCTGATCGCCACCACGAGCTGGATGCTGGAACAGACTGACATGAACCAACGCTTTGCCGGTGCCACGCCTTTTGCACGCGCTTTCGCGCTTGTGCTGGGCGGGCATTTCCTGCTGAAGGCCGCGTTGGCCGAAGGCTGCAAAGGCCCGCGTACCGAATTGGCGAGGTTCTTTATCCGCCAACAGATGATCGCCTATGATGCGTTATGTGCACAGGCACAAGAAGGCACGCGGTCGCTTTATGCGCTCAGCCCAGAAGATTTGGCGGGATAAATCAAATGGATGGTGCAATGACCCCAATCAGACACCCTTATGACACGCCGCCGACCGAAGCTCAGGCGATTGAAGTGGCCGAGGGCATTCTGTGGATGCGCCTGCCGCTGCCGATGAAGCTTGATCATGTCAATGTTTACGCGCTGCGCGAAGGCGATGGCTGGGCTGTTGTTGACACTGGATTTGCCTCGAATCGAGGACGGGAAATCTGGCGGGCGATCATGGAAGGGCCATTGCAGGGCTTGCCGATTGTCCGGGTTATTGTGACCCATCACCACCCGGATCACATCGGTCTGGCCGGATGGATGCAAACCGAATTTGGGGCGGAACTTTGGACAACCCGCACTGCTTGGTTAATGGCGCGGATGCTGACATTGGATCGCCATGCGGTCCATGCCAACGAAAGCCTGCTGCATTATCGCTCGGGTGGGATGGATGCTGCAATTTACGACAAGCGCATGTCAGAAAAACCGTTCAATTTCGCAGATGTGGTGGCCCCGTTGCCTTTGGGTTTCAAACGCATTCAAGAAGGCGAAGTGATAGAACTCGGCGGCCGAACCTGGGACGTGCGCATGGGCAACGGCCACGCGCCAGAACACGCAACCTTTTGGTGCCGTGAAGAACCACTGCTGCTGGCAGGTGACCAGATTTTGTCGTCCATCAGCCCGAACATCGGAGTTTATGCCACCGAACCCGAGGCTGATCCGCTGGCCGAATGGCTGGAAGCCTGCGAACGCTTGTCGGCTTTTGCGCGTGAGGATCACTTGGTTTTACCTGGCCATAAACTGCCTTTCACCGGCTTGCCGGTGCGGATGCGCGCTTTGATCGAGAATCACCACACCGCGCTTCAACGCCTGACCGAATACCTGAAAACCCCGCGAACAGCGGCGGAATGTTTTACGATTCTGTTCAAAAGACCGATAGGTGAAGCCGAATACGGGCTGGCGCTGGTTGAATCCATGGCGCATCTCAATCATCTTTACCACCTCGGTCAGGTTACACGGACCCGGCGCGAGGATGATGCCTGGATCTGGCAAAAAGCCTGATCCGAAATGGGGGGCCAATAATGACCGACATTAAAACAACCGCCGAAGCGGTCGAAGCGGCAGTATTGCCTGACGCCTATGTCGTGCACGCAGATCCAAATGCGCCTCAAACCGCAGAACAAAAGCCGCTACCACCCGAGATGTGCGACGAGCCCATCGAGCAAAAATCGCCGGCGCAATGGGCTTATGAACGGCTGGTGCTTTATATCCAGAATTTCGAGGAACAATTGGACGGCGATCACGAAATCGGCATGGGTTTTGCTGGTGGCGAGGTTGGTGTCATGCGCATTCAAGGCATCGGATTTTTTGCCCCTGATATCCTGACATTCTATGGCGAGGATATGGACGGCGCCAAAACCCAGCTTGTGCAGCATGTCAGCCAGTTAAACGTCATGCTGCGCGCCGCGCCCAAGGAAAGCGAAGCTGATGAACCTAACCGGATAGGGTTTCGGCTGGCGGCGGCGTTGGACAAGGGGCGTCCGGTTGTCAGCCGTAAAACGTAAGAGACAGGCGTTGGCCGATATTCCTTTGCGTACGACGCCAAGACGCAGTTGCCATCACGCGATTTCCTGATAAAACGGGCGAACTATTTTAAGGAGTATTCGCATGGCACACCACAAACATGGCACGATGGGCACCGAAGCCCAGGAAAAAACTTTCGCCGGTTTCGTACGCGGCGTAATCTGGGTCGGCGCGTTCAGCATTTGCGCGCTGATCTTTATGGCTGTGTTCAACAGCTGATCCGGCTTTTGCGTTCCTTTCGCAACATATTGCGCTGACGAAACCCGTCTGGCTTGATTCGGTCAGGGTTTTGTGGCGCATATCCGCCATCGCGTCTATAAAACACCAAATGGGTTCACGAGGGGCATAATGAAGCGTTTAGGGTTGGTTTTAACTGTCGGTTTGCTGGTTGGTCTGTCGGCTTGTGCAAAGTCTGTCTGGGCGCCAGACGACGCTGTGGCGCGGGCGGCTTACGCAAGCGACAAGGCGCCGTCGATCACTTTGGTGACCGTTATCAATAATGGTAGCGGATCGGGTGGACATTCCGGTCTGATTATCAATGCCTCTCAACGTGTCGCCTATGACCCGGCCGGAAATTTTCAAGCCGAAGGCATGGCGGAACGCAACGATGTGGTCTACGGAATGACCCCGCCGATGTTGAAGGCGTATTACAGTTTTCATGCCCGCAAAGAATGGCATGTGATTACGCAAACCGTGAACGTGTCGCCTGAAGTCGCCGAGACAGCCCTCCACATGGCGCAAGAAAACGGTGCCGCCGCCGGCGGATTTTGTTCGAATGCGGTATCCGGATTATTGCGGAAAATACCGGGATTTGAAAGCGTTCCCCACAGCCTTTATCCAAAACAAACCATGAAAAATTTCGCCAAACTGCCGGGTGTTGTGACGGATAAGCTTTACGAAGACGACTGAACCAGATTGGAGACAGCCGTGAAGAAAAGACATATCGTAGTATTACTGCCCCTGATATTTTTGCTGACTGCCTGTGGTGTTGCCCAACTGCCATGGGCGCCGGACGACCGCGTTCAGCGCGCCGCCTATCGCGCTCCGGAACCGACATCTATAACCTTGATGACAGTCGTTGCGAATGGCAGCAATTCGGCCGGGCATAGCGCGCTTTTAATCAATGCGTCGCAACGGGTGATCTATGACCCGGCAGGCACGTGGTATCACCGTGACGTGCCAGAGCGGGCTGATCTATTGTACGGTCTGACCCCAAAGTTGCTGCAATATTATTTGGATTACCACGCCCGCAAGGAATTCAGGGTGATCCTGCAAACCAAGATCGTTTCACCGCAAGTCGCTGAAATGGCCCTCCAGCAAGCGATTGCAAATGGCGCGTCGATGAACGGCATGTGCGCGCAAAATACTTCGTCTGTCCTCAGCCGCTTACCCGGTTTTGAGGGATTTCCGGTTGGGTTATGGCCTAAGGACGCGATCAAAGGAATGGCCGCCATTCCAGGTGTTACAGCCCGCGAAGAAATTCAATATGACGAAGGTAAAGACCTGAAAACCTGATCCGAACGCCAATGATAGCGCAAAGAAAAACCCCCGGGGGCAGGCCCTCGGGGGTTCGCGTTTGGCGGGGTCGAAACCCTGCCGGTTCTTATGCCAATCCGGACCTAAACGGTTCCGTTTTCGCGCTGGATCTTTTTACGAGCCAGTTTGCGCGCACGGCGTACTGCTTCGGCCTGTTCCCGGGCTTTCTTAACGGAGGGCTTTTCGAAATGCTGCTTAAGCTTCATTTCACGAAAAACGCCTTCGCGTTGCAGTTTTTTCTTGAGCGCGCGAAGCGCCTGATCGACATTGTTATCGCGAACCGATACCTGCATGTGGTGTCACCACCTTTCTAGTCAAAGTTTCGGATATTGCAGGACGGTGTCGTATAACAAGGCAAAAACACATTGTCTACCATTGCCGAGCCTAAGGGAAAAGAATTGGAAGAACGCGCGAAACCACCGCAAAAGACCGAATTCGACCATCTTTCCGAAGCGCGGCAACGGCTTGTGGCAGCAGCGTTGCCGCATGTGGTTTTTGACGGCTGGAGCGAGGCGACATTTGCGGTGGCCTTGGCTGATTCGGGTGTTGACCCGGCGCTTGGCCATCTTGCCTGCCCGCGCGGTGCGCTTGATCTGGCCTTGGCCAACCACCGGCAGGGGGATCGGGCAATGCTCAGGAGGATTGACTCCGGCGGCTTGGCCGGGTTGCGATATTCCAAAAAGGTTGCAGCACTTGTGCGGTTTCGGCTGGAAGTGGCGGGCGACCGCGAAGTCGTGCGTCGTGGCGTGACCTATTTCGCCATGCCCGCACATGCCGCCGAGGGCACTGCCGCCATCTGGCAGACAGCAGACGAGATTTGGAAAGCGCTGGGCGATACGTCGGACGACCTGAACTGGTATTCAAAACGCGCAATTCTGTCAGCAGTTTATACGTCAACGTTGCTTTTCTGGCTGGGCGACCAATCCGAAAATCATCAGCAAACTTGGGAGTTTCTGGATCGTCGTATCGCCAATGTCATGCAATTTGAAAAATTCAAATCCGGGTTGAAAGGCAACGCGCTGTTCAAAGGTTTTATGAAGGGCCCAGGTCGAATATTTGATAAAGTTCATGCCCCAACGGGTGTTGGCAGGCCGGACCTGCCGGGTTATGTCGCACCAAAAGACTGAAAGGTAATAAAGATGAAGCTTCCCAAAACCATGCGTGCGGTCAAGATTTCAAAACCCGGCGGTCCAGACGTGCTTGTCCCGACAACCCGGCCGGTACCGGCTCCCGGGGTTGGACAAATTCTGATCAAAATCGCAGCAGCCGGGGTCAATCGCCCCGACGCATTGCAACGTGCCGGATCTTACGCGCCTCCGCCCACGGCGTCGGATTTGCCGGGGTTGGAAGGCGCTGGAACCGTCGCGGCAATTGGCCCGGGGGTCAGCCGTTGGCAGGTCGGTGACGCGGTCTGCGCCTTGTTGCCGGGTGGTGGCTACGCGGAATACTGTGTGACCGATCAGGATCACGCTTTGGCAATACCGGCAGGCATGGACATGGTTCACGCAGCCGCCTTGTGTGAAACATTCTTTACGGTTTGGTCGAACACATTCATGCGTGGCGGCCTTAAAGGCGGCGAAAGCTTTCTGGTTCATGGCGGCTCGAGCGGGATCGGGACAACGGCGATCCAGCTGGCCAAGGCATTTGGTGCGCGGGTATTTACCACGGCCGGTTCAGATGAGAAATGCCAGGCCTGCCTTGATCTGGGGGCCGAGCTTGCGATCAATTACCGGGATGCGGATTACGTCAAAGTAGTTAAGGAAGCTACGGGTGGCGCGGGTGTGGATATCATTCTTGATATGGTTGGGGGAGACTATATTTCCCGCAATATCAGCGCATTGGCGTTAGAAGGGCGGCTTGTGATGATCGCGTTTCTGGGTGGCCCAAAGGCCGAAGTCAACTTTGCCCAGATTATGATGAAACGGCTTATGGTGACCGGGTCAACGTTGCGCCCGCAAAGTGATCAGGCCAAAGCTGTGATTGCCGAGGCATTGCGAGATCAGGTTTGGCCGTTGCTGGCCGCCGGAACAATCGCCCCGGTTATGGATTCGACATTCCCGCTGGATCAAGCGGCCGAAGCGCATCGGCGACTGGAAAGTTCGGGTCATATTGGCAAGATTGTTTTAACTGTAACTTGAAGCAAGTGACCACAACCCGGGCGATGCAACGGACTGTGGGCCAGGCATTGCGCATGTATTCGCTGAGGGCGATGGCGGGCAGAAGTTCGATATGGCGCTGGTCAATTCTCCCGTGACCGGGTTGCGGCTGTTCTTGCCACCCGGCGAGGGGGAAAACCGGCTCGTTGAAGGCCGTTGTGATTTCTTCTTGCAGGTCTTTTTGGTTCCGTTTCACAGGCAGGACATAATCACCACCTGCCTCTGCAATCCGGGAAGTAATTGTTTTCTGACAGAAAATTGCATCCCCGGTGACAATCATGCCCTCAAGGTTTATCGTCTCCAGAAGACGCATAGCATCCGGGATTTCCCTGCCTTTGCCGCGGGATGAAAGATGGCCCAAAGATGGCCCAAAGATTGGCCCAAAGATTGGCCAAGTGCTGCGCAGAAAGCCGACAGAACATGCTCGGCATTGCCATCTGCGTCCTTGCTGCCGCGCAGAGTTTTGCCATGCAGGGTGAACAGAGGTCCCGACGAAATCCCAGGCGCGTAAGCTGCTCGCGCGAAAGAGAGCGAGCTGTTCAAAAAACAGCCTTACTACCTGCCGGGATGTGACACCTATACAGTGAAAAATCGCTTGGTTTTGCAAAGTCGATAACTGTAGTCTTGGTCATGTGGCATATCCTTTTCTCAATGAGAATTGCGGCGCGTCAACAACGCCATGATATGCCGCCCATCCGGGCCGTCACCAACTTTCAGCTATAACTCCAACGCTTCAAGTGGGTGTTGACGGCCTTGCCTGCCCTGAGGATCGGGAACTTGACGTAAAACTGATCGAACTGAAACCAAGATAAAAACCTCCGCACCTGATGTTCAGACCAGAGATTCAGATGCACCTATGATTTGCAACAGCTTTTTACCCTTCAGTAAATCGCCCTGAGGGTGAATGGCCATGCGGGCGGCAAGTTTCGGCTGAGACCTGCCCGCGACGTGGCGGTTTTAGAACGCGATTTTGGGGATTTTAGAATCACGCCAACCACTATAGAGGTGCGCACCTGCCGGAGGAGTGGCAGAGCGGTTGAATGCACTGGTCTTGAAAACCAGCGTAGGTGAAAGTCTACCGTGGGTTCGAATCCCACCTCCTCCGCCACAAACACCTGAAAACCCGTTCTCCGTTTTGGGCCGTGGCCGGATTTTCTTGTTGTTTTCAAAGGTTATAGCGGTTGGGCTGTTGAGTGCGGTTCCGGCAGTTGACCCTGAAATGGTTCTCTAACCACCAATATTCTCCAAAGCTGTTGACTAAAGGGGTTTTGGTTCAGTTTTGCAATGTGTTGTAAAATAACGATAATTTAGACCGTCGAATATTGGGGGTTCGTTTTTCCGCACGCTGGGCTTGCGGGTCTGGGAGCGGAACGGCGTTCAGTTGCAAAGCAATAGCAGTCGATCACCCATACGCACAAGAGGTCGTCTCAGGGCCGTTCGCGACTGTGATGGAAATTGGAAGTGGTGCGAATGCTGCACCATGATCATTTCGACACGAAGGGCGGATTGTGGACCTTCGCTGCAAGCACAAGCCCCTCATGCCGGGACGTTCGAAGCCGACATTGAAGCAACCCCGAAACGGAACTTTTTTCTGCACTGCCGCAAGTCGGCTCAGAGCCCAAATGCCAGACGCTGCGCCTCGCATGAATGGAAAGAATACGAGGAGGGCTGCCATGCGTTCTAGCTTGAATTGAACCTAGCGAACACCAGCCAAGAATTTTCCAAACTAAGCATGTATCGGACGCAGTCGTTTTTTTCAAAAATTGCCCCGTTCGTCGTAGGCCTCAATGACACCCAACCTCATGGCTGGAAAAGACTGTCAACCTTCTGCCCGGTCAGAATGTGTCCTTCGGATAGGTCAAAAACTGCGTTTGGGCGCGTTACCTGGCCGATCTGGGATTTGGCGATCTTGTTGGTTGCGGTTCTGGGAAACTCGCCAACATAGGCAAGGTATCTGGGCCGCTTGAAGCCAGCAAGGCGGGATGCCGCGTGCAATTTTATGGCCTCGGGCGGAAATCCTTCCTCTGTCACGCCATCGACCAGTTTAACTAGCACCATAACCTCTTCACGCCGCATTTTATCGGGTACAGCAATGGCAGCCGCCTCTGTAATTTCAGGTGCCTCACGCATTGCGGCCTCGACCTCGCTGGCCGAAATGTTTTCGCCGGCGCGTTTGATCATCTCTTTCAGACGCCCAACGATGCGGTGATAACCCTCGGCGTCTTTGACGAATAAATCTCCGCTGCGAAACCAGTCGCCATCGAAACTTTCGGCATTAGCTTGGGGGCGTTTGTAATAGCCAAGCATGATGGCCCGGCCCTTAATTTGAAGTTCTCCCGGCTGATCCGGGGCGCATTCGTTGCCGTCTCCATCCACCACGCGCGTTTCGCGAAAAGGGGCGGCAATGCCACAGCTGTTCAATGCCAGCTTGTCGCCCGCGTCTCTCGGGCAGATCATAGCGGGGCCCACTTCGGTCATGCCGAAGCCGTCACGCGCGACGGTATTGAACCGTTTTTCGGCTTCAGCTCGAGCTGAGGGTCGCCACCCGAATGTATGGGCGAATTTTAGCGATATATTTTCGTCTTCTGGCGACGGAGGCACGGCTTTCATCACCGGTTCGGGCAAGACACAATAATGCGCCTCATGCTCGCGGATCCAGCCAAGGAACTTTGTCAGGCTCATCTTTGACGCAACAATCGCCGTACCGCCAATGGCCATCGCCGATAGGAATGACCACTGACCGTCCATGTAAAAAAACGGCGCCCAAAAAAACAACCGCGAGCTGCCATAGCTTTTGTGGACCAGTGCAATGGAATGCGACAACAATAGCCAGTATTCCTGGGTCAGCATGCAGCCTTTGGGAAAACCAGTGGTGCCCGAAGTATATTGCAGGCTGGCCAGATCGGTTGCCACGACCGGATATCCGGGGTCAAATTCGACCAGTGGTCCCCCATGTTCCAAGGACCCGAGGTCAGTGCCCTGAATTACTATGGGCTCAGTAAGCAGTTTCGGACGGTCTTTCATCGTCTCCAGTGCAGGCAGGAAAGTATCCGCCATGATCAAAAGCTGCGCGTCTGACTGGTTCAGGATATAATACAGTTCCTTGCCACCATAGGCGGTGTTCACCGGCACGATCACAGCACCAATCTTCATGATCGCAAACCAGATCAGTACGGAGGCTGGGCCGTTTGGCAACATCACCGCGATATGGGCGCCCTTGCGGTATCCGCGCGTCAGCAAATTCGCCGCGATACGGTTAGAACGATGATGGATGTCGGTATAATTGAGCTGCACACCATCCTGAAAATAATCGACAGCGATGGCATCTTCGTATTTTGCCGCCTGCGCCGCCGCGAAATCGCCAAGGCTGGGCGGCAGGTCGGTTGCCATCAGTTCCGCAGAAAGCGCCTCAAGTTCTGCCTGCCCGGGAAAACCGTTCATTGTGCTGCGCCTTTCCTGGCCAATGGCAGCTCCTTGCCCTGAACCGTACGGATCATGCGGTACATGTGCCCCGACAGGGCCATCGCATCGCTGCGCGACATGTCCTGCGAGCGCTGGTAAGCCTCCATTTCAACCCTGATCCCAATAGCCGGGTGCGAAGCGATGCGGTTAGCGGCTTGCCGCGCGTGTGCCATCAAGTCGTCCGCCTCAACGATTCCATTGATCAGGAACATCCGTTCGGCCTTTTCCGCCGAAACCTTGTCGCCCAAAAGCAACAACTCCATCGCCGCCGTATGCGGGATCATCTTGCCAAGTCCCAGCGCCCCTCCGGCACCACCCATACCATACGCGATTTCCGGCAGGCCAAAGCGGGCGTTTGGCACCGCATAGCGAATATCAGTCAGCATCATCATGAACATGAAACCCTGCCCAACACAGACGCCATTGATGGCCCCGATCATCGGTTTGTAGCGGGGCAGCGTCATAATCTCCTGCTCCCAGCCGGGATATTCCAGACTTTCGCCATCCACGCGGGGGGTCAGGTGGCGTTCGACGGTTTCCAGACGCGTCTGTTCCGGCCGTAGTGATTTAATGTCGTCGCCCGCCGAAAAGGCGCGATCCCCGGCACCAGTCAGGATGCCACAGCGCACCGAGGGGTCGGCGTTGAAGTCACGCAGGATATCGTACATTTCCTTGTGCAACGCGGGTGTGAATACATTGACTGGCGGATTGTCGATCGTAAGAACCGCGATCCCGTCTGATTTTTCGTAATGTATCGGCATGAGAAACCTCGGCTCTTTCAGGAATTTTGATTGGCACTGCGGCGACGCAGAACCTCGGCGACGATCATTGCCAATGTTGTCACCACGATAAAGATCGTCGAGACCGAGGCAATCGTCGGGTTGATGAAATGCTGCAAGTCCGACCAGATGCGTACCGGCAACGTGACCTTGCCGCCCATAACGAACAGCGCAAAAATCAGCTCGTCAAACGAGATGAAGAAGGCAAATATAAGGGATGAGATGATCGCTGGTGTCAGCGGCGGCAATGTGGCGGTCACAAAGGCCTGCACTGGCCCCGCGCCAAACACCCGTGCGGCGTTTTCCAACATCGGATCTTGTTGACGTAACGCCGCCGCGACAATCATCAACACAAAGGGCAAGCCCAGCATCGCATGGACCATAACCAGCAAGGGTTCACTACTGGTTAGTCCGGTCCAGACGGCCATGATGAAAACCCCCAGCGCAATGATAACATTCGGGATAATCGCCGGGGCCAGAAACAAGCCGGTCAGAAGAGGCTGCAAGGATTTCCGAGTGCGGTCCAACCCGATGGCGGCCAGTGTTCCGGCTGCCGTTGACAGGATCGAAGCCATCAGGGCAATCCTCAGCGACCGGAAAGTCGCGGCGCGCCACAGATCGTCGCTGAAGTATTCCCGATACCACCTGAAGCCCCAGCTTTTCGGAGGGAATTGTAAGGTTTCACCAGCCGAAAAAGACATCGGCAGGATGATGATGATCGGGAAAAACAGAAACAAGATGGTCAGGCAGAAGAACAGCGTAATAAACACCGAACCGCGGGAATTTCGCAAGGTTTTCATCACACTTCCTCCCGTGCGGAATAGATCAGACGCTTGCTGACGACGCGGATCAGGGTCATGGCGATCAAAGTAAAGACCAGTAGGATCAGTGCGACCGAGGCGGCAAAGCCCCAATTGGCCTTGGCGACCTGCACCGCAATGATGTTGGCCACCATCGTATCTTTTGGCCCGCCAACTAGGGCTGGAACGATGAAGAACCCCATCGACAGAACAAAGACGATCAGAAATCCAGTCACCGCCCCTTCCATCGACAAGGGCAGAAACACCCGGCGGAAGGCGGCAAAGGGTTTGGCCCCCATGACGCGGGCAGCACTCAGCAGGCTTTGGTCGATATCGGCCATGGTGCCGTAGCAGGTGATCACCGCAACCGGCAGCAATATCTGCACCATCGCGATATAGACAGCCCCGGTCGTGTACATCATCCTGACCGGCTCGTCGAACAGACCGATATAGAGCATTGCCGAATTAATCATCCCTTCACGCCCCAACAGAACCATCCAAGCGTAGGTGCGCACAAGCACGCTCATCCACATTGGCACCAGCACCAGAAATAGCAGGATCGGGCGAATAGAACGGCGGCGGCGAACGATGAAATAGGCGGTTGGATAGCCGATCAACACGCACAGAATACCGGTTGTGGCCGAGATTTTCACCGAGTTGACGAATATCCGCACATAGGCCCCGCGGTTCCAGAACCGATCAAAATGCGACATCGTGAATTCAGGGTCAAACAGGCCCTGATAGAACATGATGAACACCGGAATAAGAAAAAAGATCAGGGCGAGCAGAAATGCGGGAATAAGAGTGATACGCATGGATCCGGTCTCCGTTCTGGTGACGGTCAGGGGAAGCGGGCGGCGCTAACCGCCCGCAAGAGACTGATATTATTCCAGAACCCAGTCCTGCCAGCGCTCGTTCAGATCGGCGTAATGCGCGCCCCACCACAGGTCATTGGAGACAAACTGCTGTTCCAGATTGTCGGGATGCGTTGGCAATACGATGCCTTTTTCCGGCGGAAGCAGATCATAAAGACCCTTAGTGAAGAACGGATAAGGTGCGTAGCTGGCGAAACCGGCTGCCCGCTCAGGGCTGGTCAGCATGAAGGTCAAGAACGCATCCGCCGCCTCACGGTTTAGCGTACCCTTGGGAACGGCGACATAGGATGGCTTCACCGCCCCACCATTCCAGACGATCTTTACTGGCTGGCCTTCGGCGGCCATCTTGGTCAGACGCCCGTTAAAGGCCGAGGTATAATGAACTTCGCCATCGGCCAGCATCTGGATCGGCTGTGCGCCTGTTGTCCACCAGACCACAATGTGCGGTTTGATTTCATCCAGTTTCGCGAAAGCCCGGTCGATGCCTTCCGGTGTGCTCAGCACTGTATAGAGGTCTTCTTTGGCAACGCCATCGGCCTGCAAAGCGAACTCGAGATTATCAAACGGCTGGTTTTGCAGTGAACGCGGGCCGGGGAAGTTCTCAACGTCCCAAAACTCCGCCCAGGATGACATCTCTTTACCTTCGGCCTTATCCGTGCGGATCGACAACACATTGGAATAGGTCGCGGCGATTCCAGCGTCGCCCAGCTTTGCACTGTCTGGCAGCATGTTGTTGGGGTCAATTTTGGCCCAATCGAGCGGCTCCAGCCACCCGTTTAGCGAAGCGGTTGCGTACTCAATCGCGTTCAGTTCGGTTACATCCCAGATGGTGTTGCCCGCCAGAACCATCGCTTTGATGGCCGAGGCGCGGTCGGTTGTCGCGAGATATTCAACCTCGATCCCGGTTTCTTTGGTGAAAGGGCCTGTAAAGACGCCTTGCATAAGTTGGGCAACTTGCCCGCCCGAGCTTGACAGGGTCAGTTTTTCGGCGTTCGCCGGAACAGCCGCAGTCAGGCCGATGGCCAGACCTGCAAGGCCGAGTTTAAGTTTCGTCAGAGTGTTCATGTTTACCTCCCGGTTATTTTGAATCACGTATCCGCCAGAACGACGGCATCTTGTATGCGGAATGCGAGTGCGATTTCGGCACTTGCTTCCAGTGGGTTGGCTGCCCCTGAACGCCCTTCACGGACGGTCAGCGCGTCGCCGTTTCCAAGGCGGAAATGGTGTTCGATGGTTGCCCCCAGAAACACGGTGTCCTGAAGACGGGCCTTGAATTCTATGATGTCGACTTGTCCGGCCAGCGCGTCCGCCCGTGCGATCCGTTCCGGACGCAGGCTGACGGCAACACTATTTGGCTTTTCCGAAGGCAGCGTCGCACCGATCCCCGCGATCTGAACGCCACCGTTAACGGTAGTCACATCCATCAGATTGGTCTGACCGATGAAATCCGCCACGTAACGGGTTGCGGGGCGGTCATAAAGCATCTCGGGCACGTCGATCTGTTCGATCCGTCCACCTTTCAGAACGGCAACACGATCTGACATGGTCAATGCCTCGCCCTGATCATGGGTAACAAAAACCGTGGTTGCGCCGATATCCTTGTGAATACGGCGGATCTCACCCTGCAATTCCTCGCGCAGTTTCAGATCAAGCGCTGACAGGCATTCGTCCATCAGCAATACAGGCGGCGAGAACACAACAGCCCGCGCCAGCGCCACCCTTTGTCGCTGGCCGCCGGACAGGGCCGCTGGCCTGCGGTCCGCCAAGCCGTCAAGATGCACCATATCCAGCGCATCCATCACCAGTTTGCGGATTTCACCGGCTGAGGTTTTGCGCATCTTCAAAGGGAAGGCGATATTGTCAAAAACGGACATATGCGGAAACAGCGCGAAATTCTGAAATACCATCCCGACGTTGCGATCCTCGGATGGAACGCCTGTCAGGGACCGATCGCCAATCAGCACATCGCCTGATGTTGCATCAGAAAACCCGGCAAGAATATTCAACGCGGTTGATTTGCCTGACCCGCTGGCGCCCAGCAAAGTCACAAACTCACCAGGCGCTACAGAAAGACTGAAATTCTCCAGCGCGGCGGTGTTGCCAAACCATTTGGACACATTGTCAAATTGGACTGTTGTACCTTGCATTTACACTTTCTGTTCATTTTTGGACAGACTGTCAATTTTTTGACATTGACACCAAAAATGACACGAGTCAATATAGTTTTATGCAACAACGAATTTTGACCCCCGAACCCGAAATAAACCGTTCTCTGGAAGGATTTAGCGTCGCTGACATTCTTGAGGAGCGCGCCATAGTCATGCGCAAGCGTCGTAAACGTGTCCGCACAAAGGCCGCTTTAATCGCTGCAGCCGCTCGCGAGTTGGAAAAAAGCGGCTTTGATTCCCTGACCGTCGAAGGCATTTCGGAGGCGGCTGGAATGGCACGGGGTACGTTCTATTTGTACTACAAAAGCCGCAGTGAAATTGCAGCAACGGTGATGAAGTTCTACTGGGCGCTTGTCCGCATCCACCGACCCAAGGGGGGATCGAAACTTTCGCTAAGGGAATCAGTCCACCGGATGAATACTTTCTCTGGCAACATGGCAATGAAGAATGCCCGCCTGCTGTCAGGTCGTGAAACCCTGATGCTTGAGAACCCGGCCATCGCACGTCGGCTGGAAACGATCAACCGGACCTGGGCCCGGCGGATCGTGCAGGATGTGATGGCCCGAAGCGGGATGAAGCCTGAAACGCAGGACACCGAATTCTTGTTGCTGAAAGCGCGCGCAGTGATCAACATGTCAGATGCACTGTTGCGCGATATCTATCGCGGGACGACCCAAGGGGGTGCACGCGAAACGGCTGATCAGGCCCTGGTAGTGCGGGTGATGGATGATTTGTGGTATCGCGCGCTCTACAAGCCGGACAATGCGGCCGGAACTATCCCGCCAGATGCTCTGTGATCGTGTCGATCAGTGGCAGGATCAGGTGGTCATCCAGATATCCCGGTGGAAATCGGGTCGAGGCGAAGCGAACAATCACCAGCTCATTCACCGGATCGATATACAAAAACTGCCCATAGGCCCCGCGCGCGGTCGGACATATCCGCCCGTCTATATGGCGCACCCAGAATTGCGACCGAAAGGACCAACTGTTCATCGCCGGATGGCCAAAAGCAGCAAACTTGTCCCGGTCGCCACCGCCAAAGATCGAGGCGCGCACCCGATCACTGATCCGCCCGTTCAAACCGGTTCGGATCGCCTCCCCAAACCGCAGATAGTCGCGCAGGGTGCATCCCGCCGTGGTGCAGAACCCGTTCGGGTCCACAAGGTAATATGCATCATGCTCTGCCCCTATATGCTGCCAGATGCACCGCGACAGCATGTCGTTCAGATGCTCGTCCGCCACCCGGATCATGATCCAGGTCAGCACATTGATGTTAGGCTCACGATAGGCAAAGGAAACACCGTTTGGCCCGGCCGATTTCACTCGGGGCAGGTAATCGGTCACGCCGATCACTGGTTTGTCTGCAGGCTGTGCGATCATCCCGCCAGCGGCCAGAAAGTCGTAAACTTCAGATTGCGGATTCAGGTAATCCTCGTCAAATTCCATGTCGATCAGCATGTCGAGAACTTGACGCAGCGTCGCGTCCTGCCAGGCGGTGTTTGCAAGTTCCGGCAGGTAGAAAGGCACCACGGCGTTTCCGTCCAACGCGCCCTCTTCAATCATCATCTCGGCCATCAGTCCGGCAAAGGACTTGGCGCAGGATTGGATAACGTGAAGGGTGTGAGGGCCAGTAGCACCGTAATAGGATTGGTGCACCAGCCTGCCGCGATGCAAAACACCGAAACCGTCGGTCAGGGACCGGGCCATAACCTGACCGAAACCAAGCTGCTCACCGTTTTCAAGCATTATCTCCAGCGATTCGATCCCGCCCTCACTCGAAAGCAGATCATAGGCGGCGCCAGAGCCGCGCCAGATGGGTTTCGTCGGGACAAGCTGCTGCATGTTGGATAGCGTCCAACGCAGTTGCGGGAACTGGCGGTATGATCCATCGGCAAAGCGTATTAGCTTGTCGGCAGATGGCGGGAAGCCCCGCATGAAACCAGTGTGTGTCGTTTCGATGGTGGACATTGAACAAGTAGCCTCCCTCGGCAGTAATTAGACAGTATGTTCAATTTTGATAACATTAATGTGATTGTGTAAGCAAGCTTTTCAAATTTCACATGCCGGAACTGGCCGTTGGAGCACGTGCAGTGAAAGCTCAATTTGTCCCTACTGCCACCTTCCATTCAGTGAAAATTCTGCGTGGTGCACGAATGGCGGCAATGCGAATGCTGCACCGCAGTGCATGGACTACAGGTCAATGGCCGGTTAGGGCCGGTTTTTCCAATTTGCAATCGCGGCGCAAAAGGTTTCATCGGGGAGTTCGAGATCAAGAAACTTTATAACTTGCTCTTTCCACTCCAATGGAAATGGCTCCAGCAGAGCCGCCAACGTCACCTCCGGCCCCTGCCTCCCATCAAGGATAGTCTCAACAATCACCGGTGCCAGCAGGCTGAGGCGCAGGACGCGGGTCATATATGTCAGGGCGAGGTTTTCGTGTTCGGCCAGTTCGGTAATGGTGGTGAACTGCCCGCTTTCCAGCATCTTTTTCCACCGGAAGGCGCGGGCCAGTGCTTTGACCAACGTGCTGTCGACGCGGGTTTTCTCAATGGCCGCGGGTTCGCCGTTTGGTGTTACGACCTGTTTCCGACCGCCATATTTGCGGATCGCAAACGGAACGTGCACCGAGATCGTTTCCACGGGCTTCTGGCGGCGCGTCATGCGGCTTTCCCGATTTCGGTGGCCAATTCCTGAACGAGGTTGCGAAGACCATCAACTCGCAACCGCACATCGAGCCCGCCCAATCCAATATCCACCCGCTCCACCAGCAATTGCACAATGCGGGCCTGCTCGGCGGGGAACAACTCGTCCCAGAGCGGGTCAAAGTGCATCAGGGCCTCGCGGGCCTCATCCTCGGTTATTTTGCCGTCATGAGGTTTTGCCGCCTTCCATGTGCCAATGATGGTTTCCGGCTGGCGAAATACGGCCCGCAGTTGGCCAATGACCGCCGCCTCGATTTCACCAGCGGGCACGCGGCCGACCGGACAGGTGCCAGCGCCATGCTTCAGCACTGTCTGGCTGACATAATATCGGTAGAGCCGGTTTTTCTTTCGGGTGTGGCTCGGCGAAAACGCCGCCCCGTCCGGCCCGAACAGCAGCCCTTTCAGCAGCGCTGGCGTTTGCGCACGGGTGTTGCTGGCTCTCTTACGCGGGCTTTCCTGCAGGATGGCGTGCACCTTGTCCCAAATTTTGCGCGGGATAATCCCCTTGTGCTGGCCGGGATAGCTGGTGCCCTTGTGGACCGCCTCGCCGATATAAACGCGATTGTTAAGAAGGCGGTAGATGTAATTCTTAGTGACCGGCTTGCCCTGTTTTGTGGTGATACCGCCCGCCCTCAATTCTCGCACTAAGACCGTTGCTGAACCGATTTCCACGAACCGCGCGAACACCAGCCGCACGGTTTGGGCCTCGGCCCTGTTGGTCACCAGCTTGTGATCCTTGACGTCATAGCCCAAGGGCACCGTGCCGCCCATCCACATGCCCTTTTTGCGCGAGGCGGCGATCTTGTCGCGGATACGCTCGCCAGTGACCTCTCGTTCGAACTGGGCGAAACTGAGCAGGATGTTCAGGGTCAACCGACCCATGGATGTTGTGGTGTTGAAGGATTGTGTCACGGACACGAATGTCACGTTGTTCCGATCGAACACCTCGACCAGCTTTGAGAAATCCATCAGAGAGCGCGACAGTCGGTCGATCTTGTAGACCACGACCACGTCGATCAAGCCCTCCTCGATGTCGGCCAGTAGCATCTTCAGACCCGGTCGTTCCAATGTGCCACCGGAAACACCACCATCATCATATTGCTCGCGGATTAGGGCCCAGCCCTCGGAGCGCTGGCTGGCGATATAGGCCTCGCAGGACTCGCGCTGGGCATGGAGCGAATTGAACTCCTGCTCGAGCCCCTCCTCGGAGGATTTGCGGGTGTAAACCGCGCAGCGCAGCTTGCGTTTGATATCCTTGCTCATGCTGTCCCCCTGCGTGATTTCAGCCCGAAGAATATCCAGCCGTTCCAGTGGGTGCCGGTGATGGCGCGGGCGACCGATGACAGTGAGCGGTAGGGGCGCCCCTGCCATTCATATCCCTCGGCAAGCACCGTTACCGTCTGTTCTATTCCCTGCCATTCACGGATCAACTTGGTGCCCGCGATCGGCTTCAGATCTGCGCGGATGCGGCGCAGCGTAATGTTGCCGCCGTCAAGCTGCTCCCCCAGCATTTCCAGCCGCCGGACCGTTTCGGGTTTCAACCCGCCATATGCGAGTTCCTGGATGCGGTAGGCCAGTCGGCTTTCCAGATACCGGCGGTTGAAGGCTGGTGGCTCGGTTTCAAACAACTCGCGCCACTGGTTTTTTAACTCCTTCGTGGGCGTAGATTTCAACGCGGCCAGGCGCGCGGGGATGGGATCGGGTTTTGTCATGCGGTTCTCCGGTTTGCGGTTTCCGCAGTACCGCTCTGGTCGGCTGAGTTGTGAAGTTGAAATTCTCCAGTATTGCCAGATAGTTCGGCCTCTTCGTGCATTCGCAGCCGGATTAGGCCTCGCGCCAGCAATGCGCAAAGCTCACCCCGCCGCTCAGTTGGCGACATCTGGTCTGGGCACAGGGAGTTGGGGCGCATCATGCCGCACTCCTTGGCATGTCCTTCAGGACCGTCGCCATGATGGCCGCGCGGTTCCAGCAAAAATTCAAATGACAATTGGCGGCGTATTTGGAGAGACCAAAGTCCATGCCGTTGGTTTTATGCCCTGCGCGCTGCAACAGTTCGATCTGGCGCATCGTGGCGGGATCATTAAGCCAGCGCTTGCTTTTGGCCGAAGCGGTTGAGGTTTCGGTGTTGCGCAGAAAATCGTCCGCTGCGGCCAGCGCCTGAACGCGGGTGCCGATCGCAAGTGGCCGCACAGCGCCCCGCTTGGGCTGACCAAGCGCATGCCAGAGGGTGCCATCACAAAAAACACCGGCCCAGCCCTGAAACCCGCTTGCCATCATCGCCCGACCATCGGCGTGTAGCGTCACCCAGGAGAACGGCGAACGATCCAGCAGGTCGATTTCGGTCATCTCGAATGAGCTGAGGACGCTCTTTTCCCCAACCTCGCGGGTAAAGATATAACCGCAGAAATCACAGACCGAGACCCCGAGGGGAAGCTCGGCCTCACACGACGGGCAGGTTTTCCAGGGGCCATTGTCTTTTGGGGTGTCGTCCCCATCAAGGTTAATGTCCGCCTCAAGCGATCCATGACGCAGGGCTGCGCCGGCAAAGTCCAAGACAATGCAATCGGTTTTGACGATGCCTGGATAGCGCGCTGGATCCACCCGGCGCAGACCGCGTCCGATCGCCTGAATGAACGTGCCCTTGTGAAGCATCGGGCGCAAAATGCCGATGCAGCCAACTGGCTGGCTATCAAAGCCTTCGGTTAAAACCATGCAGTTGGTCAAAACCTGCACGTCACCGCGATCAAAGCGCGCGATAAGATCGGCGCGTTCGCGGCCCGGCATATCGCCGGTGATGGTTTGCGCAACAATGCCTTCGGCCTGAAACGCCGCTGCGACCGCTTTGGCGTGTTCCACCGTTGCACAGAAAAAAATGCTGCGCCGGTCGGCAGCTTTTTCTTTCCAATGCGCGACCACGGTTTCATTCAGAACCGAGCGGTTCAGAACCTTGTCGGCCGCGCGCATATCAAAATCCCCGGCGGTGCTGGTGAGGCCTGCAAGTTCATCCTCTATGCCAAGATCAATCGTAAATGTGCGCGGTGGCACGAGAAGGCCGCGGGCAATCAGAGTGCCGATTTTGAGGTGATAGCCGACATTGCTGAAGGTCTTGCGTAAAGAGCGCCCGTCACCACGCCCCGGGGTTGCCGAAAGGCCCAGCAGTTTGATGTCGGGGTTCATGCCCCGCGCATGATCTATAACGGCCTGATAGCTCGGGGCCGCCGCCCGGTGGCATTCGTCGATGATCAGATGCGAGAGTGCGGGCATATCTCTGCGCCGGTTCTCGCGTGCAAGCGTTTGGACGCTGCCAAAGATCACGGGACTGTCCCAGTCGTTGCGCGCGGCTTTAACGACAGAGGTGTCAAACCCGGTAATGTTGGCAATGGCACTCTGGTTTTGCTCGATCAATTCATCGGTATGCTGAAGCGCCAGAACCCGCGCATCGCGCTGCCGCTCGACCGTCTCGACGATGTAAAAACCTGCAATCGCGGTTTTTCCCGCCCCGGTCGGAAGCACCAGCATAGTGTTGCCGTGCGCGGCGGTTTGCGCATGGGCGGCATCAACCGCCGCCCTTTGATAGTCACGCGGGATCATGGCGTCTCCCCTCAAACAGCCCAGAACGGCGCGTTGCCGCCGGGGGTTTCAGAGGGGCTGGCAAAGGGATCGGCATCCATGCGCGGCGAGGACGTATCAGGAGCCATTGAAGGGCGTGTAGACGGTTCCGGCAGCGTGCCCATCACCTTGAGATAAGCCGAATGATCCGGTCCGATTGCGGCTTTGAGGGCATTGCGACCGGCATCTTCGGGCTTGTCTTTGTCTTTCTCGATTCCGATTTTGACAACGAGATCGACCCCACTCAACTCTCCGAGGCTACGGATCTTGCGTGCGGCTTTGGCCGCGTCCGATGGGTCAGACGCCTTGATGCCGCGCGCGGATTCCAGAATACCCCGGATCATGGCACGGCCGCGGTTGGCATAAGTATCTTCGCCGCGCTCGTTGACGGATTTCCCCTTAAAACCGATCCGGGTGTAAATGCGCCGGCGGGTATACAGGCCATCAAGAATGACCGCCTCAGTGTTGAGGTAAAGCGCTGAGCTGGTTTTGCTTTTGGTAAGCCAACCTTCGGGACCGGCGCCACCGGGGCGCAGTGTTAGGCAGATTTTTGCAATGGTCCCTGCGGGGATCAGATCAAAAGCGGCATCTTGCGCATCCGCGCCGTTGAAATCCATATTGTCAGACATTGCGTTATACTCCTTGCGTCGTGGGATTGTCGGTTGGGATAGTTTTAGGGGTGGCGCCTTCCGGCAGACCAAACTCAAGCGCCTTGCCGGTATTGGCCTCGCGGGGGCTGCGAATTTTGGCCATCAGGCGCCCGAGATGAGGCGGCTCCAGCATCGAGAGGCGACCGCTCCTATCCTTGGCCGGGAACCCAAAATCATTCATAGTGGTGGCAACAAACGCGCGGAATGCCTTGCCCTCCTTGGGCCGGATTTCAGTGAGCGTGATGACCTCGTCAACGATGCCCGGCAGTTCCAGACCGGTTTTGGAGCCCTCGACTTGCAGGGCAAAATAGGGTTTGCCGAAATCGTCTAACTTTTTGTCAAGCAGGCCAACGAGCCAGATGTTTTTCCTGGGTGTGTGCTGAAGATGCGTAAGCCAGCTGATCATTTCCTGACCCAAAAGGCCGTAAGCGCCGCGCAGATCGGGTTTGCCGCTGCGATCGGACTGGGCTTGCGGCTGGCCCTTGCACCAGCCAAAGCAAATGCGAGAGGCAACCGAGATGCTGTCAACGAAGATGGTTTCGTATTTATCAAGACGCGCTGGATCTCCGAAGGCGGTGCAAACACGCTCATAATCCTGTCGGCTATAAGGCTGATCTTCACGCATCGCGGGATTTGCGCCGCCAATCCAGCAGGCAAGGTCGCGGGCGCGTTCCCAGTCGCGTATGCGGATTTCATCACCGGGCCAGCCTTGCACGGCCAGCTCGCCTGCTTCGAGATTAAGAAACAGGGTGTGCGCAGGATCGAGTGTCCACAGTTGCGAGGTTTTGCCAATTCCGGAAATCCCGGTCAGCACACCTTTGATGCCGCGGGTTTCCTTGAGGCGCTCGTCGGCGGTGATGATTTTGAGCGAAGCATTGGATGCGTTGGAGGGGCTCATTTTCGGGCCTCCAGATCGCTTACGGCGGCCGAAATCGCGGTATCGGCACCGCAGGCGCCTTGGCGCCGTGCCATCTTCAAAACATCCTTGAGCGCGTAGATGAGGCTGCCCAACCCGTCTTTTTCGCGTTCAAGTGCGCAGAGTGCGAAGGCCACATCGTCAAGGGTTGCGACCTCGATCGGCAGGGTTTTGCCGCGCTGTGTGCCAAATGGTGGCACGGTCAGTTTTTCAGGCAACACGCCGAGCATGCTTGATTGGCGCAGGCGTTTGAGGGGGGCGATAAACATTGATTTGCTCCTATTGGGTCCTCTCCCGGGGTCGTCGTGAAGTCTGCTGCCGGGCCCGACGCCGCCCTGGAGTCTGCGGTCGGGGTGTTTCCCGCGAACGGGTTTTTCATTTGCCCGAAGGCCCGGCATGAAGTGCTGTTTTGTTCGTGCTGTCACTTACCGGCGGGCACGCGAAACTGTCGGGGAGGGAGCGAAATAATCTTGCAAACCCAGCGATGTTGCGACCGCGCGGATCAAAGCGATGCGCGCGTAAATCGAGCTTCGATGAAGATCAAGCGCGCGGGCGGCCTCGCTGGCGGTCATATTGCCAAGCGCAATGGCCACCGCACGGCAGCTTGGTGAAAGCGCGTGCAAAAGCAGCAAAACATCATGTCCAAGGCCGGTGCCATCCGCTCCCCCCAAGGCGGCGGGTGCATAAAGAGCCGCATCCTCTGGTGTGACGTCGGCGAGGGTCAGTCCGCCATTTTCGCCATCCGGGGCAATCGGGGCCTCTAGAGATTTCATGGAGCGATCCGCGCGCTTCGCGGCCGTGGATGCGGCAAGGCTGGCAATCCGGTGGGCAATTAGCCGGTCGGCGAAAGTTTCAAAGGACGCGCGGGTTTCATCAAAGCGCGGCATACGGCGAATAAGATCTAGCCGCAGATCCTGTTCGATATCTTCGGCTTCCATGCCGCAAGCAGCACCCGAGCGCGCGAGCTTTGCCGCCCGAACGCGGATGTTGGTTGAGACGCGGGAATGGGAGTTGGTGAGGTGATGAAGATGCTCCATGAGGTGTCGCCTTGGTCAAGATGGCAGGCACGAGGGCCCGAACATCTGGAACCGGCGAAAATTCGCGGGAGCAGTGGTTTTTGCGGCTGGATCACAAAAGAAAGCCGCCGAAATCGTTTGATTTCAGCGGCTTGGGGTTAGTGATTTTTTTCGTTTTTGGTTACGCGTCGCCGACGAAATTTCGTTGGTGCTGGCCTTGCTTGCCTTGGTTGAGATCGTCTGCGCTTGGAACAAAGCGGGTGACGTAATCCGTTCCATCCGTTGGGATCGGATCGCCGGTAATCCCGAATGCGGCCTTGAGCGCCTTTGACAGCGCCTGCTTTTGTTTCTGGTGTTTGGCAGTTTCCCGAACGTTGGCGTGATGGACCGGAAGGCGTCCACGGGCGATTGCAAATGCGCGCAGATAGGTCCACGCAGCTTTGGGCTTTCCGTTCGTGGCATTTTTCATACCAAGACCGTCGGGCTCAAACCGGCGCGTGTCACCCCGGAAGGTCACGTTGATCACCTCCTCGGAGATAAACCGAATGGTGATTTCTTCCCAACGGGCATCGGGCGGCAAATTCCAGGCGCGTTTTGGAGCGGCTGATGCGGCGCTGGAATCCTCCAACTGTTGCTCCAAGCGGTCCATCAGCGCTGTGCCCTGCGCTGTCAGCGCCAACTTTCCGGGACCTGTCGCAACCACCAGGTCGTCCAGCGCCAATGTTCTCACGCCGTGCTGATCCAGCAGGGCGGCTATATCCTCGGGCAATGACATTGGTCCGGGCACCAGCATCACAACGGGTGGCGTCAGCGACAGGACCTCTTTGAAATCCGTGTGCCGCAAGATGGGTCTGGCGCCGGGAATAGCCAGAAAAACCGGCACGCCGGAGCCTGCATAGATGTCACGGGTGCCAATCCGCAGCACAGGGGTCATGGGTAGTGTTCGCGAGGGCCGGGTTAACGCGAGCGCTGCCGCCAGTGCACTGCCAAGCGCACGCCGGTCAAGTTCATGGATCTTGATATCGTCCTTTGCCAGATCCAGATCTGTACACATCTTTGGCCTGTCGCCGCAGAAGGCCCGCGCGGAGCCGTCCGCGTGACACACAACTCTGCGCGGGCAGCCTTCACCGCCTGGCGACGGGCAGTCGATGGATGTGGCAAGGTTGCCGGTCGGCTTCAAAAACCGTCCAACAGCCCTGATTTCACCGCCAAGGCTGTTCACCCAATAGTGGCATGAGGCCCCGGCGTCGCTCAGAGCATCAAGCGCAGTCCAGAACTTCAAAATCTGCATCTTCAGCATCCTTCGCCTGAATGTTCCAGAACCCACGCGCTTTGAGCCAGGTTTCAATCGTGGCCTCATCGGATTCCCGTTCATAGCGCGCGATATTGGCGGGCCGAATTGTGACCGATCGCTCGCGCTTGGTTCCCTCAAAGGCAAACTTGAAGGTTGCATGGGTGAAAGACCCTTTGCCTAAACGCAAATTCCAATTTTCACCGTAAGCCTTGAACAAATCATCCCCCTTGCGGATTTCGCGCTCAGGGACAGTGCCTGGCCAGATGCGGCCAAACTCGACCAGGCGGACGCCCTTGATGTCTTCAATGTCGTCACACGCCATGGATTTTGGCCCGGCATCACGCAATGGCTCAAGCGTGTAGCGCTCGGATGGATCAAAATACGTTTCGGAGCCAAACAGCGCAGCTCCAAAGGTCGCAAGATAGAGTTCCCGCTCTCCCTTGGTATCGGCATTGACGCCAATTTCATCGGTCTCGCCGTCATAAATCAGCACGTCATGCTTTTGCGGCCGGTAAAAAGCGATGCCGCTGCCACCCCCTTCCTCGTGCTTGCCCTCGCGGCGCATCGGCGTTCCGTGCCGAACCAACAGCCATACTTTCTTGCCGCGTGGAAACGCGAAAATGCTGCAATCACGTCCGCGACGATGTTTTTCAAACCAGATATCCATGGTTTTCTGCATGGCCTTGAAACCCGCCTCGGGGATTTTCGGGAGGGATCCGGATGCGTCTTTTGCCGAAGATCCAGAAAAATACATGAAGCTCGTGCGCGTGAATGCGACGGTTTCGGCGTGGTGACGCTGAAGCAGTTCGGGCTTTACCAGCCATATCTGAACCGCAATATCCGCAACCGTTACCTCGGGATCCGCGTTAAACGCCAGCCAGTTTTTCTCGGCACACTCGAGCAGGTCCTCCATGGCCTCGGTGTTGGTGGTCTCGTGCACATAATAAAGCGCGTCCACCATGCCCTCGGGCACAGAGTCATCGGGATTCAACAGGATATGGGCGATCTCGTCATAGGGAAGATCGGCAAGTGAAGCTGATGAAAGATCAAGCCCCCGCGTCAAAAAATAGGCCTGCCAAGGGGTAAAGAATGCCGTGAGGTTCTTGGGAGAAATTTCTTTCAAGCGGCCGGGATTGGTGAAGATGCGGGGATTGAATGCGCTCATTCAGCTCTGCTCCATAAGTTTTGTGAGTTTCGTCAAGGTTGACTACATACGCGTCTTTAGACGCGATTTATAGAATTAAATGTTCGCTAAAAGTTCTTGCCCGACAGTTTTCCGCTTGCGCCGGTATGTGAAAGGGAAACCGGAGTGAGATTTGATGAAAAAACCAGCGAAAATCCGCGCATGTGATGTGCGCTTCCCCGATAAATCCAGTGCTTCGCGGCCGCAGAAAAGAGCGGAGGGATGGTCATGATCGATCCCGATTCGCGCGAACGCGCAGCACTCAAAGCCGCCCTCAAATCTATGGCCGCCCTTATGGCGGAAATCGGCTGGGAAACACGGCTGCGAGATCTGAACGCCATGCAGGCCGGAAAACTCACCGAGGCCGCAGTCGACGCCTATCTCGAGGCGATGGCGACAAGTGAACCCCGGCCCAGTTCGGAGGTGCCGTTCTGATGGAGGATCTGCTTGATTTCAATCACAGTGAAAAAACACCGACATTTGCTGATGGTGTAAACAGCCACATCGATACCGCTCTTGTTGCGGAAAACGCGCGGCAAATACCACGAGATTATCTCGGCGGTAGCCGTTTGGGCGACGCCTGCCATCGACGCCTTCAATACGAATATCTCCATGCAATCAAGGATGGTGGGGCCGGCTTTTCAGGGAAAACCTTGCGGATATTCGCGCTTGGCCATGTGCTGGAGGACCTTGTCATCGACTGGCTGCGCAAGGGCGGGTTTGATCTTCGAACCCGCAATCGCGATGGCGGGCAGTTCGGCTTTGCGGCCGCGGGGGGGCGCATAAAGGGCCATGCCGACGGGGTGGTCGTGGCGGCGCCGAATGGCATGGCGGTGCCCGCCCTCTGGGAATGCAAATCGGCAAACGCCAAAAACTGGCGCGACATCGTTAACCGCGGTGTTGTCAAATCAAAGCCGATCTATGCCACCCAGATCGCGCTCTATCAGGCCTATCTCGGGCTTGCCGAAACACCTGCGTTATTTACCGTGATCAACAAGGATACCTGCGAGATTTGGCACGAACTTGTGCCGTTTGATGCGGCGCGTGCACAAGCGGCCAGTGACAAGGCCGTCACCATTTTGAAGGCGTGTGATGCGCACGAGATTTTGGCACGCCACACGGTTGATCCCGAGCATTTCCAATGCCGCTTTTGCGACTGGCGCGCGAGGTGCTGGGCATGAGCGATACTCCCAAAGCGACCCAAGGTGACACAGTACCGTCTATCAGCCGGAAGATGATAATAACCTTCGCCGATGTGGTGTTTGGCTATTGCGAACATCTGGTTCCGGTGCGCGCGCTTGCGGAGAAAGGTGCCCCCGATGCACCACCGCACACGCCGTTTCTAAAAACCGGCAGCGACCTCGTGGACAAGCTGACAATGCAGGCCGATTGGGCCAGCGATACCGGTATGGCGCTCTTTGTCATTCCAGGCACTGTCGCCAAGCAAGGCCAGGCGCGTGCCGAACATATTCTTCAAATGCAGGTCGTGCTTGTTGATCTCGATCACGGGGACATTGCGGCCAAGCGCGATCATCTGGCGCGCCATTTAGGCGCACCCACCCTTGAGGTGGCTTCAGGCGGTCTATCGCCCGAGGGCCAGCGCAAGCGTCACCTTTACTGGCGGCTGACAGAACCCGCCGCGGGTGATGATATTGCACGGGTCTGTCGTGCTCGTCACATGATTGCCACCAAGGCCGGCGGGGATCCGGCGTTTCGCTCGGCCCATCAGCCGATCCGCGTAGCCGGATCCATCCATGCCAAATCCGGTGTCGCGCGGTTGGTCGAGGTTTTGCATCATGAGCCGCGTGAATACGACCTCGGCGACCTGATCGAAGCGGTGATCGCAATGCCCCCGCTTGAGGGCGAGGCCGCGTCCGATCTTGACTTCAACGACGCCTCCAGCGCCAAGGGCAGCGTGCCGGAACTGTTCGGGCGCAAAGTGCGCGAGGGCGGGGCTGATGGTACCACGCGCTTTGATGCACTTTCCCGCATTATCGGTTACTGGATTCGGCGCTGTCGCGAGGGGCATGTTACACCGGGTGAGGCCTGGAACGAGATCGTTGCCTATAACGCCGCGCGCATCGAGCCGCCCTGGCCGGATGCCCGTCTGAGGCAGGAGGCCGAACGCCTCTGGAAACGTGATGCCGCGCGCAATGGTGACATGGACGCGGTCGGGGATGACGACCGCCAGCCCAAGGGCAACGGCAGTGGCGGCGGGGATCAAGATGGCCCGGTGCCGGTGCGCTACAGCGAAGACGCCCTTGCGGCCAAATTCGCCACCCGGCACGGCGATAGCTGGCGTTTTGTGGCCGGTTGGGGGCAATGGTTCAAGTGGACGGGTGTGGCTTGGACGCGCGAGAACACGTTACAAGCGTTCGATCTGTCACGTCAGATCTGTCGGCAAACCGCCACAAGTGCTGCATCCGCCAAGATCAGAACCAAGCTCTCATCCGCCTCAACCGTCTCTGCCGTCGAGCGGCTGGCCCGCAGTGACCGGCATCTGGCCTGCACAACTGACATCTGGGATCGCGATCCCTGGCTGATCAACACCCCCGATGGCGTCGTTGACCTCAGAAGTGGGGCGACAACCGCGCATGACCCGCTCCGGTTCATGACCAAGACGGCGGGCGCGTCGGCTGCGGGTGAATGCCCGATTTGGCTGGAGTTCCTGTATACGGTTACGGGCGGCGATACCGAGTTGCAATCTTATCTTCAGCGCATGGCCGGTTATTGTCTCAGCGGTGTCACGACCGAGCACGCGCTGTTTTTCCTCTACGGAACTGGCGCCAACGGCAAATCGGTGTTTGCCAATACGTTGACCGAAATTATGGGTGATTACGCCACCGTTGCGGCCATGGACATGTTTATGGCCACCCATGGCGATCGGCATCCGACCGACATGGCGGGGCTGCGCGGCGCGCGGATCGTCACCTCGATCGAGACCGAGCAGGGAAGTCGTTGGGCCGAAAGCAAGCTCAAGGCCCTGACCGGCGGCGACAAGATAACCGCGCGCTTCATGCGTCAGGATTTCTTCGAATTCATCCCGCAGTTCAAATTGCTGATCGTCGGCAACCACAAACCTTCAATTCGCAATGTGGACGAGGCGATGCGCCGCCGTCTCCACATGGTGCCGTTCACAATCACCATCCCCCCGGCAAAACGCGACCAGCGGCTGCAGGAGCGTCTGCTGACCGAGAAGGACGGCGTTCTTGCCTGGGCGCTTGAAGGCTGTCTCGCGTGGCAGAAAGAGGGTCTGCGCCCACCCGCCGCCGTGATGGCCGCGACTGAGGATTACTTCGAGGCCGAAGACGCCCTGGGCCGCTGGCTCGGGGAGGCTTGCGAAAAAGCCTCCGCCGCATGGTCCGGCTCAACCGCGCTTTTTGCCAGCTGGAAATCATGGGCGGAGGCCAACGGCGAATACCCGGGCTCCATGAAGCGGTTTTCCGAGAACCTCGGCAATCGAGGTTTTGAAAAACACGACACCAACAAGGCCCGCGGATATCGGGGGCTGGCCATAAAAGACAGCAATGATGACCTATTCGAGGAGGAATGAAAAATGTCAATGAAATCAAGGAAAGTGGCGGGTGAGACGGGTACTCCCTATATAGGCGTTACGCGTGCGCATACGCGCGCGTATACGTCTGATAAGGATCACTACGTCACTTCCGCAACTTTGGGTTTTTGCGAGAATTTCGATGAGTGGTTAAATCACCGATGCGTTCTGTATGTGGATGCGTTTGCTGGCACCACCGAGTTGTTCGCCTCATGGAAAGTCTGGGCCGGTGAACATGCCTGCCGGGTCGGGTCGGTCAAACGCTTTGCCCTTGCGATAGCCGAACGAGGCTTTGATCACCACAGCACTGGCAAGCGACGGGGATATCTGGGCTTGGCGTTGAAGGGGAATGACGAAACGGCGACTGTCCCCGGAAACGAACGGCATCCGGATATACCATCGAGACAGGATCGTCCGAAACCCGTTCTGGCCCTCGACCTTGGCACAACAACCGGCTGGGCCTTGCGCGGCTATGACGGCCTGATTACCAGCGGAACGGTCTCGTTCAAGCCCAGCCGCTTTGATGGCGGTGGCATGCGGTATCTGCGCTTCCAGAACTGGCTGAGCGAAATGGACCGGCTCGCAGGCCCACTCAACGCAATCTATTTTGAGGAAGTGAGACGACATGCCGGCACTGACGCGGCGCATGTCTATGGGGGGCTTATGGCGGTTCTGACCGCATGGGCAGAAATGCGCGGCGTGCCGTATCAGGGCGTCCCCGTCGGCACGATCAAAAAATCCGCGACCGGCAAGGGTAATGCCAGCAAAGCCATGATGGTCGAGGCCGCGCGAAAACGCGGGTTCTTCCCCCAGGACGACAACGAAGCCGACGCAATTGCGATCCTTCTCTGGGCTCTCAAAACCGCAGGGGGTCTTAAATGAGCGCGCGTGATGTTCTTGAGCATACGGCCGCGGTGCTGGACGATCGCAGGGCGGCCTACGGGCAGCCGCTGACAGCCATGGCCGCGATTGCGGCACGCTGGTCGTTGACACTTGGTCGCCCCGTCACTCCGGCCGAGGTCGTGCTCTGCATGATCGATCTGAAACTCGCGCGCCTCAGCCATGATCCCGCTTACCGCGACGGTATCACCGATGTCATCGGCTACGCGGCCCTGTTGCCCGAGGTGGCACCATGAAGGGCATGAGTTTCACCCCGCGCGGTTACGGTGGCACCCGGCGGGATCCAGAAAAAGTGAAACGCGATGGCTGGAAGGAGGATGGCCTATTCGCCGTTTTGCTCGAGGATCAGCGTCTGACCTGGCCCGAGCGGGAACTCGTACGTCAACTTGGCGAGAAACTTTACGGCAAACGCCCTGTGAAAAAGAAGGGCGCGCGATGACAAAATGGACCCCGAGCCTCGTTGAAGCGCGCCTGTCGGAAGCCGCCTTCGTCCTCAAGCGCCTGCCCGAGCCACGGCTCACCGGGTATTTCAATGCATGGCCGGAATACTTTCACGAGTTTGCCGACAAGGTCGGGCAGGAACCGAAACCCATGCGGGCGTTGCCATCACCGCAGGCTATCAGCCGGATGGAGGAAACCCTGACCTGGACGGCGTGCCTTGAGTCAGATGACGGCAAGATCGTCTGGATGAAAGCCCATGGGGAGCGCTGGAAGACCATCTGCTGGACGGTGGGTCTCGCGCGGGCCTCGGCCCACCAGCATTGGATCTACGGTCTGTGCGTGATTGCCCTTCATCTCAATCGACACCGCATCTCCTCAAAACTCTCGATGCAGCGCGTGATCGAGCTTGCACGGGCCGATGACAAATCAATTTGAAAGAAAATGAAAAAAAAATCATTTTCTGCCAGACAGATTTCAAGGCTGGCCGGTATATGGGTGGTACGTTCGATAAATACGCGGGCGCAATGAACAGTTTGGGCAGCAAAAAGCAACGCAGAGAACATTAAGATCGACAGCTAACCCCTTGATATTGTACGGGTCCCTTCCCGTGGCAAACGTATACGGGGGGGCTAGGCGCGCAAGTTCTCTAGCGACAGGGCGATTTTTTTGGGAAGCCACCCGGAGTCCAGTTGAGCCGCCGCCCTCGATAATCATCAATAAAACAAAGCATTATCTGCAAATAACAGGTGGCTTCCAAGTGGATCCTTCGGGATCCAGAAAATCCAGTTGGAGTCCAGTGCGGAGTCCACCCCGCCGGAGTCCAACGGCGCCAATCAGAGATCACAGAAAACCGAACATGACCCTCAGCTTCGCCCCTGACGCGATCGAGCACTGGCCGCTCGACCGCCTGAAACCCTACGCGCGCAACGCCAAGATGCACGGCGCGGACCAGGTGGCCAAGATCGCTGCCAGCATGGCCGAGTTCGGCTGGACCGTACCCTGCCTTGTCTCTGACGACGGTGAACTGATCGCGGGACATGGCCGGGTGCTGGCGGCCGAGAAACTGGGGTTGAAGGACGCGCCGGTGATCGTGCTCGGGCATCTTACCGATGAACAACGCCGCGCCTACAGAATTGCCGACAACAAGCTGACCGAGCTTGGTGAATGGGACGAGGCGGTATTGTCCGGGGAACTGCAGCTTCTGGCAGCCGAGGATTTTGATCTTTCACTGATCGGGTTTGATGACGCCGAACTGGATGCCTTGCTGTCCGGTCTCGATGAAGAAACCGACACCGAAGGCGAAGATGACATTCCAGAGCCACCCGAGGATCCGGTTAGCCGACCGGGGGACCTTTGGACTTTGGGAAACCATCGCCTGCTCTGCGGTGACGCCACCGTGGCCACCGATGTCGAGCGGCTGCTTGGCACGGTCAAACCGCTGCTTATGGTCACCGATCCACCCTACGGTGTGGAATATGATCCCGGCTGGCGGAATAAAACCGGGGCATCGGCCACCAAGCGCACCGGCAAGGTGCTGAACGATGACCGCGCCGATTGGCGTGAGGCCTGGACCTTGTTCCCCGGCGATGTCGCCTATGTCTGGCACGGGGCATTGCACGCAGGCGAGGTGGCCGAGAGCCTCGAGGTTTCGGGGTTCAAGATCCGCTCGCAAATCATCTGGGCCAAGAACCGTCTGGTTCTGAGCCGGGGCGATTATCATTGGCAACATGAACCTTGCCTCTACGCCGTCAAGAAAACCGGCAAGGGCCATTGGGCCGGGGATCGCAAGCAAACCACGCTCTGGCAGATTGCCAACAAGGATCAGGATGCCGATACGGTACACGGCACGCAAAAGCCGGTGGAATGTATGCGTCGCCCGATCCTGAATAATTCAAGCCCGGGTCAGGTGGTTTACGAGCCGTTCATGGGCTCGGGCACCACGCTAATCGCGGCCGAAACGACGGGGCGGGTCTGCTACGGGATCGAGTTGAACCCGGCCTACGTCGATGTCGCCGTCGAACGCTGGCAACAGTTCACCGGCCAAGCCGCAGTGCTGGCTGAAACCGGCGAGTCTTTCGCGGACCTGAAGGCCAAAAGGCAGATCGGTTGAAGCAGTCGCGGACAATGGCGCTCATTGAGGCCATTACGAACGTGGTGGTCGGCTATGCATTGGCGGTTGCGACCCAGATCCTGGTGTTTCCAGTGTTTGGCTGGCAGCCAAACCTGCAGGCCAACCTGAGCATAGCGCTGCTCTTCAGCCTGGTGTCGCTGGTCCGGTCTTACCTATTGCGGCGCCTGTTCGGCCATCTCGACGAAAAAAAAGGACCAGCCGAAGCTGATCCAGTCTGAGGCAGGTTCGCAATCCGAAGTTCGCGAAGCCGTTGAAGATTTCAAGCAGGGGTAACCTTCGCGGTCCAGTAGATAGGTGACCGATCCGATTCGCAACTTGAAATCAACAAATTGTATCCGTTATCAACATCAATACATCATGCAGTATCGACAATCCGATAAACGCGCCCACGCCCGTCTACCTTCCCGGTAAGAATAGTGAGGCCGAGTTTCTTCCGGAGCACACCTGAAATGACACCGCGCGCGGTATGGGCCAGCCAGCCAGTAACCGCGATGATCTCGTTGATGCTTGCGCCATCAGCTGCCGTGAGCATCGCAATCAACTGCGCCTTTTTGGTACCTTTGCGCCGGGTCGCAGGCGTCAGGTCTGGCTGCACCGCGGGTGCTGTGCCTTCGGCGTCGCCAATGCCAAGCGCCGAATAGGCGAGCGGTGTAGTGCGCAGGGTCAGAGACCCGGCTTCATCATGCCGCCAGACGGTGTTGAGATTGCTGGCTTTGATCTCCTCGATCAGCCCGCGCTTCAACAGGCTTTTAAGGCTGTTGCCGACTGGCCCACCTTTGATGCTGGCGGTGACGGGAAAGACGAGACCATCGTCACGTGCGCAGGCCGCACTCAGAATGGTGGCTTGGGTGATGGTCAGCTGGATCAGGGTCATGGGGGACATCCTCCGGTGGAATGCAGCGCGCCTATCGCGCCACTTCTATACCCCTGAGCCACGCACTGATGGCGTGGCAGAGGTTGGGAAAATGAGTCCGGTTATTCTGCGAATTCGCCTTCGGAAAATGCGCTGCCCGTGATCTCACGCAGCTTGGTCGCAATATTGACCAACGTGCCGACGTTGCCCCAGTTGATGTCTTCGGGGTTGGCGTGGAAATGCTCGTCGCTCAGAGCCTGCAGGCGGGCGAGCATGGTGTCGATTTCGGCCTTGCGGGCCATGAAGGCGGCAAGGGCCTTGTCGTTGCTGCGGGTTCTGCTGGTCATGGCGTCGGTCCTTTTGCATCGTTCTGGTGGCATCAGGTTCGCTCTGAGCCGGGTTTTCATCAACAAAAAACGGAGCAATCATAGTGCTTTATCCCGCTGGAAATGATTGTAAATGCAGGGGGTGAGCGAACGGAATTATGCAGCCCGCGTCGGTCTTTCTCGTGGTGCAATCCAGAAGGCCAAAGCGGCCGGGCGGCTGGTGCTGTTTGCTGATGGCTCGATTGATGCCGCCGCCTCCGACAGGACGCGCGCAGCGATGACCGACCCTTCCAAGCAACGCGGGGAGGCGCGGAGTAAACTCAAGCCGGTGCCCGATGCGGCGCTCTCGGCTGTTGGTGAAACCCTGCGCGAACAGGGGTTGCAGGCTCCCACCTCGGGTGGGAACACCACTTTCCTGCAGGCCAAGACCGCCAACGAGGTTCTGAAGGCGCAGGAGCGGCGCTTGAAGCTGCAAAAGATGAAGGGCGAACTGGTCGACAAGGCCCACGCCAAGGCGCTGGTGTTCCGGCTGGCACGCGAGGAGCGCGACGCCTGGGTCAACTGGCCCGCTCGGGTGGCGGCGCTGATTGCGGCCGAGCTTTCGGCGGCGCTCTCGGATACCGGGCAGGAGGTAACACTGGAGACAAGCCTGATGCAGAAGATCCTCGAGATCCAGGTACGTGCCCAGCTTGAAGAGCTTGGTGCACATGTCCGGTTCGATTTCAGCTGATATTACGTCCGGTGTCGGGGATTTTGAAGGCGGTGACGATCTTCTGCGCGCATGGGTGGAAGGGCTCACTCCCGACGCTGACCTAAGTGTGTCGCAATGGGCGGACCAATATCGGATGCTGGCCTCGCGCGCCTCGGCCGAGCCCGGGCGCTACCGCACCAGCCGCACGCCTTACATGCGCGAAATCATGGATGCGCTGTCGCCCAGCGATCCCGCCCAACGTGTCGTGTTCATGAAGGCAGCCCAGGTAGGTGCCACGGAAGCGGGCAATAACATGATCGGCTTCGTGATTTCTCACGCCCCGGGGCCAATGCTGGCGGTCCAGCCGACCGTGGAACTGGCCAAGCGAAACTCACGGCAACGGATCGATCCGCTGATTGAGGAAAGTGCGTCCTTGCGTGAACGGGTCCGGCCATCCCGGGCGCGGGATTCCGGCAATACCATGCTGTCGAAGGAATTTCCGGGCGGGATTCTGATCATGACAGGCGCGAACTCGGCGGTGGGCCTGCGCTCAACACCGGCGCGCTACATCTTTCTCGACGAGGTCGATGCCTATCCGGCCTCGGCTGACGAGGAAGGCGATCCGATCAGTCTGGCCGAGGCACGGTCGCTGACGTTTGCGCACCGCCGCAAGGTGTTTCTGGTGTCAACGCCAACCGTGAAAGGGGTGAGCCGGATCGAGAGGGAGTTCGAGGCCTCGGACCAGAGGCGGTATTTCGTGCCTTGCCCGCATTGCGGCGAGGCGCAATGGCTGAAATTCGAGCGGCTGCGCTGGGATAAAGGCCGACCTGGAACGGCGGCCTACCACTGCGAGGTATGCGAGCAGCCAATTGCCGAGCACCACAAGACGTCGATGCTGGAAGCAGGTGCTTGGCGGGTCACAGCACAAAGTACTGATCCGGCCACGGTCGGTTATCACCTGTCGGCGCTCTATTCGCCGGTTGGGTGGTTAAGCTGGGAACGGATTGCGCGCGGTTGGGAAGCAGCACAGGGATCCGACGACGCCATTCGTGCCTTCAAGAATACCATTCTGGGCGAGACCTGGGTGGAGAGCGGTGAAGCACCGGACTGGAACCGACTGCTCGATCGGAAGGAAGACTGGCCCGCAGGCACCGTGCCCGCGAATGCGCTGTTCCTGACGGCAGGGGTGGATGTTCAGAAGGACCGGATCGAAGCTGATGTCTGGGCCTGGGGACGGGGCTTGGAAAGCTGGCTGATCGATCACATTGTTATCGAGGGCGGCCCGGGTTCTGAAGCCTGCTGGAACGGGCTGACGGAATTGTTGGGGCGGACATGGCAACATGCCAACGGCAGCCAAATGACCATCGCGCGGTTGGCGATCGATACCGGTTATGAAACCCCGGCGGTTTACGGCTGGGCGCGCAAGGTCGGCTTTGGCCAGGTAGCCCCGGTCAAGGGAGTGGAAGGATTCAATCGGGCCAGTCCCGTCTCGGGACCGACGTTCGTGGACGCGACCATCGCTGGCAAACGCCTGCGCCGGGGCGCACGTCTGTGGACAGTGGCGGTGTCGACCTTCAAATCCGAGACCTACCGGTTTTTGCGCCTTGAACGACCGACGCCAGAGGATTTTGCCGGTGGAGAAACGTTCCCGCCGGGAACGCTGCACGTGCCAGGCTGGATCGACAGCGAATGGTTGAAACAACTGGTCGCCGAGCAGCTGGTCACGGTGAAAAACAAGCGCGGCTTTGCTCGGTTGGAGTGGCAAAAACTGCGCGAACGCAACGAAGCGCTCGATTGCCGGGTTTATGCCCGCGCGGCGGCGTGGATCCTCGGGGCGGATCGCTGGTCGGAAAAGCATTGGGATGAACTGGAGCGGCAGGTGGCGGCGCCGGAAAGCGATGACACAGCGCCGGGATTATCCGCAGGACGCTCGGTTCGATCGACACCACAACGGCGCTCGGTGCGCTCGAATTACATGGGTTGAACATGACAACACTGGCAGAACTTCAATCCCGCCGCGAAGCCCTGGCCGCGTCCCGCTCAAGCGGCGTGGCCCGGGTCAGTTATGACGGCAAGACGGTGGAATACCGCAGCCTGGCTGAAATCGACCGCGCCATTGATGTGCTCGACCGGGAAATCGCCACGCTCGAGGGAAGATCTATGATCCGGCAGGTCCGCGTAACCACCAATAAGGGCCTCTGACCCATGCGCCTGTTTGATGCGTTTCGCCGCCAACAGATTGGCGGTCCGGCCTCGGTGCGCGCCCGCCTTGAGGGTGCGATGTCGCGCCGCCGCCTGCGCGGCTGGCAGCCGCCCTTGGAAAACATCAACTCGCTGGTGGCCTCCGGTGGTCCGCGCCTGTTGGCGCGTTCGCGCGAACTGGTTGTCACCAATGGCTATGCCGCAAATGCCTGTGAGGCTTACGCCGCCAATCTGATCGGCGACGGAATGAAACCATCTTCTCTGATCGAGGATGCGGAGCTTCGAGATCGCGTCCAGCGGCTATGGTTGGCCTGGACCGATCAGGCGGACGCCGACGGGCTGACGGATTTCTACGGCCTGCAAGCGATGATTGCGCGCGAGATGTTCGTGGCCGGGGAGTGCTTTGTGCGCTTTCGTCGCCGCCGCGCCGAGGACGGCCTGCTGGTCCCGATACAGCTGCAACTGCTGCAATCAGAAATGCTGCCGTTTGAGAAAATAGAGACGGCGCCAAACGGCAACCGCATCCGCTGCGGCATCGAGTTCAATCTGATCGGGCGTCGCGTCGCCTACCATTTCCGCCGCCGCCATCCCGGCGACAGCACCGACATGGGTGACGTGATGCCCGAGACGGTCCGCGTTCCGGCCGAAGACGTGCTGCACGTCTACCGACCCATCGACGCGGGCCAGATCCGGGGCCTGCCGCATGTGGCGCCGGCGATGGTGCGGTTGTTTCTGCTCGATCAGTATGATGACGCTGAGCTTGACCGCAAGAAAACCGCCGCGATGTTCGCGGGCTTCATCACCAAGAACGCGCCGGAAGAAGCGCTGATGGGCGAGGTTGAGGACACTGGCGAAGGTATCGGCATCGCCAGCCTGGAACCCGGCACCCTGCAGGTGCTTTTGCCCGGCGAAGACATCAAGTTCTCGAGCCCCGCCGATGTCGGTGGCGGTTATGAAGCATTCCAGTACCGCACTTTGTTGGCGATCTCGGCCTCGCTCGGCCTGCCCTATCATCTGGTCACTGGCGATGTGCGCCAGGCCAATTATTCCAGCCTGCGCGCCGAACTGGTCGAGTTCCGCCGCCGGATCGGGCAATTGCAACACGGGGTGATGGCGCATCAGTTCTGTCGACCCATCTGGCGGCGCTGGCTGGAAACCGCCGCATTGTCCGGCGCGCTCGATTTGCCCGACATGACGAAGGCAAAACCTGTGCACTGGATTCCGCCACGCTGGGATTGGGTTGATCCGCTGAAGGACATTCAGGCGCAATTGCTGGGGATCAATGCTGGACTGGTGTCACGCAGGAAAGTGGTCGAGGCCACCGGATACGACATCGAAGAAATCGACCGCGAGAACGCCGCTGATGCCGAGCGCGCCGCTGCCCTTGGCCTGAACTACGGCACTAGCCCCGGAGAAACCCAGGGCGCGCGGGCTACGCCCATAAAACCCGCCGATCCAGAAGAACAGCCTTAATAGCAAAGGAAACAACATGAAAAACTGGTATTCGATCTGCGCCCTGAATGAGGGCGCGGAAATCTCGATCTATGATGAAATCGGCGCTTATGGCGTCTCGGCCAAAGCCTTTCTGGCCGATCTTGGCAAACTTCCGGATAAGGCGCCGCTGACCCTGCGCCTCAACAGCCCCGGCGGCTCGGTGTTCGACGCAGTGGCAATTTACAACGCTCTGCAGCGCCACGCGGGCACGGTCACCGTGAGTATCGACGGGATCGCCGCCTCGGCAGCCTCCTACATTGCCATGGCGGGTGACGAAATTGTCATGCCGGAAAACGCCTTCCTGATGATCCATGATCCTTCCGGCATGGTGATGGGCACCGCCAGTGATATGCGGTCGATGGCCGAGGCGCTCGACAAGATCGGCGCCAGCCTGCTGCGCGGTTATGCGGCAAAATCCGGTAAGCCCGAGGCCGAAATCGCAATCCTGATGGCCAAGGAAACCTGGCTCGACGCCTCCGAGGCGCTCGAGATGGGATTTGCCGACACCATGTCCGGGCCGGTTAAAATCGCCGCCAGTTTTGATGTGAGCCAGTTCCAAAACACACCGCCGGAAATCGTCGAAGCGGTGAAGCCGGCTGAGAAATCCGCCATTTCGGTGGTCGATCCAGCACCAAAATCCGAAATATCGGCAAAGGCTGATCCCATTCCCGCACAGGCGCAGAAAACCGACCCTGTTCCTGACCCCATTTCCATCCGTGCCGAGGCCATAACCTACGCCAAAACGGTCGTTGATCTATGCCGCCTTGCCGGTCAGCCGCAGATGGCGGCCTCGTTCCTCACCGCCGAGACCAGCCTTGAGGACGTCCGCAAAGTCCTCATCGACGCCAAGGCCGCCAATGAGCCGGACATCTCCTCCACCCACCCGCAACCGGGGCCCACGCCACAGGCCAAGCCCTGGGGCGACGTGATCGCCCGCACCTTCAAACGTAAAGGATAAATAGACATGACTATTCTGACTGAAGGCCGCCACACCGGCGGTTTTATTGTTTGGGAGGCCTTTCGGGATTATTGCCGCGAGGTCGTCACCATCGCCACCGGCGGCGCAAACCCGGTTCTGGAACCCGGGACTGTGCTCGGCAAAATCACCGCATCGGGCAAATATGCCGCCCATGATCCTGCGGCCGTCGATGGCACCGAGACCGCCGTCGCCGTGCTCTGGGGCAAGGCCGATGCCACGGCGGCGGACTTTGATGCTGTGGTTCTCTTCCGTGGTCCCGCCATCGTCAACGCCAATGATCTGGTGTTCACCGGCACGCCAACAGCACCAGAAATCACTGCCGCCCATACAGCGCTTGCCGCTGTCGGCATTCTCACCCGCTAATATAACCAAAATTACGCGCTTCCGGACGCAAAACCGGTCCCCACTTTTGCTGGAAGCGCTTACAAGAAAGGAACAAATTCATGGCCACCATGGATATCTTCGAGACCGATGCCTTTTCGGTCATCGAACTCACACGCGCGCTGGAAAACATCCCGTTCAAGCCCGCAACTCTGTCGGGCTCCGGCCTGTTTTCTGATCGCGGCGTGCGCGCGCGCACCGTTGTGATCGAGAGCCGCGACGGCACCCTGTCGCTGATCCCGTTCTCCGAACGCGGCTCGGCCTTTGACCAGCAGGTGCCGGAACGCCGTGACGTGCGCGCGTTCGTTTGCCGTCAGTTCAAGAAGCAGGACGTGCTCTGGGCCTCGGAAATTCAGGGCATCCGTGCCTTTGGATCAGAATCTGAAACCCAGCAAATCCAGGCTGAGGTGGCTCGACGTTTGCGTCGCCTTCGCACCGATGCCGAGGCCACGTTCGAGTATCACCTGCTAAACGGCATTCAGGGCAAGGTGCTGGATCCCAAGGACGGGGCCACGGTGATCGATTACTTCACCGAATTCGCCATCACCCCGGCAGTGGAAGTCAACTTTGACCTTGCCGCCACATCCCCCGGATCGGGCGTGTTGCGCAAGCGCTGTCAGGCGTTGATCGAAAGCGTTGAGGACGGCCTGGGCGGCCTCTCCACCGGCGCGGTGCAGCTGCGCGCCGAATGCGGCTCGGCTTTCTTTGCCGATCTGGTGGCGCACAAAGAGGTGCGGGAAACCTATCTCAATACGGCTGCCGCTGCTGATTTACGGTCGCGCGTGTCCGACGAGGTCAGCTTTGGCGGCATCAACTTCCGTCGCTATCGCGGCAATGCGGCCTTCGGGGTGCCTGTCGACAAGGCCTGGTTTTATCCCGAAGGTGTTGAGGGGTTGTTCGAGATTTACTACGCCCCGGCGGACACGTTTGAGACCGTCAACACCCTCGGCCTGCCGCTTTATGCACGCTCAATTCCGGACCGGGATCGCGATGAATGGGTGCGCCTTGAGATTGAAAGCAACCCGCTGCCGATCTGCACCCGCCCGCAGGTTCTGCGTTCTGCGCGGCGGACCTAAAGTGTTTCCAGTTAAACTGGAAACGCTGCGATGAACGCCTTTGGGGCGGCAATCGATCTGCTCTTCGCTGATCCAAATCTTGGCCGTGAAGCCTGGCACCGGGACGGTGAGGGGCAGTTCACCCAGGTCCGGGTGATCATTAAAAGCCCTGATGATGTTGTGGGATTTGGGGAAGCGCGGATCTGGTCTGAAACCACGATTGTGGATATGCGCGTCAGTGAGCTTGCCGATCCGCGCCCCGGGGATCAGCTGATCCTTGGGGAAGAGACCTTTGTCATTCAGGGTGAACCAAAGCGCGATCGCGAGCGGTTGGTCTGGACGCTGGATCTGAGATCGGAAGGTTAAGTCTTGAATGAGGATCGACCTTTCAATCAGTCCCGACATTGTTGCCATGATGCAGGCGGAGGTTCTGGCGGGTGAACGCGCAGTCACGGCCGCCATGCGCCAGGCTGGGAGTGATTTGAAATCTGACTGGCGGGGGCAGATTACGGGGGCCGGTCTCGGGCAACGGTTGGCGCGCAGCATTCGTAACAAGACCTACCCGGAACGCGGCGAGAGTCTGGATGCGGCAGCCTTCATCTGGTCCAATGCCCCAAAGATCATCCACGCCCATGACAAGGGCGTGCTGATCAGATCAAAGAACGGGTTCTATCTCGCCATCCCGACCGAGGCTGCTGGCAAGGGTCGGGGTGGTGCGCGGTTGACGCCGGGGGAATGGGAACGGCGGCGCGGCATGCGGTTGCGGTTCGTCTATCGGCGCAATGGTCCCAGCCTGCTGGTGGCGGAAAAGGCGCGGATCAATACGCGGGGTACGGCGGTGGCATCGCGTTCGAACACCGGGCGTGGGCAGGTCAGCGCTCCGATATTCTTGCTGGTTCCGCAGGTAAAACTGCGTAAACAGCTTGATCTGGCGCGGGATGCGGAAAGGGTGGCAAGGTCTGTGCCGGGGTTGATTGTGGCGGGTTGGGTGGATCAGGCGTGAAGCACACCCGAGAAATTCCGGCATTGTGGACAAGCGTGCATCATTGGCATATATTGCCAATGACACGAAAGGATACCCCATGGCCACAAGAAACGTCGTTCTGACCGATGCACAGTCCAGCCTGGTCGACCGCCTAGTCGAGACCGGCCGCTACCAGAATGCCAGCGAGGCGCTGCGGGCGGGTTTGCGCCTTCTGGAGCGCGAGGAAAACGAAATCAAGGCCTTGCGCAATCAGCTCTCAACCGGACTGGCGCAGGCCAGAGCCGGTGATCTGGCCGATGGGAGCGGCGAAGATGCCATCCGTCGTGTCTTTGCCGCCGCGAGAGGCAAGGCCTGATGCCAAAACCCTGGCGGCTGACCCGTCAGGCCGAAGCGTCCCTTCTCGATATTGCCCTCTGGACGATCGAGACTTTCGGGCCGCGTCAGGCGCAGGCCTATGAAGAGGATCTGATCGCGCGATGTTCCGGTATCGCGTCAGGCCAAGTCGCGTCGCAAAGCTGCAGGGCGATCATCGATCCGGATTTGAAAGAGGATTTGCGCTTCACCCGTTACGGCCAGCATTTCATCGTGTTTGTTGAGGATGATGCCAGCGTGATTATCGTGGATTTTCTGCACAGCAGGAGCGATCTGCCGGTCAAGCTGGCGAGCATCGCAAAACAACGACCAGAACAGAACCATTGAGGTAAACCGACTCTTGTCGGCAAGCAAAAAACCCATGCCCACACCCCGAGAAACCATCCTTCAAGCGCTGCTTGCGGCGCTGCAAACCGTGCCCGGCGTAACCGTGTTGCGCGGCGCAATCCTGCCCGAGCGGATACCTCCCGGCGGCCTGCTGATCCTGCGCGACGGCGACCCCGGCACGCCAGAAGTGACACTTTCGCCGCTGCAATACCACTTTGAGCATCGCACCGAGGTCGAGGTGATTGTGCAAGGTAAGACGCCGGCCGTCCGAGATACCGTATTTGATGTGCTGCTGTCTGAACTGGCCACAGCCATCTCAGTTGATCGCACGCTGGGCGGCCTATGCGATTGGACAGAGGCCGAAGCCCCGCAGCCGGTCGATCTGCCAGTTGAAGGTGCTGAAGGTCTGAAAGCGGCCATCGTGCCGATAAATCTGACCTACACCACAGCCGATCCACTAGGCTGACCGGCGCGTTCTCTCAAATCGGATCGCTATTCTCTTTGGGCGCCTTCTGGCGAGCGCAGGACGCGTTGACCTCGGCGCCACTTTCAATCGTAAGTGCCTGGTAGATAATTTCGCCCACGACTTTGGCGCTGGAGGACAGCCTGACATCGCCGCCGAAGATCGCGCCTTCGAAGTGTCCTCTGATGGCCACGCTGGCCGCGCGGATTTCGCCAACAGCTGACCCGCCGTCTTCAATCACGATCGCATCCGCGGAAAGTTTTCCGTCGGCATGACCTGACAACTCCAAAAGGCCTGGTACGGACAGATCGCCGGCGAGTGTTGCGCCAGCACCGATATGGGAACCACCGGTCTTCGCGCCGGCTGAGGGTAGCGAGCCCGGAGCGCTGGAGAATAGTGACATGGTCGCGGATCCAATCGGGTTGGGGTTCGGAATCTATCGACAGCGATAGCATCGGCATCCTCACCGAGATTAGTCGGTCGGCTGCACTTAAAGATAGTCCAAAAACAAGTTGAAGGAACACAATATGGCACGCGCACAGGGCGCGCGGTCGCAACTGGCGGCTGCGTTTGAGACAACTTACGGCACGGCACCGGCAAGCGGCTATATGCAGATGCCCTTTGCCAGTGCCTCATTGGGGGCCGAACAGCCTCTGCTGAGCAGCGAACTTCTTGGCTATGGCCGCGATCCACTGGCACCGATCAAGGATGCGGTAACGGCGGACGGGGATATTGTCGTGCCGATCGATGCCGAGGCGTTCGGGTTCTGGTTAAAGGCAGCCTTTGGTGCACCGACGACCACAGGCACCACCGACAAGACCCACACCTTTACTTCCGGCAACTGGAACTTGCCGAGCCTGTCGATCGAGACCGCGATGCCGGAGGTGCCGCGTTATGCAATGTATTCCGGCTGCGTACTCGACCAGATTTCCTGGCAGATGCAGCGATCAGGGCTGTTGACCGCTACTGCAAAGCTGATTGCACAGGGCGAGGCGATTGCCACCTCGTCGGCTGCCGGAACACCGACCGGCTGGAACTTGCAGCGTTTCGGCCATTTCAACGGGGCGATCAAACGCAACGGCGCGCCACTCGGCAACATCGTTTCGGCGGACATCACCTACGCCAATAACCTTGACCGGGTTGAGACCATCCGTTCGGACGGGCGCATTGACGGGGCGGACCCGTCGATTGCCGCGCTGACTGGCAAGATCGATGTGCGGTTTGCCGATATGACGCTGATGGATCAGGCGCTGAACGGGACCGCGTCCAGCCTGGAGTTCTCCTATACCATTTCGGCCAATGTCACCCTGACCATTACGGCCCACGCGGTTTACTTGCCGCGACCCCGCGCAGAAATCCAGGGCCCGCAAGGCATTCAGGCCAGTTTCAACTGGCAGGCGGCCTTTGACGCCACCGCTGGCCGGATGTGCACAATCACCCTTAAAAACACAATCGGGAGTTATTGATATGCTTAAACTGAACCTTTCGAATGAACCCGACTGGCTGGATCTGGGCCATGGGGTGCGGGTGTTCCTCGCGCCCTTGACCACAGCAATGATGGTGGCCGCCCGGAGTGATCCGGCGCTTGGGGCACTGCCCGCAGACGCGACGGACGAAGAAAGCGCGTTGGTCTTTGCCAAGGCTCTGGCGCGCAATACGGTCACGGAATGGGAGGGCGTCGGGGATGCCGACGGTAACGTCATTCCTGTCAGTCCCGAGGGGATTAACGCCCTTCTGGATGTCTGGCCACTCTTTGAAACCTTCCAAACAGATTATATCGCCAAGGGTCTGGTGCTGGATCAGGAAAAAAACGTCTCTGCGCCCTTGCCGAATGGGTCTTTGGCGGGGGCGCGGAATACTGCGAGAGCTGTGAGAAAACCTGCGAAACCTGCCCGAAAATCCTGAACCAGCCACAGACATTGGAAGGTTGGCAGGTCTGGGACCTGGTCGCCCGCCTCGGCGGCCAGTTGCGGGTTATTCCTTCCGGCGGCGTGATAGGCTGGGACTTGGGCGCGGCCCTGGCGCTGGCATCAGCACTGGGCATCTGCCGCATGGCCGTGGCCGAACTCCTCCCTGCAATCGAGGCCGTCATGGTGCGCAAAATCAACGAACAGATGGATCAGAACAATGGCTGAAAAACGCGTCAGTGTGCGCCTTGCGGCCGTGGGCGGCAAACAGGTCAAGGCCGAGTTTGAGGGCATCGGTGATGCTGGTAAGAAGGGCTTTGGCAAAGCCTCGCGCGAGATGGAAATCGCAAATGCAACGCTCGCGAAGTTCGCCCGCCGAGCCAAGATCGCCGTCGGGATCATGGCCGCGGCTGCCGTGACCGCGGGCATTGCCATGGTGCGATCGGGTCTCAAAACCATCGATGAGCAAGCGAAACTGGCCGCCTCGCTGAATACCACCACCGCCAGCATGCAGGTGCTGGCGCGGGCGGCCGATCTTGCCGGGGTATCGCAAGGCGAGGTTGAACAAGCCACGATCATGATGACCAAGAGCCTGAGCCAAGCCGCTGCGGGAACAGGCCCGGCCGTTAAGGCATTGCAACAGCTGCACCTTTCAGCCGCTGATCTTGCGAGCCTGCCGATAGATCAGAAGATGGTCGCCATTCAGGACGCGATCGCCAAGTTTATCCCGAAAGCCGAGCAGGCGGCGGTGGCCTCACAGATCTTTGGTTCACGCGCTGGTTTGATCTTCACCCGGATTGACAGCGCCACATTGCGTCAGGCGACACAGGATGTGCAGGATTTCGGGGTCGCGGTTTCTGAAGGGGATGCCGCGCAGATCCAGCGGACCAATGATGCGCTGTCGCGCATGGGCCTATTGTGGCGGGGCATCTCGAACCAACTGGCGGTGGCGGCGGCACCAGCACTCGAGGCAATCGCCAACGCCATGGCCGCGATCGGCAAGACCACGGGCCCGTTGGGACGCGCCATCAAAAGTCTGTTCAACCATATCGGCGAGATCGCCACCATTGCCGCCACCTTTGCCGCTGTGCTGGGCGGCAGGTTGGTGATTTCGCTGGCCTCAGCCGTGCTTGGGATCAAAGGGGTGTCACTCTCGCTGGCCGTGCTTCGCGGCGCAATTATTCGCACTGGCATTGGTGCTTTGATCGTCGGGGCTGGGGAACTGATTTATTGGTTTGGCCGTCTCGTCAAAGGTGCTGGTGGTTTTGGAAATGCGCTGCGGCTGCTGAAGGATGTGGCCATCGAGGTCTGGGAGCGGATCAAACTTGGCGCTCAATCACTTGGCAAATCTCTTGCCTCGGTCTGGGCCACAATCGAGACCGGCTGGTTACGCATGCTCTCGGTCCTTCAACAGAAATGGGCGGATTTTCTGCATGCAGTTGCCGGTGGCCTGCGCGATGTGCCTGGCATGGACGCCGTGGCGCTCAAACTTGGTGGGGCGGCCATTGAAGCGGGATCCGCGTTTTATGAAATGGCGGCGGCGGCAACTGCAGCAAAAGAAAAGTCGGATGATTTAGCGGCATCTGCACGTGAGGCCGCGAACGCGGCTCTGGTGCCGCTTGGGTCCGTGCAGGCATTGCGCGATGCGTTGAAAGGGGCTGACGCTGACAGCGAAGATGCGCTTGAAGGGACCGGCAAAGCGTCCGAACGGGTCGTAGCAGCCGTCAACAAAGCGGGTGGCGCTGCCAAAAAGGCGGCTGAAATCGCCAAAACGGCCTGGGAAACCGCCTCAGCTTCTCTCAAGACCTATGCCGCCAATGCGGCTGATATCGGCAAAGGGCTTGGCGATACCCTTACGGGGGCGTTCAAGAGTGCGGAATCTGCATTCAACAACTTCATCAAAACCGGCAAGCTTGATTTTAAGAGCCTTGCCAGTTCCATCCTGGCGGATTTGGCGATGATTGCGTTAAAGAAAAACGTCCTTGGCCCGATTGCAAACTGGCTGTCGGGGTCGTTTGGGTCGGTGTTTGCCGGTATTTTCCATGATGGCGGCATGGTTGGCGGAGCGGCGCCATCGCGCAGCGTTCCGGCAATGGCTTTTGCCGGAGCGCCAAGAATGCATGGCGGAGGATGGGCGGGCCTCCGGCCTGACGAAGTGCCGACTATTTTGCAGCGCGGCGAGCGGGTGCTGTCGAGACAGGAGGTTGCGCGGGGCGTCACTGGGAACGCTTCAGGTGGTGTGACCGTACATATTGACGCCCGCGGCGCGCAAACCGGTGTCGCCGAGCAGATCGATACCAAACTGCGGGCCGCCATTCCGGAGATCGCGCGCATTGCCAAACAAAGCGTGGCCGACGGGCGCCGTCGCGGACAGGCCCTGTGATCCCGGAGCTTCCCCTGACCCTGGTACAGTCGCTGGAACGGCGGCTGGTCACCGCCACGGCTGCTGCGACCTCACCTTTCACCGGCACGGCACAGGTGCAGGACTGGGGTGGCGAATGGTGGGAGTACAGCTTTGAGATGGCTCTTATGAAAGGTCGGAACGGTCGGCGCCTGTCTGCTTTCTTTGCGGCCCTTGGCGGCATGCGGGGGCGGTTCCTGTTTCGCGATCCCTCGGTTGATCAGGCCGATCTTGTCGGGAATCCGGCTGTTAGCGGCGCCGGTCAGACTGGCAACGCGCTGGTGACACTTGGCTGGGCACCATCTGTGGCCGCACTGCAAGCGGGCGATTTGTTCCAGCTGGGCTTGGACGCCACAACCCGACTCTACCAGGTGACGCAAGACGCTGTGGCCGATGCCTCAGGTCAGGCGAACTTGCAATTTACCCCGAAACTTCGGGCCTCACCCGCGGAGGGTGCCGCCGTTGAAATTGTAAACCCGGCGGTTCTGTTGCGTCTGACCAGCCCGGTGCCGACAAGGATTGGCCGGGCTGACAGTTTTCGGTTTACCCTGAACGCGCGGGAGGCGCTATGAACCGGAATGCCACCGCTGCTTTTGTTGCAGCGCTTTCGGATCAGGACCTACGTCCAGTGATTTTCTTTGAGGGGGAGTTTGCCTCGGGCTGGGTCCGGCTCTGGTCCGGCCTTGGCGATGTCAGCTGGAACGGGCGCACCTGGTCTGGGGCAGGCTCCCTTCTAGGCATAGGGTCGATTGAGGAAACCGAAGAAGTGGTGGCCGGTGGGACTGCCGTGTCGCTCTCCGGCGTACCGCTTGATCTTGTGCAGTTGGCGATTGCGGAAGCTAGGCAAGGTCTGCCTGGGCGGCTTTGGCTGGGATTGTTGACGGAGACAGGTGAAATCATCGCCGATCCGGTACAGGCTTTCTCCGGACGGCTCGATGTTCCGGAAATTGCTGATGACGCGAACACCTGCACGATCACCATCAGCTATGAAAGCCGGTTGATTGATCTCAATACCGCGAGGTCCTGGCGCTATACCCATGAGAGCCAGCAGAGCCTTTATCCCGGTGATCGCGGTTTTGAATATGTAACCGCGATTCAGGATCGCGAAATCACCTGGGGGCGCGGATAAGGTTCAGGTCTTCGTCTTTGGATCGGCGTTCAGATTTGCAAGCTGCGGATAATTGACCCGACACCGTCCGTTGATATTGCTCACACTGGGTCGCGGGTGTTCGCAGTCTTTGGCCATAATGGCGAGCGCGTTTGGCAATTGGGTGTCACGCCCGACGATCTCGCAAAATCTCGCTTTGGAATAACGGCCATGGCGGCCGCATTCCGGGCAGCTCACTTCAACAACTTCATATGGAAAATCAAACGCGCGCATGCGGGCCATTATGCTGCTGCGCCAAACGCGGTCAATTGCAATGTCAGGATTGAAACAACAGGGTTGGGAGAACCGCCTCTTCACGGCGATCGAGGAGGCAGGTCAGCGCCCCTTTACCTGGGGGAGCCATGACTGTGCTACCTGGGCTTTCGATTTGCGCCGGGATCTGATTGGCGGGGAAGACATCGCGGCCCAATGGCGGAGCCGCTACGCAACCGCCCTTGGCGCGCAACGCGTGATGCGGCGCCTCGGCTGGAAGACCTTAGAGGACATGGGACGCGCGTTGCTCGGCGACCCGCTCGTAACACCACTTCTGGCTCAGCGGGGTGATATCCTGCTTGGCGGCGATAATCCCGCCTTTGGCGTCTGTGTCGGCGCGCGGGGCGCGTTTCTGGCACCAGTTGGCCTGACGCTGCTGCCGCTTGTCAGTTGTCGACTGGGTTGGAGAACCTGAAATGCCCTTCATCGTAAGTGCGATCACGGCTGTCGCAGGGGCAATCTCGGGCGTGCTGGCCGCCGGTGGCATCGGCGCGGCGCTGGTGCGCCTCGGCGGTACATTGCTGTTGTCTTACGCCTCGCAAGCCCTGATGCCAAAACCACAGGTCTCACTGCAGGCCCGTGCGGTGACGGTGCGCGAGCCGGTGATGCCGCGCGACATGGTCTATGGTCGCGCCCGAAAAGGCGGGGTGATTGTCTTCCTGCATGCGTCGGGCGCCAGAGACGAAACCCTGCATCTGGTGATCGTGCTCGCAACCCACCGGGTCAGATCGATTGGCGCGGTTTATTTTGAAGGTGAAGAAGCGGTCGCTGAAGATGGCAGCGCACAGGGACGCTGGGCTGATAAGGTCGTGGTTGAAAAACGCCTCGGGGCCACGGACCAGACCGCGTTTGATGGCTTGCAAGCCGAACTGCCGGAAATGTGGACCGAGGATCACCGGCTAAGGGGGTGTGCGGCAATTTCCCTACGCCTCACGTATGACCAGGATGCCTTTCCAGGTGGGATTCCCAACATCACCGTCGATATCGAGGGCAAGGACGATATCCTGGACCCGCGAACTGGCACGTATGTTTACACAGAGAATGTAGCACTCTGTCTGGCTGATTACATGGCCCAAGTCGCCTTTGGCATTGGCGCGGCGATCGGGGCTGAGGACGGGCTCGTCGAGGACAGCCTGATTGAGTCTGCCAATAATTGCGACGAGGTGGTGCCACTGGCTTCGGGCGGCACCGAGCCGCGCTATAGCAGCAATGGCGTGATCTCGCTCTCGGAGCCGCCGAAAACCATTATCGAAGGCATGCTGTCGGCCATGGCCGGACGCTGCGCCTGGCAGGGCGGTGCCTGGCGATTACATGCTGGTGTTTACCGCGTGCCGGAAATCGCCCTGACGGCAGACGATGTCCGCGAAGGTGGGTTGACGCTGGCAACCCGGATTAGCCGATCCGCCAACTTCAATGCAGTGCGCGGCCAGTTCGTCAGTCCGGAAAACAATTGGCAGCCGGATGACTTCCCGGCGGTGACAAGCGAGGTGTACCGCACTGAGGATGCCGGCGAACGGATCTGGAGAGATATTGCGCTCCCGTTCACCATCTCGGCCTCGATGGCGCAGCGTCTGGCAAAGATCGAGCTTGAACGCGCCCGGCGACAAATGACCGTGCGGCTCAATGGCAAGCTCTCGGCCTGGCGCGCGGCAGTTGGGGAAACAGCGACACTGTCTTATGACCGCTGGGGCTTTGCCGCCAAGCCGTTCGACGTGCATGGTGTCTCGCTCGATTTGACTGCCTCCGGCGATGGCGCGCTCTTGTTGCCCGAACTGGTCCTCAGGGAAACCTCGCCGCTGGTTTATTCTTGGGACGCTGGCGAAGAAGCGATTTACGCCGCAGCTCCGCGGACCTCCTTGCCGACGGCCTTTGAAATCCCCGCGCCTGGCCTGCCGGAAATCACTGAAGAACTTTACATCACGCGCGATGGCGGCGGGGTGAAGGTGCTGGCGCGGCTCAACTGGGCCGCAGCGCCTAGCGGCTTTGTGGCGCAATACCAGCTGGAAGCGCGGCAAGTTGGCGGCGTCTGGCAGGATTATGGTCGCACCGATGGGCTGACGGTGGAAATCCGCGACATTCAGCCGGGCAATTGGGAGTTCCGCGTTAAAGCCCTCTCGGTGCTTGGGGTCTCCTCGCTCTGGAAAAACACTGCCAAGGAAATCCTCGGCCTGACGGTGCCACCTCAGGCACTTGAAAACCTTACCCTGCAAACCGCGGGCGGGCTTGCCATCCTCAAATGGAACCGGGCCGCTGATCCGGATGTACGCGTGGGTGGCAATATCGTCATCCGTCACAGCAAAGAAGCTGAGGCCACCTGGTCTGACAGCTATTCGATGGATCAGGTTTCCGGTGGTGAAGCGATCGCAGTCCTGCCGCTGAAGCCTGGAACTTACTTGCTCCGGGCCGAGGATAGTGGTGGACGGCTGGGACCGGATGTACGCGTCACCACCAAAGGCGCCCAGGCGCTGGCTTTCGCTCCGATTGATCTGTTGCAGGCGGATCCGGTGTTCCCGGGAAGCAAGACCGGGCTCGCGGTCGCCGGCAGCGCCATGACCCTGATCACGGCAACGGATGCGGCGGGCAATCCTTATGTTGTCGATCCGGAAGGCTTCTACCAGTTCGGCGCGGGTCTTGATTTTGGCGGATTGAGACGCGTGCGGCTGCGATCTGAAATCGGTGTTGGCGCGCTGGCACTCTTGGACCGGATCGATGCGCGGACTTCTGCGATCGACGGCTGGGCGGATTTTGACGGGGCGGAGGGAGCGAATATCGACGTGGTGCTCGAAGTGCGCGAAACCGATGATGATCCGCTGGCAACCCCCAACTGGGGCCCCTGGGGTCGCATCGACAATCATGAAATCGAGGCGCGGGCGATCGAGGCCCGCGCCATTTTGCGTACCGCTGATCCCGCTTTCACACCGCGGGTGACGCAGTTGCGACTTTATGCAGACGAGGTGGCCTGATGGCCCAGACAACCAGTTTTGCCATTGCCAATGACAGCGGTCTTGCGGTCCGGGTCCGGATCAACGAGGTGCTCGCCGCGCTGCAGTCGATGAATGCCGGGACGTCCGCGCCGACAGTTACCGTGGCTGGCATGCTCTGGATGGATCTGGGCGCTACCCCGCCGGTGCTGCGCCGCCGCAATGTCACTGACAGTGACTGGGACGTGATGCTCGATACGGCCGGCAATCTAGCCGGGCTCACCAGCAAAGCCACGGCGCGGTCCAATCTGGGCCTCGGCACTATGGCGACCAAAGCGGCATCAAGTTATGACGCTACGATTGCGGAAAAAGCCAGCCTCGCTGGCGATACGTTCACTGGCACGGTGACGGCGCCGAATTTTGTCTCTTCGTCAGATGTGCGCCTCAAAAGCGATATCGAAACTATCGGGGAAGCGCTGGACATTCTCCAGCATCTCCGGGGCGTGCGTTACACCTCTGAAGGCCGCCGGCAGATCGGGGTGATTGCCCAGGAGACTGAGCCGCATTTGCCGGAGGTGGTGTTTGAAACCGAGGACGGCATCAAGCGGGTGGCTTATGGCAATATTACCGGCTTGCTGATCGAGGCGATCAAGGATCTGAGCGCGCGCATTATTCAGCTTGAAACCGAGAAGCGTGATGAACAGCCATGATTGTGACCACCACTGAAGGCCCGGCCATTCTCGTTGGCTATCAATACCTTTTACGCCTTGAGGCCGAGGCCCCGCTGTTTCCAACCGGGGCATTATTCATCGGCCATATGCGCGCCAAACCGTCGGACGCGCAGATTCTGGCAGTGATATCTTCTGCAGATGGTGGCGTTACGCGCGTCAGTGATTGCGTTGTTGATCTCACCCTGTCGCCCTCCCAAACGGCCGGGCTGACACCGGGGCGCGTGGTGCTTGATCTGGTGCGCATTGATCTTGATCCCGATCTTCACTTGGGTTTTTCGCTGGAATTGCCGGTGCTGCTGCCAATCACCCGGGGATTGCTATGAGTATCCGTCTTGATCAAGCCCTTTTATTTTCCCAAAGACGATTTGCTTTGATGAGTGTGTTAGCGAGTTCGATGATCTTTCTCATGAGGGCAGTAATGGCGACTTTTGGTGGCTTACCTGCTTTGATCATGGCTTGGTATTTGGCCTTGAGGTCGGGATTGAATCTCATCGCGACAAGTGCTGGCATGTAGAGGGCGTCCCTCACAACTTTACGGCCACCTTGAATGAATGATTTCCCACGCCACTGACCAGATTGACGGGTCATGGGTGCAACTCCGGTCAAGCTGGCGACCTGCTTGCGCTCCATGTCGCCGATCTCGGGCATCTCAATCAAAATAGTGGCTGCACTGACGGCACCGATGCCTGGAATAGACCGTAGAATTTCCATTGAGCGCGCCATTACGTCATTGGATTGTATCAGACGCTCTATTTCGGTATCAATTTCAATAATCTGTTTGTCAATTTGGGCCAAGCGGGCTGTGCTTTGGCGGCGGGTTATAGGCAGCGTTTGCGTTTTTTGACGGCTCAAGATGCGGGTTCGATCTTTGATCAACCCACTTCGAAATGCACGTAACTCCCTGAGAACGTGATGTGTTTGTGATATTGGTTTGTCTGGCACCAAAGCGAAGGCTTCCCCCATGATGGCCAGCATTTTAGCGTCAACAGCATCCGTTTTTGCCCGCACTCCCTGCGCTTGTGCAAAACGTCGTGCCTGCAAAGGGTTGACCTTCACCAGAGGCAAATGTGCACCTAAAGTCCGCTCAAGTCCCTTGTGATAGGCTCCTGTGGCTTCATAAACAACGCGGATTACAACTGTCTCTTTACAGAGACTAGAAAGCTGCTTGAACCCCGCTGTATCGTTGCTAAACGACGTCATTTTCCCGTCGCTCAGCCGGTGAACATCTAAAGTGGCTTTGGAAACATCTATCCCAATGGTATCGTCGGTCATCTTCGTCATATCCTATGCTTGTCCTAGAGGGCTTTATGCCGCTCTGTATCCGTTCAGGCCTTTGGCGAAGGTGGTGGTTGATCCTACTCAAAAACGGTCCCAAGAGACCAAGCGCTTCACGATCCAACCACCACCACAGATCAGCATTCTAAAATGCTGATCTGTGGCTCTTGTTTCGCACAAAAGCTCAGAAATTCATAAGACAAGCGCTTGTCTGCCCGATTGACGCAACGCCTTAAAAAAACGCCTCCCCCGATCCCCCTGTGGTCGCCTGTTGTCTTCGCCTTGGTCGGCGTGGCCAGATGCACCCGAGACCGACACGCGGACTATTGATCAGGCTGTTGGAGGTGAGACAGAACCAAATATCTGAGTCTTTTCAAGTGGCCCACATTTGCAGCAATCTACAATCACACATTTGGGTGCCGCATGGGTGGGTTTACTCATTGGTTGGAGTTTCCACGGCGTCATTTTGAACCCACCCCTTTTTGTGAAAGTGGCGAAGGACAATGGCGCGGTTATACAAGGGAAAGCCAATCCACAGGCCGTTGGCTGTGATCAGCGACAAGATCGACCACAGGAACATCCCCTTGAATAGATAGTAAAGCGGGTCCCACATGCGCTTGGTTGTTGAACCTGACAGCTACTCATTTCTTGCCAGCACATTCTTCACTGTCGTACCGTAGCCATATCGATCCATGCCTGGTGCATTGGCTGCCATTTTGCGGTCAATTCTGCCTGAAATGCGTCGGACGGCACGATATGTCAATCCCAGTGTAAATTGGGGCCAACGTCCCGGAGTAAAATAGGGCCATTGGGTGTTGATTTTCGTGTCGGATTGACCCATTTTTCCATTTGGTGCTGACCCCTCTGAATCATGATAATCTCATGAAAAGCTGGTGGAGTCATTGAGTCTGGTGGATCACGGCGGCTCGGAAAAATGGGTCAATTCCTCGCAGAATTCAACAGCTTGTATTTCTCGAGCGCACGGTTCCTCGCCAGAGCGTGATCGACGATGGGCGCTGGGTAGTCTCTACCGAGCTCAATCCCTGCGTCCGCTAGTTCAATCGGTTTGGCCGTCCAAGGCGCGTGGATCAATCGGTCCGGCAACCTGGATACTTCCGGCACCCACCTCCGGACATAGCTGCCATCAGGATCGAACTTTGTCCCTTGAATGGTGGGATTGAAAACACGGAAATAAGGTGCCGCATCAGCGCCGCAGCCTGCTACCCATTGCCAGCTCGCTGCATTACTCGCGAGATCGGCATCAACAAGCGTATCCCAGAACCAATGCTCACCGGTTTGCCAATCGATTAGTAGATCCTTGATCAGAAAAGAGGCGACGATCATGCGGACGCGGTTGTGCATCCAGCCGGTGGTCCACAATTCACGCATGCCGGCATCGACGATTGGATAACCTGTCGCTCCACGCTGCCAGGCGGATAGAGCTTCAGGATCATTTGTCCACGGAAAATTGGAAAATTCCGTGCGGAGCGGCTTCAGAGGCAGCTCTGGAAAATGAAAAAGCAGGTGATAAGAGAACTCGCGCCAGGCGATTTCAGAGAGGTAAGTCTCGACGCCGCGAGGCATTGGACTGCCAGTCTGAGCAAGCGCACTGGCGATGACCGCATGCCATATCTGGCGTGGCCCGATTTCTCCAAAATGCAAATGAGGAGAGAGACGCGAGGTGCCGGAAACCCCAGGCAGGTTTCGTTTGTCCTGGTAGTCGAAAACCGCAGCGTCGGTGAAGTCATGCAAACGCGTTTGTGCCGCGTCTTCTCCCGGTGTCCATGCATCCCGCAAGCCACTTGCCCAGTCTGGTTTTGTCGGGAGCAAACCCCACGAGTTCAGATCGTCACTCTTGGCAAAATCGTTCGGCGCCGGGATCCGCTGGGGTGCAGGCTTTAGCTGGTCGGGCTCTCCGCTCGCGCGCAATGCTTTCCAGAAAGGTGTAAAGACCTTGTATGGCTCACCTTTTTGCGTGGTAATCGCCCAGGGTTCTCTGAGCAGGCCCGCGTTGAAGCTGCGCACCTCTATGCCCTTACCCTTCAGCGCTGTTTTTATTTTTTCATCTCGCTGCGTTGCCCATGGCTCATAACGCCGATTCCAATAAACGCTCGTAGCGCCCGTTTCAGATATAAGCTCGTTGATGACAGCTTCTGCAGGGCCGGTCTTCAGGATGAGCCTGTTACCGCGTGCTTCGATTTCAGAGGAGAGAGCGGACAAAGAGCCCTGGAGCCACCAGCGCGAGGCGCCACCCGGCGACCATTCGCCGGCGTCAGCGTCATCGCAAATGTAGACTGGTATGACCGGCCCCCCGGTCGCGACGGCCCTATCGAGGGCTGGATTATCGGCGAGGCGGAGGTCACGGCGGAACCAGAGGAGAGTTGTCATTTGCTAAACCATTTTATTCATCTTGCGTTCCGCCTTGCGAAGAATGCTTGTTGGTGAGGGATTCAAGAAAGGTCCCCGCTCCATTTAAGTAACTCTCCTTTTTCTCCGAGTACCATTTCGCAAGTGTGCGATAAGGCATCGCCATGCGGGGATTTTTATCAAATACCGCTATTTGGACCCATAGGCGCTGACGTCAGACAGAAATCGTGGGTTCCAAATGTTGGAATCAATCCACTAGGGTTTTTTAAAGCCAGCCCGTGCCTGACCGCTGCCTGTCAGGTTTGTGGCGGTCGAGGCCACGGTTTCCACTTGCTGGAACATGCCGTTCGACGCTTCCATAGAGGTAATCAAATCCCGCAGGGGTCGCCCAAGCGAGGCCCCTAAGGCGACACGTTGATTGTTCCACTCGGCCTTTGCAGATACGACCGAGGCAATACGCGGAACGCCGTTTTCCACCACAAAGATCGGCGCACCTGAAGCGCCAAAATTCACCGTGCACGACAAAACCAGAACCTCGGGGTTCTTGCCCAGAACCCGGCAAGTTTCTTCAAGCGACGGCGCGTCGGCGCGATCCTTGGCGTAACTGACAACCTGCACCTGTTGGCCAATACTTGGCCGGTTGGCCCAGCCAAAAGGCACGATACGCGCGTTCTTGATCGGGTGATCCAGTTCAATCAAGGCGATGTCTGAGGCAACACGATCCAGCCGCTTTGCGTTGTCGTATTCGTAATTCTTGTTGATGATAACGCGCTTGGCATTGCGTTGTGCGGCAGCGCGGCCATCGCGCCAACCTGCCAGAAATTCGATCTTTTCAGCCGCGATCCGCTTACCCGTGCGCTTGTCAAACATGCAATGCGCCGCCGTCAGAACCAGCTTTGGCGAAATCAGCGCGCCCGTGCAAAAGCCAATACCGGCCATGTTAACCCGGCCAACCGCCTCCCAGGCACGCGCCTGATCCGCTGTTTGCAATCCAACCAAAGGGTTGGTGTCTTTCGCCCCGGCAAAAGCCGGAAACAGCCCGATCACGAGCACAAGCAGAATACTTAAGCGCATCCTTAAACCTCAGGTCAGCGCCCCCAAGACGCAAACTGTCGGTCTGGTGCGGCGAAACTAAGGCCGCATTGTGTGGATATTTAAGCAAAGGCTAAAAATGTTAAGCTCACACAAATGAATTGGCCTGAGGTATTGAGGGCCGGTGAGTCCGGGTGCCGACGGTCAGCGAGATTGTCCGTATGTGTCGCTCATGGAGTAGAGGGGGGCTTGGTGTGAAATAGCCAACTAATGGCGGCAGTGCGGACCGTGCTGTCATTCCCCTAGAAAAATTCTAGTCGCCAAATCTATCCGGTGATAGGCTAAAACTATAGCAGCGCAGAAAAAAACAGTCAAAACTCCCAATTGCCGCTTCTGATCTTCACATCACGAAAATGCGCAATAGGAGTGGGGAGAGCGCATCGGCAAAGGTATCCTGGTCGGCGGGTTTGCGGAGTATGATTGTAAAGATTGAGCATTTACCCACCGGCTTGACGATCGATGGGGAAATCCCAGTGGAAAACTACACAAGAAAAGAGATGCGGCTCGCACAACAGAAACTGAAAAATGACCTTATTGCTCGCATAACGGTGCAGATTGCTCGTGCGCTACGGTTGCCACGAAACTAAGCACAGTCAATGCCTAAGTCGCTGTTGGTGGCACACCAGAACATTGCCAAAAAGGGCTCAAAGCTGCCAACCGTAAAAGAGAAACCAAGCATCGATAGATATAAAAAACCCGGTCAATTCAGCCTCCGGGAGTACATCTCAAAGCATCGCCCGTGGCTTGGGCCCACCTGTCGCCCAGTCCAACAGCTCGACCGTATGCACAACCGGTACCCCCACGGCGTCGCCGATTTGCATCATACAGCCGATATTCCCTGCCGCGATGACCTGCGGCGAAGTGGCGATCAACGTGTCAACTTTCCGGGCCTTCAACTGGCCCGAGATTTCGGGTTGCAACAGGTTATATGTCCCCGCCGACCCACAGCACAAATGCGCATCCTGGGGTTCAACCACCTGAAATCCGGCCTGTTTCAGCAAGGTTTTTGGATGCGTCTTGATCTGTTGGCCGTGCTGCAAAGAACAGGCGGCATGATAGGCCACGCGCAGGTTGCCATTTCCCTTTGGCAGATCAAGGTCGATCAGAACCTCGGAAATATCGCGCGCCAAAGCTGCGATCTTTGCGGCCTCTGCCGCCAGCGGTTCGTTACGAAACATATGGCCGTAATCCTTGACCGTGGTGCCGCAGCCCGACGTGTTGATGACAATCGCGTCCAGCCCCTCGCCGTCAATCTCGGCCATCCAGGCATTGATGTTTTTGGCGGCGGTCCTGTGGCTTTCACTGGTTTTGCCCATGTGATGCGTCAGTGCACCGCAACACCCTGCCCCTTTGGCGACAACCACCTCGCAGCCGTGCCGCCTGAGAATCCTGATCGTTGCGTCGTTGATATCGGTGTTCAGCGCCTTTTGCGCACACCCTGTCATCAAGGCCACCCGCTTGCGGCGCGGTCCGATTGCCGCAAAAACCTGTGCGTCGTCATTGCGGCTGACTGGTGGCAGGGATTTCGGGGCGAACTCGACCAAAGCCCGCAGCTTGGCGGGTAGAAGCCCCTTGAAAGGCCGCGCGATCCACGCACCAAGGATGGCCAGCCGGAACCGGTACGGATACGGCAATATCTGCGCCAACACCCAGCGCAGCGCCCGGTCTCCCAGCGGCCTTTGATAGGTGTTTTCAATATGTTCACGTGCCAGATCAACCAGATGCATGTAATGCACACCCGACGGACAGGTGGACATGCAGGCCAGACAGGACAGGCACCGATCCACATGCTTGACGGTCTGCGCGTCGGCAGCACGACCTTGTTCCAGCATATCCTTGATCAGATATATACGCCCGCGCGGGCTGTCCAACTCGTCGCCTAAAACCTGATAGGTCGGGCACGTCGCGGTGCAAAATCCGCAATGCACACACGAACGCAGGATGTCGTTGGCCCGCTGGATGCCAGGGTCGCGCAGTTGCTCTGGGGTGAAACTCGTCTGCATCTTGGGCTATCCCATAAGTCCTGAATTCAATATCCCGCGCGGATCGAATTTCGCCCGCAATCCAGCAGCAATCTGATCAATAACCGGCCCTTCTGAGCCAAACACGCCAAATTGCTGTTTCACGCTGTCAGGTGCACGTTCAATCCGCGCGTGACCTTTCAGGCCGGTCATATGCGCGCGCGCATCCGTGCCTTCGGGCAACAAGGCCCGGACCAGCCCACCGCCCCAGTCATAGATCACCTGTCCGCCCAAGGACCGAAGGCGGCCGCCGATTTCAGGTCCGTCCGAGGGTTTGACCGATATGCGCCAGACATCACCCGGTACGTCGTGAAAGGCCTTAAGGTCGCGGACTTCTTGCCAAAGTTGGCTTGCCTGCGATTGATCCGTTTCGATCTGACACGCGCCAAAACCGGATAGGGCAGCGCACAATGCCTTGGCGCGATACGACACCGAGTCGTTAAATCCTTCAAGCCGGATTATCGTCAGACCAGCGGCAAAATGTGCTGCACCTGTGACATCGAAAGGCGAACCCAAGGCCGAGCTTAAAGCGGCAATCGCCGTTTGATCCTCCAGCCCCTCAAGTAGAACAACCGCTTGCGTTTCGGCCACCGGTAAAACTTTCAGCGACACTTCACTGATCGCACCCAGCGTACCGAATGACCCGGCCATCAGCTTTACCAGATCATAGCCGGTGACATTCTTCATCACCCGCCCGCCGTTTTTCAGGATAGTTCCCGTCCCATCGACAAACCGCACCCCCAACAGAAAATCGCGACAAGCGCCTGACTGAATGCGCCGCGGTCCTGAAATATTGGCGGCAACAACCCCACCGATGGTTGATGCGCCCTTGGTGCCAAGCAGGCCACGGTGATCCATCGGCTCAAACGCAAGCCGTTGATTTTCGCCGGCCAGCAAAGCGTCAATCTCTGCCAGCGGCGTGCCGGCCCCTACAACCAGGGTCAAAGCGCCGGGTTCGTAAAGGTGCACGCCTGTCAGACCCGTCATGTCCAGAACCGTCCCATCCACCGGATTGCCCAGCGGGCGAGTTCCACCGCCGGTTATCCGCAAAGGGCCGTTGGTGGCTGCAATGGCCTCGGCCAATTCGATTTCGTCTTTGGGCTTTATCATCATTGTTCCAAAAATACTCCGGGGGAGAGGCCAACCGGGCCGGGGGCAAAGCCTCCTAAGCGGCGCGGCGGGTTTCGGTGGTTTTCAGTGGAAAAACCTTGGCGGGGTTCAGCAGCCAAGCGGGATCAAACACGTCCTTCACCGCCAGTTGCGCGTCAATATCTGCGGCGGTGTACTGTGTCAGCATCAGATCGCGTTTTTCCACGCCAACGCCGTGTTCGCCGGTCAGGCAGCCCCCTACTTCGACGCAGAGTTTCAGGATATCCGCCCCCATCGCCTCGCACAGTTCCAAATCCCCCGGCTTGTTGGCGTCAAACAGGATCAGCGGGTGCATATTGCCGTCGCCTGCGTGAAAGACGTTGCCAACGTCCAACCCATATTGACGCGACAATTCACCGATGCGGCGCAAAACGAATGGCAGTTGGGTAACCGGGATGGTTCCGTCCAGACACATGTAATCATTGATCTGCCCCATCGCCCCAAACGCCGCCTTGCGGCCCGCCCAGATCCGTGCGCTTTCGTCGGGCGATTTGCTTTCGCGGACTTCCACCGGATTGTGGGCCGCTGAAATCGCGATGATCTTGGCCAGCTGGCTGTCAATTTCGGCACCCGAGCCTTCGACTTCGATAATCAGCAAGGCCTCGACATCGGGATAACCGGCATGGGCAAACGCCTCGGTGGCGCGGATGCAGGGGCGGTCCATGAATTCGATGGCCACCGGCAGCACTCCGGCTTTGATAATATCGGAGACGCAGGCGCCTGCTGCCTCGTTGGTGTCAAACCCCATCAGAACTGGCCGCGCGCCTTCGGGCTTGTGCAGGATGCGCAGGGTGGCTTCGGTTACGACGCCCAACTGGCCTTCTGATCCGCAAACCACGCCCAGTAAATCAAGACCTGCCGCATCCAGATGCGCGCCGCCCAGTTCGATCACCGTGCCGTCCATCAACACCATGGTGACGCCCAACAGATTGTTGGTGGTAACGCCGTATTTCAGGCAATGGGCGCCACCTGAGTTCATCGCGACATTTCCGGCGATGGCGCAGGCCAACTGGCTGGACGGGTCGGGGGCGTAGAAGAAATCCATCTCTTCCACGGCGCCCGTGACGCTTAGGTTTGTGCGCCCGGATTGCACCCGGATAAAGCGGTTGTCATAGTCGGTTTCCAGCACGCGATTCAGCCGCGACACCCCAAGGATCACGCAATCGGCGGTGGGTAAAGCCCCGCCAGCCAACGAAGTGCCGGACCCGCGCGGCACCACGGGCACACCTTCTTCGAAGCAGATTTTCAGCACGGCGGCGACTTGTTCAGTGGAGGTCGGCAGTACCGCGACCATCGGCGGGCAGCGATAGGCGGTTAAAGCGTCGCATTCATAGGCGCGGGTTTCAACCGGTTCGAATATCACCGCCTCGGCTGGCAAGACCGCCTGAAGGCGCTGCACAATCTGGTATTTACGGCCAAGGATTGCAGCATTCGGGACAGGCATTTCCATGGGCGCACCTTTTCGCGTTAATTGGTAAAACAATATTACCAATTATGCAGTATATACAATCCATTTTTGAAAGCGAGACTTAAACCGGCGGTCAGCGGCCTTCGCGCCGCCACGCCAGCAGGATCAAACCGGTCGCAAGCAGCAGAAACAGCAAGGCCGAGGCCAGCGGTTGCAGTCGGATATCTGCGGTCACATAAGCGCCGCGCGGTGTTAGGCCAATCCAACCGCGCCCGGTGGCGACGCGGCCTTGGCGAACCAGTCGAATGTCAGGCACACCTTCTTGCAGGCGCAAAACGCCGCCAGCGGTTCCAGCCACAAATGGCCCCGCCAATTCAGCCGTGGAAATCGCGTTTTCAAATTCTTTGGGCGCCGCCGGGCCAAGCGCGACTACGGCGTCAATATCGCCTTCTTTTAATCGGTAAAGACCGTTCTCGATACCTTTGAAACCGGACACATACCGCCCCGGCGAAATCTCTTGCATGACGGCTTCTGTCGTGACCCCGTCCGGGCCTTCGATCACCAGCTTGCGGGGGGCATCGGTTAACGAACGCCGGGTGACCGTCACGTCGCGACCAAGGGCAGTGGCGCGCAGGGCTTCTTCTTCCAGTTCGGGCTCTTTCATCATCCAATGCGCCAGACGCCGCAGCAATTCCTGTTGCGGGCCACCGCCTTCGTAGCCACGGCTCCACAGCCACGCCTGATCTGACGCCAACAGCGCAATCCGCCCCTTGCCGACACGATCAAGCACCAATAACGGGCGGCCTTCGGGGCCGGTCATCACCGTATTTCCCGAGGTTTTTTCCATATCCAGCATCCGCATCCAGCGCCCCCAGCCCGGCGTGCCATCTGCGTTGCGCGCGCGCGGCGCAAAGTTTTCAAGGCCTTCAGTGACCGGATGCCGTCGCCCCAAATCCAAGATTTCAGGCACATATCCCAGTTCAAAAACACCGCCCGTTGGTTTCGCTGGCAGAACCCGCGCCAAGGGCGAGCGATAAAGGCTTTCGGCCCCGGCAAAAGCCGGACCTGTGGCGACCAGAACAGCCCCGCCTTTTTCGACGTACTGCCCGACGTTTTCCAGATAGCCCGACGGCAAAATCCCGCGACGGCGATAACGGTCAAAGATGATCAGGTCAAATTCGTCAATCTTGTCGAGAAACAATTCGCGGGTGGGAAAAGCGATCAGCGACAGCTCGGTGACCGGCACGCCGTCCTGTTTACCGGGCGGGCGCAGGATGGTGAAATGCACCAGATCAACGGCGCTGTCAGATTTCAGCAAATTGCGCCATGTGCGTTCACCCGCATACGGTTCGCCTGACACCAGCAAGACCCGCAACCGGTCACGCACCCCGTTAATCGCCACGACAGCCGCGTTGTTGCGGTCGGTCAGTTCGCCGTCAATTTTAGGCACACGAAACTGCAAGACGTTCTGGCCACCATGTGCAAGGTTCAACGGCAGTTCCAACTCGACACCTGTCTTGACGCGGAAGGTCTGTTCCTCGCCGCCATCGACGCTGATGACGATATCGGTTTCCGGCCTGACATCGGCAGGCACCGCGCCCTGATCTTCGATCAACAGTTTCAGCGTGACAGGTTCACCCATGATCGCAAAAGCCGGGGCGTTGGTGATCAAAAGCCGACGGTCCCAATCGGTTGTCTGTCCGGTCAGCAGCAGATGCGCGGGTGCCGGAAATTCAGGGGAAAGTGCCATGTCATGTACCTGACCGTCGCTGATGATGATTGCGCCCGCGATACGTGATTGCGCGACCTCGGCAGCAGCACCCGACAGAGCAGACATCACCAGACTGCCCGCATCGCTGCCGTTTGGTGCGTCGTTGACCGTGACGATTTTGGCCTCAAAACCTTCAAGTGCGGCCAGTTGCTGTTCGACCTTTGCCAGCGCTTTGGCGGTTTGATCGGGGCGCTGGGCAACCTGTTGGCTTGAGGTTTTATCGACCACAACCAGCACGATATCCGACAGCGGCGTGCGGTCTTCGTGGCGCAGAGATGGGTTGGCCAGCGCGAACAGGATCGCCGCTGCCCCCAAAGCACGCAGCCACCAACCGTTCAGCCCGCGCCACAGCGCGAGGGCGACGAACAGCGCTGATAACACCGCCAACAGCGCCAAAACCGGCCAAATCAACAAGGGGTCAAAGATGATGTCTGTCACCGTCTTATTGCCCCAACCGTTCAAGTAAGGCCGGCACATGCACCTGATCGGATTTGTAATTTCCGGTCAGCGCATACATCACCAGATTGACACCGAACCGAAAGGCGATTTCGCGCTGGCGGTCACCGGCATAACCGCGCCCGACCGGGTAAAGCGGTTGCCCATCGCGGTTTATCGCCCAGGCCGAGGCCCAGTCGTTACCGCCGATCACCACTGGTGACACCCCGTCATTCAGGTTGCGAAATGGCATGCCGTCAATCTTGACTGCATCTTTAGGCGCGGCTTCAACCCAAACATCGCTGCGCGAATGCCGGCCCGGAAAATCCTGTAACAGGTAAAAACTGCGGGTTAAGACGTGATCCAGCGGGACGGGTTCCAGTGCCGGAATGTCCAAGGGGGCTGCCAATTGCTGCAACCGACGCCCGCTGGACGTGCTGCCCAAGCCGCCAAGATTGGCGTCGCGGGTATCAAACAGGATCATGCCGCCCGACTGCAGATATGTGTTCAGCTTTTGATATACCGCATCCGAGGGGATCGGCTGGCTGTCGGTGATCGGCCAATAGATGATCGGAAAGAACGCCAGCTCGTCAGTTTCCAGATTGATGGCGATCGGATCATCGGGTTCGATCGCGGTGCGCTGGCTGAGAGTGGCCGACAGCCCAAACAAGCCAGCCTCGGAGGTGGCATCAACCTTGCTGTCACCGGTGATGATATAAGCCAGAACGGTTTCGTGCGTGGCGCGCAGGGCAAGTTCATCCTGTGCATGGCTTTCGGGCGGCGCGCCAAGCACGATCATTGCGGCCAACAAGCCTGTGGTAACAACGCCACTCCTTGGCCCCCATAAACGGCCGCTTAGCCACAGGGTTGCCAACACATCCAGCATCATCAGCACCAGTGCCACCGCCAAAAGCACGGCTTTTAATGGCTGTTCGGCGACAGCGGCCATGGTTTCAACCGTAACAGAATTGGGCCACGCGGCAGGTGCCAAACGCCGGTCAGGCGTCAGAACGTTGATGGCGACCTGCCGTTCACCATTTCCATATATGCCGGGCAAAAGATCAGAGCTGACGATGGCCTCGGCCAGACGCTCGCCCTCGATACCCTGCAGATCATCGCCTTTGCGCAGATCACCAAAGCCGTTCATCACCTCTTGGGGTTGCCATATCTGCCCGGCCAGTTCGGCTTTGGTTGGGGCTGTGGTGCGGGTTGAAACAGCCAGACGTTCCAGCATTTCGACGAACAAACCAGACAGCGGCAGGTTAGACCATTCGGCATTTGCGGTGACGTGGAACAGAATGACCTGCCCATCGCCCAGCTGTTTTCGGGTGACCAGCGGCGTGCCGTCCTGCAACGATGCGATGGTGCGGTCGGCAAGAAACGGATCAGGCTGAGCGACCACCTGCGAGGTGACGGCAACATCAGCAGGTATCGTCAGGCCAAAAAAAGGCGAGCCTTCGGGGAAGGGCCGCAATTGCTTGGGCGCACCCCATGACATAGCACCACCGACATTGCGCCCACCAGCCCGCAGGCGCACCGGCAGCAAGGCATCGTCTTCGGTTTTGGTCAGGCTTTCAGCGGCCAGTCTTGGCCCGGCAAAACGCACCAGCAGACCGCCTGCCTCGACCCATTTGGTCAGGTTTTCGGCTTCAAACTGGTTCAGCTTGGCGATATCGGCCAGAATGACCACATCGGGATCGGCCAGCAGGCTTTCGCGCACCGGGGCCTCGATCAATTCAGCACTGGGGGCCAGGGCTTTGCGCAGATAATGCAGCGGTGTGATAAGTTCCTGACCTTCACGCGGGCGGCCGCCAGCAAACAGTGCCACTTTGCGGCGTTTCAACGCGTCGTCAGCCAGCGACGTCGCCCCGGCCGAGCGGATACCGGCAATCGAAAAGCGTTTCAGACGGTTGCGTAATTCGGCGGGCAGATCAAATTCAACCTCGGCCGTCAGGTCATCAGGGCCAAAGTTCGCGTCAAAACTGGCCAGCAGCCGCTCGATCCCCGAAGGGTCAGGGCCAAAGGCGTCAATCCGGACAGTTTGTTCAGTACCACCAAGGGCGCGCAGGGCGGTCATGACGATTTTACCGTCATTGAGTTGCGGTGGGCCAAGGGCAACCGGTGAATTTCCGGTCTCAATGACGCGAAGCTTGCCTTTGTTTTTGAAGGCGGCAACCAAAGCATCGCGTCCAGAGTGATCCAACCCGTCAGACAGCCAAATCGTGTCAAAGGATTGGTTCTGGCGGTTTACCCAGTCGGTATAGGGCGTGTAATCCGGCTCCCACGGGGCGGGCTCGAAGCCTTCGAGTTCGCCAATCCAATCGGCGGCGTTCCGAAATTCAGGTGCATCGGCGGCAACCAACGGCGCGGTCAGTTGGATCACGACGGTCGGGCGGCCAAGCCTGCCAGCCTCGGCCAGCAGATCGGCGGTTTTGGCTTGACGGCGCGCCCAATCGGCGGCGGTTGCCCAGCTGGCATCGTTGACGATCATCACCGGACCAGTCGCCAGTTGCGTCTGCGTGGGGTTCAAAACCGGCCCGGCAAAGCCAACGATCAGCAGGCCCAGCGCTAGAATTCTGAGGAGCAGCAGCCACCACGGGGTTTTGTCGGGTGTGGTTTCGGGGTCTTTCAGGCCGATCAGCAGAACCACGGCTGGAAACAACCGCCTTATCGGTGCAGGCGGCACGGCACGCAGCAGCCACCACAATAGCGGCAGCGCCAGCAGGCCCAGCAATAACCACGGTGCCAAAAATCCGATTGCGCCAAAACCTGCCATTCGTCAGCGCACCTTTTCCAAAGCCGCATAAAGCCACATCAGGGCCGATTGTGCCAGATCGCCGCTGTGTTGGCACAGATATTGCCAGCCAAGCCGCGCGCAAAGGTCTTGCGCCATGGCTTTGCGGCTGGCCAGCCGTTCCAGATAGGCGGCCTTTAGGCCACGCGCCCGCAGGGTTTCAAACCGCAAAGCACCGGTCATGCTCTGAAATTCGGTGCGCCCGTCAAACGGAAAGGTTTCTTCAACCGGGTCAAGGATTTGCACCAACGCGCCGGTGACATTCCGGTCTGCTGCTTTGGCGATTGTGGCGCTTATCGCATCCCAATCGCCAAGGAAATCTGACAGGAAAACCGCGCGACTACCTTTGGGGAAAACCTGCGGCGAGGGCAGACCGTAATCCTGATCCGGCTGACGTGCTGCCAGTTGCGCGGTCATCCGGTCGATTTGACTGTCGCCGGTTTTTGGCGGATCAGCGTCTTCGATCAAACCAACCCGTTCGCCTGCGCGCACCAGCAAAATCGCACTGGCCAGCCCGAGTACCGCCGCGCGCTCGCCTTTGGAAGGGCGCGATTTGTCGCCGGAAAATGACATCGACAACCCGTCATCAATCCAGAACAACACCGATTGCGCCGCCTGCCATTCCATCTGGCGGATGAATTGCGCATCGGTGCGCCCGGAACGTCGCCAATCGATACTGCGCCACGCATCCCCCGGTTGGGCGGCGCGAAATTGCCAGAATTCTTCGCCCATACCAACCTGACGGCGACCATGCGTCCCCATCACCACCGAGGCCGCCAAATGATGGGCTTCGGCCAGCAGCGGCGGCAACAGTGCCGCCTGTTCGCGGGCTTTGTGGTGCAACATATGGTTGGCGGTATCGCTCAAGCGGTGGCCTCGATCCTTGTTGTTGTGGCCACCATTTCGTCAATCACCGCCTCAAGCGACACGCCTTGGGCGCGGGCCGCAAAGCCAAGCGCCATGCGGTGAATAAGCACCGGACGGGCCAAAGCGGCCACATCTTCAGCCGAGGGCGCAAGCCTACCGTCAAGCAAGGCGCGGGCGCGAATCGCAAGCATCAACGCCTGTGCCGCGCGTGGCCCCGGCCCCCAACTGACATAATCGCGCACATGTTTCGGCGCATCGGGCTCGTCAGGTCGTCCGGAGCGCACCAGATCAAGGATCAGGTCCAGCACGGTTTCACCCACCGGCATCCGACGCACCAGCGATTGTGCAGCAATCAGATCATCCGCCGTAAACACAGGTTCGGCAACCGCCTCACCCGCGCCGGTTGTTGACAGCAGGATTTCGCGTTCGGTCGCGCGATCAGGGTAATCAACGTTGATCTGTAACAAAAACCGGTCAAGCTGGGCCTCGGGCAAAGGATAGGTGCCTTCCTGCTCGATCGGGTTTTGCGTGGCCAGCACGTGAAACGGCACTGCCATTGGATGTTCCTCGCCGGCAATCGTAACTTCGCGTTCCTGCATGGCCTGCAACAATGCCGACTGGGTGCGCGGGCTGGCACGGTTAATCTCGTCTGCCATCAGCAGCTGGCAAAACACCGGACCCTTGATGAACCGAAACGCCCGGCTTCCATCGGCGGCTGATTCCAGAACTTCGGACCCCAGAATATCGCCGGGCATCAGATCAGGGGTGAACTGAATGCGATTGGTGCTGAGGCCCATCACGGTGCCCAGCGTCTGCACAAGCCGGGTTTTGGCAAGACCCGGCACCCCGACCAGCAATGCGTGCCCGCCTGACAGCAACGCCGTCAGCGCCAGATCAACCACCACCGGCTGGCCGATGATCCGCTTGCCGATACTGGTACGGGCTGCCGTCAGTTTATCGCCCAGCGCCGAAATATCGCTGATCAGGTTTTCGGTCGGAACTGCCATGACAAATCTCTCCCTTGGGATTAAGGTCTGTTAAACAGGCTGGGCCTGTCTGTTGCCGCATTAAACCGAAAGCACCCGACTTAAACAAATGCCAAATCAAACTGACGCACAAAAGATTGTGAAGCCAAACGCCGATAGCTTGGCCACTGCAGCCAAAAATGCCGGCAAAAAGGGGCCACCGCCGGTACATTTGTGGAACCCGGATTTCTGCGGTGATCTGGATATGCGGATCGCACGCGATGGTACGTGGTTTTACCTTGGCACGCCGATCGGGCGCAAACCCATGGTCAAACTGTTTTCCTCGATCATTCGGCGGGATGGTGACGACTACTTTCTGGTAACCCCGGTCGAAAAGGTCGGCATCAAGGTTGATGACGCACCGTTTGTTGCCGTAGATTTTGAGGCCGCCGGGATGGGTCAGGAACAGGTTCTGACATTCACAACCAATGTTGACGATATCGCCGTGGCGGGGCCCGACAATCCGATTCGCATTGAACGCGATCCTGCAACTGGCGAACCCTCGCCTTATGTTCTGATCCGCCGCAATCTTGAGGCGCTGATCGACCGCAAAAGCTTTTACCGTTTGATTGATCTTGGCGCGCATCATCAACTGGATGGTCAGCAATGGTTTGGCCTGTGGTCTGGTGGCAGCTTTTTCCCGGTCATCCCGTCAAATGAACTGGAAGGATAGAGCATGAAAACCGCATTGATCGTTGGCGCTGGGTCTGGCAATTCAGCGTCACTGGCGCGGCTGTTGACCCGTGAAGGGTATGCCGTGCATCTGGCGGCGCGCGATACGGCAAAGCTGGCGTCAATTGCACAGGAAACCGGGGCGGTAGCGCATAATTGCGACGCGAAAGATCCGGCGTCGGTCAAGGCGCTGTTCGCCGGGCTGGCTGGCAGGCTTGATGTGGTCGTGTGCAATCCTTCGGCACGGGTGCGCGGCCCGATTACCACGATTGATCCCGAAGAAGTCCGCCGCGCACTTGAAGTCACCGCCTTTGGGTCATTTCTGGTCGGCCAACAGGCCGCCGGGCGGATGCTGGCACAGGAACCGGTTGGCGGTATTCGTGGCACCATCCTGATGACCGGCGCCTCGGCCGGGGTGAAAGGATTTCCGCAATCAGCAGCCTTTGCCATGGGCAAATTTGCCCAGCGTGGGCTGGCGCAATCAATGTCGCGTGAATTGCATCCGCAGGGCGTGCATGTGGCGTGGATAAACATTGACGGCGGCATCCGCAATCCGGGCCGCGACGAACCGGCAGATCGGCCGAATTCATTGCTTGATCCCGACGCCGTTGCCGCCACCTATCTGAGCCTGATCAACCAGCATCCAAGCGCCTGGAGCGAAGAAATCGCGATCCGCCCGTGGGTCGAGAAATTCTGAATGCCGCACTTTGCTGCAAATCTGACGATGCTGTTCACCGAATTGCCGCTGCTTGAGCGGTTTGCGGCGGCCCGGACTGCTGGTTTCGCAGCGGTCGAGGTTTTGTTTCCGTATGATCACGACCCCAAGGAACTGCGCGCCGCCCTTGACGATTGCGGTCTGCCATTGATCCTGTTCAACACGCCTCCCGGGGACTGGCAAAACGGCGAGCGCGGATTTGCGGCTGTGCCGGGGGCCGAGGGCCGGTTTAACGAAGGATTGGCGCTGGCGCTTGAATATGCAGAAATCCTGAGGCCCGCCTTTATCCATGTAATGAGCGGAAATGCAGCTGGACCCAAGGCTTTGGATACGTTGCTGGGTAATCTTCACTGTGCGGTTCAACACTCCCCACGGCAAGGGTTTCTGATCGAGCCGCTTAATCCTTACGATATGCCGGGTTATTTCCTCAATGATTTTGCCACCGCCAGCCACGTTATCGCCGATATCAACGCCGCCAATCTTGGCCTGCAATTTGACGCTTACCACGCGCACCGCATAACAGGTGATCTGCTTGGCACTTGGAACGCTTTCGGCCATCAGGTGCAGCATATCCAGATCGCCGACCATCCCGGCCGGCACGAACCGGGCAGCGGTGAAATCCCGTTTGCCGCGTTTTTTGAGCATTTGAAATCGAGTGCCTATACCGGCTGGATCAGTGCTGAATATCATCCGGCGAATACGACGGTTTCAAGTCTTGGCTGGTTGAAACCTTAAACCGGTCTTATTTCCAAATATCCCCGACGAAGGTTCAGCGGTTGCGGCCTTGCGTTAGGGTGTTGCACTGCCGATCCGGGCCGCGTCCGCGCAGGTTTCGGCTGATTTTTCCATCTCGAGTGTCGTATGTAAAATGGCGAACCGAATGGCCAATTGCTGGCGCAGCGCCGCCTTAATGGTCGAAACATCGTCCCAGCACCCCTCGTCGACCACAACATGCGCCTCAAGCGAGGCGCGATGTTTGCTCATCTGCCAGACATGCAGATGATGAACCTCCTGCACATCGGGGACTTGTTCCATGACCTCAATCACCGCGTCAATATCCAGTTGCGGCGGACTGCCCAGCATCAGAATGCGGATAACCGGAGCGATTTCGCTGAACGCCATCCACAAGATATAACCCGCAATGCCAAGGGTCACCAAAGGGTCAACCAGCCGCGCATCCCACAACAGAACCGCGCCCCCGGCAACGATAACAGCGACCGAGCCCAGTGCATCAGCAATATTGTGCAAAAACGCAGCCCGGATGTTCACGCTGTCCTTGGACATGCTAAAAGTCAGGGCCGCTGTTCCAAGGTCGATCACCAAGGCAATGCCTGCCACGACAACCATGATCCAGCCATCCACTTCCGGTGGATTAATCAGGCGCATCACCGCCTCGGCCACCAGATAAAAGCCGATCACGATCAGCGTGGTGTAATTGATCACCGCTGCGACCACTTCGGCCCGCGCATAGCCGAACGTCATGTCGGCATCAGTCGGGCGCCGGGAAATCCGGCGCGCCAGCAGCGCAATCAAAAGCGATCCGGCATCCGCGAAATTGTGGATAGCATCCGCGATCAGCGCGATTGACCCTGACAAAACACCGCCGATGATTTGCGCCACGGTCAGCGCAAGATTGATCGCGATCGCCCATGTCAGCTTGCGGTCGCCGTGTGCATGGTGGCGGTGATTATGCCCCATGGTTGGTCACTTAATGCGCCTCAGCCCAGTTTGCCCCTTGCCCAGCATCAACCTCCATTGGCACATCAAGATGTACGGCGGGCATTGCAGCACCTTCCATCACGCGTTTCACCACGGCTATCGTTTCATCGACATGGTCTTTTGGCACTTCAAACAGCAACTCGTCATGCACCTGCAACAGCATCCGCGCCGGTAAATGCGAAATCGCTTTGGGCATACGGATCATCGCACGGCGGATCACGTCGGCAGCGGTGCCTTGAATGGGTGCATTAATTGCAGCACGGCGGGAAAACCCGGCATGCGGACCACGGGCGTTGATCTCAGGCGTGTGGATTTTCCGCCCGAACAGGGTTTGCACATATCCGTGTTCCTTGGCGAATTCGACCGTCTTGTCCATATAGGCCCTGATGCCGGGGAAGCGTTCGAAATAGGTGTCGATAAACGCCTGCGCCTCGGCCCGTGGAATGCGAAGATTGCGCGCAAGGCCAAAGCCGGAAATGCCGTAAATCACCCCGAAATTGATCGCCTTGGCTTTGCGGCGGATATCCGGTGTCATCTGATCCAGCGGCACGCCGAACATCTGGCTGGCGGTCAGGGCGTGAATGTCGATACCGTCACGAAACGCCTGCTTCAGTTCCGGGATATCGGCGATATGTGCCAAGATGCGCAGTTCGATCTGGCTGTAATCAAGGCTCAGCAAGACATTGCCCTCATCGGCCACAAAGGCCTCGCGGATGCGGCGGCCCTCTTCGGTGCGCACCGGAATGTTTTGCAAATTCGGATCGGTCGAGGCCAAACGCCCGGTAGAGGCCCCCGAGATCACATAAGACGTATGCACCCGCCCGGTATCAGGGTGAATATGGTCTTGCAACGCATCGGTATAGGTTGATTTCAACTTGGCCATCTGCCGCCAGTCAAGCACCCGCGCGGGCAGTTCATGGCCCTCGGCCGCCAGATCCTCCAACACATCGGCCCCGGTCGCATAGGCGTCGGTTTTGCCCTTTTTGCCGCCAGGCAATGCCATCCGGTCAAACAGGATCTCGCCCAACTGCTTGGGTGAGCCGACGTTGAAAGGCCCGCCCGCAAGCTGGTGAATCTCGTCCTCAAGTCCGGCCATCTTCTGCGCGAAATTATTTGACATCCGGCTAAGGTGATCACGATCGACCTTGATGCCGTGCATTTCCATTTCCGCCAGCACCGCCACCAGAGGCCGTTCCAGCGTTTCATAAACCGTGGTGACTTGCGCGACATGCAATTGCGGTTTGAATTTCTGCCACAGGCGCAAAGTGATATCTGCATCCTCGGCGGCATATTTCACCGCGTCCTCCAAAGGCACCCGGTCAAAGGTGATCGCGGATTTGCCCGCACCCAGCAGTGTCTTGATCGAAATCGGCTTATGGGAAAGATAGCGTTCGCTCAGGAAATCCATGCCGTGATTGTGCAAGCCACCATGCATCGCATAAGACATCAGCATCGTGTCATCAATCGGCGCCACATTCACACCGTTGCGCGCGAACATCTTGGCATCGTATTTCATGTTCTGGCCAATTTTCAGAACGGATGCGTCCTCCAGAACCGGCCCCAACAGATCAAGCACAACCTTGATTGGTAACTGCCCGGGCAGAATGTCTGACCCGCCAAACAGATCGCCATCGCCATCCTTGTGGATCAGTGGGATATAACAGGCCTCGCCGGGTTCGACCGACAGGCAAATGCCGACCAGATCGGCGCGCATTTCGTCAAGTCCAGTGGTTTCCGTGTCAACTGCAACCCAGCCCCGTTCACGGATACGGGCGATCCATTTTTCAAGGGCTGCAACATCGCGCACGCATTCATATTTCGAGGCGTCAATGGGAACCTGTGCGAGCGCAGCCGCACCGCTTTCACCGGGGCTCGATGCCCCGTTGGAAGCGACCTCGGCAATCGCCGGGGGTGCGACACCCATCTTGGCGGCGATACGGATGGATAGGGTGCGGAACTCCATTTCCGCCAGAAAGGCCAGCAAGTCTTCTGCCACAGGTGGCTGGAATTCCAGTTCTTCCAGCGTCATGGTCAGCGGCGTATCAGTTTTCAACGTCACCAATTCGCGGCTGGTTCTGACCTGATCGGCAAAGCCCAACAGGGTTTCACGGCGTTTGGGCTGTTTGATCTCGCCAGCGCGGGCCAGCAGCGTGTCCAGATCGCCATATTCCTGAATAAGCAAAGCCGCAGTTTTCACCCCGATTCCCGGCGCACCCGGAATGTTATCGACCGAATCCCCTGACAGAGATTGCACGTCAATTACCCGATCCGGACGGACGCCAAATTTCTCTTCAACCTCCGCAATCCCAATTCGCTTGTTCTTCATCGGGTCCAGCATTTCGATGCCGTTCCCGATCAATTGCATCATGTCCTTGTCCGAACTGATGATCGTCACCCGCCCGCCTGCATCGCGACCTTGATAGGCGAGCGTCGCAATAATATCGTCGGCCTCAAACCCCTCAAGTTCAATCTGCGGCAAGTTGAACGCCTTGGTCGCCGCGCGGATTAAAGGAAATTGCGGCACCAGATCTTCGGGCGCAGGCGGACGCTGGGCTTTGTAGGCCGGAAAGATATCGCTGCGGAAGGTTTTGCCTTTGGCGTCAAACACCACGGCCACATGGGTCGGCGCATCAGCACCTTTCTGGTCTTCAACAAACTTGTGTAGCATGTTGCAAAACCCGGCCACCGCCCCGACCGGCAGCCCGTCTGACTTGCGCGTCAGTGGCGGCAGCGCGTGAAAGGCGCGAAAGATATAGCCCGATCCATCGATCAGGTGCAAATGGTGACCTTTGCCAAAACTCATCCGGTGTCCTTTGCTATGCGTTCCGTGGGTTTTAGCACGCGCATCCTAGGGCGCAAACCACCATAACGAAGTTCGCACCGAAAGAGTTCTCGGCGTCCAAACCCCCATAGGCCGTCCGGGGCGGCGCACAGGGTTTGGGAAATCCAGTCGTTGCAGGTATGGATGATGTTGAAATCACCCTTAGCCTCGTAAAACGACATCAGTGTCGGAATATGCACCAACCGCCCGGTAAAATTCACGCGCGCCCCACCCCGCAAACAACCATCCGGCCCGTGGATTATCGACCCCCACACCGTCTTTGTTGGCAAATGCGAAACGGCTGCGGATTTCCGGGGTTAATGGCAGCAACAGATCGTAATGGATTGGCCCGGCGATCAGACCGATTTCAATGGCGGCATCTTCGGGCAGAAGTCGCGCACGTGATCCAGGCACCAGCGCGCCGATCAGGGTTACCGAAAACAGAAAGACGGTGACGCCCAGAACAGCGTAAAAAGTTCGCTTCAGACGCCGCCGCAACTCGGCAGCCTAATGCCCGCCTTTGGCACCTTCGGCCAGAACGTACCGCTTGTCACAATAGGCGCATTCAACCCAGCCTTTATCGGCGGGAATGGTCAACCAAACGCGGGGATGTCCACCTGCCCCGCCGTCACAGGCCACGCGGGTTGTGGTCACGGTTTCGGTTTCTGGGGCTTCTATGGTCATCACATGCTCCGTGAAATCTGAGGGGGCGAATTGACCCCGGACTGCACCCTATGATAGCCAACGTGCGTGCCTGATCGCAAGTACCTGATCCGCGCATAGGAACCAATATGACTGAATATGCCATCAAGATCGCGGGTTTGAAGAAAACCTATGCTGCAAGTCGTTCCTCGGGGCCGAAAGAGGCCCTGAAGGGTATTGATCTGCGGATTCCGAAAGGGTCGATTTTCGGGCTGTTGGGGCCAAATGGGGCAGGCAAATCGACGCTGATCAACATTCTTGCGGGGCTGGTTCTGAAAACCTCGGGCAAGGTTGAAATCTGGGGCTTTGATCAGGATACCAATCCGCGCCAGTCGCGGGCGGCAATCGGCGTGGTGCCGCAGGAACTGAACCTTGATGCGTTCCTGACGCCGCGAGAATCGCTGAACCTGCAGGCGGGTCTGTACGGCGTACCGAAATCGCAGCGGCGGACTGACGAAATTCTGGCGGCTATTGGCCTTGCCGACAAGGCCGAGGCTTATGCGCGGTCCTTGTCAGGCGGTATGCGGCGGCGGTTGCTGTTGGGCAAAGCGCTGGTTCACAGCCCACAGGTTCTGGTGCTGGACGAACCCACCGCCGGGGTGGATATCGAGCTGCGGCGTATGTTGTGGGCTTACGTTCGGGAATTGAACGCCAGTGGTGTGACGATCATCCTGACCACGCATTATCTGGAAGAGGCCGAGGCGATGTGCGACGAAATTGCCATCATCAACCACGGTGAAATCGCGGTTCAGGACAGTACCAAGAATCTTGTGGCATCGATGGACGCAAAGACGCTGGTGATCACGGCGGCGACTGCCACGCGCACTGACATTCATCTGCCCAAGGGTGTGACCATGGAAACCAGACACGATAACGAACTGGCTTTCACCTATTCCCGCTCTGCCGTCAGGGTCGAGGACATTCTGGCAAGCGTATCGGCAGCGGGCATTGCTATCCGTGATATTGCCAGCGAAGACCCCGATCTTGAAGATGTGTTTGTGGCTTTGACCTCGACCCGGCAGGCTTGATCGGGCGCGGGTTGTTAGGGTTTGTCGCTAGGTGGTCGAGCCAGAGTAGATGCGACAAGCGCAATCCTCCCGCCACACTTGACTCATGAAACTGCAAAACATGGAACCAGTCATTTCGGTTCACAAAGCGGACATCTGACGAAAACACTCAGGTGACTGTTAGGAGCCAGTAGTAACGGATGCTGCGTTGTGGACAAACTGAAGAAAGGGCGGAAGGACTAAGCCGCTCTCGCGGCAATGGCGCTTGTTGCTGCGGTTGCGTGCTGATCTGAACCTTTGATTTTGTGAATGGGCGATCTTGTTGGACGATTGGGTCTTTCTCAATCCACAAACAGGAGGTTCCCATGAAGGAAGAGAAGACAACAGCGCTGCGCCAGCGGATGATTGAAGATATGCGTATCCGCGCAATTGGTGAGACGACCCAGAAGGGTCACATCCGTGCGGTCAAACATTTTGCGACATTTCTTGGTCGCTCGCCGGATACGGCGACACCGGACGAACTCAGGGCTTATCAACTTCACATGACGGACACCGAGGTGACCAAGTCGACCTTCAATACCCGGATTGTTTCGCTGCGGTTGTTTTTCGGTGTGACTTGCGGGCGCGAAGAGATGAAGCGATACATGCAGTTCCGACGTAAACCGAGGAGGCGGCCCGTTGTTTTGAGCGTCGAGGAAGTTGGTGATCTGCTGGCGGCGGTGCCTGGACCTGGTCTCAGATATCGTGCGGCACTCGGTATCTCCTATGGCGCAGGATTACGGGCGTCAGAAGTCTGCCATCTCAAAGTAGTAGACATCGTGCCAAAGGCGCATCTTCGACACGACGACAGTGGCCGGATGCTGATCCATGTAGATGAGGGTAAGAATGGTAAAGATCGCAAGGCCATGCTGTCGCCGGGGCTGCTTGACCTGCTGCGTGAGTCCTGACTTGAGGCACGTCCTGAGGGGTGGCTGTTTCCCGGCAAACCAAAGATCAACCCGTTGTCCCCGCGTCAATTGAACCGCGCCTTCACATCCGCCAAACATATGGCTGGGATCAACAAACCCGCAACGCTGCATACTCTGCGGCACAGTTTCGCGACCCACCTTCTGGAGACTGGAACGGATGTACGTGTAATCCAGGTTTTGCTAGGACATTCAAATCTGAGCACGACGGCCCGCTACCCCCGCGTTGCCACCAAAACGATCCGCAATACGGTCAGCCCGTTCGAGGGGCTCAAGCAATTGCAAGATCGCACGCTACGACGGGGGCTCGAGTAGCACCCGAGGTTGGAGACCCGGCACAAGCTAGAGATCGCTGACATTTTCCGCTCCCATGGCCCCACGTGGCGGCATGTAGCGAATGCGATCATCAACTCCTGCAAAAACCGGCACTGTCCCAAATGTCAGGGGCCTGCCGCGCGCGACTGGATGGCCGCACGCGCCGACGATCTGCTGCCAGTGGAATACTTCCACGTCGTCTTCACCCTGCCTGCTGAGATCGCCCGCATCGCGTATTGGAATAAGAAAGCTGTTTATGGACTTTTGTTCAAAGCATCTGCGCAGATCGTCACGACCATCGCTGCCGATCCCAAGCGCCTTGGCGCACGCGTCGGTCTAACCAGCGTTCTACATACTTGGGGCTCGGCGCTGACACATCACCCACACATCCACATGGTCATTCCCGGTGGCGGATTGTCAAAAGACGGCAAGAGGTGGGTCGGTTGCAAACCGGGGTTCTTTTTGCATGTGCGTGTGCTGTCTCGACTGTTCCGACGCTTGTTTACTGAGGGGCTTCTGGCCTTACATCGCGCGGGCAAACTTGCCTTCTTTGGTGACCACGCCAATCTGGCGAACCCTGACACCTTCACCACATGGCTGGCTCCGTTACGCAAATCCGAATGGGTGGTCTATGCCAAACCGCCCTTCGCAGGACCCGAGGCGGTGCTCGCCTATCTCAGCCGATACACGCATCCATTGCCCGGCAGGGTATTGCGTAGCAATATCCCGAGAGGGGGTGGCGATTTCTAACAGCCGCCTGATCAGCGCGGATGCCGAGACGGTTGCCTTCCGCTGGAAGAATTACCGGATCAAGACCGGCGACCCGCTGCCCGGCAGTGGTTTGCTTGCAAACCATGAGGGGGACAGAATACAATGCTCATACCTACACGGTCAATGACGGCAGCGGTGCCGTCAACAGTTCAGCCGATGGAAGCGTCACGTTGAACATTACCGGTGGCACTGTCGCACCACCGCCACCGCCGACCCCAAATAACGCACCTGATGCGGCAGACTTGGTCGTATCTGCAAATGCAACTTCGACAGATATCACGATCAATCTGCTTGATCTGACATCCGATCTGGATGGCGACGATCTGTCGATCCAAAGCGTTTCGATTGATATTGGTGGCACGCCTGTGACGTTCTCGCTGGTCGACGGTGTTTTGGTTGTGCCGGGGGATCAGTTTGTCAGCATCAGCGGCTCGATCACGACGGCCTTTACCTATGTTGTCGATGATGGCACCGGTACAGCCAACAGCTCGGCGACCGGTCATGTCAATCTGACGATCAACGGACCGTTTGGTGCCAGCAACATAGCGCCAGTGGCCCAAGAAACCGAACAAAGCGTTTTGGTCGAGGATGGCGTTTTTACCGTCGACCTTAACACGCTGGTGTCTGACGGAAATGGCGATCCGCTCACGCTGTCGGATATTACGCTGACATACTTTGCCGACGGTGTTGTAACCGCAATTTCCGTGCCGTTTACGAATACTGGCGGTGTCATCACCATCGATCCGGCAGACTTTGGATTGGCGGACGGCGAAAGCCTGACAGCGCAGCTTAACTTTGTTGTTGATGATGGAACCGGTGCACCCAACAGTTCGGACGTCGGCGGTGTCATGCTGTTAGTGACTGATCAACTGGCAGTGCCGCCAACTTCAACCCAATACGTGTTGGATTTTGAACCGTTTGACAATCCAAGTGACAGCACAACGGCGATCACGGAATACCAGGGCTTCCACTTTTTGGGCAACGCGACAGTCTTTGAAGTTGATGAAGTCGCCAATACCGGCGATGGCCGTGATAGCGGTCTGCTGGGCGTTGGTAATGGGCAGACAACGGCAGGCGGCACAAATGTGTTGGTTGGCGGCGAGGGCCCGGAACATGTGTTCTCGATCGTGGCCCAAGGCGGCGACTTACCCGGGGTGCCTGTGGTTACACCAAACTTTGGCGCGACCTTCAGCCTTGATGGTCTGTCCCTTAATGCGGCGTTTAACAATGGGCTGACTGTTACGATCACAACCTGTGTTGTTGGGTTAATTGATATATCTGGCAACTTTGGGTTTCCTGCAGGAACGATCTTTGAAGATGGCTTAGTTGTTGCAGACACGTTTGATTTCATCGTCAGTGCATCTGACGGGGCAAGTGTGATCATCTTTGACAACTTCGTTGATGCTCATGGCGCCATTGTCGTCGGTTCGACCGCATTTGATAACATCGTGTGGGTCGATATCACCTCAGCGGGCGGTACAGATGCCGGCCTTGGTGGTACGGGTACGCAATTCGTCCTGGATGATATCCTGATCACCGTCTAAATCAGCAGGCCCCGGGCAACCGGGGCTTTGCGATCGCCCAAAACAAAAGCCAGCCCCGGAGTGTTTCCAGGGCTTGCTTTTATTATTCAACAGCGATCAAGCGCGTTACATGGCCTTCAAATCAGCAATCAACCGGTTCAGGTCGCCGTTGCGTTTGTCCAGCATCGCGCCGATTTCCGTCCGTTCCGTCGCCAGCAGGCTGATGCCTTCAATATAGATATTGAACATCTTACTGGCACCGCTTTTATCGGAAACCTGCCAATCAAGCGCGAAGGGTGATGATCCCGGTAAATTGGCGGTCGAATTCACCAGATATCCCCACGTGAATTTTTTTAGCCCGGTTACGGTGATCTTGCCGCCAATAAACTCGCGGAACCTTTTGCCATATTTGCGCGCCATGTAGGTGCGAAAGGCTGCGATATAGGCCGACTGCTGGCTGGAACTTGCAGAGCGCCACTGCACGCCAAGTGCACTTTGGGCGATGATCGGAACATCAGCGTAAGTATTAAACAGCCGTTCGAAATCCGGATACATGCCAACCTCGGACTTGCCCGAACTGATGATTCTGTTCAGATCGAGCACAACTTTGTCGATCAGTTGCGAGGCCTGTACCTCGGTCAGCGCGGATGCCATCGTTGGAGCAAATGCCACCAATCCAGCCAAACTCAAAACCACGCTGCGGCGGGAAATGTGAAGATTAGTTTGCATAGGGATCCTCAAGCTGGCTTTCGTTCAGTTCGCCGCTTAATTCGCGTCGACGGCTTTGCAGATACAACAGACGCGACTGCGCATAGCTGTCATCGCTTCCGTACAATACAGAATCCACTAAGCCGGCATATTTGTTCCGGTCATCCAATTTTTCAAGCAGTTTTGCTGCGGTGCCAAGCTGACGCTGACCTGGCTGCAACAGGTATTTCGTCGGGTTAACCGCAAAATCAACCGCGATGCCAACTGCGTCACGTTGTGTGCTGGGGCCAAAGAACGGCAATTCCGTATAGGCGCCTTCAGGTGCGCCCCAGACATACAGGGTCTGGCCAAAATCATTTGGCAAACCGGGCAGTTTATTTTGCGTTGCAACATCCAGCAGACCGGCCAACCCAAACGTTGAATTCAGTGCAAATCGAGTCGTGTTGTGAAAGGCAGCCCCCAGTTTCAGCTGCAAAAGGTCGTTCAAAACGATCCCCGGCAAGGACAGATTGGCCGCCACATTGTTGATGCCGGTTCGCACCAGGCCGGGGGCCACCGATTTATAGGTACTGGCCGTTGGTTTGAGTAGCGTCCGGTCAACAGCCTTGTTAAAGCCGTGAATGGCGCGATTCTGCCCTTCATAAGGATCGGAAATGCCAGTGGGTGCCGGTGCCATGGCACATGCGGTCAGCGCAAACCCCAATCCGACAAGCAGAAAAAGCCGTCGAATACTTGTTGAAAATATGTCTAAGCGCAGGCGCATTAACGCTATCAATCTCCATGGGTGCAAATGTCTATGTATACTTAAACAGATTGAATCCCATATCTGGCGATTTCACAAGGCTCGCTTGTATCATTTTTCACACATTTGGTTGAATATGCCTTGGATCAGGGCGGGCGTTCCAGTACTGTTATGCTATTGCTAGCCTTTTCAGGGATTTGAGGGAACGAATGCAGACTGATCTTGGGCGTCCGGAAATGCGTCAGGCTCTGCAATCAAGCCGGAATCTGTTTATCGCGACATTTGTTTTCAGCTTTTTTGTGAATGCTTTGATGCTGACCGGCCCAATTTATATGTTGCAGGTGTATGACCGCGTGCTTGGATCACGGTCCGAAGAAACATTGTTCGCATTGTCCTTGCTGGTGGCATTTCTTTATCTGACGATGGGTATGCTGGATTATGCCCGTGGTCGGATCATGGCCCGAATCGGGGCAAGATTTCAGTCGCTGTTGGACCACCGGGTTTTTTCCGCAGTGCTGAAACAAGCAGGACTTGCGGCGGGTCGCCAAGGCCCCAATACTGGTTTGCGTGATCTGGAGGCCGTGCAACGCCTGCTATCGTCACCGGCCCTGTTTGCAGTGTTTGACATCCCATGGACGCCGATCTTTTTACTTGCGATCTTCGTGTTTCATCCATGGCTTGGCTATATGGCCGTGATTGGTGGCGCGACTTTGATTGTTATTACCGTCCTTAACCAAGTTTTGACAAAACGGTCTGTGATGGAGGCGAACCTTGCCACCGCGCAAGCTGATGCTTTTGCGGAAAACGTGCGTTCGGAAGCCGAGTTGGTGCAAAGCCTTGGCATGCGCGCCGCCGTATTCGACCGCTGGCTGATCTATCGTGACAGGTCATTGGCCAGCACAATTTCTGCAAGCGACTGGACAGGCACATTCGCTGCTGCTTCGAAAACCCTGCGGCTGTTTTTGCAATCAGCGATGCTGGGCCTGGGGGCCTATCTTGTGTTGCAGGGCGAAATGACCGGCGGGTCGATGATCGCCGGGTCGATTTTGCTGGGGCGGGCCCTGTCGCCGATTGAACAGGCTATTGCGCAATGGCCTTTGGTGCAGCGCGCGCAACAAGGCTGGGGAGCTTTGATCGAACTTTTAGAAAAATCCCCACCGCAAGCGCCGCGCACACCGTTGCCGGTGCCAAAGGCGATTCTGGATATGCAACAGGTGACCATCGTGCCGCCGGGCGATCAGCAAGCCGCCCTTAGAATGATGACGTTCCGCATCGAGCCGGGGCAGGCGGTTGGCGTGATTGGCAAAAGCGGTGCCGGCAAGTCGACGCTGGCGCGGGCGATTGCTGGCGTTTGGCCGGTTGCGGGTGGTAAAATCCGCCTCGATGGCGCGACGATTGATCAATATGACCCGGACACTTTGGGTGGCTATATCGGCTATCTGCCGCAAAAAGTAACGTTGTTTGACGGTACGATCGCTGAAAACATCGCCCGTCTGTCCACCTCGCCTGATTCAAAACTGGTGATCGAGGCCGCTAAAAAGGCCGGGGCGCATGATCTGATCGTGCAGATGCCGGATGGCTATGACACGCGGGTTTCCGCGCATGGGGGGCGGTTGTCCGGCGGACAGGTGCAACGGGTTGGACTGGCGCGTGCGATGTATGGCAATCCGGTTATTCTGGTGCTGGATGAACCCAACTCGAACCTTGATTCGGTCGGGTCCGACGCGTTGAACGAGGCGATCCGTACTATGAAATCCGAAGGCAAGTCTGTCATTATTATGGCCCACCGCCCGGCAGCGATTGCGGAATGCGATATGTTGCTGGTGATCGAAGATGGGCTGCGCAAAGCCTTTGGTCCACGCGACGAGGTGCTGCAAGCACAGGTGCAAAACGCAAAGCAAATTACCAAGTCAATGGCTGTAGATGGACAACCGGCATGACCGCGGCCGCAAAAATCACCGGCAAGCAACGCTGGCGCGCCCGTTTGCCGCTGGGCGTTGGCTATCTTGCACTGATCGCACTGGTCGGCGGTTTCGGCAGCTGGAGCGCGCTATCGATCATATCGGGTGCGATCATCGCGCCGGGCCGGATCGAAGTTGAACGCAACAGACAGGTTGTACAACATCTTCAGGGCGGCGTGGTCGGCGAGATTTTGGTTCAGGAAGGTGACAAAGTTACCGCCGGACAAGTCTTGTTGCGGCTGGATGACACCGCGCTTAAATCCGAACTGGCAGTTGTCGAAGGGCAGTATTTCGAACTGATGGCCCGACGCGGCGCGCTCGAGGCTGAACGCGATGGTCGCGATGCTATCGAATTTGATCCCAAGGTCATCGAAGCTGCTGCAAACAGCGCTGAAATCCAGCAGTTGCTCGAGGGCCAGCAACGCCTGTTTGATGCGCGCCATATCAGCATGGAAAGCGAAATCAACCAGATGCAAGAACGCAAAGTGCAGATCAATGCACAGATCACCGGCCTGGAAGCGCAGCAAATCGCGCTGGAAAAACAATACGAACTGATTTCAAAAGAGCTGGGCGACCAGTTGAAGTTGCAGGAAAAAGGCTTGGCTCAGGCCTCGCGCGTGTCATCGCTGCAACGCGAAGTCGCGCGGCTGGAAGGGTTGCGCGGTGAAATTATCGCCTCTAAGGCGGAAACCGGCGGTAAGCTGATTGAAACTGACATCACCATTCTGCGTATCAAAACCAAAAGCCGCGAGGACGCGATCACCAAGACACGTGATCTGCAATACCGCGAATTTGAACTGTCAGAACGGCGTCTGGTCGCAAAGGATACCCTGTCGCGCGTCGCCATAAAAGCGCCTTTGTCAGGCTCGGTTTATAGTTTGCAGGTGCATGCGCTGCAATCGGTGATCCAACCCGCCGAGGCGCTGATGTACATCGTGCCTGACGACCGGCCGCTGATAATCACCAGCCGGATTGATGCGATCCACATCGATCAGGTCTATGTTGGGCAGGCGGTGATGTTACGGTTTTCATCCTTTGATCAACGCACGACGCCGGAAATCGAAGGCAAGGTCGTCAAGATTTCTGCAGATGCCTTTGTTGACGAGGCCACGCGGGCGTCTTTTTATCAGGCCGAGATTCAACCGAATAAAGATGAATATTCCAAGCTTGGCAACGTTGTCCTTTTGCCGGGCATGCCGGTCGAGGCATTTATCCGCACTCAAGACCGCACGCCTTTGGCATATCTGGTCAAACCAATGGCCGAGTATTTCACCAAGGCTTTCCGCGAGGATTGATTTAGGGTTTTCAGCCCGCAAATTCGCTAGTAGCGTCTAAATATCACCACCAAAAGGAGCAGTCGATGTCTGGCATAACCGAAGCAAAACTGGCGGCGATGGGCCTGACCCTGCCCGAGGCCCCGGCACCGGCGGCAAATTATGTGCCTTTCGTGCAGGTGGGCGATCTTGTTTATGTCTCAGGGCAAATCTCCAAAGGCCCGGATGGCCTGATGATCGGCAAGCTTGGCGATACGATGACGGTTGAGCAGGGGCAGGCCGCCGCGAAGGCCTGTGCGCTGAACCTGCTGGCCCAAGTTAAAGCGGCTTGCGAAGGTGATCTGGATCGTTTGGTGCAAGTGGTCAGGCTGGGCGGGTTCGTGAATTCAACCGCCGATTTTGCCGACCACCCAAAGGTCATCAACGGCGCGTCTGATTTCATCGGCGAATTGCTTGGTGCCAAAGGCGCGCACGCCCGCGCGGCGGTTGGGTGTTCGTCGCTTCCCATGGGCGTCGCGGTCGAAATTGACGGCATTTTTCAGGTTCGATGATGGCACTGCACCCCGATTTCCTGACCAAACCACTTGCCCATCGCGGTCTGCATGACCTTGCGAAAGGTATCCCTGAAAACTCGCCCGCGGCCTTTCAGGCGGCGATTGATGCGGGCTACGGGATCGAGCTTGATCTGCAATTGTCAGCCGACGCGCAAGCTATGGTGTTTCACGACGATTTACTCGATCGACTGACCGACGAAACTGGCGAGGTTCGGGTAAAAACAGCGGATAAACTGGGGTCGTTTCGCTTGAAAGGCGGGCAGGATATGATCCCGACTTTGGCGCAGATATTGGCGCAAGTCGACGGGCAGGTGCCGCTGCTGATCGAGATCAAAGATCAGGATGGCGCGCTTGGCAACGATGTTGGCACGCTGGAGGTTGCAACGGCGCGCCTGTTGGCAAACTACACCGGGCCGGTCGCCGTTATGTCGTTTAATCCGCATGCCATGGCTGTTGTACGCGAAAATGCGCCCGATCTAGCAGTCGGCCTTGTCACTTGTGATTTTGCTGCCGACGAAGGCTGGGCGTCATTGCCGCCTGAACGTCTGGCCGAACTGACGAATATAGTGGATTATGAAAGGCTTGGCGCCTGCTTTATCTCGCATGACCGCACCGATCTGAACCGCCCGCGTGTTGCCGAACTGAAGACCACAGGGGCTGCAATTTTGTGTTGGACTGTCAGGTCGGTTGAGGAAGAGGCAGCCGCCCGTCAGATCGCGGACAATATCACTTTTGAAGGTTACCTTGCTTAGGCAGCACACAGGTTTCTTTGCAATATACCCTGCCCCAACAGGACCCTTCGCATGAGCAACGCTGCCACCATCGAAATTACGGTTCTGACCAGCGTTTCGCAGATCTCGGCGGACGAATGGGACAGCGTTTCCAACTCTGGCTCCACAGGTCAACGCCCTCTGGACCCGTTTACAACCCACCGCTTTTTGAAAGCACTGGAAGACAGTGGATCGGTTGGCCAGGGCACAGGCTGGGTGCCACGACATTTAATAGCCCGTCAAGATGGACGCCTGATCGCCGCGATGCCGCTTTATGCCAAGGGCCACAGCCAAGGCGAATACGTTTTCGACCATTCATGGGCGCATGCCTATGAACGTGCGGGCGGTCGATATTATCCGAAACTTTTATCCGCCATTCCGTTTACCCCGGCCACTGGGCGGCGGTTTCTAACGCTGGACGGATATGCCGAAACCGGCGCGGCCGCGTTGTTGCAAGGGGCCGTTCAGCTTGCCTCGGAAAGCAACTTGTCATCGTTTCATATGAATTACTGCACCGAGGCCGACGCAATAGCCGGTGAAGCGATGGGTCTGATGCACCGCACCGGCCAGCAATTTCACTGGGAAAACCGGGCGTACAAAACCTTTGATGATTTTCTGGCGCAACTTTCCTCACGCAAACGCAAAGCGATCCGGCGTGAACGCGCCAAGGCGCAGGCATTTGGCGGCACGATCCATTTGTTTACCGGCGATCAGATTGAACCCGAACACTGGGATGCCTTCTGGCAGTTTTATCAGGATACTGGGGCGCGCAAGTGGGGCACGCCTTATCTGACGCGGGCGTTCTTTGATTGCGCACAGGAAACATTGCGCGACGATACGTTGCTGATGCTGTGTTGGCGCGACGGGCGTTGGGTGGCGGGTGCGCTGAATTTTGTCGGGCGCGAAACGCTTTTTGGCCGCTATTGGGGTTGCGTCGAAGATCACCCGTTTTTGCATTTCGAACTGTGTTATTATCAGGCAATTGACTATGCGATTGCACATGGGTTGAACCGGGTCGAGGCCGGGGCGCAAGGCGAACACAAACTGGCACGCGGGTATTTGCCGGTGGCAACGCATTCCCTGCATTGGATTGCCGATCCCGGATTTCGCAAGGCAGTGCAGCAGTTTCTAAAGGCCGAACGTGTTGCGGTGGATGAAGATATAGAAATTCTAACCAGCTATGGCCCGTTTCGGCGCGGCGAAAGGGAACAGGAATGAATGTTTTACTAACCCAAGCCGAACGGGACGCGGCGTTGCCTGAACTGTTGGCCGCTGGCTGGACACTGGATGAAACCCGCGACGCATTGGTAAAAGACTTCACCTTCAAAGGCTTCGTGTCGGCCTTCGGCTGGATGACCCAAATCGCGATATTCGCGGAAAAGTGGGATCATCACCCGGAATGGTTCAATGTTTACAACCGGGTGACGGTGACGTTAACCAGCCATGATGTTTCGGGCCTGTCGCCACGCGACATTAAAATGGCCCGAAAGATGGATGCATTGGCCGCGAAATAGCCCGCGCTAGATTTCCGCCAACAGGGTTTCCCCGGCGGTAAAATCGCATACGCCTGCCTGAGTTTCAAAATGTAAAATCTTGACTTCGCCGTCTACAACGTAGGCCGAAAAGCGTTTGCACCGGTCGATGAACCCGACTGCCGGGGCGGAAAAATCCAGACCTAATGCCTTGGTCAGGCTGGCATCGCCATCAGCATAAAGTTCGATCCCCGCAGCGCCACCGCCGCTGGCATCATCCCAAGCCTTCATTACGTACACATCGTTCACCGAAAAGCAGACGATGTGATCAACGCCTTTGGCGCGAAACGCATCCGCCGTACGGATGAAACTGGGCAAATGCGTCTTTGAACAGGTGCTGGTAAACGCCCCCGGCAAGCCAAAGATTACCAGTTTTTTGCCCTTGGACAGGCTGGAAAGTGCTATGGCCTCGGGGCCTTTTTCGCCAACCCGGCCTAAATTGGCTTCGGGTAATTTTGTGCCAACGGCAATTATCATGTGATCCCTCTTAAGCATTGCTGATATGGTTCGAAAGACTATAGGGTTTGACGCGAATGCCAACCAGTGAAATCGGATAGAAACCCAATGACTCACATTGTTGTTATCGGTGCGGGGCAGGCGGGGTCTTCGCTGGTTGTCAAACTCAGGAACTTGGGATTTGACGGGCGGGTAACTCTGATCGGCGCTGAAAACGCACCACCCTATCAGCGTCCGCCTTTGTCCAAGAAATACCTGCTGGGCGAGATGGATCTTGAGCGGCTTTACCTGCGCCCGCTGGCGTTTTACGGCGAGCACGATATTGATCTGCGTCTGGGCACAACAGTCACGGCGATTGATCCGGTGGCCAAAGCCGTGACCCTTGCTGGCGAGGTTCTGCCTTATGATGAACTGGCGCTGACTACCGGGTCCAACCCGCGCTTGCTGCCGGTTGGCATCGGTGGTGCGCTGGGCGGCGTCTACGCGGTGCGTGGCTTGGTGGACGTTGATGCGATGGCCCCGGAATTTGTTGCAGGTCGGCATGTGCTGATTATCGGCGGCGGATATATCGGGCTTGAGGCGGCAGCCGTGGCGGCGAAACGCGGTGTGAAGGTGACACTGGTGGAAATGGCCGATCGTATTCTGCAACGGGTGGCGTCGCCCGAAACCTCGACCTATTTCCGCGAATTGCACCGCGCACATGGCGTCGATATCCGCGAAGGCGTTGGTTTGAAACGCCTGCTTGGCCATAGCCGGGTCAACGGGGCCGAACTGTCGGATGGCAGCATACTTGCGATTGATTTCGCCATTGTCGGCGTTGGCATAACGCCTGCCATTGGTTTGGCCGAGGCAGCGGGGGTTGCGATTGAAAATGGCATTAAAACCGACGCGCAGGGGCGCACAAACATCAACGGCATCTGGGCCGCTGGTGATTGCGCTTCGTTTCCTTACAAAGGCGGGCGCATCCGGCTTGAATCTGTACCTAACGCGATTGATCAGGCGGAACTGGTGGCGGAAAACATGCTGGGAGCGGGCAAAGAATACGTCGCAAAACCTTGGTTTTGGTCGGATCAGTATGACGTAAAGCTGCAAATCGCCGGTTTGAACACCGGATATGACACCATCGTCACGCGCCAAGGCGCCGGATCGGTTTCGTTCTGGTATTACCGTGGTGACCAGTTGTTGGCGGTTGATGCTGCCAATGATCCGCGTGCCTATATGATAGGCAAACGGCTGATCGAGGCCGGAAAATCAGCCGACAAGAACATGGTTGCCGACGCGTCCAGCGATCTGAAATCTTTGCTGGCTTAGCGTCATGCGGATCATCTCAGGGCAGTTTCGCGGGTTGCAATTGGCGGCGGTGGGCAAAGGCGACACAGCGGCGCATCTGCGCCCGACGTCGGATCGGGTGCGCGAAAGCATCTTTAACCTGCTGCAAAATGGCGGTTATGCAGATGCCCTGTCAGACGCGCGGGTGCTGGATCTGTTTGCCGGCACTGGGGCGCTGGGGCTTGAGTCGCTCAGTCGGGGGGCTGCATCGGTAACTTTCGTTGAAAACGGCCGGATTGCCCAAGTCTTGATCCGCAAGAATGTCGACCTGTGCCGTACCACGGCGACACGCCTGATCCCGCGGGACGCCACCAAACTTGGCAAAAATGATAGCGCGCCATTCAACCTGATTTTCCTTGATCCGCCCTATGGCAAGGAGTTGGGGGAACTGGCCGTTTCCAATGCCGCCCTGAACGGTTGGCTGGCCCCCGGCGCGCTGATCGTCTGGGAGGAAAGCACGGCCATTTCGGCGCCGGAAGGTTTTGAAACCCTTACACAGCGGCGCTATGGCGACACGTGGGTGAACCTGCTAGCCTTTTGCTGATAACACGCGCCCCAGCGCGCGGTTGCGGAGAGCCCGGCGTCAATGCCCCAGATTATCGCCTATCTGAAACGACACTGGAACGGGGCCGAACGGTTGAGCATCGCGGTTTTGCTGAACCTTGTGGCGCTGCGTTTGGCTTTGGGTCAGATCGGTCATCCGGTGGGCGTTGTACTGATCCTGTTCATCACGCTCAGCGCATTGGTGTTGCTGTGGCAAACCGTTGGTGGCTGGCGGCTTGCCAATAATTTAATGCGCCAAAGCGGTGATTTGTTCTCGGCCTTACTTGCCTATGCGGCGGTTTTGTTTGTTGTAATCTACGCGCTGGCCCAAACGATCGAACTGATTTCTTCGGAGATTTACGTCCCTGAACCAAACGTGATGATCGCACCTCAATCTTTGCTACTGGTAGATCAGGGACGAACCGTTATTGCGGCAGGTGAAATGACCTATCACCTTGAAACTGCGCTAAAAGCAACGCTGGCAACCAACCCCGAAATTGTCACACTCAGGCTTGACAGTGCAGGCGGTAATATTTTTGCGGCCCGCGCGATTGCCCTGTTAATCGCCGCGAACACTCTAACAACCGAGGTCACCAACCGTTGCTTTTCTGCCTGCACCATCGCCTTTGCAGCAGGTGCCAAACGCCGCTTGGGCCCTGACGGGCAATTGGGGTTTCACGGCTATGCTTACGATTCCGAGTTTCGCGTCCAAACCTCGAACGTCACCGATGAACAAGCCCGCGACCGCGTATTTTTGGCGACACGTGGATTTGAGTCAGGCTTTTTGGATCGGGTCTATGCCACGCCGCATTCGGAATTGTGGATACCCGACCGAACCACGTTGCTAACCGCCGGAGTGTTGACCAAACCAGCGCAATGACCTTGTTCACGTTTTCTTAATGTGGGACAGTCAGCCTGATCTAGCGGTAACCAAAGACAGGCCATGAAGAGCCACACTGACCTTCTGAAATCCGTTTTCGGCTTTGACAGCTATCGCCCAGGTCAGGGCGAAATTGTGGATGCTGTGGCTGCGGGCCAAAACGTGCTGGCGATCATGCCAACCGGCGGTGGTAAATCCCTGTGTTTCCAGCTGCCGGCAATCGCGCAAGACGGCGTGACAGTGGTGATTTCGCCACTGATTGCGCTGATGCGCGATCAGGTGCGTGCCTTGACTGAACTGGGCGTGGCCGCCGGTGCGTTGACCAGCGGCAATACCGAAGACGAGATTGAACAGGTGTTTCAGGCGCTGGAAAGCGGGCGGTTGAAACTGCTTTATATCGCGCCCGAAAGGCTGGCCAATCCCGGCACCGAAATGATGCTGAGAAAGGTCAACACCCGTCTGATCGCGGTGGACGAGGCACATTGCGTCAGCCAATGGGGCCATGATTTCCGCCCGGATTACCTGCGCATCGGCGCGCTCAGGGCCAGCCTTGGAGTGCCTTTGGCGGCATTTACCGCCACCGCCGATCAGGAAACCCGCGACGAGATTGTTCAGCGTCTGTTTGCAGGTCAGCCCCCTGAAATCTTTCTGCGCGGCTTTGACCGTCCTAACATCAATCTGGCGTTTCAGCCCAAAGATAAACCGCGCGAACAGTTGCTGGCCTTTGCGGCTGCCCGCCGCGGCCAATCCGGCATCGTTTACTGTGGTACGCGGGCGAAAACCGAAACGCTGGCGCAGGCTTTGCGCGAGGACGGCCACACCGCACTTTTTTACCATGCCGGGATGGACGCCGAAAACCGCCGCATCGCCGAAACCCGCTTCAGCCGTGAAGACGGGCTGATTGTCGTGGCGACGGTGGCGTTTGGCATGGGGGTCGATAAGCCCGATATCCGCTGGGTTGCACATGCCGATCTGCCGAAATCCATCGAAAGTTATTATCAGGAAATCGGCCGCGCCGGGCGCGATGGTGCACCCGCCGACACGCTGACCCTTTACGGCGCCGACGATATCCGCCTGCGTCGCGCCCAGATCGACGAAGGGCTTGCACCACCCGACCGAAAAGCCGCCGATCATGGGCGATTGAACGCACTGCTCGGTTTGGCCGAGGCCCGCCATTGCCGCCGGAGCGTTCTGCTTGGCTATTTTGACGAGGTGATCGAGGCTTGCGGTAATTGCGATCTGTGCACCACCCCGCCCGAGGTTTTTGACGGCACCGAAGTTGTGCGCAAGGCCTTGTCTGCGGCGTTGCGCACCGAAGAAAGTTTTGGCGCGGGCCATCTGATCGACATCCTGCGCGGCACTTTGACCGACAAAGTCCGCCAACGGGGCCACCAGAAATTGCCAACCTTTGGGGTTGGCGCTGATCTTGGCAAAGGCGCTTGGCAAGCGGTGTTCCGGCAGATGATGGGCCACGATCTGCTGCGCCCCGATGCCAGCCGCCACGGTGCACTCAGGATGACCGAAGCGGCGCGTCCGATCTTGCGCGGTGAAGCCTCGATTGACCTCAGGCGCGATACCATCACCGCAAATATCAGCCAACGCCCCGAAGTGAAGTCGCTGGTGGCCGAGGAGGACGAACCTCTGTTGGCGGCGCTGAAATCCAAACGCCGGGAACTGGCCGAAGCACTGAAAGCCCCGGCTTATGTCGTGTTTCCCGATCGCACTTTGATCGAAATGACTACCCAGCGCCCGGCCACGCTTGATGATTTTTCCCGGCTTGCCGGGGTGGGTGCGACAAAGCTTGAAAAATACGGCCGGGTGTTTCTGGATGTCATCAACGGCGGCCCGGTTGCCCAAATGCACCCGGCGCGGCGCAAACTGGCGGGGCGTGACGGTGGCGAGGTTTTTGACCGCTTGTTGGCCGCCCAACTTGATCTCGCGCGCGGTGAAGACGGGGCCGGTAAACCACTCAGTTGTTCCGCCTCCAGCCTTGCAAAACTCGCAGCCGCGCGGCCGCGTGATATGCCCGCGCTCAACCGGATGCTGGGCGAAGCCAAGGCTGAACGCTTTGGTGCAAGGTTTCTGGATATCCTGCATGACAGTTAACGTGGGCAGGCATCACAGCACTTTAGGGTTTGCAAAACCGCCTTTCGACTGACATTACCTAAGGCGCTGAATTGACAGATAGGGGGCCAAAATGCTGACAGTGATTTCACCTGCAAAGCGGCTGAATTTCGCCCGGCAAGCGTTGAATATCGCCCCCAGCCAGCCTGAATTCCAGTTGGATGCGATGTCTCTGGCCACAACCGCCAGCCGTCTGAGCGTTGCAAAACTGCAAGCCCTGATGTCCATCAGCCCTGATCTGGCCAAGCTCAACCAGGGCCGCTTTAAGGCGTTTCAGGCCGAACCCGAAGCCGAGGCAACAAAACCCGCCATGCTGGCCTTTGCGGGCGACACCTATCTGGGGCTTGAAGCTGGTACGCTTGATCAAGATGAAACCGCCTATGCGCAAAACCACCTGCGCATCCTGTCGGGCCTTTATGGTCTGTTGCGCCCAATGGACCTGATCCAGCCTTATCGCCTTGAAATGGGCAGCCGCCTTGCGACAAGACGCGGTAAATCGCTATATCAATATTGGGGTGATCGTCTGGCCCGCCGCCTGAACGAAACCGCATCCGAGACGCAGGCAACAGCGCTGATCAACTGCGCCAGCATTGAATACTTTTCCGCCATTCCCACGGCGGAACTGGCGATACCAGTCGTTACACCAGTGTTTCTGGAGCGCCGCGGCAACGAGGAAAAGATCATCAGTTTCTTCGCTAAAAAGGCCCGCGGTGCGATGGCACGGTTTGTGATCCAGAACCGCATTGACCGCCCAGAGGGCCTGAAAGATTTCAACACCGGAGGCTACCAATTCCGGCCCGCAGCGTCAGACGACAGCCGTTTGGTTTTCGTCCGCGACGAAGTTCCCGCCTGACCGTCACGTCTTCTCAGAGGTCCAAATATCCCCGCCGGAGGCTTCTGCAGTCGCAGTTATGTGTGACCTTTGCGGCGGCTCGCGCCTGATTAGCAGCGGTTTTGCGGTCAGGCAAAGACGCCCTGACAGAACCAACCGCCTGAACTCTCGCCGCCATGTGCGTAAAACAGCCATAACCGTGTGCCGTTTTCTGTTTCCAGCCGCCAGTAATCGCGCACGCCAGAGCGCCAGTTCGGGTCATCAAGCCACCATTCCGGCGACAACCGTTCCGGCCCCATGGCGGTTCTGGTCACAAACGGAAACCGTCGCCAGCGGAACCGGATCGGCGGGCGGCCCGGATCATCGGTGCTGACAATCTCGGGGGGAAACATCACCAGCGGGCGCGGCACCGGCGGGTCTTCCCAGTCAAGCGCTGGTTCTGAAAACGCCGCTGCCATCACGGTCGCGGTCTTTTCCGGAATATGGCTGTCAGCCGGGTGCAGACGGCGGACTTCCTCAAGCCCGATGCGCCCGCCGATGCGGGTCAGCAGGTCTTCCATTGCGGTCCCCCGGTCACGCCGCGACTGCGCATCGGCCAGCGCTTCGGCATGGCCGGAATGTTGGCGGGCGTGCACTGGTTCGGTCACGATGGCCTCAAGGCGGATCACGTCAATGCCGAAACCAGGGTCAAGCCCGGTCAGCTTCAGCGCAATCAACGGCTTGATCTGATCGGGGTCATGGCTGGGCCGGGCCAGCCCGGCGCTGAGGCTTTGGCGGGTGCGGTCCGGGGGGAACAGCTCCAGCTGCAACCGCCGCACCCCCCGGCCATGCTGCCTGAGTTTGTCGCATAAGGGCGGCAACAACCGGTCAATCGCCGCCAGAATATCGCTATCAAGGCCAATTGGTTCCGGCAGCGACAGGCGGGTGGCAAAGGTGATATCAAGCCGCGCCGGGGTGATTGGTTCGGGTTCAACCCCCAGCGCCTGATCCAACCGGCGCACCACGTCGCGGCCAAACCGCCGGGCCAGGGCGGCACGCGGCAACACGCTGAGGTCATCAATGCGTCTGACGCCAAGCCGCGCCAGATTGACCGCCGCCGCTGGTGTCAGGCGCAAAGCGGCAATCGGCAAGGGGCCGATGGCTTGCCGGGTCATGCCGGGCGGGGCGATTACCGGGGCCGGGATATGCAGAAAAGACCGCGGTGCCGGGCCGCCCCGTGTCCAATGGCGCTTGGCGGAACGTGACCTTGTGGCGCGGGCCTCTTGGTCAATCGCATCACCACTGCGGATGGATTGATCCTGCTGCCCGGCGAACCGCGCCAAGGCCCAGGCCGCCCCCGGCGTGTCGGCAATGCCGGTCTGCACCGTCAGACCCAGATCAGTACAATCCGCCGTCAGCGCATCGGTCAGACCTTCTTCGCCGCCAAACAGATGCGCACAACCGGTGATATCCAGCATCAAAGCAGCGGGCGGTTCGGGTGCCACAAGCGGCGAGAATTTCCCCGCCCACCGTCTGAGCATCGTCAGATAGGTGGTTTCCGCAGGAAGGTTGGCCGGGCGGGTCAGCAATTCCGGGCAAAAGGCGCGGGCATCGCGCAAAGGCTGACCAACCCGCAACCCCTCGGCCTCGGCTTCGGTGGACAGGCTGGCCAGCGTTTCAGTATTGTTGTCGATTGAAATCACCGCAAACGGACCAGTGATGGTGCCCCGCTCAAGCCGCAAAACCCGCTCGGCAGCGAGGCGGGGAAACCAGACAGACAGAATGCGGCGGTGGGTCATGGATAATATGTTCTCTGTTTGTTCACAAATTATACAGCCACGATGCCAGAGTCGAGTCCGCCAGTTCGGTTAAATCTCGGACAGGAAATCATCCAGAAACCGTTGCAAACGGTCATGGCGTTGCTGCGCTAAATCAGCTCCGGTTGCGGTTTGAAACCCTTGCGACAGGGTCAGCAACTTGGATTTGAAATGGTCCAGCGCAAAAGCCCGGTCATCAAGCGGGCGCTGGGCCGCACCGGGATCATTGGGGTCATAAAGGCCAGACCCCATCCGACCGGCCGTGTGAAAACACCGGGCGGCACCAATCGCGCCGATTGCGTCCAACCGATCCGCATCTTGCAGGATTTTCGCCTCAATCGTTTGCGGTGCCTGCCCCGCTGAAAAGCTGTGGCAGATAATCGCGTGACAAACCGCTGCAATATCGCCCGCTGGCCAGTTTAGATCGCGCAAAACCCCGGCGGCCCGATCCGCCGCCAAGGCCGAGGCTTCTGCGCGACGCGGGTCGGATTTTTCTATCGCAACGCAATCATGCAACAGAACTGCTGCCCCCAGAATTTCCACATTTCCACCCTCTGTCGCCTGAATTTGAAACGCTGCCTTCCAGACGCGCATCAGATGGCTAAGGTCATGAGACCCATCACTTGTTGGCGGCACGGAAAACGGCAACAAGCTGTCGGCAAGTTCACTCGAAGGCGCAAAGGGATGTGTCACGTCGGTCCAGTCCTTAAAGCAGTTGTCCGCACTATCCTTGCGGCCAAACCAAGATGCAACCAGGCGATTTACGACATCCCTGTCGCAAACCGCCTTGCCAGCGTGGCGAATCCCTGTCATGAAATTATCAGTCAAAATTTCATGGAAACCCGCGCGCGATGCTGCAACACCGAGATATGACCAGCCAAAGCCTCGGGGCCGATCTGCGCGCGCTTAGGAAGGCGCGCGGGATTACGTTGGTCGCATTGGCGGAAACGCTGGGGCGCTCGGTCGGCTGGATCAGTCAGGTAGAACGCGATCTTTCCAAGCCCTCGATTGATGATTTGCGCGCCTTTGCCCATGTGTTCGCCGTGCCGTTATCGCTGTTTTTCGGGCAAGCCAATGCTGCTGCTGATGAACAGGGTTACGTAGTGCGTCAAGGCGCGCGGCGGCGGATCGGGACAGATCAGGCGGGTCTGATCGAGGAAATGCTGTCGCCCGATCTGACCGATGATTTCGAGGTTGTGCATTCGATCTTTGAACCCGGCGCCCGCCTGAAAACCCCCAACAGCCGTCCGACCCAAGAAGTCGGATATCTGGTGTCGGGGCAACTTGACATGATGATCGGCGGGCGGGGCTTTACCCTGAATGCCGGCGACAGCTTTCGCATCCGGGGCGAGGCCTATCAATGGGCCAACCCTTATTCCGAACCCGCCGTGGCGATCTGGGTGATCGCCCCGCCGGTCTATTGAGGAGCCGAAGAATGACACGTCAAGGATCCTGTCTGTGTGGTGCCGTGGCTTTTGAAGTGAACGGCGATGTGCGCCCGGTAATGTTTTGTCATTGCAGCCAATGCCGCAAAACCAGCGGCCATTTCTGGGCGGCAACCCAAGTTCCAACCGACCAGATGACGCTGACAAACGACGCAGGCCTGACTTGGTTTCGATCCTCAGATCACGCGCGACGCGGGTTTTGCGACGCCTGTGGCAGCAGCCTGTTTTGGGAAATGGACGGCGAAGGTGCGACCTCGATCGCGGCGGGCGCCTTCAACAACCCAACCGGATTGACCGCAGGCACGCATATATTCGTGGCAGACAAAGGTGATTACTATGACATCACCGACGGTCTGCCGCAGTTGGCGAGGTTCTGATGCTGAACGGATCGTGCCTGTGTGGCGCTGTTGCCTTCACCGTTGAAGGGCCTTTGCGCGATGTAACTTCGTGCCATTGCAGCCAATGCCGCAAGATGACCGGGCATTACTGGGCCGCGACTGGCACTGCCGTTGCCGCCGTGACCTTCAGCCGACAGGAAGGGCTGAAATGGTATCGCTCATCAGACGCCGCTGAACGCGGGTTTTGCGGGCAATGCGGCGGGACCCTGTTCTGGAAGCCGGTGGCGCAAGGGCGGATGGCGATCTCGATGGGATCGTTTGACCAGCCAACCGGACTGACCACGACGCATCATATATTCGTGGCCGACAAGGGCGATTATTACGATATCACCGATGGTGTGCCGCAGCTTGACGGTGACTTGTGATGCGCGTTGTAGCGTCATGTCTGTGCGGCGGGGTTCGGTTCACGTTGCCGGGGCCCGTGGGTGACATCACCGCTTGTCATTGTTCGCAATGTCGCCGCGCCTCAGGGCATTTTGCTGCGTCCTTTGACATTGAAGGCGACATCGACTATGTGGTCCGCGAAACACTTGGGACCTATGAAACCCCCAAAGGCGCCATGCGCGGGTTTTGCACCCGTTGCGGTTCAAGCCTTTGGTTTCGCGATGTTGATGGCGAAGTTTCGGTTGAAGCCGGGGCCGTTGACGGGCTTACGGGTTCGCGTTTGACAAGCCATATTTGCGTCGACGACAAGGGCGATTATTACGATATAGATGACACCAAATTGGCCGAGTCAGAATATGGCGCGCAAGGCCCCGAGGTGTCGTTATGATCGAAATGCTGCTGGCCATGGACCCGATCACGATTGCCACCTTCATAGGCGCGGGCGTGCTTTTGAACCTGACGCCGGGGGCTGACGTGGTTTTCGCCTCGGCCTGCGGTATATCCGGTGGGTGGCGCGCAGGCGTATCGGCAGCATTTGGCATCAGCATTGGCAGCCTGTTTCACATTGCATTGGCCGCAATTGGTGTGTCGGCATTGGCTTTGACCATTCCGCATGCTTACGATGCGATCCGGTATTTGGGGGCCGCTTATCTGGCTTATCTGGCGTTTAAAAGCTGGATAGCCTGCACCGATTTGTCACAAGGGCGTGGGGTTTCGGGGCTTGGCCGCGCCGTGGCACGTGGATTTTTGACAAGCGCGCTTAACCCCAAAGTCGCGCTGTTCATTCTGGCGTTCCTGCCGCAATTTACCGATCCCGCGATTGGCCCTGTGTGGCAACAAATCCTGATCCTTGGGGTTATGTTCAGCACAACCGGCATAATCATCACGTCGGCTTATGGTGTGGCGGCAGGAATTTTCGGCAACGTCCTGCGTGCCCGCATGGGCTTGATGAACAAACTTACAGCACTGGTTTTTGGCGGGCTTGCGGCCCGTCTGGTTTTGGACTGAAGAGGTAAAAATGTCAGATTTTCCAACGACAGCGCGGGTCGTCATCATCGGGGGCGGGGTTATCGGCACCTCGTCGCTTTATCATCTGGCCAAGGCTGGCTGGACCGATTGCGTTCTGCTGGAAAAGAACGAACTGACCGCTGGCAGTACGTGGCACGCGGCCGGTAATGTGCCGACATTTTCGACAAGCTGGTCGATCATGAACATGCAGCGCTATTCAACCGAGCTTTATTCCGGGTTGGGGGCTGCCGTTGATTATCCGATGAACTATCACGTCACCGGGTCGATCCGTCTGGCACATTCCAAGGAACGGATGCAAGAATTTCAGCGGGCCAAGGGCATGGGGCTGCATCAGGGCATGAACCTTGAAATCCTGTCACCCGTAGAGACCAAGGACCGCTATCCCTTCCTTGAAACCCACGATCTGCAAGGCGCGCTTTTTGACCCGGCAGATGGGGATATTGACCCGGCGCAGTTGACCCAGGCCTTGGCCAAGGGTGCGCGCGATATGGGTGCGAAAATCATGCGATTTTGCCCGGCAACCGGCGTCAGCCGTGAAAACGGCGAATGGATTGTGCATACTGAAAAGGGCGATATCCGCTGCGAATTTGTGGTCAACGCTGCGGGTTACTATGCCCAACGGGTTGGCGAATGGTTCAAGCCCTACGGCGGGCGCACTGTACCGATGATGGTTATGAGCCATCAATATTTGCTGACCGACGAGATCCCCGAGATCGAAGCCTGGTGCAAAGAGACCGGCAAAACCAAGCTGCCGCTGCTGCGCGATGTCGACAGCTCGTATTATCTGCGGCAGGAAAAATTCGGCCTGAACCTTGGTCCCTACGAAGGCAATTGCAAGGCCCATTGGGTCACGCCTGACGATCCGATGCCCGACGATTTCAGCTTTCAATTATACCCCGACGATCTGGAGCGGATCGAATGGCATATCGAAGACGCTATGGCGCGGGTTCCGTTGCTGGGCAAAGCCGGGATTTCCAAGGTCATCAACGGCCCGATCCCTTACGCGCCCGACGGCAACCCGCTGGTTGGCCCGATGCCCGGCGTACCCAATGCGTTTGAGGCTTGCGTCTTTACCTTTGGTATCGCCCAAGGTGGCGGGGCTGGTAAGGTTCTGGCCGAATGGATCACCGAAGGCGTGACCGAATGGGATATGTGGTCGTGCGATCCGCGCCGCTATACAGATTACACCGATCAGCAATACTGTATCGACAACGGTAAACAGGTTTACGGCCACGAATACGCGATGCATTTCCCTTGGCACCGCTGGCCAGCTGGCAGTGACCGCAAGCATTCCCCGATCCATGCCGAAGTCGTCAAAGCAGGCGGCCAGATGGGCGCTTTTAACGGCTGGGAACGAGCCAATTGGTTCGCGCAAGATGGTGACGATACGTCCGAGGCAAGCACCCAGACATGGGCGCGGCAAGGCCCGTGGGCGGATCGTATCCGGCAGGAATGCGAAGCCGTACGCGACGGCGTTGGGGTTCTGGACCTGCCGGGGTTTGCCCGCTTTAACCTGACCGGCCACGGGGCGGCCGATTGGCTGCGCACGATGATTTCCGGCAGCTTACCACGGGTCGGGCGGATGAACCTTGCCTATTTTCCGGACAAGCGCGGCCGGATATTGACCGAAATGTCAGTGATGCATCATTCGGCCGATTTCTTCACTTTGATCACCGCAGGCACCGCCCAATGGCATGATTTCGAGCATCTGAAAAACCACCTGCCCGAAGGTCTGCACCTGACCGATCACACCAGGGATTTTGATACGCTGATTGTCACCGGCCCGAAATCCCGTGATCTGCTGGCCAGTATGACGGATGCCGATCTGACCCTGCCGTGGCTGTCGATCCAACGCGCCCATATTGGGCTGCATGAATGCGCGCTGGCGCGGGTTTCTTTTGCGGGCGAACTGGGTTGGGAGATCCATGCCCATAACGAACATGTCGCGCCGATCTATCACAAACTGATCGAAGGCGGGGCCAAGCCGTTTGGCATGTGGGCGCTGAATTCGTTGCGGCTGGAAAAAGGGTATCGTGCGTGGAAGGGTGATCTTTCAACCGATTATTCGCTGTTGGAAGGCGGGCTTGACCGGTTTGTAAAGCTTGACAAGGAACAGGATTTCCCCGGCAAAGCGGCTTTGATGGCGGAAAAACAGCGCGGCGTGTCAAAACGGTTTGTCACCCTGCTGGTCGAGGCCCGGGATTGCGACGCGCCCTACATGTCAACCCTTTGGTACGACGGAAAAGTGGTTGGCGAAACTACGTCAGGCGGTTGGGGTTATCGGGTGAATGCCTCGATTGCCTTAGGGATGCTCAGGGCTGATCTGGCGGTGCCGGGCACAGTAATCGAGGTGGAAATTTACGGGACCCGCTGCCGCGCCGTGGTGCAGGAAGACAAGCCGTTATGGGATGCAGATAACGAACGCATACGGGCATAGGAACGCAGCCCCGGACCTGCTCCGGGGCCTGTTGGCTGAGGATGAGGTCCCGGAGCAAGTCCGGGACAAAAAAGGGAAAATACGATGAGCAAGATCACTTTACTTGACGGCGGCATGGGGCAAGAAATTGTCAAACGCTCGGGCGACCGGCCAACGCCGCTTTGGTCAACACAAGCAATGATCGACCACCCCGGCATAGTCGAGGCGGTGCACCGCGATTACTTTGGCGCGGGCGCCACAATCGCCACGACCAACACCTATGCCATTCACCGCGACCGGCTGGCCAAACACGGTATGGAAGGCCAGTTCGCGGCGCTGATGACAGCCGCCCTTACTGAAGCCCGGGCTGCAAAAGACGCGCATCGCTCTGGCCGTATTGCCGGGTCGATTGGCCCGCTTGGCGCGTCATACCGTCCGGACCTGACACCGGAATTTGACAAGGCACGCTTGTTGTTTGCCGAAGTTGCAGAAATGCTGGCCCCGCATGTCGATCTGATCATTTGCGAAACCGTAGCCTCGGTTGGCCATGCCCGCGCTGCCCTCGCTGGGTGTGCTGACAGCGGCCGCCCAGTCTGGCTGGCGGTAACTGTATCCGATGACGACGGTAGCAAACTGCGCTCGGGCGAAGGCGTTGGCGCATTGTTGGCCGTGGTGCAGGAATTCCGCCCCGAGGCAATACTGGTCAATTGCTCGGTCCCCGAAGCCATGGAAGCGGCCCTTGAAATCGTGCGCGGTTTTGGCCTGCCTTTCGGGGCATATGCCAACGGCTTTACCGGGATTTCCGACAGTTTCCTGAAAGATGCGCCAACGGTTGATGCGCTTGAGGCCCGAACTGATCTCAGCCCGACAATCTATGCCGATTTCGCCCTGCGCTGGGTTGGCATGGGGGCGACAATCATCGGCGGTTGCTGTGAAACCGGCCCTGCGCATATCGCTGAAATTGCCCGGCGGCTTGGTCGTTCAGGGTTTGAAATTGCTTGAGCGAAAATGAGTATTTTTGAAACCATGATGGGTGTGCAACTGGTCGGACATGGCGGTCCAGAGATGCTGGTTTGGAATCAGGCGATTCCGATGCCGGTCCCCGGGCCAGGCGAGGCGCTGATGCGCGTCCTGGCAGCCGGGGTGAACAACACCGATATCAACACACGGATCGGGTGGTATTCTAAACAAGTGTCCGGGCCGACCGAGGCTGTTAAGGCAGGGGAAAACGTCGAAAATGGCGGCTGGGCCGGGGCGTTGCAGTTCCCGCTTATTCAGGGTGGTGACATGTGCGGCGAAGTGGTCGCGCTTGGCGAAGGTGTCAGTGATATCCGCATTGGCAGCCGCGTGATTTGCGCCTGTTGTCAACCGGTTCCGACGACAGATGAACCGGTCAAGATCAACGTGATCGGTTCCGAATATGACGGGGCATTTGCCGAATATTGCGTCGTGCCAGCGGATCAGTTGTTCGACGTGAGCGCTTCGCCTTTGTCCGACATCGAAATTGGTGCCATGCCATGTGCTTTTGGTACGGCGATGGGATTGCTGATGCGGGCGGGTGTTGTGGCGGGTGACAGAGTTCTGGTGACCGGAGCGTCTGGCGGGGTTGGGATGGCTGCGGTGATGATCGCTAAACTTAAAGGCGCTGTGGTGACGGGCGTCAGTTCAGCAGCCAAGGCCGAGAGTGTTCGCGAAGCAGGTGCCGACGATGTGATCGGTCGAACCGATAAACCGGACGTGCAGGGCTATTCAGTTGTCATCGACCTTGTCGGTGGCGACGGTTGGGGCGCGCTGATTGATGCCTTGAAACCCGGTGGATGCTACGCGGTCGCAGGTGCGATAGGCGGGCCGATTGTTGCGGCGGATCTGCGCACGATTTACCTGAATGACCTTTCGATATTTGGTTGTACCTATCAGTCACGAGAGGTGTTCGGCGCGCTGGTCGATCTGATTAACGCAGGCAGTCTGCGCCCGCTGGTCTCAAAAACTTATCCGTTGCGGGATATCGCTGTGGCGCAGGCGGATTTCGTCTCGAAGCGCTATCCTGGAAAACTTGTCCTCATACCTTGATTGGGAATTTCTGAATGTCTCTTCCTTCCAAAGCACGTGCAGTCATAATCGGTGGTGGCGTCATTGGCTGCTCGGTGGCCTATCACCTGACCAAACTCGGTTGGAAAGACGTGGTTCTGCTGGAGCGTAAGCAATTGACCAGCGGCACGACTTGGCACGCCGCTGGGTTGATCGGGCAATTACGGGCCAGCGCCAACATGACCAAACTGGCGAAATATTCCGCCGATCTTTACCGCGGGCTAGAGGCCGAAACCGGTGTGGCCACTGGCACGCGCACTGTCGGGTCGGTTTCCGTTGCGCTGACGAATGAACGGCGCGAGGAATTGTTCCGCTCGGCCGCTATGGCGCGGGCTTTTGGGGTTCCGGCCGAGGAAATGTCGCCAGCCGAAGTCAAAGAGAAGTATGCACACCTGAATATCGACGGGGTAAAGGCTGGCGTTTGGCTGCCAACAGACGGGCAGGGCGATCCGGCGAATATTGCGCTGGCCTTGGCCAAAGGTGCGCGTAATCGCGGGGCCGTGGTGGCCGAACGGGTGCTTGTCACCGGCGTGACGGTCCAAGACCGCACCGCCAAAGGCGTGACATGGGAAAGTGACGGCGAGACTGGCTTTATCGAGGCGGATCATGTGATCAATTGCGGCGGTATGTGGGGCCATGCGGTTGGCAAGTTGGCCGGAGTGAATGTGCCGCTGCATGCCTGCGAACACTTCTATATCGTGACCGAGCCGATCCCGGGCTTGACCCAAATGCCGGTGCTGCGGGTGCCGGATGAATGCGCCTATTACAAAGAAGACGCAGGCAAATATCTGCTTGGCGCGTTCGAGCCTGTTTCTAAGCCCTGGGGCATGAACGGTATTCCGGCGGATTTTGAATTCGACCAGTTGCCCGAAGATTTCGACCACTTCGAGCCGATCTTAGAGCGTGCCGTCAACCGCCTGCCGATGCTGGCGACAGCAGGCATTCACACGTTTTTCAACGGGCCGGAAAGTTTTACACCGGATGATGCCTATAACCTTGGTCAGTCGCTTGAGGTGGATAATTTCTGGGTGGCCGCCGGGTTTAACTCGATCGGCATTCAGTCGGCTGGTGGGGCCGGTATGGCCTTGGCGCAGTGGATGGACGATGGCCAACGGCCGTTTGATCTGGGCGATGTCGATGTGGCACGCAATCAACCGTTTCAGGGCAACAAGACCTATCTGTTTGAACGGTCCAAAGAAACACTGGGCCTGCTCTACGCCGACCATTTCCCGTACCGCCAAAAGGCCACGGCGCGCGGCGTAAGGCGCACACCGTTCCACCAGCACTTGCTGGATCAAGGGGCTGTGATGGGCGAGATCATGGGCTGGGAGCGCGCCAATTGGTTCGCCAATCCGGGTCAGGAACGCGAATATCGTTATAGCTGGAAACGCCAGAACTGGTTTGAAAATTCCGCCGCCGAACATAATGCGGTCCGAACGAATGTCGGCATGTACGATATGTCGTCGTTTGGCAAACTGCGCGTTGAAGGCCCGGATGCCGAGGTGTTTCTGAATTACATTTGCGGTGCGGACATGTCGGTGCCTGCGGGCAAGATCGTCTATACCCAGTTCCTCAATTCCCGCGGCGGGATCGAGGCGGATGTCACCGTCACAAGATTAAGCGAACGCGAATATCTGGTGGTAACACCGGCCGCGACCCGTCTGGCGGATCAAACATGGATGCAACGCCATCTTGGCGAACGGCGTGTGGTCATTACCGATGTGACAGCAGGCGAGGGAGTGCTGGCAGTGATGGGGCCAAATGCACGCGCCTTGATGCAAAAAGTCAGCCCGAACGATTTCTCCAACGCGGCCAATCCGTTTGGCACCGCGCAAAACATTGAAATCGGCATGGGATTAGCCCGAGTGCACCGGGTGTCATATGTCGGCGAGCTTGGCTGGGAGATTTACATCTCAGCCGACATGGCCGGGCACGTTTTTGAAACGCTGTTTGAAGCCGGTGCCGATATGGGTTTGAAACTGTGCGGCATGCATATGATGGATAGTTGCCGCGCTGAAAAAGCATTCCGGCATTTTGGCCATGACATTACCTGTGAAGATCATGTGCTCGAGGCCGGTCTGGGCTTTGCGGTGAAAACCGACAAGCCGGATTTCATCGGCAGGCAGGCGGTTTTGGATAAGCGTGAGACGGGGCTGGATAAACGTTTCGTGCAGTTTCTGCTGCAAGACCCCGAACCGCTTTTGTACCACAACGAACCGCTGATCCGGGATGGCGAGATTGTCAGCTATCTTTCGTCGGGCGCATACGGTCACCACCTTGGCGGCGCCATCGGAATGGGCTATGTGCCGTGCAAGGGCGAAAGCGTGGCGGATGTGCTGGCGTCAAGTTACGAGATTGACGTGTCCGGCGTCAGGGTCAAAACCACAGCGTCGCTGGCACCGTTATACGACCCAAAGGCCGAACGGGTGAAAGTTTAACGGAGCTCTCCCGTCCAAGGCCGACCTTTGGTCGCCTTAGTTGGGCCGGGCAGTTTTGAAAACAAAACTGAAGGGTCGCAGGCCAAGCCTGCGATATAGGATGAATATTTGAAAAACGATGAAGACGACGTGCGCGCGCATGTTTTGGTTGATTACAGCCCTCCCGACGGGCCACTTGAGGTAATTTTTCGCAATCTCAAGCTGTTGGTTGTGAATAAGCCTTCTGGGCTTTTGTCGGTGCCCGGCAAGGGTGAACATCTGGCTGATTGCCTTGAGACACGCGTGAAAGCCGCCTATCCCGGCGCGTTGCTGGTGCATCGTCTTGATCGCGATACATCGGGCGTCATGGTGTTTGCCCGCAAACCGTCCATTCAGCGGCACATAAATTTGCAGTTTGAAAAGCGGTTGGTCGAGAAAACCTATATCGCCGATGTCTGGGGCGACGTTGCTGGCGAGGAAGGCGAGATTGATTTGCCGATTGTCATCGATTGGCCAAACCGGCCCTTGCACAAGATTTGCCATGAAACCGGCAAACCGTCGGTCACGCGCTGGCAGGTGATCGGGCGCAGCGAAGGGCGCACACGGGTTCGACTGTTTCCCAAGACCGGCCGCAGCCACCAGTTGCGGGTGCACATGCTGTCCATGGGGCATCCTATTCTGGGCGATGCGTTTTACGCCCACGAGGCCGCCCTTGCCGCCGCCTCGCGGTTGCATCTGCATGCCGAAACACTGGCATTTCACGATCTTGACGGGGTGCGTCGCCAATATGACTGCCCTTGCCCGTTCTGATCTCTTGCGGTTAGGCTGACCGAAACAACGGAGGCCGCAATGACCACAGACCTGCCAGACACCATAACCCAGACCATCGGCGTTCTAACCCGACGCGAAACCGAGGCGCGGATTTTGGCGCCGGTGATCGACGCCTTGGGCAAGGAATTTGGCCGGGAGGCGGTCGTCAACACGGTGCGCGATGTCATCATCGGCCTTGCGCGCGACCAAGGCGCGTCGCTGGCGGCGGAATACGGCAATGGCACCGACGCATTTCTGGAAACTCTGGCCTTCTGGACCCAAGGCGGAGCGCTGGAAATCGAGGTGCTGGCGAATTCGGACACCAAGCTTGATTTCAATGTCAATCGCTGCCGATACGCGGAAATGTACCGTGCGCTGGGCGTTGCTGATCTGGGCGCGGTTCTGTCGTGCAACCGGGACTATGCGATGGTCGAAGGCTTTAACCCAAAGGCCAAACTGACCCGCGACCAGACGATCATGGGCGGGGCAGCCTGCTGCACCTTCCGCTATGACTTTTCCGGTCAAGACTGACGTGCGGTCAGGCTGGATATCGCGACGGTTGGGCATATAGTTCCGCCAGAGGGATCCAATGACCAAAACTGACAGCCAGACACTTCAAGTCAAAGACCTGCCGGTTTATCCGCCGCGCGACAAGGCGATCGACGATCACGCCTATATGAAACAGGTGATGCGCCTTGGCCCATTGGTGCGCGACGGTTATTTCGGCGTTCACACATTTTCCCATCAACATATGCTGGATATGTTGTCCGATGACCTGACGCGGCAGCTTGAAACCGAAGGCATTGATCTGCTGGGGATCGGTGCCGGGGCGATCCGCGATTTCTTTGCCAATGTCATGCTGTTTTCCAACGGAACGGTGCATCGCAACCGCCGTGCGCCTCTGGCCCGCGCTTTTGCGTTTCCGATTGTCAAAGCGATGCGCGCGGATATTCGGGCGGCAGCAACGGCGATCATCAAACCCTTGCTCGGTGGCGGCGAGGTTGATTTTCTGGCTGATGTCGCTGGCCCGATGCCGGCACGGATAATTGCCGGAATTCTGGGCGTGCCCGAGCGCGATATCCCGCATTTCACCACGCTTGTCTATTCCTCGATCCGCGTGCTTGCCAGCCGTTCACGAGGGATTTTGCTTGAGGCCGAGGCAGATTTGGCACGCCTTAACACCTATGTTGCTGGTGTGTTGGCCGACCGGGCGAAATCGCCGCAACAGGATTTCCTTTCCGCCTATCTGGCGCGGGTGGCAGACAGCGCGCTTGATCCGACCGAAGTGAGGGTGCAAATCGTTGGCCTTATTTTGGCGGGGTCCGACACCACCCGTAGTTCCATCGCCACGACCTTTGCGAGGTTGCTGGACCATCAAGACCAATGGGAAATGTTCAAAGCCGACCCTGATGCCCTGAAGGCCGATGTGACGGCTGAAGGTTTGCGATACGACCCCGTCGTTGGCAGCCTGTCGCGGATTGCCGCGCAGGATTTTATGCTGGCGGGGGTTCGCATCCCCACCGGATCGGTTTTGTTCATGTCGATGATTGCCGCGTTGCGTGATCCGGCGATCTATGCTGATCCGGACCGTTTTAACATCACCCGTAAGGATCACCCGGCCCTGCATCCGGCTTTTGGCGGCGGCGGACATCGCTGTCTGGGCGAGGCTTTGGCGCGGGTCGAGATAGAGGAAACCCTGTCGGTTCTGGCCGAGCTTGCCCCAAACGCGCGGTTGATCGGGCCAGTGCCAACCCTGCGCGGGCTGACAGGGGTGCGCGGGATCAACGGGATGACGGTGGCCTTGGGCTGAGCGGATATTGCGGCGCCAAATAGCAGTTTAGTTTTGCCGGGCGCGCGCCAACAAAGTCCGCAGTCGCTGTTTCAGATCAGCAATATCAGCGTCGGAATAATCCTGCAAAATCGCCGTCTCATGCGCCCGTGCTTTTTCGATCTTGTCGCGGGCCATGTCGCGGCCCTTATCGGTCAAGTCGACCAATACGCCACGGCGGTCGTCGTCGCTGTGATGGCGCGCGACGATCCCTTGTTTGCACAGCCGGTCAAGCGTGCGTGTCAGGGTTGGCTGCTTCATCAGGCTTTTGCGCGCCAATGCCCCCACATTCAGCCGGACATTTGGGTATAGCGACCCGAGTATCCTCCACGTCGTCACCGAAATACCTTCGGCTTGCATTTCAGCGTGAAACGCGTCGCTGGCCGCTGCACTGGCATGGGCCAGCAGATACAGCAGATATTCGTCGGTAAAGTTTTCGCTGTCAGCCGGGGACATGCGCCGTGCCGTATTTGCCGGAAAAGAACAGCAGGGGTTCCAGGTCACATTGCTCGCATTCTTCAACCGCGCCGAAGAAAACAACGTGATCACCGGCCTCGATTGTCATGGTTCGGCGGCATTCAAACGTGGCGATTGTGCCTTTGATCACCGGCAAATTCGCGATACCCCGATGCCAGTCCACACTGGCGAAACGGTCTTCAGCAGGGCGCGCGAACGTGTCGCTGATCTCGCGCTGGTTGCTTGCCAGCATGTTGATCGCGAAATGGCTGGAATTGCGGAACACATCCAGATTGGGCGACTTTGTCACCAGCGACCACAGCACCAATGGCGGGTCCAGCGAGACCGAGCTGAACGAGTTAATCGTCAACCCGATTGGCGCCCCGCTTGGGTCTGTCGATGTGGCTACCGCTACACCGGTAGCGAATTTTCCGAAAGCTCGGCGTAAGGCCATTGATTTTTCGTCCACGCCGTTTCCTTTCGATGTTAAGATATTACTTTGAATATATTCCAAAGTAATCTATTTAACAAGTAGAAACCGCGACATTCTGTCATGCGGGCGATTCTGACAGGGGGGTTCTGATGTTGAATGACCGGATCGAAGCCAAGTGGATCGACGCTTTTGAAACCACGTTTCGGGCGTGCAAGGTGGATGCCAGCCAAACCGCGATCATCCTTTCGGAAACCCAAAGCCGTGATCTGAACGTGCATCTGGCGGAACTGGCGCTGTCGCGCATCGGCGTGCCATTTTACCACCTGAAGGTTCCAACACCGCGCAATACCTCGCCTGCAATCCTGCGCTCGACCGGCACTTGCGTCGCGTTGAATGGTCAGGAAAAGGCGGTTGCGGCGCTGGCATCGGTTGATTTCATCGTCGATCTGACCCTGGAAGGTTTGATGCATTCACCGCAAACCCAGACCATCCTGAAGGGTGGTGCGCGGATTATGAACATCAGCAACGAGCATCCCGATATGCTGGAACGTGCCATGCCGGACGAGGATTTGAAGGACCGCACGCTGGCCGCAGCGCGGTTGTGTCGCAAATCCACTGCGATGACAGTAACCAGCGATGCAGGCACGGATTTGACTGTGGACATGACCGGCAACAACACAGTTGGCATCTGGGGCTGGACGGATAAACCCGGTACGCTGGCGCATTGGCCCGGCGGCATCATCGTATCGTTTCCACGCTCGGGCAGCGTCAACGGGCGGTTGGTGTTTCAACCCGGCGATATGAACCTGACCTTCAAGAAATACTTTGACGACGAGGTGATTTTCACGCTGGAAGGCGATTACGTCACCAAGATCGAAGGCCGGGGTACTGATGCGCGTTTGATGCGCAATTACCTTGAAGCATTCGGTGATCGCGAGGCTTATGCCACCAGCCATGTCGGTTGGGGCCTGCACAAAGCCGCGCGGTACGAGGCGTTAACCATGTATGACCAGCGCGATATGAACGCGACCGAACTGCGCGCCGTTGCCGGAAATTTCCTTTACTCAACCGGGGCTAATGAATTCGCGGGTCGCTTCACCCAAGGCCATTTCGATTTGCCGATGATGGGCACCACTATCACGGTCGATGAAACCTGTGTTGTCAAAGACGGGGTTTTAACCGCGTGAAACTAGCGGCAGGAATAACCTATGACGACAGCGGCGCGGGCGGCGTGCCGATCATCTGTCTGCACGGGATCGGCGGCGACACCACCAGTTTTCAGCCGCAGCTTGACGGGCTGTCTGACAGCAATCGGGTGATCGCTTGGAACATGCCGGGTTATGGTGGCTCAACCGCGTTGACCCCACCGACATTCCCGGCGCTGGCTGATGCGCTAAAGGGTTTTTTGGATGCGCTGGGTCTTGCCAAAGCGCATCTGTGTGGCCAATCCATCGGCGGTATGCTGGCGTTGGAAATGGCCTGCACATACCCCGAATACGTCGCCTCGCTGGTCCTGATTGGCACCACCCCGGCTTTTGGTGGCCGCGACGACAGCTTCCGTGACCAGTTCGTCGCGGCACGCTTGAAACCGCTTGATGCCGGAAAATCCCTTGCGGAACTGGCCGAGACCTTTGTCGCTGAAATCACCGGCCCGATTGCGTCACCTGCCACAATCAAGGCGGCCCAAGCCACGATGGCCGCCGTTCCCGAGGCCACTTACCGCGACATTATCCGCTGTTTGACGACCTTTAACCGTCGCGATGATATTGCGGGACTGACCATTCCAGTTTGCCTGATCTCAGGCGAACACGACCAGAATGCCCCCGCCAAAACAATGGCTCGCATGGCTGAAAAAATCCCGCGCTCCGAGTATCACAATATCCTCGGTGCGGGTCATCTGATCAACCTTGAAGCAGGTGCGCAAACCAACGCCATCCTGACCGAATTTTACCGGAGACACTCATGACCCAAGATGCACCGATTTTTGATCCCGCCACATGGGGCCTGACGGAACAGCAAGCCGAACTGTCCTCTTTGGCGCGCAAACTGGGGCAGGAAAAGTTCGCGCCACGGGCTGCAAAATATGACCGCGAAGCCAGCTTTCCGACAGAAAACTACAAGGATTTCTTTGACAGCGGCATGATGGGTATCGCCATTCCAAAAGAATATGGCGGCCATGGCGCTGATTTCAAAACCTATATGCTGACGGCAGCCGAAATCGGCCGGTATTGCGGGTCGACCGCGCTGACCTTCAACATGCATGTCTGCTCCTGCCTGTGGTCAGGCTTTCTGCTGGATACGTTTGATATGCCTGACGCGATGCGCGCTGAACATAACAAAACCCGCGAACACCACTATCGTCGCATTTTGGACGATGGCGCTATTTACGCACAGCCGTTTTCCGAAGGCGGGGCGGCGGCTGCCGGGTCCAAGGCATTTGGCACGACGGCCCTGAAGGTTGATGGCGGCTGGCTGATCAACGGCAAGAAAATATTTGCCTCGCTGTCTGGTCACGCGAATTATTACGGCGCGCTGTGCACCGAGATTTCGTCGAAAGACGAAGACCCCGACCGCGCCAACACCATGTATATCGCCGTTCCGGCCAACAGCGACGGCGTGACTGTCGAGGGCGACTGGGATCCGCTGGGCATGCGCGGCACGGTTTCGCGCAACCTGATTTTCAAAGACGTGTTTGTGCCAAGTGACGCCAAGCTGATGCCATCTGGCATTTACTTTCAAGCCGCCAAACGCTGGCCGCACATGTTCATGACCCTGACGCCTGCCTATATGGGGCTGGCGCAGGCCGCCTATGATTTCACCGTTAAATATCTGCGCGGTGAAATGCCCGGTACACCGCCAGTCAAGCGCCGGATGTACCCAACCAAACAAATCGCGGTGGCGCAAATGCGGATCATTCTGGAGCAGACCAAATCCCTGTGGTTTCAGGCGATTACCGAGGCTGGCCCCAACCCAACCCGCGACAGCCTGCTGCGCGCATGGGCGGCGCAATATACTGTGATGGAGAATTCCAACGAGATCGCGCAACTGGCAATCCGCACTTGTGGCGGGCAGTCAATGTTGCGCAGCTTGCATCTGGAGCGCATCTATCGCGACAGCCGCTGTGGCGCGCTAATGCTGCCTTGGACCAGCGAATTATGCCTTGATATGTTGGGCAAGGGCACGCTTTACGAAAGCGGCGAGCGCGACGAGTGATGGGCGCGAAAACCCAGAGCATCGACAGCTGGCTAAAGGCGCATGCCACCCACCAGCCCAATCATCCGGCGGTTCATTTTGAAGGCCATACCTGGACCTATCGTGCCTTTTCAGATTGGGTCGAACAAGTGGCCGTGGCCCTCCAACACTCGCTTGGTCTGAAGCGCGGTGATCGTGTGGCCTATTATGGCAAGAACTGCGATACCGAAGTGGCGCTGTTCTTTGCCTGCGCCCGTTTGGGGCTGATCATTGTGCCACTGAATTGGCGGCTGGTTCCGGCCGAACTGAACTATATCCTTGGCGACAGCGGTGCCAAAGTCCTGTTTCACGATGACAATTTTCTGGATCAGGTGCCAGCGGCGCTGGTCGGGTTGGCGACACTTGCCGTTAACACCAGTGACCGACTGGACGCCTTGATCGATAAATCTCAGGGCTTGGCAGTGGCGACCGATGCAGACCTGTCTGACCCGATGTTCATCGTCTATACCTCTGGCACAACGGGCCGCCCTAAGGGGGCGGTGCTGACACAAGAATCGATCCTGTGGAACGCGATCATCAGCGTTCACGCGCATGATTTTACCCCGGCAGATCACATTCTGAACATGCTGCCGCTGTTTCACGTCGGCGGGATCAACATCCAGATGATGCCCTGCTTTTTCATCGGCGGCACGATGACCCTGCATCCGGCTTTTGATGCCGATGAAACGATCCGGGCGCTGGAATATCAAGGCATTACCACAACCGTTTGCGTGCCAACCGTGATGAAAGCGCTGATGTTTCACCCGGATTGGGGGGACTTGAAACTGCCAACCCTGCGTTTGTTCAACACCGGTTCTACTGATGTTCCGGTCGAGATTATCGAGGCCAATCATAAACGCGGTATCCCGATGGTGCAGGTTTATGGCGCCACCGAAACCGGCCCCATCGCCACCTATCAAAAAGCCCATGAAGCCCGGTCAACCCAAGGTTCAATCGGTCGCTGCGGGGCGCATACGCAAGTGAAACTGATGCTTGCAGATGCCACCGAAGCGCCATTGGGTGAGCCCGGCGAAATCTGGGTCAAAGGCCCAAACAACTTCAGCCATTACTGGAACAATCCTGAGGCAACAGAGGCCGCGTTGGTGGACGGTTGGTTTCGCACAGGCGATGTCGCGGTTCAGGACGAAAACGGCCTTTACTGGTTTGCCGACCGGGTGAAACACGTCATCATCTCGGGCGGCGAAAACATCTATCCTGCCGAACTTGAACGCGTGTTGGGCCGGATCCCCGGCATCAGGGAATGCGCGGTCGTCGGGCGCGCACATCCCAAATGGGGCGAAGTGCCGGTCGCGGCGGTTGTCATCACCAAAAACGGACCAGACCGCGCCACGATTCTGGCTGCATTCACCGACAAAATTGCGCGGTTCAAGCACCCCAAAGACGTGGTATTTCTTCCGGCGCTGCCGCGCAACACAATGGGCAAGGTCTTGGCTTCGGAAGTGCGCAAATTGGTGGCGGCGGCACCTGACTAGAACGTTTTGTGTTTTATCTCAATCGAGCGTCGTAAAACGCTTCAAAACAAATGCAAAACGCCTTAATGCGCTTCAATCTTGCAGCGCCACCGCAAGCGACGAGGCAACATTTGCATCGTCAGACGTCATACCGATGTTCGTCAGCATGGCTTTTTGTGGTGCATCCAAGCCGCAAAGGCGCACCGCAATACCTTGCTTGCGCGCCTGTCGGATCGCATTCAACAAGCTGTTCGCTCCGGTCGTATCCAACAACTGAACCTCGCTCAGATCCAGAACCAAGCGCGATGGCTTGGCTGCGATCCGGTCAAGAACACTGTCAGCAATCGGCGCCGAACCAAAGAAAAACGCGCCACTGATGCGGATGACAGCAGTGTTCGGATCAGTGATAACCCCATCACCAAACGGCACTTCGACGTCATGATGGTGCACCGATGTCAGCTGTGACATGCGCCGGGTAAAGATAAACGACCCAAGCGCCACACCAATAACAATCGCCTCGATAAGGTCGCGAAAAACGGTCAGCAACAGCGTTGTCAACAGAACGGCTGCTTCAGGGCGGTTGCTGCGCAGAAAACCGGCAATCGCCCTGAAGTCGATCATATGCCAGGCGATCATTACCAGTACCCCGGCCAAAGCGGCCAACGGAATGGCCCCGGCCAAAGGGGCAAGCAGCATCAACACGAAAAGCAACGCAACGGAATGCAACATTCCCGCAACCGGCCCATGCGCCCCGGCCCGCACGTTCGTGGCGGTCCGGGCGATCGTGCCGGTGACGCAAAATCCGCCGAAAAACGACACCCCGATATTGGCAATTCCCTGCGCAACCAATTCCATGTTGGACCGGTGCCTGCGCCCGGTCATACTGTCCGCAACAACGGCCGACAAAAGGCTTTCAATCGCGCCAAGCAGCGTGAAGCCCAATGCATCCGGTAAAACAGCGATTACCTTTTCGGTGGAAAGATCAGGCAACCGCGGCATTGGCAGACCGCGGGCAAGCTCTCCAAATTGCGACGCGACGGTCGCGATTTTCAGATCAAACAGGTAGGTGACAAATGCCGCCCCGGAAATGGCGATCAACATGCCCGGAAGGCCGGGCCGCAACCGGCGTAAGGCATATATTGCCAACACAACCGCGAACGCAACCGCGGCGCTAACCGGGTTGAAACCGCCGATCAGCGGCAACAGAAAGGTTAGTTTTTCAAGTAAAGGACCGGGCTCGGCCGTGGGTGGGCTTAACCCCAGAAAGGGCGTTATCTGACTGGCCAGAATGATGAGGCCGATGCCCGCCGTAAACCCGATGGTCACCGGATAAGGAATGTATTTGACAAAAGTTCCCAACCGCAAGCCGCCTGCAACCGTCAGGAAAATTCCGGAAAGTAAGGTGGCCAGAACCAGCCCATCCACGCCGTGCCGGATCACCGTGGCGCCAACCAGAACGATAAATGCGCCAGCAGGTCCACCAATCTGAAACCGGCTGCCGCCCAAAAGGGAAACCAGAAATCCACCAATGATTGCGGTGATCAAACCGCGATCAGGCGATACCCCACAGGCAATCGCGATTGCCATGGACAGCGGTAAAGCAACCACCGCAACCGTCAAGCCCGCCAGAAGATCCGAACGAAACTGCGCGACTGCATAGCCTTCGGACAACACGGTTACGAGTTTTGGTGTAAACCCCAGCGGCCAAACCTGCCGGATTTTCATGCGCAAAGACGACGCCATTTCAGGCTCCTTGACCGGGCCAGAATTCAACCCGGCAAAACCTTTGTTTCAAGATTGTCCGGTCGCGTCAATTTCAATCGCCAAATTACTGACCGCTCCACGCAGACTGTATGTTTTCCAAACACCAGTTTCTCAGAGGTCCAAATATCCCCGCCGGAGGCCAGAAAGTTCCGACGCGCAAGCGGCGGCTGGGCCCAACAAACCGAACGCAGCGAGGTTTGGCGGGAGCGCTCCCGTCAGCAAATGATCTGTGATCATTTTCAGTTGGGTCGGGCCGATCACACGCAGGTGCGCCCGGGGTATTTGAAAAAGAAAGAGATTTGCGGCGTCAGTCAGGTTTTGGTGCCGACATTTTCGGCAAAGGCTGTCGTGAAAGCCGCTTGTTTTTCAGCGTCGGCTTCCGTCTGGTTCCGGGCTTTCCAGTCATCATAGGGCATGCCGTAAAAGATTTCCCGCGCCTCGTCCTTACCAAGCGTTATGCCACGCTCGGCGGCGGCTTCCTGATACCACCGGCTTAGGCAGTTGCGGCAGAACCCGGCGAGGTTCATCAGGTCGATATTCTGCACATCGCTGCGCTTTTCCATCAGATGCGCACGCAGAGTGCGAAAAGCCGCGGCTTCAAGTTCGGTTTGGGTATGCTTATCCATTTTTACCTCGGTCAATATTGGTGGTTGCGATAACGTCCCGCAGGATCGGGGCCAGTCGCGCCGCCCAGTTTTGTTGATCACTTTCGCTGCGGATCAAATCGTTGCGAATCTCGATCAGAATATTGGGGTGCGCAAACGCCTGGGCATGCCGGTCAATACTATCACCCTCCAGATGCCCGCCGTAAGGTTCGTTTTCGCCGACACACCAATCCGCCTCGGCGCGCAGACGTGCCAGCATCGGTTGCGCCAGCCGCTGATCCTTGCCGTAGAGAATTCCGACATGCCAGGGACGTTTGGGGCGCCCAGCCAGTTGCGCTGTGAAGCTATGAACCGCGATAATCACCGGCTGCGCGCGACTTGCGACCAATTCATCATACGCGGCGTGATAGGGCCGATAGCAATTCTCAAGCCGCCACTGCAGATCAGCCGCACCAATGTGCCGGTTGGCGGGAATGAGGGTGCCGTCGTAAAGCTTCATAACCAGCGTTGGGTCGTCTTCACCACGATTGGCATCAATCACCAACCGCGAGAAGTTTGACAGGATAACCGGCGCGCCGAGCAATTCCCCCAAATGGGTAGACACACCGGCCGCGCCAACATCATAAGCAATATGGCGCTGCATTTCTGCAGGCACCAGCCCAAGGTCGCCACCGTTCACTTCAAACGGCACATGGTTGCTGGCATGATCACAGGTGACGATCAGGTTTGACGGCCTGTCATGGCCAAGAATGTGAAAGGCATGTTCGGTTGTCATCTTTTCCTCATCATTGGGCTGATATAGACAGGAAACACAGCGCAGCGACAAGTCACCGGTTGCTAAAAACCGCGTTTTGGTGCACACCGCCTTGCGCATCAACTTAGCGCGCATCACAGCCAGAGGCTCTCATGAGACGACTTCGCAATGTTAAAATCGTGGCCACATTGGGGCCTGCTTCAAATGACCGGGAAACCATCAAAGCGTTGTTTGTGGCCGGCGCTGATATGTTCCGCCTGAACATGAGCCACGGCAGCCATGAAGAACTGCGCGTGCGCCACGCGATGATCCGCGATGTGGAACGTGAATTCAATCGCCCGATTGCCATTCTGGCCGATCTGCAAGGCCCAAAGCTCAGGGTTGGTGTGTTTGCCCAAGGACAGGAAATGCTTGAGGATGGGGCGTCATTCCGCCTTGACCTTGACCCTGCCGAAGGCGATGTAACCCGCGTATGCCTGCCGCATCCCGAGATTTTTGCAGCCCTTGATAAGGGCGAAACCCTGTTGGTGAATGACGGCAAAATCCGCCTTCAGGTTCAAACCTGCGGCAAGGATTTCGCCAATTGCACGGTTGTTGTTGGCGGCGAAATTTCCAATCGCAAAGGCGTAAACGTGCCGGACGTGGTGTTGCCGCTGGCCGCCTTGTCCGCCAAGGATCGCGAAGATCTGGAGTTTGCCTGCGCCCTTGGGGTCGATTGGCTGGCATTGTCGTTTGTACAGCGCCCGGAAGACGTGCTTGAGGCCCGCGCTTTGGTCGGCGACCGCGCTGCAATCATGTGCAAAATCGAAAAACCGGCGGCAGTTAAGGCTTTTGACAGCATTCTGGCGGTTTCAGACGGCATCATGGTGGCGCGCGGCGATCTTGGGGTCGAACTGCCGGTGCAAAACGTCCCGCCCATTCAAAGACGCCTGATCAAGACCTGTCGGCATGTTGGCAAACCGGTGATCGTTGCGACCCAGATGATGGAAAGCATGATTAATTCGCCGGTTCCGACCCGGGCCGAGGTTTCAGATGTCGCCACTGCCATCTACGAAGGTGCTGATGCGGTGATGTTATCCGCCGAAAGCGCTGCTGGCGATTATCCGGTCGAAGCCGTGGCCACAATGAACAGCATCGCGATTGAGATCGAACGCGACCCCACCTATCGCGACGAGATCGAAGCCTCGCGTTCAGCCCCGCGCGAAGGCATTGCAGATGCGATCACCGCGGCAGCCCGCGAAATCGCCGAAACCACCGAAGTTTGCGCGATCTGCTGTTTCACTCATTCCGGCACCACGGCGTTAAAAGTCGCGCGCGAACGCCCAAGGGTACCAATTATTGCGCTGACACCCCTGATCGGCACAGCGCGCAGGCTGACCCTGTCTTGGGGCATGCATTGTGTTATGACCACCAAGGTTGGCCGCTTCAAAAAGGCTGTCGTCAATGCCGCGCGGGCCGCCGAAGAATATGGCTTTGGCACCGACGAACAATCCATTGTGGTTACCGCAGGCATCCCGTTTAACATGCCGGGGACAACAAATATCCTGCGGGTCGCACAAATCAACATGCGTTTGGTCGAGGATTTTGATACAGACTAAATAGTAGCGATCAAAGCGGGGGCTTGTGATGTCTGATATTCTGTTTGTGGTCGGTACAATTCTTGCGGTTCTATCTATCGTAACTGTGCTGACCGCGTGGATTGAAAACCGCCGACCAAGGGTCGCGTCGATTGTGGTCGTGATCGCGGGCGGCATGTTGCTTTTCGCGGCTTCAACTACCGATGACGGATTTCATCTGACAGATATTCCAGACGCGTTTATCAATGTCGTGGCAATGGTTCTGAATTGAGGGCGGTTTTCGCCTCCTTGATCCCAGGGCTTCACAAAGGCCTTGTACTTCTGCTGCTTTGCTTGGTTTCAGGCGTTCAAACCCATGCGCAGGGGCTGAATGTCGATTTGGCATTGGTTCTGGCGGTGGATGTGTCAAGCTCGATGACCATCGAAGAACTTGGGGTTCAGCGCGCCGGTTATGTGGCTGCTATCGCCGACCCTGAAGTGGCCGAAGCGTTGCGTGCCGGATATTTTCACCGCATTGCCCTAAGTTACGTCGAATGGGCCGATCCGCATCAACAGGTTGTGACCATGCCGTGGCGCATCATCGACGGGCCGATCGCCGCACAGGCTTTTGCGGCCGAGCTTGCCACGCAACCACTGACCAGCGGCACCAATACCGCGATTTCCTCGGGGTTGTTGTTTGCCGAAAAAATGTTCCTGAACCCACCGTTTCAGACGGATCGACGGGTGATTGATGTTTCAGGCGACGGCCCGAACACTGCCGGGCCACATGTGGCACCTGTGCGTGACCGGATTGTCGCTAATTGGATCGTCATCAACGGCTTGCCCGTCGTTGTCGGCAAATCCGAACTGGCCCCGGGATCGACCGTGACGCTCGAGTCATATTACCGTGATTGCGTCTCCGGTGGGCCGGGGGCTTTTGTTCTGCCGGTGACCCAGGCCGATGGAATGCTCAGTGGGATTCGCCGCAAACTGGTGCTGGAAATTGCCGGAACGGAACCACAGTTGATTACGGCGTCTGTAATCGTTCCACCAAAGGTCGATTGCACAACCGGGCAAAAAGATTTCTACGAGTGATCAGCGCGCCCGACGACATGTTTTGACCTCTTGCCAAAGCCCCATGCCCCACTTATACAGCGCACTTCCATCGGTGCGGCCGGCGACAAGGGCTGCCGAGTTGCACCTAATACCAATTCCTAACGCAGGAGACGGAAATGCCCAAAATGAAGACCAAATCAGGCGCTAAAAAGCGCTTTACGGTGACGGCTAACGGCCGCATCAAATGTGGCCAGGCCGGCAAACGCCACGGCATGATCAAACGCTCGACGAAATTCATTCGCAACGCACGTGGCACGACCATTTTGTGCGCGGCTGATGAACGTATCGTCAAGAAATACATGCCCTACGCGCGCTAATCAGGAGCCTGAACCATGTCCAGAGTTAAAGGAGGCGTTGCCTCGCACGCCCGTCACCGCAAAGTCGTCAAAGCCGCAAAAGGCTATTACGGCGCGCGGTCCCGCAATTTCCGTACTGCCACACAGGCAGTCGATAAAGCCAACCAATACGCCACACGCGACCGCAAGAACCGCAAGCGCAGCTTTCGTGCTTTGTGGATCCAGCGGATCAACGCTGCGGTCCGGTCGATCGACGAATCGCTGACATATTCGCGCTTCATCAACGGCCTGTCGCTGGCCGGCATTGAAGTCGACCGTAAGGTTCTGGCCGATCTGGCCGTACATGAACCCGACGCGTTCGGTGCGATTGTCACCCAGGCCAAGGCCGCACTGGCCTAAGCCAACCGGCCTTTAAAATTTTAAAGCGCGCGTCCTGTAAACGGCGCGGGCTTTTTGCTGTTCTTTGTTATCATAGTTTCAAAAATACTCTGCGGGGGGTCCGGGGGGCGCACAGCCCCCCGGCCTGGCCCAAAGGGTCTTGACCGCAGGTCAATGCCCACGGGAGCGCTCCTGCCCGAAACCGCCCTGCAGACGTTTTCCGTTGGGCCGGGCTGCAGCACTGCCCGCCTTGGGATCGAGTATTTGTGAAACAATGACGATGCGGGCTCAGCCCTACCGCGCTAGCCATGCCGCCAGGGCGTCCTGCATTGACAGAAACTCCGCCCCTTCATCAGCCAGCTTTTGCATCAGCCGTTCCAGCATCCGCATCCGGTGGCCGCGCCCGATTACAAAGGGATGGAACGTGTATGTCAGGATTCCCCAGTCAAGGTTGTCCTTCATATACATGAAATCCTCGGTGAAGTTTTCCAGCACAGCACTTGCTGCAGACAGGCCAGGCATTATGCCGTTCTTGCCCGCCATAAATTCGAAATACGGGAAATCATCCAGCGACCAACTGATCGGCATCTCGACCAAACCTGTCGGCATCCCCGGTACTATTGGCCTTTCGAGCGGGATTTCAGCGGGCATTGGCGCATAGTAACAATCGTAATCATGCCCCATCAGCGAACTGTCGTATTTCAGCCCGTGCTTCAGCATTAACTCGACGGAATGCGCACTTAAATCCCAGGCAGGCGATCGGTATCCGACCGGTGCTGCTCCTGTCAGACGTTTAATCGTTTCAATGCCGCGCACCAACTCGGCCTCTTCACCGTCGCGCCCTAAGGAGGCAGGCACCCGGTGGGTCCAGCCATGATGGCCAATCTCGTGCCCCGACGCCAATAACAACTCGGCATCCTGCGGGTAACTTTCCAACGTATGCCCCGGCGTGAAAAACGTCGCCCCCGCATCAAAGCGCGCCAGCAAGTCCAGAATACGCGGCAACGCAACCGATCCAAAATCACCGCGCGACAACATGGTTGGCGTGATCCGATTATTAGCAATGAACAAGGACGTGTTGTCGTGGTCAAAGGTCAGGCAGACAATATGGCGTTTGGGCATTGGCCTCTCCGGATTGGTGCGCATAGCAAGCCATCCATTTTGTCGAATTGCAAGCCACCAACGGTTGCCACCAAGGCTTGCAATCCGGGCAGTCAAAAGATAGCACAGCGCGCAGACACCGGCAGGATGGACCACGATGAACGGCTTTGATCAGCTTAAAGAAAAGTATCTTAACGGCATCATGGCCGCCGCTGACGAAGCGTCGCTGGAAGACTTGCGCGTGACGGCTCTGGGCAAAAAAGGCGAAGTCGCGTTGATGATGCGCGAACTTGGCCGGATGACACCCGAAGAACGCCAAACTGCGGGTCCCGCTCTGAATGCCCTGAAGGACGAGATCAATTCGGCCCTGTCAGCGCGAAAAGAGTCCCTTGGCGATGCGGCAATGGAAGAGCGTCTTCGCACCGAATGGCTTGATGTTACTTTGGCGGGTCGCAGCCGTCGTCAGGGCACGATCCACCCTGTCAGTCAGGTGACCGAAGAGGTGACCGCGATTTTCGCCGATATGGGTTTTGCGGTGGCCGAAGGCCCGCAGATCGAAACCGACTGGTTCAATTTTGACGCGCTGAATATCCCGGCAGAGCATCCGACCCGCACCGAAATGGACACGTTTTATATGCACCGCGCAGCAGGGGACGACCGCCCACCGCACGTCTTGCGCACCCATACAAGCCCCGTGCAGATCCGCCACATGCAGACCTATGGCGCGCCATGTCGCATCATAGCTCCGGGCCGGGTGTATCGGGCAGATTACGACCAGACGCACACCCCGATGTTTCACCAGATTGAAGGTCTGGCGCTGGATACCGACCTGTCGATGGCGAACCTGAAATGGGTGCTGGAGGAATTTTTCAGCGCATTTTTCGGCATCTCGGTGAAAACCCGGTTCCGCGCCTCGCATTTCCCGTTCACCGAACCATCGGCCGAGGTTGATATTCAGTGTTCATGGGTCAATGGCCAACTGAAAATCGGTGAAGGTGACGGCTGGATGGAGGTGCTGGGTTCTGGCATGGTCCACCCGAAAGTGCTGATCGCTGGCGGGGTTGACCCCGACAAATATCAAGGGTTTGCCTTTGGTATGGGCATCGACCGGATTGCCATGCTGAAATACGGCATCCCTGATTTACGGGCGTTCTTTGATTCAGACCTGCGCTGGCTGCGCCATTACGGGTTTTCAGCACTTGATGTGCCAACCTTGCACGGCGGCGTGTCGCGCTGATTTAGGCGTGCGCGCCGCTGAATTCTGCGCATACCCGTCTTGTCGTTTGCGTGAAACCTGTGCTGCCCTTGACACATTCCCGGTAAGTGTGGACGTTTGGTGTGATTACGAAATTGCCCTAAAACGGAACAACGCATGTGCAAAGCCCTTTCCTTTGCCGCCTTTCTCAGTGATCAGACGGTTTGGTTGGGGAGGTGTTTCGCCCGGTCACGTCGCTGGGTCCGCAGGCTAAGCACAGCGAAATAGTGTGATCAAATGGACAACATTGCTTTTCAGGTTGGGTACAAACCGGGCTTGCTGGGGGAAATCGTCGCAGCACATGGGCGGTATTACGCGGCAAATTGGGGTTTCGGTATTTTCTTCGAAGCGAAGGTTGGGCGCGAGTGTGGCGAGTATCTTACACGCGCCACCGCGAAAGATCTGACCCTGTCGGCCTGGTCTGGCGATACGTTTGCAGGCGCAATGATCCTTGATCTTCACGATCCTGATGCGCCCGGACTCGCGCATGTCAGATGGTTTATTGTGCCGTTATCAGGTCTGGGCCTAGGGCGCGAAATGATGCGCCGTGCGATGGCGCATCTGGATCAGGCGGGTCTGCCCTGTTTTTTGACAACCTTTCGCGGACTTGACGCAGCGCGCGGGCTGTATGAAGAATTCGGATTTCATCTGACGGACGAAGCAGAGGCCGAAAGCTGGGGAAAACGTGTCACTGAACAGCGGTTTGATCGGCCGGTCCAGTTGGTGGAATAGAGGTGTTGCCAGCGTCTGGCGGTATTTATGCGCGAGTTGGCGAAACTCATTGGTACGTCCTGATACCGCGAAATACAGCGAATGTTTCAGCCATAGTCCTGCCCGACGTGGTTTGAGTGTGGGTTGTCGCCGGACGATCTGGTCGAAAAGAATTGCTCAAATTGATTACTTATATTGTATTTCAAATGGATATCCTGCACTCGATTCGACTAATCGACTAATCGACTAATCGACTAATCGACTAATCGACTAATCGACTACTTTTTTGAAAGTTCAGGAAAGGACCGGCGCAGAAAAACCGCCTCAAATACGGTGCCTAAGATGAAACCGGAATTTCCAACCACATTAAACCGCCACAAACAGAGCAACTACTGTTTTGCCCTGAACGGGTCCGCTTTTAAGCCAACTTGCCATTGATATGCAGTCGCCCAGACAACGACCAACGACAGACCCGCGTCATTCGATGATCTGTTTCAGACAACGAATGACCCGTTTGGCCAGCAGAGAACAGTCGACCCCGATGCCCAGCCACTAGCGCTTGAAGCCCCTATGGTGTTTTAAGGGGCACACTACCGGGAAACGCTTCCGGCACGGCCAACGCGTCGGAATTATCCGGCGTCGGCGGCGTGCGTGCTTGATCCGCTGGTTCAGTTCCCGTTCGCAGTAGATCCGGTAAACCCTTTGTGGCTCCAGGGATCACAGTTAACGTTACGCAAATGCAGAAAAAACAACCCAAACCCCAAGTTTTGTTGGCTTCGGCCGACCCGACCTGCAGGTCAGCTGTCTGTTCGTTTTCGTCACACTGAAGCAGGCTATAGCGATAGTATGCTTCACCGGTGCCAAAGGTGCGGCCACCCGCGAAGAAATAGGAATGGTCATTCTTCATCATCTCGCTGAAGGCTTTGAACTCTTTTTCCGATTTTTCGACATAAACCAGTTTGGAGGCAGCGACTTTTTCCATAACATGATTGGGCAGTTTTTGCTTGTAGGTATAGATGAATTTCCTGCCTGATGAATCAACATAATGCGCCGCTGTACCGACTTTCATGGATTTGAAATCGATACCAATATCTTTGGCAACGGTGGGCAAGGAAAGGGCGAGCAACATCGCCAAGACTGAAATGAACCTTACGCCTGTTTTCATACTTTTCCACCCGGTTTTGCCATATTCGCGGCACCCAGTTTGTCAGCCTGCACCCGATGGCTGCATTTGGTATTAACTGGGTCAGCCAGATTAACTTTGTTACGACGGGATCGTCGCAGGATAGCCAGCGGCGGCCAGGGCGTTGATCAAAGCCGGTGTTGGCGATTTGGAGGTAACGCTGACCGTTTTGGCCGCAAGATCAACCAGAATATCCGCGTCGGCATCAACACCGCGCAGAGCGGTTTCAACTGTGGCCTTGCAGTGGCCGCAAGTCATGTCGGGTACATTCAGCAGGGTCATTTGAAATAGCCTTTTTTATGATCACGCCAGATGATTGACGATTTCCAAATGTTGCGCAATGCGACCAACTGTATCCATCCAGCGGGCGACAAGTTTCGCGTCCGATGGTGCTGCGGAAACACCGGGCGCGATTTCGCCGTTCAGGACCGCCTCGACCGCCAATGAAACCGGGATCGATACAAGTTGTGCCATGGCAGTGCCGTTATCGTCGCCAAAGGTATCCATTGAATAGGTTTTGTGATAGACGGTTTTACCGTCCGTTTCCGCTTTCAGGCTGACGCACATGATGACGCGATCCGGTTCGCCTGCGTCGTAAGAATTGTCGCGCCAGAATCCGTCAGACATTTCCTGCAAACGGGCGTCGCCTGCCGGGCCGGTCAAGGTTTCGACCTCAGCAAAAACGTCGGCCCAGGCATCAGCCCAGCCATTCAGGCGCAGTGTTCCGCGCACGAATTGCTTGACCGGCCATCCGGGATCAAACGCGTAATCTTGCATGAACGGGATGGAATCGCGGTTCGGATACACCTCAAAAACCTCGTCCGTTGCCAGTGGTGCCGTGTAATGGCTGATTGCTTCCCATGGACGGGCGACGTTCAGTTCCTTGTGGTCAGCGATTGACCGCGAGGGTGAACGCAACGCCTTTAACACCCCAAGTGGTGACCACGAGAATTTATAGCGGAACGGGTTTTCATACTTTGGCACGCCGCCGCAATAAGAAATGAAACTGATCGTAGCACTGGGATCATAAGCCGCCGAGGCACGGTAATCGGCCACCAGCCAATGCGCCATGGAATGGTCAATACCGGGATCAAGGCCCACCTCGTTGACCAGTGCCAAACCTGCGGCTATGGCCTTTCCGTCCAGCGCCCGCATTTCCGGCGCGATATAAGACGAGCTGACGAAATTAGCGCCTTTCGTGAGGCAAAGTTCAGCCAACGGCACATGCCAGTCGCCCGGCAGCATCGAAATTAGCACGTCACCTTTGACCAGCGCCTGCGTGATGGCCGCCATCGAGAACGCGCGGATATCGCTGGTCAGATCACCAACGGCAGCCTGTGCTTTGTCAACCGAGCGGTTCCAGACCACGACTTTGTGGCCCTCGGCTATCAAACGACGGATGCCGGGGACGGCAGACAGGCCGGTTCCGACCCAATGGATTGTGGACATGGTGAACCCTTTCACGCGGTGTGTTTATCGAATATCGTTCTGGCGCGACCCCAGAGGCCTTGGTCAATCTGGTCAAGCGTTGCAAGTGCTGGCAGCAATTGGGCGGCGTAATCCTGACTGCTTTCAACCGGCAACATCGACGGCAGATTGTCAATCGCCATAACGTCAAGTTTCGGATTTGCGCTCACCCGGATCACCGGATTGGAAAAGCTGGTCGAATGGTCGTAAATCGGGATCGGGTTATAGGCGCTGGATGGATCGCAGGATACGTCGGCAATCACGGACAGGCGGCGCGGGGCGGTGATAGCTGACTTTGGGACAAAAACCGGAATACCCGGCATCGCAAGAACGCAATTGACGAACAGGTTGTGATCCAGAATTTCCGGAAAAGGACCGCCCTTGGTGGTTTGGGCCATATCCCAACGAGTGACCTCAAGGCCCATTGCGGTTAGCAAATCACCGGCCCCGCTGCCAACCCGTCCAAGCGCGCCGATGATAATCGAGGTCGGCTTTTCAGCACCATTGGCCAGCCCCGCCGACAGATCGCTGACCAGATCGGCCAATAATGCGTCTTTACTCGGATAGGGGTCAACCGAGGCCGGGCCAGGCAGATCGCCCGCCTGTTGCGCCGCCCAAACCTTCAGGCCCATTGCCGCACCGGCATAGCCCGCCCAATAGCCGAACGCTGCGACCCTTTTGCCATTGGGATCAGTCAGGTATTCCAAGTCGTAAAGTGCCCCACCACCCGCCTTGAACCGCGCCAACAGGGCCGGACCGTCGGTTTGCCCTTTAAAGGCATGCCCGAACATGATGTGGCGATGCGCCAGCGGCGTGCCGTCGTCAGGCAGTTCCTTAAGGCCAAAAATGATCGCGTCATGCGGGGCTGTGGGCCACGAATTTTCAGGCACAATCGCACAGCCCGTTGCCGCATAGCCATCGATTGGAATGGCCCGACACGAGGAGCGTTCAACCGTTAACTGAAACCCCTTGGCCAACAGCGCGGCCACGCCATCCGGGGTGATCCCAACCCGCTGCTCGCTTTGCCGTTGTTCGGCCCGGACCCAGATATGTGGCTGCATGGAGTGCTCCTTTGGTCAGACAGGCATACTTGCGGGGAATGCGAATGCCAATGGGGATTTGGCAGCTTGTTTGAAGGCCTCGCATGCGCCGAGCGGGTTGATAAAATAAATGTGCCGGGCACTGAATCCAATTGAGAAAATCCCCAGGTTCAAGTTTCAGGCGGTGCCGCTGGCAACAGCTGGGTAAGGGCGTGGTGGAAAAAGTCCTTGCTTCGCGTTTGATATCCCACGCAAAACAGTTTGCCGAAGCCATTTTGAAGTTCTTCCGTGAAACTATCTCAAAACAATGGCGCGACTTCCGAAATCAGGTCACGGACAATTTCCGCATCATCTCAGACCAAAATATTCGGGTTTTGGAGTGAGTATAGTATAGTGAATAAAAAAACACGAAAACAGGAAAACAGCATGGAAGTTAATGCAGGACACGAAAAGCGGTTAAAGCGCATCATGCATGTCGATGATGACGAAGATATTCGGCTTATTGTGCGAATGTCTCTTGAGTTGAATGGTGATTTGGACATCACGCAATGTGCCTCCGGGCAGGAAGCGTTGGATGCAATTGAACACGCCAAGCCCGAACTCGTTTTGCTCGACGTTATGATGCCGAATATGGATGGTGAGGAAACACTTCGCAAAATTCGGCTGATAGAAAGCTTTTCCTTAACTCCAGTTGTTTTCATGACCGCAAAAGCAGAAACTTCTGCGAGAAACGAGATGTTAAACGCTGGTGCGATCGGTGTGATTATCAAGCCGTTCAATCCACTTGAGCTACCAAATCTCGTCCAATCGATCTGGAGTTCTACCTAATCTGGGTATAAACACGAATATTTAGGCCAAATTGCGATACATCTTCAAAGTCTTCTTGAAGTTGTTTGAGAATGGATCATGATGCACCCGTACATGAGTGGCCGTTTTTCGTTTTAGTGCTAGGTGTCACATCCCGGACGGTAGTATGGCTGTTTCTTAAACAATTCCGGTTTGAGTGTGTGCCAGTCCTTCATAGTTTGCAAGGGCGTCTTGCTGCCCAAGGCTGATTGCGGAAGTTGTTGGTTGTAGAGCCAGACGTAGCGATGCAGCGTAGCATCCAGCTCCTCACCAGATCGGAAGTGGTGGCTTTGAAGCACGTCCTCAATCCTGCCGTTGAACCGCTCGACCCGCTGCCCGGCAGTGCATTGGAAATGCACGAGAGGGATGCCGTTGGTTTGAGGTGATCTTGGTGGGGTGAGGCGGTGTTCAATGTTCAGTTCTGTGCAGAGCCGGTCAAACTCATGCTTCCCCGTAGCTATCCGCTTGCGCAAGCCAAAGAGCCGGTCGGTGAACTCCTTGCCATTGTCTGTGAGAATGGTGCGAATGCGGATCGGACAGGCGCGTTCAAGATCACGCAGGAAGCGGCGGGCATTGGCCGCCGTCTTGTTGTTGTAGATACGGATAAAGACCCAGCGGTTGGCCCGATCAATCGCAACGAACAGATAACGACGAGAGGTCTGGTCCTCCATTTGAGGAAGGTACTTCACGTCAATGTGGATGTATCCCGGCTCGTATGCCTTGAAGCCGCTGTGCTTGGGGCGGGCGTCCTTTACCTTCAGATCGCGCAGGTTGCCCACGCCATGGCGACGCAGGCAACGATCCAGCCCTGAGCGGGAGACATCCGGGTTCAGGAACTCCCGAACCACGGCGAGCAGATCGTCCAGAGACACAAGCAGCGTCTTGCGCAAAGAGACCGCAACAGCTTCCTGAGCGGGGGTCAGGGTCGTTTGCAGTCGATGCGCTGTGTGGCTGCGATCCTGGACACTGTCTCGCTTGCGCCACTTCCATACCGTCTGCTCAGTAGTCCCAAACCGCCCTGCCAAAACCCAGGCGGGTTCGTCGCTCGCTTGAATTTTCGCCCGTATCTTGGGTGTCGTCGTTGCCTGGCTATGAAGTTGGATCAGCATTGAGCGTTCTCCCGAATATCACCCAAAACCGATCTTGCCATGAAAAGGGCAGATCGGCGAGGATCTATGTGATCATCCGGGATGGAACAGTTAGAAAAGGAAGTAACTCAAGCCAAACTGCTTGACGAAAACGAGCGTTTGGCCCTCGAGGAGAAACATAAGGGCGATTTTGAAGAGTGGGAGAATGACAGGTCTTTGGCAAAGCGACTGCTGGCGGGTGAAGAAGCTGCCATTCTAGAGGTCATCACGGAATTGCAAACACTTAACAAAACTGACCTGATTGGTTCATCTGTCCAGTTTTCTATTAGCGATAATTACGTTCACGCTAGACCCCATGTTCATACGGATGAAATCGTTCCAAGTTTCAGACGTAAGCAGTTAGCCAGCGGCAAGCTCTCAGAAACAAAGATGCCTATAGGGCAGTTCAACGAGCTATATCAGGATTATGTGGCAAGCGTTGCACTCAAAGTTGCTGGTGATATGTTTCAAATCCTACCCTTGCCAGAAGTCCTTGTGACTTGCGAAAGTAACATGTTGAACGCCGCGACAGGCCATAAAGAGGCTACGCCAATACTATCGGTGCAATTTGTTCGCTCTACTTTCATGCAGCTGAAATTGGTACATCTAGATCCTTCGGATTCGATGGCGAACTTCGACCACGTCATAAAATTCAGCAAAAACAAAGGGTTTTCGGCCATCGTTCCGTTAGGGAATGAAGATACCAAGTCTTCGGCCAGTTAGTTGCCCTCCCTCACTCCGGCAGTTTCGGCAGATAACTCCCCTTCTGCTCCACAATAAACTGGCGGAACTTTTCTGTCACGGCGGTCAGTGGCATATCCCGACGATGCATCAGAAACCATTGGCGGGTGATCGGAACACCGGGGGCTTTGATTTGCACCAGCCGGCCATCTTCCAATTCATGCGCGACCGTGTGGCCCGAGATAAACGCGATGCCCAGTTCGGCCATGACCGCTTGTTTGATCGTCTCGTTGGTGCCAACGCTGACGGTTTTATAAGGACGCCCCTCGCCCAGTCGATCCAGCAGCCTCTCCATCAATATCCGCGTGCCGGAACCCGGCTCGCGGGTCAGAAATGTTTCTTCCAGCAGATCGTCGGGCGAAACGTCGCGGCCTGTGGCCAGACGATGCCCTGGCGGTGCAATGATTACATGCGGATGCGGCCCCAATATCTCGGCGGTCACGACCGGCGCACGGGGCGGGCGGCCCATGATCGCCACGTCCACTGCACCATCCATCACCTGCGAGATGATTTCTTCGCGGTTTCCGATCCGCAGGCCGACCTGTATTTCAGGATTTGCCCTTTGAAATCCGGCCACCAAACGCGGTGCAAAATACTTGCCGGTGCTAACCACGCCGATGGCAATATAACCGACCTTTCCCAGTCGGATAGATTTTACCTTTTCATAACAATTCGTTAGCGTGCTTTCAATTTGCTGCGTAGATCGCAGAACCTCCTGCCCCGCCGTTGTCAGACTGGTCTTGCCATCGTTGCCACGCATCACCAAGCGGGTGCCTAGGTTTTCTTCGAGCAGCTTAAGTTGTGTGGAGACCGCCGGCGGCGTCAGGCCAAGCGATTCTGCAGCAGCAGTTAACGAGCCATGTTCGTTGATCGCCACCAGCGCACGCAGTTGTTTCAGGCTAATCGCGGATTCGTTGATCATAAATTTTATTTAACACGACTGAGATTTTTTTCAATTTCCTTTTTGTCCTAAACCCGTCACACAACCGGCAACGCTGCTTATTCTCTAAGGATATATAATGGCTCAGCCACAGGCACTTGCTGACTATCTGGAAAACCACGCGGATATTCCTGCCAATCTGGGCGACGTGGTTTTGGCAATGTGCGAGGTGGGAAAATCCATGGCCCGCATGATTTCCCGAGGTGCGCTTGAGGGCGCGATGGGTGCAGCAGTTGGCGATAATACCGATGGCGATGTGCAAAAGGCACTGGATGTGATCGCTGACGAAATGTTCTTTGCGGCACTGCTGCCAACCGATGTGAAATGGTACGCCTCGGAAGAACGTGAAGACGTGATTGCCTGTAATCCGAACGGGTCGCTGGCGTTGGCAACCGACCCTTTGGACGGCTCAAGCAATATCGACGTCAATGTTTCCATCGGCACGATCTTTTCGATTTATGATGCCAAACCAGATGCAAACGAAAGCTTTCTGCGCCCCGGCACCGAACAGGTGGCGGCTGGCTACATCATCTATGGCCCGCAAACCGGGTTGATGGTGACGTTTGGCAACGGCACGCTGTCTTTCATTCTTGATCCTGATCTTGGCGAATTTGTGCTATTGAACGGCGCCGTCAAGGTGCCTGAAACATCAAACGAGTTTTCAATCAACGCCTCGAACTACCGCCACTGGTCAAAACCAGTGCGCGCATATATCGACGATTGTCTGGCCGGTGAAACCGGGCCGCGCGGCAAGAATTTCAACATGCGCTGGGTGGCATCACTGGTCGCCGAGGCGCACCGGATCATCACCCGTGGCGGAATATTCCTGTACCCGCGTGACGCGCGCAAAGGTTACGAAAACGGGCGATTGCGCATGCTTTACGAATGCGCGCCGATCGCCATGCTGGTAGAGCAGGCTGGCGGCTTGGCGACGGATGGCAGCGACCGGTTGCTGGAGCAACGGGTGAAAACCCTGCATGGCCGTACTCCGCTTATATTCGGCACACCTGACAAAGTGGGCCGGGTTGCGACCTATCATGATCTTCCTGAAAACGAAACGTCCGCTCTGTTCCGCGAGCGCGGGCTTTTCCGGGATTGAGGGCGACAAAATGAGCATTAAACACCCCATCATCTCGGTCACTGGTTCGTCGGGCGCTGGCACGTCGACGGTGAAACACACATTCGATCAGATATTCCGCCGCGAGGGTGTCAGCTCGGTTTCCATCGAAGGTGATGCGTTTCACCGCTATAACCGCAAGGATATGAAGGCCGAACTGGAACGCCGACTGTCCGAGGGCGACCATTCCTTCAGTCATTTCAGCTATGAGGCGAACGAACTGGCCGAGTTGGAAAGCGTGTTTCGTATTTACGGCGAAACCGGCAAAGGCCGCACCCGCACCTATGTTCATAACGTGGACGAAGCCGAACATTTTGCAACCGACCCCGGAAAATTTACCGATTGGCGCGATTTTGAAGACGGCTCGGATTTGTTGTTTTACGAAGGGCTGCACGGGGCTGTCAGCGACAAAGGCATTGAAATTGCCAAAATGGCCGACCTGAAAATTGGCGTCGTGCCGGTGATTAACCTTGAATGGACCCAGAAAATCCACCGCGACAAGGCCGAGCGCGGATATTCAACCGAGGCTGTTACCGATGTGATTCTACGCCGGATGGATGCCTATGTGAAATGCATCGTGCCGCAGTTTTCCCAGACCGATATCAACTTTCAGCGGGTGCCGGTTGTGGATACCTCAAACCCGTTTATCGCCCGCTCGATCCCAACGCCGGACGAAAGCCTTGTTGTCATTCGTTTCGCCAATCCGCGCGGGATAGATTTCCAATATCTTACCGCCATGATAGATGCCAGTTGGATGAGCCGCGCCAATTCTATAGTTATTCCGGGCAACAAGATGGATCTGGCAATGCAGCTTATCCTGACGCCGTTAATCATGCGCCTCAAAGACAAAGCGCGCCGCGCCTAAGGGACAGAAAAATATGACTCAAGCCAATGAAAAAATGATGGCAAACGCAATCCGCGCCTTGGCGATGGATGCAGTACAAGCGGCCAATTCCGGTCATCCCGGCATGCCGATGGGCATGGCAGATGTCGCGGCGGTTTTGTTCAACCGGTTCCTGACAATCGACCCATCAACCCCGAAATGGGCGGACCGGGACCGGTTTGTTTTGTCGGCAGGTCATGGCTCGATGCTGCTTTACGCGGTCAATCATCTGCTGGGTTATCCGGATATGGACATGGACCAGATCCGCAACTTCCGCCAAATGGGTTATCGCACGGCGGGCCATCCGGAATATGGTCACGCTGACGGGATCGAAACCACCACCGGGCCGCTTGGGCAAGGGCTTGCCACCGCTGTTGGCATGGCACTGGCCGAACGGATGCAAAACGCCCGGTTTGGTGACGATCTGGTCAAACACTGGACCTATGTGATTGCTGGCGACGGTTGCCTGATGGAGGGCATCAGCCACGAAGCGATTGATCTGGCAGGGCATCTGGGCCTTGGCCGGATGGTTGTGCTGTGGGACGACAACCAAATCACCATCGACGGGTCAACCGCGATATCCACTTCGACCGATCAGATTGCACGCTTTGCTGCCGCTGGCTGGCACGCGATCCGCGTCGATGGACATGACCCCGAGGCGGTTTCCGCTGCCATTATCGCCGCTCAATCTGATCCCCGTCCTTCGTTGATCGCCTGCAGAACCATCATCGGCTTTGGTGCACCAAACAAGCAAGGCACATCTGCGACCCATGGGGCCCCTTTGGGGGATACAGAAATCGCTGCGGCACGCAAAGTTCTTGGCTGGCCATATCCGGCATTTGAAGTGCCTGACAGCGTTTACGCCGACTGGCATGCAGCCGCCGCGCGCGGTGCTGCTGCGCGTGCTGCGTGGGACAAACGCCTGAACGCTTCGGCAAAAGCCGCTGAATTCACTGCCGCCCTTGACGGGTCTGACCGCGCAGCACTTGCTGATGCGATGGCTGCCTATAAAACCCGCCTTCTGTCAGATGCGCCCAAGGTTGCCACCCGCAAGGCGTCACAAATGGCGCTTGAAGTGGTGAACGGGGCAATTGCCAGCATGACGGGCGGCTCGGCTGATCTGACCGGATCAAACCTGACATTTACCAAAGGCATGTCGATGGTTTCCAAGGACAATTACGCCGGGAACTATATCAATTACGGGGTTCGCGAGTTTGAAATGGCCGCGGCAATGAACGGTATCATGCTGCACGGTGGCCTGCGCCCTTACGGCGGAACATTTCTGGTGTTTGCCGACTACTGCCGCCCGGCGATCCGCCTGTCGGCCTTGATGCAGCAGCCGGTGACTTACGTGATGACCCATGACAGCATCGGCCTTGGCGAGGATGGCCCGACCCATCAACCGGTTGAACATGTGGCCAGTTTGCGCGCCATGCCGAACGTCAACGTAATCCGCCCGGCTGACGTGATTGAAACCGCCGAGGCGTGGGAAATCGCTGTGGCCAGCGACACCACCCCAACCGTTCTTTGCCTGTCGCGCCAGGGTCTGCCGATGGTGCGTGATGATATCAGCACCAACAAAACGGCGCTGGGGGCGTATGTTTTGCATGATTGCGACGGTGCGCGTGATGTCACCTTGATTGCCACCGGCTCCGAGGTTGAAATTGCCTGGAAGGCCGCCGCCGCACTGGCTGCACAGAATATCAAAGCTGTGGTTGTCTCAGCGCCTTGCCTGGAACTATTCGCCGCGCAATCCGCCGCCTATCGCGCCTCGGTTTTGGGCACCGCCCCGCGCGTGGTTGTTGAGGCTGGCGTTGAGCAGGGCTGGGGCAAAATCATCGGCGACAACGGAGCCTTTGTCGGCATGTCAAGTTTTGGCGCGTCGGCACCTGCTGACGAACTCTACGCACATTTCGGCATTACAGCCGAGGCCGTCGCGACGGCGGCCAAAACTCTGTTGAAGAAATAAGGACGGCAAGAATGACATTGAAAGTAGCGATTAACGGATTTGGCCGCATTGGCCGAAGCGCGATGCGGATGATCGTGGAAAGCTATCAGGGCCGAATCGAAATTGTGGCACTTAACGCTTCGGGTGGCCCCGAGGCCAACGCGCATTTGTTGAAATATGACTCGGTGCATGGTCGGTTTTCAGGAACCGTTGCACCTGTCGGCGAGAACCTGATGGTCAACGGCCAAAGCGTGCGCCTGTCAGCCGAGCGCGATCCGGCACGGCTTGAGTGGGATGGTATTGATCTGGTGCTGGAATGCACCGGCGCGTTCAACAACAAAGACGCAGCGATGGCGCATATCAATCGCGGGGCCAAACGGGTTCTGTGTTCGGCCCCTGCGAAAGGTGCCGATAAAACAGTGGTTTACGGCGTTAACCATAAGGTCATCACCAACAAGGACCGGATCATTTCAGCGGCCTCCTGTACGACGAATTGTCTGGCTCCGGTTGCGATGGTTCTGCACAACGCCATTGGCATCGACAAAGGGTTTATGTCGACGATCCATTCCTATACCGGCGATCAGCCAACACTGGATCGCCGGCACAAAGACCCGTATCGCGGTCGCGCCGCAGCGATGTCGATCATCCCGACAACCACCGGTGCTGCCAAAGCCGTGGGTCTGGTGCTGCCGGAACTGCTGGGTAAACTTGACGGTGGCGCGATTCGGGTGCCGACCCCAAATGTATCGGTGGTTGACCTCAACTTTAACCCGGTGCGCAAAACCTCGGTCGAGGAAATCAACAACCTGATGCAAGAGGCCGCAAATGGCGCGCTGATGGGTGTTCTGGCCTATGACGAGGAAGAAACCGTTTCCATCGATTACAACCACACAGACACAGCGTCGAACTTTGCTGGCCTGCAAACCCGGGTCATGGGCGGCGATCTGGCGCGTGTGTTCAGTTGGTATGACAACGAATGGGGCTTCACCAACCAGATGCTGAAAACCGCGCTGGTCATCGGAGAAACGCTGTAATGACCATCACCTCGATCAAGAGCATTGACGTTAAGGGGCGCATCCTTGTGGTGCGCGCCGACCTCAATGCGCCTTGCAAAGACGGGGTGGTGACCGATGCCACAAGGATCGAACGGTTTGCGACTGGCCTTAAGCCCTTACTGGCGGCGGGTGCGCGGGCGGTTGTTTTGTCACATTTTGGCCGGCCAAAAGGTAAGGTTGTGCCTGAAATGTCTTTGGCGCCAATCACGCTGGCACTGGCTGCCGCTTTGGGTCAGGACGTTGGTTTTGTTGATGAATGCATCGGTGCAAAGGCCCAAGCGGCGGCTGCCGGGTTGAAAAACGGTCAAGCGATCCTGCTGGAGAACCTGCGATTTCACCCGGAAGAAGAACTGAACGATCCGGCTTTTGCTGCCAAGCTTGCACACCTCGGCGACATCTACGTCAACGACGCGTTTTCCTGTGCACACCGGGCACATGCCTCCACCGCGGCAATTGCAGCCCTTATGCCAGCTTATTCCGGGCCACTGATGGACGAAGAAGTCAACGCTCTGACGGCGGCGCTGGACTCCCCAAAGCATCCGGCGGTAGCGGTTGTCGGTGGGGCAAAAGTATCCAGCAAGATCGCGGTTCTGAAAAATCTGGTCAGCAAAGTCGATGCTGTGATTATCGGCGGCGGCATGGCCAACACGTTCTTTTTTGCGGACGGCCACAAGATCGGCAAGTCACTTTGCGAAGAAGATCAGGTTGAAACCGTCCGCGAAATCCAAGCGCTTGCCAAAGCCGCCAATTGCGAGTTGGTTCTGCCAAACGACATCGTTTATGCCTTCAAATTCGCCGAAAGCGCGCGCAGTTTTATCGTCGGTGTCGATGAATGCCCTGACGAGGGGATCATTCTGGATGCCGGCCCGAAATCGGTCGTCCGGTTCCGTTCAGTTCTGGCGCGCGCGCAGACTATTCTTTGGAACGGCCCGTTGGGGGCGTTTGAAATCCGGCCCTTTGATCAGGCAACACGGCAACTGGCGCTTGAAGCCGCCGAATTGACCCGCAGTGGGTTGGCAGTTTCGGTTGCAGGCGGCGGCGATACGGTCGCCGCATTGAACCTGGCTGGGGTGGCGGATGATTTCACGTATGTATCCAGCGCAGGCGGGGCTTTCCTTGAATGGCTGGAAGGTAAAGAATTGCCGGGTATTGCAGCACTAGACCGCGCGAACGCGGCATAAAAGGGATTAAAAGATGGCACTTATCACACTCAGACAATTGTTGGATCACGCGGCGGAAAACGATTACGGCGTACCGGCGTTTAACATCAACAACATGGAACAGGGTCTGGCGATCATGAAGGCGGCAGACACCTGCAATTCGCCCGTGATCATGCAGGCCAGTCGCGGGGCGCGGTCTTATGCGGGCGACATCATGCTGGCCTATGTGATCAAAGCTTTGAACGAGATGTATCCGCACATTCCGCTGTGTATGCATCAGGACCACGGCAATAACGAAGCGACCTGTTCTTCGGCGATCCGGTACGGTTTCACCTCGGTGATGATGGACGGCAGCCTAGAAGCCGACATGAAAACCGCAGCCTCCTATGACTATAACGTCGACATAACCCAGCGCGTCTCCCAAATGGCCCATTGGGTGGGTGCATCAGTCGAAGGCGAGCTTGGCATTCTGGGCAGTCTGGAAACCGGCGAGGCCGGTGAAGAAGATGGTTCAGGCGCAGAAGGCAAGTTTTCGATGGAAGATTTGCTGACCAATGCCGATCAGGCCGTTGATTTCGTGGCAAAAACCAAAGTTGACGCATTGGCGATTGCCTGTGGCACCAGCCACGGTGCTTATAAATTCAGCCGCAAACCCACGGGCGATATTCTGGCGATGAAACGGATTGAGGAAATCCACGCCAAGCTGCCCAACACCCATCTGGTTATGCATGGCTCGTCTTCCGTGCCGCAATATCTGCAAGACCTGATCAACGCCAATGGCGGCGAGATGCCACAAACCTATGGCGTCCCGATCGAGGAAATCGAACGCGGTATCAAATCGGGGGTGCGTAAGGTCAATATCGACACCGACAACCGTATGGCAATCACTGGCCAATTCCGCAAAATCGCCAAAGAGAATCCGACCGAATTTGACCCGCGCAAATTCATGATTCCAGCGATGCAGGAAATGCAAAAGCTTTGCCAAGACCGGTTTGAACGGTTTGGAACAGCAGGAAATGCCAGCAAGATCAAAGTGATACCGATGGATGAAATGGCTAAACGCTATGCCAGCGGTTCACTAGGATAAAAGAAAAGAACGGCGCACGCCCCTACCACAGATTGTGCGCCGCTCTCCCATTAACCAACCCAAGGAGGTACACCATGGACCAGTCAGACCGTTATGCGGATCTAAGCCTAAAAGAAGCCGATTTGATCGCGCAAGGCAATCACGTTCTAGTCGCTTATATTATGAAACCCAAGGCCGGATTTGGCGGATATCTGGAAACAGCCGCGCATTTTGCTGCCGAAAGCTCGACCGGCACCAATGTCAGTGTCTCGACCACCGATGATTTCACCCGTGGCGTAGACGCGCTGGTTTATGAAATCGACCCGGCGAAAGAGCTGATGAAAATCGCCTATCCGGTTGAATTGTTTGACCGAAACATCATTGATGGCCGCGCGATGATCTGTTCGTTCCTGACGCTGACGATTGGCAATAATCAGGGTATGGGCGACGTTGAATACGCCAAGATCCATGATTTCTACGTACCGCCAAATTTCTTGCGGCTGTTTGACGGACCATCAACCACGATCCGCGATCTGTGGCGTGTGCTGCGTCGCCCGGTTGTGAATGGCGGGTTCATTGTTGGCACGATTATCAAGCCGAAACTAGGTTTGCGCCCGCAGCCATTTGCCAATGCCTGTTATGATTTCTGGCTTGGTGGCGATTTCATCAAGAACGATGAACCGCAGGGCAATCAATTATTTGCGCCCTTGAAAGAAACCATTCCGTTGGTCGCTGATGCGATGAAACGGGCGCAAGATAAAACCGGCGAGGCCAAGTTGTTTTCCGCCAATATCACGGCTGACGATCACTATGAAATGCTGGCGCGCGGCGAGTTTATTCTGGAAACTTTCGGCGAAAATGCTGACCATGTGGCATTCCTGGTTGATGGCTATGTCACTGGTCCGGCTGCAATAACTACAGCGCGGCGCAGCTTTCCCAAGCAATACCTGCACTATCACCGGGCCGGCCACGGTGCGGTCACCTCGCCACAATCGATGCGCGGTTACACGGCCTTTGTTTTGTCGAAAATGGCCCGGATGCAGGGCGCCAGCGGCATCCATACCGGCACCATGAGTTACGGCAAAATGGAGGGCGAAGCCTCGGATAAACTGATGGCCTATATGATCATGGACGACAGTGCCGATGGTCCTTATTTCCATCAGGAATGGGAAGGTATGGGGCCAACGACGCCGATCATCTCGGGCGGGATGAACGCGCTTAGGATGCCTGGTTTCTTTGAGAACCTCGGGACTTCCAATCTGATCCTGACAGCAGGCGGTGGGGCGTTCGGCCATATCGACGGCGCAGCAGACGGCGCGAAATCCTTGCGTCAGGCCGAGCAGTGCTGGAAAGAACATGCCGACCCGATCGAGTTTGCCCGCGACCACAAAGAATTCGCCCGCGCCTTCGAAAGCTTTCCGGGGGATGCCGACAAGATATATCCCGGCTGGCGGCAGGCGTTGCGGATCAATTCAGCCGCTTAAAACAGCGGTACACAAGGCGTACACAACCTGTACACAACCTGTACATACAAATTCCGGGGCAGGCAGATAGTTTGCCCCGCATCATTCCAAAGGAAACCCGCATGTCTATCGACCGTTCCATCAAGATCGCACCCTCGATCCTGTCCGCAGATTTCGCGAATTTTGGGCAAGAGATTCAAGCCATCGAAGCGCAGGGGGCCGATTGGGTTCATGTGGACGTGATGGACGGGCATTTCGTGCCAAACCTGACTTTTGGACCGCAGGCTGTGAAGGCATTTCGCCCGCATGTGAAAACCTTCATGGATGTACACCTGATGATCGCACCGGTTGACCCCTATATCGAGGCCTATGCCGAAGCCGGATCTGACATGATCACCGCCCATGTCGAGGCGGGGCCGCATATCCACCGCACGGTTCAGGCGATCAAGGCACAGGGTGTCAAAGTAGGCGTCAGCCTGAACCCCGGGACACCGCTGGAAAGTATCGAACATGTTCTGGATATGGTTGACATGGTCCTGATCATGACGGTCAATCCGGGGTTTGGCGGGCAGAAATTCATCCATTCGCAAGTCGATAAAACCCGGCGTTTGCGCGCGATGATCGGGGATCGGCCAATTCACATTCAGATCGATGGGGGGGTGACACCGGAAACCGCACCTTTGGTTGTGGCCGCCGGGGCCGATGTTCTGGTTGCTGGCTCGGCTGTGTTCAAAGGCGGGTCGGTTGCCAATCCTTCGGTTTATGGGGCCAACATCCGTGCAATACGCGCAGCAGCCGAAGCAGCCCAGGTTAAGTAACTTGATCAAAGCGCTGATATTTGACGTTGACGGCACATTGGCCGAAACCGAAGACGCGCACCGCGCTGCGTTCAACGACACATTCCCGGCATTCGGTCTGAACTGGCACTGGTCGCGCGACCTTTACCGCGAATTGCTGAAAACCACCGGTGGCAAGGAACGCATGCACGCCTATGCGGTGCATCATCTTGGTATCGACCCAGCGGACATTCCAGTGATCGACATTCATAAACGCAAAACCGTCAGATACGGCGAACTGATCGCCGAGGGCACTGTTCCGTTGCGCCCCGGCATTGCATCGTTGATCAACGATGCCGATGCGCGTGGCGTTCGGCTTGCCGTCGCCACCACGACCAATGTACCGAATGTTGACGCGTTAATCCGCGCCACTATGGGGGTTCCGGCCCGTGATGTGTTTGAAGTGATCGCCGCTGGTGACATGGTTAAGGCCAAGAAACCAGCGCCCGATGTTTACGCGTTGGCATTGCATGGCCTTGATCTGCGCGGCAAGGATTGTCTGGCATTGGAAGACAGCCGCAACGGGTTACTGTCAGCACAGGCCGCTGGCATTTCCTGCGTGGTCTGCCCCAGCGCCTATACGGATTGCGACGATTTTACCGGTGCGGTTGCGGTGGTGCAAAGTTTTGAAAACCTTGATACAATTACCAAGGCAAACATGCTGTTTGTTCCCGCCTGAGCACGAAAGGATATTTCATGGCCGCCATTCCCCCTGTGTGTGACTTTGGCTGGAAAGCCCCGGATTTCAACTTGCCCGGCACCGATGGCCGATCCTATGGATTGTCCGACATTCGCGGCGCAAACGGCATGCTGATAATGTTTATCTGCAACCACTGCCCCTATGTTCTTGCGGTGCTTGACCGGATCACCCGCGTTGCGCGGGATTTGCAGGCGCTGGGCATTGGAATTGCCGCGATCAGTGCCAATGACGTGCAGGCCTATCCCGCCGACAGTTTTGACAAAATGGCCGAACTGGCGCAACGACACAACTTTACATTCCCGTATCTTTATGACGAAAGCCAAGCGGTTGCCCGCGCGTATGACGCCGCCTGTACACCGGATTTCTTTGGCTTTAACGCAGAGGATGGTTTGCAATATCGCGGGCGGCTTGATGCCTCGACAAGTTCAGCCGGGCCAGTCGGTCTGCAGCGGGATTTGTTTCTGGCGATGCAATTGGTGGCTGAAACCAGCAACGGCCCGGCGGATCAAATCTCGTCAATGGGATGCTCGATAAAATGGAAAGACAGCGCGTGAAAGCAGTTATTTTCGATCTTGACGGGACACTGATTGACAGCGCGCCTGACATTCACGCGGCGGTTAACCGGATGCTGGCCGAACAAGGGTTGCCAGCCCTTGATCTGGCTAAGGTAATCGGTTTCATCGGCAACGGCCTGCCCAAATTGGTCGAGTTGGTGATGCAGGCAAGGGGCATTGATATGACGCGGCACGCAGACCTGACTGCGACGGTTCTGGCGTTTTACAGCGCGGCGTCTGCCGACCTGACGGTGCTTTATCCGAATGTTCGAACGACTTTGGAAACGCTGAAATCATACGGATACCGTTTGGCGGTCTGCACCAACAAGCCCGAAGCCGCGACGCATTTGATCCTGTCTGAATTTGGGCTTGCTGATTACTTTGACGTGGTTATCGGCGGCGATACCCTGCCACAACGCAAGCCGGACCCGACGCCTTTGCTGACCACGGTCGCGCGACTTAGCGCCAATCAAAGCCTTTACGTTGGCGACAGCGAAGTTGACGCCGAAACCGCCCGCGCCGCTGGAATATCGTTCGCCTTGTTCACCGAAGGGTATCGCAAAACCCCGATCAGCGACCTGCCGCATGATTTCGCATTCTCAGATTTCGCTGTGTTGTCGGAATATGCTGCGCTGAAACTGGCCTCGGACCCGGCGGCCTGATGCCCGGCATTCAGGCCGAAACTCCAAAAACCGCATGTGCGAATTTCGGATAGGGATCGGCCACTTCGCCTGCAATCTTTCCGCGCAGCAATCCCAGCCATTCGGCAGACGGCGCAGCGGTTTCAGGGATCACTTCGTCACGATCAAACTCAAAGCCGGTGTTATCAAGGATTTCTTCAAGGCTGTGACCGGGATGAATGCTGTTCAGCCGGAACCGCGCGCGGGTCTTGTCAAAGGCAAACAAACCAAGGCTGGTGATCAGCGCATAGGGGCCGCCCGGGCGATAAACCCCTTCGGCGCTGGTGCCGGGTGCCGAAATGAAATCGACTTTTTCGACCATGGTGCGGCGGGTATGTTCCTCGCGAAACAGGATCACCCGCGGCACAAGATAGTACAGCATCGCCGAGCCAAACGAGCCTGACCAACGCACTGTGTGCCTTGGATAATCACCGATGCCAACAAGGTTGATATTCGCCTGCCCGTCGATCTGCCCACCGCTGAGGAAGAACGCGCCGATCCGACCTTGGGCGGCGCGGTCAAACAACTCGCCTGCGCCATCGTTCAGGGTTTGCAGGTTCTTGCTGTTCAAAACTGTGACCTGCGTCTTGCCGCCCGACAAATGGCGTTGCAACAAAGCGGCTGATCCCGGGATTGGCGAGGAAACCCCAACCGCCACATGGCCAACCCCGTCCAACAGCCTGGCAATCGTGGTGATCAGCAATTCTTCGGGGCGATACCCCATTATTCAGCCGCCGCCCGTGTGTCACCCGCCAGCCAAGCCGCAAACCCCGGTTCGTCGGCGGCCATCGCTGCATATTGCGCCAATGCAACACTGTCAGCTTCATAATATCCGTTAAGGGCAAGCGGCGCAGCCCCACCTTCGGCGACAGCGATTGCACTGACATAAAGCGCCGGGATAACCGCAGGTGCGCGCAGCGGATCACCCATCAGATCGCCGTCGATGATTTGCTCGACGGTGACAAGGCAGCGCTTGGCTGCATGCGCCATCGTCATCAATTCGCGCGCCTTGCCGATCCAGACATTGCCGTGGCGATCCGCAAGTGGTGCATGAAACATCGCGACATCAGGCACGATTGCCGGCAGCAGCACGATCGGGTCGGCGGCGTCGCTCATCGGGTTGTCGATCACTTTGTAATCTGGCCGGTTCGCCAGCAGGTCTGAACCGATCAGCCCGCGCATCGGGAAAAAAGGCACACCCTTTTCGGCAGCCTGAAGGCCGGAAACCAGCGCGGGGCAAGTGGTATCCATCAACCGGATTTTGCCCGCCTTAACCGCCGCCACAAATCGCGGTGCCTGACCAAATTCATCAAGCGTGATCCCCGCACTTTCCACGACCGCCACGCACCCAGCCCCGATCAACATATCGGCCTGAATACCAGCGGTCGGAATGGCAACCAGATGCAGGTCCTTCACGCCACGCAAAATCAACGCCCGTGTCAAAGCCACGGCAGGTCCGCTGCGCGACACCGGAATGGCGACTTTCGCCCCATCCGGCACCATCGCGGCCAAGGCATCAAGGTCAAAATCCGGCATTTTTCGCCCCATCATAGTTTCAAAAATACTCGCGCCGCAGGCAATCGCCCCGCAGGGGCTCAAAGGCGTGGCCCGGAACGGGCCTCCGGTTACCGGTTTGCGCCGGGCACCCATAACACGTCGGCGCCGCCGTTGTCATTTGCCACGCGGGAAGCGACAAAAAACCAGTCGCTTAGCCGGTTCAGGTATTTCACTGCCGACGGATTGACCGCCTCGGTTTCGCCTAACGCGACCGCCAGACGTTCAGCCCGCCGCGATACTGTGCGGCACAAATGCAAATGCGCCGCCAGGGCTGACCCGCCCGGCAAAACAAAACTGCGCAACGGGGCCAATGCCGCGTTCATCGCGTCAATTTCAGCCTCAAGCCGGTCAACCTGTGTTTCGGCCAGTCGCAACGGCGGGTATTCGGCGGTTGCGTCTTTTTCCATTTCCGGTCGGCACAGATCGGCCCCCAGGTCAAACAAGTCATTCTGAATCATCGCCAAAAGCGCATCCATCTGCCCTTCGGCATATAACCGCGCCATCCCGACCGTCGCATTGGTTTCGTCAACGGTTCCATAAGCCGAGACCCGCGCCGAATGCTTGGCCACACGCGCACCATTGCCGAGCGCAGTATCACCTTTGTCGCCGGTGCGGGTATATATCCTGTTCAGAACAACCATGCTCAGCCGCCCCTGCTGCGAAGATACACGAACAACATGATCAGCAGCACCGCGATCGCTTGTGCCACGATACGGGCGCGCATGATCTTGTTGGCGTATTTGCGGTTAAACTCGCCACCACGGCTGAAGGTTCCGATGCCAAACATCAGGATCACCAGCACGATCAGTACGGCAGCAATTACCAGATAAAATAGTGGGTCCGAGGCCATTGCGGGCTCCTTTTTAAGTGCGGTCAGCCACCTGCCAAGATCATATCAATCAGCCGGGTTGGCAAGAGGCGGCGCATGAAATTCGCCAGATAGGTGTTCACGGTGACAAAGTAACGCGGGCGCGGGTTAACCGATTCCAGCGCTTGAATCAGCTTGGCGGTCACCGCGGAAGGCGGCAATTCGAACCGGTCCTTTTTCTGTGTTGCGTCGTTCAGGCGTTTCACCAGATTGTTGCGATAAAGCGGTTCAAGGGCCGCGTTTTCCCAATCAATCCAGCGGTCAAACTGCAATTTTGCATTGGCACGGAAGGCTGTGGTGATCGGACCGGGTTCGATCAGAACCACCTTGATACCGGTTCTGCGCAACTCCATCCGCAGCGTGTCACTCATCGCTTCGACGGCGTATTTAGTGGCGTTATAGGCCCCGCGCCACGGCATCGACACCATCCCCAGAACCGAGGAACAATTGACGATCCGCCCGTGCCCCTGGGCGCGCATCAAGGGAATCACCAGATTGGTAAGTTCATGCCAGCCAAAAACATTCGCCTCAAAAATCGCCCGCATTGCATCGGTGGGCACGTCTTCCATCGCGCCGGGAATCGCATAGGCGCCGTTGTTATAAAGGGCGTCCAACCCACCGCCAGTGCGCGCCTCAACCTCGGTCATCGCCGCATGGATGCTGTCGTTGTCTGCATAATCCAGCCGAAACGACTCCAGGCCTTCGCTGCGCAGGCGTTCGCAATCAGCCTCAGCACGGCAAGTCGCAAAAACCCGCCAACCGCGTTTGGCCAGGCTGTGGGCAGCATCATATCCGATGCCACTGGAACAGCCCGTGATGAGGATGGATTTCTGTGACATTCAAACCGCCGTGAATTTGGTTGCACAAGTCTTAGACCGGGTTAGAACCGGCATCAACTTGCGATATGGGCTGAATAGCGCTGGACCCGCGATTTCCAACATATTACACCCCATATATGGCCGATTTGCTTGATGACCCCAATATACCTGCCGATGATCCAAACAGCGGCGGTATTACTGTGTCTGAACCGCTGCGCCGGGCGCTGGGTGATCGGTATCTGCAATACGCCCTGTCCACGATCATGCACCGCGCCTTGCCGGATGCGCGTGACGGTTTAAAGCCGGTGCATCGGCGCATTCTTTATGCGATGCGCGAATTAAAGCTGGCCAGCAATGGTGGTTTCCGTAAATCGGCGAAAATTTCCGGCGATGTGATGGGCAACTATCACCCGCATGGCGATCAGGCAATTTACGATGCTTTGGCGCGTTTGGCGCAAGATTTCAACGTGCGCTATCCGCTGGTCGACGGGCAAGGGAATTTCGGCAATATCGACGGCGATAACCCGGCTGCGGCGCGGTACACCGAAGCGCGGATGACAGCTGCGGCTGAGGCTTTGATGGAAGGCCTGAACGAAAACGCGGTGGATTTTCGCGACAATTATGATGGCAGTTTGCAGGAACCCGTGGTGCTGCCAGCGTCCTTCCCGAACTTGCTGGCAAACGGATCAAGCGGCATCGCGGTCGGCATGGCCACCAATATTCCGCCGCACAATATCGGCGAGCTGTGTAATGCCGCCTTGCATCTGATCAAATCCCCGAATGCGCGTGACGAAACCCTGATGGAATATGTGCCAGGGCCGGATTTTCCCACAGGTGGGATTATTGTCGAACCCTCGGCAAACATCGCCGAGGCGTATCGTACCGGTCGCGGGTCGATCCGTTTGCGCGCCCGTTGGCAAGCCGAGGATTTGGGTAGGGGCATGTGGCAGATCGTGGTCACCGAAATCCCGTATCAGGTGCAGAAATCCAAACTGATCGAAAAGATCGCCGAGATTATTCAGCTGAAGAAAATCCCCATTCTGGCCGATGTACGCGACGAAAGCGCTGAAGACATCCGTTTGATTTTGGAACCCCGCGCCAAAACCGTTGACCCGGCTGTGCTGATGGAAACGCTGTTCCGCCAGTCCGATCTTGAGGTCCGGTTTTCGATGAACATGAACGTGCTGATCGACGGGCGCACGCCCAAGGTCTGCTCGATGAAGGAAGTGCTGCGGGCGTTTCTGGATCATCGTCGGGATGTGTTGCAACGGCGCTCGCAATTCCGGCTGGAAAAGATCGACCATCGGCTTGAGGTACTGGAAGGCCTGATCATCGCCTTCCTGAACCTTGACCGGGTGATCGACATCATCCGGTACGACGACGAGCCCAAGGCGGCCCTGATGCGTGAAGACTGGTCGCTTGACCATCGCCGGGCAGCATCCGAAAAGGACTATCAGCCCCCCCTGCCGGGCGAAGGCGAACTGAGCGATCTGCAGGCTGAGTCCATTCTGAATATGCGCCTGCGGTCTTTGCGGCGGCTGGAAGAAATGGAGCTGAACCGCGAACGCAACGCCCTGATGGAAGAACGTGCCGCGCTTGAGGATCTGCTGGACAGCGAAAGCCTGCAATGGGCCCGCATTGCCGAACAGTTGCGCGAGGTGCGCAAGCAGTTTGGCAAGGATTCGCCCAATGGCGCGCGGCGCAGCGAGCTGGCGGATGCCCCGTTGATCGAGGAAATGCCGATCGAGGCGATGATCGAAAAGGAGCCGATCACCGTGGTTTGCTCGTCGATGGGCTGGATCCGGGCGATGAAGGGGCATATGGCGCTGGACGCTGATCTGAAGTTCAAAGACGGCGACGAAGCGCGGTTTATGTTCCACGCGCAGACCACTGACAAAGTGATCCTGTTCGGTTCCAACGGGCGGTTTTATACCATCGCGGGGTCTGCCCTGCCGGGCGGGCGCGGTACGGGTGAACCTTTGCGGTTGATTGTGGACTTGCCAAACGAATCCAGCATCGTTGATTTGTTTCTGCACGAACCGGGACGCAAGCTGTTGGTCGGGTCAAGCGACGGCGACGGGTTTGTCGTGCCAGAGGTTGATGTTCTGGCCCAGACCCGCAGCGGCAGACAGGTGCTGAACGTCAAGGACAAAGTGGTCGCCAAGGTCTGTACACCGGTGGTGGGCGATCATGTGGCGGTGATCAGTCTGAACGCCAAGTTGCTGGTTTTTCCACTGTCTGAACTGCCGGAAATGACCCGTGGAAAAGGCGTCAGGCTGCAAAAATACAAATCGGCCAGATCCGCGCAGGGCACGCTTGATCTGGATGGCGGGCTTTCGGATATCGTGACCTTCAACTGGACGGATGGCCTGAGTTGGCAAATGGGTGGCGGTAAAACCAGAACCGAAACCGACATGACCGAATGGCTGGCCAAGCGCGCGGGTGCGGGTAAACGGCCACCACATGGGTTCCCCAAGAACAACCGGTTTAGTTAAGCATTCGAATAATGAGCACGCTTTAGTGCAAAAAGCTGGCCTTTTTGGCCGCACTCTTTATCGTGAGCGAACGAACCAAACTGAAGCGGCTTGATGACAATCCAAATTCTTGAAACTGATTACGCTGGAACCCGCCGCAGCCTGTTTTGGCTGGCTCTGAAAACCAGTGTCCTGACAGTTTTAACAGTTGGGTTTTACCGCTTTTGGGCGAAAACACGGGTGCGCCGGTTCTATTGGTCCGCAATCCGCCCCGGTGGCTTTCCGCTGGAATATACCGGCACTGGCGTTGAAAAGCTGATGGGGTTTCTGGTCGCGGTGGTGTTTCTGGCCTTTTATATCGGGGTCCTTAATCTGATCCTGATGTTCATCAGTTTTTCGCTGCTGAACGATAATTTCGCGGCCTACTTTACCTCGTTTATCGGCATCATTCCGATTTACTTTTACGCCCAGTACCGCGCCCGGCGCTATGTTCTGGCCCGCACCCGCTGGCGGGGATTGCGTTTTGGCATTGATGCGGGCGCCTGGGGATATTCGTGGCGGGCAATGCTGCATTGGCTGGCGACGATCCTGACGCTTGGATTCCTGTTGCCCCGTCAGATGTTTTGTCTGGAAAAATTCCGAATTGATCGCACGTGGTATGGCCGCGAACGGTTCACCCAAGAAGGCAACTGGCGGATGTTGCTGAAACCCGCCACGCATTATTATGTCGGTCTGGTTTTGACGCTTTTGGCGGGCATTGGCGGGTATTTCAACGAACTGATGTTCACGCTGTTCATCGTTAGCATACCGTGGCTGTTGATCGGTTGGGTGCATTTGCAGATCAACGGATTCAAAGTCATGGCGCAGCACAAACGGCTGGGCGAGTTCGTGACGTTCCGCGCCAATCCCAGCACGTGGCGGATGATCCAGATTTATCTGGTGGGCAGCCTGCTGATCTATTTACTGCTGATCGCCGTTGCGTCCGTGGCTATTGTTGTTTTGATTATGCTTGATCAAAATATTTTCAGTGACGGAAATTTCGAGGCGACATTTGGTGTTGGCAATGACGGCAATCAGCCTTTGATGTTCGCTGGCATCGCTTTCCTTTATTTCACGATGTTCATCTTTATTGGCGTGCTGGGGCAGCTATTTATCACGCTCCCCAGTATGCGCCATTATGCCGAGACTTTGTTTATCCGCGACAGTCATCATCTGGGTCAAATCCGCCAGCGCCCTAGGGACGAGTTCGCCGAGGCCGAGGGCTTTGCCGATGCTTTGGATATCGGGGCGGCGATATGAGCATGGAAACCGAAGCTATGGTTTTTGCCGATTACGTGGATGGTGAAACTGCGCGTGTGCGCCGGGTAAAAGTCTCGGTTCAACCGGCATCGCAGGGCTCTGTGGTGCGGATTGAACCAACCGAGGGGGCTTTGGTTGATTGGCCGATTGACGATGTGCGCCGCATTCCTGATCAAGCCGCAAAGGATGCGGTGGTTTATGGCCTGACGGGCGACCATCCGGCACGGCTGATTGTCAAAGATGCCCGTTTGAACGCGGAACTAAGCGCGGCTTGCCCGGATCTGAAACGGCGGCACAAAGACCCGAACCTGCTGAAGCGACTGATGATCCTGTCAATCGCTTCTGTGGCGTCGGTTGCTTTGATTGTGTTTGTGCTGGTGCCGATCATGGCCGACCAGCTGGCAACCATGTTGCCCGCCGAAGGTGAACAAGCCTTGGGGGATTCGAGCATTGAACAAATTCGTTTGGCGCTCGATAACAGTAAAGCAACCGGCCTTAAGGATTGTCGCAGTACCGATGGTCTGGCGGCGCTTGCGAAAATGCAGGCCCGCCTCAGCATCGGCGCCAACCTGCCTTATGACATTCGTCTGCATGTGCTGGACCATAAGATGATCAACGCATTTGCCCTGCCGGGCGGGCACATTGTGCTGTTCGAGGGTTTGCTGGACGATGCCAAAAACCCCTTAGAAGTCGCCGGCGTTCTGGGCCATGAAATGGGCCATGTGGAACATCGTGATCCGACGCGGTTGGCCTTGCGTTCCGCCGGTTCGGTTGGTGTGCTTGGACTGCTGCTGGGGGATTTCGCCGGTGGTGCGGCGGTTTTGTTCATAACCGAGAAACTTATTCAGGCACAATATTCCCAAGGTGCTGAAGCCGGTTCGGACACCTACGCATATGCATTGCTTGCGGCAGCCAAGTTGCCGACCGTTCCAATGGCGGATTTCTTTGACCGGTTGCATAAGAAATACGGCGAGGAAAAGGGGTTGATGTCTCATCTGGCAAGTCACCCGGACAGCCTTGGACGATCAGAAGCCGCCCGTGCAGCCAATACCGTTGAAGGGGATTTCGTTCCGATTTTGACGGCTGATGAATGGGCCAGCCTGCAGGCGATATGCGATTAACAAGCAGCGGCGGTGGCATTCCGCTGTTGTGATTGCAAGGCAGTTGCGCCTTGTCCGCCGCTCGGATAAACCTCGTCGGCGAAAAGATTTTAACGTAGGGGCTAGCCACATGACGTTTTCGAAGATCTGGATCAAAGGCGTATTGTTCGCTGCAATTTCGGTTTTGTTGATGGCGTGTGCCGCCGATCCGAACCTTGGAGCCGGACCGCAGGCCGTGAAACCGATTGGCGATTTCAAGCTTGGGCATTTGGTGGTCTTTGCGGATAACGTGAAGAAAGGCCCGATGTCACGTGACGCCACGCCAGAACAATTGAAAACTGCGCTGGAGGCTGAAATGCGCAGTCGGTTTGGTGGCCTGACGGGCAAAAAATATTTCAATATCGGTGTGGCCGTTGATGTCTATGCTTTGGCGCGGGCCGGAATTCCATTGGTCCTTACGCCCAGTTCCGCATTGGCAGTGACGGTCAATATCTGGGACGACAGCAAAAACCAGATCATCATTGAAGAAGACAAGCAATTCTCTACATTGGAAAAGCTTTCGGCGAACTTACTAATCGGGTCCGGCCTGACAATGACCGCCGAAGAACAGTTGCAGGAACTGGTTGTCCGCACGGTTGACAAGATCGAGGCATATATGCGCGAAAACGAGGCGCTTTTCATCGCAGAATAAGCGTGCAACTGGTGCTTGATTTTCCTCGTGTTCCTGATTAATTAGCGCCCGTTGACAATCGGGCCCGGTAACTGGCCCCAATAGATGAGGGCCCTTACCATGGCAAAAGCAAAGTTTGAACGTAACAAGCCGCATTGCAACATCGGCACGATCGGTCACGTTGACCATGGCAAGACGACGCTGACGGCGGCGATCACCAAGTATTTTGGTGAGTTCAAGTCTTATGACCAGATCGATGCGGCCCCGGAAGAAAAGGCGCGCGGGATCACGATCTCGACGGCGCATGTGGAATACGAAACCCCGGCGCGTCACTATGCCCACGTTGATTGCCCCGGCCACGCCGATTATGTGAAGAACATGATCACCGGTGCGGCGCAGATGGATGGTGCCATTCTTGTGGTGAACGCGGCCGACGGCCCGATGCCCCAAACCCGCGAGCACATCCTGCTGGGTCGGCAAGTCGGCATCCCTTACATGGTCGTTTACCTGAACAAGGTTGACCAGGTGGATGACGCCGAACTGCTGGAACTGGTGGAAATGGAAATCCGCGAATTGCTGTCGGATTACGGCTATCCTGGCGACGATATCCCGATCGTCACCGGTTCGGCTCTGGCCGCCCTTGAAGGTCGCGATCCGGAAATCGGTGAGAACTCGATCCGGGCGCTGATGGAAGCGGTCGACAGCTATATTCCGCAGCCTGCGCGTGCGATTGACCAGCCGTTCCTGATGCCTGTTGAAGATGTTTTCTCGATCTCGGGTCGCGGCACGGTTGCCACTGGCCGGATCGAGCGTGGCATCATCAAAGTAGGTGAGGAAATGGAAATCGTCGGCATCCACGACAACAAGAAAACCGTTTGTACCGGCGTTGAAATGTTCCGCAAGTTGCTGGATCAGGGCGAAGCTGGCGATAACGTTGGCCTGCTGCTGCGCGGTGTTGACCGTGAAGGTGTCGAGCGCGGTCAGGTTCTGTGCAAGCCCGGTTCGGTGAAGCCACATACCGAGTTTGAAGCCGAGGTCTATATTCTGACCAAGGAAGAGGGCGGTCGTCACACCCCGTTCTTCAAGAACTACCGCCCACAGTTTTACTTCCGCACCACGGATGTAACGGGCACGGTAAACCTGCCGGAAGGTACTGAAATGGTGATGCCGGGCGACAACCTGAAGTTCAACGTCGAACTGATCGCCCCGATCGCGATGGAAGAAAAACTGCGCTTCGCCATCCGCGAAGGCGGCCGCACCGTCGGCTCAGGCGTCGTCTCCAAGATCATCAAGTGATCTGACGGCCCGATAAGAAACGAAACGCCGCGATCAATGCGGCGTTTTTCTTTTTATATCAGTTATTTGGTTGTTCAAGCAGTGCTTTCAAATCCCTCAGATTTTGGTGCATGATAGACTGATAATATGGCACAACCAAATCCGGCGGCACATTGACCAATACAACGTCTTTGACGATGCGGGGATCGGCAAGGACCGAGTAGACAAGTCTGGTCCGGTTGCCGGACAATGGCTCAAAGGTGCGTTTCCCAACGAACTGTCTGTCAGATCCCGACGCGGCAACGGCAACAATACGATAGGGTGGTTTGAATTGCGATACGACCGCCCGGGTAACATAGGTGCGCTGAAAACCCAGTGTGGCAAATTCCGTCATTGCTGATCCGACCTGAACAGGTCCTTCATACACAAACCTCTGCACCTCATGGCGCCACAATGGTTCGTTGGCCGGATTCGTAGCGAACGCAAAGACCGTGTCGATATCGCTCGAAATTTCAATTGATGCCTGAAATTCCAGCATTGCCCTGACGGGCTGATTTTCGGGTAAGGTACATTGCACCAAAACGAATATGCAAAGCAGAGCGCCTGAGACCGGCGCGAGACGTGCCAATATGTTGCGCCTTTGCTGAGCACGGCACGTCAGGGTTATGCGTGAATGGGCCATGCGCGTCTTTCCGGGTGCTGGTGTATGCAGGAAACAACCGCGCGGAACACGCGCCTATGTTGGTTTTGGTGAAATTCGTATTGCCGATGCCAGTTATGACATGGTTTGCAGAGCTTCCGTAAGGTGCGGCAATAGCACCGGTACATGTGCCGCCGGAGTTCAAGGATGCTTACGCGCTTCGGTCCATTTTCACCTTGTTCGGCGCGCGCGCGGAAAAGTACGATACTTTCCTACTGTGTGAGGGTCAGCTTTTAATGTTGCCGCCTGCCAGCAACCTGCGTCATATAAAGGCCATGACCCATTTCATGCATTTTGCTGTCGCTTTGAACGGCGACAAAGCCGGACAGAACCTGCAAGGCGAAGATATCGCCCGGCTGGTAACGGCCCCCGATCTGGCTTGGGTACATATGCGCGCGGATGCCAAGGGGACCCGCGACTGGATCGAGACGAACCTCAGCTATCTGGACCGCCCGGCGATTGACGCGTTGCTGGCGGATGAAACCCGCCCTCGGGTCAGTCAGATCAGCAAAGGCGTTTTGATCATCCTGCGCGGCGTTAATCACAACGAAGGTGCCGACCCAGAAGACATGGTTTCAATCCGCCTGTGGATCGATGAAAACCGTATCATTTCAGTTGCGCGGCGCGGTCTGACCTCGGTCGGGGAAATCCGTCAGCGCATCCTTGACGGGAGCGGCCCGGATACGGCCGGTGCGTTCATTTATAGTCTGATCAACCAACTGAACAAAGGGATTGAAACCTTTCGTTTCAAACTGGATGAGGCCACCGATATTCTTGAACAACAGGTAATCGAGGTGCCGGATCAGGATCAGCGCCGCCCGATCATGGAACGACGTCTGGAAACCATCATTTTCCGCCGTTACATTACGCCTCAGCGCGACGAGGTTGCGCATCTGTTTCACACAGCGCTTGATTGGCTGACGCCGCCTGATTTGCGCCATCTGACCGAAAGCCACAATACCCTGATCCGCGTGGTTGAAGATCTGGATACGATCCGCGAGCGGCTGCAAATCCTTAAGGATGAACTGAGCTCGATCATGGGCGACCGGCTGAACAAGAACATGTACATCCTGTCAGTTTTCACGGCGCTTTTTCTGCCTTTGGGATTTCTGACTGGTTTGTTCGGGGTCAATCTGGGCGGTTTGCCGGGGCTGGAATACACTGATGCCTTTTGGATTTTCAGCGCAATCCTTGTTTTGGTGGTGTTGTTGCAGGTCGTCCTGTTTCGCATTCTGCGCTGGTTTTAATTGCCCCGCGGCAAATCCAAATCACGCCTATATTCTTTGGCTGAACTACAGAAGAAAGATTTGGAATACGCCGCGTATCCTGTGCAATACGGTTTGTCCGTTGGAACTTTTATTGAAATTAATCGTCTAATTAGGCCGCTCTTGGGTAAGTAGGTACTACTGTACCGTTCCCCTGTCGATCACTTCGGCTTTGTCATTTATCGTGACATCATAGCCGCCTCCGCTTGCTTTGAACAAGACGCCGACATCGCGACCAACCCATCCGTCTTCGCCTCTGGACGTTGGGTCAAACGGGTCACGAATGCCCTCGGGTTTGTACACATTTCGCGGATCAATCATGTAGTTTTCCACTTTTCGATTCGCGCCCTCTTCGCCCAGCTTTTCAGGTTTGACAATCACCGGACTGGTCAGCCCTCCATAGCGAATGGAAATCTTGTTACGCTCGGACATTGGTTTGTCGCCCGGCACCCTTGGCGAGGTCAGAAAGTTCATCGGATCGAGCGTTCCATCAATCAGCGCGACAATTTCGCGCAATTGTTTCTCGTTATCCGGGTAGATTGTCAGCCTGAGTTTCGTGCGCATTCATTGCTTTACGCATGAAATCCCGTGACTTAATGTATTTGTGCGGGACTTTTTTGGCTTGTAGATCCTCAAGTAGGCCCCGATATGCCGGGCTCAATTCATAATCTGACGGCGCGGAGACATGGATTTTCCATCCTTGCTGGTTCCCTGGATTGAGGAAGTCCATGAACACCCGATCAACGTGATAAAGTTGTGGATTAGGGACAACGAAATCACCCGATTTCGGTGCGGGAGGTACAAAGGCGTTGGCCCGGCGGCGCGTTGGAATTTCGGGCGCCAACATCTCTTCTAAACTCGGCCCGTCGACGGCCTGTCTGAGCGGCGAAGGGTCCCTAGGAGGCGAGCCAACATGTACCTGCGCGGATACCCAGCCTGTTTTTTTAGGTGTTCTACACATCAGACATTTCCCTTCGAGATTGCAGGAAACTTTCGGCAGGCAGGACATTGCGGTCCTATTATACCGGTTTTATCTTGCGCGACGATTCCCGCTTACGTTGCAAAATGACCGTAATGCCAGGCGGTCACGGCGTCGAGTCATATGATCTTGTGGCGGCAATGCCAGCCCTGATAGAGTTTTGCGCGACTGGCCTGAGCCAAAGCAATGATGGCGCGCGCTGTCGATGTGGGATGCTTGCAGCAGGATATAGATGATCTGCTTATCTATCTGAAAGACAACAACAATGCGATGCTGGTGCTTTGACTGCTTTTGGTGCTACTCACGCAAAATATTTTTAGCAGTTCAAATGGCGCTGACACCACAAGTTCCAACTGGCGTATGCGGAAATCCGCCTGAATCGACTGATCCGGCTGACCGGGTTTGCGGCATTAGGTTATGTTCGTGTAGACCGACGTTGAAAACGGGCGCGTAACAGGCAGGCCATGCAGATAGATCAAACCATTCTCGTCACCGGTGCGTCGGGATTTATTGCCAAACATATCGTACTGCAATTGCTTGATGCCGGGTATCGCGTGCGTGGTTCCGTGCGCAACGCCACGCGCGCCGATCAGGTTCGTGCCGCCATGCAGGTCCATTTGGTGGACCCTAATAATTTGGAGAACCGGCTGAGTTTTGCCGCGCTTGATTTGACGACCGACAGCGGTTGGGGGCTGGCTATGGAGGGCGTTGACGCGGTTTTGCACACGGCTTCGCCTTTTCCAATGGCACAACCGGATGATCAGCAGGTGCTGATCCGCCCGGCAGTTGACGGCACATTGCGCGCATTGCGGGCTGCTGCTGCGGCCGGCGTAAACCGCGTGGTTCTGACATCTTCCGTGGCTGCAATCAATTATGGCAATCCCCTGCCAGAAATCTCTGTTGTGACCGAAGATGACTGGACTGATCCGGCCAGCCCCTATGCCTCGGCCTATGCAAGATCAAAAACGCTCGCGGAACGTGCGGCTTGGGAGTTTGTTGCGAAAAACTCCAGCATGCAGTTGACGACGATTAACCCGTCCTTTGTCGTTGGCCCGCCGCTGGACGGGCATTTTGGCACCTCGCTGGCAGTAATGCGGCGGGCATTGCGTGGCAAGGACCCGATGGTGCCGCAACTGATGTTTGATTTTGTCGATGTCCGCGATATTGCCGCCATGCATGTCGCTGCGCTGAGCAACCCTGCGACAATCGGCGAGCGCATTATCGGCAGTTCCGGGTCGATGTGGTTTGTCGATTTTGCGAAGGTGCTAAAAGCTGCCTATCCGGCACGGCGCATTCCCACACTTCAGGCCCCGAATTTACTGATCCGGGTGCTGGCGCGGTTTGATAAGCCGTTGCAAAGTATTGTGCCGATGCTTGGTAAAAACATAACGGCCGACAATTCCAAGGCGCGCGCGATTTTGGGGATGGAATTCATTCCGGTCGAACAAGCCATCACCGATGCAGCGCGCTATCTGGTTGAAAACGGCTATGCCTGAAGCTGACGAAATTTCCGGATTGCGGGGCTTGCCAATCGGTGGCAGCAAGCACTTCGCGCTTGCCAAGGCCTTCTTGGTTTCGTATGTCACCGCCTGTACCGGCCATAGGGGTTTAGCTCAGTTGGTAGAGCGACGGTCTCCAAAACCGTAGGTCGTGGGTTCGAGCCCCCCAACCCCTGCCAGTACTTTCTGGACCTTTCCCGGAAATTCTTCATTGCTTTGGGTGTGTTTCACCCCGGCGTTTACGCAGGCGGCTGCATTTTGGCTGCGGTACAATTCGCGTTGCCGGCCAAACTGGTGCGCAAACATTCGTCAGGCGATATCTGGACATGAACCGGGCTTATTCTTAGGGTCTGTCGGATGACCGGAGCGCGAGACGAAAATGGGTGTTGCAACGGCTTTCAACCGCGCGGGGGGGCTTTAGCCGCAGAAGCTGGCTTTATTGGCACGCCGCACAATCTGCTTGTTGCTGATGATGCTGTTCGTATTCCGGGTGGGAAGGCCTTCGTTGGCACGCAACTCCCCGGCATTCCGGATGATGGCGAAGATCCGGTTCGTGTCGTCAATATGAAACCATTCCGAATGGCAGCGACGACCGTAACGAACCGCCAATTCCGTGCCTTTATCGACGCCACAGGATACCTAACCGAGGCCGAGCGGTTCGGTTGGTCTTTTGTTTTTTGGGCGCAGGTGCTGGAACATATCGGCCCGACGCAGGGTGTGGTCGATGTTGAATGGTGGCGCCGTGTTGATGGTGCGAACTGGCGCGATATAAACGGCCCGAACACAGAAGACGCGTCGTGGTTTCCGGATCATCCGGTGGTTCAGGTTTCATGGAATGATGCCCAAGCCTATGCAAAATGGGTTGGCGGGCGTCTGCCGACCGAGGCGGAATGGGAACATGCGGCACGCGGCGGACTTGGCGAGGTTAAGTTCCCCTGGGGTGATCGCGAGCCTGACGATACCGCGTATCTGCCCTGTAACATCTGGCAGGGGCAGTTTCCGAAAGCAAACACTGCGGTTGACGGATTCGCGACCACCGCACCTGCCAAATGGTACGAGCCGAACGGATATGGGCTTTATAACGTTGTGGGAAATATCTGGGAATGGACGGCTGATCCTTACAGGATTAAGTCCCTCAAGAAACACGTGCGCAGGCGGTTGGACACGATGAAGGGGTATAAGCTCAGCAAAGGGGGGTCCTTTTTGTGCCACCGGTCATATTGCTATCGCTATCGGATCGCAGCGCGTTCGGGAACGTCACCTGACAGTACAACGACCCATCAAGGTTTTCGCATGGTTTGGCCCGACGAAGGGTGAAATTGCGCGCGGTTCAGTTCAAAAAGAAGGATACACGAATGTCAGACAAAACGATCCTGATCGTCGGAACTTATGACACCAAAAATGACGAGCTGGAATATATGGCGGAACGCGTGGTCGCGATGGGTGGCGGCGTTCTGACGATGGATATTTCCGTTTTGGGCGATCCGGAAAAGCCGACTGATATTTCAAAGCACGACGTGGCACGGGCGGCTGGCAGCTCGATCCAAGCCGCCATCGAGGGTGGCGACGAAAACACCGCCATGCAAATCATGGCGGATGGGGCCAGCCGGTTGGCCAAAAACCTGCATGACGAGGGCAGGTTTGATGGTGTGGTGATTTTGGGCGGCACGATGGGCACAGATGTTGCGTTGGATGTGTGTCAGGCTTTGCCGTTGGGTGTGCCGAAATACGTCGTTTCGACGGTCAGCTTTTCACCAATCATCCCGTCATCCCGGTTGTCGGCTGACATTCAGATGATCCTTTGGGCAGGTGGGCTTTTCGGGCTGAACTCGGTCTGTAAAGCATCCCTCAGCCAAGCCGCGGGTGCGGTTCTGGGGGCTGCACGTGCGGTGGAAGCGCCCACTGGTGCCAAACCTGTGGTGGGGATGACCTCGTTGGGTTCGTCGTGCCTGAGGTACATGAAATCCTTGAAACCCGCCTTGGAAGCGCGCGGTTTTGAAGTGGCCATTTTCCACGCAACCGGCATGGGTGGTATGGCATATGAAAGCATTGCGCGCGACGGTGGCTTTGCCTGTGTGATGGATTTCGCCCTGCCCGAGCTTGGGAACCTGATGGCGGGGTCGGTGATAAACTCGGGCGAAGACCGTATGCTGAACGCCGGGGTAGCGGGTATTCCGCAAATTATTGCACCCGGCTGCCTTGATCTGATCGACTTTGCGGGCTGGCAGGAAATTCCGGAGCAATACAAAGATCGCCCGTTTCACGAGCATAACCGGCTGATCAAATCATCTGCCCTGAACGCCGATGAACGGCGCGAGACTGCGCGTGAAATGGCCAAGCGGATAAGGGCCTCGACCACGCCGGCGCATGTCATTCTGACGACCCAGGGGATCGAAGAATGGGATCGGCCGGGCGAACCTGCCCATGATCCGGAGGCGCTGGCCGAGTTTTGCGACGAGATGCGCAAAGTGATGACCCCGCCGATCCATTTCACCGAGCTTGACTGCCACATCAACGATCAGGCGTTCACTGATAAAGCGCTGGAAATATTTGACGCTTGGGTGGCGGACGGCACGATCAAAACGGCGGTATGACCTTTGCAGTTGTGACCCCGAAAACCGGGTCGCAGCCCATACGATAAGCCGCTCCCGAAAATCAGCCATTGAGTTGCACATGCCGTTTCGTTTGGAATTGAATCGCACAAGACGTCCGAATATTGCGCCATTAGAAGCGACCGGGATCTGGGCATTAGCACCATCAAAATCGAAAGCAACGGCACTTACTTTGTCGAGCAAGGCGATACTGCGTCGATTCAAGTCTCTGGCGGTGGCTTTGTCACGATTAAGGCACATCCCGGCGATCCTGTGGACAAAATCACGATCGATTTCAAGAACGCGGACACCGAAGTTTGCTATTATCACATTCTGTTTGATCGTCATCAGATTGTGTTTTCAAACGGGACACCCAGCGAAAGCCCGCATACCGGCGAAATGGTGAAGTCAGCACTTGACCAGTCTGCTTTGGATGAAGTTTTGGCCCTGTTCCCGGCGCTTGCCGATCGCCAGTCAGTCGGCAATTTGGCCGCCCTGCCGGTCCTGAAAGCTTACGAGGCGCGCGCGATTCTGGAACATTTTGCGGTATCCGCCTGAACGAATTCAGGCTGCTCGCCGGCGCGGCGTTTACGTCGCTGGTCGTTCAGTACTAAAAGCATAAACCAGACATCCGGCCAGCAAGAACAGGGCGAATACCAAAAACAGATCACTGTAAAAGGCGGGCGTTGCGGCATATTCAGGTGTGCCAGTTTTGGCCATAGCACTTGTGGCCAGTTGCGTCAGACCGACCCCGCCAATGCCAAACAAGTTCAACAAGGTTATGCCACGGCCAGTCAGATGTTTCGGCAAAAACAGCTGCCCATGCGCGATAATCACCGCATAGGTTGCGCCAAAAAACCCAATACCGGTGAACAGTACTGCCGATAACATCCACGATGTATCCGGCAGCGCCCACAGGATCAGACACAGCCCAGCGCCGATCAGATTTGTGGTCAGGATCACTTTTTTCTTTGATCCGACCCAACGCTCCAGCGGCCCATACGCAAAATTACCGGCAGCCATTGCGCTGGCCATGACCAAGGTGACATTGCCAATACCCGCGCTGTCCATTGCGAAAACATCCACCAGATAAGGCCCGGCCCAAAGCCCACGAATGCCCGATGCGGCCGCATAATTGACCAGCATCATCGGGAATATGAACAACAGGTTCCGGTCCTTAAAAAGACTGAATACCGAACCCTGCGCCGCAGCCTCGTCGTCGGTTCGTGGCGGGTCACGTAACACTGCCAACAACGCCGCAGCGATCAGCAAAGCGGCGGCCGCCAAACCCCACATGGTTGCGCGCCAGCCAAAGGCAGCCACGGCCCAAGCCAAAGGCGCTGAACCTGCCAGATTTCCAGCCGAGCCAAAGCCGATCATCGCACCGCCAAGGGTCGCAAACATCGCGTGCGGGTACATCCGGGCAAAAATATAATAAGACGCCATCAGAATTGGTGCGCCGCCCACGCCAAAAAGCGCCATTGCCACAGTGATCATAACGGGCGTCTGCGCCATGGCAAAAACCACCGCCCCGCCCCCGCCGCCAACTGCCAGCATCAACGCTGATGTTACGCGTGGGCCGAACCGGTCAAGCGCCCAGCCAACCGGAATTTGCATCGCGGCAAAGGTCAGAAACCAAATACCGGACGCAAAGGATAAATCAGCCGTGGTTGCATTCAGATCGGCACTGAGAACAGGTGTCAGGACCGCCAGAAACGAGCGGTAAAACTGGCTGAGGAAATAGCCAAAGACCAAGAATAAAATGCCGAGCTTCACCGGATGCCCCTGTTTTGGAAACGCCCCACGGATAGACGTGTCAGCATCGTAAGGGCAAGCGTAATTCCGCGGTCAGGGGCTTTTGCGCGTCAGATTACCGGGCGCTTATCGGTACTGCCAAACCAACCACCAAGTGCAGTTTCATAGGCCAGCGCGGCCTGAAACACATCCTCGTCGCAATATGTGCGCCCGACGATCTGTATGCCCGTCGGCACGCCATTTGCGGCATGACCAGAAGGGACTGTCAGCACCGGACAGCGGCTCATTGTGTTGAACGGCGTGGTCATCACCCAGCCAAGGGCGGAGTTGACCTCTTTGCCATTGATCATCACCTTTTGGGTGGTCTGATCAAAATCCGCAGGGACCGCTGGCAAGCCCGTGGTCGGGCAGATCAATACGTTGTAATCTTCAAGGATCGGGCCAAGGGTGTTGTACATCTCACCGGCAACCTCAAGCGAGCCAACGAAATCTTGCGCGGTCGATTGCATGGCCTCTTCGCAAAGGTGACGGCAATAGGTTGTCATCTTATCGCCGTGTTCCGCCAATAACGTCGACAGATAACCACCGAACAGGTGGTTTAGATACGTCATGGCGGCGTCCAAAATCTTGGGGCTCCAGCCAAGATCAACCTCGTGAACCGTGGCACCAAGATCGCGGAACACCTGCAAGGCGGCCTCGGTATTTCGGCGAACCTCCGGGTCGACTTCAAACGCGCATAGATCGGGCGAATAGGCAATCTTCCAGCCTTTGATCGACGCATATTCTGTTGGCAGGACCAGTTTGGGGCGCAACGATGCAATGTCGGTTGGTGACGGGCCGCACATCACATTTTGCATGCGGATCGCGTCTTTTACCGTCCGCGCCAAGGGGCCGGTATGGCAATAGAAATCAAGGTTGAACGGCGGGTCATCCGTGTTGCGCCCATATGGCGGCTTGTAGCCCACCAATCCGCAGGTCGAGGCCGGGATGCGGATCGAACCGCCAATATCGGACCCGGTACATATCGTCGAGGTTCCCGCTGCCAATGAGGCCGCAGAACCACCACTTGACCCGCCGGGCGTGAATTCCGGGTTCCACGGATTGCGGGTAACCCCCCACAGGCGCGACCAGGTGACGCCCGCGCAGGAAAACTCGGGGGTGGCCGTGCGCGCGTGCACAATCCCGCCAGCCGCCAGAATGCGCTGATTGTTGACCGAGGTGGTTTCGGCCACAAAATCCTTCATGATCAACGACCCGTTCGACGTCTGTTTGCCTGCAATATAGCTTTCGTCTTTGATACCAATTGGCAGACCGTCAAGCGGGCCGATTTCAGCGCCCTTGGCATAACGCGCCTCTGCGGCTTTCGCGAGGTCCATCGCTTCGTCGTAATAGGTGTAGGTGAACGGTTTCAGATTGTCCTGAACCTTTTCGGCCTGCGTAATTACTGCCTGCATCAATTCAACCGGCGACAGTTTTTTCGCCTTAAAGGCAGCGATTGCGTCATCCGCTGAGGTATAACAAAGGTCTGATGTTTCCATCGTCGGTTCCCTTTAAGACTTGCCCAAAGCCGCCGCGATTGCGTGAAGCCCGCGCAGGGTATTTGATTTGAACTCGTTGCTTAGGAAATCGGGCCATGTGGATAGCTTGACGGCGACCATGTTATATTCCGGCGCAATATAGATAAGTTGCCCGAACACACCGACACACATCACGGTTTGCCGGCTGGCGTCTTCAACCCAAAACTGGTTACGGTACTGACCGTTTGGCAACAATTCGCGCGATGTGTCGTTAAACAGGCCGTGCGGACCGCGCCTGATATCGGCAATCCAATCGGCGGGCACGATCTGTTCATCACCGACCTTGCCATTGTTCAAATGCATCAGCCCAAACCGCGCAAAATCGCGCAATGTCGCGTTAAACCCGCCATCAGCCAGGGCATAGCCGGCGCTGTCCACGGTGAAGCAGGCGTCTTCCTCGGCACCGATTTTCGACCATAATTCGCGGCTGACAAGTTCAGCCAGACGTGTGCCGGTGACGCGCTCCAACGCATGCGCGAGAACATCGGTTTCAATCGAGCGATATTCAAACCGTGCGCCATGTGCGGCGTCTGTTTCCTTGAGGCCAGTGATCTGGTCCCAGATACAAGTCGGCCAATCGGCTGTGTCGGCACGCATTGGCTTCCATCCGGCAGCGATGTCGGTTTTGGCGATATCGCTGTCAGGTGCGGTATATTGTTCCCCGAATTTGACACCGGAAGTCATGTCCAGAACATGCTGTAACAAAGCACCGTTCCAGCCAGTGTTTTTCAGCTCCGGCAGATAGTCAGATATCGGTTTAGTCGGGTCCATCAAGCCGCGACCGATCAGAATACCGGCAACCGTAGAAACCACGGATTTTGAAACGGATTGCGCCAGATGCAAAGTCTGCGGCGTCATTGCGTTGAAATAGCGTTCAACAACGATCTTGCCGTCAACGACAACGACAAAGCCGTCGGTATATGTTTCGTCGAGCATCTTTTCGACGCTCATGTCCGAACCATCCCACGCCGTGAATGTTACATCGGCCAGTTCTTTGGGGTCTGACTCAAGTTCGGCTGGCGCATTGCGTGCAGCGTGAACCGGGGCGGTGGGCAAAATCTGCCTTACATTCTGGAAACTCCAGCGATTCCACGGCGGGCTGTCCCAGTTTTGATGCGTAATGCGCCATTCAGGCGGCACGGGCGTACCCTGCATGATCGGCGGTTTGGGTTCGGAGTTTTTGTAGGAGGTCATTGCCATCTCAAAAAGTTGTCCGGCCCCCGGATTTCGGGGACCGGATCGATTGGCTTATTTCTGGAGGTCGGTCCAGATGCGTGTGTAAAGCGCCGTGGTTTCTTGCGGACAAGTTGGGAAGAACTGGCCAACTGCCGCAAATTCGGCCGGAACAACGATTTCCGGAGCGGTTTTCATGTCTTCTGGCATGAATTCCTCGGAGCCTTTGATCCCGTTTGCATAGCGCGCAAAAGCCGAGATCAGAGCGGCGTTTTCAGGCACCATGATAAAGTTCTGAAACAGCTTGGCATTTTCAACGTTCTTGGCATCTTTCAGAACCGCAACGCTGTCCATCCACAACGGGTAACCTTCTTTTGGATAACCATAATGGATATCCGCATTTGCCAGCCGCATCCGGAACGTGGAACCGTTCCAGTTTACCCCGGCAAGCAGGTCTTCCTTGGCGAATTTTTCAATGTTGCCATAATCCATGCCCAGCCATTTCGGCTTGGCCTCGACCAGTTTGTCGCGCACTTTTTTCAGCACGGTCAGGTCGTTGGTGCAGGGTTCGCCGCCAACATATTTGATCGTCAGAGCCATAACATCGTTCATTTCAGGCACGACGTTGATCCGGCCAATCAACTCGGCTGGTGGATCAAGGAACATGGCTGACGTGTTGATGTCGCCCTTATAGTATTTGGTGTTGACGACCACACCGGTGGAACCCCACTGCCAAGGCACGGTGTAGTGACGGCCAGCATCCCACGATACATTGACCCAAAGCGGATCAACATTGCCAAAATTTGCCATCTGATCCGGGCGTGATTCCAGCAGCAGACCTTCGCTGATCCAGATCGGCACATAACCGTTTGTCGGCACAACGATATCAAAGCCGTGGCCGCCAACTTTCACTTTGGCCAGCGCCGTATCGTTGGAGTCATAATCGGTGACTGTGACCTTGATGTCGTATTCTTTTTCAAACTTCGTGATCAGTTCGGGGTTGGTATAGTTGCCCCAGTTGTAAATGTTCAGCTCGCCTGCAGCGAAAGCTGTGGTGCCGGTCAAGGCCAGAGCGGCCCCGGTTACGGCTGACAGAACTTTAAGTTTCATTGCACTTCTCCCTTGTTATGCCCGGTCAGGGCTATGATTGGTTTTTTTCGAAAGTTAATTTTTTCGCCCGGTAAGGACGAAAAACATGGCCACGAAAATGACGCTGACTGCCATCAGAACCGTTGAAATCGCATTGACCTCGGGCGTGACGACACGGCGCAATTGGCCCAGCATGAAGGTTGGCAGCGTCTCTTGTCCAGCTGATTTCACAAATTCTGTGATCACCACATCATCAAGCGACACCACAAAAGCCAGCATTAATCCCGCCACAATCCCTGGCCACATCAAGGGCAGCGTCACCCGGCGGAACGTCATCCAAGGGCTGGCATACAAATCGGCGGCAGCGGTTTCCAACGTCAGATCCATGCTTTCAAGCCGCGCCCGGATAGGCAGATAGGCAAACGGGATGCAAAACGCGGTGTGCGCCACGATCAGATAGATCATCCCGGTATGACCGGTTGCAACTTTTATCATGGCAAAAAAGATCAGCAACGCAACGGCTGTCACGATTTCCGGCACCATCAACGGTTGGTTAATCAGCGTGTAAATCAGCATCTGGCCGCGAAATTTCTTTGTTCGCGTGGTTGCCAAAGCTGCCATCGTGGCCGCTGTGGTCGCAAGGGTGGCGGCAATCAGCGCCAGATACAGCGAGCGAAACGCCGCTTCCTGCACAGCCTCGTTGTGATACGCTTGCACATACCAGCGTAAAGAAAACCCCTCCCAGAAGGCCAAATTGGTCCCTTTGTTGAAGGAATAAACCACCAGCAGGATCACCGGCATGTACAACATTACAAAAACGCCAAGCGCAACACTGGCAAATCCGGGCACCCGTTTGACGTCAAATCGTCGGCTGAACAGGGAAAAATCAGCCATTTTGCTTATCCCCGCCGCTTGAAATCCGTGTGTAGTAGATCAGCGCGACCATCACGAGCACCATCAGCGAAATTGAAAGCGCAGCACCAAGGGGCCAGTTCCGGCCTTGGCCGAATTGCAGTTCGATCAGGTTGCCGAACATCAGGTTCTTGCCGCCGCCCAACACGCGGGGCGTTACGTAAGCCCCAAGTGACGGCACAAAAACAAGGATCGAACCTGCAATCATACCGGGTTTGACCAAGGGCAGAATGATCCGGCGGAAACAGGTCCAGCGGCTGGCGTAAAGGTCGTAACCTGCCTCGACCAAGCGGAAATCCAGCTTTTCAATCGAGGCATAAACCGGCAACACCATCAAAGGCAAATAGACATAGGTCATACCAAATCCGATTGCGAAATCCGTGAACATCATCTGGATTGGCGTGTCGATAATATGCAGCATCCGCAAAACATTGTTGATCACACCCTCGGTGCGGATCAGTTCCTGCACAGCGATTGTGCGCACCAAAAGGTTGGTCCAGAACGGAATGGTGATCAAAAACAGCCACAAATTGCGGGTCTTGGCGCTGCGGGTGGCGATGAAGTAAGCCGTGGGAATACCAAAAATTGCGGTCAGGATCGTGGTTACGATCGACAGCTTTAGCGACCGCCAGAAAATACTTAGATGCGCGTCGGCCCATTGCAGCGTATTGTCAAAAATATCCCTCTGAACAACGACATTGGTCCAGGCGTCTATCGAGAAAATCCATTTGACGTTGCCGTAATTGCCCGGCGTCAGGAAAGAATAAACCAAAACGATCAACAGCGGGCCAGCCGCAAACAATGTTATTATCGTCAGGGCCGGGGCCGATAACAGCCAACGCATGCGCACATCGCGTCGACGCGCATCGCGTTCGATCTCGACCGCTTTGTCGACAGTCACTGGATCAGCCTGCACGGTCATGTCGCGCTTGTCCTCACGTTTTGCATCCCCTTAGTCGCGCAAAATCTGGATGGCTTTTGCATCCATCAGCACTGCAACTTTATCGCCGGCAGCCCGCTTTTCAGCCTCGCTTGGATTATTTTGCAACCTGGCCATGAAAGCCTCGCCAGATGCGAGTTTCAGGTGGTAATGCGTATCGGTGCCAAAATAGACGATGTTCTCAATCACGCCGGTTAACTCGTGGCTGTTGCCGGTCGGTTCGGCGATTGACACGTGTTCCGGGCGGATCAGAACCGAAACCTCGCCATCCGACAAATCGGCCCGATGAAGCGGTACTGTCACCTTGCGACCGGCCGCAAATTCCAATTCCGCCTGATCGTCTTTGATATTCCCAAGCTTGGCGTTCAGAAAGTTGCTGTCGCCAATGAAGTTGGCAACAAAGCGATTTTCCGGGTGATCATAAATCTGGCGCGGCGAACCGATCTGGTGAATACGGCCTGCATTCATCACGGCAATCCGGTCTGACATTGTCAGCGCCTCTTCCTGGTCGTGGGTCACAAACACAAACGTAATGCCGGTTTCCGATTGCAGCCGCTTCAGTTCGATCTGCATTTCCTTGCGCAGCTTCAGATCAAGCGCCGACAAGGGCTCATCCAGCAGCAAAACCTTTGGCTGCGGAGCCAATGCACGCGCGAGTGCCACCCGCTGTTGTTGCCCGCCAGAAATCTCGGAAGTTTGACGGTTCTTCAGTTCTTCCATCCGAACCAAGCGCAGCATCCGATCAACGGTTTCGGCGACCTCGGCCTTGGGACGCCCCAGCATTTCCAGACCAAAAGCGATGTTCCCGGCCACCGTCATATGCGGAAACAAAGCATAGTTCTGAAACACGGTGTTCACAGGTCGCTTGTTTGGCGGCAGTAACGAAATGTCTTCGCCAGCCAACAACATCGAACCGGTGCTGGGATGTTCAAAGCCTGCGATCAGACGCAGCAAAGTGGTCTTGCCGCAGCCGGACGGACCAAGCAGCGTGAAAAACTCGTTCTCGGCAATGTTGACGTTGATTTCCTGCAAGGCGGTGACGGCGTGTTCACCTGCACCGAACACCTTGGTGATGTTTCTTATTTCAATCATGTTTGGCGCGACTCGCTGTAGCAGGCATAGCAGTTTGCTTAATAACATTGCTATTGACAGAAATTTCTTTAGTCAATAAATATTTTTACCAGACTAAAGTTTTTGAGGATCCGACGTCTTGGAACATTCGGCCCGCCAGAGTGAAGATACCACCGGCGCGACTGGTCTTCGGGGCAGGAAGAAAGCGAAGCGTCGGGAAGTTATCCTGAAGGAAGCCGGAAAGCTATTTGCAGCGCAGGGGATTGAAGCCACAACTATGGCCGCAATTGCCGAGCATGCCGGCGTTTCCCCCCCGACTGTTTTTAACTATTTCGGTTCTAAAGATAATCTGTTGAACAGCCTGATTTTCGAAGGTGCCGAAGCAACGCGCACACGCTGGAAAGGTAACTACAATCGGACGGATCAGCCGTTAGCAGACGCGTTAACGGGGTTTCTGGGCGAAGTATCAGATTATACCCTGCGAATCGCTGGCAAACGTGTCTGGCGATATGCCGAAGCCATGAATATCCGACGTCCGAACACAGAATTTGTCGAACGGTTTTCATTACTTGATTCGGAATTGGTTGCTGAGTTGGCCCGCTTTTTGAACGCTCGGAATTTGGAATTACGAAGCGGGCAGGATCCGGACCCTGCTTTTTTGGCCGATTTGTTCTTTGATCGATGGACCGCACAATATTTAAATTTTATCAAAAAAGACGAAATGAAACTTGAAACGCACCTTGGCCTTCTTGGTGCGGATATTGAGGCAATGGTCGCTTTGCTCTTCACCGACGACTGCGCACAACAACCCACTTTAACCCTTGCGAAGGCTCGACATGGTTCACGCTGATATTTTGATTAAAAACGCCAAAGTCCTGACAATGGACAAGGATCAACCAACTGCCGAAGCGATTGCGATCACCGGCAACCGTATTCTTGCAGTCGGAAAACTTGATGCCATGGCGGCGTTTACAAATGCAAAGACCCAGATCATTGATGCAAAAGGCGGCACATTGATGCCGGGAATTGTCGAATCCCACATGCATCTGTTTGGCGGCGCGTATGGCCGCCGGTTGCTGCAACTGAGCGGCGTATCTGGATTTGAAGCGATGAAAACCGCGATTCAAAAATATGCGCGCGAAAATCCCGACGAAGGTCTTTTGATCGTCAAAGCTGCGGATTACAGCATTCTGGGAGAAGATGAACCAATTACGCGACACCATCTGGATCGGATGGTCGCTGATCAGCCAGTGATCGTTATAGCCAATGATCACCATACAGGTTGGGCCAACACGATTGCGCTGGAAAAGGCCGGAATTATGCGCGGACGCGATGTTGGTGCCGGAAACGAAATCGTGATGGGCGATGACGGTCTGGCCACTGGCGAACTGCGTGAAAACCATGCGATGCGCCCGGTGATGATTTTGCGGACTTCTGGCGGTCGGGAAATGCTGGGTATGCCCGGCATTGAACCGGGCTCTGACCTGACTGCTGAACAGCGGCAGGAAGATATCGACACCCTGAAAGATGGTCTGCGGTTTTGCGCGGAATGTGGAATTACCGCGATCCACAATATGGATGGCAACCGCTATCAGCTTGACCTTCTGAAGGATATCCAAAACGAAGGTGACCTGTTGTGCCGGGTCGAAGTCCCGTTTCACCTGACGAATTCAAAGTCTTTGGCCTCGCTGGAAGAAGCCAGTGAGTACGCTGCAGAATTTAATTCAGACATGCTGAAATCCGGTCGGGTGAAAATGTTTGTGGATGGTGTGCTGGAAAGCGGCACTGCGGTGATGCTCGAAGACTATGGTAATCAACCCGGATGGCGCGGCGAGCCTTTGTTTTCGGCCGGGGACTTTGCCGAAGCTGCTGTCGAGATTGACCGGCGCGGTTTACAGATCAGCGTGCATGCGATTGGCGACGGGGCGGTGCGCATCGTTCTTGACGGGTACGCGGCTGCACAAAAGGCCAATGGCCGCCGCGACAGCCGCCACCGCATCGAACATATCGAAGTTGTTCACCCTGATGACATCCCTCGATTTACTGAAATGGGCGTGATCGCGTCAATGCAACCACCGCATCCTCCGGGCTCCATGGGGTTGCCACTGGAACCTGGCATTTCGGCCATTGGCCCGGATCGCTGGCAATATGCTTATGCCTGGCGCACGCTTTGGAATGCAGGCACGCGAATTTGCTTTGCGTCTGACTGGCCGGTTTCACCACTTGAACCAATTTTGGGTATTCACGCCGCTGTTGCCCGCAAACCTTGGGCAGAAAACGTACCAGACCAAAGCGCGACCTTGCACGAAGCGTTAGCGTCCTACACCCTGCACGGCGCTTATGCCAATTTCATGGAAAGCAAAACCGGCTGCCTGAAAAAGGGGTTTCTAGCGGATATTGTTGTGCTGTCGGGCGATATCGAAAGCATTGCCACCGATGATATTCTTTCGCTGCGCCCAGTCCTGACAATCTGCAACGGTCAAATCTCGTTTGAAAGTGTGGCTTAGTCAAACATCGTGTTTGGAAGGATCAAGGCGATCTGCGGGAATGCGACCAGCAATCCAAGAGCAACGATCATCATTGCCCAGAATGGCAGCACACCCTGAAATATCTGGCCAAGCGGCACATTCGGGGCCACAGATTTTACGATAAACACATTGATGCCAACGGGCGGTGAAATCAGCCCCATTTCAAGGGTCAACACGACCAAAACGCCAAACCAGATCGGATCGATCCCCAAGGACGTTATGATCGGGAAAAAGATTGGCAAGGTCAGCACAAGCATCGCAAATCCCTCGAGAAAGCATCCAAGCACAAGGTAGATCAACAAGATCACGCCCAAGGTGCCATAGACCGAAAGATTCAACATACCACGAAGATCGCCAACCGCATCAGGGATGTGGCTGAGCGCCAGAAACGGGTTGATCATGTGGGCCGCGATCAGAATCAGCATGACAGTTGCAGTGGTCACGACGGAATCGCGTGCCGCCGACCAAAGGGCAGCAAGTGACAATGTGCGCCCAACAAACCCGATCAGAACAACCGCGCCTGCACCGACCGCCGCGGCCTCGACCGGGGAAAAGATACCGCCATAAATGCCGCCGATAGACAGGAAAATCACGCCGACGATTGGTGTCGCACCGGCAAAAGCACGCAGTTTCTCGATCATTGTGGTTCGCGGTCCGGCCGGGCCAAAATCTTCGCGCCACCAACACAGGGCAGTGATTGTCAGGATGAACATGCCTGCGTTAACAACGCCCGGCAGTTCGATGACCATGGATTTGGGGAATTGCGACGAGGTGTATCCCTGCAAACCCCAGCTCATGTCTGCAACGCCTTGCAGCGCGCGCACATATTGTTCAACCGGACCTTTGCCCAACTCTCCGCCGGGATAGTTCCGGATGGTCAGCGCGCCACCAGTTGCCGCCGCAAGATCGGCGCCAAATTTATCGATCATCGAAGCCGTCACCGTGTGAAACGGCGGCACGAAGGACGCGAATTTCAGTTCTTCCGCAAAAGCCTGAGCGGACAGGCCGATTGCGACAGCAGTTGCCGCTATTATTTTGGTCGTACGTTTCATGGTTCCCTCCCAAGGAATGGTGAGAGGTGGTGCCTGTCTTTGCTGGATCCGCGCGGAGATTTACCCCCGCACGGAACAGTCTTTATCTGACCTTATCCGGTCAGGAATTACTGCGCCAGCTATCCGCATAGTTTTGGCGGGCTTCGGCGGCATAAGGTGTCGGCGCAACCCGCACCCGAATTTCCGCTTGTTTGTGCGGCTCGGTCGAGGTTTTACCGGTGGTTTCCGGTTCACCCCAAACAAGTGTCAGAACATCGTTCACGGCAACACTGGCATCGACGACGCCCAGCGATAGCATGCAGCGTTCGTTATAACTGTAGCCGTTGAACATCGACATTCCGACCATTTTGTCGCCATGCATGACCATGTCAGCGCTTGACGACGCATAATTCGGCTGCGGGAAGTCGATCCATTTATAGGGTGTACCCTGCTCAAAGCCCGAGGCGATAACTTTCAGCACATCCTCGCGGTTCCATTCAAAGGTGACCTTCTTGCGGTTGTTGCCACCTTTCATCGCAGCCAAAGCGTCTTTGCCGATGAAGTCGTCCTTCTTCCAGCCGATGTAAAAGCCATAGCCCAGCTCGAACGGGTTGACGTAATAGTCGGCAATATTGTCCGAAACGAATGACCCGCCGATCGAGCCGACGGCCTCGTAGGCATCTGCGCCCAACCAATCGCGGTAATCCGCCATCATGCCGTCACCGGTATAGATGCCCGGCAATGGCGATGGAATCCAACCGGATTCAAGCGTGTTGGTGGAATAGGCGCGGCTGCCGACAAGGTGCATATCAACCCCCACATCGCGCGCAGCTTGCTGGATTGTGGACTGGATGTAATGCTTGTCAGCATAAGGCCCCCAGATTTCCAGACCGGGCGCACCTGCCATACCATGACGCAACGCTTGCACCCTGCGTGACCCAACATTGATCGTCGCCACATGGAAAAACTTAACCTCAGGAACTGGCCCACCGTTGATTTTCTCGAATATCTTATCGGCATCCGGGCCTTGGATCTGAAAACGGTAATGGGTGCGGAAAACCGCCTTGCCATCAGGGCGGCTGTCGGACCGCGGATCGTGGAACACACGAATTTTCCAGTTGCCAATGGCTGCCTGAAATTTCGTCCAGTTTGCAGTTGGCGCACGGCCCACCAGCACAAACTTATCCTCACGCTCGCGGAAAATGATCATGTCCCCGACAACGTGGCCGGCTGGTGTAACCGGTACAAAATGCTTGGCCAAATCTGTGGTGAAATTCGTGAAGCTGTTGATACCAACATGCGACAGGAACGCCTCGGCATCCGGACCTTCGACTGTCAGTTCGTCCATGTGATGCGACTGATCATAAAGAACGACACTGTTGCGCCACGCCGCTTGCTCGGACCGCCAGTTGGTGAATTCAGGGGCGACGACCGGATAAACATACATACCGATCTTGGAATTGCGCAGCATTTGTACCGGGTTTTTGGCGGCATCCATGGCGCTTTGCAAACTTGATTTAGACATTTGAGTTTCCTTTCAGTAGATAATTTGGCTGGATCAACCAGCCACAAGCGAAAGACCGGGGACTTTTTCCATGAGACTCCGGTCGTGTTTCATGACGTGTTTCAGATTTTTCAGCGCCAAACGGGCATGTTCGCGGGCGATAAATTCGGCCCGCGCGCCTTCTCCATCTTCTATCGCCTCAAGCAAATCGCGGTGTTGCGATTGCGCGACGATCATGGATTGCTTGAATTCCTGCAAAACGGATTGCGCATCAAGAAAAGCGCTGGGCGATGCAAAAGGCAGGCGGTTGGCGCGTTCCAGCTCGCGCAACAACGTTTGCCCGCCTGCAAGCTCTCCCAAACAAGCATGAAACTTTGCGTTAAGCTCGGTATAGGCAGCAAGATCGAACTCGGCGGATCCAATCACAACGACTTGGTCAAGGGCAGTCAAAATTTCGCGCATTTCCTGCAGCTTTACCGGATCAGTACCGCGCTCGGCTGCCTTTCGGGCGGCAGCACCTTCCAACAGACCACGGATTTCAATCGCGTCCGCCACATCTTCAAATGAAAACGTACGCACCGAATATCCGCCTGTGGGCAGCCTTTCCAGCAAGCCTTCATTTTCCAGAGCCCCCAACGCCTCGCGCAGCGGTGTGCGGGATATTCCAATCCGTTCTGAAATCAAGGTTTCGTAAAGCCGTTCACCAGCCGGAAGAATCCCGTTCAGAATCATATCGCGCAGTTCTAATTTCGCGGTCAGGGAATGGTTTTTCCCTTTTCTGAGCGGCATTATTCGAATCCTTCAAAGCCTCGGCCCGTAATTTCGTATACAATTATCCGGATATCTGGAAGATGCCAGCGAAAATATGAAAATATTGGCCAAAATTGTATACAAACAGAAGGCCCTAGATGCAGGAGCCTTTGCTTAGGTACGCGGTGTTGAATTTCGCATTGATTGAAGAGGTCTGGCAAATACCGACAGAATGTCAAAATGCATCCACTGCGATTTACTGAATTCGCAGAAGGCAAAGGAACGACGCGCCCTGACAGCTGCATTAGTATCGGGGATCATCCAGTTCTAATGGAAAGCCGATTGGCTGAAGGCTCGCCTGAAACCACGTAACGAAACTGAAGATCGAAAACACCGGAAGGCCAGTCAGTTTTCGGATGTCCTTGGCATAGGGAACCATGTTCGTGCATTCCAGCACTATGGCACCAACATCCGGATGGGTTTCTGTCATTTCGCGCGCAGCGTCTAACAGATCAAGGCGACATTCAGCGAAGTCAATTGATGCGGCGTCGCCCAGAATATCCCGCGTAAAACATCGCCCATTGTCTGTACCGATGATTGGCGTATCAAGCGGCGCACCGGCCGCAGCAAGATGCGCTTGGGTCAGACTGGTCTTGGAAATTGTCAGCACCCCGACGCGCTTTCCCTTTGGTAACAGCGCCTGAACCATAGGCACCTGCATCAGGGACGACGTGGCGACAGGTACGTTCAATGCCTGCTTGATTTCATCCTGGATCAACGAAAGAAACCCGCAATTGGTGGTGATCCCATCACAGCCCATCCGCACCAGATCTTGCCCAGCCTCGATAAATTGAGCAATCAATTTCGTCGGGTCATTGCGCACGACCTTGTCTGGCGTCGCCCCGCGCACCACGCGGTATTGCACGGGAAACGGCCAAGTTTGGGCGTTGCCGATATCGCCGTAAATCCGGGGAAACTGGGTTTCCAGCATGAGGATACCAACCGAGGCGCCATAGACGGTTTTGCCACCATACTGCATATCGTTTCCTTTCAGTTTTACTTAGTCCACAGGCACGTAAAGCTGTGAATAGGCGATTTGTACGGCTTCTGTTGCTTCTTCGCGGCGTCGTTCAATATGACCACGCAGGGCAATATCAGCCTGCAAAGCATCACGTTTTAAGACCGCGTTCAAAATTATTCGATGGGCCGAAATTGGCGACGCATTGCCTTGGTTTTCCCCGCGGCGCATCCGGCTGAGGTCAATCATCCGAATATAACGGATGCGGTCGTTGAGGTTTTTTAGCATTCGCATTAATTCGGCGTTTTGCGAAAGTTCGGCAAGTGCAAGATGGAAACCTTCATCCATGGCCAGCAGGGCGTTCACATCCGTGCAGGCGGCATATTCTGGTTCGATACCGTCCAAGTACTCTGCAAGTGCGGCGATGTCTTCAGCCTTGGCGCGGGCGCAGGACAGGCGCAAAGCCTCGCATTCTATCGCGACCCGCGCCTCGTAAAGGTCAAGAATCCGCTGCGGGCTTAAGGGCCGGCACGAAAATCCGCGCCCGCTTTGAAATGTCAGAAAACCTTCGGCGACCAGCCGGTTAAGTGCCTCGCGGACCGGCGTTCGGCTGGCATCAAGCGATATCGCCAGTTCGGTTTCGTTTATTCTTTGATCTGGCTTGAATGCAAAATCCGCCGCCATCTGCCGCAGTTTTTCATGTATCCGGTCAACGTTGCTTTCGGATTTGGCCATCGGGTCAAGTCAACCTGAATTACGCGAGAATTTTTATTCATAGTAGGGCCGGATTGACTTGCGCGCAACTTTATATATCTTTCTGTATACAATTTTGTATACCCGATATTTCTTGAAGCAAGGCCCTAAGGCGGTGACAGATGACCAACGAATTGAACGGCGCAGAAGCCATGGTGCGGATGTTAGAAGCCCAGGGAGTTCGGCACATTTTCGGCCTGTGCGGCGATACTACGCTGCCGTTTTACGACGCGATGCTGAAGCTTGATCACAAGATCAACCACGTCCTGACAAGGGATGAGCGCAGCGCGACGTATATGGCTGATGGATACAGCCGGGTAACCGGTCGTGTCGGCGTGGCCGAGGGGCCGTCTGGTGGCGGGGCGACTTATATTCTGCCGGGGTTGATCGAAGCGACGGAAAGTTCCTATGCGGTGCTTGGGATCACAACCGATATTTCGGTCGGCTCTTACGGCAAATACCCTTTGACCGAAGTGGATCAAGAGGCACTGATGCGCCCGCTGACCAAGTGGAATACGGTGATCAAGCAGGCGGCCCACATTCCCCGGATGGTCCGCGCAGCCTTCCGCGCGATGACCACAGGACGGGCGGGGTCGGCACATTTGGGCCTGCCTTATGATATTCAATACGACCCGGTTGATCCGGCTGATATCTGGGCGGATCCTAAGCATCAAAGCTATCCTGCTTATCCACAAGCTCCTGAACCGGGTGCCGCTGAGGCAGCGGTTGACGCGATCTTGTCAGCAAAAAACCCGCTGATTGTTTGCGGCGGTGGGGTGGTTATCGCCGGTGCAATGGCCGAGTTGGATCGCTTGGCAAGGCGGCTTGATATACCGGTGGCAACATCGATTTCGGGGCAAGGTTCGCTTGCGGAAACGCATCCGAATTGCCTTGGTGTAGTGGGGTCAAACGGTGGCACTGATCAAACTTGGGAAATGATGGAAGCAGCCGATCTGGTTGTCTTCATGGGTGCGCGGGCCGGATCCACGACCACAGCAAGATGGGAGGCCCCGAAACCCGGAACACGGGTTGTGCATTTTGACAATGATCCGATGGTGATCGGTGCGAACTATCAGACCGAGGTTGGCGTGGTCGGTGACCTGCGGCTTGCGCTTGAGCAGGTAAACGCAGTGCTTGATGCCCGCGACCAGGATGACGGTCAGTTCGGAGGCGCGGCTGCAATCGCCGATATCAAAAGGCGCAAGTTCGAGGTCTTCAACCGGTTCGCGGGCAGTTCAGAAACCCCAATCCGCCCGGAACGGGTGATCGCCGCCTTGATGAAAGTGTTGCCCTCGGACGCCACAATCCTGTCAGATCCCGGCACCAGTTGCCCATATTTTTCAGCCTATTACCAGTTGCCACTGCCGGGACGTTATTTCATCACCAACCGCGCGCATGGGGCGTTAGGTTATGCAATGTCGGCAGCCTTGGGGGCGTGGTTCGGGCGCCCAAGTTCGAAAGTTGTAGCGATGATGGGGGACGGGTCGTTCGGATTTACCGTTGGCGAGCTTGAAACCGTTTGCCGTAGCCGTGCACCGATCACTTATATTGTGTTTTCGAATTCGAATTTTGGTTGGATCAAGGCCAGCCAGTTTGCCGATAAGGGCGCGCGATATTACAACGTCGATTTCAACCGTGTGGATCATGCAGCGATAGCCACGGCTTACGGGGTGAAATCCTGGAGGGTGGAAAACCCCGACGACCTTGAACGGGTTCTGAAGGAGGCAATCGCGCATGATGGCCCGACACTGATTGATGTGATTACCCAAGCACTGGAAGAAAGCAACGCGCCGGTGCGGCGTTGGATGGGTTAGGCGCTAAGCACGCCAAGGGTGATCGGGTGACGCATAGGGGGCCAGTTCGGTTATCAGCAACTCCAGGAACTCCTGCCCGATTGACGACATCGGGCGGGTTTTCGAAGTGATCACAGCCATGTCCATCATGATGATCGGGCGAAACGGACGTGTGATGAAACCACCCTCAAAATCGAAATCCAACACAAAACGGTCAAGGATTGAAACGCCCATACCTTCCTTCACAAAGCTGAGAAGGTTTTTGAACAGATGCGAATGCACGCGGGTTCTGAGCGGTATGCCCGCATTGTGAAATGCCTCGCGGGTGCGGCGATGGGTCATGTGATCCGGGCCCATGACGATGAAAGGCACGTCCTCCAGTAATTCCGGGGTCAGAAATTCGTGCTGCGCCAACGGGCTGCCTTCGGGCATCGCCAGCAAGGTTTCAACATGCAACGGGTGAAAGTCCAGCGCGTCATGGACAAGCGGCATTTCGCAAACGCCAATCTCGAACAGACCGGCAAGCACCCATTCCTGAATTTTTGACGAATATTGCGACTGAAACGAGATAGTCATATCCGGACGATCCGTGGCAAACCGTGAGATAAGTTTGGGCATAAAACCAAAGGACATCGAATGTTGTGACGCCACCTGCAACTGGCCTGCCTGTTTGTTCTGCAAATCAAGCACCGCCTGGTTGACGTGATCAAGGCCGCGCACCACCGTATCAATCTCGTGGTACAGCATGTTTGCTTCGGGCGTGGTGATCAGACGGCCACGGACGCGTTCAAAAAGCTTGAAACGGGTTTGATGTTCAAGCTGGGCCAATAGGTTCGAAATACCCGGCTGGGAAATCCCCAACAGCACAGCAGCACCCGTGACGGTGCCGGTTTCAACGATGGCGTGAAAAGCCTGAAGTTGGCGAAATCTTAAGGTCATACGTCAGCATATCATCTTTTATGATAGTAATGCCACTTTTTTGTATTTGAACTGATACTTGGGCGCGGGCATGCTTTCTGGGTGTTAACAGGGGAATTTATGCCAGATTTAAGTCTTCATTTCCATTCGGACACCCATTGAGCAGCCAACACACCATAGTTGTCGGTGCCGGGATCGTTGGTGCGGCCTCCGCTATCTGGTTAAGACGTGCCGGCCACGACGTGACGCTGATTGACAAAGGTGAACCGGGGATGGGTGCATCTTATGGCAACGGCTGCATTCTGGCCAGTTGTTCGGTCGTGCCTGTGACAGCGCCGGGACTGGTCAAAAAAGGGCCGAAATATCTGGCCGACCCGAATTTTCCACTTTTCATGCGCTGGGGATATTTTCCGAAACTGTTGCCGTGGCTGGTGACGTATTTAAGCCATGCAAATGACAGCGATACCCGGCGGATATCCAAAGGTCTGACAACCATTGTCGGCGATAGCCTTGAACAACATCAGGCGTTGACGGCCGGAACCGGTGCTGCAAAATGGGTGCGGGAAAGCGAATACAACTTTGTCTACAAAAACCGCGCCGCGTTTGAGGCAGATGCATATACGTGGGCTTTACGCCGCGAGGCCGGGTTTGTGCCTGAATTGATCGAAGGGCGGGCGGTGCAAGAAAAGGAACCGATCCTAGCGCCAGACATCAACTTTATGGCCGTCAACAAGAACCACGGCTTCATCCTTAATCCGGGCAATTACGTCAAGGATCTGGTCAAACTGCTGGGCGAAATGGGCGGTAAATTCGTTCGGGCCGAAGTTAAAGATTTTGACCTGAGTGGCGGCAGGATTTCAGCGGTTGATACAGATCAGGGGCGATTCTCGTGCGATCAAGCCGTACTGGCAGCTGGCGTCTGGTCAAAGCCGTTGATGCAGAAACTTGGCTTCAAAGTTCCACTTGAGGCTGAACGCGGATACCACGTGACGTACAAAAGCCCAAACCTGACGCCGAATAACCCGATGATGCTGGCCTCTGGAAAATTCGTTGCAACGGCGACGGATCAAGGTCTAAGATGCGCGGGTGTTGTGGAATTCGGAGGGCTTTCGGACATACCTTCAAGGCCTCCGTTAAACTTACTGCGTAAGAAAGTACGCGAGATATTTCCTGAGATGACCGCTGATAGCGAAGAAGAATGGCTGGGGTTTCGTCCAGCGCCATCCGACAGCCTGCCATTGATTGGCGAAATCGGCACGACGGGTGTCTTTGCGGCATTCGGGCATCACCATATCGGGCTGACAGGCGGCCCAAAGACCGGGAGGATGGTGGCGGATCTGATCACCAAGACCCAGACCAACAACAATATGAGTCCCTATGAACCGAAACGGTTCGCCAAAGGGGGCTGACTGAATTCGAAACGTGCATCACCTAAAGGGAGATTTTACCATGATAGCACCTAAACTGACCCTGACCGCAGCCTTGGCTGCAACAACGCTGGCGCTTGGCGCATCGGTCGCGACGGCTGAAAAATGGGATATGCCAATGGCCTATTCCGCATCAAACTTCCATTCGGAAATGGGCGTGGTTTTTGCCGATAAAGTGCGCGAATACACTGGTGGCAACATTGACATCACGGTTCACCCCGGTGGTTCATTGTTCAAGGGCGGCGAAATCAAACGCGCGGTTCAGACAGGACAAGCCCCGATTGGTGAACGTCTGATGTCGTCACATGCCAACGAAGTGCCTTTGCTGGGGTGGGACAACCTGCCATTCCTTGCGACTACCTATGCAGATAATGAACGGCTCTGGCAGGCCGCCAAGGGCGTCGTAAACGCTCAACTTGCCGGTCAAAATCTGGTGGTGATCTATACCTGCCCATGGCCGGGTCAGGGCTTTTACTTCAAGAAAGCCGTGAATTCGTCGGCCGATACCCAAGGCGTCAAGTTCCGGTCCTATAATACTGCGACCGCGACCTTTGCCGCTGGTTTGGGCATGGTGCCGGTGCAGGTCGAAGCGGCTGAATTGTCGCAAGCATTGGCAACCGGCGTCGCCGAAGCGTTTATCTCGTCAGGCGCGACCGGGTATGACCGCAAGGTTTGGGAACAACTGGGTTATTACTATAAGGTCAACGCCTGGATGCCGCGTAATTATGTGATGGTCAATAAAGGTGTCTGGGATGCACTTGATGCCACTACGCAGGCCGCGGTTCAGAAAGCCGGTGATGAAACCGGTGCGGACTGTTCCGCCAAATCCGAGTCGCTGGCCAACTGGTATTTCGAACAGTTGGAGGCAAATGGCATGAAAGTCGAAGATGCCAGCCCGGAATTCCTGAAGGAACTGCAAGCGATTGGCGTCACAATGACCGCCGATTGGCTGGCAGCCGCCGGTGCCGATGGACAGGCTATTCTGGACGCATATAACGCCAACTAAGACCAGACAAAATTGCGGCCCCTGCTGATCAATGGCGGGGGCCGTTTATATACTTCCGGGGGATAGAGAATTGAGAGACTGGCAACCATTTCTGGGTCTGCCGCTGTGGGTTTGGCTGTTCGTTTTCCCGACAATGTTCGCAGCCTTCTGCCTGTTTCAGCGCGACACCGCCACGCGAATACTGCGCCCTGTATGGCGCATCCTTGACCGGATTTACCTATATTCAGGCGTCTTAGCAGCCTTTTTTATGGTCATGATCCTTTTGCTGATCGTCGCGCAAATGATCGCCCGCTGGGCCGGCGTGACATTTCCCGGCTCGACCGAATATGCTGGCTACGCCATGGCGGCGACCTCGTTCTTCGCGCTGGCCTATACTTTGACCAAGGGCGGTCACATCCGTGTATCTATTTTCCTGAACATGAACCGCTACACAATACTGTGGCTTGATGTGTTCGCGATGCTGATCGCCGCTGCCACAGCAACCTATTTTGCCCGCTACGCCGTTAAGACCAATATCATGTCCGTGGTGTTAAACGACCGCACCCAAGGGCAGGATTTCGTGCCAGATTGGCTGATTTCGTTCTTTTCGATGTTTGCCAACTCGCCAGCTAAATGGGGGCAGATTTGGGCCGAAACCGGTTCTGACTGGGTCTATACCCCGATGTGGCTGCCGCAATTGCCAATGTCTTTTGGCGCAATATTGCTGGCCGTCGCACTTTGGGACCACTTTTTCAGACTGCTGATCGACCGAGAAACCAGCATCATCGGGGAGGCCGTCGAATGAACGAGCTTTACGCAACCGTCATATTCCTGTTCGTCCTTTTCTTGTTGCTGGGCAGTTCCGTTTGGATCGGTCTGGCCCTTATGGGTGTGGCCTGGGTCGGGATGGAGTTGTTCACGTCCCGCCCTGCTGGCGACGCAATGATCACCACGATCTGGACCGGGGCGTCAAGCTGGACCCTGACAGCTTTGCCGTTGTTCATCTGGATGGGTGAAATCCTGTATCGAACGCGATTATCTCAGGACATGTTCCGTGGCCTTGCACCATGGATGCGGTTTCTGCCCGGCGGCTTACTGCACACCAACATCGCTGCCTGCACAATCTTTGCGGCGGTGTCCGGGTCTTCTGCCGCAACCCTGACCACGGTTGGCAAAATGTCGATCCCAGAACTGCGCCGACGCGGATATCCTGAGTTTATGATAATTGGCACACTGGCCGGGGCGGCAACGCTGGGCCTGATGATCCCGCCATCACTGACGCTGATTGTTTATGGTGTCACGATCAACGAGTCGATCACCAAGCTGTTCATGGCGGGAATCATTCCGGGGCTGGTTTTGGCCAGCCTGTTTATGGCTTACATCATGGCTTGGCATTTCTTCAGCAAGGGCCCGCGCCCGGACCCGGAACCGCCGATGAGTTTTCGCACAATGGTGGCTGAAAGCCGTTTTCTGATCCCGGTTCTGATGCTCGTAACGGTTGTGATCGGCTCGATGTATATGGGTTACGCCACCGCGACCGAGGCGGCGGCGGTCGGTGTTATCGGCGCGCTTTCTTTGGCTGCTGCACAGGGTTCACTTTCCTGGAGCACCTTTTCCACGTCGCTGATGGGGGCCACACGAACGTCGGCTATGATCTCGCTGATCCTGATGGGCGCGTTCTTTTTGTCCTTGTCGATGGGCTTTACCGGTCTGCCGCGCGCTTTGGCGGCCTGGATCGACAGTATGCACATGTCGCCTTTGGTTCTGATCATGGCACTGACGGTTTTTTACGTCTTCCTGGGCATGTTCCTTGACGGAATTTCCTCGGTCGTTCTGACGATGGCAATTGTTGAGCCGATGATCCGGCAAGCGGGTATTGATGTGATCTGGTTTGGTATCTTCATCGTCGTCGTGGTCGAGATGGCGCAAGTCACCCCGCCGATTGGATTTAACCTGTTTGTGCTGCAAGGCATGACCCGCCACGAGATTTCCTATATCGCCAAGACGGCGGTTCCGATGGTCGGATTGATGTTGTTGATGGTGGTCATACTGGTGATCTGGCCCGAACTTGCCACCTGGCTGCCAGATAATATCCGCACACGTCCCGGCGGTTAGCGCCAAGTGGACATCATCATTCGGGCGCTGGCAGCGGTTGCACGTAACGGTCGCATTGCGCTGGTTATCGGGTTGATCGCAGGGTTGTCGTTGCCAAACGTTGCGCAGATTTTGCGGCCTTGGTTGCCGCAGATGATTGCCGCATTATTGTTCCTGACAGCCTTTCGTATTGGCCCCAACGCGGCACTGGGCGGGTTGGCCGACGGTCTGTCCACGTTGAAAGTTGCATTGCTCTATCAGGTCGTAATGCCGCTTGTGGCGCTGGCAGTGTTCTGGGCCGTCGGGGTATCGGCCACGCCGTTTGCAATTGCGATTCTTCTGATGCTGTCGGCCCCTTCGGTAACCGGCAGTCCAAATCTGACGATCCTGCTTGGCCACAACCCTGAACCCGCCTTTCGCATCCTGATCATTGGGACTGCCATTTTGCCCTTAACGATCATTCCGATATTCTGGTTGTCGCCCGCCCTCGGCGACCTCAGCGCAATTCTTATTGCGGCCTTCCGGTTGCTTGGCGCCATCGCGCTGTCGGTTTCAGCGGCGTTCCTGCTTAGAAAGTTTGTGGCGCCAGCAATCAGTTCCGCGAAAATCGAGGCACTCGATGGTGTGATGGCAATTGCTTTGGCGGTGATTGTAGTTGGCCTGATGGCGGCCCTTGGCCCGGCTTTGAAAAGCGATCCGGTTTTGGTGTTGAAATGGTTGGCCGTTGCCCTAATTGCGAACCTTGGCCTGCAATATATCGCGTTCACGGTGATGCGACTGCGCGGGAAGCACGATGTTGCCGTGCCGTTTGGAATTGTCGCCGGAAACCGCAATTTCGCGCTGTTCCTGATTGCGCTTCCAGCCGCGACAACCGAACCTTTGTTGATTTTTCTAGGCTGTTACCAAGTCCCGATGTACCTGACCGCGATCTTAATGCGACGGGTTTATGCGCGGCATGGCCAATAACTTACGCTTCAACCCGAAAGATATTGATCCTTTTGCGATCCTCACGCGGCGTGGTTTCAAAGGCCTGAACATAATGCTGAATCATCGGCGACGAACTTGCATACCCGACCGCGCGTGCGATTTCGGTTAGCGAGTCGTTCGAGTACCACACCATCTGACGCGCTTTCATCATCCTGAGCATCCGGTAATATTGCAGCGGATTTTTGCCCGTAGTTTGTTTGAAACGCCGTTCCAGTTGACGCGCCGACAAGCACACCGCATCGGCCACATCTGAAATCTGAATCGGATCTTCGATATGTTCGTCAAACATCTTGATCGCCCGACTGATTGCCGGCGGTAGCATGTCATTGGTGCTGGCTGATCGGATCGCCGGGATTTTCTGCACAATATCTTCGCCGCGCACGAACGGGTGCTGAAACCAACAGGCAACTTCGGTTGTGACTTCGGGGCCAAGTTCGGTGTCAATCAGGCGCAACATCAGATCAAAAACTGCGCCTGCGCCTGACGCCGTGGCGCGTTTTCTGTCAATCGTAATTACCCGGTCGGTGGCAACAATATCCGGAAACTCGGCCTTAAACGCTGCCTCGTAACACCAGTGAACGCTGCATTTATGGCCCAGCAACGCCCCCGACCTTGCAAGGGGAAACACGCCGCCGCTGAACCCGCCAAGCGTCATTCCGTGCCGCGCCAACCAGCGGATTTGGCCATTTGCGTGATTTTCCACAGCAAACCGACTATCGGGGCTGCTGAGGATATACAGGCTGTCGATGCCTTCAACATCGGCCAGAGTGGCGTTGGTATCGAATACAACTTCGGCACTGGAAGCGACCGCACCGCCATTTTCCGACACCAGTTTCCAGGAAAACGCTTTGTGGCCGATAATTTCGTTTGCCGCGCGCAAGGGTTCGATTGCCGACGTCAGACAGGCCATTGGAAATCCCGGTAAAATCAGGAAACCGATTGTCTTGTGGTTTTCATTCTTATTCAACATTTGTATACTGTCAGGAAACCAGGGGAACACCCCGCGCGCGGTGATGCACCGTTGTTTTTTCCGTTCTTAACGAGGATTTTTCTGATGCCAAAGACCAAGACCGCGCAACCTGCTTTGAACCAAAATCCGCATCGGGTCAGTGAAAAACGGGAAAAAGTGCTTGAGGTTGCGATCGGCCGCGAAGTGCGGGCGTTTCGGCGGCAGAAAAACATGATGGTGGCAGAACTTGCGCAACAAACCGGCCTTTCGATTGGTATGTTGTCGAAGATTGAAAACGGCATTACTTCGCCCTCGTTGACCACGTTACAAACCCTTGCCAATGCGCTGAGCGTGCCGTTGACCGCGTTCTTTCGCCGGTTTGAAGAAAACCGCGGGGTCGTGCATGTGAAGTCCGGCGAGGCGGTCGAAATGGACCGTGCTGGAACCCGCGCCGGGCATCAATATAACTTGTTGGGCCACCTTGGGTCGAACTCCAGCGGCGTCATGGTTGAACCCTATATGATCACACTGACGACGGAATCCGATGTTTTCCCGACGTTCCAGCATGACGGGATCGAACTGCTTTACATGCTGGAAGGCGAAGTTGATTATCGGCATGGCAATCAGGTTTTCCTTTTGAAGCCCGGTGACAGTTTGTTTTTTGACGCCGACGCCCCACATGGGCCGGAAAAGTTGACGAAGCTACCGGCGCGGTACCTGTCGGTTATCACTTACCCGCAAAGCAGCAAGCCTTAGTCCGGCCATATCCCCGGCGAAGTTGGGGCGCCGTCGTCATAGCGCGACAGCCATTCGATGATTTTGGGGCGGTTGCCGATGAAGCCTTTATAGGTCGCCAGTTCCTCGGGCAGATCGCGCAAAACCCGGTGCAGTCGGCGGCCCCATTTCGGCACGGTGACAACCTCGCCCAGTTTGATCAGATAACAGCGGATTGGAAAGACCAGTGCGTTTGATCGGGGAAGGCGGAAAAACGTCTGTAGTTCCACCCGCAAATGCATCTTGTCCGGCATGTTTTCCAGCGTCAGTTCCTGCTTTTGCACGCCCCATTTGCTGTAATTTTCAGGGCTGGTGTCCAATAACGGATTGACAGTCATTGTCCAGTTCAGCCGCCGCGCTGGCAGGCCTTGCTGCACGTTCAGCAGAAACTTCAGCGCCCGCACAAAGATCCCCAATTCATGGGCTTTCGGCACCGGCGCGTGCCATTCAAAGAAATTCATTCCGATGTCGAAATCCAGCGACCAGTCGGCCTGCGTGGTAATCATGCCCGCATCCATCCACAGGTTATCGTCGCGCTGGTCCAGCACCGCAAAATCGCCCTGGGTTTGGCGAGTGATATATTCCATTGGTCCATAGGGCAGCGTGGCCTCGTCCAGAAAAGTGAATTTCTGGTCGATCCCCATCGGTTTGTTGATCCAGTGCCAGTTATTGCCGTCGCGGTGCAACTGGAACAGGTCGGGGTAATCTTCGGACTTTGAGACCATGATCAGTTCCAGCAAGTCCCAACCGGCCAGCGTCATGTGCGGCAGCGACTGACAGCGCAAAGGGTCTTCGGCCAGCACCTGTGCGCGGTCACGCATTTCCGACAGGTAATGTTCATCCACGTCAAAGCGGTGTTCAAACACGCTGCCGGGGCGGAAGGACTGGTGCGGCTCCATGTTGACCGAATACATATAGCTGTCTTCATGGAACGGAAACGGAAAACGATTGACCGCCCATTCCGAGTTTTTGAACGTGTAATCGTCGCGAAATGTTTCGTCTTTGAACTGGATGGTCATTTGGGCCTCCTAACGGTCCAGCACGAGGGTCTTGCCCTCGAACCGTGACACGCATGGCATGATTTTCTTGCCGCTGGCGCGGGCATCCGCATCCAGCCAGTGGTCGTTGTGCAGAAATTTTCCGTCGTAACCGATCACGTCGGTTTCGCATTGCCCACAGGCACCGCCGCGACACAGATAAGGCGCCTCGACGCCTGCAGCTTCGATGGCTTCCAGAAGGCTTTGGTGTTCGCCGACTTCAATAACTTTGTTTGACACCGCCAGTTTCACTTGGAACGGTTTGCCGGATTTTGGGGCGAGGAATTCCTCGGAATGGACGGCTTCGCGCGGCCAGCCAAGGTTTGCGGCCGTGTCGCGCACTTGGCCAATCATCCGAAGCGGGCCGCAGACATAGACATGGGTACCAAGCGGCTGGCCATCCAGCAAATGTTCCAGATCAAAGCGCTGGTCCTGATCACCGTGGTAAATGTGAACATTGCCCGGATGTGCGGCGCGCAGGTCATCTGCATAGGCCGCATGGGCGGCTGACCGTGCAGCGTAATGCAATTCGAACCGACCGTTTGAAGCTGCCAACTGTTTGATCTGCGCCAGAAACGGGGTGATGCCGATGCCCCCCGCCAGCATCAGATGCTTGCGTCCGCGCAGATCAAGCGCGAACAGGTTGACCGGATTGCTGATCACCATATCCATACCGACACGGCATTGACTGTGCATGAACAGCGACCCACCCCTGCCCTGATCGTCGCGACGCACCGAGATCGAGTAACTACTTTGATCAGCCGGATCGCCCATCAGCGAATAGGGATTGCGGCGCAACGTGTCGCCGTCCTGCATTTCAACCACGGTATGCGCGCCACCGGAAAACACCGGCAAAGGACCGCCATCGCGGCGGGCAAACCGAAACCTTGTGATCAGGTCAGTGACCGGCGTGATCTCGGCAACCGTAACCGGGATTTTTGCGCTGCCTGCACTCATTTGAAACGCTCCACTGGTATCGGAACGTTACCCGGATCTTCGGCGTCGATTCTGACCCCCTGAAAGGCAGCGATGCGGCGGGAATAGTGATCGCGCACGAACAGGTGCAGGCCGCAATGGGCGCATTGGAACGGGTCGGTGGTGACGTCTTCAGTGATGCCTTTGCAATGAACGCACTGCATTCGCCGCGCGGTTGATCCGCGATGCTCGGTTTGAAGGGCGGTGTGCGGGATGCCAGCCGATACTGCCTCGAACATCGCCTGACCGATCAAACCTTCGGTGCCAGCCAGATAGATTTGCAAGCCCATATGTGCATCCTTCAAAACCCTTTGCAAACGCGAAACCGAGGCATTGTAGGACGGCCCGACGTAAAACTGCGCCGGTTTCAACGCCTGCAACTGCCTGACATATGTGTCACCCGTGGCCTTTGGGATGAACATGATCTGGGTCTTGGTAAACAGACCCTCGGGCGCGGTTTGAGCCATATCAAGGATCGCTTCAGCCCCTTCGGCGTCGGCGATCATCAGATGCGCTTTGCCCGGCCGGGCGGCAAGCGTGCCATAGACCGGACGGCTTTTGATCGACGGTTCAAAAACGGACTTTGTCATCGTCAACATTTTCCCTTTGCGCCAACTAGCCTTTGGCGGTGCGGATTTTCTTGTCCGGATCATAAAACGGCATCGAAGCCGCAACACAGGCGATTTCAGTACCATCGCCGTTACGCACTGTCATCTTGACGCCATCGACGGCACAAGCAACCGGCATCCGCGCGATTCCGATATTGTGTTTGTTCAGGGGCGAATACATTCCCATTGTCACCACACCGACCTTTTTGCCGTTTTGCAGCAAATCAGCGCCTTCGTCGGCTGGATTTGTTCCGTCGAGCTTGACGCCATAAATCTTGAAGCGTTCCTTGCCCTTCAGGCGATAATGCTCCTCGGCCCCGCGAAAGCCGGTTTTGCCGGGGGAGACGGTGAAGGACAGGCCCAGCTCCCATAACGTGTCGCCGGGGCCTTCGTTTTCGAACGGGTATTTTTCCGAATTATCAAACGGAAAGAACAGCAAATAGCTTTCGGTACGCAGCAGATCCAGCGTAGTGAACCGTGTCGGAATAATGCCCATCGCGGCCCCGTCGGTGACGATCTTGTCCCAAATCGTTGGCGCGTCCTGCCCACGGCAGAAAATCTCGTAACCGCGCTCGCCTGTATAACCAGTGCGCGAGATCATCACCGGCAGGCCGAACAACGACGTCTGCATATGGGCAAAATATGCAAGATTGCGAATGCCATCGACATGCTTGGACAGAAATTCCACCGCCAAAGGCCCCTGCAACGAGATGTCGTGCAGGTTGTCATCAAACCGGATTGAAACATCACGACCGGTTGCCGCCATTGTCAGCTGTTCATGGCCCTGGCCCGAGCCATGCACCACCATCCACGAATTCGGACCCATGCGGTAAATCACGCAGTCATCAACAAATTTCCCGGCATCGTTCAGCATTGTCGCATAAGACGACCGTCCCGGCATGATCTTTTCGACGTTCCGGGAGGTGGCGCGGTCAATCACATGGCTGGCATGTGGTCCGGTGATATGAACCTTTTTCAGACCCGATACATCCATCACGCCAGCCTTGGTGCGAATGGCGATGTATTCTTCGGTCTGGTCTTTATCATACGACCAGGCGGTGCCCATCCCAGACCAATCCTCCAGATTGGAACCCATCGCCCGATGTCGATCACCTAGTGCCGAAAATCTCCAAGATGCAGTCATGTTTTTCTCCTTGTTGGTCGTGTCCTGGTTGGGGTGTTTTTCCGTGTTCGCCACTTATTAGTTGACAGAAAGGAGCTTTCAAATGCAACACTAAAAGAAAAAAAGTTTACTGTGAGGCAAATCTTGCGGTTTTTCAAAAGGGGGAAGTGCGACAATGAATGGAAATCTTGACGCACTAACAACCATATTTACCGAGTTTTATTACTGGGTAACGGTTGTTTTCATGTTCCTTATCCATGTGGGATTCTGCATGTATGAGGTCGGCGCAAGCAGGCGCCGCAACCATATGCACACGCTGATGAAAAACGTAATGATCATCCCGTTGGTGACCGTGACGTTCTTTTTATTCGGCTGGTGGATTTACTGGGCTTTTCCGATGTTCCCGTTCTTTGGCGGGCTGAATATCGAAATGGGAAGCGCCAACCTACCGTGGTCGGCAACGATGGGCGCCAACCTTGGTGATCATATCACTGGTGTTTTCTGGGCAGCCTTTCTGTTGTTCTCGTGGACCGCAGCATCAATCGTTTCAGGTTCGGTGATCGAGCGAATCAGATCGTCAGCTTTGTGGTTGCACGCAATAATGATCGGGTCTGTCTGGTGGATCATTGATGCGGCCTGGGGTTGGCATTATGGCGGCTGGATGGTTCAGAAACTGGGCTATCACGATGCTTATGCTTCGGGTGTGATCCATGCAATTGCTGGCGGCTATGCGCTGGGTGTCATCTGGGTTTTAGGGCCGCGCATCGGCAAATTTGCCAAAGATGGTACGCCACGGGATATTCCGCCGCACAATCCGTGGATGCTCGTTATCGGGATTTTCCTGATCTACACTGGGTTCTGGGGGTTCTATGCCGCGTGCAACGTACCGATCATTTCACCGCAAGTTATCGACGGTCAGATCATTGGTACAACTTGGACGGCCACTAATATCTATCTGGCGCCAACCACACTTAGTGCGATCACTCTTAACTTCCTGATGTCTTTGTCAGGTGGCTTGATGGCGGCTTATGTCGTGTCAAAGGGCGATGCGTTCTGGACGTTGTCCGGCGGTCTTGCCGGGATCATCGGGGCTTCTGCTGGCAACGATCTTTACCATCCAATCCAGGCGATGCTGATCGGTGCGGTTGTTGTCGTGATCGTTTACAAGCTGCATTACTGGGTCGAAAAGCGGTTCAAGCTGGATGATGCGGTGGGTGCTGTCGCGGTGCATGGCTATGCTGGGTTTCTGGGTGTGGTTATCGCCGGTTTCGTTCTGTGGGGCGCACCGTCGTCACCATACGAGGGTTACATGACGGTTAATCCACTTGGCCAACTGTTAGGCGCAATCATTATGTTCTTTGTCCTCGGGTTTGTGCCTGCATTTGTGCTGTCGAAAATTCAGGCCAAATTGGGGGTTCTGCGTATTCCGGAAGAAGTGGAATTGCAGGGTCTGGATTACGCTGAAAACCATGCTTACGAGGCAGCAGTGGCAGACATCATTGCCGCTGACAAAGCCCATCTTAACGCGCGTTGAAAGGAGAGATAACCATGTCTACTATCGGATACAAAGACTGGGCCGTTGATTTGGCCAATGTGGGTGCGGTTTACCCTTTCCAAGGCTGGGAAGTGGCGATGACCGTGATCGCCGTGATATTCTGGATCGGCTGGCATCGCATTCAGCATGTGCGCGAATCTGCACATCTGGACGCGGCGAAAGTAATGACCGATAAGGAAAAGATCGCGAAATCGGTTGAACGTTACTAGGCTACAAAGTTGAAAACCTTGCAGGCGGCTACCGACGCGGCTGCCTGCAATGCATTGTCAATGTTCCTGTAATGAAAAAAAGTTTCTTGTCAGTTGAACTTGTTTTAGAACAATGCTAGCCTGAATTTTGCACCCCTAATGAAGGACCAAAGCTATGTGTGGCATTGTCGGACTTTTCCTGAAAGACCCCGCTTTAGAGCCGCAACTCGGCCAGTTACTGACCGATATGCTTGTCACCATGACCAATCGCGGTCCGGACAGTGCTGGCATCGCGATTTTTGGCAATGACGCTGACGACATCGGCAAACTGACTGTACAGTCGGACAATCCCGCGACTGACTTTGCCGGCGTGGATGCTGAGCTGTCAAAGGCTTTGGGCGTCAAAGTCACCATGATCTCAAAAGACACACATGCGGTGTTGAAAATGCCCATCGGGAAACTTGACGCCGCGCGCGCGGCGCTGACCGGTTTGCGCCCTAACGTGCGCGTGATGAGTGGTGGCGACGTTATCGAGATTTACAAAGAAGTCGGCCTTCCCGTTGATGTCGCCAAACGGTTCAATATCGCCAAGATGAGCGGCACCCATGGTATCGGACACACACGCATGGCAACCGAAAGTGCGATCACCACGATGGGCGCGCATCCGTTTTCAACCGGTTCCGATCAGTGCCTTGTGCATAATGGGTCGTTGTCCAACCATAATTCGCTGCGCCGCAAGCTGGTGCGAGAAGGCATGCGGTTTGAAACCGAAAACGACACCGAAGTTGCCGCCGCCTATCTGTCGTGGAAGATGAAGAACGGCAGCGATCTGGGGCAAGCGCTGAATTCCAGCCTTGATGACCTTGACGGGTTCTTTACCTTTGTCGTCGGCACCAAAGACGGCTTTGGTGTGGTGCGTGATCCGATTGCCTGCAAACCCGCCGTCATGGCGGAAACTGATCAATATGTCGCCTTCGGGTCAGAATATCGCGCGTTGGTTGGCCTGCCCGGCATCGACAATGCGCGTGTCTGGGAACCTGAACCCGCAACCGTCTATTTCTGGAACCATTAAGATGCAGTCATTCGACCTTGCAGCGTCCAGCCTGCGTGAACTTAACGCCACGCTGCATGCGCAGAAAGCCCTGACCAACCAGACCGTTTGGAACATCGTAAACCCCAAGGGCAGTCACGCAATTGCCGTCGGGTTGGATGCGCCGATCGAAGTCACGGTGAATGGTTCAACCGGCTATTACTGTGGCGGCATGAACAAACAGGCCACAATCATCATCAAAGGCTCGGCCGGACCTGGAGTTGCCGAGAATATGATGTCGGGCACTGTGTTCGTCGAAGGCGACGCCAGTCAATATGCCGGGGCGACAGGCAATGGCGGCTTGCTGGTGATCAAGGGCAATGCCAGTTCGCGCTGCGGGATTTCGATGAAGGGTATCAATATCGTCGTGCATGGTAATATCGGTCATATGTCAGCTTTCATGGCGCAATCGGGCAATCTGGTGGTGCTGGGGGACGCGGGCGACGCGTTGGGCGATTCACTATACGAGGCACGTTTGTTCGTGCGCGGAACGGTCAAAAGCCTGGGCGCTGATTGCATCGAAAAAGAAATGCGTCCCGAACATTTGGCAATCCTGAAGGATTTGCTGGCACAAGCCGGGGCCGATGCCAAACCGGAAGAGTTCAAACGCTATGGTTCGGCGCGCCAGCTTTATAATTTCAACATCGACAACGCCTCGGCGTATTAAGGACAAGACGGTGAAAGACAGTTCGGACAAGCATATCCCGCAAACGGTCCCGCGTCAGTCTTGGACGTTTTCCAATGAAGTAAACTCGGAAATCCGCCGGGCGGCGGCGACCGGGATTTATGACATCCGTGGAGGCGGTGCCAAACGTCGCGTGCCGCATTTTGACGACCTGCTGTTTTTGGGCGCGTCCATCTCGCGTTATCCGCTGGAAGGCTATCGCGAGAAATGTGACACGCGAGTGACTTTGGGCGGGCGGTATGCCTCTAAACCCATCGAACTGGATATTCCGATTACCATTGCCGGGATGAGCTTTGGATCCTTGTCCGGCCCGGCGAAAGAGGCACTTGGACGCGGTGCATCGGCTGCGGGCACCTCGACCACCACAGGCGATGGCGGCATGACCGAGGAAGAGCGCGGCCATTCAACCAAGCTGGTCTATCAATACCTGCCGTCGCGCTATGGCATGAACCCGGACGATCTGCGCCGGGCCGATGCGATTGAAATCGTGGTCGGCCAAGGCGCGAAACCGGGTGGCGGCGGCATGCTGCTTGGCCAAAAAATCAGCGACCGGGTGGCTGCGATGCGCAATCTTCCCAAGGGCATTGACCAGCGGTCAGCCTGCCGGCACCCAGATTGGACCGGACCGGATGATCTGGAAATCAAAATCCTTGAAATCCGTGAAATCACCGGCTGGGAAAAGCCAATTTATGTGAAAATCGGCGGCGCGCGGCCTTACTTTGACACCACGCTGGCGATCAAGGCGGGCGCCGATGTGGTTGTGCTGGATGGCATGCAAGGCGGCACCGCCGCAACGCAAGACGTGTTCATCGAGCATGTCGGTCAACCGACTTTGGCGTGCATTCGCCCCGCAGTTCAGGCCCTGCAGGATTTGGGCATGCACCGCACCGTGCAACTGGTAATCTCGGGCGGGATTCGCACCGGGGCTGACGTTGCCAAAGCCTTGGCCCTTGGCGCAGATGCAGTGTCTATCGGCACTGCAGCGCTGATTGCCCTGGGCGATAACGACCCGCATCTGGAAGCCGAGTATAACAAACTTGGCACCACGGCAGGGGCCTATGACGACTGGCACGAAGGCCGCGACCCGGCTGGTATAACCACGCAAGATCCGGAACTGGCAGCACGGCTTGATCCGGTCGCCGCCGGTCGCCGTCTAAGCAATTACCTTAAGGTGTTGACGCTTGAGGCGCAGACCATCGCACGCGCTTGCGGTAAAAACCATCTGCACAATCTGGAACCTGAAGACCTGTGCGCCCTGACATTGGAAGCCGCCGCAATGGCCGGTGTGCCGCTGGCCGGAACAAGCTGGATACCCGGCAAAAACGGATTTTAACAAACAAACCAACAGGGAGGGAAGACAGACCATGACACAAGATCTGGCAGCTTTCGCAAGCAAGAATAACATTAAATACTTCATGGTTACCTATACCGATCTGTTCGGCGGACAACGTGCCAAACTGGTTCCGGCGCAAGCGATTGCAGGCATGCAAAAGGATGGCGCTGGTTTCGCCGGTTTCGCAACCTGGCTGGACCTGACGCCGGCGCATCCGGATATGTTGGCGATGCCAGATCCTGCGTCGGTCATTCAACTGCCGTGGAAACCCGAAGTTGCATGGGTGGCGTCAAACTGTGTGATGGAAGATCAGGAAGTGGCGCAGGCGCCGCGAAATGTTCTGAACAAACTGGTTGCCGAAGCGGCCGAGATGGGCCTGCGCGTAAAGACCGGAGTCGAGGCGGAATTCTTTCTGCTGACACCCGACGGCGCACAAATTTCCGACAGCCTGGATACCGCCGAAAAGCCTTGTTACGATCAGCAAGCAGTGATGCGCCGCTATGACGTAATCGCAGAAATCTGCGATGCGATGCTGGAAATGGGCTGGAATCCGTATCAAAACGACCACGAAGACGCCAACGGCCAGTTTGAAATGAACTGGGACTTTGACGATGCATTAGCCACGGCTGACAAGCATTCATTCTTCAAATTCATGACCCGTTCAATCGCAGAAAAACACGGGCTGCGCGCGACATTTATGCCAAAGCCGATCATGGGACTGACTGGCAACGGTTGCCACGCGCATATCTCGGTCTGGGATATGGCAGGCAAAACCAATGTGTTTGCTGATAAATCCAAAGAACTCGGCCTTTCTGACAAAGGCCGGGCGTTTCTGGGCGGCATTATGAAACACGCCAGCGCCTTGGCCGCGATCACCAATCCGACGGTCAATTCGTACAAGCGGATCAATGCACCACGTACGGTTTCCGGTGCAACTTGGGCACCCAACTCGATCACATGGACCGGCAACAACCGTACGCATATGGTGCGCGTGCCGGGCCCGGGTCGGTTTGAATTGCGCCTGCCAGACGGGGCGGTCAATCCTTACCTTTTGCAAGCCGTGATCATCGCCGCCGGTCTGGATGGTGTGCGCACCAATGCCGATCCGGGTAAGCGCTGGGATATCGACATGTATAAAGACGGCCACAAGGTCAAAGGGGCACCGAAACTGCCGCTGAACCTGCTGGATGCACTGCGGGCTTATGACCGCGACCCGTCCTTGAAATCTGCGATGGGTGACGAGTTTTCCGCAGCCTTTCTGAAACTGAAGCATCAGGAATGGAATTCCTACGCCTCGCATCTGACCGCGTGGGAAAAAGACAATACGCTTGATATCTAACAATAATACGACGCCAAAACAGGGGGTATACGGCAAAAGGCAACCAAGTTCTGCGGTGTTTTAAAGGGAAGCCGGTCAGATTCAGTTTGCTTTTTGAGTTTCTTTGCATGATAACTTTTTTATTATAGGGAAACTTTACAGTCTGGACGTCTTGCACGTCAAACCGAGCGAAGTCGGAAAACTCGCAACCAGGGAGAAGATAAATGAGAAATCTAAAAACCACTTTTGCAGCAGCCGCTTTGTCGCTGACACTCGGCGGTTTCGCCGGGACGGCATTGGCCCAAGATTCAGCCGAGCCAATCATAATTCCAACCCATAACTGGTCAAGCCAAGTGGTCATGGCCTATGTTATCGGCGGTATTTTCGAAAGCATCGGCGACACGGTCGACTATGTTCCAGCCGACAGCCAAGCCGTTTACGAAGCCATCCGCAATGGCGACGTAACGATTTCGCACGAAGTTTGGCAATCAAGCTTTGGCGCGTCGTTTTACAACGCAATGGCCAAAGGCGGTCTGATTGACGCTGGCACCCATGCAGCCGCAACGCTGGAAGAACTGGGCGTGCCGCATTACGTCATCGAAAACAACCTGTGCCCGGGCCTGCCTGCTTGGGAAGCATTGAAGAACTGCGCCTCGGTCTTTGCGACCGCCGATTCAGACGGCAAAGGCCGCATTCTGGAAGGCCCGCAAAGCTGGCATGGCAGCCTGATGCCTGACCGTATCAAAGCACTGGGTCTTGACGATGTAATGGTCGTCAAATTCGCCGGTTCCGCGGACGCGATCTGGGCAGAATTGGCCTCGGCCAAAAAAGAAGGCCGCGGGATCATCACCTTTAACTGGACCCCGAACTTCACCGATGCGGACGGTTTCGATTTCATCGAATTCCCCGGCTATACTGAAGGTTGCCGGATTGCCGATGGTGGCGATGGCAGCTGTGGGTCGCCCAAAGGCTGGTTGAAGAAAGCCGCAAACTATAAGTTCCCGAAAACCCATCCGGCAGCTTACACCGTTTATTCCAAGATTTCGTTTTCAACGCGGGATATCGGCCAAATGGCAGCCCTTGTTGATATCGACAAGCTGAGCCATGAAGATGCCGCTAAAAAGTGGTTGGCTGATCATCAAGATGTTTGGATGCCTTGGACCAAATAAGCCAAGTACATCGACCTTAGCGACATGATTGCGAAAGTTCGAAAATGATCCTAATCTTTCCCCCGTTGCTGAAGCATCGGGGGAAAGACTGTTTAGGCGCCAAAATCCACCAACTGCTGCACTAGAAATCGACCGGAAAGACATAATGAACAACACCGACCGACAACCAGTGATCAAATGCGAGTCGGTTTACAAAATTTTCGGCGACAACGCCGACAAGATGCTACGCAATTCCGGCGGCGTGGTTGACGCCAGGGCTTTTCAGGATGCGGGCTGCATTGTCGGGGTGAACAACGCCTCGTTTGAAGTTCACAAAGGCGAAATGCTGGTGGTCATGGGCTTGTCTGGCTCGGGCAAATCCACCTTGCTGCGCTGTATTTCCCGGCTTACCGATGCCACTTCTGGCAAGATTTACATTGACGGCGACGACGTCACGACAATGAACGCCAAGCAGCTTATCGATCTGCGCCGCAACAAAATGGGCATGGTGTTTCAAAGCTTTGCTTTGCTGCCCCACAAGACCGTGCTGGAAAACATCGCCTTTCCTTTGCAGGTCAAGGGCATGTCCACCGCCGACAGCATCCAGCGCGCCATGGAAATGGTGGAACTGGTCAGCCTTGGTGGGCGGGAAAACTATTTTCCACGTCAGCTTTCCGGTGGCCAACAGCAACGTGTCGGGATCGCCCGCTCGCTGGCTGTGGAACCTGAAATCTGGTTTCTGGATGAACCATTTTCCGCCCTTGATCCGCTGATCCGAAAGGAAATGCAGGACGAATTTCTGCGTCTGCAAGGGCTGTTGCAAAAAACCATTTTGTTCATCACCCATGATTTTGACGAAGCGCTGCGGCTTGCCGACCGGATTGCCATTATGAAAGATGGCGTGATCGAACAGATCGACACGCCTGCCAAAATCGTGCTGCATCCAGCGACCGAATATGTGGCCAAGTTCACGCGTGAAGTGCCGCGCGAAAAGGTTCTGACCTGCGGAAACGTCATGGAGCCTGTGCCAGATAGCGGCGAATTCAGCGACCTGAAAGTGCCACAAGACGCCATCATCGAAACTGTGGCCGCCGCCCTGCTGACCGAGAATAAGCCGGTGCAAGTGGTCGACGGAAACAACCGGATCGTTGGGGCGCTGAACCATGCGACCACCATCAATATCCTGTTTGGCAAGCGCGACGCGTGATCGGCGGATGTCAGACCGGAAAGGCTGGGAGTAAATATGCAATCACTGAAAAGCCAACCGGGATATGTGCAGGCTGGCATTTTGTTGGCGGTGTTTTTTGTCCTTTATTTCACCGTTCAACCGGGCGAAGGCAATTATTTCTGGCGTTTACCACATTTGTTGGCGGGCCTGCCGGACTTGATTAACCGGTCGGTTGATTATCTGCTGTTTCATTGGCTGCCGATAGATATCTACGATCCCGACATCGAGGAATACGAGAAATCTCCACTCCTCAAGGAACTGACCCGCAGTTTTTCAACTGGTCTGCTGTTTTGCATTGAACTGGTGCGAGAACTGCTGCTGGGTGGCGTGAAAACCATCGTGGCGTTTACCAGTTGGAATTTTGTGCGCGACCATCCCGAACTGCAATGGCCTGCTCTACCCTGGACCGTCGTTGCAAGCGGGGCAATGCTGTTAGGATATGCTTTAAGTGGCCGGTGGCTGGCGATACTGGCGGGATTTGCGACAATTTATATCGCGGTGTTCGGCCAATGGGAGCCGGCGATGCAAACACTGTCTTTCGTTCTGATCGCCGCGCCTATCTCGTTCCTGCTGGGGCTGACGCTGGGTGTTCTGGCCTTTCGGTCCCGCAAAGTTGAGGCCGCTTTAACGCCTTTGCTGAACGTCGCGCAAACCATGCCGCATTTTTCCTATCTGGTGCCCGTGATGGTGATGTTTGGTGTTGGCGATCATGCCGGTGCCATTGCCACAATCATTTTCGCCACGCCGCCCATGGTGCGCCTGACTATTCTGGGCCTGAAAAAAGTACCGCTGGAAGTGATCGAGGCGGGGATGATGAGCGGCTGCACAGATCGCCAACTTTTGCTGAAAGTCATGATCCCAACCGCACGGCGCGACATCCTGATGGGGGTAAATCAGGTGATCATGCAATGCCTTGCGCTGGCGGTTATCGCCTCGTTCATCGGCGCCAAGGGGCTGGGGTTCAACCTGCTTTTGTCGCTGAACCAACTGCGTATCGGTCAAGCGCTGGAGCTGGGCATTTGTATCGTGCTGATTGCAGTGGTGCTGGACAAGCTGTCGCTGGCTTGGGCCAACAAGAAAACCGACTATTTCGCCGATCTGGGTTTCGCGCAGCGCCATAAATACGGGCTGCTGTTTCTGGCGATTTTGCTGGGCGGTATTCTGTTAGCCTATATCGGCACGTTTCTGTTCGGCGAAGGTATCAATTATTTCTATCTGATCCCACATAACAAAGGCATCACAACCGAGGACTTTTGGCAATCTGGCGTCGATTGGATGGTGGATAATTGGTATGCAGGTTTGCAGGGCTTTAACACGGGTCTGATCGTCAATGTGTTGGTCCCAATGAAATCCGCATTTTTGGGGATGCCGGTAGTGGCCACGTTCACGCTGGTGATGGGCGTCGGATATATTGTCGGCGGATGGCGATCCGCCTTGATCGTCGGCGGGTTTCTGTTGTTTATCGCGTTGACCGATTGGTGGGATCGCGCGCTTATCACCGCCTATATGGCAACTTTCGCAGTGGTGGTTTCAGTGATCATCGGGGCGACGGTTGGGGCTTTGTGCGCGCAGAATAAAACCGCCAGCAAGGTGATCCTGCTGGCATGTGACACGTTTCAAACCTTTCCGTCGTTTATCTATCTGATCCCGGTGATCATGTTGTTCGGGGTCACTGACACCTCGGTTCTGATTGCGGTCATCGTTTATGCCACGATCCCGGCGACGCGGTATACGGTCGAGGGGCTGCGGTCGGTGCCACCGTCGTTACAGGACCTGGGGGCAATGTCTGGTGCCAATTGGATGCAACGGTTCGCCAAGATCGACCTGCCGCTGGCGTTTCCGCATATCATGCTGGGGGTTAATCAGACTGTGATTTTCGCCCTGTTCATGGTGATAATCGGCGCGATGATCGGCACTGATGATCTGGGTCAGTTCATCCTGAAGGCGCTGTCGGAAAAGAACGGCATTGGCAATGGTCTGATGTTGGGCCTGTGCGTTGCTTTTATCGGGCTGACGGTGGATCACATCATCCAGACCTGGGCAAATAAACGCCGGTCCTTGCTGGGGCTGGATTAGGCCGAGGGTGTCGCCTCGCCCCATTCGGCCAGATCATTGACCAAAATCATCGCCACCCGGCGAAAGGCAGCGCGCATTTTGTCGATGTGATCGCCGGAATGGCCAAGGTCGTTGATCGCCTGATCCATCAAGGCCAGCCAGCTTTCGGCGTCGACCAGCGCAATCGGCACATGTGCATGCAGCATCCGCACTTCCATGCTGCCGTGGTTTTCCTCGTAGTACCGGCGCCCACCCAGAAAGCCTGACAGGAAATCAAATTGCTCGGCCCGGACATGTGCCAGCCCGTGTCCGCGAAAATGCAGGCGCATCAGGTTTTCACCGCGCGGATCGGTTTCCACCAGATCGTAAAAGCTTTTGACCAAGGCCCGCAGGGCGGCCTCACCACCGAGTTGATCCAGAATGCTGGGTGGCATCGTGTCCCCCTAGGATTGCGGCCGGGTCTTTTTCGGGTCGTAATGGGCAAAGCCGACAATCGTGGCTGGCAGGCGTTTCTGCTGGCCGTCCAGTTTGCCAATTTCGACCCCGGTGCCAAGGTCGGCATGGGCCACATCAATCCGCGCCAGCGCTATATTCTTGCCCAGAAGCGGCGAGCGCATTGACGAAGTTACCTCGCCTACTTGCGCGCGGCCAATATGTACGCAGTCGCCATGACCCACATCGACATTGCTGTCGATATCCAACCCCACCAGTTTGCGCGACGGGGTTTCCTTGCGCCGGATCAACGCGTCACGGCCAATGAAATCATCGGGTTTGGATTTCAGCGGCACGGTAAAGCCAATCCCGGCCTCGTACGGGTCGGTCTGGTCGGAGAAATCATATCCGGCAAAGATCAGCCCGGCCTCGATGCGCACCATGTCCAATGCCGCCAGACCCATGGGCTGCAACCCGTGGCCTTCACCCGCTGCCCAGATCGCGTCAAAAACGTCTGTCGCATGTTTAGGGTGGCACCAGACCTCGTATCCCAACTCGCCAGTATAACCGGTGCGCGACACCACAACCGGCACACCATTGGCGTCCCCAATGCGGCCCACAGTGAACCGGAACCAGCCCAGTTCACCCAGTTCCGGCTGATGCGGCGGGGTCCAGATGCATTTCTTCAGGATATCGCGGCTTTCAGGCCCCTGCACCGCCACATTGTGCAACTGATCGGTCGAATCACGCACCAGCACTTTCAAGCCCAGCTTTTCCGCCTGTTCGCGCAGCCAGATACCACTGTAATCATCGCCGCCGATCCAGCGGAAATTGTCGCGCCCCAACCGAAACAGGGTGCCATCGTCGATCATCCCGCCGTGTGGATAGCACATCGCCGAATAAACGATCTGCCCAACCGCCAGCGTTTTCACGTTGCGGGTCAGGGTATATTGCATCAACGCTTCGGCATCCGGCCCGGTGATTTCAAACTTGCGCAAGGCTGACAGGTCAAGGATCACCGCCTGTTTGCGGCAGGCCCAATATTCCTCGATCGGGCCAGCCTTGGCGAATTCATTCGCCAGCCAAAACCCCTTATATTCGACAAAATTGCGGGTAAGGGCACTGAACCGTTCGTGGAAACCGGTTTCTTTAGTCATTTTCGGCTCCGCATCTGGGGTGGCGCGATGGGCAATGGCGCGTTGAAATTTTTCGGCACCGGAATAGGTGCGCACGTGAATATCACTCGGGTTCCAGCCATTGGCTGGCGTTGTATCGTCAGGACAGGCCGAGTTGACGCAAATCAGGTCGGTCAGGGCGCGCAGAAGCACGTAATCACCGGGGCGCGACCATGGCTCGTCAGCATACATAACGCCGTGATCATCAATTCCGGTGTTGAAGAAAAAGTTGATCGCCATCCAGCCAGCACGCGGTGTGATCCCATGTGGAGTCAGCGCGGTGTTGAAATTTTCCGAGCAATTGGCATGCCCCGGATAGCCGATATCGTCGTAATATTTCGCCGCACAAGCCAGTGCAAAGGCATCGTGCCGCCCGCAGGTGTCCTGAATAACCTCGACCAGCGGCAGCATCTCCTGATCGTAATACTTCGCGTGCAGACCGGGCGTCGGATAGGCATGCCCCATCAACGTACGCGTCGTGGTGACATCCAGCGCGTGCTGTATGCCTTGATCCAACTTGCGCGCTGCGAAACATTGGAAATCGGTGCATTGCCGCCCGTCCACGTCCAGCACCTGAATATAGTCGCCTGCCTTGACGAAAAACGCTTCGGCGGTGGCGGATTTGATCCGCAGATCCAGTACCGGATCGGCCAGCGGATCCGGCAAGTCAAACTTGGGCAGCGCAATCAGACTGCCGCGCTTGACCAGAACCGTCAGCGTCGTCGCGGTATCCTGAAGTTCCTGATCCATCATCCCACCGGGTGCAGCGATGATCAGAATACCGTCGCGCGTGGTGGTCAGGGTGATTTCGGTCTTGGCAGGGGTTGTCGCGTCAAAAAACTGGACAGCACCGGCCTTGGCCAAATCAATCGCCCGGCTTTCCAGCCCCATCCGCAAGCCACGAAGGCTGTGATCTGCCCCTTCCAGCAAAGCTTTCAGGCCTGCCGCATCGGAATTCGCGGTTTCGCCAACAATCCCGGCGTCGATCCGTCCTTTGGAATCCGCTGCCACGATTTCGCACGGCTGCCCGCCCTGATCGTTAATAACCGAGATCGAATCTCCCGTTGCGATCGGCAGCAAGATCGCCCCCGCTGCCGGCACCTTGTATCGTTCAGTTCCGCCGGGTAACACCAGTTCACCGGGCCGTAGAACCTGACTCGGCTTCGGCGGTCCGGGAGTAATGTCGGGATATGGGGTGTCGAGCATTTCGCCTCCCGGAGTCGTGTGTGTTGCACTAGCGGAATATTTGTTTAATCTAGAGAATACCGCGACGGGCCGGCTCCCGCAAGCAAACTTATCCGCAAAGGGTGCATCTTGACCAATTATCACATTAATCTGCTGGGTTGGGTGCTTTTTATCGTTTCGGCCATTGGCTTTATCATCGCCAGCATCGGTAATTTCTGGGCTATGTTTGGCAGCATTTTCTTTTTGCTGGCCTGCCTTGTGTTTTTGATCCCGTTATTTCGCAAACCCTAATGCCATTTGACAACTTACGCACCTCACCCTAACCGGAGCAATTTTCATGCAATGTGCCAGTGAAAAACAAGGACAGTACGTGCTTGCATCTGCTGCATCGCTTTCGATGGTTTTGGGGTCGGTCCACGGCTTTTCCGTTCTGATCGAGCCGCTGGAGGCGCAGTTTCACGCCTCCCGCGCGATGGTCAGCCTGACTTATTCGCTGGCTTTGGTTGGCATCACGCTTGCGGTTTTGTTCGGCCACCTTGTTTTTGGCCGGTTTTCACCGGGCCGGATAATGCTTGGCGTTGGCCTGCTTGCAACGACTGGTGCATTGTTGGCTGGGTTTGCACCGTCGCTGAGCATCGTTTGGCTGGGCTACAGCTTGTTGTTCGGGCTAGCCAACGGTTTGGGCTACGGATTCGGACTGCAAATCGCGGCCCAAGCCAATCCACACTGCGGCGGGCTGGCGATGGGGATTGTTACCGCCAGCTATGCGCTGGGGGCTGTTTTGTCGCCGTATTTGTATTCGTTGGCTTTAGGCGCAGGCGGGTTTCGCGGCGCAATGATTGGGCTAGCTGTGGTGTTGATGATTGTGATGTCCGTCAGTACACGACTGATGTTTATAGCCGCGCCAACGTTTGCTGCCTCTGCGACCGGCACCGGACCGAACCCTTTAGTGCCGGCGCAATTTGTCGGCCTTTGGGTTGGATATGGTGCAGGCGTGGCTGCCGGGCTGATGACAATTGGCCATGCAACCGGAATCGCCGTTTCAATTGGTTTTGCCGGCGCTGTCTGGCTGCCACCGGCAATGATTGCAGTTGCCAACATGGCGGGCAGTTTGGCGGGGGGGTTTTTGGTAGACCGAACCTTTCCACAGCGACTGTTCGTTCTGCCGCCGTTATTGACATTTTTTGGCCTGCTGGTGGTTTTGTCTAGCCCGACAGGCGCAACAATCCTGCCGGGTCTGGGGATAGTTGGATTCGGATATGGCGCGCTGATTGCCACATATCCGGCCAGTATTGCGAAAATGTTCGGCCCGGCAAACAGCGCGCGCGTTTACGGTCGGGTGTTTTCTGCTTGGGGGGTTGCAGGCCTGCTGGCGCCTTGGCTGGCTGGCATGCTGTTTGATCTGACCGGCCAGTATACCGAAGCTCTGCAAATCGCCATCATCCTAAGCTGCATCTCGGCCGTTGTTGGTTATTGCCTTCGACCTGAAAGTATTTCGGCATAACCAATCGCAGAGTAAAAGGAATTCTGTGAAATGGGATGGTCGGCGAGAAGCCGAACGCTGCAACCTCGAGGTCGGTACGCTCATTGTACAGGCGCAGGAATGCTTCGCCTCATAATTTGGGAGTATCTATTTGGGTGGACTTTGGGGGGTGTTATCAAATTTGCATAACAAACTGACAAAATTGCCAAATTATACTTTTAACGGCGCCTACAACCTTTTGCAGTGAAAACCGCTGTGTGCGGTGTCGTAAAGCCCAATCAACAAATGACCGGCATGATCATTGACCGTATCCGTCCGGTTAAGGCGCGATTTCAGGCTTTTTCGGTCAGCCAGTTCCACGGCATGAGTTCATCGATGCGATTTATCTTGTGATCTGGCAGTCGCTGGAGGACTTAGGCTCAAGTTTCAAATGCAACACTCAGAGCCCTTTGGGCATAGGATGTTGTGATGGACATACGAAGCAAGCACCTCAGCAGCGAGGAACGTGGCGTGATATTAGCCGAGCATAATAGGGGCAGCAGTCAGCGGTTGATCGGCCAGCTTTTGCATCTCCCCGCGAGCACGATCTGCCGTGAGCTGGCGCGAGGTCGGCAGGAAGACGGCTTCTATTGCCCGCAAGCGGCGCGGCAGGCCTATGATGCCCGGCGCGCGCTGCCGCCGCAAACGCAAGCTTGTGGAGGGGAGCGACCTTTATCGTTTCGTTCATGGCAAGCTCGTACATCTGCACTGGTCGCCTGAGCAGATTACGCAGAGACTGCGTCTCATGAAGCCTGATGATCCATCCGCCCATGTGAGCCATGAGACCATCTATGCCGCGATTTACGCGCAGCCACGTGGCAGGCTGAAGGCGGCGATGATAGAGGCGTTGCGTCAAGCGAAGCCGAAGCGTGGGCTCAAGCGCAGGACAGCGGCGGGCAGTGCTATGGTCCTGGAAAAATTGCGCATTATCAATCGCCCTGACGAGATCGAAGCACGACTGGTACCAGGCCATTGGGAGGGCGATCTCATCAAGGGCGCATTCAATCGCTCGTCAGTGGGCACCTTGGTCGAGCGCAAGACACGCTTTGTCATTCTTTGCAAAATGGATGGCAATGGGGCCGAGGCCGCGCTCGACAGCTTCACCCGCCAGATGAGACGACTAAGGGCAGTTCACGCCAGCCCTGCCATGCCAAACGACCGGCAATGCCCCGTGCAGCGACCTTCCGAGAGCCAAAGGCACGCCAAGCCCACCCAAACTCGCAAAAACTCCGGAAAATACCAGATTCCTGAATCCAGCCCGACAGGCTGCTAGGACAGCCCCTAAAAGAATATTGGCGCAACATCTGGGGCGATGATTGGCAACCAGTAAACGCCCACAAAAATGAGTGACTTTGCCCATATTCCAAGCGGTGTGTTTTACATGGGCGCGCAACTCAGCCCGCATCCCTAGAATGGCGAGGGCGTCCGCCGACTGGAGCAATTCCGCTGGCCTTTCCCACGCCCCCTCCCTAGGGTCCGCCAAACGACAAGGCAAACGGTCGATGTCTGACCGGCCTGTGCACAATTGGAAGTGTTTTGGACTCCGGAACTTTGATAGCTTTGTTGTTTGCGCTTTCGGCTGCGGTTTTGTTCGGCCTTAATCCGCACATCCAAAACCGGGCACTTGATGATACCGATCCACTGACCGGTGCGCTTTATTCCGTGACAGCAACCGCCGGTATGTTCTGGCTGTTTTCACCGTTTTTCATCGACTGGGCATGGTTCGGCACCCGAACGGCCTTGATTTTCGCAGCCGTAGGGCTGATTTTTCCGGCCTTTGGTCAGCGGTTGCAGATAGCCTCGATCGTCATTGTTGGCCCGGCGATCACCGCGGCTTGCGGGTCTTTCACACCGCTTTTCGCAATCCTTCCAGCGGTTGTTTTTCTTGGCGAAAGCTTTGGGCTGCAAGCCAGTTTCGGCTTGATGTTGTTGACCAGCGGTCTGGTTTTCGCGGCTTTGGGACGCGGCAAGATCAAACGCAACTGGCCGCTTTGGGCGTTGTTGCTTCCGCTTGCCGCCTCGTTCGTCCGCGGGTTGGCCCAGCCGATCACCAAATTTGGTTTTGCAGAAATCCCCAGCCCCTATTTTGCGACCATGCTGATGGCGACGGTTTCGGTCGGCACATTGTTGGTTATACGAACACTATCAACACCCCGTCAAAAGGCATCCAGCGGCCTTTCGAAATCCGGTAAACAACGGTTTTTGTTCAGCGGAATCATTAACGGGTTCGGGATCCTCAGCGTCAACATGGCCCTCAGCTTTGGCGATGTTTCCGTGGTCGCGCCATTTTTAGCAACGTCACCATTGTTCACACTTGCCTTGGGTGCGTGGGTTTTCCGCCGCGAGGTTTTGGGATGGCATCACCTGGCCATCGTCGCGGTCGCCATTGCCGGAGCGGTGTTGGTTATCACGCGGTAATCCACGATTTTCGCAAGTATCAAACCAATCAAACGCGTTTGCGGGACCCGGCACCGGCCTTTTGGGCGCGCCGTTTTATACTTCGCACGCCTCTATACCACCGGCGGCGCGCCACCTAGAAACGTGTTGCCGTTGGAATAGTCACAAGGTGCTTCCTGCATTTCTAGATGCAGGCCGCTGCCAGTATAAGGGTGAGCGCGGGCCAATGCCTCGTCAAATTCGATGCCAAGGCCGGGTTCGGTTGGGGGAATGATATAACCCGCCTCCCATTTGATCGAGTTCTTGATCAGCCGCAGATGAAACGCGCCGCCGGTTTGGATGGTTTCGGTGATCAGGTGGTTGGGGATGTTGATCGCAAGCTGGATATTGGCGGCCCACTCCACTGGCCCGGCATACAAATGCGGCGCGACCTGTGCGTTGTGAACTTCTGCGATTGCCGCGATTTTCTTGGTTTCAAGGATGCCGCCGGAACGGCCAAGTGCCGGTTGCAGGATCGATACGCCTGCCCGCAATGCGGCGGCGAACTCGACTTTGGTGGTCATCCGTTCGCCCGTGGCAATCGGAATGCGGATGGCATCGGCAACACGGCGGAACTCGTCGATATTATCGGGCGGCATCGGTTCTTCAAACCACAGCGGATCGAATTCTTCAAGTTGGCGACCAAGACGGATCGCGCCCGAAGTGGTGAACTGCCCGTGGGTGCCGAACAACAGATCGGCTTTGGAGCCAACCGCCGCCCGGATTTTGCGGCAGAACTCGACAGATTGGGCGATATCGCTGACGGCAGGCTGATGCCCACCCCTTAGGGTGTAGGGTCCGGCCGGATCAAATTTGACCGCCGTGAAGCCGAGCCTGACCATTTCAGCGGCGCATTCCGCGGCCATATCGGCATTGCCCCAGAACTGGTTGATGTCCTGATGTGCCAGCGGATAAAGATAGGTATAGGACCGCACCCGGTCGTTCATCATACCGCCAAGCAGTGCGTGCACCGGACGGCCATGCGCTTTGCCAAGAATATCCCAACAGGCAATTTCAAGGCCCGAAAAAGCCCCGATAACCGTTGGATCAGGCCGTTGTGTAAAGCCCGAGGAATAGGCGCGCCGGAACATCATTTCGACGTTTTCCGGGTTCTCGCCTTGCATGTGGCGGCTGAACACATCCTCGATCACGGCGGTCATCGCTTTGGGGCCGACAGCAGCAGCATAAACCTCGCCCCAGCCGACAATCCCGTTATCGGTGGTGACTTTGACAAAGATGAAATACCGCCCGCCCCAGCCCGGTGGCGGGGTTCCAACCACGATGACTTCCATATCCTTCAGCTTCATAGTGCCCTCGTTCGCAAACCTGTTTCGACAACTGTTACGCCGGAAAATCCGGTTTGCCAGCCCTTTCCCGACATTTTCGTCGCGGGCCGCCAATAAACCGCCATTACATGCAATCTGCCCCTTCAATTTCCGGTCGCGATGCGCCATGGACGCCCTTCACAAGATCGTTGAACAGGATCCCCTTTGCCTTATCAAAATATTTTTGCCGCTTTTCGCGCCCGCATCACGCCAGATGAAACCGCCGCCGGGTATCAGAAGCTTACGCTGCCACAAGCGCGCACTGATGTTTTGTCAGGGCTGACGGTTGCCCTTGCCCTTGTCCCCGAGGCTGTGGCGTTTGCCTTTGTGGCAGGCGTGGCGCCATTGGTCGGGCTATATGCAGCCTTTATCGTCGGGCTGATCACGGCGGTGTTTGGCGGGCGTCCCGGTATGATCTCGGGCGCAACCGGGGCGTTGGCAGTTGTGATGGTGTCGCTGGTTGCCAATCACGGCGTTCAATATCTGTTTGCAACGGTCGTATTGATGGGGCTGATCCAGATTGCAATCGGTCTGATGCGCTGGGGCAAGTTTATCCGCATGGTGCCACATCCGGTAATGCTGGGTTTTGTGAACGGTCTGGCGATCGTGATTTTTCTGGCGCAACTTGAACAGTTCAAAGTACCCGGCCCCGATGGCGGCCACGTCTGGATGAGCGGCATATCCTTATGGATCACCCTTGGATTGGTCGCGGCAACCATGGCGCTGATATGGCTGACGCCCAAAGTGACCAAGATTATTCCCGCACCTTTGGTGGCAATCGGCGTTGTCGCAACAGCAGCAATCGTGTTTAATCTGCCGGTGCCGCGCGTGGCGGATCTGGCCTCGGTCGCGGGCGGGCTGCCGACCTTTGCCCTTCCTGATGTGCCGCTGACCTTTGAAACGTTTGAGATCATACTGCCATATGCTGTGATCTTGTCGCTGATCGGACTGATCGAAAGCCTGCTGACCCTGAACCTTGTCGGCGAGATGACCGGTGGTCGCGGTGGCGCCAGTCGGGAATGTGTCGCACAAGGGGCGGCCAATACAGTTACCGGTTTTTTCGGCGGCATGGGTGGTTGTGCGATGATCGGGCAATCAATGATCAACGTGAACTCGGGCGGACGCACCCGCCTTTCAGGCATTTCCGCCGCGCTGTTTCTGCTGATCTTTATCCTGTTTGCCAGTTCGGTGATCGACCTCATACCGCTGGCAGCCTTGGTTGGCGTCATGTTCATGGTGGTGATCGGCACGTTCGCTTGGCAAAGTCTGCGCATTTTACGCATTGTTCCTCTGTCGGATGCAGTGGTGATTGTGCTGGTTACCGGCGTCACCGTGGCCGAGGATCTGGCGACTGCCGTTGTTGTCGGGGTTATTGTCTCAGCCTTGGTTTACGCATGGAACGCCGCGTCACGCATTCACGCCAAAGTACGCCCATCAAAACGTGAAGAAGGCGCGTATGTTTACGAGATTGAAGGGCCGTTGTTTTTTGGTTCAGCCAGCCGGTTTCAAGAACTGTTTGATCCGGAAAACGATCCGGAAATGGTGATCCTTGATTTTGCGGACAGTCGCATTGTCGATCAATCGGCACTGCAAGCCATCGAAGCCGTGGCCGGAAAATATGCCGATGCGGGCAAACGTGTGCAGTTGCGGCATCTATCAAAAGAGTGCCACCGGTTGCTTACCCGCGCCGGGCAATTGGTTGTCGAAAACGACGACGATCCGGACTATGAACTCGCCATTGATTACGACATTCAACTGGGCCGGATCGGCGGGCATTAAGGCAAGGGCTGTTGCGCTATCAATCGAAAATGATGACGTTGCGTCTGGCATTGCCTGCCGCAGTATCGGCAATCGCTTCGTTGATCTGCTCAAGCGGATAGCGACGCGTCACCAATTCGTCCAGCTTCAGGCGGCCCTGTTTATAAAGTTCGACCAAATAGGGAATATCACGCGCCAGTACCGTGTCGCCCATGAAAGAACCCTTCATCGTCTGGGCCAGTGCTGCGACGTTCACAGGTTCATAACTGACTGTTGCACCCGATGCAGGCATACCGACCATAACCATCGTACCACCTGCACACAAATAGCGCATGGCGGACTGGTAAACCTGAACGGCACCGACAGTGACCAGAACGTAATCCGCACCACGCCCGCCGGTCAGAGCCTTGACCGCGCGATAGGGCTTGTCGCTGCTGGCTAGGATACCGTGGGTCGCCCCGAACTCCATCGCGGTATCAAGCTTTTCCTGGCTAAGATCGACGGCAATGATCTTGGCAGCACCGCAAATTGCAGCACCCTGAATGGCATTCAATCCAACCCCACCCGCGCCGATCACCACAACATTCGCGCCGGGCCGGATTTGCGCGGTATTGGTGGCCGCCCCAACGCCGGTAATAACCCCGCAAGACAGCAAACAGGCTGATTCCATCGGAATATCATTCGGGATTTTCACGACCTGGCTTTGGTCAACAACGCAGCGTTCAGCAAATGCACCGGTATCCAGACCGTGCTCCAGAACTCCCCCGTCCAGGGTCGTTAGCGGGCCATGGGCGCGATCATATTTAGTTTCACAAATCGCCGGATGGCCACCGCCGCAAGTGGCGCAATGACCGCAGGACCGCAGCAAAGTGGCCAGAACGGTGTCGCCGATTTCAAGCCCGGTCACGCCTTCGCCGATGGCCACCACGGTCCCCGCTGCCTCGTGGCCGTATACTGCGGGCAACGTACCACCCCATGCACCTTCTGCAAACAGGATGTCGGAATGACAAATCGCACAGGCGGCGATCTTGACCTCGACTTCGCCTTTTAACGGCGGGCGCAAATTCACCTCTTCTATTTTCAGAGGTTCTCCGAAGGCGTGGCAAACGGCAGCTTTCATGGCGATGTTCCTTATTCAGACATGGTATATTGTTGCTTTGGCTAACGCCGGATTACCATAGGCAATCAGCACGCTTTTTCGCATCTTTTGGACTTTCACCGGGGTTACGTAACGTCGGGCTGAGTTGTCGGCTTAAGCGAGTTGACGTGCATTCCAAAAATGAACGTTCGCCATTAGGTTGCATTTCTTGTGCTAATTCAGTCAGATAGCCATTTTTTTACAGAATTTAATCAATCTTTAGCGGATTGTTAGCGGTTTGTTAACAGAGTAGGACAAAATTTCCGGCAAAAGAAACAGGCTCAGATTACACAATATGCAGGTCTTGAAAATACTAGCGCGTTTCTCGCAACGCCCGCTGCCCGGTCTGAAGCGCGTCAGGCAAATCGGCTTGGCCGCAGCAATACCGGTTGGGGTTCTGGCGGTCGTTATTCTGGTCAGCGGCAGTGGGGAAAGCTTGATATCCCAAGGACCAATTCAGTCCGGGCATTCAGACGTTGCTTGTGCCCAGTGCCACCTGCCTGCGCCGGGCAGCATTCGCCAGCAAATGCAGCAAAACGTGCGGTACCTGCTGGGTGCTTCCCCCAGCCACGCGGATTTTGGCTATCAACCCGTGCGATCCGAGGCGTGTCTGACCTGCCATCAACGTCCGAACGAGCGCCACCCGATTTATCGTTTTCGCGAACCTCGTTTTCAAACAGCCGTTGCCGAGATCAATGCAACCACCTGCCTTGGGTGCCACGGCGAACACCGCGATGAACGGGTCGCAGTTGAACCGGTTTTCTGCAAATCCTGCCATGCCAAACTGGTGCTGAAAATCGATCCGCTAGATGTTCCACACGACGAATTAATCGCAGCAAAGGACTGGTCTAGTTGCCTTGGTTGCCACGACTTTCACGGCAATCACCGCACGCCTGCGCCGATCCGACGGCTGGATGCGCATGAATTGGACGCGTTATTGGCCTATCTGAAAAACGGCTCAGACCCTTATGGGCATGAAAAAATCTATCAGGCGGTGATGAAATGAATTTATGGAAACCAACCCTATTGGGCAGCTTTGTCCTGATAGCAATCTATCTGTTTGTATCCGCCCCGCCCCCCCTTGAAACGGCCATCGGCCATGGAATTTCTGGGCGCACCGTCGAGGTGAAACGCATGTTCGACACGGTCGATGGGATAAACAGTGCTACGCGGACGCTTTACACCAAACGCATCGTTGGGGCTGGCTTGAAATCGGGAATGAAATTCGGTGAAGACTGGGCTGAACCGGGGGTGGACAAAGGCCCGCTTCCGGCCCTGTTCCTGCGACTGGTTGCGGCCGAACTCGAGGCACGACCTCCGCGTCTGGGGCTTTATCTTGGGTCGGACGAGCCGATTAATAAATCTAACCTTTTCAATGTTTTACAGGCCGAAACTTTTGCTGCCGTAAAGGCAGATCGAGCGCCGCATTTTGCGACGATTGAGGGCATTGGTCAGGTCGGTCTATACCCGGATTACGCCTCGGCAGCTGCCTGTGTATCCTGCCATAACGACCATCCTGACAGTCCTAAAACCGACTGGAAACTTGGCGACGTGATGGGGGCCACCACATGGACATTTCCGGATTCCGAAGTTGGCTCGGACGTTTATCTGGCCGTCGTCGAGGCCCTATATCATTCGATTGAAACCTCGTATCAGGCCTATTTGGCAAAAGTTTCCGGTTTTCAGAATCCGCCATTGATAGGCCCCCTCTGGCCTGAACCGGGCTTAACCGTCCTTCCGTCCTCTGCGGTTTTCATGGCGGAAGTGCGCCGTTTGAGCGCTGAAAGCGTATTGGACAATCTCGTCCTTTTGGAAAAAACAAGCCAATGAGCGCCCTGATCAAATCTGCTGCGCGCAGTTACGCTGTCTGGGGCGTTTCGTTGCTGTGCCTTGGTCTTGCATTGCTGACGATACGTCACCGCGAGTTGGTTGAAAGTTGGCCGATAAATTGGTTCCTGTGGCAGGTATTGACCGGGCTGATCTTGATGGGGCTATTGATCTATCAATGGGCCTTGTTGACAGCACGCCTAGTGGGCACCTCTCAATCTTCGCGCAAGCATTATAATTGGCACAGATATGTCGGGGTGGGGATGACGGCACTGTTCATCCTGCATGCTGTCAGATTTGGCTATTACTGGACATCGGCGCTGGCGATTATATTCCTGTTAAACGGCTTTGTCGGCCTGCTGAACAAGGAAGTCGTCACCTACAAGACCCGAGGACTGTATCTGATATGGTACGGACTTCATGTCAGCCTGTCCGCGGTTTTGATGCCTCTGACAGCGCTCCATATTTGGGTGGCATTGGTCTTTGAATAAGCCGCTTGCCTTTTCTGGCTGATCGCGCCTGAATGGGCGCGTCGTTTGGCTTATGGGATAAGACTATGGACATGATAACCGTAAATAAAGTGGTGTTGCATTACAGCGATCAGGGCGATCCCAATGGCAAACCGGTTTTGTTCATCAACTCGCTTGGCACCGATTTCAGGCTTTGGGATCAGTTGCTGCCACTGTTGCCCACAGGATTGCGTTTCATACGGTACGACAAACGCGGTCACGGGCTGTCCAGCGGGCCGCTTGCCCCATATTTCATGGGTGATCTGGTGGCCGACGCAGCCGGATTGTTGGATGCGCTGCATGTAAAATCAGCTATTGTTGTCGGCCTGTCGATTGGCGGCATGATTGCGCAGGGTCTGGCGGCCGAACGGCCGGATCTTGTTGCGGCGATGGTTTTGTCCAATACAGGCGCGAAAATCGGCACCCCGGATGTCTGGGATCAACGTATTGCAACTGCGCGCAAAGGCGGGATCGAGGCATTGGCGGATGCCACGCTGGAACGCTGGTTTTCAAAGGATTTTCACGCCAACCGGCAACCTGAACTGGCCGCATGGCGCGCCATGCTGACCCGCACTTGGGTCGAAGGTTACCTGGGATGTTCAGCGGCGATTTCCGAGACCGATCTTTACGACAGCACGGCGCGCTTACGGCTGCCCACTTTGGGGATTGCCGGAACCGAAGACGGATCAACCCCGCCTGATCTGGTGCGCGAGGCGGTTGAACTGATACCAGGGTCAGAGTTCGCCCTGATCCGCGGCGTCGGCCATTTGCCCTGCGTTGAAAATCCAGCCGAATATGCAGCAATCCTTGCGTCGTTTTTCGAGCGGGTCAGTTAACTGTTACATCTGCCCAGGCAGATACAGAGCGATTGACGGGATCAGTACCAGCAGCGCCAAGCGGATTATGTCAACGATCCAGAACGGCGTGACGCCTTTGAAGATTGTGGCGGTGGAAACATCCCCCACAACGCCCTTCAGCACGAACACGTTCAGCCCCACAGGTGGAGTAATCAGGCTGATCTCAATCACCACAACGACGATGATGCCAAACCAGATCGGGTCAAAACCCAGCGATGTCACCAGCGGAAAAAAGATCGGCACGGTCAGCAACATCATCGACATGCTTTCAAACACGCATCCCAGAACCAGATAGACCAGCAGGATCACCATCATCACGGCCATTGGCCCGAAGCCGGTTGACTCGACCAGCGATAGAAGCCCCTCGGGCAGGCCAGCGCGGTTGACGAAGTTTGAAAACACATGCGCCCCGATCAGCACCGCGAACAGGCCCGCAGTAGTGTGGGCGGTTTCCACCAGTACATTGATCGTGTTGCTGATGGTCAATGTTCCGCGCGACAGGGCAATCAGAAAAGCGCCGGTTGCGCCCATTCCTGCAGCCTCGGTTGGTGAGAACGTCAGACCCAAAGGCAATGGCCATTCATTCAGCGCGCCGTAAAGTCCGCCAATGACCAAAAAAAACAGCAACAGAACCGCCCACACGCCGCGCAAGGCGACAAAGCGATCTCGCAAGCCAGTGCGTTCGCCTGCAGGGCCACTTTCGGGGCGCATGATGATCGTGAATTTGACCGCAACCAAATACAGCAATACCCCAAGCAAGCCAGGGAGGATGCCCGCGATGAATAATTTTCCGGGGCTGGTATTGGTCAGAAAGCCATAAATCAACAAGATGACCGATGGCGGGATCAAAATGCCCAACGTGCCACCCGCCGCAATCGACGCTGTGGACAGGCTGTCATCATATCCATATTTGCGCATCTGCGGCATCGCCACTTTGGACATGGTAGCGGCGGTTGCCAGCGAAGACCCGCAGATCGCCGAAAACCCGGCGCACGCCACGATAGTTGCCATGGCCAAGCCGCCCCGAAGGTGGCCCATAAAGGCATAAGACACCTGATAAAGCTCGCGCGAAAGACCGCCTTTATTCACGAACAATCCCATCAGGATGAACAACGGCACCACGGACAGGCTGTAATTTTGCGAGGTTTCAATGAACAAACGCCCCGCCAACGACAGGGACGCTTTGAAATTTGTGATATTGGCATACCCAATAAAGCCAACGACCCCCATTGCAAGCGCAATAGGCATGCGCAGAAAGATCAAAGCCAGAACGATTGCAAAGCCGATAGCAGATTCTAGCATCAGAATTTTATCCTTTGAGGGGCAAAGATGCGCGCAAGGCCGCGGGCAATCAAGGTAAGTGCTGTAATCAAGGTAAAGGCCGCTATGAACCAACTGGTCAGGTGCTGCGGCCAGCCCATATACTCGGTCACTTCACCGTAAGAGCGAAACCGCTCGGCTTGCACAAAAATGCGCCAAGCTGGCCATAACAGAATGACGCCGCTGACCAGATCAATCGTAATGTCGCGCAGCCGGGCCATCATGTGCGAAAAGAACGGATCCATCAGATCGACGATAATATGTGTGCCGCGCCAGGATATGACCGGCAGCGAGGTGAAAACGATAATCACCATGAAAATTCGGGTCAGTTCAGTGGCCCATTCAATCGGGTTATTGATGGTTGAGCGTAACAGAACATCCGAAAAGGTCATGATCATCATGATAAAGAGTGCAGCGGCTGCCAGCCAAGATGGGGCAACCACCAGATAGTGCCAGAGCGAGGGTTGGCGCAGTCGGCTTTCCCATGCATTTGCACCATCGGTTTCTAACTGTTCAGACATCTGCGCCCCCCGTCGTGATTGCAGGGCCAAATCGGCCCTGCAAAAGTCTTATCGGCCAGTCAGCCGGATCAATAGTTTTTCATCTGATCCATGATGAAAGCGCGCGCCGCATCTGCATCAAACCCAGCGGCATTAGCTGCTGCCAAATTGCTGGCGATAATCGGCGCGGCAATTTCCTGCCACTTCGCAACGTCCTCAGCCGAAGCCTCGGTTAGCGTATTGTCAGCGTTGTCCGTAATGGCTTTCATTCCAACTACGTCAATTGCATCCCAGACCTTGCCACCCATCATCGACAGATGCTCGCCGAAAACTTTGTCAAGTGCGGCCTGATCCGCTGCCGAGATTTCGGCCCATTTGTCTTCGTTCATGATCACCGCAAACGAACCACGGTAAAAGCCGCCCGGAACGCGGTAGGTATGCTTGGCAACTTCGTACAATTTAAAGCTGGCCTTGCCTTCCATTGGCATCATCACGCCGTCAGCCGCATGCGACGACAGGGTTTCATAGACTTTCGGGGCAGGAACATTGATGCCCGATGCGCCAAGAGCTTTGCCCACGTCACCGGCAACGCCGCCACCGATTCTAAGTTTCAGGCCGGAAATCTGATCAAGCGAACTGATCTTGGTGCTGTTGTGCAAGACGCCAACACCATGGGTCATCAGGCCGACCAGTTTCACGCCTTTATGCTCGTTTGCTGCAGCAAAGAATTTTTCATATGCGCGCCAATAAGCAACCGAAGCAGCCTCAGCACTGCCTTCATAGCCCGGCAATTCGATGATCTTTGTCGAAACAAAACGACCCGGTGTATAGCCGTGGAAAATCCACGTCATATCAGCAGCGCCATCTGCAACCACGTCCAACAATGCCGGAGGTGGGGCCAGACCGTATTTAACTTCGCCGGTGACGCGGCCATCGGTGGCGGCTTCCATTTCGGCGATCAGCTGCGGCCACAACATGGCGTTAATGCCGTGCGAAGGCGGCGCCCATGAGGCGATTGTGATGGTTACATCGGCAGCATAAGCCGCAAACGATGTACAGGCTGCCATTGCAAGGCCTGCTGTAAGTTGGGTGAATTTATGGGTAAGTCGCATGTTGTCTCCCTTGGTTGATGCGATGAAGGTTGGAATGTCTTCTGTTATTAACTGACCTACCGGTCGGTCTATTTCACCTATGACCTTTCGTCAACGGCAACCAAGCCCGGCCGGGTTGACCCAAAGCAAATCACAGACCGTTCTATCAGTCAATATTTCATGCTTGAATTAAATTGGATCTAGCGGGCGGCTAATTTGGCTGAAATCCGGACACCAAACGCCTGAGGCCAAAAATTGCGCCAACGATAATTGCCGCAACCGTTACCGGCGCTGAATAGGCCAGCGTTGAAAACGCAGTAAGGCCCTGCCCGATCGAACATCCCAATGCGATCACACCGCCGACGCCCATAAAGGCCGCCCCCATCATCTGACGCCCCAATTCCTGAGGGTCTTCGCAAGCTTCCCAACGGAAATGACCTTTTATTAACGACCCCAGAAAGCCGCCGAGAATTACCCCAACGACAGAGCCAATGGAAAAGTTCAGCCCGCCCGCAGTGGAAATCATTGCGTAACTCACGGTGCGGGCAAGCGGTGCGGTGAACGAATGGCTTTGCACATCAACGCCGCCAAGGCTGTCTTGTGCCAAAAAATTTGTCCCCCACCAGCCGGACACGATCGCCAAGCCAACCATGACTGCCCAAAAGACCGAAGCCTTCGACTCCCGAAGATTGCGATAAGAAATACCCCAGATGAAAAAGCCCAAAGCAACCACGCCTGCCAATATCAATGGCGAAAGGCCCGTCAGGCTTAAGAACAAGCTACCAAACCCCTGGTCGCCGTCGGATGGTCCCTGCGGAAACAACCGTTCGCGCAGATAAGCAAGCGGGCCGCCCAAGGTAACGCCAGCGAAAATCGCCATGACCAATACAACAATAAGCGCCCGCAGATCGCCACCACCAATCCTGGCCAGCGCGCTAAAGCCACAATTGCCCGCATATGCCATGCCGTATCCAAACATCAGGCCTCCAACGATACTGGCGATCGGATTCCAGGCAATCGAATGGTAAAAGGATTGCGCCAGCGACAGACCGGTGAATTCAGCCAGTAAAAATGTACCGAGTATCGCGACACCTAACGCCAAGCCCCACATCCTGAGGCGGGTTTGATCGTCACCGTAAACCGCGCTTTCAATCGCGCCAAGCGTACAAAAGTCGCCCAAGCGCACTGACATACCCATAACAACGCCGCCGCCAAGTCCGACCAAAGCTGCCAGCATTCCGACTGATAATCCGTCCATCTCAGGCCCCGCGCACAATTGGTTTCATGAGCTTGCGCTCGGTTTCGGTTCGCAAAACATGTCGTAGATCAACGTCAGAATTCGCTCCGAATTCTTCCCGTTCAAAGAATAATAAATCGCCTTACCATCGCGACGGTAATTCACCATGCCTTCAAGCCTTAGCCGGGCCAGCTGTTGCGACACGGCAGCTTGGCGATATTTGAGCAATTCCTCTAGCTCGGTCACCGATTTCTCGCCCGAGGCCAGGTGGCACAGAATCATCAGCCTGCCTTCATGCGCCAAAGCCTTCAGAAAATCGGCCGCGGTTATGGCGTTTTCATGCATCAGGTTAACTTCCCTGTCGCCGAACCCCATAGTCACACCCGTTATCGTCATTCATTCGCCTCGCTTCTTTTTCCCGGCATGCTCAGGCGGGTTTTCACTCCCCTGCCCTCGCGCAGTGAGACGCAGCTGCTCTGGTCCCGTTCCGGGTGAACCTGCCATATTTTTAGGGCCGTGATCAACCGAAACGCGCATTCTTTTTGTAATGGCTATGTCCACGCGGCTATCAGCTCAAAACCGGCCGCTTTCACGATTTCACTAGGGCCTTGTCAAGATCTGCCAACATGCGCTCCAGTAAGCCCCAAAAGAACGCCTCTCCGGGGTAACCTTCGATGCGATTGACTTCAACACCGTTCTCAAGCAGCACGAATGTCGGCGTATAAACCGCCCGACGCTCAAGCGCGATATCGGCAGGCAGAGCAGCGTGAACGTCAATGACCGTAAGCGGAGCGTGCTTGCCTTCTGCGGTTTTGCCATAAATCGGGCCAATCTCGCGGCGCCACTTATCGCACCAGTAACAGCCGGACGCCTCGAACATCACCAGACGGGTTTCCGCACGGCTTGGTGCGGAAAAAATCAGGGATGCCGTCAGACAGATGATTGTCAACGCAAAGCGAGTCACGGCGTTGTCCCAAACAATTGATTGTTTACATATTCAAGATATAATATGTTTTCGAAAGCAAAGCAAGGAATCATGATGCTGTTTGACGTTTCCTATTTCGGTGCGGCTGTGGCCGGGCTTCTTTCGTTCTTTTCACCCTGCATTCTGCCCATGGTGCCATTTTACTTCTGCTACATGGCTGGTGTTTCTATGGCCGAACTGCGCGAAGACGGCATTGCGCCGGGTGCGCAGCGGCGATTGTTCATTTCGGCGATATTTTTCGCCCTTGGCGTCACCACAATTTTTGCGCTTTTGGGATTAGGCGCGACAGCAATGGGTCAGGCGTTCCGGGAATGGAAGGACATTCTGTCATATGGCGCCGCCGCATTAATCTTTGTCTTCGGCCTGCATTTTCTGGGCGTCATTCGCATCCCATTCCTGATGCGAGAGGCGCGTTTTGAAAGCAAAGCAGATCCGTCATCAGTTGTCGGCGCATACTTAATGGGTCTGGCTTTTGGCTTTGGCTGGTCGGCGTGTGTTGGGCCGGTGTTAACGACAATCCTGATGATTGCCGCCACCAAAGATACACTGGCACAAGGCACCGGACTGGTTCTGGTCTACGGCCTTGGCATGACCCTGCCCTTTGTTTTCGCGTCGCTTTTTGCCACGCCATTTCTGGCCTGGATGCAACGCAATCGCAAATATATGGGCTATGTTGAAAAGGCGATGGGCGTTTTGCTGATCGTTTTCGCGCTGCTGATCCTGACAAACTCAATGAATTACATCGGCCAGTTTATGCTGGATGCTTTTGACTGGACCACTGTTTTGAAGTAACCGCCATCATTCTGGAGCTGAATCATGAGACCGCTTTTTGCCGCTTTCGCAATTTTGATCGCCTTTGCCATGCCGCTAAGCGCCGTTGAAATGGGTGAGGATGGATTGCACAAAACCGATTGGATGCGGATCACGTTCAAAGACATGTCCGAAGACCTGGCAGCAGCCAATGCAGAAGGCAAACGGATGGTTCTGTTGTTCGAACAACGCGGGTGCAGCTATTGCCGCAAGATGCACGAAACCGTGTTTCCCGACCCTGACGTTGACGCCCTGATCCGCGAAAAATTCTTTGTCGTGCAGATGAACCTATTTGGCGTTGAAGACGTTACGGATTTCGACGGCACTGTGCTTAGCGAAAAAGCGATGGCCCGGCGCTGGGGTGTGGTTTTCACGCCAACGATTCTGTTCATGCCAGAAGAAAAACCCGAAAATGGAAATGCCGGACAGGCCGCTGTAGCAGTGATGCCGGGGGCCTTTGGCAAGTGGACAACACTGAACATGTTCAAGTGGGTCAGCATCAAAGGCTATGAAACAGAAGAACACTTTCAAAAGTATCATGCCCGCGAGTATTTGCGCCAGACCGGTAAAACCACTGAGTAGCTAAGGCCAGAACACAGTCGCATGCACACTTTTGAATTTATTGTTGTGTTGAAAAACAAACTCACCTAACGTAACCTTACACAAGAGATCAGGGAGGATCCAATGAAGCCATTTCTATTGGTAATGGTCCCGGTGTCCATGTTCGCCTTTGCAACTGTGGTTGCTGCGGCTGATGTGATACCTGGGGAAGTCATGTATCAAGATGGGGCAGTTGCTGCGTCATTGTCCGGTGCTGCCGGAGATGCTGATGCCGGCAAGAAAGTCATGACCACGCGGTCGCTTGGAAATTGTGTCGCCTGTCATCAGGTTGATGCCCTAAGCAGTGCTGCCTTTCACGGCAACGTCGGCCCAACTCTGAACGGTGCGGCAAGCCGTTGGACCGAAGCACAGCTTCGCGGCATCGTTGCGGACAGCAAGAAAACATTCGAAGGCAGCATGATGCCATCGTTTTACAAAAAGTCCGGCTATATCCGTCCGGGCAATGCCTATACCGGCAAGGCGTCCGCCGAAGCCGATCTTTCAACGCTACTGACCGCCCAACAGATCGAGGATGTCGTTGCGTTTCTGAAAACTCTTAAAGAATAGAGGAGAAGCAGATGAACCTGACCAGAAGACAAGCTCTGGCCTTTGGGGGTGCAGCGGTCACTGTCACCCTGATCCCGTTTAAAGGCGCATTTGCGTCTGAAGTGGGCGATGCGGCGATCGCAGCCTTTACCGGCGGCGCAACTGTCAGCGAAGGCGGCATTAATTTGACCACACCGGAAATCGCGGAAAACGGCAACACAGTGCCAATTGCTGTATCTGCACCGGGCGCTGTCAGCATTATGATTATCGCTGACAAAAACCCGAATGCAGGGGTTGCCACATTCCATTTCGGCGCAATGGCCGAACCCATGGCCGCCACTCGTATCCGCCTTGCAGGCACCCAGAACGTCGTGGCGATTGCCAAGATGGCCGACGGGTCGTTCAAGCAAACGGCGCATGCAGTCAAAGTAACAATCGGCGGCTGCGGCGGCTGACCTCAGGCATATCGGAGAAAAAAATGGCAAGCATTAAACCGCGTGTAAAAGTACCGGGTTCAGTTGCGGCCGGCGAAGTCTTCAGCGTCAAAACCCTGATCAACCACGATATGGAATCAGGACAGCGCAAAGGCAGCGACGGCAACAAAATCCCGCGCAAGATCATCAACAAGTTCGAGGCGACGTTTAACGGCGCCGCGGTCTTTACTGCTGATCTGGAAACAGCAATCTCGACGAACCCTTTCATCGAATTTACCATGAAGATTGCCGAAGCAGGCGATCTTGCAATGAAATGGACAGATGATGATGGTTCGGTTTACGAGACATCCAAATCCATCGTGATTGGCTGAAACAACAACAATAACAGGGAGTTGAAAGCCATGAATCTATTGAAAAAAACGACTTTGATCGGTGGCATCCTTGCCCTGTCGCTTGGCTTTGCGGCAACTGCGCAAGATACACTGACAATTGCGACTGAAACCGGCACACAGGAAATCATGCTAAAGGTGAAACCACCTGCATGGTCGCCGCTGCCTGAACTGATCTCGGGTCTGGTGTTCCGTTCAAAGGAAACCCAATCGCTGCAAGCAGACGATTTCGGTAATCCCGGAATGGTTTTTGTTGAGCAAGCCTGGGAAAGCTGGAACACAACTGACGGTTCGGCAGGCAAATCCTGTGCGGATTGCCACGGCGAGCCTGCCAAAATGGCCGGCGTGCGTGCGGTGATGCCCAAGTTCAACAAGGACAAAGGCGAAATGTGGACGTTGGAGATGTATATCAACAACTGCCGCACTGACCGCATGGGTGCGGATGCGTGGAAATGGAACTCGGGTTCAATGGTCAGCATGACCGGTCTGATCTCGTTGCAATCCCGTGGCATGCCGATGAATGTCGCAATCGACGGCGATGCGGCACCTTACTGGGAACAAGGCAAGGAAATGTACTATTCCAGCACGGGTCAGTTGGAACTTTCCTGCGCCAATTGCCATGAAGACAACTATGACAATTATATCCGCGCTGATCATTTATCCCAGGGCCAGATCAACGGCTTTCCGGCTTACCGCCTGAAAAATGCCAAGCTGAACTCGATCCACAACCGGTTTAAGGGCTGCATTCGCGATACACGGGCCGAAACCTACAAAGAGGGTTCGCCCGAGTTTATTGCGCTTGAAGTCTATGTTGCCTCGCGTGGCAACGGCCTGTCGGTCGAAGGACCGTCAGTGCGCAACTAACCACACCCGAATTTCGGGTCTGAAACATCAGCCCTCCCCTTGGGTCCGAGGGGAGGGCTTTTTTTGCACCAAAAGCTGCTGAATGTGGCGTCTTTCAAAGGAGAACCAGCATGATTTCCCGGCGCGATTTTTTGCAGGCCACGGTCGCAGCTTCGGCCATTTACGGCGCATCCGGCGTAGGCAATTGGGCGAAACTGGCAGCGCAACAAGCCCTGACGCAGGATCAATTGCTGGATTTCAATGCTATGGGCAATGTCACGCTGATCCATATCACTGACATCCATGCCCAGCTTAAACCGATCTGGTTCCGCGAGCCTGAAATCAATCTGGGTGTCGGCAGTGCGACCGGTCTGCCGCCGCATGTCACTGGTGCCGATTTCCTGAAAATGTTCAACATGACGTCCGGCACGCCCGAGGCTTATGCCCTTACCTATCAGGATTTTTCAGCCATCGCCAAAACTTATGGCAAAATGGGTGGGCTTGATCGCTGCGCCACCGTCATCAACTCGATCCGCGCCGAACGCCCCGAAGCTCTGCTGCTGGATGGCGGCGATACCTGGCAAGGCAGTTACACCGCGCAGATGACCGCCGGGCAGGACATGGTTGACGTGATGAACGCGCTGAAACCGGACGCAATGACCAGTCATTGGGAGTTCACCCTTGGCATCGACCGGGTGAACGAGATTGTCGAAACCCTTGATTTCCCGTTCCTTGGTGCGAATATTTTCGACAATGAATGGAACGAACGCGCCTATGAACCTTACAAAATATTTGATCGAAACGGCGTCAAGATCGCCGTTATCGGGCAGGCCTTTCCATACCTGCCAATTGCCAACCCGAAATGGATGTTCCCCGGTCTGAGTTTCGGCGTTCGCCAAGACAATATGGCGGAACTGGTGGACGAGGTCCGGGCCAAAGGAACCGACCTTGTGGTTTTGCTGTCGCATAACGGCTTTGATGTCGATCGCAAACTGGCAAGCAATGTTGATGGCATCGACGTGATCCTGACCGGTCACACCCATGACGCGCTGCCCGAACCGGTGATGGTTGGCAAAACCATGCTGATTGCGTCCGGGTCAAACGGCAAATTTGTCACACGGCTGGATCTGGATGTCCAAAACGGTCAGATCATGGGTTTCAGCCATAAACTGATCCCGATTTTTTCCGACGTGATCACGCCAGACGCCGACGTCGCCAGCCTCATCGACAACCACCGCGCACCGCATCTGGACAAGTTGACCGAAGTGATCGGCAAGACTGACAGCCTGCTGTATCGGCGTGGCAATTTTAACGGCACGTGGGACGATCTGATCTGCAACGCGCTGATTGATGAACGCGAGGCAGACATAGCGTTGTCTCCGGGTTTCCGATGGGGCGCCAGCCTGCTGCCGGGTGATGATATCACCCGCGAAGATATCTTTAACGCCACCGGCATGAGCTATCCGAATGCCTACCGTTCTGAAATGACCGGCGAACTTATCCGCACTATATTGGAAGACGTCGCCGACAACCTGTTCAATACCGACCCCTATTATCAGCAAGGTGGTGACATGGTGCGGGTCGGCGGCATGGGCTATTCGATTGATGTCAGCAAACCCATCGGATCACGCCTGACCAACATGACCCTGCTGAAAACCGGCGAGGCGATTGACCCAGCGAAAACCTATACGGTTGCTGGTTGGGCCTCGGTCAATGAAGGCACCGAAGGGCCACCGATTTGGGACGTGATCGAAAGCTATTTGAAACGCAAAGGTACGGTAACAATCGACCCCAATCAGTCGGTTAAAGTCTCAGGCATCTAAGTATTTGCCAAACGCGCCATAATCTCACGCGCAAGTGATGCCCTGCTCACCAGCGCGTGAGACACATTTGCTGCAATTTCGGTTAAGGTCCGGTAAACCGATCAAGGAGATACTCGATGCTGTTCCGCCGACTTGTTATTACACTCTCGCTTCTGCTGATTGCAGGTTTCGCACAGGCGCAATCCATTGGCGATGACGGGCTGCACAAACAACCGTGGCTGGTCGCCAGCACCGGCGATATCCGGCTTGATCTGTCCGCTGCGGCTGCGGATGGCAAAGACCTGATCGTCCTTGTTGAACAACAAGGCTGCACCTATTGCGCGCAACTGCATGCGGTTAATTTCACGCGGTCGGAAATCACCGATCTGGTTACATCGCGGTTTCGGGTGGTTCAACTTGACCTTTGGGGCAAGGCCGACATTATCGATTTTGACGGCAACGAAGTCACCCAACAGGCGCTGTTAAGCCGCTGGGATGTGAACACCACACCGACAACGATGGTTCTGTCGGCCGCAAAACCTGTTACTAAACTGGCCGATGCCGAAATCTTTCGCCTGCCCGGTTATCTGAAACCGTTTTACTATCTCGGCGCGCTGGAATTTTTCACGACAGGTGCCTATGCCGATCAGGAATTTCGCGACTTTTTCGCTCCACGTGTCGCGGCTTTGGAGGCCAAGGGGCTTGATCCCGAGCAATGGTAATTCCACAAACAAGTTGAGTTAAGTGGCCGTAAGACCTAACATATGTTCAGTCCGATCTACAGCAGAGGTTCCCATGACAAAACGCTTTTTCACAGCCCTGATCACGTTCATCGCCCTAAGCCTGCCTGCCACGGCGCAGGACGCCGCTGGTGACGGCTTGCACAAGCAGCCTTGGTTTATGGACAGTTTCCTTGAATTCGGCGATGATCTGAAAGAAGCGGCCGCCGAAGGTAAAGATCTGCTGATCATCATTGAACAAGATGGCTGCCCCTATTGTCGCGAGTTGCATCGGGTGAACTTCGCCCGAACAGAAATCACCGACTATATTCAGGCGCATTATCTGGTTGTGCAGCTCGACCTCTATGGCTCCCGCGGCACCGTTGACTTTGACGGGCAAGAATTGGAAGAACGCGATCTGGTTGAAAAATGGGGGGCGCAGTTTACCCCCACCACAATCGTTTTCTCCCGCGAAAAGGCCGGTGCTGCCAGCGCCAAGGACGCCGAGGTTTTTCGCCTGCCGGGGTATCTTAAACCTTTCCATTACTTGACGTCGCTGGAATATGTGACGACCGGTGAATACAAGAACCAGTCGTTCCAACGGTTCCTCAAGGCGAAAATTACCGATCTCGACGCAAAAGGCATTCATGCCGACGTGTGGTAAGGGCTTGCCCCTGATCTGACTTCCGCTAAGCTTGACCGGATTGGCAAGCGGGGCAATATGAGTACGCGACAAGAGGCAATTCAAGCGGCGCGCGATTGGGTCAGTGATGGTGGTTTCGCTGCGGATCTGGGCCGTCTGGTCGCAATCAAAAGCGAAAGCCAGAGACCCGGCAGCCAAGGTGATCTGTTTGACTATTTGACCAATGGCATCGTCCCGATTCTGGATCGCCTTGGATTCATACACGAAATCCACACAAATCCTGACGGTGGCCCGATCCTGACGGCTGTACGGATTGAAGACAGTGCATTACCAACAATCCTGATCTACGGTCACGGTGACGTGGTAAACGGCCAGCAAGGCCTCTGGGACGAAGGCCGCGATCCGTTCACCGTCACACGCGATGGCGACCGCCTTTACGGTCGCGGCACCGCCGATAATAAAGGCCAGCACCTGATCAATCTCAAAGCCCTTGGCTTTGTACTGAAGACGCGCGGGCAGCTTGGATTCAACGTCAAATGCATCATCGAAACCGGCGAGGAAACCGGATCTGCCGGCCTTCAGGACTTCATCACCAACAACCGCGACACGCTGGCCGCTGATGCCCTTATCGCGTCAGACGGGCCGCGTTTACAGCCTGATATTCCCACCGTTTTCACCGGCTCGCGCGGTGCAGTTAATTTTACCCTTTCGGTAAATTTGCGTGATGGCGCCAACCATTCCGGCAACTGGGGTGGCTTGCTGGCTGATCCGGCAATTCTGCTGACGCATGCTTTAGCCACGATCACCGATGCGCGCGGTGCGATCAAAATTCCTGAATGGCGGCCAAACAGCCTTACACCCGCTATCAAGGACTTATTGAAGGATTTACCGGTCGGTGGTGGCGGCGCGGCTCTGTCAAAGGATTGGGGAGAACCCGGTCTGTCCCCGGCTGAACGGGTATTTGGCTGGAATTCGTTTGCTGTACTGGCGCTCGATCACGGCATGCCTGACGCGCCACAAAACGCCATCGCTGGAAACGCTTCGGCTACCTGCCAGCTTAGATTCGTGGTCGGCACTGACGAGGCCGACATTCTGCCGGCCTTGCGCCGGCATCTTGATGCGCATGGTTTTCAGATGGTTAAAATATCTGCCGAACGGGGCGCCGCCCCCGCGACGCGGCTTGATCCGGATAATCCATGGGTGCATTTCACCGCGGCAAGTCTGCAAGAAACCAGCGGCACGCAGGTGCATGTGCTGCCAAATCTCGGTGGATTCATTCCGAACCACGTCTTTTCGGAAACCTTGGGCATGCCGACGATTTGGGTGCCGCATTCTTACGCCGGTTGCGCGCAGCACGGCCCGAATGAACACGTGCTGCTGTCGGTTTCACAAAGTGCAGCCGCCGGTATGAGCGGCCTGTTTTGGGATCTCGCCAACCTTAACGTTGCGCGTTAATTATTTAATTCTTTTGAAAATGCCTCGGAGTAAGGTGATATTTATCCAATTTTGTCAATAAGTTACCGCCCTGAATCACACATCAAGGTAAACCTCAGCTCCCATAAAACCCACGGATTGCCGCCGTTATCCTATCTACATCCGCATCTGTTAGTTGCACAGCTGACGGCAGCCAAAGCCCCTTTTCGCCAACAAGTTCCGACACTGGATGATGCCCGATAACTTGATAGGCAACTTGTTGATTAATCGGCGGGTACATCACGCGCGTCCCGATATTTGCGGCTTTCAAATGCGCTTGTAATGCGGACCGGTCTTCTGACAAAGAATCGTAAAACCACGGTACAGTATTCGTTATATCCTGCTTAAACAGCTGGAGTCCGTCCACCCCCGCAAGCCCAGCCTGATACCGCCGGTAAATCGCGCGTTTACGTTCAATCCGCGCTGGCAGCTTTTTCATCTGCTCCTGCCCGATCACTGCCTGCATTTCGGTGAATTTGAAATTATAGCCAATCGTGTCGTGAAGATCGTTGCCACCGCCAGCGCGCCCAAAATCCTTTAGCCGGCGCAAGCGTGCCGCCACAGCGTCGTCATTGGTCACCAAAGCCCCGCCCTGCCCGGTTGAAATAATCTTGGGCATGGAAAACGAGAACGAACCGACAGCACCCTTCAATCCCATATGAGTTCCGTCTGCGTAAAACGATCCTAAGGCTTGGGCTGAATCCTCGATCAAGGTAATGCCGTGTTTCACACACAAAGCCTGAAAGGCCGCAATCCCCGCCTTAGGCGCACGCCCGTTGGCACAAACCAACATAATCGCCTTGGTGCGCGGCGTTATTGCCGCCTCGGCGGCTGATATATCCATGCACAAAGTCTCGGCCTCGACATCGACAAAGACCGGTTTTGCCCCGAACATCTGCACCGAATTCGGGCTGGCGATCATCGTATAGTTCGGGACGATCACCTCATCCCCGGCGGCAACTCCGACGGCAAGCGCGGCAAGTGTCAGGCTGATCGTACCGTTATTGACCACGATGCAATGCGCTGCCCCGGTGAATTCCGCAATCGCAGATTCAAACGCTTCGGTCCGCTTGAATTCGGTCAGAAAACCGTCTTCTTCCATATAATCCGCAAGGGCGGCCTTTTCTTCGGCGCCAAACAAGGGGCGCATCTGCATGATGAATTCATCGCTCATAACTTTGTGGCCTCAATATTCAGACTGACCAAAATGCCGTTTTCTTTATCCATATGCGGAAAATAAGCTTGGGAATGGTCATCATAGTCTTTGTGGATAGTCTGTTGCCAGTCATAGCGACGCACATCGCCAAAACCATTTTCGGCCAATAATTCAGTCAGACTGGGGGAATTATACGTGGTTTTATGGTACAACAGGGCCGGTCCGGTTTCGGTTTCAATTTCCATTCGCCCGTAAAGTGGCCCCAAAATGCGCTTGATTTCACCGGTCATCGCATAGACTTGCAACAGGGCATCAAAGTCCGGCACCGCCAGCCGCAAGGTGCCACCCGGCTTCAACACCCGTCGCCATTCGGCAAGAACATTTATCGCTTGCTGGCGATCAAAATATTCAAATGAATGGCTGGAATAAATCAGATCAACCGTTACATCCGCGAACATCGACAGATCATCAATCGGCGATTTATAGTCGATATGCGGCATGTCGCACAAATCAATATGCACCCAACCGGGGATATGGCGGTGCCAGCATCCAAGATTGAGGTTGACTGGCGCCGTCAAAATTTCACCTTATCGGTATCAACATCGATGAACGGGCCGTTCTTACTTTCGATGATTTGCGTGCCATCCTCAAGAATTTCATAGCCATGGCCGCCATAGGCGAAAACCGCCAGATCTCCGACGTTCAGGATATATTCCTGCAAAGGCTCGCGCGTCTCGGTGTAAAGCGTGACTTTCATCGACCCGCGTTTAACATAGACGCTTTCCTGCGTGCGCCGCGCCGAGCGGTCGTAATCCTTGTGGATGTGGCGCGCCAGAACTCGGCCTTTGTCGTACCACCAGGTGCCGACCTGCACAAACAGATCATCCGGCGTGATGAAATCAAGGCCCTCTTTCCAATCTTCATCACGATGAATGATCGAAATGATCTGGCCTTCGTGTTCAATTACCTGCATCTGCTGCCTCGTTGTCACGTTGTGACGTTATCGGGTTTTTGACAGGCCAATCGATGTTCAACCGCCTGTCATTCCAACCAACTGTAAATTGGTCCTGCACATCGAAATAGTCACCCTCATAAGCCAGTTTATAGTGATAAACCGCACCATCGCCGCCGGAAACGTAATAGGCATTGCCCATACCAGGTGGGATCAGGATGAGCTTTGGATTGGAGCGATTGATGACAAAACGTTGGAATTTCAAGTAAGTAGCCGAGTCGGTTCGCAAATCCACAACGACCTGATGAATTTCGCCATGCACACAAGTCACCAGTTTCCACGACTTGCTGTCACCATGAATGCCCCGCAGCACATTGAAATTTGACTGCGAGAATTTGTCATGCGTGAATGTCATGCCGGTCGGCAATAACCCGTCAAGATCACCTGCGCGATATGACGTCCAGATATTACCACGTGCCTCTTCGAACACCGACGGCGTGACGATTTTCACGCCCGCCAGAACTTCGCTGTTGGCGATGGTGAAATCAATGCTCATTCATCCCCACCATAGCCGTCGTTTTGCAAATCGTATCGCACCATACCAGCAACAAGGTCTTTAAAGCTGACTTCACGCTTCCAACCAAGTTCGCGTTCCGCCTTGCTGGGATCCCCTAACAACAGTTCAACTTCTGCCGGACGGAAATACCGTTTGTCGATCTCGACCCGCAATATTCCCGTGGCTGTATCATAGGCTTTTTCGTCAACGCCCTTGCCACGCCAGTCAAGCGTCACGCCAACCTCGGCAAATGCCGCATTGACGAAATCGCGTACCGTATGGGTTTCGCCCGTCGCAATGACGTAATCCCGCGCATGTTCCTGTTGCAACATCAACCACATAGCTTGCACGAAATCCTTGGCATGCCCCCAATCGCGTTTGGCGTCGATATTGCCAAGGCGCAGCACATCCTGTCGGCCCTGATGAATACGCGCGACCGCTTGTGTGATTTTTTTGGTCACAAAGGTCTCGCCACGGCGCGGGCTTTCGTGGTTGAACAGAATGCCGTTACAGGCAAACATTCCATAGCTTTCCCGATAGTTTACTGTCACCCAGTAAGCGTAGAGCTTGGCCGCCCCATAAGGCGATTTTGGATAAAATGGAGTGGTTTCACTTTGAGGTTCAGTGCCTGGAATGCCGCCGAACAACTCGGAAGTTGATGCCTGATAAAACCGTGTTTCAACCTTGCCATCGCGGATCGCGTCCAGCAACCGCACAGTGCCGATACCTGTCACTTCGGCGGTATATTCCGGCACTTCAAAGCTGACCCCCACATGCGATTGCGCCCCCAGGTTATAGATTTCCTGGGGGTTGATTTCCGAGATCAGTCGGTGAAGATTGGAGCTATCCGCCAAATCACCGTGATAGGTGAATAGGTTTTTGTGGTTCAGGATGTGGTCAATCCGCGGGGTCGTAAACACCGAAGACCGCCGCAATATCGCGTGAACCTCATAACCCTTGTCCAACAAAAGTTCGGCCAAATACGACCCGTCTTGCCCGGTGATGCCTGTCAAAAATGCGGTTTTTTGCGCCATGTCGTCTCTATGATGATTGTGATTTCACCCAAACCACATTTTTTCACTGCGTTCCACCTGTTTTAGCTAACTTTGGCGGGAACAAGCCGCCGAAATGCCACCGAGCACCTACTTCACATGTCGCAATCGTTGTTTTGAAATATCAGCTCTCCAACAACCGTTGATTTATCCGATTAGTCGATTAGTCGATTAGTCGATTAGTCGATTAGTCGATTAGTCGATTAGTCGAAGAAGGGTCGCGGTCGCGAAAAGAACTGTCAAACAAATTTTCAACAACAAACGTGAAAGACGCGGCCCCCATATCAACTTGGCGGAAACGACCCGCCCGCCTCTTTGTGGCGGGCAATATAGTCATCCAACCGCGCCGCGCGATCATCCGCACCGACGGGTGGCGTAAAACCAGCCAAACGCTCTTGCCAAATGCTGGTCGCGCGTTCGTTTGCCGAAAGCGCGCCGTTCTCTGTCCACTGGCCGAAATTCGACCAATCGGCAACCAAGGGCTGATAGAAAGCGGTTTCATACCGATCCATCGTGTGCTGGGTCGCAAAGAAATGCCCGCCTGGTTCGACATCTTTCAAGGCAGCAAAGGCCATTTCGGCCTCGTCCGCCACGGTGCGGGTCGCCAGTTCGGCGAATGTCTGGACCATCTCCATATCTGTCACCAGCTTTTCATAGCCAAGCGTTAACCCACCCTCAAGCCAGCCCGCTGCGTGCACAACATAGGTGCCGCCAGCCAAAACCGCAGCCCACGTGCCAAGCTCGGTTTCATGTGCGCCCTGCGCATCCCCCATATTCGAGGCTGAACCGGACGCTGTACGCCACGGCAGACCAATCCGCCGCGCCAATTGCCCCGATCCCAGCGTCGCTTTCACGTGTTCGGGGGTGCCAAACGCCGGCGCGCCGGATTTCATATCAACCGACGAGGCAAAATTTCCGTACATCACAGGCGCGCCTGGGTTCACCAGTTGAGACAGCGTAATCCCGAACAGGCTTTCGGCATGTTGCAACACCAATCCCCCCGCGACGGTTATCGGGGCCATCGCACCCATCAGGCAAAAAGGCGTGATGATCGAAAGCTGTCCGTTGCGGGCAAAATCAATAATGCCCTGCGCCATCGGGATATCCAACATGCGCGGCGAGTTGGTGTTGATGATGGTGAATGTATGTGGGTTTTTGCGAAACTCGGCATCCGAAAGCCCGTGCGCAATGGCCAGCATTTCAAAGCTTTCCAATACCTGGCCATGCCCCCGCGCGTAAACAAACGGGACTTTGGTGGAATTGGCGATTTGCACCTGTTTCAGATCGTAATGCCTGAATTGGATTGGAATATCCTGCGGTTCAACCACCGCCGTTTGCGTCGGCAATGCATCGAACGTTTCAATCAGTTGCACCAGTTCTTTAAAATCGTTCAGCGACCCGGGCCTGCGCCCGCGCAATCGATCCGATGCATGCGGGCATCCGCCCCCGGCGGAAAAATGCAGCATCCCCAGTTCCATATGAACATTGCGCGCCGGATCAATTGCCTTCACCGTGATCGCCTTAGGTGCCGTTGAAAGGGCCGCTTCTACCATTTCCGGCCCAATGCGAACCATCATGGCGGCATCGTCAACGATCGCCCCGCCTGCCTTGAAAATCGCGCGGGCCTCGGGTTCCATTACCTTTATGCCCAACTCGGACAGCACCCTTAACGCTGTCAGATGCAGGTTTTCAACCTCGTCCTCTGAAAACACGCCCTGCGGTGTGAACGGGTTTTTCAGGTTGCGGTAGTCAACCTTGCGCTTTGGGCCATCGGTTTCGTCACGTTGCTTGCGGCCGGCGCGCCCGCCCTCGCGCGCCATCAGCGACGCATCACTAAGCCAGAAGGATCATAGGGCGAAGGCGGAATTACCCGTGCCTTGCGCCGCACCCCGACCACATGGATATCCAATTCAATGCCCTCAGCAGCGCAAGCCGGATCAACCAGCGCCAGTGCCAGTGATTTTTGCACATGATGCCCATAGCCGCCGGACGAGACATATCCAACCCGTTTGTCGCCTTGCCAAACCGGTTCATAACCGCTGGCATCGGCGTTTTCCGCCTCCACTTCAAGCGTTACCAAAACTTTGGCCGCGGTTTTACCGTCGCGTTCGGCCAATGCTGCCTCGCGTCCGGCAAAGCCTGCTTTCTGCCAGTCAATCCAGCGGTCCATCCCGGTTTCACCCGGTGTATATTCCTGGCGGAACTCGGCAGACCAGACGCCGAAACTTTTCTCCAGCCGCAGCGAATTCATCGCGTAAAAGCCAAATTCGCGGATGCCCAGTTCAGCGCCTGCCTTCAGCAGGATTTCACGCAATGAAATATGTTCGGCAGCCGAACAGTTGATTTCATAGCCAAGCTCGCCACACACCGACATGCGCGCGACTTTGGCGCGGATCAGGCCCAGATCGATCGTTTGGCAGCCCATAAAGGGTAAGGCCGCATGGCTGACATCCTGATGGGTCAGACTGGCAAGAACCTCGCGGGATTTTGGGCCGACCACCGCGAAACCAACTGTTGCATCCGAGATGTCGCGTACATCAACCCCGTCTTCAAGACGGTCGTGGAACCAGCGCATATGCCATTCGCGCAGGTAATAACTGCCCATAAGCCAGTATGTTCCATCGCCCCAATTCAGCAACGTGAGATCACCCTTCAACTTGCCGTTCGGTGCCAGCATCACCGCAAGACGGGCGCGACCCGATTTTGGCAGTTTGGTTGACATCATTCGATCAAGCCAAGCCTCGGCCTTTGGACCGGACACCTCATAGCGCGAGAAGCCCGAGATATCGAGCAGGCCAACGCCGGTCCGCACCGCATTCACCTCCTTCGCAACCTCGTCAAACGCGTTCGATCGTTTCAGTGTCGGCGTTTCCTTGAACCCCTTAGGGCCGAACATCAACGGCACTTCAAGTCCCCAACTGACGCCCCATTTACACCCCGCCGCATCCATCGCCGAATAAGCCGGGGCGCGTTTCAAGGGCCGCCCGGCTGGCAATTGTTCGTTCGGATAGGTCATCACAAACCGGCGCGAATAAAACTGCCCGGTGGTCTGGCGGATATATTCACGGTTCGAGGCAAACTCGCCGTAACGTGCAATATCCATCGCCCAGGCGTCTGCCTCGGTCTCGCCGTGGATCATCCATTCCGCTAGTGTTTTGCCAACTCCGCCACCTTGCAAAAAGCCCGCCATCACACCGCAGGCCAGCCAGTAATTGCGCAATCCGCGCACCGGCCCGACCAGGGGATTGCCGTCAGGCGAGAAGGTAAACGCGCCGTTCACCCAGTTCTTGATGCCGACATTTTCCAGCGCCGGATAGCGTTTATAGGCCATCATCAACTCGTTTTCGATCCGGTCGGTGTCTTCCTGGATCAGTTCAAAACCGTAGTTCCACGGCGCGCCGTCCATGTTCCAATGCTGGTGGTTGGTTTCATAAATCCCAATCAGAACGCCCTTTTGGTCCTGCCGCATATATGTGAACCCTTCCAGATCCACCGTCATCGGCACTTCGAAATCAAGTGCCGCGACTTCGGGGATTTCTTCGGTCACAAAATAATGGTGCGCCAGTGGCGAAACCGGCAGATCAAGCCCGGCCATCCGGCCGACTTGCTTGGCCCACAGACCCGCCGCATTGACCACATGCTCCGCGTGAATTTTGCCCTTTTCGGTAATCACATCCCACGTACCGTCCGCCCGCTGGTGCAAGCTTTCAACCTTGTTATGCTCAATAACCGTCGCACCCAACTTTTTCGCAGCGCCCGCATAGGCATGCACGGTGCCGGTCGTATCGATATACCCTTCACGGTCCGCCCACAGCCCGCCGATCACTCCGGTTGTGTCCATGATCGGGCATTTTTCCTTGATCTCGGCCGGGGTCATCAGATGACAATCCTCGATGCCGATGGTTTGGAAAATCCGGTAGGCCGATTGCAGCCATTCCCAGCGGTTCGGATCGGCGGCCACCGTGATGCCGCCGGTCATATGCAGGCCGATGTTCTGGCCGGACTCGCGTTCAACTTCGGACAAAAGATCAATCGTATAGGCCTGCAAGGCGGCCATTGTCGGATCAGCGTTCAGCGCGTGAATGCCGCCCGCTGCATGCCAGCTTGACCCGGCTGTCAGAACCGAACGCTCGACCAAAGCCACGTCTTTCCAGCCGAATTTCGCTAGATGATACAGAACCGAGGCGCCAACAACCCCACCACCAATCACAACCACACGATAACTGTCTTTCATCGTCGCCTCCTAAATTTCATAGCCTAGCTTAGTTTGCGGAGTTTGACCGTGCTATCCAACCCTGAACGCGACATTCAACGTCGCAATCAATGCTCAGACATCTTCCCACGGAAAGCTGTCCAAACGTTCGCTGCCAGTTTCAGTAATCAGAACCTGCGTTTCCAACTTGATGCTTTCGCTACCCGCTTCGGCGATCAGGCTTTCAACGCACAGAACCATGCCCGGCTCAAACTGCCCCAAGGTCACACGATCCGACCAATCCACATGCAGTGGCACCACGGGCCATTCATCGGCCATACCAACGCCGTGCAACGCCAGTGAATACCGATAATCCTGATGCTTAGAGGGGATGCGCCATGAACGCGCGTTGAACTCGGCAAATTTAAGGCCCGGTTTCAACAGGTCGAAATTGTGACTGATCTGGTCCAAAGCTGTCGCATATAGCCGCCGTTGCGTTGCGTTCATCGGCTGATAACCGCAAACCCAACTGCGGGAAATATCCGCGCAATACCCGTAGGGGCCGATCATATCGGTGTCAAAACTGATCATCTCGCCGGCTTGCGCCTGACGGTCTGAACACTCCTTATACCAAGGGTTAGTGTTCGGCCCAGCCGTCAACAACTTGGTTTCCAGCCAATCGCCGCCCGAGCGGGCGTTTTCAAAATGTAAGTGCGCCCATAGTTCGCGTTCGGTCACGCCGGGCACCGAATGTTCATAAATCCGCGCCATTCCGGCCTCGCACACCCGAATGGTCCAGCGCATCAGTTCGATTTCTTCAGGCGATTTGATCGACCGCGCCTTTTCGGTCAACTCACCGCCCTCGACATAGGTAATCTGCCGCGCGCTAAGGGCTGCAAGGCCGGGTCCGTCCAGTTTATCGACCGCCACACGCATATTGCCGCCGGAATGTTCGCGCATCAGTTCAGCGATTTCATCGGCCCAATCTTGCAGCTGCGCCGGCGCGCCGTCACCATATGCCATGAACATCCAGCCCTTGGCGGTCCGGATTTCATCAATCCCCGGCAATCCGGCATTCAGATGTTCACAGCCCTTGAATTCAAACATCACCGCCGGGCCATCGGCCAGAATGAGGGCGTAACGCAAGGGGTTATGCGCGGTCCAGACCTGCATGTTTGAGCTGTCAAACGCATAGCGGATGTTGATCGGGTCATAAAGCAACAACGCGCCAACATCATGCTCTGTCATGGCCGCCCGAAACCGACCCAGACGATAAGCGCGCGCCGCCGCAAGGGTTTCGCCGCTGACCGGGCTGATCAACGGCTTATTGGCCCCCTCGCTGTTCAGATAGGCCAGTTTACGGTCGTCTTTGAACGGCGTCGTCACGCACTTCGCCCGTAAAAACCGATTTGCTCTTCAGGTGAAAACACCACTCCGGGGCGTTCATAGAACGAGAAAACCGAAATGATACGATCCTTTTTGCCAATAACCGGCGTCACGCGATGGGCGGTATTCTTGCCACGAAACACATTCAAAGTTCCAGGTGACAGGCTGATAATTTTTGCATCGGGGTCTTGGCCTGTCAGCAAGCGTGCAACCCCGTCGTAATTCGGATCAACCTCGGTTCTAAGGTCGGTGCGATATTCGAACCCACCCCCCTGTTCAGGGGCTTGCAACAGCAAGGTCGTGGTGAATTCAGACCGGTCAAAATGCCAGTTCAGCGCCTCGCCTTCATTATAGGCCATGGTGTTCACCCGCGCCAAAGGATCATCCATGGTATAAAGCACGGGCTTATCCATCGTCGCCGCCAGAAATGCCGCAAATTTCGGTAGTTCATATATTTGTGTGACAATCATCCCCTGCAACTGGTCGCCGCACAGCGTGTGGTTGATGGTTTCGCAAAGTGTCAGCGCCGGATGGTCCGCCGCCAGTCCGGGGATATCTTTGCGAAAATAAATGTTGTGCATCCGGGCATGGGTGAAGGCCTCGGTCGCCAGTTTTGGTTTCAGCTCGGCCACGGCTTTCGCAAGCGGCGTAGGCCGCAAAAAACCCGGCAGGTTGAACATGCCATCGCGGGCCAGATCGGCTTTGCAACGATCAACAAGGGCCAGCCATTCTGGGCTGTCCGGCCGATCAAGCGGGTAAAGGTCAAGGTCGATTAGGTCGCGCATTTCATCCTCCGTTTATCCGTGCAGCCTAAAAGTGAAACGCGGCCTCTTGCAATGGGTTTCATTTTTGGGGAGCATAAGAAAAACTATGGGGTAAACATGCAAAAACTACCGCCGCTGAACGCCTTGCGGGCATTCGAAGTAGCCGCACGCACTGGCAGTTTTGTGCAGGCGGGCGCGGAATTGGGCGTGACCGCGGCAGCAGTCAGCCAACAGGTAAAGACGCTCGAGACGCATCTGGGCAAGCAGCTGTTCCAGCGGCAGGGCAACCGGATCATCCTGACTGATGCGGGGCGCACGGTTTATCCAAGGGTTGAGCAGGCGTTCAGCGACATTGCCAGCATGTCCGCGATGATCCGCGAGGGGCAGACGCGGGCGCAATTGGTCGTGTCGGTGCTGCCGTCGATGGCCGAATTGTGGCTAATGCCCAGACTGGCGAAATTTCAGGCGGATGTTTCTGTCGAAATACGAGTCGAGGACGACCCGGTGGCATTTTCACGTGAAGGTGTGGATTTGCGCCTGACTTATGGTGCAGCCTTGTACCCGGATTTTGTGGTCCAGGCACTGTTTACCGATCAGATCGTGCCAGTTTGCAGTCCAGCGTTTTTGCTTCAATTGATCGGCGGGATCACCGCACTGCCCGACAACAGGTTTATCCATACAGATTGGGGACCGGCCTATGCCGCGCAGCATTCCTGGTCGGCATGGATGGCGGCAGCACGTTTGAGCCGGTTTTCCGACCCCACCCAAGGGCTGCGGGTGGCCCATGTCAGCATGGCAATCGCTGCGGCGCGTGAAGGGATTGGGGTCGCACTGGTTCCCGAGCGGATTGCAGCGGGCGAGATCAAGGCAGGAAGGTTGGCGATTGCCAGCGATATCAGGCTTGAATTGCCGTCGCCCTATGTGTTGATTTATCCAAACGCTTTGGCGCGCAAGAAACCGCTGGCGGCCCTTGTCGCCCATTTGCGCGCATGTGCCTGAGGTTACGCCAATTCCGGCAAAGTTTGCGCCACCTTCAGCACTTCGGCCAGCACACTAACCGCCAAAGTCCGCGCATCGCGGGCCGAGGGAACCAATCCGATCGGACCGTAAAGCCGGTTCAGATCGGCTTGCCCCACACCCATTTTCGCAAGTTTCGTTAAACGCAAATCCCGTGCGCGCTGACTGCCTTGCGCCCCGATGTAAAACGCTTGCGATGCCAAAGCACCCTGCAATACCGGTGGTTCCCATTCGTGGTCGTGAAAAAACAGCACGACTGCGGACCATTCATCGGGCTTTAAATCAAGCGACCATTCTGCGCCCTTCAGGTGCCGGACCGGACAACCAGCGGCTCTGCCTTGTTCCAACGTTTCCTCGTCAGGCGATAGCAAAAGGCTAGGATATCCGGCGGACGCTACAAGAGTTGCAAACGCCCCGGCTTCGGGACCCTTGCCGAACGTATAGAAAAACAGGTCTGGCAAGATACGAACTTGAAACCGGGTTGCGGTCAGCGCTGTTTCACCCTGGGCAGAAATCGCCAGAATGCCGGTCTTAAGGTCAATGCCCAGCGTACAGGCATTTCTTGCCGCATGTTTTGCACAAAGTATCGCCAAGGTTTCGCGATCTGGTCGCGGTATCAACAGAATTTCCAACCCGCCACCACAGGGCAGCTGAATATCAATATAAGGGCTACCGCGCCCATAAAGGACTGTTCTTGGGCTTCCGGTTTTCAAAGCCTCGCCAGCATGTAGGGCTATATCGTTCTCTATACAGCCGGACGAGAGCGTACCGACGCGTCGCTTCTCGCCGGGGAATACCGCCATAAAGGCACCGACCGGACGATAGCTGGGGCCGTCTACGCGGATGATGACGGCAAGAACGCCGTCATTTACTGCCCCGGCCAAAGCTGTGACCGGGTCGTCTTTTGGGCCATGTGAAAAGAATGTCATGAAGGGAAAGTACGCCTGTCTGCGACCACGTGCAATTCCAGTTGTGTTGATTTCATGCGCTTAGCCGCGTGGCGACCCCAGCCCCGGCACTTGTCGCCAGTCAGGGCTAAGGCGATCAAGCGCTGCCTCTAACGACGCATCGGGGAACGCGGCGGCCACGGCCTTGTCGCGTCCATAGTTTAGCGCCAGCTTGCCGCCGGTCGAGGCTGAAACCCGATCCATTCGCCCCGGAGTAATGGCCGCAATTGCCTGCTTGATATCCAGCATCGCGGTTTGGTCAAACTCGACCTTCTTTTTGGCAAACCGACTGTCGGGGTTGCTTTGTAACTCGTAATTCACAAATCCCGCGCCTGATTTCAGAAATTTCAGATGCCAGTAAAAATAACCGGCAAACATCCGTTTCAACCGCCCGCGATCAAAGCGTTCAAACCGCCGGTCATGATGGAAAACTGTATCAGGTGCGATCTGAAAATAGCCGATATCACCATTCCCTGACAACAATTCGAAAGCCGGAACAGCCAGACGACCCTGCCCGTCATAGGCGACGTTTAAACCCGAAAAACAGTGAAACCGGCGCCGATCTGCTGTGCCTTTGCGGAACGTGCTGCAAATTTCGGCCACCCTTCCCGGGATCGCCAAATGATCGTCGTCCAACTTCACCACAACGTCATGTTGCGTTTCTTTCAACGCGAAATTGGAATAGTTCACCATGCTTTCCGGATGGTCCCCCGGCGTGTTTGCATGCCCCTTGCTGCCCAAGGGCTGCACCCTGTCGGTATAATGAAACACCCGTAGTTTCGGCCCGAATTCCTGCGCCAGCCGCGCCAAAATCTGTGGCGTTTTATCGTCGCACTGATTATAGACCGCCACGATTTCATCGTAAAACGGCATATGGCTGCGGATTGTCGCCTCGACAAAATCAGCTCCGTTTCGGGTGCGCAGAAACGCGCTGATACCGGAAGTTCGGCCAGCCAAATTCAAGTCAGAGGGCCGAAACTGATAGCCGGAAATCGTCTGAATGGGCATCTTTATCCGTACTTTTCCTTGGGCCACCTCTGCTCATATCACGTGGCCACAGTGGCGCAAGCCACTATGACAAAAAGCCGCTTTTTCTGCGTTTGCAACACGCCATCGGATCAAGTAGTTTGCGCCACGTGAATGTCCAGAACGATGCGGCCGGCGAACAGGTCAACTTTGCGTCACAGGAGAATATGATGGGTCTGAATATTGCAAAATTCCAGGGCGAACCGCTGAAAACAGCGCCGTTTGAATATCTTGTAGTCAATGATTTCGTGGAAAAACAAACGCTTGACGCCGCACGGGCGCGTTATCCCAAGGTGCCCGGCCCCGGCTCCCATCCCTCGCCACAATTGAAAATCGAAGGCGCGTTTTCAGATCTGATCGACGAATTGCGCGGCCCAGAATTTCAGGCGGCTGTGGAAAAGAAGTTCGGCATCGATCTGACAAACCGCCCAACCATGTATACCGTCCGAGGCTATTGTCGCGAGCGCGACGGGAAAATTCACACCGACAGCAAAACCAAGATCATCACCGTTCTGCTCTATATGAACGAGGATAATTGGGACAATTCCGGCGGTCGGCTGCGCATCCTGAACAACGGCACCGATCTTGAGGATTACGTGGCCGAAGTCGAACCACGGGGCGGTACATTGATTGTTTTCAAGCGGTCCGACAATTCGTGGCACGGCCACCATCCCTATGCGGGGCAACGTCGCGCGATCCAGCTTAACTGGGTTCTGGATCAGGCAGTGGTCGATCACGAACAGAATCGACATGGCTTATCAAGTTGGTTGAAAAAGCTGTTTCCGTCGAAAATGTAGCCCGGCACGCGACGTGACCGTCTAGACGATTTCTTTGAAACCTGAAACGGTCGCACATGGTTTTTGCTTCGAACATCTTTATCCTTTTTATGGCGCTGATGCTGCCGGTGTTCGCACTGGCGACCCGTTGGAATCCCAAAAGCGGCAAACCGCTGCTGATCGCGCTGTCGCTGTTTTTCTATTCCTACTGGCTGCCGATTTATCTGCTGTTGATCCTTGGATCGATGGCGGTGAACTATGCGATTGGCGTCTGGGCGATCCGGCCAGCCGACCAGCGAAAACGTAAAATTGCCGTCACGTTGGGTATCGCGGCGAACCTGATATTGCTTGGATATTTCAAGTATTACGGCTTTTTCGTCGAGAACATTCAAACGCTGCTGGGCATTCAGGGCGACGTGCCACGTATCGCGTTACCGCTTGGGATTTCGTTTTTCACCTTCCAGCAAATCTCGTTTCTGATCGAGGTTTACCGCCGCCATGTTGATCGGGTTGATCTGACCAATTATGTGCTGTTTATCAGCTTTTTCCCGCAACTGATCGCCGGTCCGATTGTGACGCAATCCGAAATGTTGCCGCAGTTACGGCGCAAGACAAATTGGCGGCTGCGGCCTGATCATTTCTCGCTTGGGTTCTTTTTGTTTTCCGCTGGATTGTTCAAAAAGTCCGTGTTGATCGATCCCTATGTGCCGTTCATCGACATCGTGTTTGACCATGCCGCCGCAGGTCACGCCGTCAGTTTTCTGGACGCCTGGACCGGCGCGATCGGATATAGTTTTCAGATCTACCTTGATTTTTCCGGCTATTCCGACATGGCCATCGGACTTGCGCTGATCTTTGGCCTGAAACTGCCGGTCAACTTTTTCTCGCCCTACAAGGCCGCCAGCATCCGCGAGTTTTGGCGGCGTTGGCACATCACCCTCAGTCGGTTTTTGCAGGAGTTTCTGTATATTCCGTTTGGTGGCAGCCGGCACGGACATGGCCGCACTATGCTTGCACTTGTCGGCACAATGACCCTTGGCGGACTGTGGCACGGGGCGGGATGGCAGTTCATTTTGTGGGGTGCTTTGCATGGCGTAATGTTGGTGATCAATCACCTTTGGGCCGAACTGACCCGCGCCAGTCCCGTACTTACCTGGATTAGTCGCACCATGATTTACCGCCCTTTAATGGTGGTCCTGACCTTTGCTGCCCTTGCCGTCACGTGGGTGTTTTTTCGCGCGCCTGATCTGGAAAGCGCGCTTAGGATTGTCAGCGGTATGTTCGGGTTGACCGATACGGCCTCGGTCACCAGTCTTGAAAAAGGCATTGCCCTGGCCTTTCCGGTCTATTTCATTTTCGTCTGGGCGCTGCCAAACACCATCCAGATCACCAAACGCTTTCCGGTCAGCCTGCGCCCGGCTGCGTTTGCCAAAGAAATGCGACTTGCCCCGAAACGCCGCTGGCTTGAGTTTCGGTTCAACTTGATCTGGGCGCTGTTTTCGCTGGTGTTGTTTTTGGCTGGATGGTTCTCGTTATCCAACCTCAGCCCATTCATTTACTTTCAGTTCTAGGGGGCCAAGATGACGACAATCAAATCGCGTGCTGCCAGAACCGCCCGGGTGCATTTTCGGCGCATCCTGATCCTGCTTGGCCTGATGGTCGCGGTGATTATTGGGCTAAATAACCTGACATTTTACCTGATCCGCCAGCCGCAAAATGTCGGCACAGCGCAGATGATTTATGGCTGGGCACGGTTATACAAGCCGATGATTTATGACAGCGTTGACGCCAAATCAGTTTCCTTTGGCTTTTCCTGGGTGCGCGACATCTTTGACCCGGTGAAGGTTGAATATCTGACCGGCGAGACGTTTTTCAACTTCGGCATCTCTGGGGCAACCTCGTTTGAAAGCTATCGCCTTATTCAAAATATGCTGAACGTCCATAGGCCAGAACAGGTTTTTCTTGATTTGGAAAGCTTTTATGACGCGCCAATGGCCAGCCGGGTTGAACATCAGTTTGACGAACGCATCTTATATATCAACCGCGACGGCAGCGTGAACCCCACGGCCAAGATGCACCGCCTGATCAAGATCAACACATCAGGGGCAGCGTTGGGTTTCAATTTTGCGTTTCTTGAAACGCTTTACAAGCAACGCGCCGGCGTCCCGATTGAAAGTTTACTGCCGTCTTATCAACGCCGTGACTGGCGGGCGGAAGCAAAACTTATTGCCGATATGAAGACATGGATGACCGTCCCCAGCGTTCCATCCGATAGCGACCGTGGAAAAGGGGGCAACCAAGTCCCACAACTGAATGACCTTGCCGCAGCGGTTACGTTGCTTTGCGACGCTCAAGTCGATATTCATCTTTACGAAGCGCCTTACATTTGCGGCGGCGACGGCACCGTCAGCCGCACGGGATTGGCGCTGATGCAGCGCCTCGCCAATACCTGCAAATCCAACATCACTTATCATTCGTTTCGCTATCCGAATGCGGTAACAATGGAGGGGATGGTTCGCGAACCTGCACCCAGTCTGTTTTATCGCCCCGACGGCCATCCACGCCCGTCTTTGGGGCAAATGATGCTAACCCGCATCCTGAGTCTCCAAGACGAACCCGGCGCACCGCCTTTGCCCAAAGATTTCGGAGCAGACCTGATGGCCATGTCCGACGCAGAGGCGCAATCATGGATAAGCAACCGTGCTGCGAGGTGTTACGGCACTTGGGCCGATGGTGAATTAGACGCGACAATAGCCGAGGCAAAACGGCTGATGCCCGATTGGGAATCCCGTTTCTGAAAGACCGTGCCGTGGGTCATTCGGCACAACCATTCGTGTAAAAAGTGTAGGCGAGATGCTTGATGTCAGGTGGCACTCGCACCAGCGTGGGTACGGTCAACAGCCTAACGCTTGTTGATGGATCAGTCGGCCAGGCTGGCAACTACAGCTTGGGCACAGGTCAGGCACCGCAATACAACAGGCGAGGTTATTTCGGTGATCGGTTTACGGCCAAAGGTTGCAATGGCCATATCCATATACCATTGGTTTTTGACCATTGTTGCGGACGCACGGCCTTCCTTGTCGATTTTATTCAGATACGCTTCCGCAATTTTTTCGAAAGATTGATTGTGGATTTCCTTGTCTGCCAACGCTTTTTCACGCTTCAACTGACTTGGGTCGTCTCCGTTGGAAATCTGGCTTCTTGCTCGATCACGTACTTCGCGCGCTTCCAGAAGACTGACTGCAGGATAAACGCCTATAGCCAAAAGCTTTTCTTTCCCGTGAATGCGATACTTAAACCGCCAGAGCTTTGAACCATTTGGCCGTACAAGAACGTGCAACCCGTTTAAGTCTGCGACTTTGTATTGTTTGTCTTTGGGCTTCAGGTTTCGAATCTTGGCATCAGTCAGAGTCATTTTGGGGGTATCGCTTTTCTATCCGGCCACTAATACCTCCAAAGATACCCCCAATTCGTCTGGATGTACCCCCACACGGGGCTGGACGGCGTTGGACAATATTATCAATATACCCTATATAACTAAGGATCCATTGGATGTCACTGTTCTTGAAAAAACGTTATTGTGGTACCCGAGGCCGGACTCGAACCGGCAAGCCTTTCGGCGGTGGATTTTGAATCCACTGCGTCTACCAGTTCCGCCACTCGGGCATCAGCGCCAATTTTCTAGGACAGGATGGTAAGGCCAGCCATGGCGAATCTGCGATTGATCTAGTATTTAACTTCGCAGCAAAGGTAAATGGTCAACTGACAATCTCAGCAGTCCGACAGTAGAAAAACCTCGCTTGACCCTGAGCGGGCGCTGTGGTGCAACCGGCGCATCGAATTGAGGTGGGTTATGCTGCGCGGATTATATAACTGGACAATGGCACTTGCTGACAGTCGTTATGCGCTCTGGGCGCTGGCGGCGATCAGTTTTGCGGAAAGCTCGTTTTTCCCTATTCCGCCGGATGTTCTGATGATCCCGATGATTATCGCGGCACCACACCGGGCGTTCCGGATTGCCGGCGTTTGTCTGATTGCGTCGATTTTGGGGGCCTTGTTAGGATATTTCATTGGCGCGCAGTTGTTTGACCTGATTGGTCAACCGATGCTGGCATTTTACGGCAAGGCCGATGCCGCAGCAGAATTTAACGCGCAGTTTTCAGCATGGGGCGCATGGGCGGTGTTAATTGCCGGGATCACGCCATTTCCGTTCAAGGTTATTACAATCATGTCAGGATGGACCGGGCTAAGCTTGCCGGTTTTCATACTTTCTGCTATTCTTGCCCGTGGGTTGCGGTTTTTTATCGTGGCCGGATTGTTGTGGAAATTCGGCAGCCCCATCCGCGACTTTATCGAGCATCGCCTCGGCCTTGTGTTCACTGTATTTGTCGTGTTGCTGCTGGGCGGCTTTTTCTTGCTGAGGTATCTATGAACGCGCGAAATCTGGCCTTAATGGCTGCTGTTGGCTCCGTGGCGATGTTACTCGGCGCATTTGCCTTTCAGATTTTCGGCGAAATGGCGCCGTGCAAATTGTGTATCTGGCAACGCTGGCCACACGGCTTGGCTTTTGGGGTAGGTTTACTGGCCTTGCTGCTGCCGCATCGGGCTCTTTATGCCCTTGGCGGGTTGGTTGTGTTGTTTGGGGCTGGCGTCGCCCTTTACCATACCGGGGTTGAACAGCATTGGTGGGTCGGGCCGACGACATGCACCTCGCAGGGCGTCGCCGGTTTAACCGCGCAACAATTGATGGATCAGATCCTGAACGCGCCCTTGGTGCGGTGCGATGAAATCCCGTGGAGCATGTTTGGTATGTCGATGGCCGCGTGGAACGGCGTGGTTTCACTTGGTTTGGCTGGGCTTTGGGCTGTGGCTTACCGTAAAGCCTGAATAAGTTCTTTGTTCTAAAGTACTCAAAGAAAAGGGGGCTTTGCCCCCGGCACGCAGTTTAGCGCAGCTAAACTACCCGGCCCAACTGAAAACGGCCGAAGGTCGTCTTTCAGGCGGGAGCGCCACCTTTGCTGAAGGCAATCCAGCGGCAGCCCTGCGGGCAGTTCCATTTAAGCCGCTACGCGGCAGGGCCTTCGGCAAGGATATTTGGCAAAGAAAGTGTCAGGGTTTTGCCCACCAATCGGCGGGTTTCAGGCGTTCGCGGGAACCGTTGCGGTTTTCCCACCACTGGGCGAGTTTTCGGCCCCGACCGGTTGCCAGTTTGCGCCACACACGGTCGCTCCAACTGTCATAGGTTCGGTTGAACGGGCAAACACGCATGCAGATCGCGCAGTCGGTCTTAAGTTTCGCCCAATAGCCAAAGCATTTTTCGCAATTTGCTGACCATTTTTTCACACCTTTTATGGTTGACGGGCTATCGGCCCCATATTCAGGCGGCCCTTTGGGGAGGGCTTTTGGTGGGCAGGCATCGGCGCATTTGGTGCAAGAATGGCAGTAGGTCGTCATCCCCAAAGGCTTCGGTTGATCATTCACCAAGGGCAGACTGGTGAAAATCTTTGAAAACCGCACGCGGGGTCCGAATTCTGGCGTCAGAACCATTTGGTTGCGACCATATTCGCCTAACCCTGCTTTGATCGCATAGGGGATCACCAATGCGGTGTCGTTCATTGACGCAACCGCCTGATACCCAAGATTGCGGATATAGGTCGCCACTTGAATCACAATCGCCGCCTCGTGGCTGTATTCGCGCCCGGTCGAGGCCCCGGCAAGGGCTGATGGATAGGTTTCCACCAGATCAAAATCCATCGCATGCGCCATCACGATCACATGCGTGATGCCTGCAGGCAATGTATTGTCGGCCTGTGTCAAATCGCGGGTGTCAACGCGGCTGGAATAATGCCACCGCTCGTCCACTTCGGTCACCCCCACCAGATCCGCACCGAACATCTTGGCAATCCGTTTGATTTCAGCGGTTTGCGCAGCCGCGTCGGGAACTTCGACCTGCGTTGGCGCAACCGGCGTATCTTCGGCAATCCACGATTGGAACCCTTCGCGCATACCAGTGTCGTTGCCGCGATTGGAAATAATGTCGGAAATCACCCAGGACGCGTTTCTGAGTGCGAAATCTTTTTGGCTGAACCCCTGCCCGCGTCTCGGCTCCGAACCCATTCGGTACGAGGCGAAAAACCCGTCGCTGTCGGCGGATTTAATCGCCGGATCCCAGAACGCCCGCGTAAACATATCGTTGATTTGCGCGAAAGGTTTGAAATCTTTGCTGATCTCAAACCCAAGCGCGCGGTCGCTTTCGCCAAAGCGCTGTTGCCATTCGACACGTTGTTCGGGCGTTACCTCGGGTTCAGGCGTGTTGCGTGGCCAGCTCATAAGGAATCCTTGGTTACGCCTCTAGTTCGGCATCCCAATATAGAAAGTCCATCCAACTGTCATGCAAGTGGTTTGGGGGAAATTTCCGACCAGAATTTCGCAGAGCGTCCGAACTGGGCCTGTGAGGTGCGCGGCGCAGGTGCATACTTGTCTGTTGTAACAGTTTGGAGCCTTTTCGCAGGTTACACGGTCCGCAAGCTGCCACCACGTTTTCCCAGATAGTTTTGCCCCCTTTTGCCCTTGGGATCACATGATCAAACGTCATCTCGCCTTTGCTACCGCAATATTGGCAGGTAAATTCGTCGCGCAAAAACAGGTTAAACCGGGTGAAAGCGGTTGAGCGGGCGGGCTTTATGTAATCTTTCAGCACCACAACTGATGGTATCCGGATGGTGGTCGACGGCGAATGAACCTCGCGGTCATATTCCGCAATTATCGTTACGCGATCAAGATACGCGGCCTTGATCGCGTCCTGCCAGGACCACAATGACAATGGCAGATAAGACAAAGGCCGGTAATCGGCATTCAGCACCAAGGCCGGATTTTGGCTGAGTGCTGTGGTATTTCGGATGAAATTCGCACTAAAGTCGCCGTCCATTGCCGCCATTACCCCGCTCGGCCATGCCTGTTCAGACACTGGAACGGGACGTTGCCGTCCCAGCTTTCACAGCAAACTATATCTCGTGAAATTGAAACGGCAAGTGTCTATATCATGTAATTTTTTGTGACAGCGTCAGCCGGAAATGGCCAAGTGCTGGCGCATGAACTGTAAGGCGACCCCAAGTCCGTCGGGCGCGATGCCGTGTGCCGTGCCTTTTGAGATATGGGTGCACACCTCAAAGCCTGCCTTGGCCAAGGCATCCGCTGCGGCCGGCAGGCTTTCGACCGGGACCATCTGATCCTGATCGCCATGGATCAACAGCACCGGCGGGCGGCACATCACTTCAGCCTCCAGCGTCTCAGGTGCCAGTAACCGGCCGGAAAATCCAACCACCCCAGCCAGAGGTGCTGCGCGGCGTGGTGCGATGTGCAGGCTCATCATGGTGCCTTGGGAAAAGCCCATCAGGATGGTTTCGGACGATGTGACGCCCTCCTCGGCCATTTTGGCATCAATAAACGCGTTCAGATCATCGGCAGATTGCGCCATGCCCTTGGCGGCTGCTTCTTCACTTGATCCGTCAAGCCACGGGATCGGGAACCATTCATAGCCATAAGGGTTGCCTGAACATTTGTCGGGGGCGTCCGGTGCGATGAATGTGGTGTCGGGCATATGCGGCTGTAAAGGGTCGGCGAGGCCCAACAGGTCGTTACCGTCTGCGCCATAACCGTGCAGCACAATCACCAAGGATTTCGTCTTGCCCGAAGGTGCGCCGCGTCTGCCTGCCTGCAATTCTCGTGTCATATTATCCCTTCCCGGTCTTTTGCCACACGGTAATACGCCCACAATATCCGGGCTGCAACCGCCTGCCATGGTGACCAGTCAAGGGCCATGGCCCGCAAGGCTTTGTCGGTTGGGCGGGCGGGCAGATCGAACAAAACTTTGGCAGCTTCTTGCAAGGCAAGGTCGCCGGGGGCAAAAACATCGGCGCGACCCAAGCTGCACATTGTATAAACCTCAGCGGTCCATCGGCCTATACCTTTGATTTTTATCAGTGTTTCAATAACTTCACGGTCTGGCAACGTGACCAGCGCATCGTAATCAACCCCACTATGGGCCAATGCGCGGGCGTATTGAATTTTCTGACGTGATAATCCACAGGCACGAAGGTCGTCCTCGGTCGCCTTTGCGACATTGTCGCGGTGGGTCATGCGGGCCACTTCCATCCGCGCCCAGATAGCATTAGCCGAAGCGATCGAGACCTGTTGGCCAATAATCGCATTCAGCAGGTTATCAAAGCCGCCGGGGCGGCGACGTAATGGCAAAGGGCCGGTCAGTGACAGGGCGTGATGAAATCGCGGCTCAAGGTTAGCCAGCCATTTTGCGCCTTCGGCAACATCCTGATCGGTCATGATGATGCGGCTGATCATGAATTCACCCTTCGCGCTACCCAATCAAGCACCTCGGGGACCCGGCTTAGCCGTGTACAATCGGGCTGGGTTGGGCGTTTGATCATTGCAACCGGAATTCCAAGCAGGCGGGCCGCCTCCAGTTTGCTGTGGCTAGCCTGACCGCCCGAGTTTTTAACCACCAGCCAGTCGACCCCTAGATTTTGAAAGAGGTTAACTTCGTCTTGAACCGAAAACGGCGGGCGACCAACCAGAAATTCACCAGCGGGAAAAGGAAACGGATGATCCGGCGGGTCGATCTGACGACAAATCAGGCGTCTGCCAGTCATATTGCCATAACATTTCAGAGTCTGCCGACCGGTCGCCAGAAATACCGTCGCGCCGCGTGGTACAAGTGCGGCAACCTCGGCCTCGGATGCAACTTCGGTCCAGCTATCACCGGGTTCTGGCTGCCATTCGGGCCGCAGCATTTGCACATGTGGGATGTTCAGCGCCTTGCAGATGGTGGCGGCGGTTTGCGACATGCGCGCGGCAAAAGGATGGGTGGCATCAACGACAGCATCAATATTTGCTGTCTGTAAATACAAGCGAAACCCGTCTTGGCCTCCAAAGCCACCGACGCGGGTTTCGCACGGCAAATCAATCGGTTGTCGGGTCACCCCGGCCAATGAAGCAATCGTCGTCACATCAGTTTCAGCCAAACCTTGCGCGATGCGGCGGGCATCACTGGTTCCAGCCAACAGCAGTAACCTCATCTTTTTGGCGCCCGCGCGATGACGGTTCCGGCGCGGTCGATCACCACGATATCCGTATTGATTGCACCCGCCAGAAAACTCTCGACACGCGCAAGCGCTGCATCGGCGACAGCCTGGGCCAAAGGGGCCCCACCGATTTCATAAGCTTCTAACGCTGTGTTGGCTTGCGAAACGTCTTTGACTCCCACCGCCTCGGCCAGCCCATTCAGGGCAGAAAAATCAACTTGCGACCGGTCAGAATGCAGGTCCATTGCCCCTTGCGCCAATTTGGTGATTTTTCCGATACCGCCACCAATTGTCAGACGCGCCACGGGATGTTTTTTCAGGTATTTCAGCAATCCCCCGGCGAAATCCCCCATATCCAGCATGGCGTGATCCGGCAGGCCATAAAGCGCCTGAACCACGCGTTCAGATGTGGCCCCCGTAGCTCCGGCCACATGGGTTTGCCCACCCGCCCGCGCCACATCAATCCCGCGATGGATCGAGGCGATCCAGGCCGCGCAGGAAAACGGCCGCACCACGCCGGTGGTTCCCAATACCGACAGACCGCCGACGATACCAAGGCGCGGGTTCCAGGTTTTTTCGGCCAGCTTCTGACCGCCGGGGATCGAAATTGTGATTGCGATATCAGGTGCGTGGCCATAAATTGCGGCACATTCTAGAACCACATCAGTCATCAATTGACGCGGTACGGGGTTGATCGCAGGCTCGCCCACTGCAATCGGCAGGCCGGGTTTGGTGATGGTGCCAACGCCGTCGCCTGCATGGAAACTGAGGCCTGTTCCCCGCATCTGAACCCGCGCAATAATCAGTGCGCCGTGCGTTACATCGGGGTCGTCACCTGCGTCCTTTATCACGCCGGCCTCGGCCCAGCCTGGACCCTGATCAATAAAAGCCAGCGGGAAAACCGGTGTTTCGCCCTTGGGCAAGGTTATCCCAATCTCAGCCGGAAATTCGCCACTCCACAATGCCATTAACGCCGCCTTGGTGGCAGCGGTCGCACAGGCGCCTGTGGTCCAGCCCCGGCGCAGTTCTGTTATTGGCTTTCGGCTCATGGAAAGAACTATAGGCGGCTTCGCTGCGCGCGTCCAAGGGGTTTTCGGGCCGCATTCGGGGTGCCATAATGGCGGGGTTGATTCCCCTTCAGCAAAAAGGTGTCCTGCCATGGCAAATGGAAGCGGTTTGATCCTGTCAGCCCCGGCATCGGGCAGCGGCAAGACGACGTTGACCCTTGGGATTTTACGGGCGCTTAAGCTGCGCGGCGTGGATGTGCGATCCGCCAAATCAGGGCCGGATTACATTGATCCACGGTTTCATGCAGCAGCCAGTGGGCAGGCCTGCCTGAACCTTGATGCATGGGCAATGACGCCGGATCGCCTGCGCGCGCTTGCGTCGGGTCCCGGCACATTGTTAATCGAAGGCGCGATGGGGTTATTTGATGGTGCGCCGCCTTCGGGCAAAGGTGCCACTGCGGATTTGGCGCGCCATTTGGGCTTGCCGGTTGTGCTGATAATCGACACGGCCAAGCAGTCGCAATCTGTGGCAGCGGTAGCGATGGGTTTCGCCCGTCATCAACCGGATGTCCGGGTTGTCGGGGTGATCCTCAACAATACGGGCTCGGACCGGCACGAGAAAATGTTGCGCGACGCGCTTTTGCCAACCGGCCTGCCAGTTCTGGGGTCTGTAAGGCGGCAAGCGGGCCTTGCGCATCCTTCGCGGCATCTGGGTCTGGTGCAGGCAGACGAGCGGCCGGACCTTGAGGATTTTCTGGACCATGTGGCCACAATAGTCAATCAAAGCATTGATTTGGAAACGCTTTTGGCTTTGGCATCGCCTTTACCGTCACGTGACGGCAACGGCGTGGCAATGCCACCACCCGCACAACGAATTTCCGTGGCGCACGATGCGGCTTTTGCATTTGCCTATCCACATCTTTTGGCCGATTGGCAGGCGGCTGGAGCCGAGATCAACCTGTTTTCTCCACTGGCAGATCAGGCCCCGCCACCTTGTGATTTGGTTTTCCTACCCGGCGGATATCCAGAATTGCATGCCGGGCGGCTGTCTGGGAATGCCGCATTTCTTTCAGGGCTGCGACAGGCGGCTGAAACCGGTGCTGTTTATGGTGAATGCGGCGGCTACATGGTTCTGGGCGACAGCCTGACGGACGCTGAGGGTCGCGTGCACTCAATGACCGGTTTATTGCGGCTGGAAACCAGTTTTGCTGCGCGTAAATTGCATCTGGGATATCGGCATTTGGTGGCACTTGGCGGTCTTTGGCAGGGCGAGTTAAACGGGCACGAGTTTCACTATGCAACCACCCTAAAGGCACAGGGGCAGGCATTGTTTAATGCCCGCAATGCGGAAGGCGAAACCCTGCCGGATATGGGGCTGCGGACAGGTCGGGTAAGTGGGTCTTTCGCGCATGTGATTGACCGCGCGGTTTAGGGGTTTCGCCCGCCTGAAACTGCCGATAACCATTGGCGCATGACAGATATGACAGCTTCCGATTCACGCGCGCGGCGCAATGTAATGGTCCTTGTGATAGCCCAGGCGTTGCTTGGCGCGCAAATGCCAATGATTTTTGTGTTGGGAGGGCTGGCCGGGCAATCACTGGCCTCAAACCCCTGCTGGGGAACTTTGCCTATTTCGCTGATCGTGTTTGGATCAATGACTACCGCCCCCTGGATGTCGCAGGTGATGCAGAAATGGGGCCGTCGGGTCGGGTTTTACTGCGGGATCACCGGCGGCGCGGTTGGGGCGGCAATCGCGGCTTATGCGTTGAGCGTTGCATCGTTTCCGCTGTTTCTGTTGGGGTCGTACTTTACCGGCATCTATATGTCTGCACACGGCTTTTACCGCTTTGCAGCTGTGGATACCGCCAGCGAAGGCTTTCGCCCGAAAGCCATGTCGTACGTGATGGCAGGTGGTCTGGTATCGGCAATCATTGGTCCGCAACTGGCCACAGCATCCGATCTTTGGCTGGCTGTGCCGATCATGGGTACCTATCTGACGGTCGTGGCGATCAACCTGACGGGGTTTGTGTTGTTTCTGTTTCTGGACATTCCGACCCCGGAAAAACCCAGGATTGGGGCACTTGCCGGACGCACGCGGCTTGAAATGCTGAAGACTCCGCGCATTTTGGTGGCAGTCATTGCGGCCATGGTGTCCTATTCACTGATGAACCTTGTGATGACCTCGACGCCTTTGGCGGTCGTGGGTTGCGGGTTTGACAAAGTGACCGCCGGACATGTGGTGTCTGCGCATGTCTTGGCAATGTATATACCGTCGTTCTTTACCGGTCATGTCATAGCCAGGTTTGGGGTCGAAAAGGTCGTGGCAATAGGTTTGACGATACTTGCCGCCGCCGGTTTGGTTGGCCTTGCTGGCGTCGATATCCTGAATTTTTATGTGGCTTTGATGCTGTTGGGGATCGGCTGGAATTTCGGCTTTATCGGCGCCTCGACCATGTTGTCCGGCGCGCATAGTGTTGAAGAACGTGGTCGCATTCAGGGCATTAACGATATGATCGTATTTGGCTGTGTGACGCTGGCATCGCTGTCATCCGGTCTGTTGATGAATTGTTCAGGCTCAACAGTTGTCGCTGGATGGACGGCTGTGAACCTTGCGATGATCCCGCTATTGGCTTTGGCAGGCGCTGCCCTGATCTGGTTGGTGATGCGCCCGCAAGAAGCTTAGGTAAAACTGCCCCGCGCAAAGGCGCGAGGGCGGTGGCTGGAGGGGGCTGTCTGCCCCCTCCAGACCTCCCCCGAGAGTATTTTTGAAACTATGATGCAGCTACCAGGTGCTGAGCGCCGTTTTGGTAATCAATGTCGTACGGCGGGCGAATTCCGAAGGTCTGAGGCGACTTTGCAGGACCACATGTGGATTTTCCGCAGCCCGGCGCAAGATAGAACCCGCGAGCCAACCAGCGCGCAACGCAGGCGCAAGGGCCTTTGGCAGCTTGGCTTTCTTAGCCATTTCAAGGCTGGCAAGCGCTGATTGCGCGAGGCTTTGGATCGCATCAGGTGTTGTGTCGGGCAAGGTTTGTCGCCCGGCAAGGATCAGGGCAGGCAAGGCTTGCAACAGGGCAGCCGTACCAAAGGCAAAGCCGGCCTTGCGACAGGTGGTTTCAGTTTCACCTCTAGCGCCCAAACTGAGGGCCGCAAGCCAAAGCAGGTTTCCGGCGGTGTCGTCAATGTAGTGGATTAGTGCCTTTTGCGACACATGCGGTTCTGGGTAAATGTCAAATTGTCGGGCAGTGACCATACGGGCCAAAAGGGTCGTTGGCAGCGTAAGGTCGCGGGCGATTTCGGCCAGCGGCCCGGCAACCTCGTGGGCACGCGGCGGTCTGCTTGCCGCTATGTCTTCAACGGCATCGGCCCAGAATTGCAGGCGCATTTCGGCGATCATCGGCTCGGCTGTGACCCAAGCAACCCGCGCCAGTTCCAAATTGAAGGCGTAAAGCACCAACAATTGTGCGCGCTGGTTAACCGGCGCTGTCATTGCCGATAAAAATCGATCAGGATCACCCTGCCGCACGAGCGCTGCACAGGCGTCAATCGTCATTTGAGCGACGCAAGAAAACCAGTAATCGCAATAGCGGTTTCAGGCGCGTTGACAATATCCAGATGCGACACGCTCTGGATCAACTGGTACTGGCCTTTATCGGTAACGCTGGACATCAATGGTTGGTAGGCTTCGGCGACAAAGGCCTCGTCCTTGCTGCCTGCAATCAGCAGAAACCGCGGCAGCTTGGCAATATCCACAAGGTATTTCGCTCGCGGTGCAAAGGCTGCGACCATTCGATAGCTATAGGCGCGCGTCGCAGTTGCCCCCAACGGGCCGTCAAGCACCAATTTAGGAAAGGCAAACTCCATCGCTGTCAGGTAATCAAGGGTTTTGATCCCAAGCATGTTCAACATGGATATCCCGATGATCCGCCGCGTCAACGGATGCGCCCAGCCACCCGAATTTGGCCGCGTTGTCGGGGCGTTATATTTCAGAAACGGCGCCATCAGCACGGCGGCGTCGGCCAGATCGCGGTGCGCGCCGCCAGCAAACCGCACGACCATACCGCCACCCGAGGAATGGCCGGCCAACACGACCTTTTGTCCGGGTTTGCGTTGGGCTGTTATCAATGCCGCGATATCGTCTTCCAATTGCGTGGTGTAATCGACATCGCCGCGTCGCAAAGCATGCGGTCCGTGGCCGCGCATATCTGGCGCGACGACATCGGCAAAAGGCTGCAACGCCTTGGCCAACCCGGCAAACTGCAACCCGTGCCAGCCTGAGCCGTGGATCAGGATAACCAGCGGCGCGACCTTGGCTGTTGACGGATAAAGCCTCGCCCATTGCGACACACCCTGGCCGGTCGGGATTTCCACCAATTGTGACGGCTCGGCTGTTTGCGTCGCCGTCTGGCGGCTGAAATCCAGACTATTCCCCTTGGCGACTGGGTGACTTGGCCGCTGTGAAACGATCAGACCAAGCGCAATCGCAATCTGGACCGCCAATGCACTGACGATAACAATAACCGCGGTGACAAATATCTTCATTTGGCGACCTTTACGTCGTCGCGGATCAGTTTCCAGTTAATCGCATCAAGCAACGCCTGAAACGAGGCATCGACGATATTTGCGGATACGCCAACGGTTGACCAGCGATGCCCCACGCTGTCTTCGCTGTCGATGATGACACGGGTCACCGCCTCGGTGCCGCCATTGGTGATGCGGACGCGAAAATCAACCAGTCTCATGTCGTCGATACAGGTCTGATAGGGGCCCAGATCTTTGGCCAGCGCCTTGGCCAGCGCGTTGACCGGGCCTGAGTCCTGGCCCAGATCGTCCAGCGAATCCGATACCGACAGAACCTTTTTGCCGGCGATTTTGACGGCAACCACAGCTTCGGACAGCGTGACCATTTCATCGCGTTTGTTTTTGCGCCGCTCGACCGTGACGCGGTAACGTTTGACCTCAAAGAACGCTGGCAACTGGCCCAGTTCACGGCGCGCCAACAACTCGAAACTGGCCTGTGCGGTGTCATAGGCATAGCCGCGGTCTTCGCGGTCTTTGATGTCGTCAAGGATGCGGGCCAGTCGCGGGTCGGCGTCGTCGACCGTGATCCCTGCAAAGGATAAGCGTTGCCGGAGGTTCGCCTGCCCGGCCTGATTTGACATCGGAATAACCCGCGCATTCCCGGTAACCGAGGGCTCGATATGCTCGTAAGTTGACGGGTCCTTGGCAATGGCCGAAGCATGTAATCCCGCCTTGTGCGCAAAAGCCGAGGCGCCGACATAGGGCGCCGATTTATTTGGCACCCGGTTTAGGATATCGTCCAGCAAGCGGCTGATCTTGGTCAGGGATTTCAAGCCATCCTGTGTAACGCCGATCTGAAACTGCGACGCATAGGGTTCTTTCAACAGCAATGTCGGGATCAGGGTTATCAGATTGGCATTGCCGCAGCGTTCGCCAAGGCCGTTCAGTGTCCCTTGGATTTGGCGCGCGCCAGCCTCGACTGCCGCCAGTGAATTGGCCACGGCATGGCCGGTATCGTCATGGGTGTGGATGCCGATATTTTCGCCGGGAATACCGGATGCGATCACTGTTTTGGTGATGTCGCGCACTTCATTTGGCAAGGTGCCGCCATTGGTGTCGCACAGCACGACCCAGCGAGCGCCAGCGCCGTAGGCGACCCGCAGGCAGTCCAGCGCATAGGTCGGATTAGCTTTATAGCCGTCGAAAAAATGTTCCGCGTCAAACAGCGCCTCGCGGCCTTGGGCGACCAAATGTTTGATAGATTTCGCAATGTTTTCTAGGTTTTCGGCAAGCGTGATGCCCAGCGCCTTGGTGACGTGGAAATCATGGGTCTTGCCGACAAGGCAAACGGCGGGCGTGTTGGCGTTGAGCACGGCGGCCAGCACGTCGTCGTTTTCCGCCGACCGACCGGCGCGTTTGGTCATGCCAAAGGCGGTAAAGGTGGCGCGGGTTTTGGGGGCAGCATTGAAGAAATCGCTGTCGGTCGGATTGGCCCCGGGCCAGCCGCCTTCGATATAGTCAACACCGAGCTGATCGAGCGCCTCGGCAATGCGGGTTTTATCCGCAACAGTGAAGTCAACACCCTGGGTCTGCTGGCCATCGCGCAGGGTGGTGTCAAAGAGGGAGAGGATTTCTTTAGTCATTTTTCGATGGCCTTTCCACAGACTGCAACCGGGGCGCTTGCGATCCGGTCAGCGCCCGGACCTCCCCCATGGGGAGGGCGCTTCGCACCCACCCCGAGGTCCGGGCGCTGACCTCTATTGTGCGATAGGTCATCTAAGAGGAGCCAGCTTATTTACAATCCACGCGCTAATCTCAGTATGATCCAGCCCAGTCAATTCTTGGAATCTTCCATCACGCTTTTCTGCAAGCATTTGGCTTCCAGAAGCGCCCCAATCAACATCCCAGATAGGACCATCAGGAGCATCTTTTACTAACAATCCTACAGACGAAAATCCGTCTCGTATTTCGTCGGAACGCACAAAATCCTTCTTAGCTCGCGCTTCTGTCCGTGCCTCTAACAGTTCTTCGATCACGTTGTTCAATTCTTCGTCAACAGTCAAAAAAGCACGCGCGAGCATCGGAGGTATTCCCAGAAATTTCATGCCTGCTAAAAGCTCTGAATACCTTTTTTCATAATTCAAGCGTCGAAGTACAGTGATCGCTTGCGGGGTATTTAGGTCTGATTTAAGGGCATCGACAACATCCATGGGAACCTCGCTTGGTTCAACACTCATTGTATGTAACTCCCAAGAGAACAATTCTTGGCTCAGAATTGAGTATCTATTTTCGGACCAATCAATGGGTTTTCTGTAGTGGGTACTAAGAAAAAGCAACCGAATTACAGCACCATCGTGCCGACTCTCCAGCAACTCGCGCACCGAAAAGAAGTTGCCCAAGGACTTGGACATTTTCTTGCCCTCAACCTGCAGCATTTCGTTATGCATCCACACCTGCGCGAACGAATCCTCGCCTGCCGTGCAGCAGCTTTGCGCCTTTTCGTTTTCGTGATGCGGAAAAGCCAAATCTAACCCGCCGCCGTGAATGTCGAACTTCTCACCAAACAGCGCCTTGGTCATGGCCGAGCATTCGATATGCCAGCCGGGGCGGCCCCGGCCCCACGGACTGTCCCACCCCGGCAGGTCCGGGCCTGACGGTTTCCACAGCACGAAATCCATCGGATTGCGTTTGTAGGGCGCAATTTCCACACGCGAACCAGCGATCATGTCGTCGATCGACCGCCCCGACAACGAGCCGTATTTTTCGTAACTTGTCACATCAAACAGCACATGCCCTTCGGCCTCGTACGCATGACCCGAGTCGATCAATTCCTCGATCATCTCCACCATTTCGGCGATATACTCAGTCGCCCTTGGGGCCTGATCCGGTTCCAGATTGCCCAGCGCCTTCATGTCCTCGAGATACCAGCCGATGGTCTCATCCGTAATCTCGCGGATCGACCGGCCCGACTCAGCCGCCCTTGCGTTGATCTTGTCATCCACGTCGGTGAAGTTGCGCGCATAGGCCACGTGATCGACGCCATAAGTATGCCGCAGCAGCCGATACAAAACATCAAACACAATCACCGGCCGCGCATTGCCGATATGGGCGCGGTCATAGACGGTCGGGCCGCAGACATACATCCGCACATTCATGGGGTCCAAAGGCGCAAACACCTCTTTCTTGCGGGTCTTGGTGTTATAAAGTTTGATCGTCATAGGCCTTAACTTTCGCGTGCAATTCTGCCTGACGCGGGCCTATCATTCTGGTTCGGATTTGAAAACACAAGAACGGCCCGCTGAAACTTAGCGGATAATGCAAATCTCACAGTTCGTGATGCAGGTTCTCATGCGCCAAGACTTAGTCGCGTCCATGCCAATTTGCAAGCGTTACGCCAGTGCGACCTTCAGTACCCAAAGCGCCATGCCGACCACAATGACCGATCCGATGGTGTAAAACGTCGCCCGCACCTCGTGCGTCTGTTTGGTCAGATAGGCCGCCGCATGCAGCAGGCGCGCAACAACAAAGCCGTACAACAGCGCCACCGCCCAGCCCTGCGACGGGTCAGTTGTGACAAACAGCAGGCCCACAGCCAGAAACGCCGGAATGTTTTCAAGGTCATTGCGGTGCATCCGGCGCGACCGGTCAACCTAATCGTTTACCTCCAGTTGCTCAGCACGCGGATTTCGGTTGATCAGGCCTTTCTGCACATCCTCTGGACTGGCCAGACCTGAATCGCTGACCAGCATACGGTACACCGTTAGCCAGCCCTGCAGCATGATTTTCAGCACCGTCAGCGCCGCCGCAATGGCATAGGTCACAAAGACCGGGTTTTGCAGTGTCAGCAAAGTCATGTCTTCCCCCGATTGAGCAGTCATCCTATCGAATATTTTGGCCCTAAAACACACCATACGTCCACCAAATTGTTGTACCACCCCTTGCCAATCGCCCCATTTCATGGTGCCTTCGCGCCTTGTTCAATCCCGAGGGTCGCTATGAAACTGTCAAACCGCATCCGGACCATCAACAAAGGCGGCAGCGACGGTTGGGAGGTGTTCCTGAAGGCCCGCCAGATGATCGCCGACGGCCATGAAGTGGTCGAGCTGACCATTGGCGAACACGACCGGCGCACGGATGCCACGATCATTCACGCGATGTATCAAAGTGCCGAGGACGGCAATACCGGTTACGCCTCGATCCCCGGCATCCTGCCATTGCGCCAAGCGATTGCGACGCGGGTGCAAACGCGCACCGGCGTGGCGACCGGGCCGGAAAACATCGTGGTCACCCCCGGCGGGCAAGCGGCGTTGTTCGCAAGCCATATGGCGGTCTGTGATCCGGGCGACAAAGCGCTTTATCTTAACCCCTATTACGCCACTTACCCCGGCACATTGCGGGCAAGTGGGTGCGTAGACGTGGCCGTTCCCACACGGTCGGCGAACGCTTTTCAACCAACCCGTGCCGAGCTTGAGGCGCACGTCAAAGGCGCAAAATCGCTGCTGATCAACTCGCCTAACAACCCGTCTGGCGTGGTTTACAGCCGCGAAACCATGCAAATCATTGCCGATGTGGTGAAAGCCAATGATCTGTGGCTGATCTCGGACGAAGTTTATGACACCCAAGTTTGGGAGGGCGAACATATCTCGCCACGTACTTTGCCCGGCATGGCGGATCGAACATTGGTGATCGGATCAATGTCAAAAAGCCACGCGATGACCGGCAGCCGGGTTGGCTGGGTCGTTGGCCCGCCAGACGTGGTCGCGCGCTTGGTCGATCTGTCAACCAACACCACCTACGGCGTACCGGGCTTCATTCAAGCGGCAGCGTTGTTTGCATTGTCGCAGGGCGATCCGCTGGAAGAGGACGTGGCCAGCCCGTTCCGACGCCGCCGCTTGCTGGCGCAAGAGGTGTTGAAAGGTGCAAACGCTGTGCGGTTGGTCCCGTCGGGCGGCGCGATGTATTTGATGCTCGACATCCGCGCCACCGGCCTAAGCGGCGAAGGCTTTGCCCATGCGCTGCTCGACCAGGAAAAGATCGCGGTGATGCCGGGCGAAAGCTTTGGCACTTCGGCAGCAGGGCATGTGAGGGTCGCAATGACGATTGATGACGAAAAGTTTGTCGTCGCGCTAAAGCGTCTGGTGGCGTTTGCCAGAAAACAGGTGCCCTAATGTCCAAGGATGACGCAGCGCGCCTGATGGCCACGCAAGCCAATAAACTGGCTTGGCATGCATCGGCAGCACGCCATCTGGCCGGCGCGCGTTGGGCAGAACTTCAAACCGAAGTGACCCAGACCGGGTTTTTCTGCCTTGACGACACGTTGAAATACGCCCTGCAAAGCCTTGACCTCAAGGAAAAATCTGCGGTTCAGGTATTCTGCAACAACGGGCGCGAAACTTTGTCATTGGCGGCCCTTGGCGTCCGAAACTGTCTTGGTATCGACCAGTCCGAGGCGTTTATTGCGCAGGCCAACGCGCTGCCCACGCTGGCCAAAAGCGATTGCACCTTCCTGTGCAGCGATATTTACCGACTGCCAACGAGGTTCGCCGTGATTTTGACGCCGCCTTGATCACTATTGGCGTGCTGAAATGGATGCCGGACCTGCCGGGCTTGTTTGCGCAGGTCGCCGGTCTGCTGAAATCGAACGGTGCATTGGTCATCTATGAAACCCATCCGTTCCTTGAAATGGTCGAACCGCGCGCCGACGACCCTTTTCGCCTGGTCCATTCGTATTTTCAAAAAGCCCCGTTTGTCGAAACCGCCCCCATCGTTTATGACGGCAATTACCAAGGCGAGGTTTCACCGTCATATTGGTTTTAACACAAAATAGGCGACATTATAAACGCGGCCATCAAAGCCGGTTTTGTGGTCGAAACCTTAACAGAATTTCCACATTCAATTCGCGAGGTCGATTATGATCAATATCAGAATCAAGCCGCGCAATTACCGTTAAGTTACTTGTTAACCGCACGTAAAAATTAGGAGTATCCGATGGCACAGCATGATCCCGGCCCGGCTTTTCGCGCCCTTCACCAGCCCGGCAATCCGTTCGTTCTGGCAAATGCTTGGGACCGCGGCAGCGCCAAGATGTTGGCAGCCCTTGGCGCGCAGGCGCTGGCCACCTCCTCGGGCGCACATGCCTTCACGCTTGGCCGTCCGGATATGGGCACGATCACGCGCGACGAGGCGCTGAGCCACGCTGCCGAACTGGTCAGTGCGACGAACCTACCAGTATCTGGCGATTTTGAAAATGGCTTTGGGGACGCGCCCGAAACCTGCGCTGAAACCGTTCGCTTGGCAGCCGAGGCCGGGCTTGCAGGTGTCTCCATTGAAGACACAGCCCTGCCCGGACAAGCGCCTTATGACTTTGATCTGGCAGTAGAACGCATCCGCGCAGCAAGTGCGGCGGCACGTGCATTGCCGCGGGATTTCGTTCTGGTGGCACGGGCTGACGGTATCTTGACCGGGCAGTATGATATCGACGAAGCGTTGAAACGCCTGCACGCTTTTGACGCGGCGGGGGCTGATTGTCTGTACGCGCCCTTGCCAAAAACCCGCTCAGATATTGCGCGCATCTGCGCTGAGATCAAAAAACCGGTCAATGTGCTGGTGGCCGGTCACGCTAACCAAATCAGCCGCGCGGATTTGGCTGGCATGGGTGTGGCCCGGATCAGCCTTGGTGCTGCGCTCGCCCGCCTGACCCATCGCACAATCATTGACGCCGCCCAAGCGATGTTTGACCGCGGTGATTTTTCGCCGCTTGGCAATATGGCCCCGGCTTCGCTTGTCGACCCGATGCTGAAATAGCTTTTTGCCTTCGTACGACCCGCTGGTTGTTTTGCCCCTAACCTTGGTGCTTGGTTCATTGCGGCTTGCATCTGCATCTTCTCCTCCCTAAAAGTAATGAACATGTTAACTATCTAAGGTGCGTCATGGACAAGTCTGAATTCACTAAATGGTCAAACCGCGCCACCGATTGGGGCCAGACCTATCTTGATGGCCTGCGCGACCGGCCTGTGCGCGCCAAAGTCACCCCTGGCGATGTGGCTGCGATGTTGCCAAGCCACGCCCCCGATCAGCCGGAACCGATGGAAACCATATTCGCTGATTTCGAACGCATCGTGCCTGATGCCATGACCCATTGGCAGCACCCGCGTTTCTTCGCCTACTTCAACTCCAACGCCGCTCCTGCCTCGATGGTGGCGGAACAGCTGGCCAATACAATGGCGGCGCAATGCATGCTGTGGCAAACCTCGCCCGCGGCCACCGAAATCGAAGGCGTGATGATCAACTGGCTGCGCGACGCACTTGGATTGGCCGGGCATTTTACCGGCTCGATTCAGGACAGCGCCACCACCGCGACCACCACAGCGGTGCTGACCATGCGCGAACGCGCCTATGGCTGGACCGGGATCACCAAGGGCATCGCCGGGCACCAACAATTGCGGATATACGCCTCGGCACAAACCCATTCCTCGATTGATAAGGCCGTGCGACTGTCGGGGATTGGTCAGGATAATCTGGTGAAAATCCCTACGGACGAGAACTACCAGATGCGGCCCGAAGCGTTGGCCCAAGCCATCAAAGACGATCGCGCCGCAGGGTTCTTGCCCGCAGGCGTGGTGATTTGTGTCGGCGGCACATCCATAGGGGCCTCAGACGACGTCGCTGCTATCGTCAAGATCGCCAAGGCCGAAGGGCTTTACACCCATGTCGACGCGGCCTGGGCCGGTTCGGCGATGATCTGCCCGGAGTTTCGTACGATCTGGAGCGGCGTTGACGGGGCAGACAGCATTGTTTTCAACCCGCACAAATGGCTGGGCGCGCAATTTGATGTCTCGGTGCAGTTTCTGGCCGATCCGGTGCCGCAGATCCGCACGGTTGGGCTGCGACCCGCCTATCTGCAAACCATCGGTGAAGACGAGATCACCAATTACAACGAATGGACCATACCGCTGGGCCGCCGGTTTCGTGCGCTGAAACTGTGGTTCCTGATGCGCGCCTATGGCCTTGAAGGCCTGCGCACCCGTATTCGCAATCACGTCGCATGGACTGCAGAACTGGCCGAAACCATCCGCGCGTTGCCCGATTTCAGGATCGTCACAGAACCCCGCCTCGCGCTTTTCACGTTTCAATTTACCCCACAGGGCAGCGATGCGAACAAAGCGACCGAAACTTTGCTGCAAAAGATCAACGATGACGGACGGGTCTATTTGACCCAGACGCTGCATGACGGGCAATTTGTCATCCGTTTTACGGCCGGTCAGTTTGATTGCACCCGTGACGACGTGATGACTGTCGTAGAGGTTCTGGCTGATTTGGTGCAGTCAAAGCCGTAAAAGTTTTGGAACGGGGCGCGTCAAGCCACTGAACTACCTTACATTACTTGGTTGCGGGCCTAAACTCGGCTTATGCGAGGACTCCTGCTTTTCTTTTTTTTGTTACCGAATGTGCTTTTTTCTCAGGGATATCCTGACCACAGATCGCGTTACGTCAACGATTTTGCCAATCTGATCGACCAAGAAACCGAGGCCCGTATCGAAAGCCTTTTGATCGAGGTGAAAAACCAGCGCGGCGTCGAAATGACCGTGGTGACGATCGACAGTCGCAATGATTATGGCACGTTTGACGCGATTGAACCTTTCGCCACGGGTCTGTTCAACAGCTGGGGCATTGGCAATCCAAAGCGCAACGACGGCATTTTGATCCTTGTCGCCCAGCAAGACCGTGACATGCGGATCGAGCTTGGAGCGGGCTATCCGCCGGCTTTCGACGACACCCTACAAACAGTAATCGAAAGCTATTTTCTGCCATGGTTCCGGCAGGGCGACTATGCCAGCGGGATCGAGGCAGGTGTGCGCGAAACCATCAAACGCACCCGGCTGGAATTTACCGATGACGGGTATACCACTGGCTCGCGCATCCGCCTTATGGCGGAAAGCTTTGTAAGATCAATATTTTCCGGCGGCTTCTTCAGTTGGGTTTTTGGTGCGTTAGGTTTGGCTGGCGGCGGCGTCGTTGCATATTTTGTGCGCCAATATCAACGCAATCGCCCTCGTCGCTGCGATCTTTGCGACAGGCCCATGCAACGTCTGTCCGAGGAAACCGACGACAACTATCTTTCGCACGGCCAAAAGGTCGAGGAGAGTTTGAAGTCCAAGGATTATGACGTCTGGTTTTGCCAACACGATGACCAGTTGATGATCGAAGGCTATCGCAACTGGTTCAGTGCCTTTGGTGCCTGCCCGATCTGTGCCTTTCGCACGCTCCATTCGAAACGAACCGTGCTGAGCAGCGCCACAACCAGCCATTCCGGAAGTGCCCGGGTAAATTACAATTGCCGAAATTGCGACCATTCTTACACCGAAACTGTGGTCCTGGCCAAGCTATCGGAATCCTCGTCTTCCTCGTCCGGCGGATCATTCGGCGGCGGCTCGTCATCAGGCGGCGGCGCTTCTGGCAGTTGGTAGCTTGAAAGCGACCCCTGTGACGCAAACAAGCAAGAATGACCGCATGAAATAATGCAAGCATTTTTCACGAAGATGGAGAATGCAGATGCGTGGCAGCGCGTGGAAGATAGCACTTGTGTGCCGCACAATCGGTGCCGAGCGTGGCCGTGCAGCGCGGGGTGGGCCACGCCTGGCCTGATTTGCATACCCTGATCTTCTCATTTTTCTGAAAGCCACAAGATGACTCAAGTTCTAACCCGCCGTTCCGGTGGCCGCGCTGCACGTCAAGCCCTGCGCGCCGCCCCACTCGCAGACAATATCCGCCCCGTCCGCCCCGGCATGTCAGGCGGGCGATACAATCCGTTGACCGATGAAGATTTGGATCGGATAAACGAAGCCGCGCTTGTGGCGCTGGAAGAAATCGGTCTGTCCGAAGCGCCACCTTCCGGTATTAAATGGTTGGAAAGCGTTGGCGCAATCCACGGGGCCGACGGGCGCACACGCTTTCCACGCGCCGTTGTGCAGGACGCCTTGGACAAGGCAGCCCGCGGCATTACCTTGCATGGCCGCGACGCAAAATACGACATGGAACTGTCGGGAACCCGGGTTCATTACGGCACCGCAGGGGCTGCGGTTCACGTCGTTGATGTGCTGGGCAACCAATATCGTGAAAGCACCGTTCAGGACCTTTACGATGCTGCAAAAATCGTTCAAAGTCTTGACAACGTGCACTTTTTCCAACGCTCGATGGTTTGTCGCGACATCGTCGATAATTTCGAAATGGACCTTAACACCATTTATGCATGCTGTGCCGGCACCAACAAACATGTCGGCGTCAGCTTTTCCGAACCGGATTTTGTGCCCGGCTGTTTTGATCTGATCCATGCCATTGCCGGCGGCGAAGACAAATGGCGTGAACGCCCGTTCATCTCGGCCTCGATCTGCTTTGTGGTGCCACCGATGAAATTCGCCACCGAAGCCTGCCTTGTGATGGAACAATGCATTGAAAACGGCATGCCAGTGTTGCTGCTCTCCGCAGGCCAAGCCGGTGCAACCGCGCCCGCCTCAATCGCTGGCGCCATCGTTCAGGCAACGGCGGAATGTCTGGCCGGATTGGTCTATCTGAATGCTGTGAAACCCGGCCATCCGGCAATATTCGGAACATGGCCTTTTGTGTCCGATCTGCGCACCGGCGCGATGTCTGGTGGATCCGGCGAACAGGCCTTGCTGACCGCCGGATGTGCGCAGATGCACCGGTATTACGGCCTTCCTGGCGGGGCTGCGGCAGGGATTGCTGACAGCAAAATGCCCGACATGCAGGCAGGCTACGAACAAGCGCATTCTAATGTTATGGCCGGGTTGTCCGGGCTTAACATGGTCTACGAGGCTGTTGGAATGCATGCGTCTCTGCTCGGTTTCTGTCTGGAAAGCCTGATCATCGGCGATGACCTTTTGGGTCAGTCTTTGCGCTGCGTGCGCGGCATCGAAGTCAATGACGCCGCCCTGTCGCTTGATACAATGCGCAAAGTCTGCCTTGAAGGTCCGGGGCATTATCTGGGGTCGGATCAAACCCTCAGCCTGATGCAGACCGATTACATTTATCCGGTCGTCGGTGATCGGACCTCACCCAAAGAATGGATCGAAAAGGACAAGCCGAACCTGATCGCAAGTGCGATCAAGCGCAAAGAGGATATCCTAAGCAAGCCATCTTCAGCCGCAATTGATCCATTGACCGACGCCGCCATTCGCGCGCGGTTTAACATCCACCTGCCAAAGCAATAGGCCAAAGATAGCACCACCTTACCACCATCATAGTTTACCAAATACTCTCGCCGAAGGCCCGCCGCGCATGCGCGGCGCCGGGCCCAACAAAAACCGGCCGCAGGTCGGGCTTTTGGCGGGAGAACTCCGGTTAATTTAAGCGCCGTCCTGATCAGGGGATGCAGATGATACTTCAGCAAAGGCTGCGGCAAAAAGGCCGGTCGGCACGGCAACGATTGCGATCCCTGTCAGCGCCGTCACTGCCGCAAAAACCCGCCCGAGGCCGCTCACCGGGACGATATCGCCATATCCAACCGTCGTAAGCGTCGCAATCGACCACCACATTGCGCGCGGAATACTGCCAAAAGCCTGTGGTTGGGTGCCGCCTTCGACCACATAAAGTGCGGTTGACGAGGCGACCAGCACCATGACCAGCATCAGCGCTGACACCGCCATTTCTGCATAGCGGAGCTGGAAGGCCCGGCTCATCAGGTCAATCGCCTGTGAAAACCGTCCCAATCGCGCCAACCGCAAAATCCGCAATGCCCGGAACAGCCGCAAAATCGAGGCTTCCGGCCCCAGAAATGTCATCGTCATAGAAACGATTACCAGCAGGTCAATCATCGCCGCCGGTGAAAGCGCAAAGTCCCACCAGGTTTTGTAAAGTTTGTTACGCGTGGCCGAGTAAAGCCGGGCCAGATACTCCAATGAAAAAACTGCTAAAAGTATGTATACTCCGCTCACTCCAAAACCCGAAGATCTTGTTCTGATATGATGCGGAAGTTATCAGTGACTTGATTTCGGAAGTTGTGCCATTGCTCTGGGATGATTTTCCGAAAGAACTTCAGAATGGCTTCGGTAAATAGCTTTTGCGTGGGATAGGCGCGATTGTGGGTGACGTGTTGGTGCATCACGGCCCAGAGCCTTTCAATTGGATTTAGGTGCGGGCAATAGGGCGGCAGCTGGATCAGGTGGATGCGGCAGTTTTTGCGCGAGAGAAAAGCCCTGACATCCGGCCCTTTGTGGTAAGCGGCGTTGTCCCAGATCACGTGGATGGTGCGTTTATCTTGATTGCGGGCCTCAATTTTGGCCAGTAATTGCACGGCACTCACGCCATCCACTGTAACCGGTGCTACGAAAGGCGTATCGAAGGTTTCAAGGTTCAGCGCGCCGTGAATGTTGATGCGGGCGCGACCTGCCGTGGTTTTGAGCGTGGGGTTTGTACCCTTCTTCACCCAACCAAAGGCAGGTTTGCTTTGATATTCTGGGTGCACGGCGTCCATTGCCTGACAGGTGTTTGCTTGAAAACGCCGATAAGGTGCGAAGTATACCGCCTCATCATCAGCTAGAGAATTCAGCATATTCTCATACATTGCGATGAATTCAGCCTGTTTGGCTGTATCCGTCACGCGCGGCAGGGCCTTGGGTTTGCGATATTCAAAGCCTAGTCGCGCCAAAAGCTTAACACAGCCTGAATGAGAATATTTCAGATCGAACTGCGCCGCAACATAGGCGCGGATTTCCACCGTAGATCGGCAGCAGGTTCCTCAAGCCACGAGCATAGAGCAACCTGATGCGCGACAGACAGCCTCGATTGCCCGCCTTTCCAACCGTCATAGGCCACTGCATCCCAGCCCTCGGACAGATATTGTTTGTGCCAGCCACGCACCGTGTCGTCATCAAGGTAAAGCACCTGCGCAATCTCGACACAGGATTTCCCATCATCCAGCAGCAAAAGCGCATTCGCCCGACGCGCAACGCCATGATCCTCTCGCTGACGCTTCACACACGACAAAAGTTCACGGCGGTCATCACGGGAAAGAAAATTGGAACGGATCATACGGAAACAAGAATCCATTTACGCGCAAACATCAACAACTTCTTCGGGTCCTTAAGGACTCGCAGTATACCGCAAAAACATGATAATCTCCGAACTGGAACGCTACCGCCCAGCGGTATTTCTGCCAGACACAATCACCGGCCAGCACCAGTGCTGCTTCGGGTGTGTCTGGACATCGTGTGACCTTGCCGAACCCCGGCCAATCCCTTAGACGAAGACGAAACCCTGTACTCATTTGGAGCCGTCGTCTCATGCGCCTCAGCCGTTATTTTCTGCCCATCCTGAAAGAAACCCCGTCCGAAGCCAGTATCGTCAGCCATCGGTTGATGTTGCGTGCCGGGATGATCCGCCAGGCCAGTGCCGGGATATATTCGTGGCTACCGCTGGGTTTCAAGGTTCTGCGCAAGCTTGAAAACATCGTGCACGAAGAACAGGTGCGGGCGGGCCATATCCCGATGCTGATGCCGACACTGCAATCTGCGGATTTGTGGCGTGAAAGTGGTCGCTACGATGATTATGGACAAGAAATGCTGCGGATTAAAGACCGCCACGACCGGGACATGCTGTACGGGCCGACGAATGAAGAATTGATCACCGATATTTTTCGCAATTCGATCACCTCCTACAAGCAGTTGCCGCAGACGCTTTATCACATCCAGTGGAAATTCCGCGACGAAATGCGCCCGCGCTTTGGGGTGATGCGAGGGCGGGAATTCCTGATGAAGGACGGCTATAATTTCGATTTGACCAAGGAAGACGCGCTGCACGCCTATAACCGGCATTTGGTCAGTTACCTCAGGACGTACGAACGCATGGGGCTAAAGGCGATACCGATGCGTGCTGATGGCGGGCCGATTGGCGGCGATTACACGCACGAGTTTCTCGTCTTGGCGGACACCGGCGAAAGCGAAGTGTTCTATGACAGCGACGTTACAGATCTGACATTTGGCAGCCGCGAGATTGATTATGACGATGTAGCACAATGTCAGGCGGTACTGGAGGAATTCACCACGCGCTATGCGCGTACGGGTGAAACCCATGACGAAGCCCTTTACGCCGAAATTCCAGAAGAACGTCGGCGCACCGCGCGTGGCATTGAAGTTGGGCAAATCTTTTACTTTGGTACTAAATATTCCGAGGTGATGAACGCGGTTGTGGTCAACGAAAACGGTGAGCGGGTGCCGGTGCATATGGGATCACACGGTATCGGTGTTAGCCGGTTGATCGGGGCGATTATCGAGGCCAGCCATGACGACAAGGGCATCATCTGGCCTGAATCTGTAACGCCGTTCAAGGTTGGGATTGTCAATCTGAAACAAGGCGACGGAGAGGCCGACGCCGCCTGTAACGCACTTTACAAAGAACTTGATGCCGCCGGGCTGGAGCCACTTTACGATGACCGTGACGAACGCGCTGGCGGTAAGTTTGCGACCATGGACCTGATCGGATTGCCGTGGCGCCTGACGATCGGGCCTCGCGGGCTGAAGAATGGCGTGGTGGAACTGACCAGCCGCAAAACCGGGATCAGCGAAGAACTGGTGCGGGCCGAGGCCGTGGCGCGGTTAAAGGCGATTTACGCCGCGATTTAAGGCTCGTTGCAAGGTTTGCTGAAAAATAGGCCGAGATTGCGCGTGGGCTGTGTTTGGATGTGGCAGAAGCCAGCCTTCATACCGAACCGGGGGACCGATCAACGGCAATGTAATTTCAACATGAAAATAGAACCGCCCGGCGATTTCTGTTTCATACGTGTCGCCCTTCGGCAGAAGCATATGCGGCAGGGGCAGGCCGAGTAGCGATCATCGGCGCGGCGTAAGGGTTAATTTGCCTTCGGTAAAGGTCCCCGCAAGGCCGAAGCTGAATGGGCCGAACCGTTCCACGATCAGATGCGCGTTGCGACCGGTGCCTGCCGCCTGGGTCGAGTGCATTTGCTGCCCCGCGAAATCTCTCTGCCAGGTTTCGGTGCCGTTTTCGTCGGTGGAGAAAGTCACGCTGACGGGCACATCCGTCCCCGGATCAGGAAATCTGAACAACGCCCGAAGCAGGCGCGTCAATAGGCCCGGCGATACAATGATGCCTGCGCGACCCTTCCAGACCGCAAGCATGCCAGGTTGGTGCAGCGCCTGTAAAAGCGGTGGCAGGGTTGGGAACACAGGGCCAAGAACAGTCTTGTAGGCAGGTTGCCCATCGGCTGTTTCACGCCAGCCAGAATAAATCGTCCGCCAGGAAAACAAGGTCTCATATTCTGACAGCGCCACGGCCCCGGTCGCTGCGCGCGCGCCGGATTTCGGTTTTTGTCCGGCGAGTATTTGGCGAACAATCCCCTCGATCGCCATTGAGGGGATGAACGGGCCGTCGTCGCCTTCGGTCACCCTGCGGATGGTCGTTGTCTTGGACAGTTCCGACAAAACCGCTGCTGTTAGAACAGGGAAACTGCTTGCCCAAGAAAGCACGAAGACCACGGCTTGTTTTGCTGCCTGATTGAATTGTGCTATGCCGAACACGAAATCGGAACCGTCGGCGAAATCCACATAGTCGATCCCGGCAACTATCGCGGCTTCAACCACACTATAGGGCGCTTCGCCGTAGTCCTGAAACGGACCGGAGGCATCGATGATAAGGTCAGGTTCTTCGCCAGCAAAGACTTTGGCAGCGTTGGCGCGGTCAAGTTCAAACGGGCGCAGTGTTGCCTCGCCCTCAAAGTCGCGACAAAATGCCTTTGCTGCTGATAGATTTCGACCGGCAACCAATATTTCCAGTTGCGGCAAGTCGCCGAGCAACTGAACCAGCCGGCCTCCAAATACACCGTAGCGGCACAAAATCAGCAATTTCATTCAGATAACACTTCATGTCACCCCTTATGCGTGCGTCTACACAAGATAGCAGGCTGCTGTTCTTGGTAAGGTATACTGACGCGGCGCAACGTCTCGCGCTTGACCTTGGCGGGCTTTCGACCCATCTTGCGCCAAACAAAGGACCCAACAGTGGCACAGGCGACCCCCCCTTTTGCAGACTTTGAATGGCTGATCGCCTGGCGTTATTTGCGGGCCAAGCGGCGCGAAGGCGGCGTAAGCATCATGACCCTGATCTCGTTGATCGGGATCACGTTGGCGGTCTTTGCACTGGTCGCGACAATGGCTGTCAGATCCGGTTTCCGGTACGAGTTTACACAGACAATTTTGGGGGCAAATGCGCATCTGACGGTTTTGTCGTCGACCTATGTCAACGAACAGGGGCAAACCAGCCGGGCGATTACCGACTACGTGACCAAGGCCGGGGAATTGGCCAAGGTGCCGGGGGTAAGCCGGGCCGCACCGGTTGTGCGCAATCAGGTTATGGCCACCGCGAACGGCTATAATTCCGGAGTCGAAGTTTATGGCATCCGGTCTGCGGATTTGATCGCGACACCGTTGATTGCGCATCCTGAGACCCGGATCGGTAACCTTGACCGTTTCGCCGATGGGGTGGCGATTGGCATCGGTGTGGCGCGCGAATTGGGGATTTCGGTTGGCGACCGGATCAAACTGATCTCGCCCGAAGGGGTGAAAACCGCCTTTGGCACCTCGCCACGGGTGAAAAGTTACGAGGTTGTCTATGTCTTTGGCGTTGGGCGCTATGATATTGACCGAGCCCGGATCTATATGCCACTTGCCCAAGCGCAGGATTATTTCAACCGTGAAGGGGCGGTGGACGAGATTGAACTGCTACTGGACGATCCGGATAATGTAGACCAAATGGTTCTCCCGGTGACGCGGGTCGCTGGATCGCGGTCGGTTATCTGGACGTGGCGCAATGCGTCCGGAAACTTTCTGCAGGCGCTAAAGACCGAGGATAATGTGATGTTCATCATCATGTCGATTATCGTTTTGATCGCCACAATGAATATCGTTTCCGGCCTGATCATGCTGGTAAAAAACAAGGGCCGGGATGTCGGCATTCTGCGCACCATGGGCCTGACCGAAGGGTCGATCCTGCGGGTGTTTTTCATTGTGGGCGCGTCAATTGGGATCGTCGGAACCGTGCTGGGTGTGGTTTTTGGCTGCCTTTTCGCCGTCTATATCGACCCGATTTTTACCTTTGTGAACTGGGCAATGGGTGGCGGCGTTTGGGATCCTTCGGTGCGGTATTTGTCGCAATTGCCAGCAAGACTGGAATTGGGGGATGTGGTTTCGGCCGTGGTGTTGTCGCTGGCCTTGTCCTTTGTTGCCACGATTTTTCCGGCTCGACGTGCAGCTCGCATGAACCCCGTCGAGGCGCTGCGGTATGAGTGATCCTGTGTTGAGACTGAGCGGTATTCGAAAGACCTACACCCGCGATTTGGCCAAACCGGTCGAAGTGCTGCGCGGTGTTGACCTGAGCCTGACTTCTGGGGAAATGGTGGCGCTTGTCGCCCCCTCGGGCGCTGGGAAATCGACATTGCTGCATATCGCTGGCCTGTTGGATACGCCGGATGGCGGCACTTTGGCATTGGGCGGTCAGGCGATGGTCGGGGCCAATGACCGCATGCGAACGGCGGCGCGGCGGCAGGAAATCGGGTTTGTGTATCAATTTCACCATTTACTGCCAGAGTTCACGGCGCTGGAAAATATCATGCTGCCGCAACGCGCCAATGGACGGTCAAATTCAGCGGCGCAGGACCGCGCGCTGAAGCTTTTGGCGAAGGTGGGTTTGACGGACAGGGCAGGGCACCGACCGGCCGAATTGTCCGGCGGAGAACAGCAGAGGGTGGCGTTTTGCCGGGCTTTGGCCAATGACCCTAAATTGTTGCTGGCGGATGAACCGACTGGAAATTTGGACACAGCCACAGCCGAAACGGTTTTTGATGTTTTGATAGGGCTGGTGCGGGAAACCGGTCTGACTGCTTTGATTGCCACCCATAACATGGCGCTGGCAGCAAGGATGGATCGGATTGTCAGGCTGGAAAGCGGCGTGCTTGTTGACGGTTGAAAAAATTCAGCCGCCGCAAATACTTTGCAGGCTGACCCAACTGCTGTCAGACAACAGCGGTGGGTGCGGTGTGTTGCGGTACGGGTCTGATTCAATCAGCGCCAACGTGGTTTCTCCTGAAGTATCAATCTCGTAGGCCAGCGGACTGCTGGAAAACCCTGCCGCCTTGAAGCGCGCCAAGATCACGCCGTTTGGCGGCATAGGGGCAGGCGTTGTCAGTAAGTATTGCGCGTAGGCGCGTAAATCCTCAGCCTTAACTTCGCCAGTGGTCAGCAGACGGAAACTGGCAAGCCCGCCAAGATATGACAACATACGGCCCAACGGGTCTTGTATGCTGGCGCGGGCGAGTTCCAGTTGCACATATCCGGCGACCACTTCGGGCCCTTCAAAATCTTCCACCAGTGCTTTGTTCAGCAACACAAACCGCCCCGGCAGCAGGGCCGATTTAGCAATGCCATCGGGTACGATCACCAATTGTCCCGGCTCATTCTCAAACAAACGACGTGTCAGTTTTTCGCGCGCCGCCGCACCTGATAGAGTCTCACAAGGCTTGCCGGATAAACGGGTTATATTCGCAAGCAGTGCCTGCCCGATCAACAGTCGCTTTTCATAAGGCACCACACCAACCGTGTGTCGTTCCAGCGCGCCGGGCAGCCAGAAAATCCCGAGGGCCGCGATGGTAACCGTCAGGCCCAAAAACACCGCCAACCGCAACCGCCCGGGATGTGGGCGCCGCCGTTCAATCGACGTGCGAACCTTTTCAATCGCTTCGACCATTGTCTGATCTTCGATTTCCAGTGTTTCACTGGCCTCGGAATTGGGGGCGTATAATGCAGGCATTTGACCCGGATTAAGGCGCTGTACTGCGGGCAGCGACCAATGCGACAAGGCTTCATCGGCCTTATTGCGGATCATCAGAGAGGTATTGCCAAAGCCCACAAAGACTTCGCGACGCTGGGTTTCCAGTGTTTCGCGCCAAAGGCCCGTAGCCTCTAGTTTTTCATATTCACGGAGTGCGGTCATGTGGCCGGGATTCTGCTCGGGTTATATCGGCTTTTGCGCGACCTTAATGCATTTCCGGGACAAAATCCAACGCTTAGAAGTTTATATACTTCACATATCTTTGGTTTGCGCCCGCAGGATAAATTTCTGGATTTTACCAGTAGAGGTTTTTGGAAGATCTTGAAATATCACGGTTTTCGGTGATTTGAACCCGGCCAGCCGTTCACGGCAGAACGCAATCAACTCGCTTTGCGTGGCAGTTGTGCCCGGCTTCAGTTCGATAAAAGCGCAAGGTGTTTCGCCCCATTTATCGTCTGGCCGCGCCACAACTGCGCATAACATGACAGAAGGGTGGTGCATCAAAACCCCTTCCACTTCGACTGACGAGACGTTTTCACCACCTGAAATGATCACGTCCTTTAACCGGTCAGTGATTTTGATAAACCCGTCAGGATATTGAAACGCAATATCGCCAGACCGGAAAAAACCGCCCTCAAAGGCTTCGGCGGTTGCCTTGGGGTTCTTGTAATAGCCTTTCATCACCGAATTGCCCCGAATGACAATCTCGCCCAAGGTTTTGCCGTCCCAAGGCACCGGCTGGCGTGTTTGTTCGTCAACAACCTTGATATCCTCCATCATCGGCATTGCAACGCCGGTTCGGGTTTTGATCAGAGCGCGCTCGTCCTCGGACACGTCGCCCCATTTTGCGTCGTCCCACAAACACTCCGTGATATGTCCATAAGTCTCGGTAAGTCCGTAAACCTGGGTGACTGAAAATCCGATTTTCTCAATCGCCAGCAACGTTGCGGCAGGCGGCGGGGCGCCCGCCGTGTAAACATTCACTAGATGATCAAAGTCGCGCCGTTCAGCGGGATTTGCATTGACCAGAATATTCAGCACAATCGGTGCGCCACCAAAATACGCGGCTTTTTCATCCGCAATGGCGTCGTAAACCCCTTTGGCGGTGATATCACGTAAACAAATCACCGTGCCACCCAACATCGGCATCATCCATGTGTGGTTCCAACCGTTGCAGTGAAATAGGGGGACAATCGTCAGATAGCGGGCAAACAGCGGCACCTGCCACGCGATCGCGGTGCCCATCGTCATCAAATATGATCCGCGATGGTGCGCGACCACGCCTTTGGGTCGGCCAGTTGTACCGGACGTGTAATTAAGCGACAGGCTTTCCCATTCGTCCGCGGGCATTTGCCATGCGAAATCAGCATCACCTTCTGCAAGAAAATCTTCATATTCCAGATGCCTGCCCGAGGCAGGAAATCCTGCGGCCACATCCGCAACTTCGACAATTTTCGGGGCAGGCCCGTCCATCGCAGCAATTGCTGCTTCGGCCAGTGGCAGGAACTGACTGTCGACAATCACCAATTTCGCCTCGCCGTGATCAAAAATATAGGCGACCGTGTCAACATCAAGCCGCGTGTTGATCGTGTTCAGAACGGCACCACTGGCGGGGACTCCGAAATGCGCGTCAGCAATGGCAGGCACATTCGGGCAAATCACCGATACGACATCACCGGGACGGACGCCGTGATTGACAAGAGCCGAGGCCAATTGCGAACACCGGGCGTGCCATTGGCCAAATGACCAGCGGCGGTTCCGGTAGACCAAAGCTTCACGTTCCGGGAAAACCCGGTTGGCGCGCTGAAGATGTGAAAGCGGTGTCAGGGCGACGTGGTTCGCAGCGACCTTGCCCAAGCCGGTTTCATCTGCCATTTGTCCCATGAGTTGTCCTTTCACCTTGCGCCAGTCTGGCTTGTCATTTTGGCCAGATTTTTGCAACGCGCAAGTACGTTCGGACGCCGGAACCAAGGATAGACGCCGCAAATGCCAGAGCAAATTCAAAATCGCCCGGTCCTTGGTATTTTGCTGGCGGTGCTGGCAATGTCTGTCATCGGATATATTGACAACTTCATTCAGGTGATCGCCGGAGAAGCCGGGTTGTGGCAGTTTCATTTTTGCCGCGCCGTGGTGATTTGTGTGTTGATCGCCGGTATTTGTCGGGTGTTTGGCTGGCGGTTACGACCCAAAAGCTGGAAAGCCGTCATCTGGCGCAGCGGTTTTTTTTCGATCTCCATGGTGGCCTATTTTGGCGCAGCCGGGATGATCCCCTTGGCACAAGCGGCGGCTGGCCTGTTTACCGGACCGATTTTCGTTTTAGTGATTTCGGCACTTTTTTACGGCGTGAAGATCGGCATTTGGCGCATTCTGGCAGTGGCAGTTGGGTTTGTTGGCGTCATTCTGATCCTGCGCCCGGAACAAACAGAATTTTCAATCATGACCGTGATCCCTTTGCTAAGTGGGTTTTTCTATGCGCTGGGCGGGATCGCCACCCGGCGGTCCTGCGGCGCAGAAACCACCCAAACACTGCTGTTTGGGGCATTTTTCGGGCTTGGCCTGTTTGGCGCATTGGGTCTGATTTGGTTCACATTGGTCCCTGCCAGCGCCGAGATGGCCGCAGATCTGCCGTTTTTTACCCGCGGCTGGGTTGCGCCAAGTGGTGTCTTTATCTTTTGGACGCTGGTACAGGCCTTTGGTTCATTGTTCGCGGTCGCCCTACTGACGCGCGGTTATCAACTGACCGAAGCGTCTTATGTGGCGGTCGCGGAATATTGGTTTTTGGTGTCCGCCGCCTTCTGGTCGTATCAGTTATGGGCCGAGGTTCCGGATGCACGTGCCGCATGGGGTATCGCTGCGATCATGATTGCCGGATTGATTATCGTCATGCGGTCGCGTGCGACAGAGCAATGATCGTCTCGTTTCAACACCGTTATATTTTTGCGCATGCGCCAAAAACCGGCGGCACATCGCTGGCGCGGGCGCTGGAAAGCAAAGTCGGGAAAGACGACATTCTGCTGGGCGATACACCAAAAGCATTGAAGCGGCGCAAGCGGCAAAAGGGGCTGACAGCCAGTGGGAAACTGTGGAAACACGCAGGTCTGCGCGATATTTACGGGTTGGTCAGTCAGGCGGAAATCGACAGTTTTTTCATCTTCACGATCGTGCGAAATCCTTGGGACCGTGTGGTCAGCTATTATTTTTGGCTGCGCGCGCAAAAGTTCGATCATGCTACCGTGACTTTGGCCAAGTCATTGCCGTTCTCAGAGTTTTTGCGCGATCCGGAAACCAAAGCCAGCTTTCGCGCCGCGCCCTATTCATCCTATGTCACAGATGTCACGGGCAATATGCGTTGTGATCTTTTTCTGCGTCAGGAAAATCTTGCGTCTGATATCTCGGCTTTAGAGCAAAACCTAAATCTCAAACTGCCAGCCCTCGGCCACGAAAACCGATCAACCCGCGATGCTGATTGGCGCGGTTATTACAGTCAGGCCGATCAGGATATCGTTGCAGAAATTTGTGCCGCGGACATCGCGCAATTTTCCTATCAATTCTAAAACCGCGCCTGTCTCTTTCTTTTTCAAATATCCCCGCCAAAGACTGCTGCCTTTGCGCTCGAATGCCTTTGGCGAGGGTATAATCAAAAAAGCCCCGGCTTTTCGACCGGGGCTTTGAATTTCAGGCGTGAAAATTACGCTGCCTTGGCGCTTTGCCCGTTACCGTAGCGGCCGTAAAACGTCTCGCCGGTTTTGGCCAGATCGCGCAACAGGTCGGGGGTCTTGAACCGCTCGCCGTAAGTTTCGGTCATCCGGTCACAAATCTCGACCGCTTTGTCGGCCCCCAGAATGTCCAGCCAGCTGAACGGTCCACCCGACCACGGCGCAAAGCCCCAGCCAAGGATTGCGCCAACATCGCCTTCGCGGATATCTTCCAGAACGCCTGCTTCAAAGGCGCGTACGGCCTCGAGAACCTGTGCCATGGCAAGGCGCAGTTTTACTTCTTCCACTTCTGGCTGGTCTTCCAATTGCGCCCAGTTTTCCCGCAGCCCATTCCAGATGCCGGTCCGCTTGCCGTTTTCGTCGTAATCGTAAAACCCTGATTTGGTTTTGCGCCCGTAACGGCCGAGATCAAACAGCTTGAAGGTCACTTCATCGGCCTGATCGTTGGTATAGGCGTTGCCCATCGCGGCTTTGGTTGCCTTGGCGATCTTAACGCCCAGATCAATCGACGTTTCGTCGTTCAGTTGCAAAGGACCAAGCGGCAGGCCGAACATTTTGGCCGCGTGTTCGATCAGCGCTGGCTCGATGCCTTCCTGAACCATCCGGACACCTTCGCCGATATAAGGGATGATGCAGCGGTTGGCGTAAAAGAACCGTTCGTCATTGACCACGATCGGGGTTTTGCGAATTTGGCGTACGTAATCCAGCGCTTTGGCGACTGCACGCGGACCAGTTTGCGCACCTTTGATGATCTCGACCAGTGCCATTTTGTCAACCGGACTGAAAAAATGGATGCCGATAAATTGTTCGGGCCGCACTGATGCCGTCGCGAGGCTGGAAATCGGCAGGGTCGATGTGTTTGACGCATAGATGCAGTCCGCAGGGATGACCGCTTCGGCCTTTTTCGTGACCTCGGCCTTCACGCCCGGATCTTCAAACACCGCTTCAATAATCAGATCACATCCCGCAAGGGCTGCATAATCCGTGGTTGCTGTCAGGCGGGCCATAACTTCGGCCTTTTTCGCATCCGTCACCTTTTTGCGCTTGATGCCCTCGTCAAGAATGCCTTCGGCATGGGCTTTGCCTTTGTTGGCGGCTTCTTGCGTGGCGTCAATCAACACAACTTCCATCCCGGCATTGGCCGAGACATAGGCAATACCCGCGCCCATCATGCCAGCACCCAGCACGCCGATCTTTTTGACCGATTGATCTGGAACGTCTTTTGGACGCACAGCCCCTTTTTCAAGCGCTTGTTTGTTGAGGAACAGCGAACGGATCATGCCCGCCGTCGACGGTGTGGTCATCACCTTGGTGAACCAGCGCGCTTCGATTTTCAGCGCTGTGTCAAACGGCACAAGCGCGCCTTCATAGATTGCCGCCAGCAAAGCTTTGGCAGCCGGATAGGCGCCTTGGGTTTTGCCGTGGATCATCACGGCAGCACCGGCGAACATCGGAAATCCGGGCGCAGTGTACGGCGCACCGCCGGGCATTTTGTAGCCTTTGATATCCCAAGGTTTCACCAGATCCGCATCCTTGGCGTTGTTGATCCAGTCTTTGGCCGCAGTGATCAGTTGATCTGCAGGCACAACATCGTCAATCAAACCGGTCGTCTTCATCTTGGCAGGCGCCAGCATCCGACCCTCCATCAGGATCGGCGCGGCCGCCATCAGGCCGATTTTGCGCGGCACGCGGGTGGCTCCACCGGCACCGGGGAACAACCCGATCAGGATTTCCGGAAGACCAATGCGGGCCTTGGGGTTGTCTGCCACAATGATGCGGTGACAGGCCAGCGGCAGTTCAAATCCGATCCCGGCAGCCGTGCCGGGCAGGGCGGCGACAATCGGTTTGCCGCCCTTTTTGGTTTTCGGGTCCATCCCGGCCAATTCGATTTTGCGCAGCAACGCATGCATCTGCATGATGCCGTTGAATATCCCTTCGGCCGGGTTGCCGCCCTTATCGCCACTGCTTTGGCGCGCCAGAACGTTCAGATCCATCCCGCCAGCAAAATCCTTTTTGCCCGAGGTGATAATCACACCCTTTACAGCATCGTCGCCCAAGGCCGTATCCACATGCGCGTTCAGTTCCGCCAGACCTTCATAGGTCATCACGTTCATGGATTTGTCCGGGCAATCCCAGGTGATCGTCGCGATACCGTCGGCATCTTTGGTGTAATGAAATTCAGCCATTTCTATCCCCTTCAGGGTTACTTTAAGTCTGTTCCGTCTTTACGGGTGAAACGGTCGTTTTCGCCGTTAATCTCGACCCGTAAATCGACGTCTGAATAGGTGCAGACGTCCTTTTCAACTTTGGTGCCGACCACCAGAAACCGTGCCTCAGTTTGGCTTCGGTTGATCAGGTGGTGGCCGTTGGTGTCACCGGCAGCAAACGTTGCGCAGTCGCCGGGGCGCACTGTGGTTTCGCGTTCGTCTGTGACCAAAACCAGCTCGCCTTGGGTGACCATCACGAACTCGTCTTCGGTTTCGTGCCAGTGACGCAGGCTTGATTTTGAGCCCGGCTGCATGATCATCATCCTGACCCCGAACTGGGTCAGCCCACCGGCGTCGCCCAGCCGTTGCCAGCCCCGGTTGCCCATTTCCGTCGCATAGGGTTCCGGATAGGACGATCCGGTTTCAACCGGAATCGCCGCAAGATCAAGCAGGCCCATCAGACCCGCTCGATGATCGTGGCGGCCCCCATGCCTGAACCGATGCACAAAGTTGCCAGACCGGTGGCTTTGTCAGCGCGCTCCATTTCGTCAAGCAGCGTTGCGATGATAACCGCACCAGTGGCCCCCAACGGGTGGCCCATAGCAATCGCGCCGCCATTGACGTTGACCTTGCTGTGGTCAGCGTTAAAGGCCTGCATGAAGCGCAGAACAACCGAGGCGAAGGCCTCGTTCACCTCGAACAGATCAATGTCGCTGAATGCCATACCGGCAGCCTTTAAGGCGCGTTCGGTGGCCGGAACCGGACCGGTCAGCATGATGGTCGGGTCAGTGCCGATGCGGCTGGTCGACACAAAACGCGCGCGGGGTTTCAGGCCCATGCGTTCGCCAAATTCCTTGTTGCCGATCAGGATTGCTGCCGCCCCGTCCGCAATGCCTGATGAGTTACCAGCGTGATGCACATGGTTGATCCGTTCAAACTGCGGGTATTTCAGCAAGGCAACCGCGTCAAAGCCCGGCATAACTTCGCCCATGTCCTTGAAAGATGCTTTCAGCGAACCGAGACTTTGCATATCAGTCGCCCGCACCATTTCATCATGGCCCAGAATGTCGATGCCGTTCTGATCTTTGACGGTGAACACTGTTTTGTTGAACCGTCCGGCCGCTTGTGCCGCCGCCGCGCGCTTTTGGCTTTCAACCGCAAAGGCATCGCAATCATCACGCGAAAAGCCATATTTGGTGGCGATCAGATCGGCGCCAATACCTTGCGGCGCGAAATAGGTTTTCATTGCCAGCGTCGGGTCAACGGCAATCGCGCCGCCATCGGTGCCCATCGGCACCCGGCTCATGCTCTCAACACCACCGGCGATAAACGCGTCACCCGCACCACCGCGAACCTGATTGGCCGCCATATTGACGGCTTCCATGCCACTGGCGCAGAAACGGTTAATCGAAACGCCCGGAATGCGTTCATCAAGATCGGAATACAGCACCGCTGAACGGGCAAGACAGGCACCCTGTTCGCCAATCGGGGTCACGTTGCCCCAGATCACGTCCTCGACCGCGTGGCCTTCCAGATTGTTGCGTTCTTTGAGCTGGTTCAGCGCAAGAGCCGACAAGCGCACCGAGGTAACCTCGTGCAGGGTGCCGTCTGGTTTGCCTTTGCCACGAGGCGTGCGCACGGCGTCGTAAATATAGGCTTCGGTCATGATGTTTTCCTTTTTGTTATGCGCGGTCGGCAGGCGAGCCGGGCATCAAATCATAGGGATGTTTCCAACCCGGTTGCGTTGCAATCCGGTCCATCCAGGCGTCGATATTGGCGAATTCCTTGCGGTCAAAACCGAAGGGTTCGGGATAAAACAAATAACCGCAACAGGCGATATCGGCATTGGTGATGCTGTCACCAACCAACCAATCACGCCCTTCAAGGGCGGCGTTCAATACCTGGTAAGCGGCTTTCAGGCGGCCTTGCTGAAAGGCGATAACCTCTTGCGGGCGCTTGTCGGCGGGCAGGAAGTTCATTAAAAACCGGGTCATACCAGCGTTTGAGGATAACTTGTGGTTATCCCACAAAACCCAACGCAATATCTCGCGCCGCTCGGGTGCATTCGTGCCGCCAAGACGGCCGGATTTTTCAGCGACATAGTCCTGAATAGCCCCCGACTGCGTCAGCTTGTAATCGCCATCGACCATCACCGGCGCTTCGCCCATGACGTTCAGGTTGGCGCGGTAATCCGGGCTGCGTGTCGCCCCGTTAAAGAAGTCGACATAGACCGGTTCCCAATTCAGGCCGGACAATTGCAGCGACAAAGCCGCCTTGTAGGCATTGCCGCTTTCGCCAAAGCAATGGAGTTTGATCGTCATGGTATTGTTTCCCTTTGGTCGTTATTCCCGCCGCGAGGCCCCGGAGCAGGTCCGGGGCTGCGCAGCGCTTATAGCTTGCGTCCGATCAATTCCTTCATGATCTCGTTAGTGCCACCATAGATGCGTTGCACCCGCGCGTCAGTCCACATTTCCGCGACCGCGTATTCCTGCATGAAGCCGTACCCACCATGCAGTTGCAGGCACTCGTCAAGCACAACGCCCTGCAAATCCGACAGCCAATATTTGCACATCGCGGCGGTTTCGACAGACAATTCACCTTTCAGATGCGCGGCAATGCAGGTGTCAAGGAATGCGCGCGCCACCGTTGTGTTGGTTTTGCATTCCGCCAGTTTGAACCGTGTGTTCTGGAAGTCGATGATCGGCTTTCCAAATGCCATACGTTCCTTGCAATACGCGATTGTGCGTTCGACAGCGCCTTCCATTGCCCCAACTGCGCCACAGCCGATGATAAGGCGTTCTTGCGGCAATTGCTGCATCATGTGGTAAAATCCACGGCCTTCCTCGCCGCCCAACAGGTTTTCCGGGGCTATTTCGACATTGTCAAAAAACAATTCGGACGTGTCGGCTGCCTTCAGGCCGATTTTATCGAGGTTGCGGCCACGGGTAAAGCCCGCCGCGCCATCAGTTTCCAGCACCATCAGCGACGTGCCTTTAGAACCCAACGCCGGGTCAGTTTTCGCCGCCACGATGATCAGGTTGGCGTGCTGGCCGTTGGTGATAAAGGTCTTCTGCCCGGTCATCTTATAGGAATTTCCATCCCGAACCGCCCGGGTTTTGATCGCTTGCACGTCAGAGCCGCCCGAAGGTTCGGTCATTGCTAATGCGCCTACCAGCTCGCCAGTGGTTAGTTTCGGCAGCCAACGCATTTTTTGCTCTTCGGTGCCGCAGTTCAGAATGTAATGCGCGACGATCCCGGAATGGATGCCTTGGCCCCATGATGCAAGATTGGCGCGCGAGCCTTCTATCAGGATCACCGCTTCGTGGCCAAAATCACCCCCATGGCCGCCGTATTCTTCGGGGATCGACGGGCACAAAAGACCCAACTCGCCGGCTTGTTTCCAGGTGCTGCGATCCATCTCGCCTTGCTTGCGCCACTCACCAAATTTCGGCGCCCATTCGGTGTTGATGAAATTCGCAGTCATATCGGCAAGCATGTGATGCTCGTCGGTCATCCAGTCGGATTTTAAGTCGGCAAGGCCCATTTTCTATTCTCCGGTGTTCCTTAGGTCTGGCTTTTGTTGCCAAACCTTTTCGTCTCGATCAAGCGCTTGGGTGCCGCAACGGCAGATGCCGTTGCGGCATTCCTAAAACGCGTCGGCCGTTAAAGCCATTACGGTGTCAGCGCCCGATTGGATGCGCGTCAGATGCAGCGCGGTTGCCGGTAGCTGACGCGCCATGTAATAGCGGCCGGTTGCCAGTTTGGTTTGGTAAAACTCTGGATCCGAGGTGCCGTCAGCAAGGGCCGCAGACGCGGCTTTTGCCATGCGGGCCCACATCAGACCTAGGCAGACATGCCCGAAAAGATGCATGAAGTCGGTGGATCCCGCCAAAGCATTGTTTGGATTCTTCATCCCGTTTTGAATGAAGTACATTCCGGCGGTTTGCATGTCTTTACTGGCGGCTTTCAGCGGGTCAAGAAAATCTGCTTTCAGCGCGTCGTCACCTTCGTTTTCCTTGATGAAGCTCTTGACCATATCAAAGAACGCCATAACGTGTTTGCCGCCGTCCACGGCCAGTTTGCGGCCAACCAGATCAAGGGCCTGAACACCGTTTGCGCCTTCATAAATCATCGCGATCCGCGCGTCGCGGGTGAATTGTGACATGCCGTGTTCTTCGATATAGCCGTGCCCGCCATATACTTGCTGGGCCTGCACGGTCATGTCATAGCCTTTGTCGGACAGGAAACCCTTGATGACCGGCGTCATCAGCGAAATCAGACCATCAGCGTCTTTGTCGCCAGCCCGATGGGTCTGGTCGATAAGACTTGCCCCCCATAACAGAAAGGCACGCGCACCTTCGACAAAGCTTTTCTGGTCCATCAGGCTGCGGCGGATATCCGGATGTACAATGATCGGATCAGCCGGGCCATTTGGGTTTTCAGTGCCGGTAACAGCGCGCCCTTGCAGGCGGTCCTTGGCATAAATTACTGCGTTCTGATAGGCAGCTTCGGCTTGGGCAAGACCCTGCAGGCCAACCCCAAGACGGGCGTGGTTCATCATCGTGAACATCGCCCGCATGCCTTTGTGTTCTTCGCCCAGCAGATAACCGGTGGCGCCGTCATAGTTCATCACGCAGGTTGAATTGCCGTGAATGCCCATCTTGTGTTCGATTGAGCCGACCGAAACACCGTTGCGTGCCCCAAGCGAGCCGTCGTCGTTCACAATGAACTTTGGGACGATGAATAGCGAAACACCTTTGATGCCTTCGGGACCGCCAGTGATTTTCGCCAGCACCAGATGGATGATATTGTCAGCCATGTCGTGATCACCAGCCGAGATGAAAATCTTTTGCCCGGTGATTTTATAGCTGCCATCGGACTGCGGATCGGCTTTGGTGCGCATCATCCCCAAATCGGTGCCGCAATGCGGTTCGGTCAGGTTCATCGTGCCTGTCCATTCGCAATTGGTCATTTTCGGAAGGTACGTGGTCTTTTGCGCGTCCGTGCCATGGGCATGGATCGACGCATAGGCGCCGTTTGTCAGCCCCTGATACATGGTGAAAGCCTGATTGGCGCTGCCAAACATTTCACCCACAGCCGTGCCCATCAGATAGGGCAGGCCTTGGCCGCCATATTCTTCGTCTGTTGCCAAACCCGGCCAGCCGCCGTCGCGGACTTGGTTGAAGGCGGCTTTGAAACCTTTCGGTGTATAAACGACGCCGTTTTCCAACCGGCATCCTTCGCGGTCGCCGACCACGTTCAGGGGGGCCAGGACTTCCGAGGTTATTTTGCCGGCTTCTTCCAGGATAGAGGTGGTGAAATCCCGATCCAGATCCGCGTATCCGGGGATAGAAGACTCGCTGATTTTCAGCACATCATGCAGCACAAAGTTGATGTCTTTGATTGGGGCGGTGTAGGTGGGCATTGTCGTCTCCAGGTGTCTTGGTTATTCGGGTGCGTTCTGCGCGTTGGTGTTCTTGAAATCGGTCATAATATTTTCGCCCTCGGTGATCTGTGTGCGAAGATCGGCGATGGCAGCGTCCAGTTCCAGCTTGCGCAATTCCATTTCGGCAAGCCGCTCATTGGCGATGTCCAACGTGCGCGAGATTTGCAAAATTTGCCCCTCGCCGCTGTTGTAAAGATCAAGCAACTGCCGGATGTCTTCCAGCGAAAAGCCATAACGTTTTCCGCGCAGGATCAGCTTCATCCGGGTCCGGTCACGATGATTGAACAAGCGTTTTTGGCCAATGCGTTTGGGCGCCAGTAATTCCTTGGCCTCATAGAACCGTAAAGTGCGCGGTGTTACGTCAAATAGCTCGCACATCTGGCGGATGGTCAGCATAGAATCTGTCATAGGAACCAACTGATTTGTAATGTGTGAAACCTAAATGCACCCGTACAGCACACAACTCAAGTCACAGTTACGTTTACGTGGGGAATACGTTACGTCATGTTATACTGCGTCAACCTACCCGTCAGGGCAAGGCTTTGAGGCTTTCAATCGACGCTGCGCGCAATTGCTGCAACTCGTTAACGGTTTCGTTCAGTTCCTCTAGACGACTGTTCAGTTCCTCTAACTGGCGACCTGACATTTCTATCCATGCCTCGGTTTGCAGGCGATTCATTGGATCAGCATCGTAGAGCAGCAACCATTGCCGCACGCCTTCCAGTGGGAACCCAAAACGCCGCCCGCGCAGGATAAGTTTTAAGCGTGCGATTTCGCGCGCACCATAGAACCGCACACGCCCAACCTTTTCGGGTTGCAAAAGTTCGATATATTCATAGTGTCGCAGGGTTCGAGGTGTGACATCAAACTTTGCACACATTTCCTTAAGGGTCAGTCTTTCGTCGGGCATTCTGCTGATCCATGGATTGTTCTGCTCAAAGGCTGGCCCGAATTGGCGGGATATTCAAGCCCTCAGAACAGGCCCGGGGCAAAGAAATAAAAACCATAGCCAACAATCAGCGCCGGTGCCGCAGAAAAGACCGTGGCCCAGATGGCCGCTCGAGGGCTGAGCGCAAGGGCAGGAAACAAGGCATCACCGTCATTTGAAATCGCATTGCCGATTAAAGCCGCAAACGGGATCAGACCGTTGATGTAAAGCGTGGTTACCAGAATTTGCGGCCCACACCCCGGAATGAAACCAATCAATATCCCAATCAGCGGCAACAGGGGCGCAACCGATGTAAAAAGAGCTTCCAGATCAAGGCCGGCAAATGCCACGACATAATCATAAGCCAGATAGGCGCCGATCACCCAAACGCTGATGAAACTGGTTTCTTCGGCCATGCGGGTGACCGGCGAGTCTTTTAAATGGGTCATCGCCTGCAAAGGCGAGGACGCCCAGATCAGCAAACCAAGTGCTGCACCTGACAATCCGACGATGGGCATCATAACGCCGTAAGTGGTCGCCAGATCAATCTGCATAAGTTGGGATACACCGATCACAAGGCCGGGCGCGCCGATTGCCAGATACGCCAGATCACGCCAGCGGGTTTTGCCAATCATCGGCGCAAGATCGCACCCCGCACCGGTAACGCCGCGAAAATCCACCGTGACGAAACGATCGACAATCCAACCAGTGATGATACCAACCACAAACGATAACGGCAGCACAAGCAACGCAACATCCGGCCGAGTAGCGATCAGCAAAAACGCAGCATCCCCCATCGTGGCGGTCAACGTGGCGACAACCGCGCCGAAACCAACATTGCCTGACGCATATGCGGCAACAACAATCACCGCCCCGCCGCAACCGGGTGTCGAGCCCAGCAAAGCCGCCAGCGGCACCTGGGCTGCGCGCGCGTTCTTAAGGCCTGCGCCGATATCAAACTTGAAAACCCGTTCGGCCCCGTAAAACAACAGCAACGTCGCCGCGACAAAAGCCGAGACCTGCACATAAGCGTCGACCATCAGCGACCGGGTTAACCCGCCCAATTGACCCGGTGCCAAGGCCAAGGCCAGAAGCACAAGCACCACCGGCAGGCGTTTCAGGCGAAACCAGCCGAACCAATCTTTTGCGGTGAAAGGTCCAACAGGCGGTTGACCAAAAGCAGGTGGCGAGGGATGCATGGGACTCCTGATGCAAATGCGAACTATTCTCAACAAGGAAAATACTGCTTGCGCCGCCCAAGTCAAGGCCAAATAACGTGGCCCAGCAACTCTGCGCTGAATGCGCTGCTGGAAGGTGCCTTGCATGACCGAAATGACAGACGAACAGAAAATCAAAGTGGCGCGCCAATTCATGGAAGCGTTACCGCATTCGCATCACCTGCAAATGTCGCTTGAACGAATTGATGCAGGTATTGCCGAGATTTCGATGCCCTATGACGAAAAGTTGATAGGCGACCCGGAAACCGGCGTGGTGCATGGTGGGGCGGTCTCGGCTTTGATGGATACCTGTTGCGGGGCGGCAGTTATCAGCCACCCGTCCGTGCCAACCGCGACGGCGACTATTGACATACGGATTGACTATATGCGTCCGGCCACACCGGGACAGGGATTATTTGCCCGCGCTGAATGTTATCATGTGACCCGTTCGGTGGCCTTTGTGCGCGCGACAACCTATGACGATGATCGTGACCGACCAGTGGCGACCGCAACCGGGGCATTCACCGTCGAACGGACCACGCGCAGCGGGGCAAAATCATGATCCGCAAAGCCCCCGAACCTGTGCAGGTCGTCCGCCAGCGTCGCGACGATGCCTTGCGCGCCTTGGTAGACAGCGTGCCATATATCCGGTTTCTCGGAATCCACTTTGACCGGCGCGGTGACGAATTGACCGCCATTTTGCCGTTTGACCAAAAGCTGATCGGCAACCCGATCCTTCCGGCGTTGCATGGCGGCGTAACGGCTGCATTTATGGAAGTGACGGCCTTGATTGTCCTAAGCTGGACGCTGTCATGGGAACGGATGGAAAACGGTGTGCGCGATGTAGACCACTGGCAGGGCAAGCATCTGCCGAAAATCCCGAAAACCATCGATCTGACTGTGGATTACCTGCGCTCGGGCTTGCCACGGGATGCGTATGCGCGTGCGACGGTGAACCGGTCCGGGCGGCGCTATGCGTCGGTGCATGTCGAAGGCTGGCAAGACAATCGCGATCGCATGTTTGCACAGGCAACCGGGCATTTTCTGATGCCGGAACAAGATGGCTGACATTGCGCCGGAAACCATAACTCACCGCCGCATCCTGAAAATTGCTTTTCCGATTGTGTTGGCGAATATCACAGTGCCGCTTTTGGGTCTGGTTGATACCGGCGTCATCGGGCAGTTGGGGTCAGCGGTTCCGCTGGGTGCGGTTGGAATCGGCGCTGTGATATTGTCCAGCGTCTATTGGGTATTCGGCTTTTTGCGCATGGGCACCACGGGTCTGACCTCGCAAGCACATGGGGCCGGTAATCTGGAAGAAGTCCGCGCACTGTTGCTGCGCGGCCTGATGATCGGTGGAGTGGCCGGTTTGGCTATCGTCCTGTTTCAGGTGCCGATCTTTTGGGCAGCGTTTCAGATATCACCGGCCTCGGCCGAGGTTGAAACCATGGCGCGATCGTATCTGTCGATCCGGGTGTATTCAGCACCGGCAACCCTTGCATTTTACGGCATCACCGGTTGGCTTATCGCGCTTGAACGCACCCGTGCCGTTTTGATCCTGCAAGTCTGGATGAACGGCCTGAACATAATTTTGGATCTATGGTTCGTTCTGGGGCTTGGCTGGGGGGTCGAAGGCGTCGCACTGGCAACTTTTATCGCAGAATGGACGGGTCTGCTTTTTGGTCTCTGGCTGTGCGCGCGTGGAATGCCGGGTCTGTTCAGGGCCAATTGGGTGCGGATATTTGATCCGGTGCGGTTGCGCCGGATGGCACAAGTCAATGTCGATATCATGCTGCGCTCGATCCTGATGTTGGGGGCTTTTACGTCATTTCTGTTTCTCGGCGCTGGCCTTGGCGATGTTACGCTGGCGGCCAATCAGGTATTGCTGCAATTCTTGCATATCACCGCATTTGCCCTCGACGGTTTTGCCTTCGCCGCCGAAACGCTGGTCGGGCAGGCGCTTGGGGCTGGGTCGCGCGCCTCGATCCGGCGATCTGCGGTTCTGACAAGTGGCTGGGGGCTGGTGATGGTGGTTGGAATGGCTGCGGCATTTGCGTTGTTCGGCGAGCGGATCATTGAGCTGATGACCACGGCGCCGGATGTACGCACCGAAGCGCATGCCTATCTGTTCTGGATTGTGGCGGCCCCGTTGATCGGAATTGCGTCATGGATGTTTGACGGGATTTATATCGGCGCCACACGAACCAAAGAAATGCGCAACGGCATGCTGATATCGTTCTTAGTTTACTGTCTGGCAGTCTGGCTGTTGCTGGAACCATACGGAAATCACGGTTTATGGGCGGCGCTGATGATCTTTAACGCTGTGCGGGGCCTGACACTGGCGTGGTGGTATCCAAAACTCGAGGCCTCTGCACAATCAAGTTGATATGGCTAAAGTATCTTTAGCACATTCTCGACCGGACGGCCAATTGCAGCTTTGGTTGCGGTGAACAGGATCGGTCGCTCGATTAGTATCGGGTTTGCGGCCATTGCTTTGATAAGTTCGTCATCCGTGCTGCCGCTGTGCAAGCCAAGCTCGGCAAAGCGTTTTTCCTTGACGCGCATCATCGCGATTACCGGCAGATTCAATAGGCTTATGGCACGTCGCAGTTCGGATTCAGTTGGGGGGAGTGTCAGGTAGGTCACAATCGCCGGCTGGTATCCGTTTTCATGCAACAAAGCCAAAGCCTCGCGGGATTTCGAACATCGCGGGTTGTGCCAATAGACAAGATCGCTCATTGATATAGGTCCTTTTCGATGCCGACAGCCTGCGCCACATTGTTAAATCCGTCCAGTGCCAAAAGGTGATCAAGCCCACGAGCGATCTCAGCGGCCAAACCGATGCCGCCATAAACCATCGCTGTATAAAGCTGTACCGCCGAGGCGCCTGCCTTGATTTTTGAATAGGCCTGCGCCGCACTGGAAATGCCGCCAACCCCGACAAGCGGAACCCGACCATCAAGCTGTTGCGCCAACAAGGCAAGAACCCGGGTCGAGCTTTCAAACAAAGGCGCCCCAGACAGGCCGCCCGTTTGGGTGCTATCCGCACTTAACAGTCCGTCGCGGGCCAGTGTCGTGTTTGTTGCGATGACGGCGTCTATCCCGGCTTGCAGCGCAACCTTAGCGATGCCGTCAAGTTCGGCAGGCGTCAGATCTGGCGCGATTTTCAGGAATACCGGAATAGGGCGTGGCAGCGCGTTTCGAGCGTTTATAACGCGGTCCAGCAAGGCCAGCAGTGCTGCTGGGCCTTGCAGATCCCGCAGCTTTTCGGTGTTCGGCGAAGACACATTCACCGTCGCAAAATCAATATGGGCAGCGCAGGTTTCAAGCACCTGAACATAGTCTTGCCCCCGATCAAGACTGTCTTTGTTGGCGCCAATGTTCAGGCCCAAAACGCCGTTGGTTGGGCGCATGGCAAGCCGCGCTGCAATGGCGGTGGCACCCTGATTATTAAACCCGAACCGATTGATCGCGGCGCGGTCCTGCGTCAGGCGAAACAACCGAGGCTTGGCGTTTCCGGCTTGCGGACGCGGGGTTGCGGCCCCGACTTCGATAAATCCAAAACCCGCCCGCAACAAAGGTTCAATGGCTTCGGCGTTTTTGTCATATCCGGCGGCAAGGCCGATTGGGTTGGGTAATTGCAGTCCGGCGATCGTGGTGGCCAGTCGCGGGGATGTCACGACGCCCGCCATTGGCACCAGCCCAAGTTTCAACGCTGTTAATGACAAGGTATGCGCCCGTTCGGGATCAATCTTATGGAGCGCCCACAGGCCGAATTTCTCGGTCAGGTTCATGTCAGATTTTCGGGAAAGTCGTGTCCTGTGTCCCTTAAAGGCAGCGGAACACACCATTGAATTTCGCTAAGGTGCAAAGCCCTGTAAAGGTGTGGAAACAAGGCGTTGCCGCGCGACACTTCCCATTTCAGGTTTTTAGCAAGGGCGGTTTCATCAATCGCAGCCAACCACAAATCATCCTGCCCCGCAAAATGCTTGGCCGCAGTTTCAGCCGCCTGCGCTGCCGTTGAAAAATGGATATAGCCATCCGCAAGATCAATCGGCGCACCCAAAGTCTGCCCTTTGGCTTGCAAATCTGTCCATTCAGCACTGCGAAATATTTTGTAAATCATCGTGTTGTCATGATCGAACACCGCGTTCAGGTCAAGACCAGGAATGCCTGCGGTAATGCCGAATGAACGTCAGGATCCTAAGCAAATTCTTCCTGAACCGAACCGGATTTATTCGCCTTCATGCATCCCGCCACCACCAGGTGGCGGTCTGCAGGCGGCCAGATTTGTTGCCGGCAACACTGCAACTAGAAGCAGGGTAAATCTTAACATCACAGTCCCCCGCTAGTTGGTAAAGTGACCGAATAATACTATATCGGCGGTCTTTTTGCAAACAAACCGCCGGATGACCAGGGCGATTTACTGAAAGGTAAAAAGCTGTTGCAAATCATAGGTGCATCTGAATCTCTGGTCTGAACATCAGGTGCGGAGGTTTTTATCTTGGTTTCAGTTTGATCAGTTTTACGTCAAGTTCCCGATCCTCGGGGCAGGCAAGGCCGTCAACACCCACTTGAAGCGTTGTTGGGGTTCTTTAGGCGCGACAGAAATCTCACCTTCTGTCGCGCCGTTGATATTTGGGTTCAGTTTTTGGTAACCCTCCATTGTGGGAACGTGCGTCTGACATCCTTTTCCAGTTGATCCAGCAGTTTTTTCAATTCGACGATCCGGTCGATTGTCTGCATATCAGGTGTACCATGTTCGCTGGCTGCGGCCAAAATTTCATCTATTCGTGCTTCAATCTCACTCCTTTTGTAGGCGTGCACGGTAGATGTCAGATAGATTGCTGCATCTAAAAGCGATCCAATCATTAGCTCCGCCTTGTCGAGAGAGTTTCCGTCTTTCGGAAACATCTGACCTTCAGGGTCATCATACTCCAAGATTCCTTCAAGCGATTTCGGGCCGGAATCGTCGTCAAACTGAGGCCCTTCAATTCCCATTGCATCAAAGCATTGACTGATATTTGTGAAGTCACCGTGGCTACCGTGATCTGATATTGCTGCGCCGCTTAAACGCTCAACTCATTAAGGAACGTGACAGACGGATGGAAATTTTGATGGATTAGATGAGTCCACGAAAGACGCATTTTTGTTTTCCGGATCGTGAAGGAAGATCGTCCAAGCAGGAAAAGCGTCATCGACCTAAGTCAGGGAAAATGTCTCATTTAGAAACAAAAAGAGAGGCTTGCCAATGGCACGCAACGGAGCGTCGGGTCACCGGTAAACATTTGATGCGGCAGTAGAGTGGTATGGACTGGCCATTGGTACGGTGAATTTCAGCACCGGATAATGGTATATTTTGCAGTGAATCACGGTCGGGTGAGCGAGGACCTGAAGGGGCATCAGCATCCCGTCAGTCAACAAGCTGCTGATTAAATGATCTGACTGAATGGGGGTTTGAAAAACTGACCCCTCGATACCGTTTCAAAATGAGACATAAAGCCAGGATGCCCATTGACTCAACTGTAAGAAATTGAGTAGTCTGAATTCATGAAAATTATGGAGAACTGTGAAATGAAGAAATTTGGTAACTCCCAAGCACCTCATGGGATGTCGTGTTTTGGTTTGCTCTCGCGACGTTAGAGCTGCGCGATGATCTGTTGTGGTGATAGTGCGAGTGTTTCGAGGATATTGCCCCCGTGCTTTCTGACTGTCGAGATGACGGATCTGATGTCAGCAAAGACCTTCGCACCCTCGAGGGTGCGGAAGGTTCCCGAGATTTTCATGCGCAACTTCATCATGCGCAGGTCCTGTTCGGCCTGATTGTTGGTGAAGGGCACTGTGAAGTCCGTAGTAAGCATCCGGTGAGGGCCGCCTTTTCGGTTGATTTGGAATTTCGTACCAGTTGTTCGTATGAGCAACAGCAAATTCAAACCCCGCATAGAAGTTGTGTCCGGCGCCAAAACCGGGCGTCGGCATTGGTCTGATTATGAGAAACTGAAGATCGTTCAGGAAAGCCTCCAGGACGGCGTGGTGCAGGCCCAGCTGGCGAGGCGGCATGGGGTTTCTCCGTCACAGCTTTATGATTGGCGGTATCGCTACAAGGCTGGGTTGCTTGTTGGTGCGACTGAATTTTCTCAGGTTGTCGTGGTGGCCGATGATGCGGAGGATACTGCGGATCAGTCCTCACCGGCGGTACCCTCGCCGGATCTGGTGGTTGAGGTAGGCCAACGCTATCGCCTCACGATCCCAGCTGGGTTCGACATGGACGCTGCGGTGCATCTTCTGCGGGGGCTCGCATGATTGCGTTTCCGGCGGGTGTGAAGGTCTGGATCGCAGGCGGGGTCACGGACATGCGGCGCGGCATGAACACATTGGCACTACAGGTCCAGCAAGGTCTGGGACGTGATCCGCATGCCGGGGAGATCTTCTGCTTTCGAGGGCGTCGCGGTGATTTGGTCAAGATTTTATGGCACGATGGTGTGGGCACGTCGCTGTATCTTAAGCGGCTTGAGGCGGGCACATTCATCTGGCCATCAAGTGGATCAGGCGAGGCTGTAGCGATTTCAGCGGCGCAATTGGGCTACCTTCTGGAGGGCATAGACTGGCGCAATCCACGCTGGACACAACGGCCTGCGAAGGCAGGTTAATCTGTGTTTTTTTGTTGTTTTCATTGATCTTTTCGGCCCAATATAGTAGACGTGAGCCATGTCAGAGACTGGTGAAATCGCAAAACTACGTACTGCCCTTGCTGCTGAGACAACGCGCGCTGATACGCAATCTGCCCGCGCTGAAGCCGCCAACAGCGAGCTTTTGCAAATCCGCGCGACGGTGAGTTGCTCGGAGGCGTTGATCAAGGAACTCAAGCTTGAGATCGCCAAGCTGCGGCGCGACAAATACGGCGTATCCTCTGAACGCAGTGCGCGGTTGCTTGATCAGCTTGAATTGCAGCTTGAGGAACTGGAGGCCGCCGCGACAGAAGATGTGCTGGCGGCTGAGCAGGCCGCGCCCGATGCTGACAGCACAGTGCGCAGTTTCACCCGCCGCAAGCCGACCCGCAAACCCTTCCCCGACCATCTGCCGCGCGAACGGGTTGTGGTCGAGGCCCCGAGCCAATGCAATTGCTGCGGGTCAGATCGCATCGTGAAGATGGGCGAAGATATCACCGAAACGCTGGAAGTCGTGCCGCGCCAGTGGAAGGTGATCCAGACAGTCCGGGAAAAGTTCACCTGCCGGTCATGCGAAAAGATCAGCCAACCGCCAGCACCTTTCCATGCCATTCCACGCGGTTGGGCAGGCCCCAGCCTGATCGCCATGATCGTGTTTGAAAAGTTCGGCCAGCACCAGCCGCTGAACCGCCAGGCAGAGCGCTTTACCCGTGAAGGCGTCGAGATCAGCCTGTCCACATTGGCCGATCTGATCGGCCATGCCACTGTTGCCCTGGCCCCCATCCACGCGCTGATCGAAAACCATGTTCTGTCTGCACATCGGCTGCACGGTGATGATACCACTGTCCCACTGCTCGCCCGCGGGGGCACCAAAACAGCGCGGCTCTGGACCTATGTGCGCGACGATCGACCATTTGACGGCGGCGCACCACCAGCAGCTTTGTTTCATTTCTCTCGGGACAGGGAAATGACCCATCCCAATAAACACCTCACCAACTGGCACGGCATTTTACAGTCCGACGCCTACAGCGGCTACAACGATCTCTACCGCCCCAACCGGCAACCAGGTCCGGTGACCAGCGCCTTGTGTTGGTCCCACGCGCGGCGAAAATTCTTCGAGCTGGCTGACATCGCAGGCAATGTCCGAAAGGGCAAACCCGCCCATGACATCTCACCCATCGCGCTGGAAGCCGTCCAACGGATCGACGCCATCTTCGACATCGAACGTGATGTAAACGGCCTAAGCGCTGAGGACCGTCACGCCACCCGGCAAACCCTGTCGCGGCCCTTGGTTGAGGCTTTGCACGCCTGGTTCATCGAACAAAGGGCGCGGATGTCCAAACACAACCCGGTCGCCAAGGCGATCGCGTACATGATCGGCAAAGCAGGCCGCTGGGAAGCCTTCACCGCCTTTCTCGACGACGGGCGCATCTGCCTGACGAACAATGCGGCCGAACGCGCACTGCGTGGCGTGGCCCTGGGCCGAAAAAGCTGGCTCTTCGCAGGATCAGAGCGAGGCGGTGAACGTGCAGCCTTCATGTACACATTGATCATCACGGCAAAAATGAACGACATCGATCCACAAGCTTGGCTCGCCGACGTTCTAAAACGACTGCCCGATATGCCCGTCTCGCGCGTGCGCGAGCTGCTACCGTGGAACTGGAAAACCGCAGCGGCAAACGTCAAGACCGCATAGCCGCGGTCCACGCCGGATGCTTACGATTGGGGTGAATAAACTCAAGCGGCAATGATGTTGTCCCGGCGGGTTTCGAATTGCAGGATGAAACGGGTGGAAAGTTACCCGCTGCCGCATCAGGCTTTGACGAGCATTGCAGCACCTTTTGGCGGAGGGGTCAGCTTTACGCGACACCATGCTTTTCGCGCTGGTCCGTCGGCATTTCCAGTATGTGGCAGCGCCCGACAGCAGTTGTTAGTCTTTGAACGCGGCGGATCATGCGGTCGGTAAGGTTATCGTCACACACAAGCCCGGCGCGTTGTCGCCAAGTGTCATTGTACCGCCGTGGCGGCGGATGATGGCGGCGGTCAGGCTGAGGCCAAGGCCGCTGCCTTCGGTGTTGCGGCTTTCCTCCAGCCGGTAAAAACGGCGCAGGACTTTATCACGTTCGGCTTCGGGAATGCCGGGGCCGGTGTCACATATTTTGATGGTCGCGATGCCGGAATTCCCGGTTACAGACATGGCGATTTGAGCAGGCGCAGGGCAGTGGCGCATGGCGTTTTCAACAAGATTAACAATGGCCTGGGCCAGCATCTCGCGGTCGCCGTCTACAGTGATCGGGGTGTTGGGGCAGGTGGCGGTCAGGGCATGGCCCATTTCCTCGGCGACCGGGGACAGCATTTCGTGGATCGTGGAACAGAGTTGCGACAGATCGACGGGTGCAAGCGCGACCTGATCGTTGCCGCCTTCGATCTGCGCGATCCGAAGAACAGCGTTAAAGGTGCGCACGATGGCGTCAATCTCGGCCTCGGCCAGTTCCAGATCTTGGGCGGCATCCGGCGGCAAATCGGAGCGGCTCAGCAAGGGTTCGATGCGGGTTTTCAGGCGGGTCAGCGGGGTGCGCAGATCATGTGCCACGTCGTTGCTGACATGCCTGAGGCTGTCCATCGTCAGGGAAAGCTGATCCAGCATCCGGTTGATCGCGGCGGCGACCCGGCCAATATCGTCACCCGGATCAGTGCGCGAAACATAACGCGCCGACAGATCGCCTTTGGCAACTCGGTCAAGCACACGGTTAAGGGCTGTGATGCGGTTCTCGCTGCGCCGCGCCAGCACCACGGCCAATATAATCGACAGGATCAGCGCGGCTCCCAAACCAAGCGAGGCAGATCGCACCAGCAGGTTGCGGGTGTTGGTGATCCAGCGCATGTCGCGGGCGGTGATGATCCAGCCGGACGGAATTTCGATGCCGTAAGCAAGGAATGTGGTTGTCTCGTCATTGAGGAATTTGCCGGGCAGGGCGATGTCGCGGTCAAGGACCAGTTCGGCTGAACCGGTAAAGGGCTGTTTGATGTTGAAATTGCCGAACACGATGGTCTGGTTCTTATCAACATAAAGATAAAGGTTTGAAAAATCCCGCGTTGTGGCGGCGTTTGAGGCGATCTGTGATTTCAGTTCGGTCAGGCCTGCCAGCTGATAGGTGATCGCCAGATTTTCGGCCATTTGCCGCGCGTCAGCGTCAAGGCGCGCATAAAGGCTGCGCGACAACAGCAAAATCGCCACAGCCCCGGCCAGCAGGGTGGCCGCCGTGAAAATCAGGGAAACCGTTATCGCCTGTCGCATCAGGGCTGAGGCCGCAACGGTGCGGATCGGGCTTAACCGGTCGCCTGATTTTGGCCCGTTGGTCATGGTTTCAGCGTATACCCAGCACCGCGTATGGTGTGCAAAAGCGGGCGGTCAAAGGGTTTGTCGATCTTGGCGCGCAGGCGGCTGATATGGGTTTCAACGACGCTGGTGTTGGGGTCAAAGTGAAAATCCCACACTGCTTCCAGCAACATGGTGCGGGTCTGCACGCGCCCGGTGCGGCGCATCAGATGTTCCAGCAACAGGAATTCACGCGGCTGCAGGTCAATTGTCACGCCGGCGCGGTTAACCGTACGCCGGACAAGATCAAGCACGAGATCGGCAACCTTTAGAACGGTTTCCTCGGACTTTAGGGCGGGCCTGCGGGCAAGCGCCTGCACGCGGGCCGACAGTTCGGCAAAAGCGAAGGGTTTCACCAGATAGTCGTCGGCCCCGGCCTTTAACCCTTCGACCCGCGCATCGACGCCATCAAGCGCTGTCAGGAAGATCGCGGGTGCGTCGATCTTGGCAGCGCGCAAGGCCTTTAGCAGGGAAAGACCGTCAAGTTCAGGCATCATTCTGTCGATGATGAACAGGTCATAGGGCTGGATCGTTGCGCGCACCAAAGCATCGCGACCATTGGCGACATGATCGACACTGTGCCCCTCGCTGTTCAGCGATTTGCGGATGTATTCGGCGGTTTCGCCATCGTCTTCGGCCAGGAGAATCTTCATTGCATTGCTTTAGCACGCTGTTGGGTGTCTGGCAAAAACAGCTGAGTGATTGGGAAATGGCTGTACGATGTGACGTCGCGCGCCTAGAAAGACGCAACCCTATAAAAGGCCGATGCTGATGCCCGTGGATTTCTGGACCGTTGCCGCCCCTGCCATTTTGGCGGCGTTTCTGGCCTCGGTGGTTGAGGTGGTCGAGGCGTTTACCATTGTTCTGGCGGTTGGAACAACGCGCGGTTGGCGTCCGGCGATTTTGGGCACTTTGGCAGCTTTGGCGGTTTTGGCGCTGATTGTGCTGATACTCGGGCCGGTACTGAATCGGGTTCCAATCCATCTGTTGCAAGTGTTTGTCGGCGTTTTGCTGCTGTTGTTTGGTCTGGGCTGGCTGCGCAAAGCCGTTTTGCGGCATGCCGGGGTTTTGCCGATGCATGACGAGGACGCGGCTTATGCTGCGGAAACCGCGGCGCTGGGTAAAAGCGGCATCAATGACCCTTTGCAATGGATTGCCGGCATTGCGGCGTTTAAGGCGGTGCTGCTTGAAGGGTTGGAAGTTGCGTTTATCGTGATCGCGGTTGGCGCCGGGCGGGGGTTGTTGCTGGAAGCCTCAATCGGCGCGTTGGTCGCGTGTTTGCTGGTGCTAGCCGTGGGCTTGTTCGTGCATCGACCGCTGTCGAAAATCCCGGAAAACACGCTGAAATTCGGTGTCGGCGTGATGCTGTCAGCTTTCGGGGTCTTTTGGACAGGCGAGGGGCTTGGGGCTGAATGGCCAGCGGGTGATCTGACCTTGTTGCCATTGGCCGGGGTGTTTTTGCTGGCTGGGCTTGTCGGGGCGCGACTTGCGCGATCAGCCTATGAAAGGGCGGCGGTATGACGATCTTTTGGGACGTATTGAAAGAACTGTTCAAGATGTTTGTCGCCGATTTTCGCCTGACCTTGGCGACACTAAGCGGCGTTCTGATCGTCGGGCTTTTGCTGCGGGGCGATCGGATTTCGCCTGGGATTGCCTCGGCGCTTTTGCTGGTTGTGTGCCTGATCGTGCTGTTTGAAGCCGTGCTGCGCGAGGCCCGCCTGCGCCGGAAAAAATAGCGCAACAGGGCCGTACTTTACCAATCTGTAAGAACGCGGAGACGTGGCCACAAGGAGAGGGGCCTAATTTCCTTGCAAGTCCGCGACAGGATGCGGCGCAGGATATTACTCTGAAGGAGAGAACGTCGATGGCACTTCAAGCCAAATTTTACCCCAAAAACACGTTGAAAGCCTTTGTTTTGGCCGCCGTGCTGGCCAGTTCAGGCTTGTATGCGATCACCGCAACCCCGGCTTGGGCCTATGTCCCACCGGAAGGTTTTGCCGATTTGGTCGAGCAAGTCTCGCCAGCGGTGGTATATATCGAAGTCACATCGACCCAAAGCGGGGCGGTCGCGCAAGACCCTTCTGCGTCGCCATTTGACGAGTTTCTGAAGCGGTTCGACCAACCCGGCCAAAACGGCCAGAACGGCCAGCAGCCTGATCGCGAATCGCGCGGGCTTGGGTCTGGTTTTATCATTTCAAGTAACGGCGAGATCGTCACCAATCACCATGTGGTTGAAAATGCCACCAAGGTGACCATCAAGCTTCAGGACGGGCGCGAATTTGCGGCCAATGTCGTTGGGTCTGACAAAGCCACCGACGTGGCACTGTTGAAAATAGACAATGTCAAAGACCTGCCAGTGGTGCCGTTCGGCCCATCAGATTCGTTGCGCGTAGGTGACGCAGTGGTTGCAGTCGGCAACCCGTTTGGCTTGGGTGGAACGGTGACTGCGGGGATCATATCGGCCTTGGGGCGCGATATTAATTTCGGCCCCTATGACAGCTATATCCAGACCGATGCTGCGATCAACCGGGGTAATTCCGGCGGACCTTTGTTCAACACCAAAGGCGAAGTGATCGGCATGAACTCGGCGATTTTCAGCCCCACGGGTGGGTCTGTTGGTATCGGGTTTTCGATCCCTGCCGATAAAGTACAGAATATCGTCGATCAGTTGCGCAGCACCGGCACGGTCAGCCGTGGATGGCTGGGCGTTCAGATCCAGCAAATCACCCCGGATATTGCTGCGGCCATCGGCCTGGCAACACCAAAGGGCGCAATGGTTGCTGACGTGATGCCAGACAGCCCGGCAATGGCAGGCGGCGTTAAAAAGGGCGACGTTATCTTGGCGGTGAACGATTCTGACGTGACCAAGATGCATGACCTTCCGACGATCATCGCGGCCATTCCAGCGGATACGACGGTGACGCTGACGGTCTTGCGTGACGGTAAAACCATCGACCTTGATGTTAAGATCGGACGCCTGAGCCCGGAAAAAATGCAGCTGGCCAGCACGCAGGATCAGGGACCACAGGCCGCTGATTTGCTGGGTGTGACCGTGCAAACACTGACGCCGGATATCGCGCTGCAACTGGGCCTTAGTGACACCGATACCGGCGTTGTCATCACTAGTGTCATGCCGAAAAGCCGTAACACCGACAAATTGTTGCCCGGTGATGTGATCCAGGAAGCGGCTGGTCAGGTTGTGACGACGCCGGCTGAGCTTGCAACAGTTCTCCAGCGCATGGGCAATAATCCTGCGGTTTTGCTGCGGATCAACCGGCGCGGCACGCCGCTTTATGTTGGTGCCGAGATTAACCCCTCGTAACTTTCCCCTCCTTACGAGGTTAAAAACACCGGTTGCAGGGTTGCATCCGGTGTTTCCTTTTGTATTCCTTACTATATTCGATGTATTGCGGTTTTGGTTTATGCGCCAATAAGTAAGGAAGGCATTTAATGCCCGAAGATACGGGTCAAACCGGCTTGCAAAACGGCAGAGTCGTTGCGTTTCTCAAAACGATTGGCCCTGTGCTTTTGGTCTTTGCCTTGTTTGCGGCAGGCACATACGCGCTTTACCGGTTGTTGGAGCCGGTAAATATCCGCGATGTCTTTGAACAGGCACGATCCGTGCCGACGCAGCACTTGGTTGCAGCCTTTGCCGCGACCTTTGCCGGGTATCTGGCATTGATCGGTTACGACTGGTCGGCGCTGAAATATCTGGGGCGAAAAATTCCGTTGCCGGTGATTATGGTTGGCGGGTTTCTGGGGTATTCTTTTGGCAATACAATCGGTGTCAGCGCGATTTCCGGCGGGGCGGTGCGGTTCAGGATATATTCGGCCTTCGGGCTGAACGCGTTCGAGATCGCGGCGATTTCAACTTTTGTGTCGCTGGCTTTTGGGATTGGCATTGTGATAATCGGGCTGACAGCCCTTGCACTGCATCCATATGCGCTTGGCGAGATGATTTCGTGGCCGCCGGGGGAAATTCGGCTTCTGGCAGCGGGGACGGCGATTTTATCGGTGGGGGTGATGACGTGGCTGTCGGTGACCGGAAAGTCGTTAAAGATTCGCAGTTTTGAAATCCCGGCGCCGTCGGTAGGAATTTTGTTCGGGCAGTTGCTGTTCACGCTGGCCGACACATCGATGGCAGCACTGACGCTTTATGTGCTGATGCCGGATAGTGCGCCGGATTTCATCACGTTTCTGGCGATATTCGCCGCAGCTTCAATGCTGGGCGTTCTCAGCCATGTGCCCGGTGGGGTCGGGGTGTTTGAGACGGTCATCATCGCTACATTGCCAGCAGGGGTGCCCGTTGAACATGCAGCGGCGGCGTTGCTGCTGTACCGGATCATTTTCTATCTGGTGCCGTTTGCTCTGGCGATGGTGTTTGTGGCGCTGAACGAAGCGCGTTTGGCCAGTGGGCTGGCGGCGCGGTTCATGGGCGACGTGTCCGAACAGATGCTGCCGGTGATGCGGGCGATCAGTTCGATCGCGCCTGCAGTCGCCGGGACGGCCAGTTTGGGGCTGGGCATCTGGATGCTGCTGATGGCGGTGCTGCCTGCGGCGCGACCTTCGGAGATCGACCCCGGAGATGTTCTGATTGCGGTGGTACTGGAGGGTGGGGCCTTACTGTTGGCCGCCTTGGGAACGATTGTGATCCTGTTGGCGCTGGGCTTGTTTCGCCGGATTTCCGGCGCGTTCTGGCTGACATTGGCGGCGTTTGGCGCGGGGATTGTCGCCTCGATTCTGAATGAGGTGGACACCGATACTGCGCTGGTGCTGGCGGTGGCGATTATGGTTTTGCTGCCGCTGAAGCGCGAATTTTACAGGTCAGCGAAACTGACCCACAACGTCCTGAGCCCCGAATGGTTTGCGCTGGTTTCCGGCATCGCACTCTGTGCTGCTGCCCTGCTGATCCTTACCCATGAGGCCACGCCCTATTCCAACGGCTTGTGGATTACGTTTTCCGCTGACGCCCTGACGCCACGTGCCCTTAGAGCGGGGCTTCTGGCCAGTGCGGTGATGATGTTTTTCCTGATTTTGCTGGCACTGCGGCCCGCCCGTCTGAAGGGCGCGGAACCCACTGTTGACGTGATGGCTCTGGCCGCTGAAGTCATCAAGACCGGTTCCAACCCGTCGGCCAATCTGGCGCTGACCGGCGACAAGTCCCTGTTCTTTTCCGACCGCAAGGACGCGTTCATCATGTATGCGGAGCAGGGAAAATCCTGGGTGGTGCTTGGCGATCCGGTGGGACCGGCAACGTCGGTGCGAGATCTGGCATGGGCGTTTGGTGACGCTGCTTATGCGGCCAATGCGCGGCCGGTGTTTTACGAGGTCAGCGAAAAATACTTGTCGCTTTGGGTCGAAATGGGCCTGACCCTGCAGAAGATCGGCGAAGAGGCCGTGATCAATCTGCCGGCGTTTTCGCTGGCGGGTGGGCGGTTCAAGAACCTGCGTTCGGTCCAAAACAAAAGCCTGAAACAGGGTCAGCGGCTTGAAGTTCTGCATCCACCGCACAGTGCTGCGTTGCTCGAGGATCTGAAACGGGTTTCAGATGCGTGGCTGGGGTTGAAGAACACTCAGGAAAAACGGTTCTCGGTCGGGCGTTTCAACGAAGAATATCTGCAACGCTTTCCACTTGCGCTGGTACGCCGCGACGGCCGGATCATCGCCTTTGCCAACCTGCTGCAAGCGCCCACCGAAAAATCCGCCAGCATTGATCTGATGCGTTATGTCCCTGCCGAGGGCGATGGCATCATGGATTTTTTGTTTGTTGAACTGATTCTGTATTGGCGCGACGCAGGGTATAAAACCTTCAGTCTGGGCATGGCGCCGCTGTCCGGGATCACTGCCAAGCATGGCTCGCGGCTCTGGAGTCGCTTTGGCGCGCTATTGTTCCGGCATGGCGGTGCTTTTTACAATTTTGAAGGTTTGCGGGCGTTCAAGCAGAAATTTGCCCCGGAATGGAAACCGCGGTTTATCGCGGTGCCGGGGAACCTGTTGCCATTGCCTGCGCTGAAAGATGTGGCGCTATTGATTGCCGGGGGCACCAAAGGGCTGATTTCGAAATAGGCGTGGATATTTCCCCGTTTGCCGGCAAATCGCTATAGCCCGGCGTCTTGCCCATAGCCTTCGGCGATAGCGCGCATCGTGATGTGATGTGCCGTTGCAAGGTCTTGCGCGGCAACGCCAAGTGAGCGGTAAAGCGTAATCTCGTCCTGTGCTGTGCGTCCGGCCAGATCACCGGCAAGCACTGTGCCGATTTCGCCTTTCAGATGCGCGCTGGTAAGGCTCCCCTCGCGGATCATATCGACGATCTCGCCCGCTTGGGCCAATGTTGAGGGCATATAATCCACCCAGATCGAGGCGCGTTTGACCACAGTATCGTCAATCTCGCGCATCGTTGGGATAGAGGAACCGATGATGTTCAGATGCGTGCCTTGGGTGATCCAGTCGCCGAAAAGAATCGGCGTGGGCGAGGCTGTGGTTGTACAGACGATGTCAGCATCCTGAACCGCGGTCTTGATATCGGTGCCTGAGGTGATCGCCAACGCGGGGTATTTCAGCGCTGCCTTTTCGGCAAAGTCTTTGGCCCGCCCGGCCGAGCGACCGGCCACGTAAAGTCGGGTGATCGGGCGTACGGCGCAAATCGCGTCCAAATGGTGATCGGCTTGTTCGCCGTTGCCGATGATCACAAGGCTGGCGGCTTCAGGTCGTGCCAAGATGCGGGTGGCCACACCACTGGCGGCAGCCGTGCGGATCGCGGTCAAAAGGGACGCATCCATCATGGCAATCGCGCCACCGGTTTCGGCCTCGAACAGCACCATAGCGCCGCGATGCGACGACAGACCACGTGCTGGATTGCCAGGAAACAGGCTGACCAGTTTGACGCCAAAACAGGGCGGATCACCGATAGCGCCGGGCATAATGCCCATGCGGTTGTCGCCACCGACCGGGATCATATTGCGCAGTGGCAGGGTGGCCTGGCCTGCAGACACGCCGATCATAGCGCGGGCAACAACCTCGATCGCCTCGGTCATTGGCAGCAAGGTTGCGACATCAGTCTGGCTGAGAATTTTCATGCGTCGGCTCCGTGCAGTTTTCTGTGCAGTTTTCGCAAATATTGCACGAAAGCCAGCACGCCGCAGCCCTATTTATTTGAACTGATCCAGTGCGACATCAAACCAGCATCGCGAAAGCATTCGTCAGGCACGTTCATCCGGCGGCGGCGGGCGATTTTTTCCGCGTAGGCCACTTGTTTGGAGGTCGCACCGGGCGAACGGTCATAAACCGCCGAGGCGGTCTTGAAGGCATTTTGGTGCGAGGCAATCCAATTGGACAGCGCGCGCCTGTCAGCAATATCATCAGCCGGAATGGCCTGATGCAGCCGCAGCGCGATTTTCCGGGCATAATCAACCTGAGCAGGGGTCGGGCCGGGGATCAAGGACGTTTCAGTATACATGGCAGTCACCGTTTTGGTTTGGTCAATTGAGAACAAACATAGAACATCGTGTTCCACTTGTCCATATGATGTGGTGACAATTTTTCAGACCACCAGATGGGTTGCAGCCGCTTCACGGAGGTTTGAACGGGTTTCAGGCGCGTTCCAGCAGGTAACCACGGCTTTCCGAAGCGCCAAGCCACGGATGGGTGGTGATTGTGTGGGCAAGCTCGGGAATAAGCCATGTGTCGCGGATGACATAGCCGGAATGGGTCAGTTCTGCCTCGAAATTTTGTCGATTTCGGATCTGGTAAGGCACGCGGTTGGGGCTGATCTGTTCCAGCGTCACCAAGGCGTCACCATCCCGCATGGCGACTTTGTTCAACAGGATATGCATGGGTGGTTCTGGCAATGCCTTGATAAAATCGGTAAAAGGCGTGTCCAGATATTGCAGCAAACCAGAGGCCAGCAACAGATCTGCAGTGCCGGTTGCAGCGGGGTTATCCTGAAAGTGGATTTGCGCTGGGATGTCGCCGAGCGCCCGCTTTTTCCTGGCGGTGTTGATGATTGCAGGAAGATCAAAAAACCGTCCATTCGGTGCGCGAAAGATCAAGCAGCGGATCAAAGGCGATATACTTGGTGCCAAGATGCCCGCCTGCATCAACGATCCTGTAATCGTCGGTAATCAGACGTTGCAGCCAGAACAGGATGGGGTAATCCCACGGGGTGATTTTGCACATCGCCTGAAATGAAACCTCGGCCACGGCATCGTCGTCATATCCAGCGCGGCTTTGTGGTGGCAGGCTGGCGATGGCTGTGGTTCGATCGCCAAAAGCCCCGGCAAAACGTGGCGGACGGGCGGTGCCGACCTGCATCCGGGCGCGATACCCGCGCGCGCAGGATCGCGGCTTTGAGGGTGGAACGCAGAGTCATGGCTGATCTCCGGACAATCTGCGGCGCCGCAAGACGCCGGTCAGCGTGACCTCTAGCTCGGGTTGCCCTTGATCATCTAGTGTTCCCCACCTGACAAAGGATTCCCATTCTTGATCAGGTGTGTCACTGTCTGGACATGAGACGCGATGACATTTGTTTGTATTTGAACCCCGCCGACCGTGGGCAGCTTCAAGCTCTGCTCACCGACCGAAACACGCCTCGCAAGGTTGTCTGGCGAGCCGAGATCGTGCTGGCGACGGCAGATGGCTGTGGCACCAACGAGATCATGCGGCGCGCAGAAACGTCCAAGCCCACCGTCTGGCGCTGGCAGGCGCGCTATCTTGACGAGGGCGTGGCCGGGCTCAGACGCGACAAGACCCGCCCCTCGAGGGTGCCGCCTCTGCCCCGGGAGACCCGGCTGAAGGTGATCACCACGACGGTGCAGCAGACCCCGCCCAATGCCACGCACTGGAGCCGCGCCGCGATGGCCGAGGCGGTGGGCATTTCGCCGTCGAGCGTGGGGCGCATCTGGGCAGAAGCCGGTCTCAAGCCGCACCTGACGCGCGGGTTCAAGGTGTCGAACGACCCGATGTTCGAGGAGAAAGTCACCGATATCGTCGGACTTTACCTCGATCCGCCAGAGCGAGCGGTCGTGCTTTGCGTTGACGAAAAGTCGCAGATTCAGGCACTTGACCGGACCCAGCCAGGGCTTCCCCTCAAGAAAGGTCGGGCGCAAACGATGACCCACGATTACAAGCGCCACGGCACGACCACGCTGTTCGCAGCACTCGATGTGAAGTCGGGCATGGTCATCGGCGAATGCCTGCCGCGCCACCCACTGCCCGGCAGTGGTTTGCCCGCAAACCACGAGAGGGGGGCCAGGGAGTTCCTGCGCTTTTTGCGCCGCATCGACCGCGCTGTCCTCAAGCCGCGCGACGTGCATCTCGTGCTCGACAACTACGCCACCCACAAGACAACCAGCTTTCAGGGCGCGGATTACGGCGTCACGCTTGGGCGTTTGGCTGATCGAAGGCAGCCGCGCCAACGTGTACAGAAACCCAAGAAACAAGCTGGTGCCGATCAGCCCGATACTGGCCGGACATGCCAGCAACCAGTTTGATGCGCGCACCGATCCGATGCCCGCCCCCATCAGCCACGTATCCAGAAAACTCTGCCATGCATGGGTGTTCCAGCGCATGCGTTCGACCCCGGAACTGCTGTCGGCTTTGTCAAACGAGGCCGAGTCAAGGAAAGCGGTCAGCGGTTCGATCGTTTGGTAGGCGGTGAAAATCGCGAGCAGGGCCAGCCACGCGATTAAGCCGCCGCTGAACGCCAAAGACAGACCACGGCGGCTGATCTTGTTTTGCGCGCCGATCGTCACGGATATCAGCGCAAAGGTCAAAAGGAACACGAAATCGGCCACATAAGATGACGATGAGGTTGAGCGGATCAACAGAAAACCGCTGATCGCCAACATCGCAAGCGCCAGCCCGCGTCTTTGGCCGAAAATCCAGTACTGCAGCCAGAACCCGAACAGCCCTAATGTGTAATATCCAAACGAGCTGGCCTCGGGAAAACCGCCGATCATCCGGGTAATGCCGCCCATGGTATTGCCCACCAGCATGTCGTAATTCGCGGTGCGGATCACATCCATCACGCTTTGCGCACCAATGTTGACGGTCAGAACATCCGCCGCGCCAAGGGCCAGGTGCACGGCAGTGGCGACGATCATCGCGGTCAGAACCGGGCGCGGATCCGGGCGCAGGCGGAACACTGTCGCCAGTGCAAGAAACGTCATGGCGTCCAGCAATATGCGAAACAGTTGGGTGAAATTACCGCTTGTGGGCCGAAGCGGCACCAGAACGATCGTGGTTTGATTGTCGGCGCGCGAAAGGCCAAAAACATCTGTGGCCCCCTGAAACAGGCGCGGCAGCAACACCGCCGAAATTATCGCAAACGCGACGAGCAGCATGATGTAAAATCCCGGCTGACCTGCGCGCATTGTGCCGGCAAGCCGCGCAATCCCGTCGGGCGTCAGAAACTCTATCGCGAACAGGGCCACCGCTGCCAAATCCATCACTCCGATAGACGCGCCGCCTACAGCTGGCAGGTTGAACGCCGCTGCGGCGCCAAACGGGGTTAACAGCAAGAAAAGCCAAAGACCGCGAAACGGTCCGCGCCACAGCAGCAAAAGGATCACTGCAAGCGCCAGAAATGTGCTGGGGACGATCTGCATTCCCATGCCGCCTTGCCGACAAGTCGGTCATAGACTGCAATCAAGGCGGCGACCTAGTTTTCCGGGGTTAGCCCCAGTTCGATATCGCCGGCATATCCGCGTTCACTGATGGCGCGGATTTCGTCTTGCAGGGCGGCCACTTGCGCCAGGGTTTCCGTGAATTGCTGAATGTTGCGGATGTTACAGGCAAAGCCCAAGCCGTTTGACGTGATCTCGGGTGCCAAAAGGGCTGAATTTGGCAGGATCACTGGCAAACCGCTTTGCGAGGCCTCGACCGCGACCAACCCAAAGGGTTCGCGAAACCGCGGGGGCATGACCAAGGCACGGCAATTCTGGATCAGCGCGCCGATTTCCGCGCGGGTTTTCCAGCCGGGAAAGTCAAACTCCGGATGGCTGGTGGCCAATGAGGCACGCAAAGGGCCGTCGCCGATCACGGTTAAAGGCACACCCGCCTTTGTCGCTGCATTGACCAGTTCAACGATGCCTTTATCCGGCTCGATCCGGCCAACAAACACAAAGCCCTTGTTTTTTTCGGCTTTGATCCGACTTTCGCTGAACCGCAACGCCGGGTTTCGCATTGTCAGCAGGCGGTTTGCCGGATAGTCGGCCAACTCCATCTGGGGTCGCATATCGGGATGGATCAAAACAACGGCACCCCATGGCAGTTTTTGGTCAAACAGGCGGCGAAACACCCCATGGCGCGCCAGCCGCCAACCTTTATGAACGTACGAGCGCTTGTCGCAATTGGTCAAAGCACAGGACAGGCCAAGGGGTTTGCGGGTGCAATCCTGTTCCTTCTGAAAGTCAAAAAACACCCCGTTCGGGCAGGCCAAAAAGAAATCGTGACAATGGATCACTGTGCGGCTGGCAACCTTGCGCAGGGCAGCGAAAATGCTGGGCGACAATATTTGCCCCCACCCGTGGACGTGATAGATGGAGTCGGACGTGTCGCGGGTGGCAATGAACTCGGCGATCAGATTGCGGGTTTGATGGTTGTGAATGCCCTCCACGGCGGATTTCAACGGCCTTCGGCGCAGCAATTCCTGTCCCTTGGCGGCAATAATCTCGACCCCCAAAGCTGTAAGATCCGCATTGTCGCCGTCGTCCCCTGTGATGAAAGTCACGTTCAGACCCTTGGCGCGCAGCAGTTCTGCTGACAGCAAGGCCAAGGCTGTGGCCCCTCCGCGCGCGGTCGCCGTGTCGCTGATAACGACGACGCGCTTAACCGTCATTTCGTTGGCCGCCGTGTCCGCGCCATGGTTTTGCGGGCTGTTTCATTTTTGCTGCGAGCCGACAAAGGAAACGGCCCGAAACCCAGCAGATTTTGAACTTATCGCGTTTCGCGTAAGGTGATCCGGTAATCCGTCACATCGCCAACAGAATTTCTGTTCTGCCCGACATTGAAATCCCGTTGATCGCCGGTCTTTAGAATCAGAGGCTTGCTGACATAACTATGGGCCCCTTTACCGGACCAGGTTGCCAGTTTGTGGCCGTTCAGCGTGACCGAGATGGACACGCCGTCGCCCTGATCAGTCCGGACCGCCCAAAGTGCTTTAACGGAAAGGCCAATCCGGCGATCTGCGGAGTATCTGTGGACAACTTCAACCGGGCTATTTTTGTTGCCATCGGGACGCAGAAAGCTGTCGGTCAGGCGGATATTGCCATTGGTAGGATAGGCAAGCGACGGTGTCCACAACGTCGCCGGGCATTCCTGACCAGGGCTGAGCACCATCGCAATTTCCTGACCCTTGCGCCGGGTAAATCGTTTGACGGATCGGTGACAACCCAGTCCTCGCCTGTTTCGGGATAGCCGAATTGGTGCATACTGTCGGCGACAATGGTTTGCGCTGACAGCGTTACATTTTCGCCAATTGTGATGGGCTGATCGCCAATTACCAGCATGGGGCGTTCCATAGACAGGGTCAGGTCATTGCCGGCGATTTGTGATCCCGTGGCATCAAACGCCTCAAGACCTTGAGAGAGTGTCATCGCGCGTGGCTCACCCCAGATGACAAGACGGGTTTCTTCAAACCGGCAGGCATAGGTAAATGGGTCAGGTGCAAAATTTGCCGCATGGCGACCGACCAATTGTTGCTGGATGAACCCGAAACTGCGCCCGACATTGGTGATACCGCCTTTGGCATCAATCAACGGCACCAAACCATCACCGCGCGCACTGAGCGGATACCAAACCAGACGGGTCACACCGGCAAGAGCCATCTGGCAGAAGCCTTCTAACAGTTTGGCAGGCGCCTGGATTGGATCGGTGCTGCCAAATTCGGTGACTTCAATTGGCATCAGCCGCGCCTGCGGGATACGCCGCACGAGCGCAACCTGACGGGCCAGTTGTTCCACCGACGTTGAGTAAGGATGGATCGCCAGCGCATCCATATAGTCACCGCCACCAAGCGCAAAAACCGGGCGCAGATAGGCCAAAGGGATGGCCAGCGTTGAACAACCCAGAATGCGGACATTGGGGTTTGCTGCCTTGACCTGCGCGTGCACGGATTTCAGCTGCCTGACATAGTAAGCGGCCCGCGTGTTTATATCGGTGTCCGCCACCGGGCCACTGACGAAATCTTGCGAGTTGAACTCGTTGCCAACCTCGACCGACGCTATGGCCGGGAATTCTTTTACGGCGCGTGCTGCCATGGCACCAAAGGCCGGGTTAACGCCTGCAATGATCAAGGACATGCTGGCCTTGGTTGCAGCGATGTTTTGCGGATACCGCGTGGTGAAATCATCGAACCTGAACACGCCCGGTGAGGGTTCAATCCGCGTCCAGTAAAACTCGGCGCGGTAATCCCGCACAGGAATGCTTTCAGCAGCTTTCAGAATTTCGGGATACCAGCTTTGGCCAAAATTTGACGCCGCCCCAAGAACCGGACCTTTCAGATCCTGCGCCGCAGCAACGGTACAACCTGCAATGAAAGTGGCAAGGGTTGCTGAGATTATGCGCAGCATTTCATACTCCTGAAACGGCGCCCCCATCTGGATGACACTACAGCCGCGCGGACGCACCAAGTCAAGATTGTTTTCCATTGGATTAACCTTTCCATTTCAGGCGCGGCGCATTAGCAACTGTTCATCAAGGCCAAAGGATTGCCGATGAAACTGACAACAGATCAATGGCGCGGGCATCTGGCGATGCTGCTGTTTTCGGCACTTGTGGCCGGAAGTTTCAGCCTTGGCCATATCGTTGCCAATGAAATCGCCCCGGCGGCGATCAACGCCGTGCGGTTTGTTTTGGCGGGTATCGTCATGGGGCTGTTTGTCATGGCAGGCCCGGGCTTTAAGCGTGAACACTTTGCGTCGCCGTGGCGGTACTTGGTTTTGGGCGGGCTGTTCGGCCTTTACTTTGTGCTGATGTTTGAAGGGCTGAAAACCGCCAAGCCGATTTCGGCGGCGGCGGTGTTCACCCTGATGCCGATGATGGCGGCAGGTTTTGGCTGGCTGTTGCTGCGACAGATCACAACCAAGCGTATGGCCCTGGCGCTGACGATTGCGGCATTTGGGGCGCTGTGGGTGATTTTCAAGGGCGATCTGGCAGCACTTTACCGGCTTGATGTCGGGCGCGGCGAGGTGATTTATTTCATCGGCTGTATCAGCCACGCGATCTATACCCCGATGGTGCGCAAACTAAATCGCGGCGAAAGTGCCGTTACATTCTCGTTTGGCGTTTTGGTTGCCGGGTCGATTTTGTTGGTCGTTGTCGGGGCCAGGGATTTGCTGGCGACCAACTGGTCAGACCTGCCGTGGATCGTCTGGGCGACACTTGGTTATCTGGTGATTTTCTCGACCGCGTCGTCGTTTGTTTTGCTGCAATACGCCACTCTGCGCCTGCCCAGTGCCAAGGTTATGGCATATTCCTATCTGACGCCAAGTTGGGTGATTTTGGTTGAGGCAATGATCGGCAACGGCCTGCCGGGGGCAATTGTGTTGGCCGGGGTTGCTGCCACCATCATTGCCTTATTTCTGCTGCTTAAGGACGAAGCACCTTCGTGAATAAAGTGGTCAGATATTGCGAGGCGGCTTCGAACCTTGTATCGGCCTTGTCGCCCAGAACAACACTGACCTGAACGTCAAAATCTGCATAATGCTGCGTGGTTGCCCAGATCGAAAAGATCAAGTGGTAAGGATCGATATCAGCAATCCTGCCTTCGGCGGACCACGCCCGGATGATCGCGGCCTTGCTGTCCACCAAGTCCTTCAAAGGTCCGGAAATCTGGTCGAGTATGCGCGGCGCGCCTTGCAGGATTTCATTGGCAAACAGGCGACTTTCACGCGGGAAATCGCGTGCCATTTCCAGCTTGCGGATCACATAGCCGGTGATCTCGTCCAGCGGGTCGCCGTCATGTTCCATTTCCCTTAATGGATCGAGCCATGTATCCAGCAAGTCCTCCAGCAACAGGGCATGTATCGCCTCTTTGCTGTCGAAATAATAAAGCAGGTTGGGCTTGGACAATCCGGCTTGTGCAGCGATCTGGTCAATCGTGGTGCCGCGAAATCCGTATGTCGCAAACACCTCCAGAGCCGCCTCGAGGATCGCGCCGGTCTTTTCTTTCTGGATACGTGTTTTTGCGCGCGAGGCAGCTGCCCTTGCCAATGTGCCACCCCTTTCTGACCATTCGGTCAAAATAGAAAAGCACGATTGCGGATTTCACGCAAGCCTCAGGCCGCCGTGTCCCGTGTTATGCCGATCCCGGCAAGGATGATCTGCTTGACCGAAGCCTTGGCCTCGGCCCACTGCGCGCGATTAAGAGGTTTGCCCTTGTTCAGCGTTTCAATCTGATGACCGAAATCTGCATAATGCTGCGTGGTCGCCCACAGCATATAAAGCAAATGCCGTGGGTTCACCGGCGCCATTCGCCCCTGATCAATCCAGCGCTGGATTACTTTGATCCGCCCGTCGGTCCATTCCGCCAGCGTGGTTTCCAGATAATCCTGAATGACCGGCGCGCCGTGCATCACCTCGGACGCCCAGACTTTGGAGCCATCCGTATGGGTGCGGCTGATCTCCATCTTGGCGTCGATATAGGCCCCGATCCCTTCGGCCGGGCCATCCGCGCTGTCAAAAACATCGGCGGCATGCAGCCAGATTTGAAAGATGTTCTGCACGACCTGCCGATACAGCGCTTCTTTGGTGGGAAAGTAATAATGCAGGTTGGCTTTCGGCAAACCAGCCATATCTGCGATCAGTTGCATCGTGGCCCCGCCAAACCCGGCCTCGGCAAAGACTTTTTCCGCCGCCCGTAAAATAAGGGTTTCGCGTTCCTGCCGGATGTCTTGCTTGCGATTTGAGCGGGCGTTTGTGTTCATCGGTTCGGGGTCAGATTTTTCTTGACCATATGGTCAGGTTGTGGTGTCGTAACCTGACCATATGGTCAGAAACCGATTCAACGCAAGAGGTGTCAACACCCGGCAGGATCGGTTGCTTAGGGAGAAGAAAATGCCAGCACCAAGCGACAACATGAAAATCAATGCTGACCGTTTGTGGGACAGCCTGATGGAAATGGCCAAGATCGGCCCCGGAGTTGCTGGCGGTAACAATCGCCAGACCTTAACGGATGAAGACGGCGAGGGTCGGCATTTGTTCAAAAAGTGGTGCGAGGCTGCCGGTTGCACGATGGGCCTTGATCAAATGGGAAATATGTTTGCACGTCGTGAAGGCACCGACCCTGACGCGCTGCCGGTCTATGTGGGAAGCCATTTGGACACGCAGCCAACCGGGGGGAAATATGACGGCGTGCTTGGGGTGCTTGGGGGGCTCGAGATTGTCCGCTCCCTGAATGATCTTGGCGTTAAAACCAAGCACCCTATTGTTGTCACCAACTGGACCAACGAGGAAGGCACCCGCTATGCGCCGCCGATGTTGGCCAGCGGCGTGTTCGGTGGGCAGCACACCCAGGACTGGGCTTATGCGTTGGAAGATGCGCATGGGTTGAAGTTTGGCGATGAACTGGCGCGGATCGGCTGGCGCGGCGACGAGGCGGTCGGCGCGCGCAAAATGCACGCGTTCTTTGAGTTGCATATCGAACAAGGCCCGATTTTGGAGGCCGAGGGCAAAGATATCGGTGTCGTCACCCACGGTCAGGGTCTGTCATGGACGCAAGTCACAGTGACCGGGCGTGATTCACATACCGGAAGCACCCCGATGCCGATGCGCAAAAACGCCGGCCTTGGCATGGCGCGGATGTTGGAACTGGTCGATCAGATCGCATGGTCCCACGCGCCTGATGCGGTGGGCGCGGCCGGCCATATCGACGTGTTCCCCAACTCGCGCAACGTGATCCCCGGCAAGGTGGTGTTCACGGTCGATTTCCGCTCGCCCAATCTGGCGACCATCAAAGACATGGAAAACCAGTTCCGCATGGGAGCCGCCGATATCGCAGGCGCCATGGGCCTTGGCGTGGCGTTTGAAAAGGTCGGCGGGTTTGATCCAGTGACGTTCGACGAGGGCTGCGTTTCCGCCGTGCGTAACGCCGCCGAACGGCTGGGCTATTCGCACCGCGATATTATCTCGGGTGCGGGGCATGATGCGTGCTGGATCAACGCTGTCGCGCCCACGGCTATGGTGATGTGCCCGTGTGTGGATGGTCTGTCGCATAACGAGGCCGAGGAGATTTCACGCGAGTGGGCGGCGGCTGGAGCCAATGTGCTGATGCATGCGGTGGTCGAGACGGCGGGGGTTGTGGGGTGAGCCTCTCCGCTCGCCCTACCGCAGTCCCGGATTTATTCCGGGACCTCACGCTTGCCTTCAAAGTGGGAGGCCCCGGAGTAAATCCGGGGCTACGTTCAGCAAATGTTAACTTTGTCGCGCCACCGATAGGACATGGCGTTTCACACCTATATCATGGCCTGCCGTTCCAATACGGCGATCTATATCGGCGTCACGGGCGATCTGGTGCAACGGGTCACACACCACAGATTGGGTGCCGGATCAGTTCACACAACGAAGTACCGGATCATCAAGTTGGTTTATTTCGAAACCCACGAAACCCTGCCCGAAGCCATCGCGCGGGAACGCAAATTGAAACGCTGGCGGCGGGCGTGGAAAGACGGTCTTATTGCCGAAGCAAATCCAAACTGGTCCGACTTGAGCATGGAGGCCTCGTTTACCTGAGGTCCCGGAGCAAGTCCGGGACTGCGTTGTAAAGGAGGTTATCCCATGACCAAAGTCATCAAAAACGGCACCGTCTGCACAGCAGACCGCACCTGGAAAGCCGATGTGCTGATCGAGGGCGAGACGATCAAACAGATCGGCGAGAATCTGACCGGCGACGAATATATCGACGCCGAGGGCGCTTATGTGATCCCCGGCGGCATCGACCCGCATACCCATCTGGAAATGCCCTTCATGGGTACGACCGCCGCAGAAACATTCGAAACCGGCACTTGGGCAGCGGCAACCGGCGGCACCACAATGATCGTTGATTTCTGTCTGCCGGGGGCCGACGGCTCCATCAAGAACGCGATCAACGAATGGCACCGCAAGTCGGCCCCGCAGATTTGCGGCGATGTCGGCTATCACATGGCGATCACCGGCTGGAACGAAAACGTCTTCGCCGAGATGAAAGACGCCGTCGATATGGGCGTGAACAGCTTCAAGCATTTCATGGCCTATAAGGGCGCGTTGATGATCGAAGACGACGAAATGTTCGCCAGCTTCAAACGCTGCGCCGAACTGGGCGCTTTGCCGATGGTCCATGCCGAAAACGGCGATCTGGTGGCGGCGTTGCAGGAAAAATACTTTAACATGGGCATGACCGGCCCCGAGGCGCACGCCTATTCCCGCCCTCCCGAACTGGAAGGCGAAGCCGCCAACCGCGCCATCACCATCGCCGACACGGCGGGGGTGCCTTTGTACATCGTGCATGTATCCTGCGAACAGACGCACGAGGCGATCCGTCGCGCACGCCAGAAAGGCATGCGGGTTTATGGCGAGCCGCTGATCCAGTTCCTGACGCTGGACGAAAGCGAGTATTTCAATAAAGACTGGGACCACGCGGCACGGCGCGTCATGTCGCCGCCGTTCCGTTCGAAAGAGCATCAGAATTCCCTGTGGGCAGGCCTGCAATCCGGCAGCCTGCAAGTCGTCGCCACCGACCATGCCGCCTTTACCACCGCGCAGAAACGGGCCGGGCGAAACGATTTCCGCATCATCCCGAACGGCTCGAATGGGCTCGAGGAACGTCTGGCCGTGTTGTGGACCGAAGGGGTTGAAACCGGCCGCCTGACACCGAACGAGTTCGTCGCGGTAACCTCGACTAACGTCGCGAAAATCCTCAACATCTATCCCCGCAAAGGCGCGATTGTCGAAGGGGCCGACGCTGATATCGTGGTGTGGGATCCGAAGATTTCCAAAAGAATTTCGCCCAGCAACCACCATTCGATCCTTGATTACAACGTGTTCGAAGGCTTCAACGTAACCGCGCAATCGCGCTATACCCTGTCGCGCGGCGATGTGATCTGGGCTTGGGGGCAGAACTCGCAACCTCAACCGGGGCGCGGCAAGTTCATCCCACGGCCAGCCTTCCATTCGGCCAATACCGCGCTGAGCAAATGGAAGGAACTGACGGCCCCTAAGATGATCAAGCGCGATCCGCTGAACATTCCGGCGGGGGTTTGATCTTTGGCGGAACCCGTCATCAAAGCAGAAAACCTGTCCCTGACGTTTGAAACCAACGACGGGCCGGTGCATGCGCTGAAAGATATCAGCCTTGCGATCAACAAAGGCGAGTTCGTCAGTTTTATCGGCCCCTCGGGCTGTGGCAAGACGACGTTTCTGCGGGTGATGGCCGATCTGGAAAAGCCAACGGCGGGGACGATCACGGTAAACGGGGTGTCGCCCGAAGCGGCGCGAATGGCGCGCGCCTATGGCTATGTGTTTCAGGCGGCGGGCCTTTATCCGTGGCGCACCATCGGCGGCAATATCCGCCTGCCGCTGGAGATTATGGGCTATGACAAGGCAGATCAGGCTGAACGGGTAAAGCGGGTTCTTGAACTGGTTGATCTGGCTGGCTTTGAAAAGAAATTCCCGTGGCAGCTGTCGGGCGGCATGCAACAACGTGCCTCGATTGCCCGGGCGCTGGCGTTTGATGCTGATATCCTGCTGATGGATGAACCGTTCGGAGCACTTGACGAAATCGTGCGCGACCATCTGAACGAGCAATTGCTGAAGCTTTGGGCCAAGACCAACAAAACCATCGCCTTTGTCACTCATTCGATCCCCGAGGCGGTGTATCTGTCGACCAAGATCGTTGTTATGTCGCCACGTCCGGGACGGATCACGGATGTGATCGACAGCCCCCTGCCGCGCGAACGTCCGCTCGATATCCGCGACACGCCCGAGTTTCTGGAGATCGCCCATCGCGTGCGCGACGGACTACGGGCGGGGCATGCTTATGACGACTAGCGCCCGAAAGAAACGCCCCGTTCCTATAAGGGAACGAGGCGCCATCACTGTTTACGGCCATCGGCTCTCCAGCCTGTACCGCTTGGTTATGAAACACCAGAAGTGTAACCGATCGATTAACATCATAGTTTCAAAAATACTCAAATCCTGCGTTTCCACCAAGCGTTGCGCTGGAAACTTTCTGGCCTCCGGCGGGAGTATTTTTGAAACTATGATGAGGGTTGCGTTATGATTTGGCTGCGGTCCAGTTTGTTGCCAATTCTGACGGTGGTCGCGGCGATTTTTGTGCTTTGGTATGCGGGTGCCGTGGGGCTTAATTCCAAATGGGCCTATGACAAGGCCAATCGTGCTGGCGTGACGCTGAGTTTCAGCGAGCTGGTTGCAGATACGTGGTCACAGGAAAAGCCGAAGTTGCCGGGGCCACATCAGGTCGCGGCCGAGATTTGGAAGACCACGGGTGCGATGGTTTTGCGCGGCAAGGCGTTTTCAAAACGCAGCCTGATTTTTCACGGCTGGATCACGCTGTCCGCGACGATGCTGGGGTTCGTGCTGGGCACGGGATTTGGAATTCTGCTGGCCATCGGCATTGTCCATAACCGGGCGATGGATATGAGCGTGATGCCCTGGGTGATTGCCAGTCAGACGATCCCGATTCTGGCGATTGCGCCGATGGTGGTGGTAGTGATGAACTCAATCGGGTTTTCCGGGTTGGTGCCGAAATCGATCATTTCGATGTATTTGTCGTTTTTTCCGGTCGTCGTTGGGATGACCAAGGGCCTACGCTCGCCGGATGCGATGCAGATGGATCAGATGCGCACCTGGAATGCCAGTAAGTGGCAGACGCTGATCCGCCTGCGACTGCCGTCGTCGATGCCGTATCTTTTCACCTCGCTGAAAGTCGGGATTGCAGCTTCGCTGGTCGGGGCGATTGTGGGCGAATTACCGATCAATCAGGACGGCGGACTGGGCGCGCGGATGCTTGTTGGGTCCTATTACAGCCAGACCATTCAAATCTGGAGCGCGCTGTTGACGGCGGCTGCTTTGGCGGCCGTTCTGGTTGGGATTGTCGGGTTGGTGCAGGGTGCGACGCTTAAGCGGATGGGGATGGCGCGATGAATTGGGCGGTTTTTGCGCTGGGTTTCTGGGGCGTCGCGTGGTGGATCAATCTGCGATTGGCAAAGATGCCCAGGTCGCGGGTTACCAGTTTTGCGATACCCGCATTGTTTGGGATCACGCTTTTGGTCTTGTGGGAAGGCGCTGTGCGCGGATTTGGAGTCAATCCGGTCTTGTTGCCCGCACCCAGCGCCATTGCGGTTCGTTTTGCGACCAGCATCCCGATCCTGTGGACCGATTTTGCGCAGACTTTTATCAAAGGAGCGCTGTCGGGGTACCTCATTGGTTGCGGTGCGGCTTTTCTGACGGCGATTGCGGTGGACCGTTCGCCGTTTCTGCAAAAGGGCTTGCTGCCGGTTGGGAATTTTGTTGCGGCGTTGCCAATCATTGGCATGGCCCCGATTTTGGTCATGTGGTTTGGCTTTGATTGGCAATCAAAATCCGCCGTCGTGGTGGTGATGGTGTTCTTTCCGATGCTGGTGAATACAGTGCAGGGATTGCAGGCCAGTGATCATATGCAGCGCGACCTGATGCATACATATGGGGCGTCTTATCCACAGGCACTGATGCGGCTGCGGTTGCCCGCGGCGATGCCGTTTGTTTTCAACGGGCTTAAAATTTGCACAACGCTGGCGCTGATTGGTGCTATTGTGGCGGAATTCTTCGGCTCGCCGATCAAAGGCATGGGATTTCGAATTTCGACCGAGGTCGGGCGTCTGGCGCTTGATATGGTCTGGGCAGAGATTGCGGTGGCGGCTTTGGCTGGCAGCGCATTTTACGGCTGCGTGGCGATGATTGAGAAGGCGGTGACTTTCTGGCATCCTTCGCAGAGACGAGGCTGAGCACAACCTTTAACCAACCGGGAGTAAGACTGATGAAACGATTGATGACAACCGCCCTTGCCGGGGCGCTGGTGCTTGGGGCCTCGATGGCGCAAGCGGCAGATGACGTGACACTACAACTGAAATGGGTCACGCAGGCGCAATTTGCCGGCTATTATGTGGCCAAGGACAAGGGGTTTTACGACGAAGAAGGCCTGAATGTGACCATCAAGCCGGGTGGCCCGGATGTGGCCCCGGCGCAGGTGATCGCGGGTGGTGGGGCTGATGTTGTTCTGGATTGGATGCCGTCAGCATTGGCCAGCCGCGAGAAGGGTCTGGACCTTGTGAATATCGCCCAGCCGTTCAAGCATTCCGGTATGATGCTGACCTGCCGCAAAGATGCGGGTGTGTCTTCGCCTGCCGATCTGAAGGGTAAGACGCTGGGTGTCTGGTTTTATGGCAACGAATATCCGTTCCTAAGCTGGATGAGTAAACTGGGCCTGAAAACTGACGGCACCGACGTGACCGTTCTGAAGCAAGGCTTTAACGTTGACCCGATTCTGCAAGGTCAGGCGGCTTGCGTTTCGACCATGACCTATAACGAATACTGGCAGATCATTGATGCGGGCCTGTCCCAGGATGAACTGACAGTTTTCAAATATGAAGATCAGGGTGTCGCAACGCTGGAAGACGGTATGTATGTGCTGGGTAGCAACCTGAAAGACGCGGCTTTTTCCGACAAGATGGTGCGGTTTGTTCGCGCCTCGATGAAGGGCTGGAAATGGGCCGAGGCCAATCCGGATGCCGCCGCGATGATCGTTTTGGACAACGACGCGACCGGGGCGCAGACCGAGAAGCATCAAAAGCGGATGATGGGCGAGATTGCCAAGCTGACTGCTGGTTCCAACGGCACGCTTGATCCGGCGGATTATCAGCGTACCGTGGACAGCCTGATGTCGGGCGGATCGGATCCGGTGATCACCAAGTTGCCGGAAGGCGCCTGGACGCACGCGATCACCGACAAGGCGCTGAACTGATCTGGCGCTGCTGACAAGGCCTGAAACGCCCGGCTGGAAACAGTCGGGCGTTTTCTTTTGGCCGGGTGGGATTGCCCCTTGTTTGCGCAAGAGGGCGGTGGCCGGAGGGGACGCTGCCCCCTCCGGACCTCCCCCGGGATATTTGGACCTCTGAGAAATCAGGGTGTGCCGGGCAGTTCCTGGATGAGGAACCGTTCGAACGCGTCAAGATTGACGGCTTCGAACTGGCCGAAACTTTCCATCCACAGAGAGGCGTCTTTCAGGGCTGCGGGCTCGAGCTTGCACCATTTCACCCGGCCGCGTTTTTCCTGGCTGATCAAACCGGCATGGGCGAGAATCGTCAGATGTTTTGATATTGCCGCCAGAGACATTTGAAACGGTTCGGCGACGTCGGTAACGGCCATATCGTCTTCGAGCAGCATTGTGAGGATGGTGCGACGGGTCGGGTCGGCAAGGGCCGAAAAGGCGAGGTCGAGTTTCGCGGTCATAGGTGTGGCGTAAACTGGGCGGCGGGAACGGTCAACCGGTTGGTTGAGTGTTCTGTGTTGGGTGACGCATTGTTCGGGCATGTCGGAGCTTTTGGCGGGGTTTTGGGGCCGCTGAGAAGTTGGGTTTGTATCTTCAACCATATGGTTGAATATGAACGCTGGGTTAAATTTGCCAGCGAGGGCGGGCTGGTTCTGTGCGCATCGTTGATGCATCGACTTTTTGTGTTTTAAAAACAAAATGTTACGAGGCGAGGGGGGAATGGATTTCCGTATTGACTCGGGCCGCATCCAAATCTAGGTTCCGCCGGACTGTCCAAGGGGGTCGTTTTGATGCCTGAATCGCCTGATCCGAAGATTTTGGCGGAACTTGAAGCCCGCATCAATGCCGCGAAAGCGGTTAAGGCCCCGGAGCGACAACACCACGACCATCATTCGGCGGCAGGGGCTGCCTGGCGGATGGTCATCGAGCTTGTGGTCGGTTTGGGCATGGGCTTTGGTATCGGGTTTGGGCTTGACCGCCTGTTCGGGACAATCCCGATCTTTCTGATACTGTTTACATTGCTGGGTTTCGCAGCCGGGGTGCGCACGATGATGCGCACGGCCGCTGAAATCCAAGAAAAGGCTGCCAAAGACGCGCTTGCGGCAAAGGCAAAAGATTAACCGGCCCTGCGGGGTAAGACGACAGAGGTGTCACAGATGGCAGCTGAAGCAAGCCCGTTTAACATCCATCCGATGGATCAGTTCGTGATCAAGCCGTTGTTCGGCAATGGTGACATCCTGTGGTACACACCAACCAATGCGACCCTGTGGATGGGTATTGCCGTTGTTGCTGTGGTAGTCTTGCTGGTTTTAGGCACACGTGGGCGTGCGATCATACCGTCGCGCAGCCAGTCAATTGCCGAAGAAATCTATAGCTTCGTGCGCAAGATGACCGAGGATATCGCCGGCAAAGAAGGGTTGAAGTACTTCCCCTATATCATGACGCTGTTCATGTTCATCGTGCTGGCCAACGTTTTGGGCCTGATCCCGATGAGTTTCACCACCACGTCCCATATCGCTGTAACTGCCACAATGGCGATGGCGGTTTTTGTAACGGTGACCATCATCGGGTTCTGGAAGAACGGCATGAAATTCCTGTCGTTGTTCTGGATTTCGTCGGCACCTCTGGTGTTGCGTCCGATTCTGGCAATCATCGAGATCATTTCTTACTTCGTGCGTCCGGTCAGCCATTCCATTCGTCTGGCGGGCAATATGATGGCCGGTCACGCGGTTATCAAAGTTTTTGCAGGCTTTGCGGGTGCCTTGGGCATCGGCGCTGTCGCACCTATCGTGGCCATTATGGCAGTTTACGGGCTTGAGCTGCTTGTGACGGTCATTCAGGCCTATGTGTTCACCATTCTGACGGTTGTGTATCTGAACGATGCGCTGCATCCGGCTCACTAAGTCAGAATAATCAATTCCAGCCATTCACATCTAAAGGAGAAATCACATGGCAGTAGAAGGCGATCTGGTACAAATGGGCGCACTGATTGGTGCGGGTCTTGCATGTACAGGCATGGGCGGCGCAGCCGTTGGTGTGGGTCACGTTGTTGGTAACTATCTGGCAGGTGCCTTGCGCAACCCGTCAGCAGCCGGCGGCCAAACAGCAACCATGTTCATTGGTATTGCGTTCTCGGAAGCGCTGGGGATCTTTTCGTTCCTCGTTGCCCTTCTGTTGATGTACGCACAATAAGTTAGCCCTTTTCGATGGGCGGCCCGCATCGTGGGCCGCCGAGGAATGAACGCTAACGGAGGGTGCTATGGCATCTGAATCAACAGAAGTGGCGCATGGCGCTGCTGAAGCCGGGCATGCGGCCGCCGAACATTACGTCGGCATGCCACAGCTTAACTTTGACTGGTACGCGAACCAGATTTTCTGGCTCGCGGTTACGTTGGTCATCATCTATCTGATCCTCAGTCGTGTGGCGTTGCCGCGCATTGCGTCGGTTCTGGCCGAACGCCACAGCGCGATTGCCAACGATCTGGAAAGAGCCGAGGCGCTGAAGCAAAAAGCGGTTGAGGCCGAAGAAGCCTATAACAAGGCTTTGGCTGATGCGCGGGCTGAAGCGGGGCAGATTGTTGCGGCGGCCAAGCAGGACATCCAAAAAGATCTGGATGTCGCGATCAGCCATGCAGACGCCGAGATTGCTGCCAAAACGGTGGAATCCGAAGGCCGCATTGGCGACATTCGTAACAGTGCAATGCAGGCCGTCGAAGAAGTGGCGCTGGCAACAGCGACCGCGATTGTTCGCAAGCTGATGCCCAGCATTGACGATAAGAAAGCGGTTAGCGCCGCCGTCAAAGCACGGATGAAAGGGGTCAACTGATGAGATTTCTAAGCTCCCTCTCCGCCATGGCGCTGGCCGTTGCCGCAACACCGGCAGCCGCCGCAAGCGGGCCGTTCTTTTCGATGAACAACACCAACTTTGTGGTGCTGATCGCGTTTGTTCTGTTCGTCGCGGTTCTTTTGTACCTGAAAGTCCCCGGCATGGTTACCGGCATTCTGGACACACGGGCCGAAGCGATCCGTAAAGATCTGGACGAGGCACGCAGCCTGCGCGAACAAGCCCAGACCATTCTGGCCACTTACGAGCGCAAGCAAAAAGAAGTGGCTGAACATGCTGGCAAGATCGTCGAGCATGCCAAAGCCGAAGCTGCGGCTGCGGCGGTTTCTGCTAAAGCGGACCTGAAAGCCTCGATCACGCGTCGTTTAGCGGCGGCCGAGGAGCAAATCGCCTCGGCTGAAGCGGGGGCATTGCGTGAAGTACGTGATCGTGCCGTGTCTTTGGCCATCGCGGCAGCGGGTGAAGTTATTGCCCGGTCGATGAGCGCAAAAGACAACGGCGACCTGATCGATGCGGCCATCGCTGATGCTGGCAAAAAGCTGCACTAAGCGTTTCGGATTGCGTTGAAAACATCAATAACCCGGAGCCTAGGCTTCGGGTTTTTTTGTCGGTGCAATGTTCAGAATGCGCACAGGCGCCTGAATTACCAAGCGCTTTCAGCTGTGACATCGTTTTCAACGGCGAGTTACGGCAAGCCATATCTGCCGGAATAGGCAACCCGGCTTCACCCTCACCGCTTTTGCTCGTGCTCATATCGGAGTTTTGCCACAGCCTCGTTTGCCTCGGCCTTTTGCTGGCCGCGCATCGCGTTTTCGACGTAATCCAGATGCGCTTCGACAGAGGCGCGGGCGGCTTCAGGGTCACGGGCTTGCAAGGCTGTGTTGATCGTGCGGTGCTGATCCAACAAGGATTGCCGTGTCGTACGTTGTTTGAACATGACCTGACGGTTGTAAAAAACCCCGGCCCGCAACATGTCAAACATCGACCGCATCATATGCAGCATAATGACGTTATGCGATGCCTCGATGATCGACAGATGAAACTCGGCGTCCAGATAGGCCTCTTCATCCGCATTGCGTTTGACATTTGCGGCTTCCATCTTGCGAAAGATCGCGTCGATGACTTTGAGGTCGGTGTCGCTGGACATAGCGGCGGCGCGACTGGCGGCGAGGCCTTCCAGATCGCGGCGAAACGACAGGTAATCCGACAGGGCTTCGTCATGGGTGGAAAACAAATCGATCAGCGGTTGCGAAAAGGCTGATCCCAACACATTGGCAACATAAACACCGGCACCAGCTTTGGTGACAAGTAAATTGCGGTTTTCAAGGTCACCGATCGCTTCGCGCAGGCTTGGCCGCGAAACGCCCAGACGGTCTGACAATTCGCGTTCTGACGGCAGGCGTTCACCCGGACGCAGAATGCCGCGCAGGATCAGGGTTTCTATTTGACGCATGACTGCGGTTGACAGTCTTTCTGCCTGGATTTTTTGAAACGCCATCAATGCCTCCCTGGTGCGCGCCCACTATAGGGATGCGCCGTTTATGGGGCAATGATGTTGACAGGCTGTAGTTTACCGGATCGGGCGGATCACAATTTCAACCCGGCGGTTCTGTGCGCGGCCTTCTGCTGACAGGTTTGACGCTATCGGTTCATCTTCGCCACGGCCAAAGGCGCGCATCCGGCTGTGTGCTACGCTGCCTTCCGAAAAGATGTTGAACACGCTGTTGGCACGTTGGGCGGAAAGCTGTTGGTTGAACCCGGCTGCACCAACATTGTCGGTATGGCCAATGATATCTACGGTTGTGTTCGGGAAATCATTCAAGTTTGCCGACAGCGCGTGCAAATCAGCGCGCAACGAGGATCGCACCACTGCACTGCCGGTCTCAAATGTAATGGCTTCGGGCAGGGTGACGATCAGTTCATTGCCGGTATTCACAATCCCGACTTGCCCGTTGTTCAGACTGGCCCGCAGCGCCTGTTCCTGACGGTCAAGTTCCTGCCCGATCAGCCCGCCAACAGCAGCACCCAAAGCTGCGCCCAAAATCACGTTATCGGCTTTGCGGTCGCCACCACGATCAGCGGCAATAATACCACCAAGCAATCCGCCAATAATTGCGCCATTCGTCGTCTTGGGTCTGGGCGATCCATCAGGCGCAGTACAAGCGGCCAAGGCCACCGCAGATATGGCAAGGATCAGAAAGGTTTTGGGGACGCGGATCATACTAGGCCTTTTATGTTATTGATTGTTTCGGGCACTATAGCGCCTATTTTGGCAGGCCGCAGCGCTGCTTCAAGGGGGTGCGCGGGAAACCGCCGCTGGGTTATTCTGCTGCGTCCAGCCGCGCACTTTCCCAAGCCAACAGGGCGCGTTTGACTGGCAAACCCCAGTGATAACCCCCCAAGCCGCCGGATTTTCGCAAAGCCCGGTGGCAGGGGATCAGCCAGCTGACCGGATTACGGCCAACTGCGGTGCCAACTGCGCGTACGGCCTTGGGGTGGCCGATGCTTTGGGCGATTTCGGAATAGGTGGTGACGTGCCCCGACGGGATCGACAGCAACGCCTCCCAAACCTTGATCTGAAATGGTGCGCCGATCAGATACAGCTTGGCCTCAGCACCTTTGCCAAGGGCGGCGTCGACCCAGATTTGCAGCTTGCCAGCATCTTCCTGATAGCGCGCTTCGGGCCAGCGGCTGGCCATGTCGCGCATTGCCTCGTCACGGCCGCATTCGACAGTGAAGGCCATTCCACAAATGCCGCGATCTGTGCCCATTGCCAACATGTCGCCAAAGGGGCTGTCAAACCAGCCATAGTCAATCGTTAAGCCGCGCCCGCGCGCCGCGAATTCACCAGGGCTCATAGCTTCCCAGCGCAGGAAAAGATCATGCAACCGGGACGAGCCGGACAGACCGGTTTCGTGCGCAGTATCAAGCACGGTGAACCGGTCGCGCAACAGGGATTTCGCGTGATCCAGCGTCAGGTATTGTTGATAGCGTTTGGGACTGACGCCCACCCATTGGCTGAACAGCCGCTGAAAATGTGCTGGGCTCATATCCATTTGCCCGGCCAATTCCACCAGCGACATCGGATTGCCCTGGGCTGCATCAATGGCTTTGATTGCGCGGGCGGCCAGCGCGTAATGGTATGGGCTATTTTCAATTGTTTCGGGCATGACGCAACTCCGCTTGTTGCGACCATATTTTCAGATCAGGCAAGCGCGGTCGACCCGAATGTTGCGCGTTTTTCAGGCGGCGACGGCGATGCGGTTTGGGCGCTTGATTTGGTGTACCGTATAGGTCGGCGCCAGCACCACAGCCTCGGTCGGTGTCAGGCACATGCGAGCGGCCTTTTGCGTCAAAAGATTTTCGCCGAGCGCCTGATCTATCTGTCGGCGGGCCTCGGCGGTCATTGCAGACAGTGCCAAATCGCCTGTGAACAAGCTTTCGGCCCATAACCCTTCGGCGCGGATGACCTGATGACAGGCAAAAAGGATGTGGTGATAGCTGATGGAGAGGCCTTTCCAATCATCGCAAATTCCAGAGCCATTCACTAACGCCTTGGCGCTGGCAAGAGCCTCGTCGGTGCAAAAATGCAATTCAACGGCGGCGCCACAACACAGCAAACGATGCTGCGGCGAGACAATTAGACGTCGCTTGGGGCAGCCGGGTCCACACGCATCAGGTTCAATTGTGATCGGGCGCAGCGTGCTGTTTCGGTTTACCGCGCTGGTCGGATAGTGCTGGCCGCCAGCCCAAAGAACTTTTTGATGTCCGCCATCGAGGGTAAGGACCTGATCGCCAGGCCGGATTGCTTCGATTGGGACCAACCCGGTATCCGTTTCAATAAGCGTGCCGGCAAGATAACAGGTAATTCCGGATTCGGTTTCGGGATAAGAGTTGGTATCGAAACTTTCCTCAGTCAATTATCCGGTCCCACTTGATGTTGAACTTTCCATCGGTCCGCCTGCTTTTCATGATTAACTGCCCCAAAAACCGCCGGAACTATGTGAACATCGCCTTAATGTGGGTGAAACATGACATTACAAACTGGCTAAAACTTTACCGACTCAAACCCCAAAACGCCGCATCTCGCGAATCTTTCTTGCCGATGCCCAGCCGAACAGGCATATCAATCCAATGCCAACGCAACTGGATTATCATACGATCTATGAAATCTTCCGCCGGTTTCGCGAAAGCGAACCCGAACCGAAGGGCGAGCTTGACCACACGAATGCTTTCACGCTGGTGGTCGCGGTTGCCTTGTCGGCACAGGCAACTGACATCGGCGTGAACCGGGCAACCCGCGCGCTGTTTGCCAAGGCCGATACGCCGCAAAAAATGCTGGATCTGGGGATTGATGGGGTTACCGAGCACGTTAAAACCATCGGCCTGTTTCGGCAAAAAGCCAAGAATGTCATCAAGCTATGTCAGATATTGGTGGACGATTATCATGGCGAGGTTCCCTCGTCCCGCGCTGCTTTGGAAAGCCTGCCGGGGGTTGGCCGCAAGACCGCCAATGTCGTTCTGAACATGTGGTTCAAGCAGCCGACACAGGCGGTGGACACCCATATCTTTCGGTTCGGCAATCGCACCGGGGTTGCACCCGGCAAAGATGTTGTGGCAGTTGAACGTGCCTTAGAAGATCATGTTCCGGCCGAATTTCAACACCATGCACATCACTGGATGATCCTGCATGGGCGCTATATCTGCAAAGCACGCAAACCGGTTTGCGCCAATTGCATCATTTCGGATTTATGCACTTCAGAGGACAAGACCCAATGAAAAAGAAGTTTCAGGTTGTCGGCATCGGCAATGCGATGGTGGATATCCTAAGCCATATCAAAGAGGATTTCCTGACAACCAATGGTGTCGAAAAAGGCATCATGCAACTGATTGATATGCCCCGCGCGGTCGAACTTTACGGCCATATGGGACCAGCGCAGGAAGTGTCCGGTGGGTCTGCCGCCAATACGATCGCTGGCATTGCTGCCCTTGGCGGACGGACGGCTTATGTCGGCAAGGTCAAAGACGACCAGTTGGGGTCGATTTTTGCGCATGATCTGCGCGCGCAGGGCGCGATCTATGAAACCCCTTTGGCAGCGAAATCCGAAACACACGAAACCGGCCGCTGCATGGTTTTGGTCACGCCCGATGGCGAACGGTCGCTGAATACTTATCTGGGAGTGTCCGAACAACTGGCGCCGTCTGACATCGACGACCATATGATGGCGCATGCAGAGTGGCTGTATCTTGAAGGCTACCGCTTTGACGGGCCGGACAGTAAGGCGGCCTTTGCCAAGGCGATCAAGGCCTGTACGGCGGCGGGGGGCAAGATCTCCCTGACCCTGAGCGACCCATTTTGCGTAGATCGCCATCGTGCCGATTTTCTGGAAATGATCCGCGATCACGTTGATCTGCTGTTCTGCAACACCGCCGAAATGCAGGCGATGTATCCGTCAGACAGCCTCAACGCTTCGATGGCAATGGCGGCCAAAGAAGTTTCGATTGTGGTGTGCACGGCGTCCGAAAAGGGGGCTTATGTTCTGAACGACGGCGGAATGGAACATGCCCATGCCGTGCCAACCCAAATTGTCGACGCAACGGGTGCCGGGGATTTGTTCGCTTCGGGTTTTCTTTACGGTTTGACATCGGGGTTTGATATGTTGACCTCGGCGCGTATGGGCTGCGTCGCTGCGGCCGAAGTGATCAGCCATATCGGTGCCCGTCCCGAGGCGGATCTGATGGAGCTGTTCCAAGACCACGGTCTGGTCTAGCAGGTGGCTGCGGCGCATCCAGCCAAAGTTGCCGCCGCCGAACCAACCCGGGCGCTGGTCATCCGTGCGGTGATTTTCCTGCTTATGTCGATCTTGTTTTTCGACGCAATGAGCATTGCCGTGCGCCATTTGCTGGACCGGTATTCGGCGCAGGAACTTTCGGCCTATCGCAATTTTCTGGGTGTTCTGCCCAGCCTTGTGGTGATGGTTTGGGTCGGTGAATTACGCCTTCGCGGCACCAATCTGCGCATTCGCCAATGGAAACTCGCACTGCTGCGCGGGTTGATCGTGGCGGCGGCACAGTTGTTTTACTATGCCTCGCTTGGGCATTTGGAATACGCGACTGTCATCACCCTAAGTTTTGCTGGCCCCTTGATCGTGGTCACATTGTCTGTCCCGATCCTGGGCGAGCGTGTGGGGATATGGCGCTGGGGGGCGGTTTTGATCGGGTTTGTGGGGGTCTTGCTGGTGCTGCGACCGGGGGCAGACACCTTTACGCCGGCTGCATTACTGCCAATCGGGGCTGCGTTATGTTACGCGCTGTCAACGATGACAGTGCGCAAGTTTGACAGCAATGTTTCAAACGCGCTGGTCTATCTCTATTCCTCGGTGGCCGCGGCTGGCAGCGCCTTGGTGCTGGCATTGATCACCACGCGATTTTCGCCGGTTCAGGATTTTGGAGATGCAGGATTGATTCTGTTCATGGGACTGTCCGGCGGGGTCGGGGTGTTGTGTCTGATGCTGGGCTTCCGGCTGGTATCGCCCAGCATCGTCGCGCCGTTTCAGTATTTCGGCCTGATCAGCGCGCTGTTGATCGGTTACTTTGTATTCGGCGAATTGCCCGTAACCACGCTGTTTCCGGGGGTGCTGTTCATTGTCGGATCGGGTTTTATCATCTTGTGGCGCGAAGGGCGCAACAAAACCTAGTCTTTCAGTTTCGCCCGTACCTCGGCCAAATCGATTTCACCTATCGGCATTTTGTTCGCTGGGTTATCGCGGTCATATTTGAACAGCTCAAAATCCTTGTGGTAAATTTCGTTCACCAGATGCAGCGACAGATCGTCGAAATAGTCCTCAACCAGATGCATTCGTTTGGGTCCGTGACCTTCGCTTTCGTTGAAGCGCGGCATGGTAGTCAGATCAAGGCTGTGTTTGGTTTCGATGTTCTGCATGACTTTCTGCATACCGGTCATGAAATCTTCGGTCGAGATGATCGCATCGTAATGTCCGCCGCCAGTAACCAATGTCGAGGCATGGCCCGCCATGCCAGACCAATGGATGTCCGGGTCCATCGGTTTGCGAAACTTGACGGTGTCGCGGGCGAACAATAGAAACCGACGGAAGCTGGCAATCTGATCAAAATCGCCTTCAACCTCGATCCCGTATTTCTGCACCAATAACGGCACCAGCTTGCCGCGATATCGCTGACCATTACGCTGGATGCCGCAAATCTTGTCAAAGAACGCCGACAGGATACGGGTGTATGGATTTCGGACACAGGTAAACGTATAGGCCTGATTGCCGGCTACCGCCGCTGTCAACTTATCCTGACTGGATTCTATCGACCATTTGTGAATTCCGCCGGTGGCGTCGTGAATGTCGCCGTCGTAAAATTTGCCGTGATCGGAATAATACATTATCTGACCAATGGTCGAGCAGGCGCATTTCGGGATAACCCGATAAACCAACTGTTCACTTTCGGTCATCCAAGTGCCCGGAAACCCCATTTACTGCCTCTTCTTGTTAATCGATGCGCTATTATCTGCGTATTCATGATCTTTCGCCATATAAGAACAAAGAAAAGGTGTTTTTTCAACGAAAGTTTGGCTTTATGTAGTCAACAAAAAGAAAAGCCGAGGAAAAGCAGTCTGAAATGGCAAATATAGCCTATATAATGATGTGTCACAAAGACCCAGACGTGATTATTGCACAGGCTGTGCAGCTAACCGCCAAGGGTGATTTTCTGGCGATCCATTTTGATGCCCGCGTCGGTGATGCGGCGTTTCAGACCATCAAAGGCGCCTTGAAATTCAACCCCTCGGTGGTTTTCGCCAAGCGCGAGAAATGTGGCTGGGGGGAATGGTCGCTGGTTCAGGCCACCCTGAATGCCGTTAAGGCCGCCGAAGAAAAGTTTCCTAACGCCACGCATTTTTACATGGTGTCGGGCGATTGCATGCCGATCAAGTCGGCGGAATACACCCATGACTTTCTCGACAGCCAAAACAAGGATTATATTGAAAGCTTTGACTATTTTCACAGCGGCTGGATCAAAACCGGCATGCAGGAAGAGCGTTTGATTTATCGGCACCTGTTTAACGAGCGCAAGAACAAGTGGCTGTTTTACGCCTCGATGGACTGGCAGAAGAAACTTGGCTTGCAGCGGAAAATTCCGGCGGATCTTGAGATCATGATCGGCTCTCAATGGTGGTGTCTTAGGCGCAAAACGATTGAAAAGCTGCTGGATTTTGTCAAAAATCGGCGCGATATCGTTGCGTTTTTCCGAACAACATGGATTCCGGACGAAACTTTTTTTCAGACACTTGTGCGCCACCTTGTGCCGTACGATGAAATCGACCCACGCAGCCTGACCTTTCTGATGTTTTCTGACTACGGAATGCCGGTCACCTTTTACAACGATCAATACGAATTGCTGTTGGCGCAGGACTATCTGTTCGCACGCAAAATTTCGCCCGAAGCGCTGGAATTGAAACGCCGTCTGGGCGAGCTTTATGCCAGCGGTATGACCGATTTCAGTGTCTCAAACGAAGGCCGCAAACTGCATGGCTATCTGAGCAATCAGGGTCGGTCAGGTCGGCGCTTTGCCCCGCGGTTCTGGGAACGTGAAAGCACGCTGGGGCGGGAGCGCGAATTGCTGCTGATCGTGTCAAAGAAATGGCACGTGGCCAAGCGGCTTTTGGCCTCGATCAAGGCGAACACATATCTCAGCACTGTTGAGTACCTGTTTGATGAAGACGCTGCGGATTTGCCGGATCTTGGCGGTATTGAAACAACGCGCGAGAAACGCACCCGCCACCGGCGCGCGACGATGCGGATGCTGTATGACTTTTACGAAACCGACCGGCTGGTTGTCTGTCTTGACCCCGGCAATCTTGATCTGATGCAGGATTTTTATTCTGACCGCTGCACTACCAGAATTCTGGAAATCGAGTGTGAATTTGACGACGATTATCTGATCGGCCATGCCAAACGAACCGGGCTGGCGGGCGAGAACACCTCGCACGACATTCTGATGCGTTTGGTGCCCACCTTGCGTCAGGAATTCGCCTATGAACGCGACGCGATGCAGGATGCGGCATTTGCGCATTTTTACCGGATAACCGAGCGCAACGGGCCAGGTAAAAATGCGATACCAATCGCGCAGTTTCTTGATATATCCCAAGATAAAGCGGAAGAAATTGCCGCAACCAAGCATCTGTTTTTGGAGTGAATGATGGCCTATGACTATAACGACCAGAATATTTTCGCAAAGATATTGCGCGGTGAAATCCCCAATTCAACGGTGCTGGAAACCCCGCATTCGCTGGCCTTCAACGACATTGAACCGCAAGCGCCCGATCATGTGCTGGTGATCCCCAAAGGGCCTTATGTGTGTTACGACCATTTTGCCGATGCGGCGTCAGACGCTGAAATCGTCGATTTCACCCGCGCAGTTGGCGAGGTCTGCCGCATGTTGGGCGTGAAGCCCGGCGAGGGTGGCGACGGCTATCGCCTGATTGCCAATTCTGGCGATAACGGCGTGCAGGATGTGCCGCACCTGCACGTCCATATCCTCGGCGGGCGCTGGTTAGGCCGGATGCTGCAAAAGCCGAAAGAATAAGCAGGAAACGGGTCGGCAAAACCAGCGATGAACGGCTAATAAAAGCCTCTAAACCCGGAGGATGTCATGGCCATTAAATTCACCCCAATCGCAACCGAAATCGCGCGTGCCTATCAGGCAGGCGGGGCAGATGCTTACGGAATGCTGCCAGAACGTAAAATGTCCGATGGTCAAGCCGTTCCGTGCCGCCATTGTCTGCAAAACATTACCGCGGGCGCCACTTGCCTGATCCTTGCGCATCGCCCGTTTCCCAACCTGCAACCCTATGCCGAAACCGGGCCGATCTTTCTGTGTGCCGATCAATGCGCCCAAGGCGGGGGAGGCGACTTACCGGCCATCCTCGGCAGCCCCAATTACATTCTGCGCGGATATTCCGCCGATAATCGCATCGTATACGGCACCGGCAAAGTCACGGATACCACAGATATCCAGCAAGCAGCCGAGGCCTTGCTGGTGCGCGCTGACATAAGTTATGCGCATGTCAGGTCAGCATCAAACAACTGTTTTCAGGTCAGAGTCGACCGCGCCTGAGGCCTGAAGGGCCGTCGTAAAGTCAGACCTTTACGCCATTCCCACTTGCGCCCGGATCGGACCAACATCATCCGGTCGGGCATGGATCGCCGCCATCAGCGATTGCTGTAAATCCGCATGCTTGGGATCGTCAAACAGGTTGTGCATTTCCTGCGGGTCACCTTCCAGATCATACATTTCGCCCGCACCCGAAATCAGATCGACCGTCAGCTTTTTGGTGCGTGTACGCACGGTTTGCAAGCTCAGCGAAACCCCGGCGCGGGTCGGCAAAAGCTCCCATTCGTTGCGGGCATAGTCACGTGTCTCGTCGCCTTCGATCAGGCCACGCAGGCTTGAGCCATGTTGCGTCTGCAAAGCCTCGGCCCCGCCATAATCAAGGAACGTCGGGCCTAGATCCAATGTTGAAACCGGTTGATCGACAACCTTGCCAACCGGCACGCCCGGCCCTTTCACGATCATCGGCACCCGCAACAGACCTTCGTAATGCATCGGACCCTTCAGGATCAGCCCGTGATCGCCCAGCCAATCACCGTGGTCCGAGATATAGATAACGATGGTGTTCTCGTCCAACCCGGCGTCCTTCAGCGCGATCAGAATACGCCCGACATTGTGGTCGATCAGCGCGATCTGGCCATAGGTATTGGCGATAATTTCACGCAACTGCTCGTCGGTTTGTTCGGGAATGCGGCTGTAGGCCTTGCGGATTTCAGCACCTTCCTTGTTGCCGGTCGGCTCCTCGGTCAGTACTTTTTCGTGCCACCAGGGGCGACCCTCGAAGGTGCGTTTGCGGTTCGCGGGCAGATCCACCTCGTCCGGGTCATGCAAGCGCGACCAGGGTTCCGGCGCATCAAACGGGTGATGCGGGTCAGGAAAGCTGATCCAGGCGCAAAACGGTTGTTCTTCATCGCGCCCATGTTTCAGCCATTCAATTGTGCGATCAGCGGTCCAGGTTGAGTTGTGCCAGGCGGGAGGCAGTTTTGAATGCCACGTCTGCGCCGCCCCTTTTGTATCGCCAGCGTTTTCCCACATCAGCTTGGTCTTTTCGTCGCCGCGCCCATCCATGTGATACCAGCGTTCATAATGTTGACCGCCCGGTGGCTTTTCGGGTGCCCACCAGTTGTGGCCGACCAGCATCAATTCTACATGCTGAAACCCCATATAGGGGCCGTTCCAGTCATCCGGATAACTGGCCGAGGATTTCAGGCATTCCGGCGTGCCGGTTGGCGCAAACGTGTGATACGTGGAAAAATGCGCCTTGCCGATAAACGCGGTTTCATAACCCGCTTGCCCCATGGCCCCGGCAAAACCCTTTTCGCCGATCGTCGGGTCCAGATCGATACCGTTGTCATGAACCCCGTGCGTGCGGCATAACTGCCCGGTCAGGATTGACGCACGCGCTGGCTGACAGACAACTGTCGGGGTGATGCAGCCGGTGAAATGCGTGCCCTCAGCAGCCAGTTGATTCAGATGCGGCGTCTTCACGTTGCGGCCCATAAAGCCAAAGCAATCGGCGCGGTGCTGGTCCGCTGAAATCAGCAGAATATTTGGTCGTGTCATTCAGTACCTCGGTGTTTTCGGGCAGAGTAAAGGATGATTCCAAGCGCCATCAGCATGAAGACAAGGGCCACGGGACTTGTGAACAAAAAGAACGGGTCACCGCCGGTGGCGGCAAAGGCCTGACGTGCGCTTTCCTCAAGCTTGCCGCCAAGGATGAAGGCGATCACAAAGGGCAGCGGCGATATCGCAAGCAACCGCATGAAATAACCCAGCAGGCCAAAGGCCAGCGTGAACCCAATCGCCTCCAATCGGGTTTCCTGCACATAAATCGCCGTCAGGGTCAGCAGCAAAACGATTGGCAGCAGGATATGTTTCGGGATACGGATCATCACGCCCATTGATCGCATGAACACGCCGCCAATGGTCCAGTTCAGCGCGTTCGCAATGAACATTGCGGTGAACAGGCCAAAGGCAATAACCAGTTCAGGATTGACTGCGTCGGCGGTAAACCGAAACACCGAGGGGCCGGGGTTAAAGCCGCCGATGCTATCCGCTGCAAGGATCAGGAAGACGGCTGCGGCATTTCCGGGGATACCCAACGACAGAACCGGGATCAGGTTCGCGCCTGATACCGACGAATTCGCCGCTTCGGTTGCGGCGATGCCTTCAGGCGCGCCTGCGCCGAATTCCGGGTCAGTGGGCAATTTCATCTTTTGATAACGCGCCCTGCCAACCGTATACCCCAACGTCGCCGCCAGTGTTGATCCGATCCCCGGCAATGCGCCGATAACCGTGCCAATTACCGCCGACCTTGCAATATACGGGACCAGTCGCCGAATATCTTCCTTGTGCAAACGTTGGTCGCCAATGTCCTTGATTTCGGCAATCACACCCTTTGCGCGTTTTTCGTGCCATAGGTCTTCAAGGCTCTTGAAAACCGCCCCGATGATCAGCACGCCCAAGACCGCCGTGGTTATCGAAAACCCCTGCGCAAGGTGTTGCGAGCCCATCGACAGACGCGGATAGAAATCCTCGCCGGTGCCGACGTAAACCGCCAACAGGCCCAGTCCGGCAGACAGCAAACCCTTTGCAGGCGACCCGCCGATGACCACAGCAATGAACGACAGCGACAGGATCAACAGCGCGGTTTTTTCCGGCAGGTCCAGATAAGCCTCGACCAGTATTGCCAGAAACGGCGCACAGACGATCAGGACAACGTCTGAAAATGTATCACCGCTGACCGAGGCAAAATGTGCAATCCTAAGCGCCTTTTTCGCCTGCCCCTTTTTGGCCATCGGATAACCGTCAAACGTTGTCATATACGAGTCAGGCGTTCCGGGGGTGTTAAACAGGATGGCTGGCACCGCCCCGCCGATTGTCGCACCTTTCATGATGCCGATCAGAAATCCCAAAACAGGCAACAGCGCAGTTTCAGAGTATCCGAAAACCGAGATCAGTATCGGCAAGGAAATCGCCATTGCCATCGGCCCGGCCAGCCCCGGCGTTGCACCAACAGCGATGCCCAGCAGAAAGCCGCACAGGATCATCACCAGCGTGACCGATACCGGCAGGCCAAAGACCGAAAACATCACAGGGCCCTGAAAAACCGCCAGGATGCCAAGCCAGATATAGTCAAGCACACCCATCAGACATCTCCGTTCGGGGGAAGCAGCAAATCGTCAAACGGCAGGTCATAGACCGCAATCAGCACCAGAACGGCCAAAACGGAAATCGCCAGGCTGCGGACAGTGAGACGCCCGTCAATCTGTGCGATTAATCCGGCGATCATCATTGTCCCGCCCAGTAAATATCCGACGTATTTCCATGGCCAGGTATCGCGTAACAGCCGGTATTCCAAATGATCGCCTGTCAGAAAACTGGCGAAATAGACGGTGACCGGCCCGGCAAATCGCATGACAAGAAGGCTGGCAATCAGAATGCCGATGACGATTCCGATGAACCTGATATTGCCACCGCTAATCCGGGGTTGCGCCGGTTCGTTTCGTTCGACCAGGACAAGGACCAAGCCGCCGATCAAAACGAAAACCGCCGCGACAGTTGGCGCAAGACCGTCGCCGATTGTCAAATGTCGTCTGACCTGTTGGACAATGCCGCTTGCTGAATCCAAGGGAATCCAAACGAACAACACCAGCGCTGCAAATGCGACACAGCACAGGCCCAAGATAAGGTTGCTGCTAGACCTGCCAGTCATGGGCGCACGTCTCCGTCACTGGGGTTTTCGGATTGCAGATGGCGGGCCAACACCAAGGCAGGCCCGCCTGAAGCTGCGGCCGTTACTGTGCAGCCTTCATCAACTCGCCGGCACCGTTGTATCCACTGACCAGCAATGCATCGAGTTCGGCACCCGTTATGGTAGCTGATCCGCCAAAAGCTTTCTTGATCAGGCCGCCTGCTTTGGTGCTTTCGTCTGAAACCACATCGGCAATTGCCGCAGCCAAAGCATTGCGTGCGTCATCCGGCATGCCTGCCGGGCCAACAAAAACGAAATAACCGTCGGCGTTATATGGCACGCCCAGATCGCCAAGCGTCGGTGCATCGGGTGTTTGCTTTAGCGGTACAGAAAGGGCGGATGCCAGATTGACCAGATCGCCAGCAGCAACGCCTTTACCCTGAATTCCAGCCATAAATCCGAGATCCATATCGCCCGCATTCACTCCGTTCATCACATCTTTGCCGCCTTTGACCGAGATAATGTTAAACTCGACGCCCTGCGCCTTGCCCAACAGATAGGCGACATCAGCCAACATCGGGCTCATCGTTCCGAACCGAATTTCTTGCCCGCCTTTAGCCGCAGCAACAACATCGGCGAAGGTCTTCCAGCCTTTTGATGACAGCGAGACGATGCCCATCTGGAACCCAGCCGTTGTGGACAGACCGGTAAAATCTGCTGGCGTCATTCCAGCATTTGCAGCCGCAAGGTTATAGCCAACGGATTCCGTCACAACCAAACCGATAACGGTGCCGTCATTGGGTTGACCCTTCATCGCTGCCAACAGGTTGACGCCGCCTTTGCCGGTGACTTGCTCGGGAATGAACTTCCATCCCATTTTCGCTTCCAGTGCCTCGGCGATCAGGCGCGCCTGCGTGTCGGCACCGCCCCCGGCAGCAAAACCGATCATCAGCTTGATCGGGCCCGGTGGTGTCCAGTCGGCGGCAAACGCGCCGGTTGCCATCGCTGCCAGTCCAAGCGCTGCAACAGCTGATTTCAAAATACGTTTCATGGTTCGGAGTCCTCCCTGAATTTGACCTGTATGAAAATAGGGCAGATAAAGGTTGATACGTCAACTATTAAGTTGACCCGTCACCCATTATTTGCCAGTCTGACCATAAGGGAGGTCCAACAATGGCGACTGCCAGACTTCAGGAACGATATGGAACCGCAGTGCCGCTTCGCCAAATGGTGTCTTATCGCTTGTCCCGGCTTCAGGCCAAGCTCAATGCGCAAGCCACTAAAATACTTAAGGAAAACGGCGATCTAACCCTGATGCAATGGCGCATTCTGGTGATGCTTGACCTGTATGGCGAGGTTACAATCGCCCGCATCGTCCGCGAAACCGAGTTTGATAAGGGACTGCTAAGCCGGACCGCCAAGGCCATGGTCCAAAAGGGGCTGATTGCCACGAAATCAAACGATTCGGATCTACGCCAAAATCACTTGTCGATGACCCCACAGGGGCGCGGCGTTTTCGATCGCGCCTTTGCGCCAATGCGTGGACGGCAGGACAAGCTGTTAAATTCAATGAGCGACGAGCAACGTGAAAATCTGTTTGAGGCTTTCGAAATGATTGAAAATTCGCTGGACGAGATGAGGGAAAACGAATGACATCAAACCTTTTGGTCATCATGTCTGACGAACATCAATCCCGCGCGATGGGATGCGCCGGGCATCCTTTCGTCCAAACCCCGAACCTTGACGCACTTGCGGCGCGCGGGGTGCGTTTTACCGACGCCTACACCCCGTGCCCGATCTGCGTGCCCGCACGGGCCAGTTTCGCCACCGGAAAATACACCCACCAGACCCGCCTTTGGGACAACGCCATGCCCTATACCGGCGAAATCCCCGGCTGGGGCCACGCGTTACAGGCCAAGGGCGTGCCGGTCGAAAGCATCGGCAAACTGCATTACCGCGCCGAGGAAGACCCGGCAGGCTTTGACGTGCAACATATCCCGATGATGGTCGTCGGCGGTGTTGGCATGGTCTGGGCGTCAATCCGCCGCGAAGACGAGCGGGTCAAGCCCGGCAAAGGCCGGATGCTGGGCGACTATATCGGGCCGGGCAACAGCAAATACACCGACTATGATGCAGCCGTGACCAAACGCACGACACAATGGCTTGCCGACCGCGGCGCCCAAACAAACGCGCAGCCTTGGTGCCTGTATGTCGGCCTTGTCGCCCCGCATTTCCCCTTGGTGGTTCCGCAGGAATTTTTCGAGCTATATCCGCTTAGCAGCCTGCCGGATGTTAAGTTGCATCCGCGCACCGGCTATCAGCGCCACCCGTGGGTCGAAAAGCAAAACGCCATGATGGACAGCGAAGCGAATTTCAAAAGCGCCGATGAAAGACTAAGCGCCATCGCCAGCTATTATGGGCTGTGTTCGTGGCTGGATCATAATGTCGGTGAAATCCTGAAAGCGCTAAGCGTGTCAGGGATGATGGAAAACACCACGGTCGTCTATACCTCGGACCACGGCGATAACCTTGGCGCGCGTGGCTTGTGGGGGAAATCGACGCTGTATCAGGAAAGCGTTTGTGTGCCGATGATCATGGCAGGCCCGGATGTGCCAAAAGGCGCTTGCGATACCCCTGTCAGCCTGCTGGACCTGTCAAAAACCATCGCCACGCATTTTGGCGCTGATATTGATGGGGCGCAGGGCATTCAGACACTTTCCGAAATAGCGGCCGCCCCGACTGACCCGGACCGCGTTATCTTCAGCGAATACCATGCAGCAGGCGCAGTATCGGGCGGATTCATGCTGCGCAAAAGTCGTTGGAAATACAACCACTATGTCGGCTTCGCACCCGAGCTGTTCGATCTTAAAACCGACCCCGAGGAACTGACCGATCTGGCAGGCGATCCGGCTTATGCCGCAACACTGGCCGAACTGGATGCGGCCCTCAGGCAGATATGTGATCCCGACGCGGTGGATGCACAGGCTTTCGCCGATCAGGCCGCACTGATCGCAGGCCATGGCGGACGCGACGCCGCCCTGAAACTTGGGGCACCCGGTGCAACCCCGCCACCGAAAGTTTGAAATCATGCATAAGCAGCCTAACACCCTGAAATTAAACGCTGAGCGCCGCTCAGATGGTGCCGCGGCTTATCCTGCTACGCCAGATGTACCAGATGCAAACGTCAATCAATCCCGTATCGGTTCCCGCACGGAAAACGTTTCCCAATTGGTTCTTGAAAGGCTTTGCCAATGAAACTCACCATCCTTGGTTCCGGCTCGCCCGAGGCTTATGCGCGGCGTGCTTCGACCGGATATCTGCTTGAAATTGGCGGTGACCGTATCCTGTTTGATTGCGGTGGCGGAGTGGTGGATAACCTGATCCGTTCGGGCCGGTTGCCCAAAGACATCACGCATCTGTTTTTCACTCATTACCATTCCGATCACATGATGGATTATGCCCGTCTGATCCACGCCGCCTGGGATGAAGGCGGCGCACCGGTCAAGGTTTTTGGCCCCGCACCACTCGCCAAAATCAACGAAGGCTATTTCGGGCCTGACGGTGTTTTGCAAAACGATCTGCGCGCCCGTACGGAACTGACCCAAAGCCAACAGGTCTGGGTCGCCCGTGGCGGCACCTTGCCGCGACCATGGCCAGCGCCGGAAATCACTGAAATCGCACCGGGATTTACCTTTGAAGGCGACGGTTGGAAACTGACCTCGGCCCGGGCAACCCACGCCCAACCGATCCTTGAATGCCTTGGTTTTGCCGTCGAACATGCCGGTAAGAAGTTCGTCTATTCGGGCGACACCGGCATCAACAAGAACATCACTGCTCTGTGCAAAGATGCCGATTTCCTGTTGCACTGGTGCTATCGTGGCAGCGGTGAACAGGTTCATCCGGCCCTGATGGCAATGAGCCCCGACCCGGCGGAAGTCGCCATCATGGCGGAAAATGCAGGTGTGAAACGTTTGTTCTTAACCCATTTCCGCATACATATGGATGGCGATAACGTGCACGTCGCAGCCCACCGCGATCTGGCGCAACATTTCAGCGGCGATTCGGGGATTGTCGAAGACCTGCGTGAATATTCGATCTAGCGACAGGACCGATAAATATTCTTTAACGCTTCCCCCGACTTAATCCTAATAGCGGACGTTTGTGGGACGTAAGGCAACGGCGGTTGCGCGGACTTTCCTGCCGTTCCCGAATTTCTGAGGTGGATAACTTACCGCCCAAGCACTAAATCGCTTCGCGATAGGGGCGCTTGTGGCGGGTGTTTCGGTAGACAGGAATATGTTTCGCGTTTTGTGAAGTTGGGTGTGTGCTGTTGGTCGAGGTGATTTTGCCTCGATTAACAGAGGACAATCCGATGAACATTCAGCACTCCACACCAACGACACCCCTTCGCGCGCGCATGATTGCCGATATGTCGGGGCGCAATCTCGGCCCTGCATCACAGAGTAGTCACCTGCGCGCCTGTAAACGTTTTGCGGCTTGGTTAGGGCGCTCGCCAGAGACGGCCACGCCAGACGATGTGAAGTATTTCCAACAACATCTGATCGAGAGCGGCGTCAGCATCTGCACCCGAAACCAAACGATGACAGGGGTCAAGTTTCTGCTCCGCGTGACCCTTCGACGGCATGATCTTGTGGCCGAGATTTTCCATTTGAAGGAACCGGTGAAAGTGCCACTGGTGCTGAGCAAAAAGGAGATTAAACGCATTCTGGCCATGGCTCCGAGCCTGAAGGCGCGCGTGATGTTGTCGCTGGCTTATGGCTGCGGGATGCGTGCGGGCGAGGTCGTGCGGCTCAAGGTTGGTGATATTGATAGCGATCAGGAGATCATCCGCATCGTGCAATCGAAGGGGCGCAAGGATCGCAACGTCATGCTGCCTGTCGATATTCTGAGCCTGCTGCGCGACTGGTGGAAAGAACGGCCGACCGGTCAGGACAGGGATGTTCCTGCACCCGAGCGGGTCCTCTTTCCCGGCTATCGTGGCAAACACCTCTCAGCGCGACAGATATCGCGGCTATTCAAAGAGACCGCGCGGGAAGCCGGGATCACCAAGCCGGTCACGCTCCATACCTTGCGCCATTCTTTTGCAACCCATCTGCTGGAGCGTGGAGTGGATATCCGGGTGATCCAGGCGCTGCTCGGGCACTCCAAACTGACAACCACAGCGCGCTATGCCAGCGTTGCCACGGGCATGATTGCGGCGGTGGACAGTCCGCTGGATGATCTGAATGGGGCCAAGCGGAAGAAGGGCAAGCCTAAGTCTTCATAGGCAGCCATGTCGGTTCAATCTCTGGAGGTTGCGGATATTTTCCGCGCCCATGGTACTGCTTGGCGGGCCGAGAACGCAGGACACATCAGTCTGACCCAGCATAAAGTGATGAGCTCAATTGAGCGTTGCCGCACGGCAGCCCTTGGCGGACATGTCGCGCGCTGCACCGACTGCGCCCATGAACACATCGCCTATAATTCTTGCCGCAATCGTCACTGTCCCAAATGTCAGGCAGGGGCGGCGAAAGCATGGCTTGCCGCACGTGAGGCCGAGCTGCTGCCCGTGCGGTATTTCCATCTGGTCTTCACGCTGCCCAAGCCCATTGCCGATATTGCGCATCAGAACAAACGCGAGATCTATAATCTGCTGATGCGGGCAAGTGCGGACACGGTTATCAAGATCGCTGCTGATCCGAAGCATCTGGGTGCCAAGGTTGGTATCACGTCGGTGTTGCACACTTGGGGCTCGGCTATGACCCATCATCCTCACGTCCACATGATCGTACCGGGCGGTTGCTTGTCTACGGACGGCACCCAGTGGATCGCCTGTCGCAAGAACTTCTTCCTGTCCGTCCGGGTGCTGTCCCGTCTGTATCGCCGTCTCATTCTGGAAGGGTTAAGCAAGCTGCATGATGCCGGGAAACTTAATTTCTTCGGTGATCACGTGGACCTCATCGACAAGACCGTCTTCGACGATTTCCTCGAACCCCTGCACAAAATCGACTGGGTCGTCTACGCCAAGGAACCCTTCGCCGGGCCCAAAGCCGTATTGGCATACCTATCGCGCTACACCCACCGGATCGCCATTTCCAACAGCCGACTGATCCGTTTCGACGCGCGCAGTGTCACCTTCCGCGTCAAGGACTATCGCCTCAAAGGCGCGGGCCGCCACACGACCATGTCCTTGTCAACAAATGAGTTCATTCGCCGGTTCCTGATCCACGTGCTGCCCAGAGGCCAGCACCGCATCCGACATTATGGGTTCTATGGGAATAGCAACCGCGCGGCCAATATCGCGCGGATCCGGCAACTGCTGGGGGCCAAAACCCCTCACAAGGAGCACGATAAAGGCAACACCATCAACGATGCAGATGACCCTCCTCGTGTTCTTGCTCTGCCTTGCCCATGTTGTGGCGGGCAGTTGATAATCGTCGACACAATCGCACCAGCCCAACATCCCAGAGCGCCGCCAAAAACACAAAGGGCTGCTGCATGACGCGCGCACCGCACATCACGAACGACACCCTCGGCCGCTCGCTATATCTACTGCGAACCAATCGGCATGCTTTGATCAAGCGATCAACGTGGCAAAACATGGTGACACCGACAAAATACCGTGCGTTTCAACAAACAGCAGGCAAAACCGGCGCTGCGCTTAAGTCAATGCGCCCCGCCAAACTGGCCTGTCAGCTCCGGGCGAAAACACACGCATTGCGCAAATCCCCACAGCAATAATCGATCCACCCAGACCAACCCCGCGATTTCCCGCTTGAGTGCTTCTCCGACGCCAGGCAACGCCACGCGTAACTCAAACGCCGCGCCTGTGGCGTCCGAGAAACCTACACCTAAGCAGACACTTCAGAATTCGCGAATTCATACCTCCCCAACCTCCCATCCCCCCTCTAAAAACTTCCGACTCCACATCAGAACAAAACGTGAATATACTACCCTCCATGACCTTCGCCGAACTCAACATCACCTCAAACTTCAGCTTCCTGACCGGCGGCTCGCATACCGAGGAATATGCGCATCTTGCCGCCCTGATGGGGATGCCGGCCTTTGCGATTGCCGATGAAAACTCCGTCGCCGGGATCGTGCGCGCCCATGTCGCACTGCGTGAGGTGGCCCGACAGGTCAAGGAACACGCCAAGGCGCTGGCCATCGACGGACCCATCGGCCCTCCGACACCCACTAACCATCCCTCGCCCGCCTCCGCCGCAATCCTGAATATCCCACGCCTGATCCCGGCGGCTAAACTGGTGCTCCAGGACGGCCCAACCGTGACCGTCCTGCCGCGCGACCGGGCTGCCTGGGGGCGGTTGTGCCGGATGTTGTCGCTTGGGCGGCAACGGGTCGAAAAGGGCAGTTGCCTGCTACACCTCGCCGATCTGCTGGACTGGGGCACTGGACTGGAACTGCTGCTCCACCCCCCTGGCCAGCCGCAAAAGCCGCCGTCTCTGCGCGGCGCGGACCTGTGGCTTCAGCAGGCGCAACAGCTGACGCGCCGCTACCCCGGCCAGTGCCACCTGCTGTTGACCCCGCGCTACGACGGACAGGATATATCGCGGTTTGACCGCCTCACGGCGCTTGCCAAAACCCTTGGCATCCCGCCCGTCGCCTCGGCCGCCCCGATCATGCACATCGCCCAGCGCCGGAAACTGACCGACGTTCTGACCGCCATTCGCCTGCACACCCGCGTCGATCATCTGGGCCGTTCAGCCCTTGCCAACGCCGAACAGCGCCTGCGCCCTGACCCCGAGATCCGCCAAATATTCAAGGGTTTTGAACCCGCCGTGGCCCAGACCGCCGAAATCGCCGCGCGCTGTACGTTTTCACTGGACGAATTGCGCTATGAATACCCGTCTGAAATCTCGCCCGGAGAAAACCCCGCCCAGCGTCTGGCCCGGCTGGCCCATGAAGGCCTCAAATGGCGCTATCCGGGCGGCGCATCCGAGCGGGTCAAAAAGATGCTGGCGCATGAACTGACGCTGATCAGCAAACTGAAATACGAGCCTTATTTTCTGACCGTCAACGACGTGGTTGATTTCGCCCGCTCGCGCGGCATCCTGTGCCAAGGTCGCGGATCAGCCGCGAATTCTGTCACCTGTTTTGCACTTGGTGTCACCTCTGTCAGCCCCGAAATCGGCACCATGGTGTTTGAACGTTTCGTCTCCGAAGCCCGCGACGAGCCCCCCGATATCGATGTCGACTTTGAACATGAGCGCCGCGAAGAGGTGATCCAGCATATTTACGAACGCTATGGCCGCCACCGCGCCGGGCTGTGCGCCACTGTGGTTCATTACCGCGGCAAACGCGCCATCCGCGAGGTTGGCATTGCCATGGGCCTGACCAATGACACCATATCCGCCCTGTCCTCGCAGCTTTGGGGTTGGGGCAGCACCGGCTTGCCAGAAACCCGCCTGCGCGAAATCGGCCTTGACCCTACCGACAAACGCCTGATGCAAGTGCTTGATCTGTGCAAACAAATCCGGGGCTTCCCGCGACATTTATCCCAGCATGTCGGTGGCTTTATCATCACCGAAGGGCGCCTTGACGAGCTGATCCCGATCGAGAACGCCTCGATGGAAGACCGCACCGTCATCTGCTGGGACAAAGACGATATCGACGCGCTGGGCATCCTCAAGGTCGATGTTTTGTCGCTTGGAATGCTGACCTGCATTCGCAAAGCCTTTGATCTGATCCGCCAGCACCACCGCCTTGATTTCACCCTGGCCACCCTGCCATCCGAAGATCCGGCGGTTTACGACATGCTGTGCAAGGCTGACAGCATCGGTGTCTTTCAGGTCGAAAGCCGCGCCCAGATGAACTTTCTGCCCCGGATGAAACCGCGCAATTTTTACGATCTGGTAATCGAAGTCGCGATCATCCGCCCCGGCCCGATTCAAGGCGATATGGTGCATCCCTATATCCGGCGGCGCAATGGCGAGGAAACCGTGGTTTTCCCGTCTGACGAACTGGGGGCTGTGCTTGGCAAAACCCTTGGTGTGCCGTTGTTTCAGGAACAGGCGATGCAGATCGCCATCATTGGCGCTGGTTTTTCCCCGGACGAGGCGGATCGTCTGCGCCGCGCCCTTGCCACCTTCAAGAAATCCGGCACCATCCACCTGTTCCGCGACAGGTTCATCAAAGGCATGCTGAAAAACGGCTATGAGCTCGATTTCGCCAACCGCTGCTTTTCCCAGATCGAAGGCTTCGGCGAATACGGCTTTCCTGAAAGCCACGCCGCCAGTTTCGCGCTGCTGGTCTATGCCAGTGCGTGGATCAAGAAACATCATCCCAGTATTTTTGCCTGCGCGTTGCTGAATTCCCAACCGATGGGGTTTTATGCCCCCACCCAGATCGTGCGTGACGCCCGCGAACATCGGGTTCAGGTGCACCCGGTCTGCATCAACGCCTCGTTCTGGGATAACGTGATGGAACCCACCGCCAAAGGTGGCCTCGCCCTCAGGCTTGGGTTCCGCCAGATCAAAGCCATGCGCGAGGAGGAAGCAGCCTGGATCACCGCCGCCCGCGGCAACGGTTACCGCACTGTCGAGGATGTCTGGCGGCGTGCAGGAACCTCGCCCCGACTGCTGAACATTCTGGCCGAAGCCGACGCTTTCGCCGCGCTCGGCCTGCCGCGCCGCGAGGCGCAGTGGCAAGCCCGCGCCATCACCGGCGATGAACCGCTGCCACTGTTCGCCCGGGAACTTGACGGCGAAAACATCCTGGAGCCCCGCCTGACCCTGCCGGAAATGACCGAAGGCGAACATGTGGTCGAGGATTACGTCACCATGCGCCTGACCCTGCGCAGCCATCCGCTGGCCCTGCTGCGCCCGCTGCTGACCCCCGAAAGGATGCGCCCGCCGCTGCATTTCTCAGAGGTACAAATATCCCCGCCGGAGGCATAGAATCCAATTATCCCGCCGAAAAACTTTTATGCCTCCGGCGGGGATATTTGTACCTCTGAGAAACCAATTCGCGCAAACCGGTGGCTACGGAGCAGACGCGCCCTGACTTGGAAAAAGCAGGGTTGTCTCAAACGGCCCACATTTGCGGTCAGCTATTTCACTTTTTTGTTGCCGAAAACCAGCGGCTCTGATCCCGGACGAGCGCCAGTTGCAGCGGCGGCTTTTGGCTTGACCTGCTTGGGTTTCTTAATTTCTTTGTTGCTTTTAACTTTGTTACCTTTGGCCATAATCGCATCCTTTTCGGGGTTTGGTCCTGTCTACGACAGCCTGACCCACTTGGTTTGTTTGGAATTCAGTGATCGCATTGGCAACCGGTGCAATATCCCTGCAGCCCCTCAAAGGTCGCGCCGGATATTCCGCCGTCAGCAGTACCAATACATCTATGCTGCCTTGGGAATTACATCAAGGGATCACACCGCCAGTGCTTAACGTCCGGCGCACTGCGTCTTGCCAACCTGCATAAGCTGCGTCACGCGTCGTCTTGTCCAGCCTTGGCTCAAACCGCCGCTCAAGCGACCAAATCTGCGCAAATTCATCCGGCGAGGGGCACAGTCCGACCGCCAAACCAGCCAAATAGGCCGCACCCAGCGCTGTGGTTTCCGTGACAACCGGGCGGTCGACTGGCGCGCCCAACTGATCGGCGACCGCCTGCATCGTCCAGTCACTGGCCGTCATACCGCCATCAACCCGCAAAACCGTATCACCCGCCCCCGCCCAATCGGCCCGCATCGCCTGCATCAGATCGCGCGTCTGAAACGCCACGCTTTCCAGTGCGGCTTTTGCCAGTTCTTTCGGCCCGGTGCCGCGCGTCAGACCAAAAATCGCTCCGCGGCTTTCAGCGTCCCAATAGGGCGCGCCAAGGCCGGTGAAGGCAGGCACCAGATAGACATGTTGCGCTGGATCAGCAGCTTCGGCCAAGCCCTGCATCTGGCTTGCGTCATCAATCAGCCGCAGCCCGTCACGCAGCCATTGAACCACAGCACCCGCCACGAAAATCGACCCCTCCAACGCATATGTCGGCACCCCGTCCAGCTGATACGCAATCGTGGTCAGCAAGCGGTTTGACGAGGCTACCCGCTCGGCTCCTGTGTTCAGCAACGCAAAGCAACCGGTTCCATAGGTCGATTTCATCATCCCCGGCTTGAAACAAGCTTGCCCCACTGTCGCCGCCTGCTGATCCCCCGCGACCCCCCGAATGGGTATGCTGTATCCAAACAGCGCCGGGTCGGTTTCGCCAAAGTCATCCGCACAATCTTTGACCACCGGCAACATCGCCGCCGGAATGTCAAACAGCGCCAGCAACTCGACATCCCACGCACCGCTGTCGATATTGTAAAGCATGGTGCGCGACGCATTGGTCGCGTCAGTGGCATGCACCGCACCACCTGTCAGTCGCCAGATCAGGAAACTGTCAATCGTGCCCACCAGCAACCTGCCAGCAATGGCCCTAGCGCGGGCACCGGCAACATTGTCCAAAATCCACTCGATTTTGCTGGCAGAAAAGTACGGGTCCAGCAGCAAGCCGGTTTTGGCCGTAACCATCGCTTCGGCCCCGGCCGCCTTTAATCTGGCACAAACCTCGGCAGTGCGCCGGTCTTGCCAGACAATCGCATTGTAAACCGGCAGCCCGGTGTCCCTGTCCCAAACCACAACTGTTTCGCGTTGATTGGTGATGCCAATCGCTGCAACCAAGGCCGGATCAACCCCCGCCAAGGCCGTTTGGCACGTCGCCAGAACGGACTGCCAGATATCTTCCGGGTCATGTTCAACCCTGCCGGACTTGGGGAAATGTTGTGCAAACTCCTGCTGCCCAACAGCGCGGGGGTGCAGCTTTTCATCAAACAGCATCGCCCTTGTCGAGGTTGTGCCTTGATCAATCGCCAGCAAATACTTCACGCGCCCACCTCTTTCAGCCAACCATCCAGCACGGCCGCCTGCGCGGGCGAGACAACCAGACCAAGTTTGCTTCGCCGCCACAAAATATCCTCGGCGGTTAGCGCAAATTCCCGCGCCACCAGCCACCTGACTTCACAGCCGAACAATCCACCACCAAAATCCTGCCCCAGATCATCGGTCGTTTTCGCGTCTCCCAGCATTTTCCAGGCCAAGGTGCCATAGGCCGACACCATCCGCCGACAAACCTCCAACCCCAAAAACGGATAACCCGCTGCCAGTTTGTCAGCCAAAGCCGCGCGGCCATCCATCGGGAAATCACCCCCCGGCAGCGGTGTGTGATCCGTCCAGGGCTGGCCGGTCAGTTCGATATATTCGCCAAGTTCCGCAACCGCCTGCTCGGACAGCTTTCGAAATGTGGTGATTTTCCCGCCATAAATGCTGATCAAAGGCGCCTGCCCGTTCTGGTCACTTACCTTGATATGATAATCCCGCGACGCCGTGCTGGCATTGCCTTCCAATGTATCATCCAAGGGCCGCACCCCCGAATAGGTCCAGACGATATCCGAAACCGCCACCGCTTGCGAAAAGTAATCCGAGGCGGCGCTGCACAAATAAGCGGCCTCCTCGGCGGAACATTCAGCCGTTGCAGGATCGCTCGTGTGATCAACATCCGTCGTGCCAATCAACGTAAACTCGCCCTGATACGGAATCGCGAAAATGATCCGCCCGTCCGGCAACTGAAAGAAATACGCCCGGTCATGGTCAAACAGTTTCCTGACCACAATATGTGACCCCCGAACCAATCGCACCGGATCAGGCGGCACCACCCCATCCAGCGCATCAATCACCTTGTTGACCCAAGGACCACCCGCATTCACCAACGCTCGCGCGCGCTTTTGCACAACCGCACCCGTGCGCGTGTCCTGCAGATCAGCAACCCAATGGCCGCCCTCGCGACGTGCTGCGACCAGCTTGGTGCGGGTCAAAACCTGCGCCCCCCGGTCCGCGGCATCACATGCGTTCAGCACAACCAAACGCGCGTCATCCACCCAGCCATCCGAATATTCAAACGCCCGCCGAAACCCGGCTTTCAGCGGGCCGCCAGCGATATCCGTCCGCAAATCCAGCACATGCGTGCCCGGCAACATACTGCGCCCGCCTAAGTGATCATAAATGAACAGACCGATCCGCAGCATCCATGCAGGCCGCATGCCTTTGACATGCGGCAACACAAACCGCATCGGTCGCGAGATATGCGGCATATTCCGCAACAAAATCTCGCGTTCCTTCAGCGCCTTGCGCACCAACAAAAAGTCGTATTGCTCCAGATATCTAAGCCCGCCATGAAACAGCTTGGTCGACGCCGACGAGGTTGCCGACGCCAGATCGCCCTGCTCGACCAGTACCACCGACGCACCGCGCCCCGCCGCATCGCGCGCAATGCCGGTGCCGTTCACACCCCCGCCAATGATCAGTACATCAGCGATATCTGTGTTAAGGTTACTTTTCATTTTCCTGCCAGTTTGATTCACCCTAAGACTATGCCAATCACCGCTGACTGCAACATTAGAAAACTCTCCAATCTACATCTCGGAACTTGCAACAATCGCAGAAATCCCGCAGGGTGCACGCGCAATTTACGCCAAATACGGGGAGCAATAGCAATGAGAACACGCGCCGCAGTCGCCATGAAAGCCGGACAACCACTTGAAATCATGGAGGTCAATCTGGACGGCCCCCGCGCCGGCGAGGTTCTGGTTGAAATCAAAGCCACCGGCATTTGCCACACCGACGAATTCACCCTGTCCGGCGCCGACCCCGAAGGCCTGTTTCCTGCCATTCTCGGCCACGAAGGCGCCGGCATTGTTCTGGAGGTCGGCCCCGGCGTCACCAGCCTGCAACCGGGCGACCACGTAATCCCGCTTTACACCCCCGAATGCCGGCAATGTGATTACTGCCTCAACCCGAAAACCAACCTTTGCCAAGCGATCCGCGGCACCCAGGGCCAGGGCCTGATGCCCGACGGCACCTCGCGCTTTTCCATGCTGAACGGCACGCCGATCCTGCATTACATGGGCTGCTCGACCTTCGCCAACCACACCGTCCTGCCGGAAATCGCCTTGGCCAAAGTGCGCAAAGACGCGCCGTTTGACAAAATCTGTTACATCGGCTGCGGTGTAACCACCGGCATCGGCGCTGTTATCAACACCGCCAAAGTCGAAATCGGCAGCCGCGCCATCGTGTTCGGCCTGGGCGGTATCGGTCTCAATGTCGTGCAGGGCCTGCGCCTTGCAGGTGCCGACCAAATCGTCGGCGTTGATCTCAACCCGTCCAAAGTTCCGATGGCCACGCATTTCGGCATGACCGATTTCGTCAACCCGTCCGAGGTCAAAGGCGATCTTGTCGGCCATCTGGTTGAACTGACCAAGGGCGGGGCAGATTACACCTTTGACGCCACCGGCAACGTCAACGTCATGCGCACAGCCCTTGAAAGCGCCCACAAAGGCTGGGGCGAAAGCATCATCATCGGCGTCGCCCCTGCAGGAGCCGAAATCTCGACCCGCCCCTTCCAGCTGGTCACCGGCCGGTCATGGCGCGGCACTGCCTTTGGCGGGGCCAGCGGGCGCACCGACGTGCCAAAGATCGTCGACTGGTACATGCAGGGCAAGATCGAGATCGACCCGATGATCACCCACAAACTCAAACTTGACGACATCAACAAGGGCTTTGATCTGATGCATTCCGGCGAGAGCATCCGCGCGGTGGTTGAGTATTGAACAACATCCACCGATCAACCTCAAAAGACCACAACGCTATCTGGGCGATCTTACAGCCGACCTTCCGCGCCGGTGACACCTACGCCCAGCCTACCGACATCTTCCGCGAAGAGGCTTTGTCTTACTGGCTGGGCGGCCACCACACGGGGTATATTGCCGTCGAGGATAACCAAACCCTCGGCACCTATTACCTCACCCCCAACCAGTTGGGCGGCGGCGCGCATGTCTGCAATTGCGGCTTTGCAACCGCTCCGAACGCGCGCGGCAAAGGCATCGCGCGAAAAATGCTGGCCCACGCGCTTGAAACGGCCCGCGCCCAAGGCTACCGCGCCATGCAATTCAACTTTGTGGTCACCACCAATGCCGACGCCCTGAAAATCTGGTCTGACAATGGCTTCACCGAGGTCGGCCGCCTCCCCAACGCTTTCAACCACCCGACCGAAGGTTTTGTCGATGCACTGATCCTTTACAAAACCCTCTGACCATCAAAGTTTCAGAAATACTCTCGGGGGTCCGGGGGCAGACTGCCCCCGGCGCTCAACATATAAAGAACCACCAGAATGCTCCCCATCTTCCTGAAAACCCTGCCCTTCTTCGCCATTCTCGGCCTCGGTTACTTCGCCGCCCGTCGCGGGTTCTTCAGCGAACAGGCCACCGCGCACCTCACCAAATTCGTCTTTTACTTCGCGCTCTCCGCCATGCTGTTCCGCTTTGCTGCCACGCTTGATATGGCGCAGGTTTTCGACACGCAGGCAGTATTCGCCTATCTCACCGCCACACTGTCGGTCTACCTGCTTGCCACCGCCGTCGCCCTCTGGCGCAAAACCGGCCTTGAGCAAGCCGCGATCGAGGCCCAATGTGCCGCCATCGGCAATGTCGGTTTCCTTGGCATCCCGCTACTTGTCCTGTTGATGGGCCCGCAAGCCGTCGGCCCGATGATGATAGTGCTTGGCACCGACCTGATCGTGTTTGGCAGCCTGATCGTGATCCTGATATCGGCCAGCCGCGACGGCAGAATGAACCTCGCGGTCCTTGGCCCGATCGCCCTTGGCCTGGTGAAAAACCCCATGGTTATGGCAATGACGCTAGGCCTGATCTGGTCAAGCCTCAGCCTGCCCCTGCCCACACCGGCAACCGAGTTTCTCACCCTGCTCGGTGCCGCTGCCACCCCCGGTGCGCTGTTTGCTATCGGCGCTTCACTCGCCTCCAAATCCGCCGAACGGAAATCCGTCGCGCTCTGGCTGTCCACCTCCAAACTTGCCCTGCACCCGCTGGCCGTCACCTTTGCCGCCACGCAAATCTTCACCGTCCCGCCCTTTACCGCCGCCGTGATGATCGCCGCCGCCGCGATGCCAACCGCGGGCAATGTCTATATCCTCGCGCAACATTACGGCATCGCCCCTTTGCGCGTCTCCTCAACCATCCTGATCTCAACCGCCGCCTCGGTCCTGACCCTGACTTACGTGATCTCCCTTGTCTCCGGTTGAACCCTCGACTGAACCGCGTTAGGCACAGCCAAACCAAAAGGGACGCGACATGAAAACACTATCCGAGAACAAATGCTTTGGCGGCACCCAAGGCGTCTATGCGCACCGCTCCGCTTCCTGCAATTGCAACATGACCTTCGGCCTGTTTTTACCGGCCGAAGCCGCCGCAACCAAGGTTCCGCTGCTCTGGTATCTCTCGGGCCTCACCTGCACCCACGAAAACGCCATGATCAAAGCCGGCGCGCAACAATGGGCCGCCGAACAAGGTATCGCCGTGGTCTTCCCCGACACCTCCCCACGCGGCGAGGGTGTTGCCGATGACGAGGATTACGCCCTCGGCCAAGGCGCTGGCTTTTACGTCAATGCAACCCAGGACCCGTGGAAGCCGCATTTTCAGATGTGGGATTACCTCGCCCACGACCTGCCGGCGCTCCTGTTCAACGGCTTCATGCTGGATCAGGACGCCCAGGCCATTTCCGGCCACTCCATGGGTGGGCACGGCGCGTTAACCCTGGCGATGAACCATCCCGGCCGCTACAAATCCGTCTCCGCCTTCGCGCCAATCGCCAACCCGACCGGCGCCGACTGGGGCCGCAACCAACTCGCGGCCTATCTTGGCGAGGACGAGACCACATGGGCCCGCCACGACGCCAGCCTGATGATGCGCAGCACTGGTTTTAACGGCCCGATCCTGATCGATCAGGGCACCAATGACCCCTTCCTCAAAAACCTGCGCCCACAAGCGCTGGCCGAGGCCATGGCCGAACGCGCCCAGAACGGCACTTTCCGGATGCAACCCGGCTATGACCACAGCTATTTCTTCGTCTCGACCTTCATGGAAGACCACATCGCCTTTCATGCCGAGGCGCTCTACTCCTGACCAGCATTTCTCAGAGGCCCAAATATCCTGGGGGGTCGAGGGGGGCAAAGCCCCCCCACCATGCCCAACAGGCGCAGCCTGGCGGGAGAACCCCCTACCGAAAGCACCCCGATGACCGCTCTATACATTGACGCCGATGCCTGCCCGGTCAAAGCCGAAGCGCTAAAAGTCGCCGAACGCCACGCCGTCAAAGTCTTTATCGTCTCAAACGGCGGCATCCGTCCCAACCCGCATCCGCTGGTCGAAACCATCATCGTGCCCGACGGCCCGGATGTCGCCGATATGTGGATCGCCGAACGCGCCGTCAAAGGCGACGTGGTTGTAACCGGCGACATCCCCCTGGCAGCCAAATGCATCGCCGCAGGTGCGCAAGTCATCCAGCATAACGGCGAGGTTTTCACCCAGGCCAATATCGGCATCCGCCTTGCGACCCGCGATCTGATGGCCGATCTGCGCGCCGCCGACCCGTTTCGTCAGGGCGGCGGCAAACCGTTCAGCAAAACCGACCGCTCCCGGTTTCTCAACATGCTCGAGGCCGAAATTCGCAAAGCCCTCAAGCCCTGAATCGCGCAATTTGTCGCAAACCGGACAGACCTGTCGCAACCACCTTGCCACGCTCCACCCAACTCCTTTTTCGGACCTCCTGATGACCGACCAGTCAACCGCCCGTACCAACCTGATCGGCATAGCCTGCGCAATTGGCGCGTCGATGTTCTTTTCGATCAATGACATGCTGATCAAGTTTCTGTCAGGTGACTATGCCTTGCATCAAATCGTCCTGATCCGCGCCGTCATCGGTCTCAGCCTGCTGCTGATCTTCATCGTGCCTTTCGAGGGCGGATTCAAAATCCTGCACACCAAGCATTTGAAAATCCAGCTGCTGCGCGGACTTAGCGTGGTGTTTGCCAATATGGCTTATTTCGCCGCCCTCGCGGCCATGCCACTGGCCGATGCTGCTGCCATCTGGTTTGTCAGCCCGCTGATCATCACCGCTTTTTCGGTGCTGTTTCTGGGTGAAAAGGTCGGCCCGCGCCGCTGGGCCGCAGTCGGCCTTGGTCTTCTGGGCGTCATCATCATGCTGCGCCCCGGCAGCCACAGCTTTCAGCTGGCCGCGCTGTTGCCGTTGGTCTCGGCTCTGGCCTATGCATTTCTGCAAATCATGACCCGCAAAATCGGCGTGTCGGAAAAAGCCGCGACCAGTTCGGTCTACACTCAACTTGCCTTCATCGTCATCAGCACAGGCATGGGGCTGGCTTTCGGTCATGGGCAATTTGCAGGTTCCGGCGACGCCTCGATTGATTTCCTGTTTCGCGCTTGGGTAGTGCCGGCACCAAAAGATTACGGCATCTTCTTTCTGATCGGTCTTGGCAGTGGTCTGGGCGGCTATCTTATTACCCAAGCCTACCGAATAGCCGAGGCAGGTCTTGCAGCCCCATTTGAATATTCCGCCATGCCGATGGCGATTGTGTGGGGTATTGTGGTCTTTCATCAATCACCCGACCTGATCGGCTGGATTGGTATCGCGCTGATCGTCGGGGCCGGGCTTTACACCTTTGCCCGCGAAGCCGCAATTGGCCGCCGCGCCATGCGCAAACAGCCGCAAACGAGGCTTTAAGATGCACGCGACCACCGTGATTTTTGATATCGGCAATGTGCTGATCCGCTGGCAGCCCGAGGCCTATTTCGACACAGTGACCACCGTTAGCAGGCGCAAACAGATGTTCGCCGCCGTTGATCTGCACGCCATGAACGAGCGCGTTGACGCAGGAGCGCCCTTTCGCCAAACCGTTTACGACACCGCCGCCGCCCATCCCGAATTCGACGGCCTGATCCGCCGATGGCACGACAATTGGCTGGATATCGCCAGCCCCGTCATCACCGAAACCCTGCAAATTGCACAAACCCTGCGCGCCAGGGGCGCGGCGATTGCCATTCTCAGCAATATCGGGCAGGAAACCTTTGATCTGGCCGCTGCCCGCAACCCGTTTCTGGCGACGTTTGATGCGCTGTTTCTATCCGGCCCAATGGCCGTTACCAAACCAAACTCCGATATTTATCAACAAGTTGAAGATACCTTGAACCGCTCCCCCGAAACGCTGTTCTTCACCGATGACCGCGTCGAAAACATCGACGCCGCTGACAGGCGCGGCTGGCAAACGCACCTTTTCCAATCCCCGCAAGGCCTTGCCCAAGCCCTTGTCGCACACGGTCTGCTGACCCTAGCCGAGGCCTCTCTGTGACCCCGCGCCACATCACTTTGGCCAAGGCCGAACCGCACCTCGACTGGCTGGCACTGACCGACGCCTTGGAACGGGGCCACACCCTGCCCAAAGCGCAAATGCAGGACGTGGTGTTCCGGCGTGGCCCCGACACAATGCTGTCGCGCCACGCATGGATTGACGGGCTGGGCCTGATAGTGAAAACCGCCACCGTCTTTCCAGGCAATGCCCGCCATAATCTACCGAACATCAACGGCCTGACCACACTTTACAGCGATCAAACCGGAGCCGTCGAAGCGACCCTTGATTTCGCTCTGGTGACCAAATGGAAAACTGCCGCCGACAGCCTGCTCGCGGCTCGTCACCTTGCCCGCCCTGACAGCCAGAACATCCTGATTATCGGGGCCGGGTCGGTCGCCGCATCAATGATCCAGGCCTATTCCGCCCTGTTCCCCACAGCCCGCTTTCAGATCTGGAACCGAACCACCGACAAGGCCCACCTGATTGCCGCGGCCTGTCCCGGCCACGCGATCGCCGCCGCCACCGACTTGGCCGATGCGGTTGGTCAAGCCGATATTATCGCGTGTTGCACCATGGCAAATCAGCCCGTCCTGCAAGGCAAATGGCTGCGCCCCGGTCAACATGTTGACCTGATCGGCGCCTACCTGCCCTCAATGCGCGAGGCCGACGATACCGCCCTTAAACGCGCCCGGGTATTTGTTGATTGCCGCGAGACCACCATCGACCATATCGGCGAGCTGATCGACCCGATTGCCAATGGCACGATCAAACGATCCGATATCCTCGGAGACTTCTATGACATTAAGGGCGGTGACTTCATCCGTCGTTCAGACGCTGAAATAACGCTTCACAAAAACGGCGGTGGCGCGCATCTTGATCTGATGACATGCTGCTATATCCTAAAGGCCCTGACATGACCCTGACCGAACAGCAGATTGAAACCTTCCAACGCGATGGCGTTTTAATGGTCCCCGGCGCGTTAACCGATTGGGTTGACGTGATGCGTTCAGGGATCGAACGCAACATGGCCGAGCCCGGCGAATATGCCAGCGAAAACGCAGTCACCGAAGGCCGGTTCTTTGACGATTACGTCAACTGGCACCGCATCCCGGAATATGAAACCGTCATCCGCGAAAGCCCGATTGCCCAACTTGCCGCACAGGCCATGCGCTCGACAACCGCGCAATTCTTTCACGACCATCTGCTTGTCAAAGAACCCGGCACCCCGAAACCCACACCTTGGCATCAGGACTCGCCCTATTATTTTGTGCGCGGCGAACAAACCGTCAGCTTCTGGATCCCCGTCGATCCAGTGGCCGAGGCCAGCCTGCGTTTCATCGCCGGCAGCCACCGCTGGCCGAAAATGGTCCGTCCTGTGTCGTGGTCTGACGACAGCGATTTTTACAAAGACAAAAATGACTGGACACCGGTGCCCGACCCAGATGCCAACCCCGATGACACCACCGTTGTGGAATGGCCAATGCAACCCGGTGACGCCGTGCTGTTTGATTTTCGAACTGTCCACGGCGCGCGCGGCAACATGCAACCCAACCGCCGCCGGGCGCTTTCGCTGCGCTGGGTCGGCGACGATGCGCGCTATGTTCAGCGCCCCGGCCGCACCTCGCCACCATTTCCCGGCCATAACATGACCGAGGGCCAAAAACTACGCGAGGATTGGTTTCCGGTGATCTGGCCAAAACCATGACATCAACACTGTTGGCCCTGATCGGCGTTTTTCTTCTGGTCGATCTGATTGTTCTGCCGCCGCTGATCATCCGCGCACGCCTGCGCCCGATGGACGCTAACGCCCGCGCCTCGGCCCCCGGACAGTTTGCCACCCTCACCGATGGCATTACCCATTATCAATGGCATGGGCCACGCACCGGCCCGATCATCGTGTTGGTGCACGGCCTGTCAGCCCCGTCGTTTATTTTCGCCGGCCTCATTCCCCACCTGACCCGCGCCGGATATCGGGTTCTGACCTATGATCATTTCGGACGCGGCTGGTCTGATCGACCCACAAGCCCCCAAACCGCTGGTTTTTTTGGGCGCCAGTTGAATGACCTGCTCGACAACCAGTCCGTCAATAAACCCGTCATTCTGATTGGTTATTCCATGGGCGGTGCCGTGGTTTCCGCCTACGCACAGCATCACCCCTCCCGTGTTTCGCATCTTGTCCTGCTTGCCTCGGCTGGATTTGTGCATCAAACCGGCGGCCTGATCGGCTTTATCCGTCGCACTCCGCTGATCGGCGACTGGTTGATGACTGTTTTCGGTGCCGCCCGCCTAAACAGCGCCGCCAAGCTCGAGGATCAAACCAAAAGCGCCGTGCCAGACATCACCGCCAAAATGCAGCACGAGACATTCTATCGCGGCTATTTGCCCGCAATCCTGTCCAGCCTCAGAAACCTGCTGGGCCGTCCGTTTGACGAACTGCACCGCGATCTTGCCACCCAAAACATCCCGACCTTGGCGATCTGGGGCGCAATAGACGCCACGATTCCAATCACCAGCGCTGACCGCTTGTCAGCCGCCAATCCCGATGTCAAAACCGTCATCCTGAGGGATGAGGGGCATTCCTTGACCTATACCAACCCCAAAGGCACCGCCGCCGAAATCCTTGCGTTTCTGCCGCCCGCCCCAGCTGAAAACACAAAGGCCTGAACCCGTGCAAATAAACGCCAACGGTACCATGCTCGCGGTCGAGGAATACGGCCCCAAAGACGGCTTGCCGCTGATCCTTGTGCGCGGCCTCGGCTCGTCGCTGATCCATTGGCCGAAGAACTTTGTTCAGGGCTTTGCCGACCTCGGCTACCGCACGGTGATCTATGACAACCGCGATGCCGGTCTGTCGCAGCGATTTCCGATGCAGGATCACCCCTCAGACTCGGCAAGCCTGAAACAGATCATCGCGGACGGCGGCGCGCTTCCGGTCCCTTACTCCCTCGCTGACCATGTGCAGGATTGCGTCGGCCTTATGGACGAGCTCGGCATTAATCGCGCGCACCTTTTTGCCATCTCGATGGGCGGCGGAATCGCTCAAAGCTTTGCCACATCATTTGCCGACCGCCTGCTCAGCGCGACCTTGGTGATGACCTCGGCCCGCCTGCGTAGCGCCGCGCTTTTAGGCGGGATGCTGGCCAAACGCCGGTCGCGTTCAGACTATATCGACGCGATGGTGGCCGAGGATCAGGTCTGGGGCAGCCCCGGCTATCCAATGACCGAGGCCGAGATCCGCGAACAGGCCGCACAGGCCTATGATCGCGGTTACGATCCCGACGCCTATAACCGGCAAATTTTGGGCTTGGCCGCCGCCGAAGAACGGGTGGAGCGGCTGCAGAAACTGGATCTGCCCTGCTTTGTGATCCACGGCGCTGAAGATACCCTGGTGCCGCCCGAGGCCGGGCGTGAACTGGCCAGCCTGATCCCCGGCGCAAAACTTGAAATCATTAAGGGCATGGGTCACACCATAACGCCTCTGCTTGCCCCGAAACTGGTGGCAATGGTGGACGGATTTATTCGCGGCCAAGGCTAAGCCAAAGTCGCGCGCCCCATAGTAGCGTCCAAATGCTCAAACCCACCTGCCGCAATTTGTATGCACAGGTTGTGTACAGGTTGTGCATACGTTGTGTACCCTAAAAATCGAGGTTCTCGACGTTCAGCGCATTGGCCTGAATGAACTCGCGGCGCGGTTCCACCACGTCGCCCATCAGCTTGGTAAAGATGTCATCCGCCTCGGCCAAATCCTCAACCCGCACCCGCAACAGCGTGCGCGCTTCGGGGTCCAGGGTCGTTTCCCAAAGCTGGCTTGGGTTCATCTCACCCAATCCCTTATAGCGCTGTAAAGATTGACCTTTTTCGCCCTCTTGCAAGACGACATCCAACAAGTCACTCGGTGCAAATATCGCCGTAACTTTGTCTTTGCGGGTCAGTTTTGCCGGTTGGGCATAAACCTCCTGCAAGCTTTTGGTGTAACTTGCCAGCTTACGCGCTTCGCCTGATCGCAGACACCCGCCATCCAGCGCGCGAACTTCTTCTACACCTCTGATATTACGGGAAAATCTTAGTCCGGCATCTTCCGTAGGACGACCGTTCCAACCCTTTTCATACTCTTTCGCAACAAGGTCCAATCTGGCCGCAACACTGTCAGCAGCCGCTTGCAGGTCTTCATCCAGCCGCCCGGCAATCAAAGCGCCGGAAATTGCAGCCTGTTCAAGGACATGGCGGGAATAATGGGTCGGAAACGCGTTCAAAATCGCCCGCACCTGCCGCGCCTCATCCACCACCCGCGCAAGATCGGCACCCGAGATTTGCGAGCCATCCCCAAGCTGCAGAACCGCGCCTTCAAGTCCTTGCTCTACAAGGTAATCTTCCAGCGCAGCCTGGTCTTTCAGGTACACTTCCGACTTGCCGCGCGCCACTTTATAAAGCGGCGGTTGGGCGATATAAAGATACCCGCCTTCGATCAGTTGTGGCATCTGCCGGAAGAAGAATGTCAGCAACAAAGTCCGGATATGCGCCCCGTCCACATCGGCATCGGTCATGATGACAACTTTATGGTAACGAAGTTTGGCTATGTTGAACTCATCACGCCCGATTCCCGTGCCAAGTGCTGTAATCAGCGTGCCGATTTCCTGACTGCCCAGCATCCGGTCAAATCGCGCACGCTCAACATTAAGGATTTTACCCCGCAGCGGCAGCACCGCCTGATTAAACCGCGACCGCCCTTGCTTGGCAGACCCGCCAGCACTGTCGCCTTCGACCAGAAAGATTTCGGAATTCGCCGGGTCTTTTTCCTGACAATCCGCCAGTTTTCCCGGCAGGCTGGCGATGTCCATCGCAGATTTCCGCCGCGTCAAATCACGTGCCTTACGGGCAGCTTCCCGTGCAAAAGCCGCTTCGACAATTTTGCTTACAACGATCTTTGCCTCAGAAGGATGTTCCTCGAACCATTCCCCCAGCTTTTCGTTCACCAGTCCTTCAACCGCCGGGCGCACCTCGGACGAAACCAGTTTGTCCTTGGTTTGACTGGAAAATTTCGGGTCGGGTACTTTGATTGACAACACACAAGTCAGCCCCTCACGCGCGTCGTCGCCGGTGAAACTGATCTTTTCCTTTTTCGCAATCCCCGACGTCAAAGCGTAATTGTTGATGGTTCGGGTCAAGGCCCCGCGAAACCCCGCCAAATGGGCACCACCATCGCGCTGTGGAATGTTGTTGGTAAAAGGCAGCACGTTTTCGTGGTAGCTGTCATTCCACCACATCGCCACTTCAACGCCGATACCGTCTTTTTCACCGGTAATAAAGATCGGGTCTGCCAGCATAGCCGTTTTCGAGCGGTCCAAATGCCGCACGAATTCCCGCACGCCACCCTCGTACATCATTTCACTTTCCAGCTTTTCCGCGGGACGCAAATCTTCGATCCGGATTTTCACACCAGAATTCAGAAACGCCAATTCGCGTAGCCGGTGTTCTAGGGTTTTGAAATTGTAATCGAGGTTGGAAAACGTTTCGGTCGACGCAAGAAAGCGAACCTCGGTGCCTTTGCGGCCATTCGCCGGGCCGACCACTTTCAGCGATTCAACAGTGAACCCGCCTTCAAACCGCGCCATATGTTCCTTGCCATCGCGCCAGATGCGCAACTCAAGCCAATCGGAAAGCGCGTTCACAACCGAAACGCCGACCCCGTGCAATCCGCCCGAAACCTTGTAGGAATTGCTGTCAAATTTGCCGCCGGCATGCAGTTGCGTCATGATAACTTCGGCGGCAGAAACACCTTCGCCCTCGTGGATACCAACCGGGATACCACGACCGTTATCGGACACAGAAACCGAGTTGTCAGCGTGCAAGATCACCGTCACCGTATCGCAATGACCGGCCAGCGCTTCGTCGATGCCATTATCGACAACTTCATAAACCATGTGGTGCAAACCCGACCCATCGTCGGTGTCACCGATATACATCCCCGGACGCTTGCGAACCGCCTCTAAGCCTTTGAGAACCTTTATAGAATCCGCACCATATTCTTCGGTTATTTTTTCGATATCTGCCATATGCCTCGTCCACGGATTTGAACACCATATATAAGGGTTTTGGCGGGGAATGTCACGCCAGTACCACAATATTTTGGGTTAGCGGCTTCTAGGTTACGGCAATCGCAATGCCGACCAAAATCAGCGACAAACCAGATGCAATGTTAATGCGCCGTCGTCCGGTTTCCGATGAAATCAAAGCCCGTGATTTGTGAACGAATGCCGCCAAAACAAGATTTCCCAAGAAGGGCACGAGCATCGAAACCGACCCTATTGCGGCAATATCCAGAGTGGTGATTTCGGTCAGATCGAAAAATCCGGGCAGCACACCCAGATAGAACAAGACCGCCTTGGGGTTACCGATGCTTATAAACGCACCAGCGAAAAACCCGGACCATGCCCCCGAGACCGTTAGCCGACCGTCGCGCTGGATGACTTTGCCAGCGCGATAGATCAGCTGCGCCCCCATCAGAACAAGCAACGTCGCGCCCGAAAACGTGAGGACTGTCAGGAACCCTTCGAAATTCGAAGCCAGCCAGGCCACACCAAGCACAGCCACAACCGTCCATAGGCCATCGCCAATGACGACGCCCAATGCCAAAGGCCATGCGGACCTGAACCCTCCTGAAAGGGCGCGTGCGATCAGAGCTGCCCAAACCGGACCCGGGATCAGGAACAGTAGGAAAACCGCGCCTGCATAAAGTACAAGTTCGTCAAACGCGACCGTCACATTGGCGCCCGCTGATCAATGACCGAGGTCCCGTCGCTGTCGGAAACCTGATACCAGGCGGCGCGATCACCAAGTGATTCAAACAAGTTAGCATCCGTTCCGGTCAACCAGGCCTGTGCTCGCAAGTCGCATATCTCGCCATAAAGGTCCGCGCGGCGATTGGCGTCTAAATGCGCTGCAACCTCATCCAGAAGGATTATTGGCGGCGCCCCGAAATCCTGCGCCAAGGCGCGTGCGTTGGCTAAAACAAGCGAGATCAACAACGCTTTCTGTTCACCTGTAGAACATAATCGCGCTTCGATATTCTTGGCTTGATAAACCGCCCCAAAATCCGCCCGATGCGGACCTATCAGGGTTCGCCCAGCAGCCATATCCCGGTGACGGTTACGCGCCATGGCGTCGGCAAAGGCTTCCGTATCGTCATTGGCTTCGTCGTCAGCCCCCGAGACCAGAGCCAAATCAGCCGTCGGAAAACTTGTATCGCTGTCGGACTGCGCCATTGCCAGACGATCAATAGTCGCCGCCCTGTTCAAAGAAATCACCGCACCAGATTGCATCATTTGCCCTTCCAGAGCGCGATACCATGCATCGTTAGCGACCTGATCCTTCAGCAACCGATTGCGTTCACGCATAGCCTTTTCATAATTCAGCGATGCTTCGGCGTGGTTGGGATAAAACGACAGGGTCATCCGGTCCAGAAACCTTCGACGCCCTTCGGGGGCATCAAGCCACAAGCGGTCCATGGAAGGCGCCAACCACACGATACGCGCCAGATTTCCAAGCGCAGTTTGCAAAGCTGCCTTGCCATCAATCCGCACCTGTCGTGCGGCACCATGTTCTGCCCATGTTTCGACTTCGTGCTGATGCGCCAGGCTGTACAGGTCAGCTTTAACCTTCCAGCCCAACCGTTCGGGACTGCGGGCTATTTCATCCGCACCCGCCCGCCGGATGCCACGCCCAGGCGAGAGCAGAGAAACCGCTTCCAGAATATTGGTTTTACCTGCGCCATTCGCTCCAAAAAAGGCAATCGGACGGCCATCCAATTCCAGTTTGGCAGACTTATGGGATCGGAAATGCGAAAGCGTCAGTTGTGTAAGGGCAAGCCCTGCCAATGGGTCACACCCGCATTGGCATTACAACGTAAACGGCACTTTCATCATTGCCTTCACGCATCAAGGTTGGATCGCCCGAAGAATTAAACAAGAATACGGCGTTTTCGCGATCGACCTGACTGGCGATTTCCAACAGATATTTGGCGTTAAACCCGATTTCCAGCCGCTCGTCGCTGTAGGCAACCGCCAATTCCTCTTCAGCGGCACCACTATCTGGCGCGTTGACGGAAAGGATTAGGCGATCATCCTCAAGCGCAAGCTTAACGGCGCGGGACCGTTCAGAAGACACCGTAGACACCCGATCAACCGCTTTCGCAAATTCGGTTGCGTCAACTTCCAGCCGTTTCGTGTTGCCGGTTGGAATGACCCGGCTGTAATCCGGAAACGTCCCGTCGATGACTTTTGAGGTCAGTGTAATTTCGGGCGTTGCAAAGCGGATTTTGGTTTCCGATACCGAAACGGCGATAATCATATCGTCGTCTTCCAGCAGCTTTCGCAACTCGCCCACGGTCTTGCGTGGTACGATGACGCCCGGCATACCGGCGGCACCTTCGGGAAGTGGCGCATCAATTCGCGCCAAGCGGTGCCCATCGGTCGCAACGCAGCGCAGAACCTGGCCAGACCCGCTGTCAGCAGCGTGCAGATAAACACCGTTCAGATAATACCTTGTTTCTTCAGTCGAGATCGCAAATTTCGACTTATCAAACAGACGACGCAGCATTGGGGCCGGAGCGGTGAAATTACAGCTGTATTCAGACGATGCCATCACCGGAAAATCTTCGCGCGGCAAGGTCGCAAGCGAAAAGTTCGAACGACCCGCCTGCACTTCCAGCCGGCCCGAGGCCCCGTCATCCGTCAGCTGAACAACAGATCCGTCAGGCAGCTTGCGTACAATTTCGTGCAACGTGTGCGCGCCAACAGTCGTCGCACCATTGCGATCGACCGTGGCAAGCGCCCGGTCAACCACTTCAATATCCAGATCAGTTGCGCGAAAACTGATGGCACTGCCCTCAGCTTCGATAAGCACATTCGCCAGAATTGGGATCGTGTTACGCCGTTCAACAACCGACTGCGCCTGGCTCATTGCTTTTAGCAATGCGCTTCGTTCGATGCTGACTTTCATCTTCGTCTCCTGACCATAACCGGGGCAGGCAGACTAGCTGAACCGCCCCGGAAATCAAACACTATCTCTTTGTTTACGGGAATGTTGACGTGGTCAAGGGTCCAGCCGCGATCCAGCGGCTGGAGGCACAAAATACCACAGTTTTCGCCCTAGGCTTCCAGCATCCGACGCAGCAATTCAACATCTTCGGCGATTTGGTTATCAACCGCTTTCAGCTCTTCGATTTTACGAACCGCGTGAATGACCGTTGTGTGATCACGCCCGCCGAACCGGCGACCGATTTCAGGCAATGATTTCGACGTCAGCATCTTCGAGAGGAACATCGCAACTTGCCGTGGTCGTGCAACCGAACGCGCGCGGCGCGGGCTTAGCATATCACTTAGGCGCAGGTTGTAATGGTCAGCAACTTTGCGAATGATCTCGTCAATTGTGACCTTGCGATCAGATGCGCGCAGAATATCCGACAGACATTCCTGTGTAACCTCCAACGTAACCTCGCGCCCGATCAACGAGGCATAGGCAAACAACCTGTTCAACGCACCCTCTAGTACGCGTACATTTGTCGAAATCCGGTGGGCAAGGAATTCCAGCACCCCGTTCGCCAAAACCACCTCGGGATAGTTGCGGGCTTGTGATTCCACTTTTGACTGAAGAATGCCAAGACGCAATTCGTAATCCGTGGGGTGCAAATCAACCACCAACCCCCACTGAAGGCGGGATTTGATCCGATCCTCAAGTCCGGAAATTTCGCCGGGTGCGCGATCGGCGGAAATGATGATCTGTTTGCTTTGGTCGATCAGCGCGTTGAATGTGTGGAAAAATTCGTCTTGAGTTGAATCTTTGCCGGCAATGAACTGAACGTCGTCAACCATCAGAACATCAACGGAACGAAAGAGCTCTTTAAAGCCCATCATATCCTTGAACCTGAGGGATTGAACAAAGCGGTACATGAATTGTTCGGCGGACAGATATAGCACCTTGGCGCCAGGTTGGCGGCGTTGAATCTCCCAGGCGATTGCATGCATCAGATGGGTTTTGCCAAGGCCTACACCACCGTAAAGGAACAACGGATTAAACGTAACTTCGCCGCCTTCGGCAACACGCCGCGCTGCTGCATGGGCTAACTCATTCGGCTTTCCGACAACAAAAGTATCAAAAGTCGAACGGCGATCCAAGGGAGCCCCCGGAAGGTCAATCCCGGTTTTGACTGGTTGAGCGGCAGAAACCGCTTTTGCGGTTACGCCATTAACAGGCGCAATTTTTCTATTTGTCGCGACCGCAAAATCCAGCCGGTCAATAGGCGCCCCTGCACCGGTAAGACCGCTGAGGATTTGATCGCCATAATTACGTGATACCCAATTTCCAAAAAACGTTGTGGGTACCGCAAACTGCGCAACGCCATTCAGAACATCTTCAAGTTCAAGCGGTTCTATCCAGTTCTTAAACGCATCCTTCCCTATCGAATGCAAAAGTTGTTCTTTAACGCGCCCCCAGGTGTCGTTATTCATCTTCGGTCCGTTCGCTTTTCTTTTTTTCGTTTTCAAGTCTGCCGCCAAGGCAAACCGCGCATCTTCCATCCGTTTAGGGTTCCACGGTGTTTTTCGCTGTCAATGTCACCCTCAAATCCTTCGGCAACATTTATGCACACCGTCGAACGACCGATTTCTGTGATGACGTCAGCTACGTATTCGGCAGCATCCAACGATCTCACGCCCGAACGGCAGATAAAATAGATCCGGTCCGGAAACTTGTCCCCCAACTGTGAAAACAATTCGCCTGTAAATTCGGGGTTCACGGACATTTCCGGAAATGCGAGCCACTCTATTCGGATCACCTGTTTTCCCAGGTCTTCCAAATCGGGAAATCCCACATACGACCATTCGGCCTTTGTGCGCACATCCACCAGAACCGTTCGAGGTTCTGATTTCAGTTCTTCCCAAGCTTCGTGCGGCAGCACTTCAGCAACGATAGAATCGTTATCCGTGACCACTCTGTCCCCCAGACGTCTTGAATCACTCAGCGAAACTAGCCCATCGTGCGGCGGCATTTCAACGACTCTTCACGCTTGACTCGGACATTCCGCATACCGAATCTTAGACCACTTATCGCATCGCTAAATCTATGGTCTGAGGGTCAAAGACCCCATAGGGCAAAAGCCAAGTTCGCCGAAAAACTGAATTTGATCGTCACGCAAAGCGCTGACCGGCCCTTAACTGATTCTTGTTTCGGCCGAGATCAAAAGAAAAGGGCGCAACCTTTACAGGTGCGCCCCAATAATTTCTCTGCTGATCGTTGAGATCAGGCGCTGAGCGCTTTTACACGTGATGACAAGCGCGACATTTTCCGGCTTGCTGTATTCTTGTGCAGAATGCCTTTGGACACACCGCGCATGATTTCTGGTTGGGCGGCGCGTAATGCTGCGACAGCGATTGTCTGGTCGCCACCCGTAATAGCCTCTTCAACCTTACGAATGAAGGTACGGATCCGGGTCCGGCGGGTTTTGTTAACCAGTGTACGGCGCTGCTCTTGGCGCGCGCGTTTTTTTGATTGTGGCGAGTTGGCCATGTGTAATTTCCGATCACATCGGGTTGCGAATGATGAACCGCGCTTCTAGTCGCGAGTCTTCGGCAAGTCAACGGCTCTGCCGATGTTTTTTGGTCGCTATTTGCCGCGAAATTGTGGAGTTCGCTTTTCAAGAAAAGCTGACATGCCTTCGACCTGATCTTCCGTGGCAAAAAGCGCGTGAAAAAGCCGCCGTTCAAACAGCACGCCTTCGCGCAGGGTTGTTTCATATGACCGGTTGACGGCTTCTTTGACGGCCATGTTGATCAGCCCGGATTTCTCGGCGATTTTGGCCGCGGTCGCCATCGCATCTTCCATCAGGTTTTTCACAGGAACAACGCGGCTCACAAGGCCCGAGCGTTCTGCCTCGTCCGCCAGCATCATCCGGCCAGTCAGATGCATTTCCATTGACTTTGATTTGCCAACAAAACGTGTCAGCCTTTGGGTGCCACCAATCCCCGCCATCACGCCCAGATTGATCTCGGGCTGGCCAAATTTTGCGTTATCGGCCGCAATGATAAAGTCGCACATCATCGCTAGTTCGCAGCCACCACCAAGCGCGTAACCTGCCACGGCGGCAATGATTGGTTTGCGGAAACGCAGCAAAGCCTCGGTTTCATTGGTGAAAAAGTCAGATGTAAACATTTCGACGAAAGTTTTTTCCGACATCTCTTTGATATCGGCACCAGCGGCGAATGCTTTTTCTGAACCGGTCAGAACCACGACCCGAACCTTGTCGTTGCTTTCCATCGCCTTCAGGGCGTCTGCAAGCTCGCCCAGCAACTGACTGTTCAGCGCGTTCAGCGCGTCTGGCCGGTTAAGCCGGATCAGGCCGATATGGTCCTCGATCTCGACGATCAGTGTCTCATAGGCCATCTGGGTTCCCTTCAGCTAGCATCCAAGTGCCGCTAAATACCATCTTGGCGCGGCGTTTCAAGCTATGTCTGGCATTTAGGGCAATAGAATGTTGACCGGCCCGCCTGAACGATGCGTTTGACTATTCCTTTGCAATCCGGAGTCTTGCAGGCTTCACCGGCGCGGCCATAGGCGGCAAACGAATGTTGGAAATATCCCAGCTCACCGTCCGTTTGTTTGTAATCCTTCAAAGAAGAGCCGCCGGATTCGATGGCTTCGGTCAAGACGTCGCGAATCACCGGAACCAGTTCGATGGATTTCCGCACGCTAACATCCTTGGCCAAACGCAGCGGCGATACCTTTGCGCGCCACAAAACTTCACAGACATAAATATTCCCCAGCCCGGCAACCAGTTTCTGATCCAGCAAAGTCGTCTTGATCGGCGCGTTCCGGGTTTTCAGCGCGGCGGCAAGATATGCGGCATCAAAAGAATTGCCCAAAGGTTCAGGGCCAATATCGCGCAGCAGTTTGTGGTCTTCGACCGCGTCGGTCGCGCATAAATCCATCGCGCCAAAACGCCGCGCATCATTAAATGTAATCCGCGCTCCGTTATCCATATCCAACACCACATGGTCGTGCTTTTCCGGAACGGGCATAGTGTGGTGAAATTCGCCTAGCGTTTGTTGACCTTCGGGGCGTGAAATCAGCATCCGGCCCGACATTCCCAAATGGATGATCAGCGTTTCACGGGATGCGAGATCAACAAGGATGTATTTCGACCGACGCCGCAATTGCAGCACTTGTTGCCCGGTCAGCCTTTCCGCCATGCGTTCTGGAAACGGCCAGCGCAAATCGGGCCGCCGGACATCGGCGTGCGCAATGACATGGCCAGTCATCACGGGTTCAAGCCCACGACGGACGGTTTCAACTTCGGGGAGTTCGGGCACAGGACACCTTTACGCAGGCGGGGTCCATTGTAACCCCCACAACTTCGCTTATAACAATAGACTGTTTCAGCAGCCAGCAAGCCCAGATGACTATGCCCACGCAAAAAACCACCCATTTCGGCAATCAGACCGTGGCCGAGGACGCCAAGGCCGGGATGGTGCATGGGGTATTCAGCAACGTCGCCTCGAAATACGACGTGATGAATGACGCGATGAGCCTTGGCATCCACCGTCTGTGGAAAGACGCGATGATGGATTGGCTGGCGCCACGAAATGGGCAAAAGCTGTTGGATGTGGCGGGCGGAACCGGTGACATAGCGTTTCGGTTCCTGAAACGCGCCCCGCAGGCGCAGGCAACCGTTTTTGATATGACCCAATCCATGCTGGATGCGGGGCGCAAACGCGCCGAGGCGTCACAACTGGCCGACCGTCTGGACTGGATTTGCGGCGACGCAATGGCGCTGCCGTTCGCCGATAACAGTTTTGACGTGTACACAATCAGCTTTGGCATCCGCAACGTCACCCGGATTCAGGATGCAATCAACGAAGCTTATCGTGTCTTGAAACCCGGTGGGCGTTTCATGGTGCTGGAGTTCAGTCAAATCCCTAATCCCGGTTTGCAGTGGATTTATGACCAGTATTCGTTCAACATTATCCCTCCTCTGGGCAAAATGATTGCGAACGACAGGGACAGCTATCAGTACCTTGTTGAAAGTATCCGCAAGTTTCCCCAGCAGGAGGTTTTCGCCCAGATGATCCGCGACGGTGGGTTTCAGAATGTGAAGTACCGCAACCTGACTTTGGGCATTGCAGCACTGCATTCCGGCTGGAAGATTTAAGCGATGCGCGGTCCTCATAACGTCTGGCGGCTAATCCGAACCGGTGCCACTTTTGAACGTACAGGTGCGATGAAACTGGCGCTTGAAACGCTGGACGCACCACCAGCTTTGCGAATTGCAGCGCGGATCATGGGCTGGCCGTTCAAGTGGCTTGGCCTGCGCGGTGATCCCAGTCAGCCACCGGTTTTGCGTGCGCTGACGGCTTTGGGGCCAGCCTATATCAAGTTCGGCCAAATCCTTTCAACCCGTCCCGATGTTGTTGGCGACGAGTTGGCCAATCAGTTGCGGGTGCTGCAGGACAAGCTGCCGCCTTTTTCGATGGAAGCAGCCCGCCGGACAGTTGAATCGGAACTTGGCAAACCGGTTGATGAGCTGTTTTCGACCTTCAGCGAACCTGTGGCCGCCGCGTCAATCGCACAGGTTCACCGCGCAACAATCCGTGAAACCGGCCGCGATGTCGCCATCAAGATTTTACGCCCAAATATCGAACGGGATTTTCGCCGGGACATAGACGCGTTTTATTTTGCAGCGTCGGTTATTGAGTTCCTGTCGCCATCGTCGCGCCGTTTGCATCCAAACGCGGTGATCACGCATTTCGATGGCGTTGTTCAGGGCGAACTTGACTTAAGAATGGAAACCGCGGCTGCGGCCGAATTTGCGGCAACAACAAAAGACGACAAAGGCTTTACCGTGCCAACCCTGAATTGGGAACTTTCGGCCCGTCGGGTGATGACGCTTGATTGGGCAGAAGGCCTTCCGCTGGGCGAGACGCAGGCACTTGCCGCTGCAGGGCATGACTTAAAGGCTTTGGGCACAACAGTTATTCAAATGTTCCTGCGGCATGCCCTGAGGGACGGTTATTTCCACGCTGATATGCACCAAGGCAATCTGAAAGTTGCTGCCAATGGTGATCTGATTGCGCTGGATTTCGGGATCATGGGCCGAATCGATGCCTATTCCCGGCGGGTCTATGCGGAAATACTGATGGGGTTTATTCAAAAGGATTACCGCAAAGTCGCCGAAGTGCATTTCGAAGCTGGGTATGTTCCGGCAGATCAGGACGTTGACGAATTCGCCCAAGCCTTGCGGTCAGTCGGTGAACCGATATTCGGGGCCGATGCCAGCAAAATTTCCATGGCGCGTCTGTTGGCGCATCTGTTTGATGTAACCGAACGGTTTGGAATGGAAACACGGGTCGAACTCATCCTGTTGCAGCGCACCATGGTTGTGGTTGAAGGTGTCGCGCGCAGCTTGAATCCTGGACTTAACATGTGGGAAGTCGCTCATCCGATTGTCGAGCAATACATTCTTGATAATGTTGGCCCCCGGGCATTGGCGCGTGATCTTTGGGCGACGGTTCAGGTGCTGAGCAGATTTGGGCCGAAACTGCCGCAAATGGCCGAAAAGGCGCTGCGTCGATTGGCAGAACCGGAAATACCGCAGCCGCATCAGCCGCTGATCGGGCCTATGGGTTATGTTGGCATTGGTATTTTTCTGACCAGCCTGTTCTTTTTAGCATTCAGCCTGATTTATGGCTGACAGCTCCAATTGCAGAGCCTGCGCATAGTCCGGATCGCCGCGTTCGAGTTTCCACTGACAATATGCTGCAATTCGAAGATGATAAAGCGGTGCAAGCATGCGGTAGCGGATCACGACATCCTTGTCAGGATAGGCCGCCAGAAACAGACTGACATCGCCGCCATTCAGTGGCCCCGCGCCATAAAGATATTGCATCGCAGGCGACAAAAAACTTGCCAAATCTTCAGTTGCATCACCAAGCGCCGGGCACTGCCAGTCAATCAATCGCAGTCCCTGCTGAGTGACAACGATATTGTTTGCGACAATATCGGTATGGATCAAAACTGCGTGTTTGGTAGGGCCGATTTTCGGGTCTTTGATAACAGGAGTCCAGTCGAGTTGCGTGCATTCTGCAAGAATTCCTTTGATCTGATCGATCAAAGCGTTTGACCCGGATGGCAGAAAACGCAAACCCTCATAAGGGGTCTGATCGTGCACCTTTGATAACAATCCGCCAACGCTCGCGGTGTTTGATTTCCACGTTTCGCCTTCAAGATGCTGGTAAAGAACGACATCGCCAGCTTCACATTGAACAAATGCTATTGGATCTGGCGCGATTCCAGCGCCGCTTAGCGCAACCTGCGAATTGTATTCGTCCACGGCAAAATTTGGATAAAGCGGATTGGTTTTGGTGGATGTGAACAGCTTACACACCAAACTTGTATCTGCAGTATCTACCCGCCAGGCTTTGTTTGTTCGCCCTCCACTTAGCTGCGTCCAGGCTGCGCCCCGAGAAACAAAATTGCTTTCTTCCAGTTCGCGCTGCAATCCATCCATCAGTATCAAATTTATCGCCCAATTATTGATCGCAACCAGAAGCCAAAAAGCAGCATCGAAATCGCCTGCACGCAGCCGTATTGCCAGAGATTGCGTGTAGTTAAAAGTTATTAAGGCGTTCGTTTTGAATATTCGAAATTGTCACAGAAATTTGGATGACCCGGCGCAAGACATCTCGGCCAAGACCAACGTCTTCAACCATCAAAGACCCCGGCCAAGATTAAACAGGTGTCGGCTTTCTAATTGCCGAAACCTCATCCGCTAACATTTTCGTACCATCGGCGAACACCAGGATTATCTTGCCAGCCTCAAGCCGGGCTTCGCGAACTTCGTCATAGATCGATCCCTGATGAGTTTCGAGAACCGCGCCGTCTTTGTAACTTTCAACCACAAAGGAATATTTTCCGTCGGCCAAGGGTGCGCCGGAATTGTCAACGCCCGCCCATTGATACACGTCCTCGATCAAAGGCAAATCCAGTGTCTGAACCGTTTCATCAGCGGCATTTTTCACCAAAAGACGGGCATTGTCTGCGTTGGGATTAGGGGTGGCAAAAATTTCTATGGGGCTGCCGGCGAATTCGGCAGTCTTTAGAACCCGCACCTCGGCCCCGACCCAGGACGCAAGGCCAGAGGCGTTTGCCCCCCCAACAATTGTTGAATTGTCGCCAAAGTGTCGTTGGTCTTTACTTGTTGTTCGACCGAGGAAAAGGTTGCCAACTGGGCCACGAATTCGGTTGAATCCAGTGGCTTCAACGGATCTTGGTTCCGCAATTGCGCCGTTAATAGTTTCAGGAAAGTTGTGAAATCTGACGAACCAGATTGCTGCGGGCTTGCCTGGCTGCCAAAAGACTGCGCGGTCTGCGCGGTTGCTGCGTCAACGATCATAACGGTTCCCGATCTTTCAAAGTCTTAAATCCAGTTGGTCGCCTTGACCAAGTTGCCTTGCCCCAGATGGTAAATCAGGCCCCTCAATTTGATGAAGCACGCCCGATGGTACAGCCCACACACGCGGTTGAGTTTGATCCTCAGCCGGCGTGCCATCGTGATTTTGAGTAAATTCGAAACCCACATCAGCATAGCCCATTTCCCGGAATTCGGCGATCAGCGCATCAGAGTTTTTGCGCATCAATTCAAGTGTTTCTGGCCGGTCCGCCAATACTTGCACTGCCATTCCGGAATTGGTCATGTTCAGGGTCAGCCGAACTTTTCCCAACTCAATCGGATCAAGTGTTATTTCAACAGACCGGTCCGTGCCATTTGGCAAAGCTTGTGCAATCTGAACCGCAACGCCACGCACAAATGACGGGCCGGTGTTCGACTGCTGCAAAAGGCCGCCCGTAGACGTTGAATGGGCAGGCCGACCAGACGAATGCACACCAAATTCAGCATCTGCTCCCAAGAATGTCTGATCGTTTATATCCGCTTCATCCAACGGTTCCATGCTGGTTAGAAGGACGGAACCGGCCGGTGTCTGGTTGACTTTGCCGATCGTTTCCGGAACCACCGGTGGGGTGGAGAAGGCAGGGTTCTGAGGCTCTTCCGCCGTGCCAGGTTCGGTCAACGAAGTTTGTTCTTTTCCGTTGATCGCGGCGTTCAATTCAATTTTCGTTGCACCGCCCGCCAATAAATTTTCTTCCAGCGCAATTTGCGGATGTTGCAAAGTGGCATCGCTGGCTGTGACGGCTTGCTCGGCAGTTATTACCGGCGGTTCAGTCCAGCCGACGCTCGTATCCGCACCTTTCAACCTGAGGTCGCCGTCGGATTCAGTTGCCTGCAAATCCGAGGCATCTGCATCTGATGAAACCTCGAGAAAGCCGAAAAAGTTTGCTGGCGCGGCGGCTGTTTTTGGAGTTTCCAGCGCGTCCAAAGGCTTCCCGTTCAGGGCGTAAACAGAATTCTCTGCCTCAGAACCTTCGGGCAATTCTTTGCGAAAACGTTTACTTGAATCTGACCTTTCAGAAGGGGATTCAACCGATTTAGCTGGCTCAGCGGCGTATGAAGCACCGCCGGTAAGTTCTTGTGCTATCGATACCTGCACATCATTCCTTTCGACTTTCTGCCGGTGGATATGCCGTCACTATTATTGAAATCCCTTACGATTTGTTTACCGGCTGGGTTCAAAGTCAACAAAGTTTTCACGATAAGAGGGTCGACAATGGCAGCAGTAACCGGCGTTGTTCACGGATTGGGCCAACGCCCAGCTCTGTTACAATCAAGCGATTCAGCGATGCGTGAAGCCGCCAACAAGCTGGAGGCGAATTTTGTTGCTGAAATGTTGAAATCTGCCGGATTTGGCAAAAGCAGGGACAGCTTTAGTGGCGGTGCGGGCGAAGATGGGTTCGCGTCTTTTCTGGTTCAGGCCCAAGCCGATTTGATCGTCAAGGCGGGCGGGTTCGGCTTAGCAGAAAGTATTTACAATGCCCTAAAAATCAAAGGCGAACCGGATGTCTGAAGCTACTGTTAACAAACTCAGCGAATTAATGGATGTATTAGATGAAGAACGGACCGCCATTAAGGGGGGTGCTTTTTCAGATTTTCCGATGCTTACCAAGAAGATTGACGGATTGACGGATCAGGTTTTACACACCTCGAAAAATCTTGACCCTATAACGCTTGATAAACTGCGAATCGCTGCTGAGCGAAATCAACGGCTGTTAGACGCGGCTGCGCAGGGTGTTGCGGCGGCAAGAAAGCGGGGTGCGGAAATTCGTGGCCGGGCGTTGAACATACAAACCTATAACGGCAGTGGTCAGCGTTCTTTAATGGCACCCCTCACCCGGGAATTCGAGCGGCGCAGCTGAGGCGACAACGTGCTGGTTTTCAACGTGTTTAGCTTGAATTGTCTGCGATTTTCCAAACCCATTATCGTGCTGTTAAGACATAACCGCCAAACTGAGCGAATGCATCCCTCAGGGGGTGGCGCGGGAGCGACAGTTTGCTTGCATCCGCATTAGTCAGAAAGACGAATTCAGCCGCTAAATCGGCGGCATCTTGCAATTCGGCGTCAAAGTACGCCGTTCGTCTAAAGGAATGACCATGTCTAGTATTCTAACAAACTCCAGCAGCCTGGTTGCGCTGCAAACATTGAAGTCGATCAATATGGGGATGAACCGAACCCAGAACGAAATCTCTACCGGTAAATCGGTGGCCACGGCAAAAGACAACTCTGCTGTATGGGCGATTTCTAAAGTGATGGAAGCCGATGTAAAAGGTTTCAAAGCGATTTCTGACAGTCTGTCTTTGGGCGAATCAACCGTCGCTGTAGCGCGACAAGCCGCTGAAACGATTACGGATTTGCTCACCGAAATCAAAGGGAAGATCGTTGCATCGCAAGAACAGAATGTCGATCGCACCAAAATTCAGACCGACATCACCAATCTCTCTGACCAGATTACATCGGTCGTTCAAACCGCGCAGTTTAATGGTTTGAACATGGTCAGCGGGTTTGACAGCGTCGATATTCTCTCCTCGCTAAATCGGGCCAGCGACGGTACAGTCACAGCCTCTAATATAACGGTAGCGCGTCAGGATTTATCCGCCGATGCAGGCGCATATGGTGCGGGCGCATCACTGGCCGCAAATGCGACCGCCAGCGGGGCGGCTGTGGCATCTACTGCAATTGCTGAAACATTGACTGTGGGCGGCACGATCGTTGCCGGAGAGCAGTTCAATCTGCAAATTGGTGATACCACTGTCAGTTTTGTTGCAGCTTCAACCGCAACGGCAGATATCGCCACAGGACTTACAGCTGCCATTAATGCTGCGGGCATCACCGATATTACAGCGACCGTCTCGGCGTCGGTTGTAACGGTTGCCTCGACCTCTGCTTTCAGCGCGGTCTCGTTGACAGGCAGCACCAATTCGAGTTCAGGCACACAGGTCCTTTCTGATACAGAAATTGCGGAACGGGCCGAATCTGTAACATTCTCAGCCAGCGCCGGAGTTAACGAAGGCGACGGGTACCGCGTCGCGATTGGTGGCGTGAACTATGATTATATCGCTGGTCCAAGTGAATCGTTTGATGATGTCGCCAATGGCTTGAAGGGTGTGATTGACGCGGCCGCAGTAACGGATATTACGACTTATGTAACGACCGACGCGACAACTGGCGCTTCTGTTCTGATGATCGACAATGCCGGTTCCAGCCAGGCATTGGCCGTCACAGGCGCCGCAGATGGTACCGCGACGGGTGGCTTGTTCGCGCTCAATGGTATGGATGTCACAACTGATGCGGGGGCTGCTGCAGCCCTTGAAAACATCGAGATACTTATCCAAACTGCGATTGATAGCGCATCCGCTTTTGGTTCGGTTGAAACCCGGCTTGGCATCCAAAATAACTTTATCGGCAAACTGACGGACTCGTTGCAAATTGGCATTGGCGCGATGGTTGACGCGGATATGGAAGAAACGTCAGCCCGGCTGCAGGCGCTGCAGGTGCAACAACAATTGGGCATCCAGTCGTTGTCAATTGCCAACCAGGCCCCGCAAAATATCCTGTCGCTCTTTAGGTAACGGCAAATCTTTGGGGGCGGTCAAAGCCGCCCCCATTTCATATTTTCGCCTGCTACAACCGTCCTAAGGATATTCAACTATGAACGCCGCACATCTGGCTTTATCTGGCTATAATGCTTCTCGGTCACCCATCCGAACCGAACGCAGCATTGAATACGACGTATTCGCAAAAGTAACTCATGCTTTGAAAACCGCAATAACGCTTGGGAAACCCGGTTTCACGGCACTTGCCACTGCCCTGTACGACAACCGAAAACTTTGGACAGCGCTGGCTAGTGATGTGGCCGTTGCCACTAATCCCCTGCCCCGGCAATTACGCGCACAGATTTTTTATCTGGCGCAGTTTACCGAATTCCATTCCCGCAAAGTTCTGGCCGGAGACGCGACAGCGGATCCTTTGGTTGAAATCAACACATCCATCATGCGCGGTTTGCGCAATCAGACCGGAGCAGCAACATGAGCGGACTTGTTCTAAAACTAGGCCCAGGCGAGCGGGTGCTGATAAACGGCGCGGTCATTGAAAACGGCAACCTGCTGGCATTCACATTCAAACCTGCCACGCCGGCAATAAGTGAGGGGGAAATTGTCATAATGCGCCTTTCTGATGCATCTACCCGCTTGATGCGACTATCCCTTCCGAGGCTTAAGAACCCAATAACAACTCAAATCCTTTGTTTAATATCGCGTATCGACCTGCTTGGATTCAAACATCAAGTGCAACGGTTGATTTGAAGGCCGCGATTTCGTCGGCCATGGCTTCAGCGGGTGTTCTCCATCCGAGGGTTTTTCTCGGACGGTTGTTCATCAGGTTTGCAACGTCGTTCAGCCATGTTTGGCTTGCACCGTTCAGGTCAGTTCCTTTGGGCATGTACTGACGCAGCAGTCCGTTGGTGTTCTCGTTGCTGCCACGCTGCCAAGGCGCATGCGGATCGCAGAACCAGATATCGATCTTCAACCGTCTGGCCAGTTTGGGGTGGCAGGCCATTTCGGAGCCGCGGTCATAGGTCATGCTCTTGCGCAAGGCCGCTGGCAGTCGTTTCATCTGGCGGGTGAAGCTGTCGAGCGCGGCCTCGGCCCCATTGCCATCCATTTTGCACAGAATGACAAAGCGCGTCTTGCGCTCGACCAAGGTCCCCACTGACGAGCGATTGAATGCGCCCTTGATGAGGTCGCCCTCCCAATGGCCTGGTACCAGTCGTGCTTCGATCTCTTCAGGGCGATTGATAATGCGTAATGATTCCGGGACCATAGCACTGCCTGCCGTTGTCCTGCGCTTGAGCCCACGCTTAGGCTTCGCTTGACGCAACGCCTCGATCATCGCCGCCTTCAGCCCGCCACGTGGCTGCGCGTAAATCGCGGCATAGATGGTCTCATGGCTCACATGGGCGGATAGATCATCAGGCTTCATGAGACGCAGTCTCTGCGCAATCTGCTCAGGTGACCAGTGCTGATGTACGAGCTTGCCATGAACGAAACGATAAAGATCGCTCCCCTCCACAAGCTTGCGTTTGCGGCGGCAGCGCGCGCGCCGGGCATCATAGGCCTGCCGCGCCGCTTGCGGGCAATAGTTGCCGTCTTCCTGCCGACCTCGCGCCAGCTCACGGCAGATCGTGCTCGCCGGGCGATGCAAAAGCTGGCCGATCAACCGCTGACTGCTGCCCCTATTATGCTCGGCTAATATCACGCCACGGTCCTCGCTGCTGAGGTGCTTGTTTCGTATGTCCATTGCAACATCCTATGCCCAAAGGGCTCTGAGTGTTGCATTTGAAACTTGAGCCTAAGCTGTTGAGTGTCTGGATTGAGCGGCACAATACCGAAGGCTGCTGGATCGAAGGCCGCCCCGACACCAAGGCGCAGAAAATTTTGGCTAACTTTCTGACCCTACTCGAAAAGGATTTTCGCCAAACCCATTCCGTGACCGATTACGCCGATGCGATGGGCATCACGACAACCCATCTGACACGACTATGTCGGCAGTATTTCAACTGCCCGACATCCGAAATGGTCCGCGACCGTTTGATGCTTGAAGCACGTGCGTTATTGCAGGAAACCGACTTTACGGAATCCGAAGTCGCGACCAGCTTGGGCTACGGCTTAACGGGACATTTTGTACGCCAGTTTTTTGACTATATCGGCCAATTCCCAAATGAATACCGTCAATCAAACGTCACTGTTACCTGAGCAGTCTCTGCCGGAATCTGCCCAAATCACAAGCATTTGTAAGCAAATTTTGAGTTGTCGCCGTAACAAGGCTTGACTCATTGGGTCTTAGCCCTGACGATCAGGGCGATGTTAACATGCCCGATTGAATTCGTATCCCATGCCTGCGCTGTTGGTCGACCTGCAAGGTCAAACCAGTCGACGCGATCTACACGGCAACCAGAACATCCGAACGTAAATGCAACGCGGCGCGTGTCGCAGATCTAACAATAGTTGTCGCAAGTATGTTAGGACAACGATCAGCAAGACGTAACAATCAAAAGACTAGGTCTAAAAGGGAGTATCAAATGACCAATAAAACAAAACACGGGGAAAAACTGCACTCAGCGGTGTCGATGTACGCCAAAGAATGCAAAGCCGGCCTTATGGACCGTCGCGAATTCCTTGCCCGCGCAACCGCACTTGGCGCAACCACGGTTGCTGCTTACGGTGCATTGGGGCTGACAGCTCCGAAAGCCGAAGCTGCGACGCCGAAAATGGGCGGAACACTTCGCATCCAAACAGAAGTCCGCGCGCTGAAAGACCCACGCACATGGGACTGGTCGCAGCTCGCCAACTATGCCCGCGGCTGGATGGAATATATGGTCCAATATAACAGGGACGGCACGATTGAAGGCCGGCTTCTGGAAAGCTGGGAAGTTAACGATGATGCCACAGTTTACACGCTAAATGTCCGCAAGGGCGTCAAGTGGAACAACGGTGAAGACTTCACGGCTGACGATGTTGCCCGGACCATTGCTGGCTGGTGCGATAAAGGCCTTGAAGGCAACTCGATGGCTGGTCGTATGGCCACCATGATCGACGAAGCCACCGGTCAGGCGATTGCCGGCGCTATTGTGGTTGTTGACAGTCACACAGTCAAACTGTCCCTGCCAAGCCCGGATATTTCCATCATCGTTGGTATGGCGGATTATCCTGCAGCTGTGCCGCATGCGTCATTCACCGCTGACACAATCCTGACAAATCCAATCGGCACTGGGCCCTACCTGCCGAATGGCGACTATGAAGTTGGCGTAAAAGGCTCGTTGATCAAGAACACCAACCACACATGGTGGGGCAAAGGCGCCTATCTTGACCAGATTGATTTCATCGACCTTGGCACTGATCCTTCGGCACATGTTGCGGGCGCTGAATCCGATGAGTTTGATATGTTTTATCAGACCACCGGCGATTTCATCGAGGTCATGGATGGTCTTGGCTGGGAAAAATCAACGGCTGTGACGGCGGCAACGATTGTTATTCGCCCGAACCAGCTGGCTGAAGTTGATGGTAAAAAGATCTATGCCGATGCACGGGTTCGCCGGGCTTTGGCGATGGCTGTGGACAATGCTGTTTGCCTTGAACTCGGGTATTCGGGCAACGGCACGGTCGCTGAAAACCACCATGTCTGCCCAATCCATCCGGAATATGCACAGCTGCCAAAGCAAAAGCATGACCCGGCGGGCGCGCTTGCGCTGATGACTGAAGCCGGTATGGCTGATTTCGAGCACGAGCTGGTCTCGATCGACGATGACTGGCGCCGCAACACCACCGATGCCGTCGCCGCACAGCTGCGCGACGCTGGTATCAAGGTCAAGCGGACCATTCTGCCCGGCTCAACCTTCTGGAACGACTGGACAAAGTATGCGTTCAGCTCGACCAACTGGAACATGCGTCCGTTGGGCGTTCAGATCCTGGCACTTGCCTATCGTACTGGCATGGCCTGGAACGAATGGGGCTTTTCCAATGCCGAGTTTGACGAACTGATCGGCAAAGCGCTGGCAATTGCTGATGCTGATAAGCGCCGTGTACTGATGACCCGTATCGAGGAAATCATGCAAGAAGAAGGCGTGACCATTCAGCCTTACTGGCAGTCGCTGAACCGCCATCACAAAAAGGGCCTGATCGGTGGCGAAATGCACCCGACTTTTGAAATCCATTTGGATACCATGGGCTGGACCTAATCTGATCGAAAGGGGGCCGGCAAACGGCCCCCTTTCACCAACTGCCAACTGGCAGCCAAATTAAAGCACCCTTTCAATGCGGTGCTGTTTATAAACACAGGGGAACAGATGGGCCTTTTCATCCTAAGGCGGCTGGGGGTCATGATCCTGACGGCTTTGTGCCTGACTTTCGTGGTTTTTTACCTGACCAACCTACAACCAAACCTAGAAAAGCTTGCCAAAACCGAAGGCAACATGCGCATGACCGATGATCAGGTCACCTCGTGGCTGAACAAAAATGGTTTCGGCGGTTCGGTTTTTTTGCGATATGGCGAATGGCTGGGCATAGTCCCGGGTTGGACCACGGTCGACAGAGAGGGCATAACGCACGGGCGATGCATATCCACCGATATCCCTGTTGAAATCGCACCTAAATACTGTGGAGTGGCTCAAGGCGACTTTGGCGAATCCTACGTCTTCAAAGACGAGAACCTATCGCTGATTGGCAAACGTCTGGGCCTGACCGGCTGGTTGATGTTCTGGGTAATGGTAACAATGGTACCCGCAGCGCTGGCAATCGGAGTGCTGGCCGGTATGCGCGAAGGCACGCGTACTGACCGATCGCTGTCGACGCTTTCCATTATCTCGACGGCCACGCCGGAATATGTATCCGGCGTCATTCTGATCGTTGTATTCTCCAGTTCAATCGTCGGGTTGAAATGGTTCAAAGGTTCGGCCACGTCGGCGATGGATGAACTGACTTTTGCGAACTTCACCCTGCCTGTCCTGACAATGGCGCTTTATGGTATGGGCTATATCGCCCGTATGACCCGGGCCTCGATGGCCGAGGTGATGACAGCCCAATATATCCGCACCGCCCGCCTCAAGGGTGTCAGCTTTCCGAACATCGTTTTGAAACATGCCCTGCGAAACGCATTGATCGCGCCGTTCACGGTGATCATGTTGCAGTTCCCGTGGCTGCTGACCGGCGTTGTGATTGTCGAGACATTGTTTCAGTACAAGGGCTTTGGCTGGCTGCTGGTGCAAGCTGCCGGTAATAACGACATTGAATTGCTGCTTGGCTGTTCGGTTGTCGCCGTGTTCGTGGTTCTGTTCACTCAGCTGATTTCAGATATCGGATATGTTTTCCTCAACCCGCGCATCCGCGTCAATTAACGGAGGGCCGTGTAATGGAACCGCTAAGCTCAATTCAAATCATCGGCCAGATCCTGTCGCAATTCCTGCCGGTCTGGATCGGCCTTGCTGCAATATTTGCAGTATCAATCGCCACCAAAGGCCGCACCGGCCTCTATGGCAAACTGTTTGACAGCCCAGTGGGCATGATTGGCTTTGGTCTTGTCATGTTCTGGATACTAACCGCTCTGATGGCGCCATTGATTGCGACATTTGAGCCCTTGGTTCAGTTGTCAGGAATGAAAAACAAGCTTCCCGGAACGCCGGTGCCAAGCGATATCACGGCCGCTGTGCCGTATTATTTACTGGGGGGCGACAACCTTGCGCGTGATGTGTTTTCGCGGATGATCTGGGGCAGCCAGACGGTGATGAAGATCGCACCAAGTGCAACATTGTTTGCCTTTATGGTTGGGGTCACTTTGGGCCTGCCCGCCGGATATATCACCGGCAAGCTTGATACATTCCTCAGCTTTTTGGCCAATCTGGTGCTTGCCTTCCCGGTTATCCTGCTGTTTTACCTGCTGGTCACGCCGGAAATCCGGATGGCGGGAACTGAAATCACCCTTTGGGGCGGCAGCAAATGGATAACATCGATACCCAATATCATGGCGGCGGTATTATTCCTGTTTCCCATCGTATTCTTTGTGGTTCTGTTTCAGTCCAGGTTTTTCACCGTCCCCGGCAAACGCAACCTATATATCGGCATAACTCTGCTGATCGGGCTGTGGGCCTATTCGGGACTGGCGTTCAACGCTGACCCGGTTGGAATTTGGGGGATGGATCCGAACCTTTTGAACATCTTCGTATCCGTGGTGTTTGTTAACTCGCCCACGGTTTTCCGGATTGTGCGCGGTCTGACCATGGACATCAAAACCCGCGATTACGTCGCCGCCGCCCAAACCCGCGGCGAAGGTGTTTGGTACATCATGCTCTGGGAGATTTTACCGAATGCCCGCGGTCCGCTGATCGTCGATTTCTGCCTTCGCATCGGCTATACCTCGATCCTTTTGGGAACGCTCGGCTTCTTTGGCCTTGGCGTCAGCCCCGAAAGCCCGGACTGGGGGATGACGATTAACGAAGGACGCAAGCTGTTGTCGATCTTTCCGCATCCGGCCCTACCACCGGCCTTGGCTTTGATGTCACTGGTGCTGGGACTCAACCTGCTGGCCGATGGCTTGCGCGAACAATCGCTTAAGGACTAGGGGAAACATCATGGCAAAATGGGACTATGACGGCCCGATCCTTGAAATCGACCAACTGTCGATCTCGTTCTTCACCCGTGCGGGCGAAATCCCGGCAGTTATGGATTTTTCCTGCACAGTGATGCCGGGCGAAGCAATGGGTCTGGTAGGCGAAAGCGGATGCGGCAAATCCACTGTGGCGCTTGGCGTGATGCAGGATTTGGGCGTCAACGGTAAAGTTGTTGGCGGCACTATCAAGTTCAAGGGTCGCGATCTGAGCCTGATGTCGCCCGAAGAACTGCGCGACCTGCGCGGCAATGAAATCGCGATGATCTATCAGGAACCGATGGCCTCGTTGAACCCGGCAATGAAAGTCGGCAAGCAATTGATGGAAGTGCCGATGATCCACGAAGGGGTCAGCAAGCAGCAGGCGTGGGATATGGCACGTCAGGTGATCGAAGACGTGCGCCTGCCCGACCCTGACCGTATCATGCGCGCCTTTCCGCATCAGTTGTCCGGCGGTCAGCAGCAACGAATCGTGATCGCGATGGCGTTGATGTCAAAACCCAGCCTGCTGATTTTGGACGAACCAACCACGGCCCTTGATGTAACGGTCGAGGCCGGGATCGTTGAACTTGTCAAAGAACTGGGCGTTAAATACGGCACCTCGATGCTGTTCATCAGCCACAATCTGGGCCTGATCCTGGAAACCTGCGACCGGATTTGCGTGATGTATTCCGGCGAGGCTGTCGAAACCGGGTCAATCAAAGACGTGTTTGACAAAATGCGCCACCCCTATACGCAGGCGTTGTTCCGTTCGATCCCCTTGCCCGGAGCTGACAAGAACTCGCGTCCTCTGGTGGCAATTCCGGGTAACTTTCCCTTGCCACATGAACGCCCCCCGGGATGTAATTTTGGCCCGCGCTGTGACTATTATGAGGAAGGTCGCTGCAACAAGGGTGACATCAGAATGGCACCGATCACCGGTGACACGCGCCATGACAGCCGGTGTTTAAGACTGAATGAAATTGACTGGAACGCACGGGTTGCCGCCGCAGCGACCTTTGAAAAGACTCCGATTGGCGAAGTGGTGCTGAAGGTCGACAACCTCAAGAAATATTACGAGGTCGCGGCGAATGCGATCTTTGGCGGTGGCGAAAAGCGGGTGGTGAAAGCCAATGAAACCCTTTCATTCGAGGCGCGCGAGGCCGAAACTCTGGCCATAGTCGGCGAAAGCGGCTGCGGTAAATCGACGTTGGCCAAGGTTCTGATGGGGCTGGAAACTGCCACATCCGGCTCAGTCATGCTGAACGGCAAGGAAATCAGTCAGGTTGATATCAATGATCGCTCGACCCGCGACGTAGCCTCGATCCAGATGGTATTCCAAAATCCGTTCGACACGCTTAATCCCAGCCACAAAATCGGCAAACAGATCATCCGCGTGCTGGAAATCTTTCGGGTCGGCGAGAACGAGGCTGATCGCGAAGAAAAGATGCTGGAGCTGCTGGATCTGGTAAAACTGCCAAGGCAATTCGCGGATCGGATGCCCCGACAATTGTCGGGCGGCCAAAAGCAACGCGTCGGCATCGCCCGGGCTTTTGCTGGCGCGCCGCAGATTGTGGTCGCAGACGAGCCGGTATCCGCCCTTGATGTTTCGGTTCAGGCAGCCGTGACCGACTTGCTGATGGAAATCCAGCGTAACGCCAAAACCACGTTGCTGTTCATCAGTCATGACCTTTCGATCGTGCGATACCTCAGCGACCGGGTGATGGTGATGTATCTGGGACATGTGGTCGAAATGGGCACGACGGATCAGGTCTTCTCGCCTCCCTATCATCCCTATACCGAGGCGCTGTTGTCGGCGGTTCCGATCGCCGATACGTCCGTGGTGAAAAAGCACATCGTGCTGGATGGCGATATCCCTTCGGCCGTCAACCCGCCGCCGGGATGCCCGTTCCAGACCCGCTGTATGCATAAAGTCAATGTGCCGGGCGGGTTATGCGACACCGAGGTGCCACCAATGCGCGACCTTCTCGACGGACATCAGATAAAGTGCCATCTTAGTCAGGCATGGCTGGACCAAATGGAGCCAGTGATCCAGATCGCGGCGGAATAAATCAACAGACCGGGCCAAATGCCCGGTCCTTTTTCCTGGAGTTCTGATATGTCACGTTTCGCCCCCCTGCCCGAACCGCCATATTATGCGGTCATTTTCACCGCACAGCGTCATGACGATGACCAAGGATACGGCCAAATGGCAGAGCGGATGGTTGAACTTGCTGCACGTCAGCCGGGATATATCGGGGTTGAAAGCACCCGTGACGAAGCCGGGCTTGGGATCACTGTCAGCTATTGGGCGGATGAGGCGGCGCTGAAGAACTGGAAGCAGGTCACCGAGCATTTACTGGCACAGAAACTGGGCAAAACCCGCTGGTACAAGCATTACACGCTGCGCGTCGCAAAGGTTGAACGCGCTTATGACGGACCCGAAGGACGTTGAGCGGGGTGCTCCCGCCAAAAAATGATCTGCGATCATTTTCTGTTGGGCCCGGCTCAAAACCTGCGATTTTGAGCCGGAAAGCGAATTTTGGCAATTTGAAAACCGACTGTAGAGTCCGGTTTATCGCCCGATAAATTTCGGCTTTCGCTTTTCATTGAACGCAGAAACGCCTTCGACAAAATCAACGGTCTTTCCGGCTTCTGTCTGCAAATCCGCCTCCAGCGTAAGCTGCGCATCCAGATCATTGCCAAAACTGGCGCGCACCGCTTGTTTGATCAGTTTGTAGCCAGCGGTTGGCCCCTTGGCCAGACTTGCAGCCCGTTTGGCGACATGGGCGACGAAATCCGCATCCGCCACTGCCTCGTAAATCAGCCCCCAATCGCTGGCTTGTTGCGCCGGGATGCGATCCGCAAATAACGACGCCCCCATCGCCTTGGCAAAACCCATATTGCGCGGCAAAAAATAGGTGCCTCCAGCGTCAGGAATAAGCCCAATCAGCGCAAAAGCCTGCAGGAAATAGGCACTTTCACTTGCGATCACCACGTCGGCGGCAAGCGCCAGATTAGCACCTGCCCCGGCAGCAACGCCATTTACCGCAGAAATCGTTGGAATCGGACAATCATAAATCGCCCGCAGCATCGGTTCATATTCTTCGCGCAGGGCGATACCGAGATCAAGATCGGTCATCGCCGTTGATCCGCCCAGATCCTGCCCCGAGCAAAAAGCCCGCCCGTTTCCGGTGATCACAAGAACCCGCCCGTGGTTTGGTGCGTCAAGCACCGCGTCACGGATTTCGGCGCGCATTCCTGCGGTCAACCCGTTCAGGACTTCGGGTCGGTTCAGTGCCAGCGTGGCGACTCCATCGACAACGTTAAATGTGATTGTTTGATAAGACATAAGGAATCTCCGGGCCGAATGATTTTGTGGATTTTAACGCCGCGCAATCACTTGTCGCGCATGAAATCAACCAGACGTTACGTCACTGCGCAAAATCTCGGTCAGGCGGGCGGATTCCTCGGCGGTCAGGCTGTCTGCGGGGACTGTGCGGCGGCGGCGAACAAAGGCAAAGCCGATCAATCCTCCGATACCGAGCATTAAAGGGCCGGCGGCCCACAACATCAGATTGCTGCCGTTGAATTCAGGCCTCAGCAAAACATATTCGCCGTAACGACTGACCACGAATGCGACGACTTCTGTGTCGCTGTCACCTTGCATGATCCGCTCGCGAACCAACAAGCGCAAATCACGCGCTAGGCCTGCATTGCTGTCGTCAATGGATTCATTACGGCAGACAAGGCAACGCAACCCTTGGGAAATATCCCGTGCCCTGGATTCCAGCACAGGGTCAGTCAAAACTTCGTCCGGTTGCACAGAAAAAACCGGTGTCGCGAACAATAGAAACAGGATCAAAACGTACCGCATCGTCTTATTCTGCCACTATTGGAACAGGTGTTTGTCGGCGTATTGCGCCCGCAGCCACCCGATAACGCCGGTCGGTTAAACTCAACAATCCCCCCAGCGCCATGATAATCGCGCCTGCCCAAATCCAGTTCGCAAAGGGCTTGATGTAAGATCGCACCGCATAACCGCCGGCGTCTTGTGCATCACCGATCACCACATAGACATCGCGAGTGAAGCCAATATCAATCGCGGCCTCAGTCGTTGGCATATTCGAAACCGGATAAAAGCGCTTCTGCGGTTTCAGCCGCGCGACCTGCTGGCCGTCAACCAAAACGGCAAAGTCGCCTTCGGTCGCGGTATAGTTGGGGCCTGTGATTTCCTTGGCGCCGTCAAACCTGATTTCATAGGTAATGCGCGCCCCTTTCACCATAAAGCTGTCGCCGGCACGCGCGACACGAATATCCTCGGTCTGCCACGCGGTAATTGCGGAAATCCCGAAGATCGTGATCCCAAGCCCGGCATGCGCGACCGCCTTGCCAATATCGGCCCGCGGCAACTTGAATAAACGCAGCAGGCTATGACGCAGCTCGGTCTTACCCAAACGCACCCGTTGCCCCAGATCAGCGGCAGCCCCCAGCAACAACCATGTCGCCAGAGTCACCCCAATCGGTGCCATCATAAGTGTACCGGTTTGCACCACCAGAACCAATGCGCCAAGAGCCACCGACAACGCCATCATACCCCAAAGTGGTTTGATACTGCGCGCCAGATCGGCGCGTTTCCATGGCAACATCGCGCCGATCGGCAGCGCCATCGCGATCAGAATCATGAAAGGTGTGAAAGCCAGATCAAAGAACGGCGCACCGACCGACAGTTTCCGCCCAAAAGTCAGATCGGCAACCAATGGCCAGATCGTTCCGATAAACACAACGAACGCCGCAACTATTAACAACACATTGTTCAAAATCAGCCCGGTTTCACGGCTGACCAGCGAGAACACGCCTTTTGATTCCAGCTTGTTGGCGCGAAATGCAAACAGCGTTAGTGATCCGCCGATTGCCACCGCAAGGATCATAAGAATGAACACCCCGCGTTCGGGATCATTTGCGAATGCATGAACCGAGGTGATGACGCCTGATCGCACAATAAATGTGCCGATCAACGAAAACGAAAAGGCCAGGATCGCCAAAAGGATCGTCCATGTTTTCAGGCTTTCGCGCTTTTCCACCACAATAGCGGAATGAAGCAACGCCGTTGCCACCAGCCATGGCATGAAACTGGCATTTTCAACCGGATCCCAAAACCACCAGCCACCCCAGCCAAGTTCATAATAGGCCCACCAAGATCCAAGCGCGATGCCAATGGTCAGAAACATCCAGGCCGCCAGTGTCCATGGCCGCACCCAACGTGCCCAAGCGGCATCAACCCGTCCTTCGATCAGGGCCGCAACGGCAAAACTGAACGACATCGAAAGCCCGACATAACCCAAATACAGAAACGGCGGATGGAATGCCAAACCCGGATCTTGCAGCAATGGGTTCAGCCCCTGCCCGTCTAGCGGCGGAAAAGCCAACCGCAGAAACGGGTTTGAGGTGAACAGCAAAAAAGCCAGAAAAGCCACGGCAATCGCCGCCTGCACCGACAACACGCGGGCTTTTAGGTGTGGCGGCAAATTGCGCCCAAAAACCGCGACCAGAGCCCCAAAAAGTGTCAGGATCAACACCCACAACAGCATCGAGCCTTCGTGATTTCCCCATGTTCCGGTCAATTTATACAGCATCGGTTTCAACGAATGGCTGTTGGCTGTTACCAACGACAGCGAAAAATCCGAAGTCGCAAACGCATACATCAATGCGGCAAAGGCCAACAACGTCAGCGCAAACTGCGACACGGCGGCCGGGACGGACAATTCCATCCAATTTGACCACCCCTTATGCGCGCCGATCATCGGAACCGTCATTTGCACTAGCGCCACGACGAGCGCAAGTATCAGGGAAAAATGGCCAATTTCGGCGGTCATATCAGGGTCCACTTTATAAGTTGTGAACCCGGATCATACCCGCTTGCAGCCTGCATGCAAATAACAATGCCCGTGAACAGGTCGGGCCAATTGCCTCAGCCTTTGATCGCAGCCACAATCAGCGTTCGCCTTGACCTACCCATTCCGCCAGAGCAGGATTTTCCGGCTGCTGGCTGGGGTCTTCTGCAAGCCGCAGCACCGGCCGGTTGTTCCGAGCGTGGTACATCTCACGCGCACCAAAATAGAACGACACCACCGCGCCCAACAACCACCACAAAGGTTCCGGCACCAGCGCAAGACCGATCATACGTTCCGCAAAACTGTTCGGCGCAGCCATTGCATAAACGAACAGACCTAACGTACCAATCGCCAATGCAGGACGCGGCAGCCGGTTTAAACCGTTGACAAACCTGTCAAATTTACCTTCCCGTACAGCCTGAAACTCGACGCCGTATTGCGATAATGCGGCGACAAAGGCTTCGTGCCCCATCACCATATTCTTGGTGGCGTTTGGTGTGAAAACTTCGGCCACGTTTTCAACTGCATTCCCAAGCTCGGCAATCGCATTTGCCCCGCCGAGTACTTTTCCAATCAACCCCATGCGGACACCCATTTTTTATGTTCTGACGCAGATAAGTGAAACCGCGGCGCAATAAGTGTTTCGGCCCGGACAATCCACCCGCCTTTGCCTCCATCACGTCGTCTTGCATATTTACGTGACTGGACGCGATTGTCCCCCAAGCGATAGTAATAGTTCCGCCGAGCGATGCCGTACGCATCGGCCAAATGGTCAGGTGCCATGCGTTCTGCACGAGATGCCGCAGCAAGCGTGTGTGGCCCCAATGCGCCATCAACTTCGACTTGCAAGCCCATGTCATTAAGCAGTTTTTGCAGAATCTTGATCGCGTTACCGCCGGCGTTGACATACATATCAAAGACCGACGCCTGCAAACATTCAGGCAAGCCGCCGATGCCCGGCTTCGTGAAATAATGCGTCAGATATATGTCAATCGCCTGATCGCGACCAAGTGCCTTAACATCGCTGATGCCAATCGCACCATCGCCATCCAGATCGAGGCCCAGCCTGCGCATCGTTGCCAGCGTCACCCCATGTTTGGTGGCCCCACCGGGATCATCCGGATCATTTACATAACCGCCTTCGCGGTCGACAATTTCTTTGGCGATTTGCCTGACGGACAACATTCAGATCCTCGGTACTTGCGAAAATACGCAACCCAAGCTTGTTCAAATTCCGTTAATAAACTGATTAGCTACCGTTCGCTGGTTTAAAAACGCCTTGTTTCTTCAAGGCATCAGCAACTTCTTTCGGCATGTAATTTTCGTCATGTTTTGCAAGAATTTCGGAGGCTTGGAAGGTATTGTTCACAAAGTTTCCGGTTGCAATCATGCCTTGACCTTCTTTGAAAAGGTCCGGCAGAATTCCAGTATATGTCACCGCAACAGAAGCGCCGCCATCGGTCACACTAAAGGTGATTGTCTTGCCTTGGCCGCGTACCAGCGAACCGACTTCGACCAAACCGCCAATGCGAAACACTTCACGCGGCCCCGGCGGTGCTTCGGCAATCTGCGACGGGCTGAGGAAGTAGTTGATGCCATCGCGCATTGCATAGCCAATCAACGCACTGGCACCGGCTAACAGCACAAATGCTCCGACGATTAACTGAATCCGACGTTTCTTTTTTAAACCACCGACGGCCATCAGAACCTCATGGGAAAACCGGGACCAACATCAGACCGGTTGTTTCAGGATGCCCCAGCATCAGGTTGGCATTTTGCACCGCCTGCCCGCTGGAACCTTTGCATAAGTTGTCTAACGTCGAAACCACCACGACACGCCCAGAAACCCGGTCGCCTGCCACACCGATATGACAAAAGTTCGAGGCTTGAACGTCGCTCATTGCAGGCATTTTGCCGTTTGGCAGAACCACGATAAACGGTTCGTCCTTGTAGGCATCAACCAACGCAGCGTGTACTTGGTCCGCATCGCCGCGCAGATAACATGTCGCCAGAATACCGCGATTGGCGGGCACCAGATGCGGTGTAAACACAATGCGCACATTACGTCCGGCAAGCAGCGAAAATTCCTGGTCAAATTCGCCGAGATGCCGATGCGTTCCACTGTAAGAATAGGCCATAACATCCTGCGAACGCTCAGCATAAAGCATGTTCTCTTTCAGAGAACGTCCGGCACCTGAAACGCCGTTTTTCAAATCACAGATGATTGCGTCAAGGTCAATTACCCCGGCTGAAATCAATGGGCGCAGCGCGAACTGAACTGTGGCAGCATTGCATCCGGTTCCGGCAACCAACCGCGCCTTAGCAATTTCATCGCGATAAAACTCGGTCAGGCCATAAACCGCCTCGGGCTGCAATTCTGGCGCATCATGCGGTCGATTGTACCATTTCTCATAGGCTTTTGGATCGCGCAATCTGAAGTCAGCCCCAAGATCCACGACCTTCACAGACTTCGGCAATGTCTTGACAATAGCCTGGCTTAATCCGTGCGGTAGCGCGCAGAAAACCAGATCAATATCGCTGAAATTCAGGTCATCAATTGTGGTCAAAACCGGCAGGTCCAGATGCCGCAAGGCCGGAAACACGTCCGCCATCGCCATGCCGGCTTTGCGTTCGCCAGTCAGGGCAGTGATTCGCATAAACGGATGCGTGGCTATCAGGCGGACAAGTTCTGCACCTGTATAACCCGATGCTCCTAGAATCGCGACGTTGCTGATATTTGCCATGGTCTGGTTCCTGTTGATCTTCAATGTGCGATGTAGTGAGTATTTCTCGGCAGTTCAATCATGCCGCTTGAAATCGCGCCTCGCGTCGCAAGTACCGCGTTGCCTGATCGGAAACCGACTGCGGATCACCTGTAGTCAGAAAAATAGTCTGCGTGGACTCGCCCAGCATATCGCCATGACGGGTCAGGTAATCTTCAAGGCTTTTGGCAACGATCTCGCCCTGGGAAAACACCCGCACGTCCGGCCCCAAAGCGTCCTGGAAGACATCGGCCAACATCGGATAATGGGTGCAGCCAAGCACCGCTGCTTCGGGTTTCGGCATCCGCCTCAACAGCGCCTGCACATGGCTGCGCGCCAATGCTTCGGCCAGAATCAAATCGCCGTCTTCCAGTGCATCAACCAAGCCACCGCAAGGCTGAGCTTCGACATCAACCCCTATGGCACGAAAGGATAATTCCCGCTGAAAGGCCCGGCTGGCAACTGTTGCAGGCGTCGCAAACAACGCCACATGCTGCACCGCCACCTGGCGAGGGGCCGAGTTGTCACCCCATTGCCGTTCAGTCAGCGCCTCAATCAGCGGCACAAAAACTCCCAGAACGCGCCTATTTTCAGGCACCCAGCCCTCCTGCATCCGCCGCAACGCCGCCGCACTTGCGGTGTTGCAGGCCAACAAAACCAGATCACACCCGGCGTCGAACAACCGGGTCGCTCCTTTGCAAGTCAGATCATAAATGTCATCGGCGTCGCGCACGCCATAAGGCGCGTGTGCGTTATCCCCGTAATAGACCAGTGGCAAATCAGGCATCAAAGCGTTGATTTCCTTGAAAACTGTAAGCCCGCCCAGCCCTGAATCAAATACCCCAATTGCCATTGTCTTCTGTTCCTGCCTTACGTGCCTGCCGCCGGTTTCTGGCCGGTTTTGCAGCATTATAAGCCACGTGCGCTAAAACACCATTGCGACGCTTTGGCTTGCGCGTGACTTTGCCGAGTTCACTACGAAAAAGGGCCGCCCTAAGGCGGCCCTTTTGAAAATCCGTGATCCAAAACTTAACGTTTGGAGAACTGGAAGCTTTTCCGGGCCTTGGCCTTGCCGTATTTTTTGCGTTCCACAACGCGCGCGTCGCGGGTCAGGAAACCAGCGGCTTTCAGAGCACCGCGCAGGCTGGGTTCATATAGCTGCAGGGCTTTGGAAATGCCGTGCTTAACCGCGCCGGCCTGGCCTGACAGACCACCACCTTTTACGGTGGCCATCACGTCAAATTCGCCGCCAACACCGGCCACATCAAATGGCTGGCGCAAGATCATCTGCAAAACCGGACGGGCGAAATAAACGCTCATGTCCTTGCCGTTAACCACAACTTTGCCAGATCCAGGCTTGATCCAAACGCGGGCAACCGCGTCTTTACGTTTGCCGGTGGCATAAGCCCGGCCCAGCGCATCACGAACAGGCTCACGTGGGGCCACAGTTTCAGCAACCACAGCATCGGCAACAATGCCAACCGCGGATTGCAGATCTGCCAATGAATTGATTTGATCAGACATGATTACGCGCTCCGGGTGTTTTTCGGGTTCATGGATGCAACATCCAGAACCGTTGGATTTTGGGCTTCATGCGGGTGTTCGCCACCGGCATAAACACGCAGATTTGTCATCTGCTGGCGGCTGAGTGTACCACCCGGCAGCATGCGCTTGACGGCGGCAGTCACGACCCGATCGGGAAATTTTCCCTCAAGTATCTGGCCAGCGGTACGCTGCTTAATGCCGCCCGGATGGCCGGTATGCCAATAATAAATCTTGTCGGACCGCTTCTTGCCGGTCAGTTGGATTTTATCGGCGTTGATGACGATAATATTGTCGCCCATATCCATATGCGGGGTAAAAGTCGCCTTGTGCTTGCCGCGCAGGCGCATTGCGATGATCGACGCCAAACGGCCCAGAACGATGCCTTCGGCATCAATCAGGAACCACTTTTTGTCGATATCAGCAGGTTTTGCTGTGTAGGTTTTCATTATCTCACCATTTTGGCTGTGTCTGCGGCGCCGTGAACCGGTCCGCGTCAATCTGATATCGGGGTTCTAAGCATTTGGCGCGCCACGTCAAGCGTCAAAATATCTAATTAATCGTTCAAAAGCAATGCGTTGCAAAATAGGTATTATAATACCCCACAAAATCACCGCTTCGGCGGGATCGCATAGGTCAAGCTGGCGCGCGCTACCGGTTTATCGCTGCCTTCCGAGTAAATCATCACATCCCCGACACAGAGCGTTTTGCCCAATTTGTGTATCGTCGTTTTGCCGATCAGATTGCCGGGTTCAGGTTTACGCATGAAATCAATCGAACAATTGGTGGTCACTGCCAAAGCAACCGGCCCGATTTGTGACAATAATGCGAAATATAACCCGCAATCAGCAAGCGCAAACATCGAAGGGCCCGAAACCGTCCCACCCGGCCGCAGGTGTCGTTCGGCGATCTTCATACGGATTGTAACACCGTCGGCATGTACTTGTAAAACCTCGAAATCCTCCGCCACTTGCGGAAACTCTTGGGTCATAAAAGCGTGCAGATCATCCACGGTCATCACAGTCATATTCGGCTTTCCCCGCGCGTCAGGCGCGGTTAAACTTGCAACAAGACGATCCAGACACAAGGGGTTTCGCGATGACAGATGCAATATTATTGCGCGATGACAACAAAGGCGTGGCCACACTGACACTCAATTCCCCGAAAAGCCTCAACGCTTTATCTGATGCGATGTTGGCCGCCCTGCAAAGCCAGTTTGACGCGCTCGCTGACGACCGCTCGATCCGGGCGATAATTCTAAAAGGCGAAGGCAAAGCCTTTTGCGCCGGCCATGACCTCAAGGAGATGACCGCGGGTCGGCAGGCCGAAGACGGCGGTGCGGCCTATTTTGCCGATCTTTTCAGTCGTTGCGCCACAATGATGCAGACGATCCTTCGTCTGCCACAGCCGGTCATTGCGCAGGTCCACGGCATTGCCACAGCCGCAGGTTGCCAGCTTGTCGCGACGTGCGATATGGCGATTGCCGCTGAGGGCACGCGATTTGGCGTGAACGGCGTCAATATCGGCCTGTTCTGCTCGACCCCAATGGTGGCACTCAGCCGCAACATTCCGCGAAAACAAGCGTTTCACATGCTGACAACCGGCCAGTTTATCGACGCTCAGCGCGCCGAACAGCTTGGTTTGATTAACAGTTCAGTGCCTCACGACCAACTCGACGCTGCGACCCGCGACCTTGCCAACACCGTGGCCGCCAAACTTGCCTCCGCCGTCAAGATCGGCAAACAAGCCTATTACGCGCAACTGCAAATGCCGCTTGACCAGGCCTATGCCTTTACCGGTCAGGTGATGGTTGAAAACTTGCTGAACCGCGAGACCAAAGAAGGCATCGCCGCTTTCATAGAAAAACGCGACCCAAACTGGTTGCAGTAACCCCTACAACGTTCATAGTTTCAAAAATACTCCGGGGGTTTCAAAGGGGGCAGCGCCCCCTTTTACTTTCAGTTCTGCACAGCAAAACTGCCTGGTTCTTGTTTCAGTTTTGCACAGCAAAACTGCCGGGCCCAACCAAAGCGAACAAAGTTCGCGCTTGGGCGGGAGCGCCCCGTCAGCTTGCAGGCATCGCTGTTTCAACCAAGGTCGCCCAATAAGAACAACCCGCCGGAATAGCCTCGTCATCAAAGTTATATTGCGGATGATGGCACATCGGCGTGTCGCCATTGCCCACCAGAATATAGGCCCCCGGACGACTTTCCAGCATATAGGAAAAATCTTCGGCCCCCATGATCTGGGCTACATTGTCCTGAACTTTGCCTTCGCCGGCCACCTTTTTGGCGACTTCAACCGCAAACGCGGTCTGTTTCTCGGAATTGACCATCACCGGATAGCCGCGTTCGTACTCAACCTTGGCCACCGCCCCAAAGGCTGACGCGGTCATTTCAGCGACGCGGGCGATGTTCAACTCGGCCATATCCTGCACAGCTTTATCCATCGTCCGCACGGTGCCGCGCAGTTCCACATGCTGCGGGATCACATTATAGGCGTCACTTTCCGTGCGAAATGATGTGACCGAGACCACCAGCGATTTCAGCGGATCTGCATTGCGGGATGCAATAGACTGCAGCGCCACCACGATTTGAGCGGCGACCAATGTCGTATCAATCGAATCGTGCGGTCTGGCTGCATGTCCCCCCTTGCCTTCAACATGAATGGTAAACTTGTCTGCCGCGGCAAAAAACGCGCCCGGTCGAATGGCGAAATGGCCAACCGGATAGCCCGGCATGTTATGCATGCCGTAAACTTCCTGAATGCCAAACTCTTCCATCATCCCGTCTTTGACCATCTCGTCACCACCACCACCGCCTTCTTCGGCAGGCTGAAAGATCACCACCGCGGTTCCGTCAAAATTCCGCGTCTCGGCCAGATATTTCGCCGCGCCCAACAACATCGCCGTATGTCCGTCATGCCCGCAAGCATGCATTTTACCGGCTTCTTTGGATTTGTAATCAAGCCCGGTCGCTTCAAAAATCGGCAACGCATCCATATCGGCGCGCAGGCCAATCACCTTGCCCGAGATATTGGTTTTGCCGTGGATCACCCCGACAACCCCGGTACGACCAATCCCGCCTTTGACTTGGTCGCAGCCAAAAGCCGCCAGTTTCTCTTCGACAATTGCCGAGGTGCGGAATGTATCAAACAACAATTCCGGGTTTTCATGCAGATCACGCCGCCATTCGGTGATTTCTGCGTGTAAATCGGCAAATCGGTTAATATGGGGCATGTCTCTCTCCAGACTTGGTTCAGGTTGCAGGCATTCCGGTTTCCACCAGCTGCGCCCAATAGGAACAGCCGGCGGGGATCGCCTCGTCGTTGAAATTGTATTTGGGATGATGCAGGCCAAATCCCGGACCGGTTCCCATCGCGATATAGGCCCCTGGCCGTTCGTCCAGCATATAGGAAAAGTCCTCCGCCCCCATTCGGGCCGGACAGTTGCGATCAACCTTGCCAGCGCCTGCCACAAGCTCTGCAACATTTGCTGCAAACTCGGTTTGCGCCGCACTGTTGACCAGTACCGGATAGCCGCGTTCATAAACGATGTCGGCCTTGGCACCGTATGCCATTGCGGTTGCTGCAACCAGTCGCGAAATCGCCGCCTCGGCCATGTCCTGAACCAATGGGTCGTGGGTGCGCACCGTGCCGCGCAATTCGCACAATTGCGGGATGACATTATAGGCATCGCTTTCGGTCTGCACCGAACAGACCGAGACGACCAACGCCTTCAACGGATCAGCATTACGCGACGCGATGCTTTGCAATGCCACCACGATTTGCGACGCAACCAGCGTTGTGTCGATCGCTTCATGCGGGATGGCTGCATGCCCGCCCTTTCCCGTCACAACGATGGTGAACTCATCGGCGGCGGCATAAAATCCGCCGGGTCGGATCGCAAATTCGCCAAGCGGCAGGTTTGGTACATTGTGCATGCCGTAAACCTCCTGAATGCCAAACGCATCCATCATCCCGTCGCGGCACATCTCAAGCCCGCCTGCCCCGCCTTCTTCGGCGGGTTGGAAAATCATCACGACCGTGCCGTCAAAATTTCGCGTCTCGGCCAGATATTTCGCCGCCCCAAGCAACATCGCCGTATGCCCGTCATGCCCACAAGCATGCATCTTGCCGCTGATGGTCGAGGCATAGTCAACGCCCGTTGCCTCAAATATCGGCAGGGCATCCATATCAGCCCGCAGGCCAATCACCTTGCCCGAGGTGTTTTGCTTTCCCTTAATGACCGCCACGACGCCGGTCCTGCCAATTCCGGTTCTCACCTGATCACAGCCAAACTCTGTCAGCAAACCCGCCACCAGCGCGGCGGTGCGGGTTTCTTCAAAACACAGTTCGGGATGCGCATGCATATCGCGCCGCCAGCCGGTAATTTCCGCATGCAGATCAGCAAACCGGTTGATTAAGGGCATAATCGTCTCTCTACTTTCAGGTCAAAGGCATCCGCTGTTCGGCCAATGTAGCAAACCAACTTGACCCAGCCGGAATGATATCATCGTTAAATTCATAGGCAGGATTGTGAAGTGCTGCCGACTCGCCATTGCCGATGAACATATAGGCCCCCGGACGAACGGCCAGAAAATCGGCGAAATCTTCGGCAGGCATAGCCGGAGGCAAATCGCGTTTTACCGACCCTGCCACAGATTCGGCCGCAGCCGCCGCAACTTCAGCCTGTTCAGGTGCGTTCAGCAATGGTGGTGCGCCGCGCGTGTAAATCACTTCGGCCACAGCGCCGTAAGTCTGGGCAGCGGTTTGGGCTATCTCAATCAAACGGTGTTCAATCAAATCCCGCGTGTCAGCATCAAACGTGCGGGTGGTGCCAAGCAGGATAACCTGATCGGCAATGACGTTATAAATATTGGTGTCAGAGTGAAAGGAACAGACCGAGACAACGGCGGCGTTCAACGGGTCAACATTGCGCGACGTGATGGATTGCAGCGCCATGACCACGGCGGCACCGGCAAGTGTCGCGTCAACCGTTGTATGTGGTTGCGCCCCATGTCCACCCCGGCCTTTTACGGTGATCTGAAACGCATCTGCACCTGCCATTTGCGCCCCGCTGCGGATCGCAAATGATCCCGACGGCAGACCCGGCCAGTTGTGCATTCCGTAGACTTCCTGAATGCCAAATCGTTCAATCATCCCGTCAGCGATCATCCCACGCGCGCCACCGCCACCTTCTTCGGCTGGCTGAAAGATCAAAACCACTGTGCCGTCAAAATTCCGCGTCTCGGCCAGATATTTCGCGGCCCCCAATAGCATCGAGGTATGGCCGTCATGGCCGCAAGCATGCATTTTACCGCTGATGGTCGAGGCATGGCCAAGTCCGGTTTGTTCCAGAATCGGCAGCGCATCCATATCCGCGCGAAACCCAAGCACTTTACCCGCGCCTGCACCGCGTCCGCGAATGACGCCGACAACCCCGGTTTTGGCGACACCCTCGACCACCTCGTCGCAGCCAAATTCCCGCAGCCGCGCCGCCACCAGTCCGGCAGTGCGATGTTCTTCAAACCTAAGTTCCGGATGCGCGTGTAGATCCTGCCGCCATGCGGTTATTTCCGGCAACCATTCAGCGATCCGATTGCGAACAGGCATTGCTCAATCCTCGCACAAATGGTCAATCAGACGGTTCATAAACGCCCAACCGGCCTCGAATTCTGCGACCGAGATATATTCGTTCGGTTGATGCGCCTGATCTATGCTGCCCGGACCACAGACCACGGCGGAATATCCCTCGGCCTGAAATTGTCCGGCTTCTGTGCCGTAACTGACAACATGGCTGCCATTGTCGCCGGTCAGGCGGCGGGCCAGCATTTCGGCGGCACCTTCATGTTCGGGACGCAATCCCGGTACGCCATAGGTCGGCGTCAATGTGATCTTTGCGTCGGGATGGATCGCTTTCATTCCGGCCTCGACCTCGCGGACTTTGGCTGTGTAAGCGTCGATCCAATCCTTGGGGTTATCGCTTGGCACACAGCGAAAACCCATGATGAATTTGCAGTCTTTGGCGGTAATGTTGTTCGCCGTGCCACCGCTAATTGTGCCAACATGCGCGTTGGTCCAGGGCGGTACGAACATTGCCGCCACCGGATTTGGCGTGGCCGCCGCACTTTCAGCGTTTTTCTGATTTGCCCAGTCGATCAGTTTGGCAGCCTCGTGAATCGCCGATACCCCGATATGTTGCAGGGAGGAATGGATTTCATAGCCTTCCACATGCGTGGCAACCCCAACCCCGCCTTTGTGACCGGTCACAACTTTCATCAAAGACGGCTCGCCGATGATGGCAGCACTGGCTTTGGGCAAGTGCTTGGCCATTTCGGCAATCATGAAAGGCGCACCGACACAGCCGACTTCCTCGTCATAGGACATTGCAATCTGGATCGGTCGCTTAACACCGCGCTTCAGGGCAAGCGGTACGGCGCACAGCGCCAGCGCATCAAACCCTTTCATGTCACAAGTGCCGCGTCCGTAAAGTTTGCCGTCCTTTTCAACCACGGTGAAGGGATCAGTATTCCAATCCTGCCCGTCAACCGGCACCACATCGGTATGGCCCGACAGGATCACGCCGCCTTCAACCGCGGGACCGACATTGGCGTAAAGATTAGCCTTTTGACCGGTCGCATCATAAACACGATGCGATTCGACCCCGTGGCTTGCCAGATAGCTTTCGATGAAATCGATCACCGGTAAGTTGCTGTCGCGTGAAACAGACGGAAAAGACACAAGCTTTTCAAGCATTTCGCGCGGTGTGAATTCCTGTCCCATGTGTCTTCTCCCCTGAATTTGCAGCTAACTCTGTTCCAGCTTGACCGATTGGTCAAGTGTCCGCAGTGTTTCTTTGCCGTTCTCGCGAAATCCCGACCAATTGACAAAATTCGGTGTTGCTGCCTGCTTTCTTTCGTGGTTAGTCTTGCCCATAACTATAACCGCTGCCGGAAGAATCTGCTTTTCCTGACGGCGGAAATATAAGCTGGGGAGCTATGGATGCCCGATGGGGCCGTGCCTATATTAGATGTGACTGACTTGAAAACTGTGTTCAAAACCCGTGGGGGTGAAGTGCACGCAGTGAACTCGGTCAGTTTTGATCTGGCACCTGGCGAACTGCTGGGTGTCGTCGGCGAAAGTGGGTCCGGCAAGTCTGTGACGATGATGTCGCTGATCGGCTTGTTACCCTCGCCGCCTGCCGAAATCCGCGCCGGATCAGTCATGTTCGAGGGTCGTGATATCCTCAAAATGACGGCGGACGAATTGCGCGACATCCGCGGCAGCCGCATCGGTTTTGTGTTCCAGGACCCGATGACGTCGCTAAACCCGGTTTTTTCTGTGGGCTTCCAGATTATGGAGCCATTGCGTAAGCATATGGGCCTGTCAAAAAAACAAGCCAAAGCCCGCGCTGTTGAACTGCTGGAACTGGTCGGCATTCCAGACCCTGAACCGCGTTTGGCAGATTATCCACATCAGTTTTCCGGCGGAATGCGTCAGCGCGTGATGATCGCGATTGCGCTGGCTTGCGACCCTAAGGTGTTGATTGCGGACGAACCGACAACCGCCCTTGATGTCACCATTCAGGCGCAAATTCTGGAGTTGGTGCGGGAATTGCGCCACAAACTGGGCATGGCGATTATCTGGATCACACATGATTTGGGCGTGATCGCCGGCATCGCAGACCGCGTTATGGTGATGTATGGCGGCCAGATTGTCGAGCAAGCCCCGGTGCGGGAACTGTTTTCAAATCCGCGCCACCCTTATACGCGGGCATTGCTGGAAACCCTGCCGTCGGTTACCGGCCAGCGGACCGAAAAACTGATGACAATCGAAGGCCAGCCTCCGTCGCTTTCAGCCCAGCCAACCTCGTGCCCGTTCAAAGCGCGTTGCAGCAAAGCAATGGACATATGCGGCACCCAAAACCCGTCGATCTTCAGGCTCAGCGGCAGTCATGATGTCGCTTGTTTCTGGGACGCAACCACCGGAAAGGCGCGCGATGCTGGATAAGGGTACGACGCCGATCCTGAAGGTTCAAAACCTCAAGATGTACTTCCCGATCTACAAGGGAATTATGCGTCGGCACGTTGGCAATGTCATGGCGGTCGACGATATCAGTTTTGAAATTAATCCCGGCGAAACTTTGGGTCTTGTCGGCGAAAGCGGGTGTGGCAAATCTTCTGCCGGGCGGGCAATCCTGCGGCTTTACGACATCACCGGCGGGTCAATCCAGCTTGAAGGTATCGAGATCAGTACAATGAAGGGCGACGCTTTGCGCCGCCTGCGCCCTGAAATGCAAATGATCTTTCAGGATCCGCAAGCCAGCCTGAACCCAAGGATGACCGTAGGCGCGATCATCGCCGAACCTTTGAACGAGCACAAAAACCTGACCAAGGCCGAAACGCAGGCGCGCGTGAACGAACTGATGGATGCGGTCGGTCTTAGTCGCGATTTCACCAAGCGTTTCCCGCATGAATTTTCCGGTGGTCAGCGCCAAAGGATCGGGATCGCCCGCGCCCTTGCGCTCAATCCAAAATTCATTGTCTGCGATGAACCGATTGCTGCACTTGACGTGTCTATTCAGGCGCAAGTGGTGAACCTGCTGGAAGAATTGCAGGAACGCCTTGGGCTGACCTATCTGTTTATCAGTCACGATTTGTCTATGGTGCGCCATATCGCGGATCGGGTGGCGGTTATGTATCTGGGCAAAATTGTCGAGCTGGCGGGTCGCGACCAGCTTTATGACAGCCCGCAGCACCCCTATACCCAAGCATTGCTATCGGCTGTACCGGAACCAGACCCATCGGTTGAAAGTACCCGCCAACGCATCTTGCTGGAAGGCGATGTGCCAAGCCCGGCCAACCCGCCAAAGGGATGCAATTTTTCAACCCGATGCCCGCGGGTGATGGACATCTGCAAAATCGACGTGCCAGAGTTCAAACAATTAACCGACGGGCGCTATGTCGCCTGCCATTTGATGGAATAAACATAAACGGCGGGGCTGAACTCCGCCAACCAGAGGTACTAAAAGAGCCAACCTAACAAGGAGAAGACTATGAAAATCAAGACAATACTAATGGGAGCGGCAGCTGCCGTCGCCCTGGCCCCGGCGGCCTTTGCCGGGCGAGGCGACAGCGGGCATGTGAATATCATATTCTGGCAAGCAGCGTCGATCCTGAACCCCTACCTGTCTGGCGGCACCAAGGACGTGTTTTCGTCCTCGATGATCATCGAGCCTTTGGCCCGTTACGACGAAAACGGCAATATGGTCCCTTGGCTGGTCGACACCATCCCGACCGTTGCCAATGGCGGTGTGTCCGAAGACCTGACCTCGATCACCTGGAAACTGAAATCCGGCGTCAAATGGTCCGACGGCAGCGCGCTTACCTCGGCTGATGTTGTGTTCACAGCAAACTATTGCATGGACCCGGCAGGCGGCTGCCAGCAATTGGCGAAATTTGCCGATATTGCCAGCGTCGAAGCTTTGGATGATATGACGGTCAAAATCACCTTTAACAAAGCCAAGCCATTCCCTTATGGCCCGATGGTTGGCAGTCAGACACCGGTCATCCAGCAAGCTCAGTTCAAGGATTGCGTCGGGATCAAAGCCCCTGAATGTACAGCCCAGAACTTTGGCCCAATTGGGACCGGCCCGTTTGTCGTCACCGATTTCAAAGCCAATGACGTGATCGCACTGGTCGCCAATCCGAACTACCGCGATGCTGCCAAACCGGCATTCGCTTCGGTCACGCTGAAAGGCGGCGGCGACGCAGCTGCTGCTGCACGTTCCGTTCTGGAAACCGGCGAATTTGATTATGGCTGGAACTTGCAGGTTGACCCTGCGATCCTGAAACAGATGGCGTCAGCCGGCAAAGGCCAAGTGGTTTCGGCCTTTGGTACCTCGGTCGAGCGGTTCATGATCAACGCCACTAACCCTGACCCGGCACTGGGCGACAAGCGCGGCACCGTAGAAGGCGGGCCACACCCTTACCTGTCTGATCCGGCGGTTCGCAAAGCTCTCAGCATGGCAATTGACCGTCAGGTGATTTCCGATGTTGGATATGGTGCCGCGGGCAAACCCACTTGTAACGTTTTGCCAGCACCGGCGATCTATGCCTCGACAGCAAATGACAGCTGTCTTGTGCAAGACATCGCAGGCGCCAACAAAATGTTGGACGACGCTGGTTGGGCCAGAGGTTCAGACGGCATTCGCGCCAAAAACGGTGTGCGGATTTCGATCCTCTATCAAACCTCGACCAATGCTGTCCGTCAGGACACTCAGGCTTTGGTCAAGCAGTGGTGGAACGAAATCGGTGTAGAAGTCGAGCTGAAGAATATCTCAGCTTCGGTGTTCTTCGGCGGCGACCAATCGTCCCCGGATACATTCCAGAAGTTCTTCTCGGATGTTGAAATGTACACCAACAACTTTGATGGCACCGACCCTGAGGCCTATATGGGCGGCTGGGTCTGCTCAGAGGCGCCAACTCCGGCAAACAACTGGCTGGGCGCCAACATGCCTCGCTATTGCAACCCGGCCTATGACGCCCTGTCGGCAGAAATGTCCGGCACCGGTGATCTGAACGAGCGTGCACGTCTGGCAAAAACTATGAATGACATGCTTATCCAAGACGGCGCAATCATTGCGCTGGTTCATCGTGGCAACGTTTCAGCCCATGCCAATTCATTGGCTGGTGTGAAGCTGAACCCATGGGACAGCGAATTGTGGAACATTGCTGACTGGTCACGCAATTAAGACCTGACTTACGACGCCGCCCCGGTTCGCGCCGGGGCGGCGTTTCCTTCAACCAAGACTGCTGAACCGAGGCGCCCATGCTGAACTACACAATGCGACGATTGTTGTTCACCATCCCGACGCTTCTGTTCATCAGTTTGATTATTTTTCTGCTGTTGGATCTTGCGCCAAACGACCCAACCGGCGATCTGCCACTAACGATCCCACCGGAAGTACGCGAGAAAATCCGTATTTCGCTGGGATTAGGCGAACCAATCTGGGTGCGCTATCTGTTGTGGTGCAACCAGTTCTTTATCAACGAACCCCTGAACATGCTTGGTCATATGTTCAACACCTGCATTGGCGATTGCGAGAACCGTCTGCGCGTCAGTTCATGGTCGACCCGCTCGCCGGTTGGGGATTTGATCGCTGAACGGATGCCGCAAACCCTGTGGGTTGTTGGCATGTCCTATGTGATCGGCATCCTGATCGCCATACCAATTGGGGTCTATTCCGCCTATCGGCAATACAGCTGGTTTGATCAGGCCGGGACGTTCGTTTCAATGGTCGGCTTTTCGGTGCCGACATTCTTTACCGGTGTTCTGATGATCGTGATCTTCTCGGTGAATCTGGGCTGGTTTCCGTCGAAATACGACACCCTGCATGTGGTGACAGACTGGGATAGTTTCGTGTTTCAGGTAAGACAATCAATCATGCCGGTGTCTGTTCTGGCGCTGTTTAACGCCAGCCAGATCAGCCGGTTCATGCGTGCCAGCATGCTGGACAACCTCAATCAGGATTATGTGCGCACCGCCCGTGCCAAGGGGATGACCGAGCAGGTCGTGGTTCTGGTGCATGTGCTGCGCAATTCATTGATCCCGGTGGTCACAGTTATCGCCCTTGGCGTGCCGCAGGTGTTTGGCGGCGCGATCATCACGGAACAAGTGTTCTCAATCAACGGATTAGGCGCATTGTTGATTCTTGGCATTCAGGGGGCCGATATTCCGCTGGTGCAAACACTGACCTTTATATTCGCGGTGCTGATCGTGATGTTCAACCTGATTGCCGATGTGCTTTACGGAATACTAGACCCAAGGATCCGCTATGACTGACGCTGCCGCCGAGAAAAGCTCCACCCGTTCGCAATGGGCCGATGTCTGGGACCAGTTCAAAACCCACAGGGGTGCCGTGATCGGCATGGCCTTTTTCGTCTTTATCTGTTTGGCGGTATTGCTCGGGCCGTATCTGTGGACGCTGGACAGCAATTTTATCGACATTCGCTCGAAAAATCAGGGGCCAAGTTTCGCGCATCCATTGGGCACCGATCAATTGGGGCGCGATACATTTTCGTCGGTTCTGCAAGGCGGACGGGTGTCGCTGGCGGTGGGCGTGGTCGCGATGGCGCTGGCGTTGTTTCTGGGAACCCTGGTTGGCGTGGTCGCAGGCTATTTCCGCAAGCTTGACGGGCCGTTGATGCGCCTGACCGACCTGTTTCTGGCCCTGCCTATCCTGCCTCTGCTGCTGGTCATCATCATGTTGTTTCGCGACACCTTGCGCGGGCTGTTCGGGCCGGAAACCGGGATATTCATCCTGATCGTTTTTGTCATCGGCATCACCAGCTGGATGCATACGGCAAGGATTGTGCGCGGTGACGTGCTGGCCCTGAAAGAACAGGAATTCGTGCTTGCCGCGCGCTCGATCGGCACTCCGTCGCGTCGAATGATCCTGCGCCATATCCTGCCCAACGTGATGAGCCCAATCATGGTTTCAGCAACTCTGGGCATCGCCAACGCGATCATCACTGAAAGCGCTTTGTCGTTTTTGGGGCTGGGATTTCCATCGGATTTTCCGACCTGGGGCCGGCTGTTGTTTGACAGCACCAATTTCATGACCCTCAATCCCGAACGGGTGATCTGGCCGGGCCTTGCGATTTCCCTGACGGTTCTGTCGGTCAATTACATGGGTGACGGCCTGCGCGATGCATTGGATCCTCGCATTCGGGGCCGCTAAGAAATTCTGGCCTTCGGCGAGGATATTTAGAAAAGAAAGAGCCATATTTTCAGACCAATTATATGCTGCGCCGTTACGCCGTAGCATAGGTTTCTGGTGCGGCTATAACAAAAACTTATCGGTGTTGGATCGTTTTGAACTCGCGTTTTTGCCTCGATTTGCGGCAATATACCAAAAGGGATGGCGTGTCATTTTCTAATCGTTTCGTGCTATCATTCGTCAGGCGATTTATAACAGCCAAAATCGGGAGGAGACTTTATGTCCACATTTACCAAACTATTGGCCGCGACGGCCACTGCGGCGGTTGCGCTGGCTTCGGCAAGCGGGGCTTTCGCGCAGGAATATACATTCAAACTGCACCATCTTTTGGGCGCAAAAGCCCCGGCACAGACCAAAATGCTGGAGCCTTGGGTCAAGCAGGTCGAAGCGAATTCTGGCGGTCGCGTGCATATCGAAATCTACCCGGCCATGTCGCTGGGCGGCAAACCACCGGAATTGATCCAACAGGCCCGCGACGGCGTGGTCGATCTGATCTGGACCGTGAACGGCTATACGCCGGGTCTGTTCCCACGCACCGAAGTGTTCGAATTGCCGGGCGTTTATACCAATAATACCGTCGCCACCAATCTGGCGATGTATGACATGTTCGAAAGTGACCTCAAGCAGGAATATACCGGCCTCGAGGTTATGTGGCTGCATGTTCATGCCGGTCAGGCGATCATGACGGTGGACAAACCTGTGCATTCGCCTGCCGATTTGGTGGGCCTGAAAATGCGCATTCCATCGCGCACCGGCGCTTGGGTAATCGAAGCGCTGGGCGCGGTTCCGCTGGCCACACCAGTACCCGACGTGCCTGCCGCCCTGTCCAAAAAAACCATCGACGGCACGTTGCTGCCTTGGGAAATCATCCCGCCGTTGAAGTTGCAGGACCAGGTCAACTATTTCACCGAAGGCTTTGATAAAGCCCGTCTTGGCACCACCACGTTCCAGGTCTCGATGAACAAGGCCCGTTGGGACGGTTTGCCCGACGACATCAAAAAGGCATTCAGTGACGCCTCGGGTCGTGACTGGTGGGCCACGGTTGGCGAATACTGGCGCGCATCGGATGATTTCGGTATTTCGCTTGCCGAAAAAGCCGGGAAAACCCACACGATGCTGACAGAGGCCGAAACCAAAGTTTTCTTTGACGCACTGGAACCGGTTATCCAGCGCTGGGAAGACGAAGTTGCCAAATCCGGCATCGACGGCGCGGCACTGGTCAAGAAAGCTCGCGAGCTTTCCGCCAAGAACGCAATGTAAATGGCTGAAATGCTGCCAAAAACAGGAACGGGGCCTTCGGGCCTCGTTTCGCGTATCATCACTGGTTGGGCGCTGCTGGGCGGTGTATTGTTGCTGGCAGTTGTTCTGATGAACACCTATTCCATCATCGGCAACCAGTTCAACCTGCCCTTCCCCGGCGATTTCGAGATGACCGAGATCGGCATCGCAATCGCTGCGTTCAGTTTCCTGCCGTACTGCCAGTTGACCGACGCCAATGTGACCGCTGACATTTTTACCGCCCGCGCCTCGCGTCGATGGATAGCGATTTTTACGCTGGCGGGGGCTGTTGTGGCTTTACTTTTCAGCCTCTTACTGATGTGGCGGATGTATGCTGGCATGCTCGACAAAAAGCAATACGGTGAGATTACCGCCATTCTGGCCTTTCCCTATTGGCTGGCTTACGCGCCCTGCCTGATTTCGCTGGCGTTGCTAGCCTTGGCGGCGCTTGTTACGTTGCGCGATTCTGCGCGCCAGATCTGAGGGCCTTACATGGATGCTTTGCTAATCGGTTTTTCGGGCCTCGGCATGCTTGTGCTGCTGATCGCGCTCAGAATGCCCATTGCATATTCGATGATCCTGGTCGGCGGGATTGGCGTTACAATTCTGAATGGCCCGGCGATTTTCTTCAGCCAATTGAAAACTTTGGCCTATGGTCAATTCTCGATCTACGATCTGTCGGTCGTGCCGATGTTCGTTCTGATGGGAAATATCTCGACCAAGGCGGGATTAAGCCGCGCTTTGTTCAAGGCCGCGTCAGTCTGGCTTGGCTGGATGCGCGGTGGCGTGGCAATGGCCGCGATTGCCGCCTGTGCCGGCTTTGGCGCGGTCTGTGGTTCATCGCTTGCCACCGCCTCGACAATGGGTCAGGTCGCCCTGCCAGAGCTTGCACGCTATAAATACTCCGGCTCGCTGGCCACAGGCACGCTGGCCGCTGGCGGGGTTCTGGGCATTCTGATCCCACCATCCGTCGTGTTGGTAATCTATTCGGTGATCGTCGAGGCCAATATCGTCACCATGTTTGCCGCCGCCATGATCCCCGGCATCATCGCCGTGATATTTTTCATCCTGACGATTGCAATCTACGTGCGTTTCCGCCCTGAAAGCGGCCCGGCAGGCGAATTGGCCGCGCGCGCGGAATTCATTTCGGCAACCATTAACGTGATACCGGTCATGTTGATTTTCGGTCTGGTCATCGGCGGTATCTATTTCGGGTTTTTCAACCCAACCCCGGCGGCTGCCATCGGGGTTTTTCTGGTTTGGCTTTACGGCACTCTGCGCGGCTTCGTCAAATTGCAGGAACTGAAAGACGCATTGCTTGAAACCGCCAAGACCACCGGCATGATCTACATGATCCTGCTGGGGGCCGAGATGCTTAAAATCTTCATGTCGCGCGGTGGCGTTCCGCAGGCTGTTGCCGAATGGATGGGCAATTCCGGTCTCGCGCCCCTGACAGTTCTGATCCTGCTGCTGGTCGCCCTGATCTTTCTCGGTATGCTGATGGACAGCCTGTCGATGATCCTGCTGGCGGTTCCGTTTTTTTGGCCGGTTCTGGTGACTTTGAACGGTGGCGACTACGTATCTGCCGAAGCTGCCGGCTTTGGTATGACAAGCGAAGACCTGAAAATCTGGTTTGGCGTCCTCGCGCTGATTGTGGTGGAGCTTGGCCTGATCACGCCACCCGTGGGGATGAATGTTTTTGTGATTTCCGCTATGGCCAAAGAAGTCCCAATGTCGGAAACTTTCAAAGGCGTGATGCCGTTTTTTCTGGCAGAAATGGTGCGTGTCGCGGTACTGGTTGCCTTTCCTTCGATAACCTTGTGGCTGCCACGAATGCTGGCCGGATAAAAACTTACTGACAGGAGTCCTTGAAATGACCAAACCAACCCCTCCCTTTCGCGCCGACCATGTTGGCAGCCTGTTGCGCCCACAAAGCGTTGTAAACGCGCGCAAACAGCATTTTCAGGATCACAGCTTGTCGGCCGAAGGCCTGTCCACAGTGGAAGATGCGGCCATTCCCGACCTGATTAAAATGCAGGAAGATGTCGGGCTGAAAGCCGTCACCGATGGCGAGGCGCGACGTTCATTCTGGCATTATGATTTCATGGGGATGCTAACCGGCCTTGATCTGGAAGAACGCGACGAAGGTGTGCAGTTTGCCGGTGTAAAACTGCGACCAATTTTCCCCACCATCACCGCCAAGCTGGATTTCCCCGACGATCATCCAATGCTTGAGCATTTCAAGTTTGTCGCCGCCAACACCAAAGTTACGCCTAAAATCTCGATCCCCGGTCCAAGCTGTTGCCATTTCCGCACCGCCCCGAAAGATATCTCCGTGGCCGAATACAAAGACCCCGACGCCCTGTTCGCCGATATCGCCGCGACTTACAAAAAGGCCGTCGCCAAGTTTTACGAAGCGGGCTGTCGGTACTTGCAAATGGACGACATCTTTTTTGCCTATCTGTGTGATCCCAAACACCGTGCCGATAAAGTAGCGCAGGGTCAGGACCCGGACGTTCTGATCGACAAATACGCTTGGATGATGAACGAAGCGATCAAAGACCGGCCGGCTGATATGCTGATCGGTATGCATATGTGCCGTGGCAACTTCCGTTCGACCCATGCCGCAACCGGTGCCTATGATCCGGCTGCCGACGCGGTGTTCAACAAAACCGGTGTCGATATTTTCTTCATGGAATATGACACAGACCGCGCCGGCGGGTTAGAGCCGTTAAAGCTGCTGGCCAAAGGAAAACAACGGGTTCTGCCGGGGTTCATCACCACCAAAACCGCCGAGCTAGAAAGCATCGACAGTCTGAAAGCCAAGTTCGACGAGGCCAGCAAATACGCCGATATCGATCAGCTTGGTATCGCCCCGCAATGTGGCTTTGCCTCAACCGAAGAAGGCAATTCGCTGACTTATGATGATCAGCGCCGCAAGCTGGAACTGGTGGTCAACGTTGCCACTGAAATCTGGGGCGGCGTTTAATCGGTCAGGGCGCGGTTCAGTATTGCGCCTTTATTGTTATTGCGTGTAACAATTACCGTCCAACACAATAACCGAGGCCAGATGACCCATCCAGAAGACATCCTGAAAATCGATGTACAGGACAGCATCGCGGTTTTGACTCTGAACCGCCCGGCAAAGCGCAACGCGATGTGCGACGAATTGCTGGGCGCGATTGACGCCTTTTTCAGCCGTCCGCCCAAAGACGTGCGCGTGGCTGTCATGACTGGCACGGCTGGGCATTTTTGCTCGGGACTGGATCTGTCAGAACATGTGGTACGCAGTGCCGAGGCTACACTTTATCACTCGCGCAACTGGCACGGCGTGATGGACCGTATCCAGTTTGGCGGCCTGCCGGTGATTTCCGCGATGTTCGGTGCTGTGATCGGTGGCGGACTTGAACTTGCAACCTCAACCCATGTGCGTATCGCCGAACCCTCGACCATCTTCCAACTGCCCGAAGGTCGTCGCGGCATCTATGTCGGCGGTGGTGCCACTGCACGGGTCAGCAAGATCATCGGGTCGGACCGGATGACCGAAATGATGCTGACGGGTCGCAAATATGACGCGGCTCAGGGCCTTGCCCTTGGCCTTGCACATTATGCCGTCAGCCAAGGCGAGGCCCTGCCGCTGGCCATGGATCTCGCCGCCAAAATCGCCCGCAACGCGCCACTATCAAACTACATGATGATCCAAACCGTCAGCCGGGCCGAAGATATGTCAAAGTCTGACGCGCTTTATCTGGAAAGCCTGTCTGCCGCAGTGTCACAAACCACGCCTGATGCCGAAGAAGGCCTAAAAGCCTTCCTTGAAAAACGCTCACCTAAATTCCGCTAATCTTTTCGGTGCAAATATCCTGGGGGGTCGCAGGGGGGCAAAGCCCCCCCGCCCGGTCAATTTATCGATCCACAAAACAAACGACCAGGCTTTCGAGGTGACGCTCGCGTCAGTTCGCGCCAATCGCTTTGCACAAAATCACCTCGGGCGCATCCGCGTACAAAGCCGCCACCAACCCGGCCCGCGCGTTTAAAACTGCCCGCTGGTTGATCGACCCTTTATCCGTCACTTCACCTTTATCCAGATCAGGCGGGTCAGCCAGCAGAATAAGCCGGGTAATCCGCGTCGCTGACCCGGTTGCAGCAGCAGAAAAATCGGTCAATTTCGCGCCAAACCACGCTCTGACATCATCGCGCAACAACAAGGCCGCAAAAGTCTCGTCGCCGCCGAAACGGTCCCGCAACGGGGCCTCGTTCAGAAACAGCAACGCCCCCAGACTATCCTGATCCTCGCCGGTGATCACCGCATCACGCAGCACCACGCCGAAATGGTTCAGCACCGCCGCCCTGAGCGCCCCAACAGCGACCCATGTTCCCGTGCGCAGCTTGAAATTTTCGGCCACCCGCCCATCAAAGAAAAACCCTTGCGAAAAGTCATCCGGATCGGCTGGTCGCAACGCATCGCCCAACAAGTAATAACCTTCATCGTCAAAGGCTTCTGCGGTTTTCACCGGATCCCCGAAATACCCCGGTGTCACTGATGGCCCCTTAAGGCGCGCCTCAAGTTTTCCACCACTTGGCACCAGTTTAAGGCTTATCCCGCGCGCCGGAACACCGATATTGCCCGAGGCGGCAAACTGCTTGGTGCATTGCAAAGCAAACGGTGTGGTCTCGGTTGATCCCAATCCCGAGGTCAACAAAACCTCGCGACCGGCATAGCGGCGCGACAGCCCTAACAACGCATCCCACGTATGCTGCGCCATTCCGGCACCCGCATACATCATCATATCAAGACGCGCGAAAAAACTCCGGCACAGGTCCTCATCCGCCTCAAAAGCCCGAACCAGCATGTCCCAGCCTGTTGGCACATTGAAATACCACGTTGGCGATATTTCCTTGAGGTTGCGAATGGTTTCGCCAATCAAAGCCGCCGCTGGTTTGCCATCATCAACATAAAATGTGCCGCCATGATAAAGCGTCAGATTGAAAACCTTGTTACCGCTCGCAGTGTGGTTCCACGGCGCCCAATCGACAATCACCGGTGGATGATCCGCCAGAAACCGAAAGCAATCGGCCACCATCGCCATGTTGCTCATCAGCATTTTTTGCGTGTTGATTACCGCTTTGGGGCTGCCGGTCGAGCCCGAGGTGAACAGAAATTTCGCCACAGTGTCGCGGCCAAGCAGCGCAAATGCAGCCTCGGCTGCGCTGGTATCAACGCCATTCCCAAAGCCTTCAACGGGGATCGCACCCCCTACAGCTTTGGTGTTTTCCACCAAGACCACATCCATTCCAGGTCGGCGGATCGCGGCAATTGCGGTTGCGAACCGCTGGCCGTCCTGGGCGAAAATCATTCCTGGTTTCAGGGTTTCAACAATACCTTTCAGCTTGTTATGATCTTTGGACATCACGGAATAAGCGGGCGAAACCGGTGCATAGGGAACACCGATATATTGTGCCGCCAGCCCAAAACAGGCGTGTTCCAGCGAATTTTCCGACAGGATCAAAAGCGGGCGTTCCCTGGTCAAGCCATGCGCCAGCAAACCGGCACCGATCCGGCGCACCGCGGCCAGAACCTGACCGTAACTCAGCTGCCGCCAATCGCCGCCATGATCGCGCCGCGCCAGAAATATCCGGTCAGGATCTTTTGCCGCCCAGTGAACCAACCGGTCTGGCAACGCCCGGCCCCAATCGCCCAGCGGTTCCGCCTGTTCGATCACTATCGACCCGTCAACACGACGTTCAACATCAAGCTTGGGCGACCAGAATTCGGGTGCCGTGCGGCTCATTTTATTTAGGCGCCATACGGATAGAGCCATCCAACCGGATTGTCTCGCCGTTCAGCATCGCATTTTCCACGATATGCCGCGCCAAGGCGGCGAATTCGCTTGGTTCACCCAGACGCGACGGGAACGGCACTTGTGCGCCCAAGCTGTCCTGCACGTCCTGCGGCAGGCCCGCCAGCATCGGGGTTTTGAATATGCCCGGCGCGATCGACACAACCCTGACCCCGCTGCGGCTGAGATCGCGTGCCATTGGCAGGGTCATCCCAACAATACCGCCTTTGCTGGCCGCATAGGCGATCTGGCCGATTTGACCATCAAACGCCGCGACCGAGGCTGTGTTGATGATGACACCGCGCTCGCCATCTTTGTTCAAAGGGTCGGTTGTCACAATCCCGGCTGCGGCGTTTGAGGCGCATAAGAATGTGCCGATCAGGTTGATGCGAATGACTTTGTCAAAGAATGCCGCATTATGCGGTTTGCCCTCTTTGTCGACAGTTTTGGCCGCAACCCCGATACCGGCGCAATTGACCAAAATCCGTTCCTGCCCCTGTTGGGCGCGCGCATTTGCAAACCCGGCTTCGACACTTGCCGGATCAGACACATCGACCTTGACAAAACAGCCACCAAGTTCAGCCGCCAGCTTTGTGCCGCGTTCTTCGTTCAGATCAAACAAGCAGACTTTGGCACCACCAGCCGTCAGGGCACGGGCCACGGCCTCGCCCAGACCCGAGGCACCTCCCGTGATGATCGCTTTGATTTCAGGACCAAGTTGCATCTTATTTTCCTTATGTTTCCAAGGTGTGAATTCGATTGAGCAGACTGCGCAACCGCGTCCGTTCGTCACTGCTCAACGCATCTAACACCTTGTTTTCGTGTCGTTCAATACGCTTTATGGCCCGCCTGTACAAGTCGCGCCCGCCTGTGGTGACGTTCAGCGCATGGGCCCGCCGGTCGCCTGGCACTTTGTCGCGGCGGATCAGATTGCGGCCTTCCAGCTCGTCGACAATAACCACAGTGCCCGAGCGTTCGATCCCCAAGGTGCGCGCCACGTCGCTTTGGCTGATATCGGGGTTTTCCACCACCAGCGACAACACCGAAAAGGTGCGCTGACGCAGGTCAAGCTCGGCCAGGGCATCGGTGAAATCCGCGTAGATGCGCATATAGGCGCGCTTCATGTTATAGCCAACGAACCCTAACAGATCGTTCTGGCGAACCCCTTTAGGGTCACGGTCCTTTGCATCCATCAGATCGGGTTTCCGCATTGAGCGCTTGGCAAATAGTTCTGTTGCAGAACAATAAGACGCGCCTGCAATCAAGGGCAAGTGGCAATCGTGCCGACGTGGTGCGACCAGGACCATCTGCCAGCCCAAAACCAATGGCGGGTTGATTTTTCAAGAAAGTCTTGCTTTTGTGTAGGTTTAGCCCTATATCGCCCCTGTGAAGTCGTCTTTCACCGAATCCTCCTGATGCCCTAAGCAGAATGACGGTTTGTTATCTAAGACCTCGCTGCACCAAGCCACCGCATGTCGCGGGTGGTTATATTAGGAGAAAACGGAATGGCCACTGGCACCGTAAAATGGTTTAACTCGACAAAAGGCTTCGGCTTCATTCAGCCCGATCAAGGCGGCTCGGACGTGTTTGTACACATCTCGGCTGTTGAACGCGCTGGCCTGTCGGGTCTGAACGACAACCAAAAAGTATCGTACGATCTGGAAACAGGCCGCAACGGTAAAGAATCTGCTTGCGACCTTAAAGCCCTCTAAGGCTTGGCGGGGATTTAACCCCGTTGGTTGAAAGTTTCGAACGGCGATCAGGGCAACCTGGTCGCCGTTTTTGGTTTCTAAAACGCTGATTTTCCAACCGTTTTCTATATAAAGCCCCATCAATTTGCCACTTGCGAGTCACCCAGCAATCCGGCATATACGCCCCACAAGCCCGGGTGATCGTCACAGGTATTTTCTGTGAAAAAGCGAGCACCCCAGACGGCTTGTGTATCGTCACCGCTTTGCGCGGGACAATTGAAAGACCTCTAAAATGCGTTCGTTTCTAATCCCTGTAGCGGCTCTTGCTGTTGCTCTGTCTGCTGCTGTTTCCTTTGCAGCCGACACCATGACCACTGGCGAAGTCAAATCCGTTGATATGGATGCCGGCACCATCACTTTGGTTGACGGCACGGCATACAGCCTGCCTGAAGGCTTCACCGACGAAGGTCTGGTGGCCGGTGCTGAAGTCACTATCGGCTGGAGCCTGGTCGACAACAAGAACGTTGCTGAAACGGTTGAAGTCACCAAATAACCCCCGATAATGCCACATTATTGCGGCGAGCGGCGGTCCTGAAAGGGGCCGCCGTTTCGCGTTTGGAGGCATGCACAACCCGTACACAACCCGTACACAACCTGTACATACGATTTCTGTCAGGCGGTCAGGGCGGTTTTGGTGGCTTTGGTCCAGCCGGCGGTGATTTTGGCGCCGTTGATAATCAACGGGCGCTTCATCAGCGAGGGGTTGGCTTTGAGCAACGCCAAGGGTTCGCCCGCCCGTTCCGCTTCGGACAAACCCCGCCACGTCATCGAGGCACGGTTGAGCAGCCGCGCCGCGCCGACCTGATCAAGGGCCGCGCGCAGCACCCCGTCACTGATCCCGTCGGCGCGCACATCAAGGAGTGTGACGCTGTGGCCCATCCCGGCCAGTTCACTGATCGCCTTCTGGCAGGTGGTGCATTTGGTCAGGCCATAGACGGTCAGCATGGGGGGGCTCCGGGGTTGGGGATTTGAGGAAATTAACCGACATAGCCGCCCACCTCAATACCTGCCGAGCAACACAAGGTCAGCGCCCGACCTGGTGGGTGCGAAGCGCCCTCCTTGGGGGAGGTCGGGCGCTGACCGGACCGAAAGCGGACCGGTCGTGGTGGCTTAGGATATGTTCCGACGAGCAACATCCGTAGGGTGGGCAATCTTGCCCACCGGGATTGTCGGTTCCGGATGAAGATGGTGGGCAGGAATGCCCACCCTACGCTTGCTACGCTTACCACTAATCAGATTTAATCAATTGGGCGTAGGAAAAGTCAGAGATTTTTCTCGAGACTTCGCTTAAGATATTTTGGGCGGCTAACGAAATGCTTACTAGCTCATTTCGCGGCCATTTCCTTTCTTGGTACCTGCTTTTGACAAAATGCGGAAGCTGGCCAATATTTTCTTCCAAAGATTTTTTCTCGTATGCGCCTTCCCCTACCAATACAGGCACGGCCTTCGTCAAATCGTGTCCTATTCTTGTTCTTAGGAATTCTTCATCTTTCCCCAAATGTAGTAGGGCAGCCTTCACCGCCAATTCTGCGCAGAGGAGCGCCGATTGAACTGCTCCAGTCAAACTGCAATTACTGCTTAGAGTAGCCGCAAAAGCTTGATTATGAAAAGCCGCCATTCTGAAATAGTTTAATGCCTCACCACTTGGAGGGGTAAATCCGTGGTTTGGAGCCAAAGTTCCGCCGATGTCACATACATCCAAAATGTTTGAAAGAAACGCGTCGCTGTCCTTTTTGACTGACCAAATGCGTTCTAACTGCGCGGGATATGCATTGGTCAAACTTAGGAAATTAATGTTGACCTCTCCATAAATCAGCGGAAAATCGACTCTGTAAAACAAATCAAGGTGACAAGCTATCCCAGTGTGGATCGCGCCGATGCCCATGTCTCCAGGTCTATAATAGTGTTTGTGTGCTGCGAATATTCGATCGATTTCTGGAACCTTAATCGCGCCAATTACGAAGGAGATTCCAAGTTTTCCACAAACTCGCCTAGGAACCTTAATTGAACGAACGTGTGGTAGAACGCCCTCCGCGGCGCAAGCACGGTCCACTTCTTCCACTAAATTCAGTAATTCACTGTCTGAAAGGGTCATCCCCTCAAAACTCCCTCAAACTCCCGCCATTCCCCCGCAGACATACCGGATGTCTCCAAGGTCACCTCTTCACCTTTAACCATACGCCGCACGCAGTCAATCGCCTTAGACGATAGCTGTACGCCGCCCAGACGGTAATCCTCGAAGGCGCCGTAGGCCAGTGGCACCCAGTCGGCGACCAGTTTGCAGATCTCCTCGGCATAGACCCGGATTTCGTATTGGGCGTGGGCGTCGGCGCGCAGCCGCAGGAAATGGAACAGGTTGTGCAAATCGACCTTCCAGTACCACTGCGTATAGATATTGGCCGGCAGGTTCATCCGCGCCAACTCGCGCGCCAGCCCCTTTTGGCCGTCCTGGGACAGCATCGCCTCGTAATGGTCATAAGACCGCGCCGCGTCGTCGCGCAGCATGTTCAGCACCGCCTCGGCCTCGGCCCCCGACAGCACCTCGCCGCGACCCTGGTTGTTCACGGTTGACTGGGCGTTCAGGGCGTCAGGCTGGGGGATGTAAAACTCGCGATCAAGGATCGAATAGCGGGCGGAATATTCGTTGACGTTGGCGGTGCGGTGGCGGATCCACTGGCGGGCGACAAACACCGGCAGTTTGACGTGGAGCTTGATCTCGCACATCTCGAACGGGGTCGAGTGCCAGTGGCGCATCAGATAGCGGATCAGCCCCTCGTCATTGGTGATCTTCTTGGTGCCGCGCCCGTAACTGACCCGCGCCGCCTGCGTGATCGCCGCGTCATCCCCCATATAGTCGATGACCCGCACGAAACCGTGGTCGAGCACCGGATAGGCGGTGTAAAGATGCGCCTCCATCCCCGGCACGGTGGCGCGCAGGGTCGATCGGGTTTGGGAGCGGGCATCATTGATTTCGGCCTGTTGGTCCGGGGTCAGCGGCATAGACGGGGTTCCTTGCGTTGGCGAGTCGTGAAAACGTCGTTATAGCAACAGAAACCCAAGCCGGACACAAGATAAAGGGGGTGTGAGGTGATAAATCGCACCATTTAGAGCGGGATTTGTGTCACCAGCAGGTCACATAATCGGTGGTCTGGCAGGTGACGGCGGCTGTGCGTGCCTTTTTCAGCCGGTATTGTGACAGGGTTTTTTCCAAGGCAGTCAGGTGTGTCTGCGCCTTATCATCGCCACTCGCAGCCGCCATGGTGAACCACATATAGGCCTTGGCGCGGTGTTGCCGATAGGTATTGTCGCCCGACAAATAGGCCTTGCCAAGCGCGTGTTGATAGCCGGGCAGGTTTTCGGCGGCCAATGAATTGCCCTGCCTGGCGGCCAGATGTGCCCAGCGTGCGGCTTGTTTCAGGTCGCGTTTGGTGCCGATCGCTTTGGCGTAATACTCGGCCAGTTGATATTGCGCATCCGCAAGGCCCTGACCGGCGGCTTTCCGGGTAAGGTCAAACGCGGTGCGGTCGTTCTGGCGAACCCCCAAACCACGGCGATACAGATAGGCCAGATTGAACTGCGCCAACGCGTCCCCGGCCTGTGCCAGGGGCTGCCATTCCTGAACGGCTTTCGGGTAATTCCCCTTGGTGGCAGCATCAAATCCGTCTTGCAGATCGGCGGCAGATCCTGACATTGGGGTCAAGATTAATGCAGCGGCAAGCGTAAGAGAAAGTCGGGTCACGGCAGGTCCTTTGGTCATGAAATCCGCCTAAAACACGTCCGGCAATCGCTTTTTGGCAGCAAAATTCGGCATTTCTGCGGCAAAGGTCACGGCAAATTGAGCAGGCCCGTACTGTCAATTCGCTGGCATTTTAGCGGTGTCGCTTTAACCTTGCGCGGATGAAACCCGCGCTCCGTTCGTTAACCGCCCTGATTGCATTGATTGGCCTGTGGTCCCTGCCCGCCTCGGCCTGTGATATCGCGCTGGCATTGGCAGTTGATGTATCAGGCTCCGTCGGTGACGACGAATACCATTTGCAGATGCAAGGGCTGGCAGACGGGTTGCGCGACAGCACGATTGCGTCGGCTTTGGTGGCGGCCAAGGCGCGGGTTTTGGTTGTGCAGTGGACCGGAGACAGCCGGCAGGCGGTTTCCGTGCGTTGGGCCGTGGTTGACAGCTTTGCCGCAGCCGAGGGTTTGGCGGTTGCGGTGGAAACCGCGCCAAGGTCGTGGCGGAATTTTTCGACAGCCATTGGGGCGGCGCTGGAGTTCACTGTTCAACAGTTTGACACGGTCCCTGATTGTCGGCGGCGGGTGATTGATGTTTCGGGTGATGGCAGTTCCAACGAAGGGACTGAACCTGCCAGTTTGCGCCGCCAGTTGTGGCGTGACGGGTTCACGGTGAACGGGTTGGCGATTGAAGGGTCCGAACCTGATCTGACCGCGTATTATTGGGAAAATGTCATTGCGGGGGAAAAGGCCTTTGTGATGACAGCCAATGGATTTGCCGACTACCCGGCGCGGATCAAGCTGAAATTACTGCGCGAAGTGACAGAACAGGTGTCGGCCCTTGATCCATTTGTCATCCCGATCAGCCTGCCGCTGGAATAGCGCGCCTGACATTTCGCTTGCTGAAGGGTGACATCACCGTCAATCTGACCCGTGAATTTCGTTTGCATTGTCGAGGCCGCATGTCTTTTACCGTACATCCTGTGACCCGCGCTATTGGCGCTGAAATCACCGGTTGCGATCTATCCGCGCCATTAGACGCCGAAACTTCGGCGGATTTGAAGGCGGCATTGGCCCAACATCAGGTTGTGTTTTTTCGCAACCAGGACCTGTCGATTGAAGCGCTCAGACAGTTGACCACGCGTTTCGGTACGCTGATGCGCCTGCCCTATGTCAGCCCGATGGAGGAACATCCGGATGTGATCCGGGTGCTGAAGGAAGCCAATGAGGGCGGCGGGGTTTTTGGTGGCGACTGGCATCAGGATTTCTCGTTTCTTGCCCAACCGCCTGCCGGTTCGCTGTTGGCAGCGGTCGAGGTGCCTGCCTGCGGAGGTGATACACTCTGGGTGTCGCAATCGGCGGCTTGGGAGGCGCTGCCTGCTCCATTGCAAGATATTTTGCGCGGGCGTGATGCCATTCATGTCGGCAAACCTTACGGTGTGCGGTGGGCGCCACCTCAGGCGGAACAATCGGGTGCGTCGATCAAAATGAGCCGGGGCGACCCGGCGGCCGATCAGGAACAACACCATCCGGCGGTGATCCGAAATCCGGCAACCGGGCGCGAGGCGTTGTTTCTGAACCCGCTATATGTGTTGCGGTTGGATGGCCTGACCGAAGACCAATCCCGCCCGATCCTGTCAGCGGTGCAAGCCCACACAACCCGACCTGAGTTTCAATGCCGCTGGCGCTGGCAAGTGGGCGATGTGGCGATCTGGGACAACCTGTTCACCCAACATTACGCGCTGAACGATTACTTCGGGTTTCGCCGCGAGATGTGGCGCACCACCTTTGCCGGAGCCGCCCCAAGGTCCTTGGCGGTTTGAGCATGCCTGAAGATGAAAAGCCCGGTGTTGCGCGCGCCGAACGCCGCTTGGGCGATTGGGCGCGGCGGCAACTCCCCGGATGGCTGGCAGAGTTCGCGATGTTCGTGTTGAAACAAGGCTGGGCCTGCCTGTTTGGCGGCCTGTTGTTGATCGCAATCATCGTCAGCAAAGCGATATGGCAAGACGATTGGGCGTTCAGCCGTTATGACGCTTTGTTCTTGTTTGCGCTTGGTTTGCAAGCGCTGTTCCTGTTCCTGAAACTTGAAAGTTGGGACGAGGCCAAGGTGATCCTGATTTACCATGTGACCGGCACGGTGATGGAGGTGTTCAAGCTCCGGATGGGCAGTTGGGATTATCCCGATCAGGGGCTGGCCGAAATTGCCGGTGTGCCGCTGTTTTCAGGCTTTATGTATGCCTCGATCGGGTCATATATGGCGCGGGTGATCCGGATATTTCACATGCGGTTTGCGCCTTACCCGCCCTATTGGTCAACGCTGGTGCTGGCCGCCTTAATCTATGGCAATTTCTATACGCATCATTTCATCCCAGACATCCGTACCGGGCTGTTTGTGGCAACAGTCGTTTTGTTCTGGCGCACCCGCATTTGGTTTTACATCGGCGAGGTGCCGCGCTGGATGCCGCTGCCCCTGGCGGCCTTTCTGTCAGCGTTCTTCGTGTGGATTGCCGAAAATATCGGCACCTTTACCAAGACCTGGGCCTATCCCGGCCAACATGCCACTGCCTGGGTCAGTTTTGGCAAATTCGGCTCGTGGTATCTGTTGTTGTTCGTCAGTTTCGTGCTGGTGACACTGGTGTTTCGTGACGTTCTTTCGGCCAAGGCCCTGTCCATGGGGACGCGTCAGCCGGACAAACCTTAAACCCCGGCCAGTGCCTGAACCTTGCGCCATAAAGCGGTATCGATTGCGACCTCACCGGGTAACTGCCGCTTTGACCCCGGCAGCCGTGCGGGTGGCTGGGCTGCAACCGCGTCTTCTACCCGTGTCAGCCTTTGCCAGAATCCGTCCCCGGCAAACACCGTCGGGTCCAGCAGCAGATAAAACTGCCCCAGATCATGCGGGGGTCCGTCTGCCGCCTTCAGCCCCTTAACGTCCAATGAATTGGCGCTGCCGGTCATGCCAGCAGCCAGCATTTCCACCATCAGCCCCAGCCCCCAACCTTTGTAGCCACCGACCGACACCAAACTGCCTTTGAGTGCGGCATTTGGGTCCGTGGTCGGCTGCCCGTCGGCATCAACCGCCCAGCCCAGTGGGATATTTTCGCCCGCCGCGCCTGCCATGGTGATTTTGCCAAGCGCCACCGCACTGGTCGATTGGTCAAACTGAAACGCCACACCGCCGTCTTTGGCAGGCACCGCCATCGCCATCGGGTTGGTGCCAAGCACCGCCGCATTGCCGCCGGGCGGTGACACAACCGCGCTGGCATTGGTAAAGCCGATACCGATCAAACCAGCCTCGGCAATCTGTTCGGTGAAATAGCCAAGCGAGGTGCAGGTATGTGCATGGCGCACTGCCAGGGAGCAGGTGCCGGTTTCCCGTGCGGCGGCCAATGCCATAGGCAATGCCCGCGCAAAAGCTGGCTGGGCAAAACCAAACCCTGCATCCACCTCAACCGCCGAGGCTTTCACGTGCTGCACGACCGGCTCAACCGTCCCCTGCACCCGTCCCGAAGTCAGTTGCACGCAATAGCTTTCCAGATAATAAAGCCCGCAAATCACATTTCCGGTCGCCTCGGCCTTGCGCACTGCGCGCGCCACCTGCTCGGCGATCCATCCTGCCGCCCCATGCCGGACCAGTGCCATTTGGCTGGTCTGCTCGATCTGCTGCAAATCAACTACAGTCTTCATGCTATCTCCAAACTAACCTGCCCTTTGGGCTTCTCAGAGGTCCAAATATCCTGGGGGGTAGGTGCAATTCCTTCAATTGCGCCGTAGGGGGGCAAAGCCCCCCTGCCCCCGTCGGCTTCAGCCGAAACGATAGGCGGATATGGCAAGACCGTTGATGCTTTCCCCCCAAACCCGTTTTCCCGGTGATCCACCGGCCGCACCCGCCGCCAAAAACACCGGCGCCAAATGTTCCTCGCGCGGATGCGAGGCCCGCGCGCCGGGGGCTTTGGTCCATTGCGCCAAGGCGGATCCGCGCTCATCTGGCGGTCCTTCCACCACTTTGGTCAACCAGGTGTCAAATGCTGTGGACGCCCGGTCTTCAGCAATCCCCGGGGCGCGAAAACCGTTCATATTGTGATAGCTCATGCCTGAACCGATAATCAGCACGCCTTCATCCCGCAAAGGTGCCAGTGCGGCCCCTGCCTTGAAGTGATGTTGCGGGTCCAGATCTTGCCTCAGCGACATCATTGCCACCGGAATATCTGCCGCCGGGTGCGCCACTTTCATCGGAACGAACACCCCGTGGTCATATCCACGCGCGCTGTCAAAGGCAGACGCAATCCCCGCCTCGGCCAGCAGCCCGGCGGCCCGTCGCGCAAGGTCCGGCGCGCCGGGGGCGGGCCAGGTCAGCTGGTAGGTATGCGGCGGGAAACCATAATAATCAAACAAAAGCTCTGGCGCGGGATTGGTTGATAAGGTGATTTCCCCGGCTTCCCAATGGGCGGTCAAAAGCAGGATCGCTTTGGGCCGCTCTTCCAAAGTATCAAGGAATCCGGCCAAAAACGCCTCCATGCCTTTCCAGGTATCGGGCGGCGTCCACTCCATAAAGAAACAGGGTCCACCGCCATGCGGGATGAAAAAGCTGGGTTGCATAACCGGTTTCCTTTGACTGACTTAGGAGCGTGGTACATGTCAGTTTGCATCTAAGTTTTGTGCATTGGCAAGCACCTAGGGCATTGCGCAATTGCTTTTAGTCTGGAAAGCTGGCGGGAGTTCATGAACCAAGGCAGGACAGGAAAAACCATGAAGATCAAATATCTGCACACGATGGTCCGGGTCAAAGACTTAGACGTCAGCATGCATTTTTACTGCACGTTGCTGGGATTGGAGGAAATGCGCCGTTTTGAAAGTGAAAGCGGGCGGTTCACGCTGGTCTATCTTGCCCCCGCCGATCAGCCCGAAGCTATTCTTGAGCTGACGTATAATTGGGATGGCGACGATGGCCTGCCATCCGACAGCCGGCATTTCGGACATTTGGCGTATGAAGTCGAAGATATCTATGCGTTATGTGCGTTTCTCAAGAAAAACGGCGTGATCGTCAACCGCCCGCCACGTGACGGGCGCATGGCGTTTGTGCGCTCGCCTGACAATATCTCGATTGAATTTCTACAAGCTGGCGATGCGCTGCCACTTGCCGAGCCGTGGGCCAGCATGGAAAGTGTCGGAATTTGGTAACTTCAATTGCCGACCGTGTGGCCATTGTCGGTGGCGGACCGGCGGGCCTGACGCAGGCGCGGGTTCTGGGCGCTTTGGGCATTCCTTACACGTTGTTTGAACGCAATGCCGATTTTGGCGGGCTTTGGAACCGCGATGATCCGAAAACCCCGGTTTATGACAGCGCGCATCTGATCAGTTCGCGCACGATGACCGGGTTTGAGGGCTATCTGATGCCGGATACCTGGGCTGATTATCCGTCTGGCGAGCATGTTCTGTCTTATCTGCGCCAGTTTGCACAGGATTACCGGATATATGAACAAACGCGATTTAACGAAACCGTTGAAAAAGCTGAACCGGTTGAAGGTGGCTGGCAATTGACCACAAGCACCGGTTCGGTTGAGAAATTTCGCTGGCTGATTGCCGCCAATGGGTCAAACTGGTTGCCGATGATGCCAAGCTGGCCGGGTGAATTCAGCGGTACCGTGCGCCACTCTTCAAGCTTTCGCAACGCAACCGAGGTGGCAGGCCAGCGCGTTCTGGTGGTCGGGCTTGGCAATTCCGGTGTTGATATCGCCTGCGATGTCACCCATACGGCGGCCAAAGTGGCGGTGTCGCTCAGACGTGGCTATCATGTAATTCCCAAGCATATTCTGGGTAAACCTGCCGACGTCTTTGCCTCCAGCGGCCCACCCTTGCCGATCAAGATGCGGCAATGGATCTTCACGCGTTTATTGCGGCTGCTTGTCGGCGATCTGAGCCGTTATGGGATGCCAAAACCCGATCACAAGCTGATGGAAACCCATCCTTTGCTGAGCGATCAGTTTGTGCCCCATCTACGCCATGGTGATATCGAAATACTGCCGGATATCAAAGGGTTTGATGGCGATGCTGTTTTGTTCTCGGATGGCAGCGGCAGGGTGTTTGACCAGGTGATCTGTGCCACCGGATATGATTGGGAAGTGCCTTATATTAACCCCGATTTACTGCCGTGGTCGCGCGGGCGACTTGCACCGCCTTTGTCAATATTTCCAGACGTTCCGAACCTGTTTTTACTGAGTTTCATTGAAAGCAACGGCTCAAGCTTTAGCCTGTTTAATGAAATGAGCTGGGTTATTGGCCGCGCCATAAAATCCGAGGCCAAGGCGCCGCTTGAATACACCAAACTGCGCGACATCCTGAAATCCACCCGGTTTGACGTGACCGGAGGATTGAAGATGCAGGATACTGACCGGCATGTGGGGTATATGAACAACGAAACCTATCGCAAAGCCTTGGTACGTTTGCGCAAGTTGATGGGTTGGCCGGTGGCTGAAGTGGCCCCAAAGCCCTGACTTGCGGCCTCGTGATTTGACAGGTTGGCCTGCATACAACCATAGTCGGCGGGAGAGACCATCAAGGAGGTCGGGTTGCGTCTGTTTTGGGCCGCTTTTTCAGCGGTATGCTTTTTTGGCGGGCAGGCAACGGCCTGCGCCGTGTCGCTGGTGCTGGCGATGGATGTCTCGCGGTCGGTTGACCCGTCAGAATATCGGCTGATCCAGCACGGCACCGCCGAAGCGTTTCGCCATCCGGAAGTGATCGAATTGCTGGGCTGGCTGAAAGACGGCGCTTTGGTCACTGTGGTTCAGTGGAGCGGCCCGGACCAGCAACGCCAAATGATCCCGTGGCGGCATGTGTCTGATCGAAAATCGGTTTTGGCGCTGGCTGACGAAATTGACGCGACGGCGAGGTATTACCGTTTCGGGTTGACGTCGCCGGGCGAAGCGCTGGTATTTTCCGCCACAATTTCGGCCTCTGCCCCGATTAAGTGTGACCGGCAAGTGATTGATATTTCAGGTGATGGTGTGCGTAATATAGGTATGCAGGTGGCGATTGTGTCGGATGAAATTGGTGCGCGCGGCATGATTATCAACGGGCTGGTGGTACGCGGCGACACGCCCGATCCGCTTGATTTTTACCAACGCCAGATCAAGCGCGGCCCGCTAGGATTTGTTCAGATTTCCGACGGCTATGAGGATTTCCCGCGCGCGATGTTCCTGAAACTGTTGCGCGAGCTTAGCCCGACATTATCGAGTTTACAGCCATGAAGGCGGTATGTTTGGCGGCGTTTTTGGTGTTTGGCCTTGGGTCGGCCGCAGCGGCAGATTGCCGTTTGGCGCTGTTGCTGGCGGTGGATGTTTCGTCGTCAATATCCGACGGGGAATATACTTTGCAACGCGACGGGCTGGCGCATGCCGTGCTCGACCCTGAGGTTCAGGCCGCCCGGTTGCCCCGCAGCGGGCATTGGGTTTCTCTGGCGTTGTTTGAATGGAGCGGTAAGCACCAAAGTGTAATCCGCTTGGATTGGATCGCGATGCAGGGGCCTGCAGATATCCTTAATGCCGCTGAAACAATTGCAAAAAGCCCTCACAGCAAGACCGAATTTCCAACCGCGCTGGGGCATGCTCTGGGGTTTGAGGCGGCGATGCTGTCCACGGGTCCGGTCCGTGATCAAAGCAAAATTGATGTGTCCGGCGATGGGCCAAACAATGAAGAGTTTGTGCCGGCGGTGGTTTATGCAACCGGGTTGTTTAACGATATTGTGGTGAATGGCTTGGCGATCGAGGCGAATGAACCGGGTTTAACGGAATATTACCGCCGCGAAGTGGCGTTCGGGACGGGAGCGTTTGTGATTTCTGCGAATGGTTTCAATGACTTCAAGCGCGCAATGGCCTTGAAATTGCTGCGCGAATTGCAGGAGATTGAGTTAAGCGACGCGGGTCACGCGCCAAAGGTGGTGCAATAAATGTTCCGGGTGGTTCTTTGTATGATCTTGATCCTTGCCTCGCCTGCGGCCCATGCGGCCTGCCGTCAGGCGCTTGTATTGGCGCTGGACGTGTCATCAAGCGTTGATGACGCAGAATATTCACTGCAAATGCAAGGGCTTGCCGGAGTTTTGAGCGATCCCGAGGTACAGGATGCTTTACTGGCTAATCCAAAAAACCCGGTAATGCTGGCGATTTTTGAATGGGCCGGGCGAGACGATCAACGGCTGATCCTCGGTTGGACGCGGCTGGTGTCAAAGGCGGATCTGGCGGGTATCAGTGCGATTCTGATGCAGCAAGGCCGCAAGGGTGGCACGCGATCAACGGCGATTGGTCGGGCACTGACTTATGCGGGCGGTCTGCTGGAACAAGTGCCGGACTGTTGGCAGCACACGGTCGATATATCGGCTGATGGCAAGAATAACGATGGCTATCGGCCCAAGATCGGCAAACAGGCGGCGGTGTTTCAGCATGTGGTCGTCAACGGGCTGGTGATCGGCAAAGCCTTTGAAAACACGTCGGAAATCGCTGGCAACGTGATCGCCGAACTGAACGCCTATTTCAATCAGGAAATCCTGCACGGGCCGGATGCATTTGTTGAAACTGCGCTGGGTTTTCAGGATTTCGCCCGCGCCATGAAGAAAAAGATCCTGCGCGAAACCTCGATGGCAATTGCGGCGGGTCCGGGTGCGAGGCAGCTGACTGCCTCACTTTCGCCGCTTGAAAGGTAAGGCCAAGCCGCCTATATATAAAGCGTTCGCTTGCGGACTATGGTGATAAACGCGCATGTAATACACGGATCGGACCCGGGGGCGGTACCCGGCGACTCCACCAAAAACCCGCTCATTTGGCGGTTCTGGGGTCGAAATAGGATCGACGGACGTCTAAAGATGTAGCTTTTGCTCGGTGAGTTACCACCGTTATCGGTACACAAAAGCTAGTTGCAAATGACAACAAAGCTCCGATGGCTCTGGCCGCGTAAGCGGTTCGAAAAGTCGAAAATTAAGTCCTAGGCCTTTGCAGGTTTAGGCGGGGTTCGCAGGCACCTGGCAACAGAAGCCTGCACTTTCACCACATTTCATGAATTGACTAGAAAATCCCGGAAATCCGGTGATTGCGGAATCGTTGCACTTTCATTAGTCAAAAAAAAGCATAAGGTAGGGTAAAGAATTTCAGGCGGACAAATGACTGACACCATTCATTACGGGCGATTGATGCATCAGGCGATGCGTGGCCTTTTGGCAGAGGTATTGCGTGATGTCGCCAAACGCGGGCTGCCGGGCAATCACCATTTTTTTATCACCTTTGATACCCATGCCGAAGGGGTTGATATCCCTGACTGGCTGCGCGAACGCTTTCCTGACGAGATGACGATTGTGATGCAGGAATGGTTCGACAATCTTGATGTGCGCGACGACGGTTTTTCGGTGACGTTGAATTTTGGCAATGATCAGGTGCCGTTAAGCGTGCCGTTTGATGCGATACATACTTTTGTTGATCCGTCTGTTGAATTTGGCCTGCGGTTTGAAGCCGCCGAAGCAACAGATGAAGATGAGGGTGAAAGCCCGATGATTGAAATCGACGACGATGAAGAGCCGGTCAAAACCGACGCAGAAGTTGTCAGTCTGGACGCGTTCCGGCGTTAAGCCGTTTCAGTGATCTGCCAATGGCCCGAGGAAAATCGGGCGCATTTCCCGCAATCGTGCTGCCAGATAATCCACAAAAAGCCTGACCCGTGTGGTGCGCTGCATGTCTGCATGCAACAGCAACCAGATTGACCGGTCCAATTGTGCCTGTGTGCCGGGAACCCGGATCAGATCGGGGTAATAAGCTTCGACGTAACAGGGCAGATACGACATGCCCATGCCAAGCCGCACCATTTCGATCTGCAACATCGCCTCGCTCACCACGTGGCGCAGTTTGGCTTTGGGAAAGGGCGATTCCCGCAGCCAATCGGGAACCGGTGTTTTTGGCCCCCAGCCTGTCCAGATCAACCCCTCGCCCTGTGGTCCGGCATTCGGCAAATTGCGGTCAAGGTAAGGTTTCGAGGCATAGATCGCGGTTGCATATTGCAACACCCGCCGCCCGACCACATCGTCGCTGACATTATGCGCAACCCGCACAGACACGTCGGTTTCATTCCTGCTGATATTCTGAAACAGATCGGTCACCATGATTTCCAGTTCGATATCCGGATACAACGCGCAAAAATCTGCCAGCAACGGCGCCAGCAGATCATAGGCCATGGCCGGGGGTATAGACACGCGCACGGTGCCTGCTGCTTCGCGGTCAAGCCCAGACAGCCTGCGTCTTGCGGCAATCACCGAGGTTTCTGCGGCTTCAGCCAATGGCACAAGTGCTTCGCCCGCTGTGGTCAGGGCCAGACCCGCACGCGTGCGTTCAAACAACCGCACCCCAAACGACGCCTCGAGGGATTTCAGGTGGCGGTCAACGGTTGCGTGGGTGCCGCCGACATGTTCGGCCGCAGCCCGAAGTGACCCGGCCCGCGCCACGGCAAGAAAATAAGGAAGTTCTGCCCAATCCATCGCTCTGACCATTGTGATTGCCTTTCAGTATTAGACGGGCTTTGCAACATTTAGTGTAACGAATACTGACCACAATGTATTCTAAAGGCATCTATTAGGCAATTACCGTTACAGCTATGACTAAGCCAATCAAACCCAAACAAGGAGAGGCCCGATGGCCAAAGCAATCAACCAACGTATCGTAGACGCCCCGCTCGCCGCCTGTTGGGACGCGTGGAACAGGTTCGGCGACATCGATTTTTTCAGCAACGCCGTGAAGAAAAGCTATTTGATGGATGGCGGCCCACAGGAAGGCATGGGCGCGATCAGGCATTGTGATCTTGCTGACGGCAAGAATTTCCTTGAAGAAAAGATCGTCGCCTATGTGCCAAACAAAACCATTTCCTATGCGGTTATCAACGGGTCGATGCCGCTGAAATCTGCTGTGGCCAAGATCGACCTGAAGGCCCTTGGTGCTAACCGGACCGAAATGACGTTCACCATGGATTTCGAACCCTCAATGGGCATCGTCGGTAAACTGCTTTTGCCGATCATGAAGCCACAATTCACCAAAACGCTGGGGCGCATACTGGACGGTTACAAAGCCGGGATTGAAAAGGCAGCGCTCGTGACCACCTGAGACACTTTCAGACGTTTGTCGTGGCCCGAACGGATTGAGTTTCGTTCACGCCTTGGATATAGGGTATGCGACCCAATTCCAAAGGACATGCCATGACCCAGACCCGCACCGAGACCGACAGTTTTGGCCCGCTCGAGGTTCCTGCCGACAAATATTGGGGGGCGCAGACCCAGCGGTCGATCATCAATTTCCCGATTGGTTGGGAAAAACAGCCTGTCGCAATTATCCGCGCGCTTGGGGTGATCAAAAAGGCCTGTGCGCTGGTCAATGTCGATCAGGGCGATATGGACGGCGATTTGGGGGCGGTGATTGCCGTCGCTGCTGGCGAAGTTATTGACGGCAAGTTTGACGACAATTTTCCGCTGGTGGTCTGGCAAACCGGGTCTGGCACCCAATCCAACATGAACGCCAACGAGGTGATTTCAAACCGGGCGATTGAAATGCTGGGCGGGGTGATGGGCAGCAAAAAGCCGGTGCATCCCAATGATCACTGTAATATGGGGCAAAGTTCAAACGACACGTTCCCAACCGCGATGCATGTCGCGATCGGCATGATGGCGCGTGATGTGTTGCTGCCGGGCTTGCGCAAATTACACACAGCTTTGGCGGCAAAATCCGACGAATTCAAGGATATCATCAAAATTGGCCGCACCCATACGCAGGATGCAACGCCGCTGACGCTGGGCCAGGAATTCGGCGGTTACGCGCATCAGGTGGCGATGGGGATCAAGCGGGTCGAGATGTGCCTGCCGGCGATTTACGAACTGGCGCAGGGCGGCACCGCTGTTGGCACCGGGCTTAACACCAAAAAGGGCTGGGACGTTCGGGTGGCCAGTAAAATCGCCGAAATCACCGCCCTGCCCTTTGTGACCGCCCCGAATAAATTCGAGGCCTTGGCGGCGCATGACGCGATGGTGATGTTTTCAGGAGCGCTGAAAACCGTGGCCAGCAGCCTGTTCAAAATCGCCAATGATATGCGGCTGTTGGGATCTGGCCCGCGTTCTGGGCTTGGCGAACTGATCCTGCCTGAAAACGAACCCGGCAGTTCGATCATGCCGGGCAAAGTGAACCCGACCCAGGCCGAGGCGCTGACGATGGTCTGTATTCATGTGATGGGCAACGATGCCGCCGTTGGTTTTGCAGGTTCGCAGGGGCACTTTGAGCTGAATGTTTACAACCCAATGATGAGCTATAACGTCTTGCAATCTATGCAACTTTTGGGTGACGCTTCGGGGTCGTTCACTGACAATATGGTGGTTGGCACGCAGGCCAATATCGCGCGGATTGACAAGCTGATGAAGGAAAGCCTGATGCTGGTCACCGCCTTGGCCCCGACCATTGGCTATGACAACGCCACCAAAGTTGCGAAAACCGCGCATAAAAACGGCACAACGCTGAAGGAAGAGGCGATAGCGCTGGGTCTGGTGGACGAGGAAACTTTTGATCGCGTTGTGCGGCCTGAAGATATGATCGGCCCAAAGGACTGACCTGATGGTGGCCCCCATCAGTCTGAGCAACGTGCGGAAAGCCAAAGCTTTGGTGAAAAAACGCCAGCAAGCCGATGAAAACGCGGTGAAATTTGGCCGTAGCAAGGCTGTGAAGTCAGTGGAAGCTGCTGCCAAGGCGCAGGCTGCGCGGGCGCTTGATGGTCACAAACGCGATGATGGCGATGAATAGTCGGCCGCAGAAACATTCGCTGACGTTGAACGGCCACAGAACCTCGGTCTCGCTGGAAGACGAGTTTTGGACGGCATTTCGTGACATTGCAGCCGCGCAAAACACCCCGATCAACGTGTTGGCTGCCCACATCGATCATGCGCGCGGCACCGAGATCGGATTGGCGGGCGCGATCCGGCTGTTTGTTCTGCGCCATTACCGAGGCTAACCCCCGATGGCAGCTGTTATCGACGGGTGATCCGCAAATATATGCCGTCCGCCGACCTGACAGTCAGATGCGCCACCGGCACCGGGGTTTTGCCGTCGACCAGATCAAAGCGAAACTGCCGCAACAGCATCGCCAACAACAGCGGCCCTTCGACCATCGCAAAGCCTGCCCCCGTGCACACCCTTGGGCCCGACGAAAACGGGATAAAGGCCTCGCGCTGGCAGGCTTTGCCATTTTCGGTTTTCCAACGGGTCGGATCAAATATATCGGGCCGGTCCCACAACCTGTCATGTCTGTGTAAATGCCAAGGCGAGACAATGATCTGATCGCCAACCTTGACAGCACGGTCGCGAAAGCTTTCCGGCCGGGTTGCAGTGCGGATCATCATTGGCACCGGCGGGTAAAGCCGCAGTGATTCGCGAAACACATCACGCGTGAAGCTAAGTTTACTGAGTTGTTTGAACTCGGGCGGTCCTTGCGCAAAAGCCGCTGTTACTTCGCTCGCCAATCGTTCCTGTGTCGTCGGATCTAAGGCCAAAAGATAAAGCGTCCAGGCAATTGCTGAAGCGCTGGTTTCATGGCCCGCCAGAAAGAAAATCGCCACCTGATCGACCATTTCCTGCGTGTCGAATTTCTGCCCTGTCAACGGATCCGCAGTCGTCATGATCTTGGTCGCAAGGTCATCGGGTGCCGTGCCAGCGGTGATTTCAGCCATCCGCGCAGCCGTCAACTCGGTCAACAATTTGCGGATAACACGCGCCGTTTTGACCGTGGCGGGTTGGCGAAACTTTGGCATCCAGCGGGGCAGACGGATAAACGACGCCAGATTAAGCAGCGGTTGGGTGCGCTGATAGGCGCGAAACTGGTCGAAAACCTGCGCAGCTATCCCTGTGGAAATCGGCATCGAAAACAGAGTGCGAAAAATCACATCCGCTGCCATATGCGAGGCCTCTTCCTCCATTTCAACCGGATTGCCGTCGGCCATTGTGTCCAATCGCGCTATCGCAGCCTCGCCTGCTGCAACCATCGCCGGAAAGACGTCGCGAAGCCGACCGCCTTCAAATGCCGGATCAATGATCCGCCTTTGGCGCTTCCAGACCTCGCCGTTGGTCACAAAAACCGAATTGCCAAGCAGGCTTTCAAGGCTCTCGCGGATGAGTTCCGACTTTGGAAAATCCGCAGGTCTTTGAGCCAACACCAGTTTGATAAGATCAGGTTGATTGACAAGAAAAGACCGAAAGAAAGGCGTGTGAAATTCCGCCATCCAAGCGTGATATAGCCGGGCTGGTTGGGACGAAAAAATATCTTTGCGAAATAGTTGGATATACCGCCACCACGAAACTTTGTCGGGCCGCGATGCCGGTTTCGGTGGCAGTATTTCCCGCACAGTCATGGCAATTCCTGGGACTGATACGGCGATAACGCCGCGGTTATTCGCGATGGTGAGGCGACCCGGTCGCGATACCGTTCGGCCAAGCTGAGCGGGCCCGCAGTGATTTGGAAATAATCGTAATCCTTCGGTCGATCAAAAGCGCAAAGATACTGAAAATGCAGCCGGAAAAACCGCCATTTCAGCGCATCATACCGTGCCTTTGACAGCGATTGGGTAAATGCCGCCGAGATAACCAGAGGCCAGTTTTTTTCATCCTCAGTACCAGCGCCACTGACCGCAACCGGATCGCAAAGCGCGAACGTGCACCCATCGCCGGGGGCGGTTACGTCAATCCAGGTCACATCATTGCGCTGCGAAAGAAAATGAAGGTCGGCGCGTAACCGGTTGGCTTTAGGCAGAAAACTCAGCATTGGAACCACATGACCCAGGGTTAGAAATGCCAGTTTCGGCCCCTTGGGATCAGGCGGGCCATGTCGCAACAAATCCGCCAAAACCATCACGCCCAAATGTGCACCAGACGAATGACCGATCACCAAAACCTCGTCAACATCGGTGTGCAGGGCGGCATTGATCTGATTGGCGAAGTCTTGCATCCGGTCTTCCAGTTGCGGTGGATTTGCACCGGAATATTGCGCCGAAAACGCGTAATCATGCAGCAGATAATAGGCGAATAATTTGTCATCAATTTTGCGAAACCACCGCATAATCAGTGCAATCAGCACAAATGCAACCGCAAGGCCCAGCCAAACGGACACGAAAAACGCAATGACTTTGGCGACCAATCCACCGATAATAACACTGACCAATAACTGCAGCGGCAGCATGAATATCGGGTACAAAGCGGCAATTACCGGCCCTTTCCGCAACCTCATCAGACGAAAAAGCGCACCGCTGCCCACGTAAATCCAGACAAGCTTAAGCAATAATAAAAATGTCGCGGGGATCGATCGGTTCATTGAAACTTGCACGATATCCGACCACAGCAAAAAGGCGATTTCGGTTCTGGTTTGTTGCCCGTTGATGTTAGTTTCAGCGTTCCAGGTATAGGTGTCGCCACCTGTAACCCCTTTAATATCAAGACTATACCCAGTTATTTCGGCCTGCAACGCGCCTTCGGAACGATAAAGCTCGCGATACCGGCGCGGCAGCATCGGGTCGTAACCGGGGATGTAAAACACCTTGCGCTTGTGCACCGTTTGGCTTGCCTGATCGCCGCTCACTTGCCCGACTTTCTGCTTCTTTTAGATAAGTTTAGACGAAAAAGCGGCGCACGATAAGACTTTCCTAACCTCCAGCTGTTTTCATGAAGGTTAAGGTGCTGTTTCAGCCTATTACACTCAGGAAGGGAAGGTTTTCAAGCAGCCAGTACGACATGCGGGAAAACGCACCGGTCAGCATCATCAGACCCACGACGATCAGCAAGGCACCCATGGCCTTTTCGATCAGACCCATATGGCGTTTGAGACGGTTCATCATGCCCATCGCGCGGTTGATGAATACCGCAGCCAGAATGAATGGCAGGCCCAAACCGGCAGCATAAACCGCCATAAGCAACGTGCCGCGGGCGATGGAGTCCTCTTGCGCGCTGAGCGACAGAATCGCGCCAAGGATCGGACCGATGCAGGGCGTCCACCCAAAGGCAAAGGCCAACCCGAGGACATAGGCGCCAAGGGCCGAGCCACCCTGATCACCGGCGTCAAGACGCGCCTCGCGCATCAACAATGGAATCCGGAACACGCCAAGGAAATGTAGGCCAAAAATGATAATGACTGCCCCGGCGATCTGACCGAAAAGCTGTTGATTAACCAGGAAAAACCGTCCGAAAGCGGAGGCGGTAAACCCCAGCAAAAGGAACACGGTTGACAGCCCCAGCACGAAAAACACCGACGCCACAATCGCCGGTCGGCGACTAACGGCGGTGCCGGTAAGCTGCGACATTGAAATTCCGCCCATATAGGCAAGGTAAGGCGGGATAATAGGCAAGACGCAGGGCGACAAAAAACTTAATACGCCCGCCACAAGGGCGATCACCATAGCGGGCAGCAGGCTTGCGTCAAAAAGGTCGATACCGAACATGGAGTTTCCTTGGCTGATTGGCCCCTGCTTAGCGCAAGATCACCGGCAGGTCACGGCGCATTGCGTCACATTGCCGTGGACTTGCGTGAATGCGCGGCGTAAATCGGCAATATGAAATGGGATCAAGAACTGGACGCAACGGGTTTGCTATGCCCTTTGCCGGTTTTAAAAGCCCGCAAGCGTCTACTGGCACTTGCGCCCGGACAAGTTTTGCGGGTTTTGGCGGATGACCCGGCTGCAGTGATCGACATGCCGCATTTTTGCACCCAACAAGGCCATGAATTACTGGCGCAAGACGTGGACGCAGTGCCACAGGTTTACCTGATCCGGCGCAAGTAACTCTATTCAGCGGCGGATTTCACCGGGTTACCGGCCATCTGAAACGCCGCCAGCAACTCCTCGCGGCGCTTTTCATAGGCGACGATCCCGGCTTGTTTTACATGGCCAAAACCACGAATCTGCAAGGGCAATTCAGCAACCTGACGCGCTAAGTCAGTGTTCGACGGCGTCAAAGCGGGCAAAATCGCGGCCATGTCAGCCTCAAATTGCGCAATCAACGCGCGTTCGGTTTTGCGTTCCGCGGTGTATCCAAACATATCAAACGCAGTGCCACGCAGTGGTTTCAAGCGAGCAAGAAGTTGGAACAACGGATAAATCCAGGCACCAAACTCAGTTTTCTGCGCGTGACCATACTTGTCTTTGCGCGCAAAAATTGGCGGCGCAAGGTGAAATCTCAGCTTCAGTTCGCCTTCAAATTCCGCGGCAACCTGCTGCTTCACCGACCCGACATGCAGGCGCGCCACTTCGTATTCATCTTTATATGTCAACAGCTTGTGATAACCTTTTGCCACAGATTCGCGCAGTCCATCAGGGGCACGTGCGACCATAGCTGAAAACGTGTCGGCCAAAGTGGCGTTCTGAAAGGCCTCTACGTGATCGCGTCGAATTTGGATGCGTTCATCTAATGTTTTGGATTTGTTAACCACGTTGTCTGAAAGGATGACAGCCGCCTGCTCGGGGTGCAGGGCGGCCCAACGGCCGATTTCGAAGGCCTGCTTGTTGCCTTCTACTGCCGCTTTGTTCAACTCAATGGCGCGCAGGATCGCGGCGTGGCCGATCGGAACCATGCCCTTTTGCCAAGCGGACCCGAGAATCATCATGTTGGAAAAAATCGAGTCGCCCAAGACCTTCTTGGCCAAGACCGATACGTCCAAAAACTGCACATTTTCGGCACCCAACCGCGCCTCTAAAGCCAAAGCCAGACGATCGCTGGGCAAGCTGAACTCGGTGTTTCGGGTAAAATCGCCCGTGATGATTTCGTGACTGTTCACCACAGCCTTTGTACGGCCCTGTTTCATCAATCCGAGGGTTTTTGCGCCTGCTGTCACCACCAGATCACCGCCGATGACCGCGTCGGCCTCGCCGATCGCAATGCGGATTGCGTTGATATCACTGGGTTTATCGGCGATCCGACAGTTGATATGAACCGCGCCGCCTTTTTGCGCGAGACCGGCCATTTCCATCATGCCAGCCCCTTTGCCATCCAGATGCGCGGCCATTGCGAGGATTGCACCGATGGTGACAACACCGGTGCCGCCAACACCTGTGATCACAAAATTATAGGTGCCGTGAATTTCCGGCAGAACCGGTAATGGCAAGCTGGGCAGATCAATCATTTTGCCACCCGATTTGCGGATTTTTCCGCCTTTCACAGTGACAAAAGACGGGCAGAAGCCATTAACGCAGGAAAAGTCTTTGTTGCAGCTGGATTGGTCGATCGCACGCTTGCGGCCAAACTCGGTTTCCAGCGGAACGATCGAGACACAGTTGGATTTCACGCCGCAATCGCCACAACCTTCGCAGACATCCGGGTTGATAAAAATCCGCTTGTCGGGATCGGGAAACAGGCCGCGTTTGCGGCGGCGGCGCTTTTCGGCAGCACAGGTTTGTACATAAATTATCGCCGACACACCATTGATTTTACTGAATTTATCCTGAACTTCCATCAACTTATCACGTGTATACAGCGTCACATCTTTTGGGAAGTTTGCGGTATCCACATCTTCTTTCGGGTCATAGACGACAGCGATATTCTGCACACCCATCGCCTGAACTTCACGGGCGATCCGATAGGCGTCAAGGTCGCCTTCATTATGTTGGCCACCCGTCATGGCAACGGCGTCGTTATAAAGGATTTTATAAGTTATCGTGGTATTGGCCGCCAACGCAGCGCGGATGGCCATATTGCCGGAGTGATTATAGGTGCCGTCGCCAAGGTTCTGAAAAACGTGATCACGTTTGGAAAACAGCGATTCACCGATCCAGTTGGCACCCTCGCCACCCATATGAGTATAGCCAAGGGTTTCACGATCCATCCATTGCGCCATGAAGTGACACCCGATCCCGGCATAGGCACGGCTGCCTTCGGGCAATTTGGTTGAACTGTTATGCGGACAGCCTGAACAGAAATATGGAACACGCGTGGCAATTTCCTGTGCATTATCATTGCGTTGAGATTCGGCCAATTGCCTCATACCGGATTTTACGCAGTCGGCAGAGCGGCCTTCGAGTTCAAGAATTTTGCCGAGTTTGCTGGCGATCATTGCGGGTTCCAGCGCATAACGGGTTGGGAATAATTCAGCGTCCTGCCCGTCTTTCCAGCCGTAAACCCGGGAATGGCGGTCATCAAACAGGGCTTCTTTGATCTGCACTTCCAGCAGTTTACGTTTTTCTTCGACGACAATAATCAGATCTAGCCCCTCGGCCCATTCATGAAAACTGGTCATGTCCAAGGGCCAGGTCATCGCGACTTTGTAGGTGGTAATACCCAGACGTTCGGCGGTGGCGGCATCGATGCCCAGCAGGTCAAGTGCATGCGCAAGGTCAAGCCAGTTTTTGCCAGCGGCGACGATCCCAATTTTGGCACCAGCCGTTCCAAACACGCGTTTATCCAAACGGTTGGCGCGCGCAAACGCCTCGGCGGCGAAACGCTTGTAATCGTGCAGCCGGGCCTCCTGCGGGACGCGGTCATCGACCAGCCGTATGTTCAGGCCGTCAGCGGGCATCGCGAAATCGGTGGGCCGGGTGATTTTGATACGATCCGCACTGGTATCGACAACCGAGGTCACTTCGATCGTGTCTTTCATACATTTAAGGCCAACCCAGCAACCCGAATAACGGCTGAGCTCATATCCAATGAGGCCATAATCAAGGATTTCCTGAACCCCGGCTGGCGATAGAATCGGCATCATCGCATCAACCATCGCCCATTCGGACTGATGCAATGTGGTCGAACTTTCGCCGGTGTGATCGTCGCCAAGACAGGCAATAACCCCGCCGTTTTTCGACGTTCCGGCCATATTTGCGTGGCGGAATGCGTCGCCCGAGCGATCGACGCCCGGCCCTTTGCCGTACCAAAATCCGAAAACTCCGTCGAATTTTCCTTCGCCGCGCAGTTCAGCCTGTTGGCTGCCCCAAATCGCGGTGGCAGCCAAATCTTCGTTCAGACCCGGCTGAAATTTGACATCAGCGGCCGAAAGTTCTTTTTCCGCCAGCGTCATCTGGAAATCAACCGCGCCAAGTGGCGAGCCCCGATAGCCGGTGACATACCCTGCGGTATTGAGGCCATTTGCCGTATCGCGCGCCTTTTGCATCAGCATCAGCCGCACCAGAGCCTGCGTTCCATTTAGCAATACCTGATCCTTGGTAAGGTCATAACGGTCGCTAAGGCTGACATCATGCAGGGTCATCGGAATCTCCGGGCTTGGGTGAGTCTGTTTCTATAATAGGTCATTATTGTTGACCTACAAAGTCAAATTTTCGTGTCGATGTAATTGCAATGATACACCCGCCTGCCCTATGGTTATCACAAAATAAACGTGAACAGGGTAATCATGGACTGGGATAAGCTGCGAATTTTTCATTCTGTCGCTGCTGCGGGCAGTCTGACACATGCGGGGGAAACCCTGCATTTGTCGCAATCCGCCGTCAGCCGGCAAATCCGCGGGCTTGAGGAAAGTCTTGGCGTTACCCTGTTTCACCGGCACGCGCGCGGCCTGATTTTGACCGAACAGGGCGAGTTGTTGTTTGATGCCGCCAAAAGCATGGTCAGACGTCTAGAGGCAGCCGAGGCGCGCATTCGCGATAGTGAGGACGAAGTTAATGGCGAGCTTCGGGTTACAACGACAATTGGTTTTGGCACGCTGTGGCTGGCGCCGCGACTTGGGGCGCTGTACGAAAAATATCCGGATCTGAAAATTGATCTGATGCTGGAAGAGCGCGTGCTGGACTTACCGATGCGTGAAGCAGATGTCGCGATCAGAATGAAAGAACCCAGTCAGGCCGATCTGGTGCGCAGGCGCTTGATGTCCGTGACGATCAAACTATACGCCTCGCCGGAATATCTGGCAAAGAATGGCACGCCTGTCACCTTGTCTGACCTGAACGATCACAGGTTGATCAGCCAGAATTCCACCGCGCCGCAGGTGGCGGCCAGTGCAAATTTAATCAACAGGTTGTTCTCAGAAACTGCTGCCTCGCATCTGAGGGTCAACAACTATTTCGGAATTCTGCAGGCGGTCATTCATGGCTTGGGAATCGGCGTTTTACCGGATTACCTAACCGAAGATTTTCCCAACCTTGTGCAAGTTCTGCCCGAAGAAACCAGTCATGAAGTGCCGGTTTATCTGGCTTATCCGGAAGAATTACGGCAATCCAAGCGGGTTGAGGCGTTCCGGGAATTTGTGGTTGATGAAGTGATCGCCTATCGACGCCGCAACAAAGAATTAGCGAACTCAGGCACTTAACCAAAGCCATGCACAAATTCGATAGCGGCTATGCATAAAATTTCAGCATTTATCCTTGAAAGGACAGCAAAGCATCCCTAATTCTGTTCTCGAAGGCGGCGGTTGATTAACATCCCGACGTTTTCACCTCCCTGTTGGACTTAAGGCCGAGCTTGTCTCGGCCTTTTTTTTAGCCCTGCGCCAGGCGCGGCGAATAACCCCTTTTCCCCGGTCCTGTTGCGCCCTAAAAGGCAGCAAGCATTAATGAGGCGCGCCATGCAAGAGCCGGATATCACACCTGACCTGATCGCCAAGCACGGACTGAAACCGGATGAATATCAACGGGTTCTGGATTTGCTGGGCCGCGAACCAAGCTTTACGGAGCTTGGGATTTTCTCGGCGATGTGGAACGAACATTGTTCTTACAAATCCTCGAAACGCTGGTTACGCACCTTGCCAACCACTGGTCCGCAGGTGATCTGCGGCCCCGGTGAAAACGCTGGTGTCGTGGATATTGGCGACGGGCAAGCGGTGGTTTTCAAGATGGAAAGCCATAATCATCCCAGTTATATCGAGCCTTATCAAGGGGCTGCGACCGGCATTGGCGGTATTCTGCGCGATGTGTTCACCATGGGCGCCCGCCCGATTGCGGCTATGAATTCGCTGTCCTTTGGCGAGATTTCGCATCCAAAAACCAAATCTTTGGTCAATGGCGTGGTGGAAGGCATTGGTGGATACGGCAATTGCTTTGGTGTCCCGAATGTCGGCGGCGAACTTAGGTTTGATGCGGCTTATAACGGCAATTGTCTGGTAAATGCCTTTGCTGCCGGACTGGCCGATGTTGACAAGATTTTCTATTCGGCAGCATCAGGTGTCGGCATGCCGGTCGTTTATCTTGGTGCCAAAACCGGCCGCGACGGGGTTGGTGGGGCGACTATGGCCAGTGCGGAATTTGACGACACGATCGAAGAAAAGCGCCCCACTGTGCAGGTCGGTGACCCGTTCACCGAAAAACGCCTGATGGAGGCAACGCTGGAGCTGATGGCCACCGGCGCTGTGATTTCCATACAGGATATGGGCGCGGCTGGTCTGACATGTTCGGCTGTGGAAATGGGCGACAAAGGCAATCTGGGTGTGCGGCTTGACTTGGAAAAAGTGCCGGTGCGCGAAGAAAATATGACGGCCTACGAGATGATGTTAAGCGAATCTCAGGAACGTATGTTGATGGTGCTGCGCCCGGAAAAGGAAGATGTCGCCAAGGCGGTGTTTGACAAATGGGATCTGGATTTCGCCATTGTCGGACATACGATTGCCGAAGACCGCTTTGTTGTGATGATGAATAACGTATTAAAGGCCGACCTGCCGCTGAAGGCATTGTCTGGTACGGCCCCGGAATATGACCGGCCTTGGGTTGAAACGCCCGTCGCGACCCCTTTGGGCGCGGTCGAGGTTGTTGATCCCGCTGTCGCTTTACTGACGATCATCGGATCGCCAAACTATTCATCCCGCGCCTGGGTCTATCAGCAATATGATCACATGGTTATGGCAGATACGGTCATTCGGCCCGGCTCTGATGCGGGTGTCGTGCGGGTACATGCCACCGGCAAAGCGCTGGCGTTTACGTCGGATGTGACGCCGCGCTATTGCAAAGCCAACCCGTTTGAAGGCGGTAAACAGGCGGTGGCCGAGGCTTATCGAAACCTGATTGCAACCGGCGCGCGGCCATTGGCGACAACCGACAACCTTAACTTCGGCAACCCTGAAAAGCCCGAGATTATGGGCCAGTTTGTCGGCTGCATCAAAGGCATTGCGGCGGCTGTTTTGGCGCTGGATGTGCCAATCGTTTCCGGCAATGTGTCCCTTTACAACGAAACTGACGGCAGCGCGATCCTGCCGACACCGACGATTGGGGCGGTTGGCTTGCTGGCCTCGCTTGATGATTTGATAAGGATTGCGCCGAAGGCAGGGGATGCGCTGGTCCTGATCGGAGACAGTCGCGGCCATTTGGGGCAATCGGCCTATCTGGCCGAGGTTCTGGGCGTGGTTGCAGGTGACGCGCCTACGGTTAATCTAACGGCCGAACGCACTGCGGGTGAGCTTGTGTTGGCAGCAAAGGCGGCTGGATTGATAACCGCTGCACATGATTTAGGCGATGGCGGCTTGGCGCTGGCCGCCGCTGAAATGGCGCTGGCAGGTAATGTGGGCATCAGTACCCCGGACGGCGATACGGGCTGGTACTTTGGCGAAGATCAAGGGCGGTATTTGTTGGCAACCCACGACGCAGCTGGCCTGTTGGCGATGGCGAAGGCGGCTGGCGTTCAAGCCGTTGAGCTTGGCGCTGTAGGCGGTGACGTTCTGAGGTTGGGCAGCAGTCCGGTTTCTTTGGTTGACCTTCGCGCGGCTTTTGACGGTGGTTTGGCGAAAGTCATTCAATAACCGCCTACCCTTGCGCCGGATAGACCAACATATTACATGTTGTGTAACTATGTGAAGGACAGGACCAATGGCCATAGAAGCCGCCGAAATTGAACGGTTGATCCGCGAGGGTTTTCCCGATGCCAGGATCACGGTTACCGATCTGGCCGGGGATGGTAATCACTATGCCGCCGAGGTCGTGGCCGCGGAATTCAAAGGCATGAACCGGGTGCAGCAACAGCGCGCGGTCTATGCCTCGTTAAAAGGTAAAATGGACGGCGCGCATGGCGAATTGCACGCGCTGGCTTTAACAACAAAAGCACCGGAGTGAAGCGATGACCGATACAGCAAAAATGATCAAAGACACCGTGACCAGCAACGACGTGGTGCTGTTCATGAAAGGCACAGCGACGATGCCGCAATGCGGGTTTTCCAGCAAAGTGGCGGGTGTGCTGAACTATATGGGCGTGGCGTTTAAGGACGTGAACGTTCTGGCCGATGCGGATATCCGGCAAGGGATCAAGGATTATTCCGACTGGCCAACCGTGCCGCAGCTTTACATCAAAGGCGAATTCGTCGGCGGCTGTGATATCATCACCGAGATGACGCTGTCCGGCGAGTTGGACGAATTGCTGACCAAGGAAGGCATCGTCTTTAACAAGGAATCTGCCAATAAAATCCGCGAAGCCAACGCTTAAAAGGCGGCTCTCCAGAGCATTTCCGAAACAAAGATAAAGGGGCCCCGCAAGGCCCCTTTTTTTGATGTCAGGTGATTTTGGTCAGCAGATTGTCCAAGCTTACCTTGGCGTCGCCATAGAACATCCGGGTGTTTTCCTTGAAGAACAGCGGATTTTCGATGCCGGAATATCCGGTGCCTTGCCCGCGTTTGGAAACAAACACTTGCTTGGCTTTCCAGACCTCTAGCACCGGCATACCGGCGATTGGCGAGTTGGGGTCTTCCTGGGCTGCCGGGTTAACGATGTCGTTAGAGCCGATGATCATCACCACGTCGGTTGTCGGGAAATCGTCGTTGATCTCGTCCATTTCCAGCACGATGTCATAAGGCACCCGCGCCTCGGCCAGCAGCACGTTCATATGACCGGGCAGACGGCCTGCGACCGGGTGAATACCGAACCGCACGGTTTTGCCTCTGGCGCGCAAACGGCGCGTTAGTTCACTGACGGATTGCTGCGCCTGTGCCACCGCCATGCCGTAACCCGGCACGATGATAACACTGTCAGCATCATCCAAAGCAGCCGCCACACCATCGGCGTCGATGGCGATCTGCTCGCCTTCGATCTCCATGGCCGGGCCTTTTGCCGCCCCAAACCCACCCAGAATGACCGACAGGAAATGCCGGTTCATGGCTTTGCACATGATGTACGACAGGATCGCACCACTTGAACCAACCAGCGCGCCGGTAACGATCAGCAGATCATTGCCCAGCAGGAAGCCGGTCGCCGCCGCGGCCCAACCGGAATAACTGTTCAGCATCGACACCACGACCGGCATGTCAGCGCCACCAATTGCCATCACCAGATGCGCGCCAAGCACAAAGGCAATCGCGGTCATTGCGTAAAGTGTCCACGAACCGGCGCCCTGCATATACATCACCAGCAGAACCAGCGAAGCAACAACCATCAACAGGTTCCACACATGCCGCCCGGGCAGGATCAGGGCTTTGCCGCCGATTGTGCCCGCCAGTTTGCCGAACGCAATGATCGAGCCGGTAAAGGTGATCGCACCGATAAAGATGCCGATGAAAATCTCGACCTCGTGAATGACCTCTTCCACCGGGGTGGCGAAGTGATGCGCGGTCAGGTCCGAATTGATGCCGATAAACACCGCTGCCAGACCAACAAAACTGTGCAAGGCGGCAACCAGTTGCGGCATACCGGTCATTTCGACCCGTTGCGCCACAAGCGTGCCAATGACAGCGCCAACCGCCATCATAACGACAAGAACCCAGCCGATATCAACCAGCGGACCGCTGACGGTAGCAACAATCGCAATTGCCATGCCGATGATACCATACCAGACGGCGCGCTTAGCGCTTTCCTGATTTTTTAACCCCCCCAAGGCGAGGATGAAAAGGACAGATGCCGCGATATAGGCGGCGGTGACGAGACCTATGCTCATGATATTTCCTCCCTGCCCTTAAGATTTCTGGAACATTTGCAACATGCGCCGGGTCACCATGAACCCGCCGACAATGTTGATAGTGGCGATCAGCACCGATATGGCCGCAAGCACCATCACAATGACGCTGCTTTCACCGACTTGCAGCAAGGCCCCCAGAACGATGATACCGGAAATCGCGTTGGTGATTGCCATTAACGGCGTGTGTAGTGCGTGGCTGACATTCCAGATAACCTGAAAGCCGATGAACACAGCCAGCGCAAACACGATAAAGTGCTGCATGAAATTGACCGGCGCATAAGCCCCGATCAAGGCCATGACAGCACCGCCGACGATCAGCAGCATGGTTTGCTGCATGCCGGATTTTTTCATCGCGGCGGCCTCGATAGCCTTTTTCTGTTCCGGGGTTTTTTCCGGCACTGTCGGTTTCTTGGCCGCAATCGCCGCGATTTTCGGCGGCGGTGGCGGGAAAGTGACCGCGCCTTCAAAGGCCACCGTCGCCCCACGGATCACGTCGTCTTCCATATTATGCGCGACGGTTCCGTCTTTTCCCGGGGTCAGGTCAGTCATCATGTGACGAATGTTGGTGGAATAAAGTTCCGAGCTTTGTGCCGCCATCCGCGACGGGAAGTCGGTATAGCCAACAATCGTCACGCCATTCGGGCTTTCGATTTTCTGGTCCATAACGGTCAGATCACAATTGCCACCGCGTTCCGCTGCAAGGTCGATCACGACCGAACCGGGTTTCATCGCTGCAACCATGTCTTTCAGCCAAAGCTTGGGCGCGTCACGGCCCGGGATCAGGGCTGTGGTGATAACGATATCCATCTGCGGCGCCAGTTCGCGGAACTTGGCCAGTTGGGCCTCGCGGAATTCCGGGCTTGAAACCGAGGCGTATCCGCCGGTGGCAGCCCCATCCTGGGCTTCTTCGGCGAAATCCAGATAGACGAATTCAGCCCCCATCGATTCAATCTGTTCAGCCACTTCCGGGCGCACGTCAAACGCATAGACCTGCGCCCCAAGCGAGGTTGCGGCCCCGATTGCCGCAAGCCCTGCCACACCGGCACCGACGATCAGAACCTTAGCTGGGGGAACTTTGCCGGCTGCCGTGATCTGGCCGGTGAAGAACCGACCGAAATTATTGCCCGCCTCGATCACCGCGCGATAGCCAGCGATATTGGCCATGGACGACAGCGCGTCCATTTTCTGTGCGCGACTGATGCGCGGCACCATATCCATGGCAATCACATTGGCCCCGGCCATTTTCATCCGCTCAAGTGCTTCGGGGTTTTGCGCCGGATAGAAGAACGAGATCACCAATTGGCCCTTGCTCACGCGCTTTTCTTCGGCAGATTCCAGCGGACGGACTTTGGCGACGATATCAGCGGCCTTCCACAAGGCGGCGGCGGTTTTCACCACCTCGACGCCTGCGGCCACATAATCCTCGTCCGAGAACCGGGCAGCCTTGCCAGCGCCGGTTTCAATGACGCATTCGTAACCCAGCTTTTGCAAAGCAACAGCCGAATTTGGCGTCATCGCCACCCGGTTTTCGCCGGGAAATACTTCCTTAGGTGTTCCGATCTTCAACGGCATTCTCCCCATATTGTGATTACCGGCGGCAGGCCTGGTAATTGCTATTTACTGCGCAGTCACATATTCAAGCTTTACTATCTATTTAACTGCTTCACTATTCAACCGGTTCAATCAAGTCAGAGGGCCAAAAGTGCGACGTCACGTCACCATTACCACTCAGAAATCTACGACATTTATTGTCGGACCTAGCCACTTTCTGGTCCTAGTGCAAATATCCATTGCGGCCTTTCTGCTTTCCGTCGCAACAGTATTCGCCAGCCCCCAGATTCTATCCGCGACAGATGCCGAAAATATGGCGAAAAACGACGAGATTATCCTGATTGACATAAGAACACCGCAGGAATGGGCAACAACTGGCGTTGGCGAGGGGGCGGTTGCGTTGGATATGACCGCGAAAAGTTTTCTGGGCGCGCTTAAAGCGATCCGCAAATCGCATCCCTCGACCCAAATCGCGTTTATTTGCGCAACCGGTGGGCGGTCGGGGCATGTGGTGCGATATCTGACGGCACACGGCTTTGACAACACGGCGGACGTGGCCGAGGGCATGATGGGGTCGCAAGCCGGGCCGGGTTGGCTGAAACGCGGTTTGCCGACTTATGCTGCCAATCCGGGTTCTATTCGCAAGCGCTTGCAGGCTTTGGCAGACAATTAAAGCCAGCGGCGGGTTTTGCGGAAAAATGCGGTTTGGCTGTCGGGATAAGCGGCTTTCAGGCCGGCTTCTTCGGCGGTTATAAAGCGCTTTGTGATCACACCCATAAATACCGGCACAAGTATGAGGCCAATGGTTGATCCCATCACCAAAGCCCAGCCAAGAACAACCAGTGCGTCCGCCAGATAAATCGGATTGCGGCTGATCCGGTACGGGCCTTCGGCAATAAACGCCGACGGCGTGTTACGCGGTACAATCGAAGTGCGTTTCTTCAAGAATTGCAGCGCAGCCCAGCCCGACAACAGAACTGCCAAAACAATCAACACCCAACCCGCGAGCGTCGCATTCTGGTTTTGAAATCCAAACGGATTCCAAGCCTTAGCCTGCCCCCAGATGACCACCAAAAACACCAGCATCCAGACCGGCGGTAAGTCGACCACGCTGCGCAACAGGCGTTTCATTAATTTTTGCTGCGTGCATATGCCCGCACAACGCGCCTGAGCATTGGCGCGTAATGGTCAAAATCCGGAGTCGTTTTGTCCTTAACCTTGCCGCCATCATCCCAGCGACGAACTTGCAGAATCGCTTGCAAATTGGGGTTCTTATCAAGTTCAGCGACTTCCCCCGCCGACATCGGCCCGCCTTGCAATTTCAGCGTCTGGACCGAAGCTTCGGATAATTGTCCGAAATATTCTGGGTCGGTCGCGCATAAATACCGTTTGGCCGGAACATGATACAGAACGCAATCCGTGACAATCTTAGGGAAATACGGCTCCAATACCCGCGCGCCGGCGGTTTCATGGTAATTGTCCCGCCCCGCTTGTGCCGCATCTTCTTCAAATTCGTTGGTGTAATGGCCGATATCATGCAGCAATGCGGCGACGATCAGCGTGTCTTCTGCCCCGGCCTGTTCGGCCAAAAAAGCCCCCTGAAGCATGTGTTCCGACATCGTGACATCTTCGCCAAGATAACTTTCGGAACCACGTCGCAGAAATATATCACCAATGAAATCAACGATGTTGCTGGCATTCAGGGTATCAAAGTCAGGAACGCTCATAAATTTTCCTCTAGGGCTGCAAGGGTTGATAACAATCCGTCTTTGTCGGCATAGCAACCTTGCAGCCACCGACTGCCGCCACTGGAAAACGCGGTGCGTGAATGCAGCACGCGGGTGTTGTCAACGATAAAGCTTTCGCCTGGATTGAGCCGGAAAGATACGGCCATGGCCGGATCGTCGATGATCAAGGCAAAGCGGCGATAGGCGTCGTAATAGGCCTCCATGGCGTCAAACGGCACGTCAGTTATCGGCGCTGCAGACCGGTTGTTGAACCTGATCGCCAACAATGCCCCGTCTGCACCTAGTTCGATCATCGGGCGACGCGTTTGCAGGCGCACACCTGCCTCGCCCGCATATTCAAACCTTGCGCAATAACGCGTCAGCAGGGCGAACCCTTCCGGATCCTCGTTTCGCAAACGTTCAGCCGCGCGAAACCCATCAACGACGGTATTTTCGCCCCCCTCAGCCGAGTTTTCCAGACAATAAAGGATCTGCAGCGTCGGCACCGGATCGCGGTAAGGATTGTCCGTATGGGCCTGTAAACCCATTCCGGTATAGGCCAGATTTGTTGGACTGATCTCGGCCCTGACCTCGAACCATTTGCCGTAATTGGTTTCCCGCACATAGCCAAATAACGCCGCCACCTGCATCAACGCGCCGCTTTCCGTTGGCCCGCCGGTAATTTTGGCAAAGCCAAAACGGCGAACAGCAACCAGCCAATCTCGCAATTTGCCGCCGTCATTTGTCAAATCGTCAAAGTCAGCCACGGGGACCGAGGCGTTCAATTCTCCGCCCCAACTTTGCTGTTCAGGCAGCAACCAACCTACCGTATCAGGCTGTGAATGATCGTAAGAACGTGCCACAAGCCATTCTAAAGAAAAGGTAACTTCTTTACCTTCAGGCATGAAAATAATTGTGATCACATCACCGTTCGCAGTTGCCGAAGCTATGCTTGTTTCAGCGGAAATATCCCCGATACGGATCAATCTCTGCCCGTTTCCCGCCGCGCGTGTTGCCGGATCTTGTGCATTGTCCCGCAACCAAATTGCGTGGAACCGCAAGGCCCCCAAAGTCAGAACCCTGCCATTTCCGGAAACCGAAACCACCATCAAGGTCACCCTATGTGATCACAAGCGTTTTATCGGCGCTGAACTCTTTCATATAGACATTCACTTCGCGCGCAAACATCCGCGCTGTTCGATTGGTTGGTGGCAACGGTTCATCGGCAAAAAAGCTGGGCAATTCATCCTCGGCCTCGGTGAAGCCAGCGCGTTTGTTAAATTCGGTCTCGAGTCGCAATGTTTCGCGCGCAATGTCAATCAACCACTGCGCGTCAATTCCCGCGTCAAACGCATCATTGATGGCATCTGCAATCAACTGCCGGTTCACATCAGTCACCGAACGGCCGAAAACGCACAACCCAAAACTGTCAGCCAGCGCCGAATTGACCTGCATCCGGTAACTTTCCGCCGCCACTTCACGCACCGATTTGTTATGACTGACAAAAGACGGCGCATTGCCCGCGGTGTGATCGGCCCCTTGCGCTGTAACCATCATTGAAATTGCGGTGACTTCGATGATTCGCGGATCATAGGCGCTGATCGCCTGCTTTTTGATCACCGGCACCCGTTTTACGTCAAAATGCGCCCCAACGCGCGCCGTACCGGTGGCAAGCAACCGACCGCGTTCGTTGCCGGCGCGCAGATCTTGCAGCACCTTAACCATGAAATCAACATCACCAAACGCCGCCTGCCCTGCCTCCATCAACACGCCGATCATGCCGCCAAGTTCAATCGTGTCAACGCCCAGATCATTGGCAATCTCGTTCAGCAAAGCCACCTGATCCGGATCGCGCAACCCGCAATTGGTGCCAAGCAACCCGATGGTTTCATATTCCAGTGGCGACACAACCTCGATCCCGTCCGCGTTCATATAGACGTTCGAACATTTGATCAGACAGCCAGGCATGCAGGCGTGACTTGGTTCACCACCGCGCGACAAGTTCAACTCCCGAATGAAATCCCCGCCCATTTTATGTGGCCCAGACCCTTGCGGCGTTGATTGTCCAGACGAGAAATTGTCCGTCGGCAACGCTCCCAAAGTATTTGTCAGGTCAGACACCATCGCCGTACCAAGCTTTTCAAGCGCTTGCACGGCGGGGCTTTCGCCAAGCAATTTTCCATACATCTTAACGGCTTGCATGACTTTCTTGCGGTCTTTCATGGTGGGCATCTTATGCTTGTCAATCACCACAGCCTTGATCTTTTTCGCCCCCATCACCGCACCGACACCGCCACGCGCCGCAAGGCGCGACGGCCGGTTGTCGATGTCAGAAAAGGAAATGCCCGCCAGCAAGCCTTGATACTCGCCCACCGGACCGCAAATCGCCAGACTGACCTTGTCACCAAAGGCCGTATGCAGCTTGGCTGCTGTGTCAAACACCCCTAACCCCATGTAATCACCGGCGGAATGGAACCTGATCTCGCCTTCAAGCGGGATATGGATCACCACCCAATCGTCACTTTCACTTCGAAACGTCAGTCCGGAAATTTCAAGCTGGCCCATCGCAAAAGCGAAAGTACCGCCAGAATTGGCCTCTTTCACGCCGCCAGTTAAGGGCGACTTACATCCCACAGACAGGCGGTTGGCGTTAGAAAAATTGGTGCCGGCAAACGGACCTGCGGAAAAGATCAGCGGGTTTTCCGGCCCCAGGGGATCCTTGTCGGCCACATCTTCATCCAGCAACATCCGGGTGATCAAATAACGACCGCATTCCGCGATTTCGCGCCCCTCAAGCTGCCGTGTGGTTACGCTGCGCGAAGAAAGATCAATGTCGATGAACCGCCGCATATCCTGTTCCTTTACCCTTGCCTGTTTCAAATCTTGCTGTAAGGCTAGCGCGGGCGCAACCGCCGCTCAACAAATTTGTTTGTGTAGTAACAAATATTATGGTCCATCTGCCTAGAATTGCGATCGTTTTATTGGCCTCAGGCGCATCAAGCCGCATGCAAGGCCGTGATAAATTATTGGAGAACATTGACGGCGAAGCATTGCTGCGCCGGACAGCCAAGGCTTGTTTGGCAAGCAATGCCCGCCCTGTGATCACAATTCTACGGCCCGACGACCATGCCCGCCGTGCGGTGCTAGACGGGCTTGATTTGACACAGATTACCAATCCGACCTGGCAGGACGGTATGGCTGCTGGCATTTCAAGGGGTCTGAAAAACCTGCCTGCAGATTGCCAGGGCGTGATTATTGCATTGGCTGATATGCCTGACGTTTCTGCGAATGATTTCAACGCTCTGATCGACGCCTTTCACCCAAATAGTAGGATGATTTGTCGCGCCGCAACCCAGGCGGACCTACCCGGACATCCGGTTCTGTTTGACAAAAGCTATTTCGCACAGCTTGCGGCACAAAAGGGCGACAAAGGTGGGAAAGACATCCTGAAGGCCAATGCTGCCGCCGTAAAGCTGATCAAAACCACCGGCGACGCCGCCCTCACCGATCTGGACACACCCGAAGATTGGCGCGCTTACCGCCAATCTTAATATCATAGTTTCAAAAATACTCAATCCGGCCCGCAGGGCCTCAAAAGGCTTAGCCCCGCAGGGGCTTCCTTAAAGTTGGATCCAAGCTGTTTTCAGATCGACGTATTTATCTAGCGCGTGCAATGACTTATCCGCACCGTTTCCCGACTGGCCAACGCCGCCCAAAGGCACCGTGTTGTCGGCCCCTCCGTATGTGTTCACGTGCACAACCCCAGCCTTGATCGTGCGCAGCATCCGGTGCGCACGACTAAGATTGCTGGTCCAGACAGCACTGGCCAGACCAAATTCAGTGCCGTTAGCCAGCGCAACCGCCTCGGCCTCGTTTTTGAAACTGGTTACCGCCAGAACCGGGCCAAACACCTCGTTTTTGAACAGGTTATCGCTGGGTTTTACGCCGGTCATGATCGTTGGCGCCATATAATAGCCGCCGGTTTCCGCCAGGACGCGCCCGCCACCGGTTACGCGTGTGGCCCCCTCGGCTTCGGCAATTTCGACAAACTTCAGGTCTGCCTCGAGTTGGCCAAGTGAGTTCACCGCCCCAACGTCGCTGCCAAGGTCCAACGGGTCGCCGACTTTGATCGCGCTGGCGTGTTTGGCCATGGCCGCGACAAATTCATCGTGAATGCTGTCTTCCACCAGCAGGCGTGATCCGGCGACACAGACCTGGCCTGAATTGCGGAAAATACCCATGGTCGATACTTTGGCGGCTTTTTCCAGATCAGGCGCGTCAGCGAACACTACGTTGGGGGATTTGCCACCCAATTCCAGATAACAGCGCTTCATGTTTGAACGCGCCGAATATTCCAGCAAACGCCGCCCGGTTGCGCCCGAGCCGGTAAAGGCCAAAACATCGACATCCATCGACAGTGCCAAAGTTTCACCAATGACCGATCCTTTGCCTGAGACCACGTTGAACACGCCGTCCGGCAAGCCAGCCTCAGCCGCCAGTTCTGCAAGGCGCAACAGCGACAACGAGGCGGTTTCGGCGGGTTTCAGCACCACGGAATTACCTGCAGCCAGTGCCGGTGCAATCTTCCAACTGCCAATCATCAAAGGGAAATTCCACGGCACGATTGCGCCGACAACACCCACTGGTTCGCGGTGGATCAAGGCCAGAATGTCATTTTGCGTTGGGGCGATTTCCCCGTAAACTTTATCAATCGCTTCCGCGTAGTACCGAAAGGTTGCCGCAGCCGACCCCGCCTCGGCCTTGAAAGCCATGTTGATTTCAGTGCCGTTGTCGCGCACTCCCAGAACTGTCAAGGCAAGTGCCTCGCGATCAATCAGGTCAGCCAGCCGATGCAGGATTTTCTTACGCCCGGCGGGTGCCATACGCGACCAACGGCCATCGTCAAAAGCAGTGCGGGCACTGACGATAGCGCGGGTCATATCGGCTGGCTCACCGCGTGCAATCGTGGTTAGGACCTGCCCATTAATCGGCGACAGAACCTCCAAAACGTCGCCCTGCCCGTCAACCCAGGCTCCATCAATAAACAGTTTTTGCGGCGGCACCGGTTGTTGGCGCAGCGCGTTGATCAGACTTTGGTCGAGCATTAAAAAACCTTACAGGCTTGGCGGGCTTTCCAAAGGGTGCGGATATGCAGCCCCACAACCAGCAAAATGACAAGAAACAGGAAAAAGGCGATGGGGCGGTCGATAAAATCCCAAGGCGTTTTTACCCGGCTCATCGACGTTCTGAGTTTGGTTTCCATGATCCCGCCCAGAACCATGCCCAGAATGATCGGCACAATCGGCAGTTTGAGGCGTTTGAGGATGTAGCCAAACACCCCAAAAGCGGCGGCAACGGCGCAATCCGTGGCACTGTTGCGCAGCGAATAGACCCCGACAAAGCTGAGGATCAGAATTGTCACGCCCAAAAACCGGGTCGGAATTTGGATGATCTTCAAGAGCGTATTGGTTGAAATCAATAAAAAAATCACCACAAGCACATTCAGGATCAATAGCGCAATATAAAGCGCGATGACAAAGTCCATCTTGTTTAGAAACAGGTTCGGGCCAGGGATGACGTTATGGACATAAAACACCGACAACATCATTGCGGTCAGTGCTTCGCCGGGAATACCCAGCGCCAAAAGCGGGATCATTGCCGCAGCTGGCACCGCGTTATTGGACGCTTCGGACGCGATCAAACCTTCGGGCGAGCCTTTTCCGAACAGCTCCGGGTTTTTCGAGGTTTTCTGCGCATACGTATAAGACAGGAATTGCGCGGTAAATTCACCAACCCCCGGAATAATGCCCATCAACACACCAAAACCGGCGGAAACCGTGGCGACGCGCTTGTGTTTAAAAACCTCTAGCATGCCCGAAAACAAACCGCCGGAAACCTTGGCAGCTTTCGGGCTTTCGTCGCGGTCAACCAGCAACACCAACGCTTGGGAAATCGCAAACAGCCCCAGCACGACCACGATAAGGTTAAGGCCGCCCGCTAACCAACTTTGATCAAAGGTAAATCGTTTGGTGTATTTGATCGGTTCAAGACCAACTGTATTGATGAAAATGCCAAGGCAGGCCATCATACCCGCCGCCAGTGCTTGGCCGCGATGGGCTGTGACGACCAGAATGATGCCCAAAAGCGCTGCCAGAAAAATCTCGCGGCTGCCGAACATCGGGGCGACCATCGCCAGAACCGGCGCCAAAAGGATCAGACAGATGATCGATAAAATACCGCCAACAAAGGACGCAGAATAAGCCAAAGACAGCGCGCGCCGACCTTCGCCCCGCACGGTCATCGGATAACCGTCATAAGTGGTAAGGGCATTCACCGCAGTACCGGGTGTGTTGATCAAAACCGCCGGAATCGCCCCGCCAAACATGCTGGAGCCGTAAATCCCCAGCAACAATGTCAGGCCGACGATCGGGTCCATTGAAAACGTCGCGGGCAGCAGAATGGCAATCGCAACAGCGGCACCGACGCCCGGGATCGCGCCAATGATCACACCGCCGATTGATCCCACTAAAAGTGCAATAACCACATCCCATCGCAACAGGATTTCAACAGCAGACAGGAACAGGTCCATCGCGTGTGCCCCCTAAAAGTTGATAATCATGAACGAGCGGATCGCGTTTGGCAGGTATTCATAAACCGCCCCGCCTGGGATTTTAACAGACAGAAACGTCTTGAAAAACAACACCACAGTCAGTCCCATGGCCATAGCGGCAAATAATGTTCGCGGGCGGCGATAACCGACGCGCCAAGCAAGTAAAGGCGCAAAAAGCAACGTCGCCGCCAAATATCCGATGATCGGCACGAGTGAGACATAGACCATGAACCAGATGACAAACTCGACCGAACGCAGCCACATGCCCACTTCGACCCATTCGCGCATAAAATCCGTGCGCCGCCAGCGCGTTGCAAGATGTCCGCCGCCCATTATCACCATGCCGACAAGGCTGATTATTGGCCAAAAGCCCGGTTGCGCCGCCAGCTTGGTTTTCGCAACCCATTGGATTTGCCACGGCAATTGGCTAAGCAACAGGCAGACGCCGACAAAAAATAAAAGGGCAAACAGAAAATTACCCGAGACTGTTTTCTGATCTTTTGGCGCGCTGTCGCTCATCATTCTGCCCCTTGATCGACAAAGACCGGCCCGAATTTCAGGCCGGTCTTGATTTTCTCAAACTCAAACTATTCCAGCAGAGCGTTCACAGCCGCCAGTTCTGCTTCGTCTTTTTCGATATGCTTGGCCGATGCTGCGGCATCTTCCCAATAAAACGAGCCACCAGTCTGTTTGGCCAATTCCTGCGCGCGATCACTCAGAACTGCCGCTTTGGCTGCGGCAATGATCTTGTCGCGCACGTCTTGCGGTGTTTCTTTGCGCACGAACAGGCCGTTCCACAGCACCATGCCCAAAGCCGGGTCAATTTCGCCGACGGTCGGGGTGTTTGGTGTCAAGGGGATCCGCTCGCTGGTGATCGAGGCCAGAACTTTGACGCTGTCAAGGCATGGCAGGATCAACTGCAATGTGGTGTTGATAACATCCGCATCGCCCGAGGCCAGGGTGTTGCAGTCAAGGTTGTCATAAGCGGCTTCTGAGCCCCATTCAAAACCCTGCTTTTTGGCAAAAGCCATGGTCACTTTGGTCGGGATCAGCGGCGCACCGAAATGGCCCAACGCAACATCATGGGTTTTGGCGTATGCCGCAAGTTCCGCCATGGTGCTGTAAGGCGCGTTGCCTGCGGCTGCCAAAACGAACGGATAGGTGATGAAAATCCCCAGCGGATCAAACTTGGCCGGAGCCAGTTCCGGGATTCCGATTTTGTGGCCGATAACCGGCACGCCGATCACGAAGGAACCGATTGTATATCCATCAGCCGGGGCTTGCGCGACTTCGATTGCGCCGGGGAACGGGCCACCGCCGCCACCGGGCTTGTTCACCACAGCCGCAGGAACGCCGTACATTTTCTGAAATTCATCAGCAATCATCCGTGTCATCACGTCTTCCAGATCACCCGGAGGCCATGGCACGATAAACTGAACCGGCTTTTCCGGATATTCGGCCAATGCCGGCGTGCTAAACCCTGTGGCCAGCACTGCCGCAGCAGCAACTGTCGTCAAAAATTTTCGCATCGAACTCTCCCTATTCGTTGATGTCTTTTTTGGTCTCAAAACCAATCGGATCACTATTTGAACCATCGGTTGCAAAAAAACTTGCACTGTTTGTCGCACCCTGTCAAATAAAAAGCACCCAATGGACGGAGAATTTGGTTGAGCACCGTCGACAAAGCGCTGGATATTCTTGAGTTGTTTTCGGACACCCGCCCGTCGCTGGGTCTTTCCGAAGCAGCGCGCCAGCTTGACCGCGACAAGGCCACAACGCTGCGGTATCTTACATCATTGGAATCTAAGGGTTTCATTGAACAAGACCCCCTGACGAGATCCTATCATCTTGGCCCGTCACTGGTACGTCTTGCAATGATCCGCGAGGCGACCTATCCGGTTAATAAAGCTGCGCGAAACATCCTGAAAAAGCTGGTCGAAGACTCTGGTGAAACAGCGCATCTCAGCCACTTTAACCATGATTCGCTTACCCAGATTGCCATCGAGGAAACCGCATATCGCGGAACACGGGTTTATATGGACCCGGCTGAAAAGCTGACGCTGCACGCTACGGCCTCGGGCATCGCCTATTTGTCGCAATGTAGCGACGATGTGGTTGATCGGATGTTATCTGTTGAAATACAGCAGCATACTGCCGCCACAATCATCGTACCTGATGATGTTAAAAAGCTGGTCCAGCGCGCCCGACTGGATGGATTTTCGGTTATGACAGGCACGTTTGAAGCCGATATTTGCGGCATTGCAGCCCCGGTATTCGGCCCTTCCGGCGCAGTATGCGGGGCTGTTGCTGTGGCGACGCCGGTTACACGCATATCCGGCCCGGTGATCGAGAACATTCGCGTTCACGTGATTGAAGCAGCACACCGGGTCTCAAAACATTATGGCGCCAAACGTCTGACTGACGACGAGGCAGCGGAATGACCAATCAGGCGTTGGTTCTGGATTTTGGCGGCGTTATCAGCCGCACTTTGTTTGAAACCCACGACCTGACCGAAGCCGCACTGGGCCTGCCCAAGGGCAGCCTAACGTGGCGCGGGCCGTTTCAGCCGGAAACCGATCCTTTGTGGCGGGATATGCAGGCCGATCTGATTACCGAACGGGATTATTGGCATCAGCGCACGCGTGAGGTGGGCGCGATGGCCGGTCAGGACTGGACCAAGATGCAGCAGTTTGTGATTGCCGCGCGCGGGGCTGATCCCTTGCCAGTGATCCGACCCGAGGCGCTGGCGGCGATTGAAAAAGCACGCCAAGCCGGAGTCAGGTTGGCGGTTTTGTCAAACGAGCTTGATCTGTTTTACGGCGCTGAGTTTCGCGAAAAGCTGCCGTTTCTGCAAGACTTTGAAGCGATCGTTGACGCAACATATACTGGCATCCTGAAACCCGATCCGCGCGCCTATCAAGCCTGCCTTGACGCGCTGGCCCTGCCCGCAAGCGCTTGCGTATTCGTTGATGATCAGGCCCGAAATATTGCCGGGGCTGTTGCGGTCGGCATGCAAACCGTTCATTTTGATGTAAAAAACCCGTCGCACAGTTACCGCGACGCCCTCAATCTCCTTGGCCTTTAGAAAGGGAATACCATGAAAGACTCGAACTTCCTGAAAGAAAACAACGCACGGCATATGTGGGCTCCGATGGGGCATCCACGTCAGATCATGGAAAGTCCCGGCACGATAATTTCCGCTGCTGACGGCGTCAGTCTGACCGATATTGACGGCCACCGGGTGGTCGATGCGGTGGGTGGTTTGTGGAATACCAATCTGGGCTACTCCTGCGAGCCTATTAAAAAGGCGATCAGCGATCAGTTGCAGAAGATGCCCTATTATTCGATCTTTCCGGGCTCAACCAACGAACCGGTGATCGAACTTTCCTATAAACTGCGCGAGTTCTTTGAGCCCGAAGGATTTGTCCGGGCATTTTTCACCTCGGGTGGATCAGATTCAGTTGAAACCTGCCTAAGGTTGGCGCGCCAGTATCATAAAGTGCGCAGGGAACATCAGCGCACCAAGTTTCTGTCGCTGAAGAAGGGCTATCACGGCACGCATTTTGGCGCAGCATCAGTCAACGGCAACAACCGCTTTCGCACCATGTATGAACCGTTGTTGCCGGGCTGTTTTCACATGGTGTCACCTTACACTTACCGTAATCCGTTCAACGAAACCGACCCGGCAAAGCTGGCGGATTTATGTATTGCGGCCACACTGGACGAAATCGCGTTTCAGGGCGGCAACACAATTGCTGCCTTTATCATGGAACCAATTTTGGGGGCTGGCGGTATCATTGTGCCACATGAAAGCTTCATGCCCCGGATGCGTGAGATTTGTGATGCGCATGGTATCCTGATGATCGCGGATGAAGTGATCACCTGTTTTGGGCGCACCGGCGACTGGACAGGTTCGCGCCATTGGGGGGTCAAGCCCGATATGATGGCGACCGCCAAAGCGATCACCTCGGGGTACTTCCCGCTGGGGGCTGCGATGCTGAACGAAAAGGTCGTGGATGTGTTTGAAAGCGACACCAGTGGCGACGCCGGTATCGGCCACGGTTATACGTATTCAGGTCACCCGGTTGGAGCGGCGGCCGCATTGGCCTGTTTGGAAGAAACCGAGCGCCTGAATGTGACTGAGAACGCTGCAGCACGCGGCACTGAGATGTTTGAGGGTGCCAAAGCATTGATGGCAAAGCACGAAATCATCGGCGACATTCGCGGCGGCCATGGCTTGATGACGGCGTTAGAGCTGGTTTCAGACCGTGCGACAAAGGCCCCTGACATGAAAGCAGGGCCAGTTGTCCTGAAAGGTGCCTATGAAAACGGTGCAATGATCAGGGTGTCTGGCAACAATATATTGCTATCGCCGCCGTTGATCCTGACCTCGGCAAATGTGCAAACGATCCTGTCTGCAATTGATGCCGGACTGACCGCCGCAAGGGCTTAGTTTTAGTTCCCTGCGCGGCGCAAAAAGCCACTGGCCGACTTCGGTTTGGTGGGGGTATCTGCATAAGTACGGGTTGCGTGCAGCTCTGGAAATATCTCATGAATTTCCAGACGCTGTGCGTTGCCCTGCCATTTCAGCGAGTCGTCAATTGGGTGAAAGGGTGCTGTCAGACTAGGGTCTGTGGACATTTAGGATTCCCAACGGCGTTGATTTCTGATTCAAGCTTCCAAAAGGGAGTTTGTGATGGGCGGAAAGCGATTTGTTTTGAATGACCAGGTCTGGGAGCGCCTTGCGCCTTTGCTCCCCGGCAAGGCAACAGACAGTGGCCGGACGGGCGGCGACAACCGCCTGTTTTTGGAAGCGGTGTTTTGGCGAGTGCGCACCGGTTCACCGTGGCGCGATCTGCCGCCGGATTTTGGCAATTGGAACAGCCAGTTTCGCCGGTTCCGACGATGGGCCGAGCGGGGTGTTTTCGAGAGTCTTTTCAGAGCCATGAGCAGTGACCCAGACCTCGAATACGCCATGATTGATGGCACAATTGTTTCGGTTCACCAAAAGGCAACCGGCGCAAAAGGGGGACTCAAAATCAGGCCATAGGGCGCTCGCGCGGCGGGTTGACCACCAAGATCGTGGCGCTGGTGGACGCGCTTGGGAATCTTGTGCGGTTCTTGCTGCTGCCGGGACAAGCGCATGACATGAAGGGCGTGGCGCCGCTGATCAAGGGCGTGCCATTTGGCGCTTTGCTGGCGGATAAAGCGTTTGACACAAATTGGTTACTGGAGGCGTTGAATGACCGGGGCGCAATCGCCGTGATTCCGCCGAAATCGAACCGGATAGTGCAGCGGGAATACGATGCGGAGGCCTATCGCTGGCGGCATTTGGTTGAAAACTACTTCGCCAAAATCAAGGAATTCCGTGGCATCGCAACGCGTTATGATAAAACTGATAACAGCTACGCTGCAAACTGGAACCTTGTCGCAGCCCTCATCGCATCAAGGTGAATGTCCACAGACCCTAAATCTTGGCAACAAAATCTTATCTCACATCTATCTGAACTTATTCATGCCCGCACTCTATTCGCTGCTTGCTTGTCATTGCCCCGCTTGCATGCGATTGATGCGCAGGATTATTTCATTAGGCATCAACATGGCCCCGCGCGACAAGAAAAAGCCCCTATGGGTCGTGGAAAAAGAAAAAACCCGCAAGGACGGACCTGAAACCCTGTGGTTGTTCGGGTTGCACGCGGTTCGCGATGCCTTGTTAAACCCGAACCGCGAAAAACTGCGGCTGGTTATCACCAAAAATGCCATTGATCGGCTTGAGGCGGATGTTGCAGCAAGTGGCATGGTGCCAGAAGTGGTTGAGCCGCGTAATTTCAATGTGCCGATTGACCCGCAATCCGTGCATCAGGGTGCGGCGATAGAAGTGAAACCACTGGTCTGGGGATCGGTTTCCGAGGTATGCGCGACCAAAGGTGACGCGCCTTTGGTGTTGCTGCTTGACCGTGTAACTGACCCCCATAATGTCGGGGCGATCCTGCGATCCGCCGAAGTTTTCGGCGCGCGCGCGGTTATTGCTCCGCTGCGCCACTCGGCCCCGGAGACCGGTGCGCTGGCCAAAACCGCCTCGGGCGCGTTGGAACGCCAGCCCTATTTGCGGGTGCAAAACCTGTCAAACGCTATGCGCGCCTTGCGGGAAATGGGATATTTCATCATCGGACTGGATGGAACTGCCGACGAGGCTTTGGAAAGCCGACTTGCGAAACTGCCCCCTGTGGCAACTGCGCTGGTTTTGGGCGCAGAAGGCCCTGGCCTCAGGCAGTTGACCAAGGAAACATGTCACGTGTTAGCAAAGATTGAATTTGCTGCCGAATTTGGGTCACTGAATGTCTCAAACGCTGCGGCTGTCAGCCTTTACGCTGTGATGCAGCGTCACAAACTTGGCTAAGCCAAACCACCCAAACTAGTTTCACATTTCTTCACAGTTATTTTACCAAATCTTTAAACGAATCTAACAGTACTTATATCGCAGTCTGGGACGCAGTTCGGAACACTGCGAAACCCAAACTGTCCCTCGTTCCGCACTTGCGCCCGATGCGTCCCCCGCATTGGGCGCTTTTTTGTGGCACAGGTTCTTGCGGCGAATTAAGAACCACATATGACATCAAAACCAACAGACAGTTTGTTGCGAAAAATCCTGGGTGAAACCAAGGTTATCGCTTGCGTTGGGGTTTCGATGAACCCGGTTCGCCCGTCATATTTTGTCGCCCGGTTTTTGTCGTTACGTGGTTATACGGTGATCCCGGTCAACCCCGGCCACGCAAGCGAAAAACTATTTGGGCAGGAAGTCCTTGCGGATATTGCCGACATTCCCAAAACCCCGCCGGTTGACATGCTGGACCTGTTTCGCCGCTCAGAACATGTCTTGCCGATCGTGGAAAATGCAATTGCAGTGCTGCCGGGATTGAAAACCGTCTGGATGCAAATCGGCGTTGAAAATGCCGAGGCCGCCGAACTGGCGCAGTCACACGGCATTCAGGTGATCCAGAACCGCTGCCCGAAGATCGAGTATCAGCGTCTGTTTGGCGAACTTCGAATGGGTGGGTTCAATACCGGAGTCATTTCCTCAAAGCTGTAACGCGCTAGGCGGTTGTGCGAACGAAGGCGGTCGGATAGGTTTGCAGTAACGCAAATCAACAAGGAATTATGATCATGTCCGAAGGCCACACCTACGGTTTTGACACGCTGCAAATTCATGCCGGTGCGCGGCCAGACCCGGCCACCGGCGCGCGGCAAACGCCGATATATCAAACCACTGCCTATGTGTTTCGCGATGCCGACCACGCCGCGGCGTTGTTCAATTTGCAGGAAGTAGGATATATTTATTCGCGCCTGACCAATCCCACAGTCGCCGTTCTGCAAGAACGCATTGCGACGCTTGAAGGCGGCGTAGGTGCGGTCTGTTGTTCATCGGGTCACGCCGCGCAAATCATGGCGCTGTTCCCCTTGATGGGTCCAGGGTTAAACGTCGTCGTCTCGACCCGGCTTTATGGCGGCACGATCACTCAGATGGGTCAAACCATCAAGCGCTTCGGCTGGGAGGCCAAGTTCGTAGACTTTGATGACGTCGATGCGGTTCGCGCCGCTTGCGACGACAAAACGCGCGCGATTTTCTGTGAAAGTATTGCTAATCCGGGCGGCTATATCACCGATCTTGACGCGATTGCCGCGGTTGCTGACAACGTCGGCATCCCGCTAATCGTCGACAACACCTCGGCCACGCCTTATCTATGCCGCCCGATTGAACATGGTGCGACGCTGGTTGTGCATTCCACCACCAAATACCTGACCGGCAATGGCACGGTTACCGGTGGCTGCGTGGTTGATTCAGGCCGGTTCGACTGGTCCGCCAATGATAAATTTCCTTCGCTGTCGCAACCGGAACCCGCCTATCACGGGCTTAAGTTTCACGAAACTTTCGGTAACCTTGCCTATACGTTCCACGGCATCGCCATCGGCTTGCGCGATCTAGGCATGACCATGAACCCACAAGCGGCGCATTATACCTTGATGGGGACCGAAACCCTTAGCTTGCGTATGGATCGCCATGTTGAAAACGCCGAAAAAATCGCGAAATGGCTGGAGACTGATCCGCGGATCGAGGCCGTCACCTATGCCGGGCTGAAATCTTCGCCATATTATCACCGGATGGAGCGTATTTGTCCAAAAGGCGCAGGCGCTTTGTTCACGATTGCCATAAAAGGCGGCTATGACGCCTGCGTTAAATTTGTGAACGGGCTTGAGATTTTCAGCCACGTCGCCAATTTGGGCGATGCTCGGTCGTTGGTGATCCATTCGGCCTCGACCACACATCGGCAATTGACCGTACAACAACAAGTGGCCGCGGGGGCCGGACCGAACGTCGTTCGGATATCCATCGGCATTGAAGACGCCGACGATCTGATCGCTGATTTGGATCAAGCGCTGTCTAAGGCTGTGAGCTAAAAAGCTTTGGCAAAATCACGCTAAGGGCATCGCCAATTCAATCGCGATGCCCCGGCGGCAGCAACGCCGTTTTTTTGTTCCGGTCTGCCATTGCATTACCACAATGGTTTTGGATTGTCACACTTGGTCAAACTAAAGCTAATTCACGACAGATAGATGGAAATCCTAGCCCATTGGCAAATTCCTGCTATAAATGCGCTTACGTGCTTTTGCTGACTCCCAAGGGGCCGTTTATATTGCTAAACCACACATCATGAAGCCAACATTTGCGTTAAATCTCTCGCACGAGGGAATTGTTTTGCTACACCGCACGACCCGTGGCGGTTGGACTGTCGTCGGGGAAGTGGCGCTTGATGCCGCAGATTTGCGCGACAACCTGTCTTATCTGCGCAGCACAGCAATTGGGCTTGAAGGCAAAGGGTTTGGCACAAAGCTGATCATCCCGGAAAGCCAGATTCTCTACCGCGAGGTCTATGCACCCGGCCCCGGACGTAACGAGCGCCAAGGCCAGATCGCAGCAGCACTTGAAGGTCAGACGCCGTATGACGTTACTGATCTGACTTTTGATTGGCGCGGTGACAGCGATAACGTTGAAGTGGCCATAGTTGCCAATGAAACCCTTGAAGAAGCTGAAGAATTCGCACTTGAACATCGTTTCAATCCAATCAGTTTTGTCACCCGAAGTGACCGTGACGGCAATCCTTGGGAACCATTTTTCGGGCGCAGCGAATATTCCTATACGCTGCTAGGCCCCGAAGCCGACGTTCGCGACGAGGGCGCCGAATTCGGGATTGAACAGTCCGCAGATGCGCAAACGCTTGCCAACGACCAAGACGCGGCTGCGACCAGTTCCGCCGTTGAAAACCCAAATATTTTCGAGGCCGATGACGGCTTAGCCGACGAAACTAATGCCAGCGACAAGCTTGACGCACCTGCCTTTTCGACCCGCCGAAATGCAGACGACCAACCTGGTGAGCCCGACGACATAAGGCCGATCAGTCGTGTCTCGTCGCGCATGGTTATCGGTGCGGTGGCTCCAAAAAGCATTCCGGTGGCGGATGGAAGTCAAACTGATCACGGCTCGGCCACGGCAAGCCCGATCGTGGCGGCTGCCCCGACTGCCCCACGCGTCAAACGACCCGCGGCCCTCGGTCCGGTGCCAACGGCAAAAACCGCGGGCAGCAAAGCCACTAAATCCTTGCGCGATATGTTTGCCCGCAAAGCAGCAAAGGTCCCCGAAAGCAAGGCCAACCTTCCTGCCGCCAAGCCTCGCGAAGTTTCCGCCGCCACCCTGGCCAGTCAACTTTATCAGGATCAAGACACCGACAAGCCCGCTGCTTCGACTGGTGCCACGCCTGTAGGCAAGTCCAGTCACCAGCTGATGATGGCGGCCGTTGCCCTTCTTGTGCTACTGCTTTTGACCGGGCTTGGTTACGTGCTGTATTCGTCCGGCTTCTTGGGCAGTGAAAATAAGCAAACGGCATTAACGCCGACTGAGGGGCAAATTGAGGCATCAGCGGCAAACGACACGGCTGATCAGGTGAACCCCGAAATTGAAGTCGCAAGACGGGCGGTCATACCAATGCGCCCCGAACGGCGTTCGATCTATGAAGGGCAGGTAGACCCGGAAGCTGGCAAACCCGATACGGCGAAACCGCTTACCGAACTCAGCGCGCAAGAATTGGCCGATATTCGCGCCACGGGGCTTACCGCCCCCACGGCCGAAGAACTGGTGCAGGGCGGCGATTCACCATCGTCTGATGTGCAAATCGCGGGGATCGACCCAGACCCAAACAATGCTCCGACGCAAGAAGAACTTGAAGAAAGCGAAGACGCGCAAACCCATGAACTTGACGCCGCAACGGTTGCAGACGCTTACAAAGCCACCGGAATTTTACTGGCAGTTGACGGCCTATCCAAGCCGGATGAAACCGAATTGCGCGACGACATCTATGTCGCTGCTGTCGACCGGCGACTGGAAGCCCGGGATGCCACCATCCTGCCGGATTTCAACACAGGCCCAAGGGATGATGCCCCACGCAAAACCGCGTCACCATTGGGACCACTCATCGTTTTTGATCTGGATGCCGCAGGTCTTGTTAAGGCGACAAAGACCGGCACGTTAAACCCTGATGGTATTTATGTTTTTTTGGGTCGGCCAGAAATTGCTCCGCCAGTCAAACCCAAGACCGAAGAACTGCTGCCGCCAAATCCCTTGCGGGCACTCACCCCAAAGGCCCGGCCTGCCAGTCTTAAAACCGGCGACGATGCGATCTTTTTGCAGGGCAACCTGACCGTTACAAAGCTGCGTGCACTAAAAGCAAAACCACGCCCTGCTTCTGCGCAGGATCTGAAATCCGACGAGACCTACGCGCCGACAGAATTTGCCGTTCTCACATCTTTGCAGCCCACACACCGTCCGCCGGAATTCAACAAAATCGTCGAACGGACAACGATCGCATTGGCAACGGCCATAGCAGTTGCATCCAACGAGGCCGAGGGAGACAGCGAGCCGACCCCAACCGCCAGTCTGAAACTGCCGACACGAGCGTCAGTCGCAAAACAAGCGACGATCAAAAATGTGATCAACCCAAGCGCGCTCAATCTGATTGGCGTCTATGGAACCCCCGCCAAACGCCGTGCGCTTCTGCGGCTGCCAAGTGGGCAGTACGTCAAGGTTGAAATCGGCGACCGGGTTGATGGCGGGCGTATCGCTGCAATTGATGTGGACTCGTTAAGTTACGTCAAAAGTGGCCGCAACCGGGTTTTAAAAATCCCGCAATAGATCGCTGTGCCTGCGGTTTCAGTCGTTATCTGTCACACCGGCACCTGCGCCCAGCAGCCGTGACTGTGCACTTGATGGGACATATGTTCGGGCGGCCAATCGCGTTACTTGATCCCAAAGATATTTATCGACATTTCTCATTTGTGGTTGAGACAAGGGCACGCCGGTCTGCCCGTTCGACTGCAGTATCAAAACAGCAGCCGGTCCATTCGGAAATTCGCCATCTATAACAATGTTTTGTGCAAAAATTGACGCTTTTGCAGCTGTGGCGAAAGTCAAAGAAAACCCGACGCCTTGCTCGCTCGAGCAGACCATCGCCAAACCAGCCAGCAACAAAGGTTGCTCAAAAGAAAACAGTTCGGCTTGCTGCGCTTGCCCGGCGGCAACAAGGTCAAGTGCCGCAATGGCGCGACTGACTGGATGCCCGCCCTCAAAACGAACCAGCGCGCCATTGCGCATCACAACGGCCGGTGTGAAATCAACTCTGAAACAAGGCAGTGCTGCGCTAATCCCGTCAAAACCTGCGGCGTGCAAAAAAGCCACTGCGCGCCCGGTATCTTCGGCGAACCCCAAGGGCAGCCCAGCGCCGAGTGCTGCTCTGCGTATACCGCTTTCAATTTCATTTAAAGACAGGATCATCCCGCCCCCGCCAAAACCGGTAACCACCAATCATCACCACCGCCGCCTGAAATTTCACCAAACAAAGGCGCGCCCTGATACATTGTGATCCGGGTCCAGCGGTCTGATTTCGGATCAAACTTCGCAGCCCCGAAAAACGCCAACTTGCAGCGCAACATATCAATCGGCATGCAGTCAGCTGCAATCAGGTTGTCGCGCAACTCGGCATAGGGATAAGCACTTGCCGATTGAGCGCGCCTTGCAATGGACCGGTGCTGCGGATGATGCGTCAAGAACTCCGCTATAGACACATTATCCGGCACCGTATCCAAGCTGTTCGCGAAATCCTGCGCTTGCCTTGCTATATCAAGACGGGTTTCAATATCTGCTCCCGCCTCTGCATAGCGATCCCCTAGGCGGGGTTCGGCCTTTTCTTCAGAAACATACCAAAATAGCCTTTGGCTATCAGGCTGGGCAAAGTCGATGCCAAGCGCCCAGTCAAAATGCTTGGCCAAGACTTTGCGCATTTCGCCAACCGTCATGGCAGTATTAAACCTGCCCTGGCCACTTGCTGACATGCCATCCGCCAGATCATCAATCAAATCGCCATTCACTTCTAGCACCAGCGCCACCATCAGTTCCTGAAACTCGACCGAACGACTGTCCGCCAATTCCACCAACCTCGTCCATGGATGAGCTTTTGAAAGCCATCCCTCGGTTGCCAGCTTCGCGACCTTGGACCATTCCTGACGCAACACCAAAACCCTGTCTAGTTGGCGGCGATCCGCTACGTTCCATTGGTTCAGATGCCGGGTAACTCGGTCAATGAGTTTGGTCACTCGAGCGACTTTCACCCGACTCATTGCGGTTAACCCCAGCACACGCGCCAAGGCCGTTTCGCGTGCCAAAATCCAATTGTTCAACAATATCGGGTGGTTCACCAAGAACGGGGCCATCCCCAAACCCGTTGCATTGCCAATACCAAGATGACGTTTCAACCCGGGATCAAGCGGGGTGAACGTCAAAGGCGCCAGCGTGCGCGCAACATGCTCGACCAGATCATGGGTAAAGCCGCGCACCAGCCAAACCGCCAGCATTTCGGCGTGAAACGGCCCGGACATGCCGGGGCGATCGGCAAATCGCGCCCGATCGGCAATGCCAAATTTGCCATTTCCATAAACCGCAGTGGTGCGCATCAAATAGCCGACATCCTGCACTTGTTGCGGCGATGGCTGATGACCGGCGGCAAGACATTCAACCACATGCTGGAACATTCGGACCGACTTATTTGCCCGGCACAGAACCAATTCTTTGTCCGAAAACCGCCCCGCTTCTTGTTTTGGTGCGTTGGCGGCCAACCGCTTCAGATCCGCCGCAGTTGGTGTGCCGTCAAACAAAACATAGGTTGTATCCCAAGCCTCGGCGATCACCCGATCTGTTCGATCATCGTCAGACAATGGTGTTGAGAACGCGACAAGGCTGTAAGTATATCCGCCCAGATCAACCGAATAAACCGCTTGTCCGAAACCTTGGTCGTCGATCTGCCAAACTGGTCGGGAAACCTGGGCTTTCTCGCACGACAAGCGGCGCAACAGGCTGCGCATAAAGCTCAGGCGCGTTGGAAAAGATGCACCCAACCGCGCCAGCCGCATAACTTGTGCGGGTGGTCGCAAGGGCGCGATTGATGCTGCTGGGTTAGGTTTTGCCATGGTTTTCGCCTGCAAACGAGTTTGCGTAAAATCGGTGCCAATTGCCGCCCATGATCCCAGCGACTTCGCCCGCAGAAAGGCCCACTGCAACCAAAGCCGCTGCGATATTGCCAAAATCGCGGTTGTCGTGAAACCACGTTGGTTGCGGCGGAAAACCTGCGGCACTAGCCGAGCCTTCACCGTAATCAATAGTCTTGCTCCACCGACCGTTGCGCATCCATTCAACCACAGAATCCGGGTGATCCTGACAAAGATCACTGCCGATCCCAAGCCGGTCTGCGCCCATTTTATCCACCGTGCGGGCGATCATTTTCGCGAATTCCGCGACAGTACAATCAGACCCGCCCTTTAGGTGATGCGGATACATCGAAAAGCCAAGCATACCACCGCTTTCGGCCAAGGCCTGTAACACGCGGTCGGATTTATTGCGCAGCGCTGCATGCCAAATGCCGGGATTGGCATGGGTGATCGCAATCGGACGCGAGGAGATTTCGATGGCTTCCAGTGTCGAACGCTCGCCGGAATGGCTCATGTCGATCACCATGCCGACGCGATTCATCTCGCGGATCACTTCGCGCCCCATGCGCGTGATACCGTTATCTTCGGCCTCATAACACCCGGTCGCCAGCAGGGATTGGTTGTTGTAGGTCAGTTGCATGAACCGAACCCCCAGATCGTGCCAGACCTGCACAAGCCCGATATCGTCCTCTATGGGCGAGGGGTTCTGAAACCCGAAAAAGATCGCCGTGCGGCCAGTCGCTTGTGCGAGACTGACATCCTCGGCAGTTTTACCTTGAAAAATCAGATCAGGGAATTGTTCAAACCAGCGATTGAACGCCTCGACATTCAACACGGCTTCGCGAAAATTCTCGTGATAGGCGATTGTGACATGTACGGCGTCCACACCACCGATCCGCATCTGCCGAAATATTTTTTCCGACCAGTTCGCGTATTGCAGGTTGTCAATCCGTGGGCTGGGCATTGTCGTTCCTTATTTTCATGGCCGCTGGCTTTAAAGCGCGCCAGTCTCATGAATTCGCTAACACTTGCTGGCAGTACACCGGAATATCCCAAGCGTTTCAATAGCCTTTCGCGCGATCAATCTCACGCAGCAAGGGTTTACCTGCAATCAAACGTTTATAGTTTTCAGCCACATCCAAAAGACCGTCACCAAGGCTCCAGCCGGATACATGCGGCGTGATCCAAAGGTTTTGCGTCTCCCAAAATGGATGGTTGGCGGGCAAAGGCTCCGTGTGGAAAACGTCCAAAGTCGCACCGCCAAGATGGGATTTCAATGCCAACAACAAGTCCTGATCCACAACCAGATCGCCGCGACCAACATTGATGAAAACCGCGCCGGGTTTCATTTTTGTGAACATGTTCGCCGCCATCATACCTCGCGTTTGCAGTGTCGAGGGCAGTACTGCAATGACAAAATCCGCCGCGGTCAACGCCTGATCCAAGCCATCGTCACCGCAATAGCAGTGGACATTGTCGATGGATTTCTGCGTGCGGCTCCAGCCGGATACCTGAAATCCGTTCAACGCCAGCAAGGCCGCGACATGCCGCCCGATATGGCCAAGTCCCAACACGGAAATTTTCGTTTTTCCGGCCCGACGCGGTGGGCGCGACAACCAATGCTTTGCAGTCTGGTCAGCGTAATATCCCCGAATATCGCGCAAAGCAGCCAAAACCTCGGCCAAACAATACTGCGCGATTTCGGCGGCTTGTTCGGCCGGTTCAAGCCGCGCTATCCGCACATTGACCGGTAAGTTCGCATCAAACAGCATTGTTTCCACGCCTGCCCCCAGCTTTTGAACCAGTTCCAGATTGGGCAGTTGAGTGACCATTCCCGGCTGCATCTGGATCGTGGCCAACATGCGCACATCTGTCAGCTTACGATCAGGAGGGCCGCAATGGATCGTTACCCCCGGCAGCAAAGGTGCCACCAGATCGCGCAGCGCACCATCCTCCATCCAGTCGGATGCGCGGATATCAATAAGCAGGGCCATAGCCGACCTTTCCTTTGGCCGGATGACTATGACAACAGCTTACGGCTCCGCCAAGCCTATCCTTGAATGAAAATGCCCGCGCCGCGAATTTCTACTGGTATCGCACTTAAGGCACAGCCCAAGCCTTCGCCTGCCACACCCAGTCCATCAGAGGCCCGAAACATCGCGGTGTGATTGCTACACAGCAAATGCTGCCCATCGACACTGAGGATTTCCCCGGCCCGCAGATCCAGTGGAAGGAATTGATGCGGGCAAGCGTTAACGAACGCACGTACTGCACTGCCGGCAAACATTACCAAAACCGGAAAATCATCGATGAGCACCGACAAAACCCCTGCGTCCGGCACATCCACCGCATCGCACAGCTTTGCCCCCGACTGAGGCGCATCCGGAAAATCTGTCCAATCAAGCATCATTCGGCGACAAGAACCCCGCGATCGATCTGGTCTTGTTCGATGGATTCAAACAACGCTTTGAAGTTCCCCTCGCCGAAACCATCATCGCCCTTGCGCTGGATGAATTCGAAAAAGATCGGCCCGATAACGGTTTTGGAAAAAATCTGCAAAAGAACGCGGGTTTCACCGCCACCCAAAACACCTTCTCCGTCAATCAGAATGCCGTTTTTCATAAGCTTTTCGATTGGCTCCTCATGGCCCTTCACGCGCGATGTGCTCATCTTATAATACATCACGTTTGGCGCAGGCATGAATTCCAGACCCTTGGCAGCAATTGCATCGGTGCTGGCATAAATGTTGTCGGTGCCAACGGCGACGTGCTGAATACCTTCACCGTTATAGTCGCGCAGATATTCTTCGATTTGGCTGTTATCGTCGGCACTCTCATTGATCGGAATACGGATGCGGCCGCAAGGCGATGTCAATGCACGCGACGTCAGTCCAGTGGCTTTGCCCTTGATATCAAAAAACCGGATTTGGCGGAAATTGAAAATGTCGGCGTAAAAATCAAACCATTTCTTCATATTGCCGCGTTTCACGTTATTGGTCAGATGGTCCAGATAATAAAAGCCAACGCCTTTCGGTTTGTCCGCCCCGGGTTCCAGCCAATCATATTCGGCGTCGTAAGCCGACCCCTTGGCACCAAATTTATCCACGAAATAGATCAGACTGCCGCCAATGCCTTTGATTGCCGGGACGTTCAAAACTTTGTCCGCTGCGTCATAAGCCTCGGCGCCTTTGGCAAGCGCGCGTTCATAAGCATATTGCGCGTCAACAAAACGCCACGCCATTGACGGCGCACAGGGGCCGTGTTCATCAACAAACCGCATTCCCATCGAGCCCTGTTCGGAATTCAGAACGAACGTGATGTCGCCCTGCTGCCAAAGCTCGATCTGTTTGGTCTTGTGGTGCGCAGTTTTTGCATATCCCATCCGGGCGAACAGATCGCGCAATTCTTGCGGGTTTGGATGCGCAAACTCGACAAACTCCATGCCATTGGTTCCGGCTGGATTGGCCTCGCTGATTTCTGAAACAACGGAATGATGCGGGAACGGACCCATGTTTTCGCCTCCTGTGATTTGTCCGCGCAGTATGATGCATGTCGAATACGATGTTTGCGCATAATTTCGCGTATTTCTCTGTATTTTCGCGGTAGATTTATGCATAATAATAAAAATACGCACGAAAGACGCACTCATGCTTGATTCAATCGATTCCCTGCTGTTGCAGGCCTTACAAAAAGACGCACATTTAACCGCGCAGGAACTTGGCGATGTGTTGAACTTGTCCCCGTCACAAGCTGGCCGCAGACGCCAAAGGTTAGAAGAGGATGGCTATATTACTGGCTACCGCGCTCGACTGGATCCCGCGCGCCTTGGTCTGAATGTGCAAGCCTTTATTCAGGTCGCCATGGTCAGCCACACACCCGAAGCGGCCCGGTCGTTTCGCACCCTGACCCGCGCAAGACCCGAGGTAGTCAGCGCATGGACTCTGACTGGTGAAGCCGACTATTTATTGCGGGTTTACTGTACTGACCTTGGCGAACTGCACAAATTAGTGCAGGATGTTTTGCTACCGCATGCGGCGGTTGCCCGGGTCCAAAGCCAAATCGTCATGGACCAGACCAAACAAGACGCCCCCCTGCCAGTTTGAGGATCATATGGAAAGTTTTCTGTTTCAAGCCACGATCTATTTGGGTTCAGCCGTCATCGCCGTGCCTGTCGCCAAACGTTTGGGGTTGGGGTCGGTGCTGGGATATCTGATTGCCGGTGTGCTGATCGGGCCGGTGATTGGATTGGTCGGCACGGAAACCCAAAACCTGCAGCATTTTGCGGAATTTGGCGTCGTGATGATGTTGTTCGTGGTGGGCCTCGAACTTGAACCGCGCGCTTTGTGGGATATGCGGCATCGGCTGATTGGGCTGGGCGGATTGCAGATTTCACTGACAGCACTAAGCGTGGCGGCAATTTGCGTGGCAATTGGCCAGCCATTGAGTGTTGGTCTGGCGATCGGCCTGACCTTTTCACTGTCCTCCACTGCTATCGTTTTGCAAACCTTGAACGAAAAGGGGTTGATGCAAACGCCCGGCGGGCGGTCGTGTTTTTCGGTGCTGTTGTCGCAAGATATCGCCGTGATCCCGATGTTGGCACTGGTACCGCTTTTGGCAATTCAGGGCTATCATAACGACGTTGGTCACCACGCGGCTGGCGAGACCATGTCCTTGGTTGAAGGCCTGCCCGGATGGGGTGTTACGGCCGTGACCATCGGCGCAATCGCCACCGTCATTCTCGGCGGTCATTATCTGTCGCGTCCCTTGTTCCGCTTTATTGCCGGTTCGCATCTTCGGGAAATGTTCACCGCCGCGACCTTGCTGTTGGTCATCGGCATCGCCCTGCTGATGAGCCTGGTTGGCCTTTCACCCGCACTTGGCACGTTTCTGGCGGGCGTGGTTTTGGCCAACTCTGAATTCCGTCACGAATTGGAGAGTGATATCGAACCCTTCAAAGGTCTGTTGCTTGGTCTGTTCTTTATCACCGTCGGCGCGGGCATTGATTTCGAAATCCTATTTGGCGATTTCACCTATATTCTGATGCTTACACTTGGCGTTATGGCCGTAAAGGCCTCCGTTCTCTTGGTACTTGCGCGGATATTCAAACTGAAAGGCCGGGATCAGTTGTTGTTTGCCCTTGGTCTGGCGCAGGCAGGTGAATTCGGCTTTGTGATGCTGGGCTTTATGGTGCAAACCAACGTTATCCCGACAGAATTATCCAAAACTTTGCTGCTGGTCGTGGCCTTGTCGATGCTGCTGACCCCAGCACTGTTCATCATCTTTGATCTGGTCGACAAGAAACTGCGCAGCCGCGGCGTGACTGAACAGGCCGCCGACGAGATTGACGAGCAAGCGCCGATCATTATTGCAGGCGTCGGCAGGTTTGGGCAAATCGTCAACCGCATTGTTGGGATGAGCGGTTACAAAACCGTTGTGCTGGATCACGATATTGAAACTATCGAGGTGCAGCGCAAGTTTGGCATGAAGGGGTTTTTCGGCGACCCCACGCGACCTGAATTGATGCATGCCGCCGGCTTGATGAAAGCCAAAGTACTGGTCGTCGCCCTTGATGATCCCAAAGCCGCGATTACGCTGGTCAAACACGCCAGAAAAGAACGGCCTGACCTGCATATCGTCGCGCGTGCTTATGACCGGCAGGCCGTCTATGAACTCTACCGAGCCGGGGCGAATGATATTGTGCGTGAAACCTTTGACAGCTCGATCAGGGCTGGAAAATCTGTCCTTGCCGGTATGGGTATGTCGTCGTTCGAAGTTGAACAGGCCGGTGACTATTTCTTTGAACTGGATCGGCGCTTGCTTAAAGAAATGGCGGTTCTTTGGGACCCAAGCGTTTCGAACCTGGAAAACCCTGCCTTTATCGCGCGCGCCAAAGAGCTAAGCAAAACCTTGGCGACCGGGTTCACATCACACAAGATTTCAAACCGCCACGACGAGGACGAAGTTTCGCAGAGCTGACAAAGCAGGGTCACCCTTCGCTTACGCCAGCTTCGGCGAAGGTTGCCATACCGGAATGACAGGCCAGCGCGCCCTGCATGATACCAATCGCCAAGGCGCCACCTGACCCTTCACCCAGTCGCAGGCCCAGTGAAAGCAATGGGGCCATGCCCAGTTTTGACAGCATTTTCGCATGCGCCGCTTCGGCCGAAACGTGGCCCGCAACGCAATGATCTAACGCACCTTTTTGCGCGCGCTCAAGAACGCTTGCAGCAGCCGTACAAATAAACCCGTCCAGAATAACTGGAATGCCTTCAACCCGCGCCCGCGCAATAGCCCCTGCCATCGCCGCCAGTTCACGCCCACCAAGGCAGCGCAGGATTTCAAGCGGGTCATTCAACGCCCCCACATGCCGCACCAAACCATCGCGAACGACCCGCGCTTTAATCGCCAATCCAGCATCAGTCACACCGGTGCCGCGCCCAACCCAATCTTCGGCCTCACCGCCAAAAATCGCGTTGGCAATCGCCGCCGCCGACGTTGTGTTGCCGATACCCATTTCCCCGGTCACTAACAGATCGGCCTTGGGATCAACCGCCTGCCAACCCGTTGCAAGGGCTGCAACAACCTCCGCCTCAGACATCGCTGATGCTTCGGTGAAATCCGCCGTCGGCCTGTCTAATTCCAAAGCATGAACCGTCAAAGTCGCCCCAAAACATTTGCACAACTGGTTGATCGCCGCACCGCCTGCCTGAAAATTATAGACCATCTGCTGGGTCACTTCGGCAGGAAAGGCCGAAACCCCCTGTGCGGTCACGCCGTGATTTCCAGCGAAAATAACCACCTGCGGCCGTACAATCACCGGCGCCGCCTGCCCCCGCCAACCGGCATACCAGATCGCCAAATCTTCCAGTCGACCCAATGCTGCCGGGGGCTTGGTCAATTGCGCATTCCGTGCCGTTGCCCCGTCAATCGCAACTTGATCCGCACCCCGCAGAGTTTTCAGAATGGCAGAAAATTCTGCAAGCGAGGCAAAGGGTGCTGCATTGTGCATTGCGTGATTCCAGATTGAAGATTGAACTGCCGCCTGTTTAGCTTCATTCACAGACATGCAAAGGCCAAATGCGGAAAGCCAGCTTTCATGAGCGACCAAACACCCGAAAACGGATTTCATATCAGTGATATCGCTGCGGGCTGCAGCCTGCTGACACGCCTGCCGGTGCCAGTTGACCATGAACTTGCGGCCATTCGGGCGGCCGCGGCGGCTTGGACGTATCCGATTGTTGGAGCGACCCTTGGCGCGATCGCGGCCACTGTAGCAGGTTTTTCGCTTTGGCTGGGCGCGCCAACCGGCATTGCCGCTGCCCTTGCTCTGGCGGTTTTGGTCCTTCTCACCGGCGCAATGCACGAAGACGGCTTGGCGGATTGTGCTGATGGTCTGGGTGGTGGCCGCGACAAAGACCACAGCCTCGCTATTATGAAGGACAGCCGGATCGGTGCATACGGTGCGGCTGCTTTGTTTATTGGCCTGATCGCCCGTTGGTCGGGGATCGAGGCGCTGGGAGGTTCAGGGTTATTTTGGTCACTGATCACGGTTGGTGCCGTGTCCCGCCTGCCAATGGTTTTGGCGATGTTCCTTATGCCATTGGCACGGACCAGCGGCCTTTCCGCAGGCGTCGGCGCGCCACCTGTTCAGTCTGTCTTTGCCGCCGCAGCCATTGCTTTGGCAATTTCTGTGTTCGCACTTGGCTGGGGTGGACTTGTTGTATCGTTTTTCGCGCTGACCGCCCCGCTGCCACTGTTCTGGCTGGCACACAAAAAGATTAACGGACAAACCGGCGATGTATTGGGCGGTAGCCAGCAACTGGCCGAAATTGCAGCATTAGCGGCGGTATTTGCAGCCGCCTAGATGATTTCGCCAACCACCAATCCAAGAAAAAAGCCGCGAACCAAATTGGTCCGCGGCTTTCCTAGTCAGCAAGGTATTCTTATGCGTTACACTTAAACCGCTAACCTAGGCGGCAACGCGGGATATCAGAACATCGCCGACCCGCTGCTGGGCCTTGATCTCGTCAACGCCATCCACGGCGGCGACTTCACGGGTCAGCCGTTCAAGTGCGGCTTCATAAAGCTGACGTTCAGAATAGGACTGTTCGCGCTGATCGTCACTGCGATGCAAATCACGCACGACTTCGGCAATCGAAATCAGATCACCCGAGTTGATCTTTTGTTCATATTCCTGCGCCCGGCGCGACCACATCGCCCGCTTAACCCGCGCGCGACCTTTAAGGGTAGTCATAGCCTTGTTGACAACTTCCGGGCTCGACAATCCGCGCATTCCAACCGAGGTCGCTTTTTGGGTTGGAACCCGCAATGTCATCTTGTCTTTCTCAAACGAGATCACAAACAATTCCATCAGAAAGCCGGCTATTTCCTGCTCTTCGATGGAAACAATTTTGCCGACGCCGTGCGACGGATAGACAACAAATTCATTCGGGTGAAAGTCAGCAGAGTTCTTTGATTTCGTCATTTAGATGTAATCCTTGTTCTTCGCCGAGCCCAGGGCGAATTGCTGATTGATAGGCCGACAGCCGCCCATGTGGGCCGCTTGACTGGCCCAACACGATCGGTTTTTGCTTTTTGTGAATCCGGTCTAGGTGGGCAGCGCCATTCCAGGGTTGAGCAGATTCCAGTTACGTTGGTTATCACCTTATCACAAAAACAAGGCATTTCCTAGCGCCGCAATGCAGCGTCGTGCTTAAACCACGATATACATAAGCGCAAATGACCTGAAACCTTACGAATTGTTGCTTCTTGAGCAAAACCATCCGCAGAATTTCGCCGAATACATTGAATTATCCGCCAGTCCCGGGTTTTTCCGAGAAATATTTTTCCAACTTGCCAGATTCGCCATCGTGCTCGGCGGCATCCGGTAATTCGTCTTTTTTGGTGACGATCACTGGCCACAGTTCAGAATATTTCCGGTTGAATTCAACCCATTTTTCCGCATCCGGTTCGGTATCCGGCCTAATCGCGTCGGCCGGGCATTCCGGTTCGCAAACACCGCAATCGATGCATTCATCCGGATGAATGACCAGCATGTTTTCGCCTTCGTAAAAGCAGTCCACCGGGCAGACCTCGACACAATCTGTGTACTTACAGGAAATGCAACTATCGTTGACGATATAGGTCATACTCGGCCCCCTAAATTCTTTGGCATTTTTCGCGCCAGACGTTTCGCTCGTTCGCTAACCTTTTTTTAGGGCCTCGTCAATTGATGGCCATACGCGGACAACTTGGCGACAATTCCGGAGTTTTTCAACATCTTTCCCTTAAAAAATGTGTCCGCCGCTAAAACGGTTTCAAGCCATCCTTGAATTTCAGAATTGCTTGCCGGTCCTGTTTTGTCGGGCGCCCTTTACGCATTTCCTGGCTTACTCCAGCATCGGAATTGGCATCCCGGACGACTGGCGGACTTAGATCCTGATAGAGCGCCTGCGCCTCTGGCGCCGGACCGCGCCGGACGCCAATCTCAAGAATCCGGATCACCTTGATATCACGCCCTTGCGTAAACGTCAGCGTATCCCCCGGCCCGACTAAAGCTGCAGTTTTTGCAACCTTCACTGAATTGACCTGCAGATGTCCGCCGGTGATCCTCTTGGCACTCAGGCTGCGGGTTTTGAAAAACCTCGCGTGCCACAGCCACTTATCAAGCCGGATCGTTCTGAGTGGAGTGCTCAAGTCCGACTCAGGTCTTGCCTTTCAGCGCCATAAGAGCGGCGAAAGGATTATCGGGATCAATCGGCTTTTCTATCCGTTCAGGCCGCGAGACCACTGGTTTCGACACGTGGTATTTGCCGCCTTTTGGGCCACGCTGACCTGGTTTGTCTTTGCCCTTATCGCGCCGTTGCCCTTCCGGGCGTTTGCCAACAGGCTGCGTCGTTTCCGGACGCGTGTGTTGCGGGCGCTTTTTGACCGGCGCCCAAGTAAAGGTATACGTCACTTCCATTTCCACTGGCGCTTCTTCAACCACAAGCGCCGGATCACCAGCAACCTCAACTGCAGGCACTTCCGCCTGACCCGCGCCATGCGCATCGCTTTCAGCAACCGTGTCGCCTGACGCGTCGGCCTCGCCTCCGCCAGCCGCCTCAGTGGCACCGGCCTTGACCTTTGCCCGCTCGCCGGCTTCGACCTTATAGCCAAGCCCGCCCATCAGATCGGCGAACTGTTCCAGCGTCATTCCGGTGATCGACAGCATATCCGGCACCGCCTCAAATCCCGCACGGCTGTCCTTGGTTCGGGTTAAATCCGCCAGACGCTCCAGCATGTCGATACGGATCGCGCGCTGGCCGGCCAAACGATAACCAGCCTTAGTGAAATAGCCTTCCGGCATTCCAGCCAGTCCCGGCACTGTCACCAGACCCGGAGGCGGAGCTTCTGGAAATTCGTCCAAGCCCTGAAACAGCGACCACAAAACCAATCGCAGTCCGGTCGGGGCCGGTTTCAGCATCAATTGCTGGAAGATCGTGTATTGCCCGAACCGCACACCATGTTTGCGCAACAGTCCCCGGGCCTCCTGATCCAGCCCCTTGATATCTTCGGCAACTTCGGCGCGTTCAACAATGCCCAACGCTTCTACCAGCCGAAACGCCACGCCGCGCGCCATGCCAGTAACAGCTTCGTCGTTTTTCAACGCCAACAGCGGCTCAAACAATGCCGCGATCTTGCGATCGATAAAATGGCTAAGACGACGGCGAACTTTTTCGGCCACATCAGGCCCGGCCTCTTCGTCAACAAAGACCTCGATCCGGGGTGCCAGAATATCGTCCCCCTTCACCAGTTTGCCCACCGCATACTGGCCCCACATCAGGCCACCTTGCTCGGTGTAATCAATCTCGGTGTCAGGCGCGTTATAGAACCGGTCCGAGCGCAGGTTATATTCCATCGCCAACGCCTGCACGCCTGCAGTGCGCAGGGTCTTGGCTTCTTCCGGGGTGGAATTACTATCGATCTGAAAACGAAAGCCGGTCAGGCGGCCAACGTGCTGCCCTTCAATCGAAACGTCACCTTTGTCGTTCATGGTCGCCACGAGGCTCTCCTTTTGCTTCAACCGCCGCATCAACATGCTGGTGCGCCGGTCAACGAATCTTTGGGTCAGACGGTCATGCAGAGCATCTGACAACCGGTCTTCCACCGCACGGGTTTCGCCCCGCCAATGGTCTTGGTCTTCTAGCCAGTTCTGGCGCTGTGAAACATATGTCCAAGTGCGAATAAAGGCCAATCTTTTTGACAGTGTGTCTATGTCGCCATCCTGCCGGTCAATCCGCTGAATTTGCCGCGCCAGCCATTCGTCAGGTACATGCCCCGTATCCTGCAAAAATCCGAAAAGTTGCGTCAGCAGGCTTGCATGTTCGCCTTCCGAAATATTACGAAAATCCGGCACCTGACACACATCCCACAGCAACCTGACGTCCCGTCCTGAGGTTACCCGTTTCGCTGTTTCCGGTAATTCGATCAGCGTTTTCAGGGCAATCAGATCATCCGCCTCGCGCGCCCGGGTCAGCCATTCATCGTCAGTCCCGGCTTCAAGCGAACTCACCAACGCGGCCACGGTGCCGAATTCAAGGCGCGAGTTGCGCCAGTTGAGCTTCTTCAGCGGCGTAAACCGGTGGTTTTCAATCGCCTCGACGATTTCCGGATGCAATGCCCCGGCTTCGCCTGTTACCCCAAATGTGCCCGCATTCAGATACCGCCCTGCCCGGCCAGCAATTTGTGCCAACTCGTTTGGCGCAAGTTGGCGCATCCGGCGGCCATCAAATTTTGACAACGCTGAAAAAGCCACATGGTCGATATCAAGGTTCAGCCCCATGCCAATCGCATCGGTGGCCACCAGAAATTCAACGTCGCCGTTCTGATAAAGCTCGACCTGTGCATTGCGAGTGCGTGGCGACAACGCGCCCAAAACCACAGCCGCACCGCCCTTCTGGCGCCGCAAAAGCTCTGCGATGGAATAGACGTTATCCACCGAAAACCCGACGATGGCAGTACGTGCAGGCAAACGGCTGATCTTGCGCGCGCCGGTATAAGTAAGCTGCGAAAACCGTTCACGTTTCACAAAACTGACCTTTGGAATCAACGCGTTAATCGCGCTTCGCATATTCTCGCTGCCCATGAACAGGGTTTCCAAAGTGCCGCGTGCATAAAGCAAACGGTCGGTGAAAACATGTCCGCGTTCGGGATCGGCACAGAGCTGAATTTCATCGACCGCCAGAAAATCAGGCCCGGTGCCAATCGGCATCGCCTCGACCGTCGCCACCCAATATTGCGCTCGCGGTGGGACAATACGTTCTTCGCCGGTAATCAATGCCACAACCGACGGCCCGCGCAACGCGACGATCTTGTCATAAACCTCGCGCGCCAGCAGGCGCAGCGGCAATCCGATGACGCCGGTTTTATAGCCCAGCATCCGCTCAATCGCGTAATGGGTCTTACCGGTATTCGTCGGCCCCAGCACCGCGGCAATCCGTGTGCCGGAATGGTTCATTCCTGATATCCCCGAGCGATCGAACCCTATTAAAGCAGGGTTCCCGCAGCCTTATCTTCCAGTCGTTTGACGGCTTCCAATAAATCGGGTCGGTTCGGATGTACAGCCAAAGCCGCACGAAATGCTTTTAACGCATCTTTTGGTAAATCAAGGGTTTCATATATCATGCCGAGTCCGGACAAAGCCCCGAAATGCCGTGGGTTCAGCCGCAATGTAATTTCGATATCGTGAACCGACAGGCCATATTCATGCATCATAAAAAACGCAGTTGCCCGTGCATTCCAGCCCTCGGCAAATTCAGGTGCGTGATCGGTCAACGCTGTAAAATGTTCAACCGCCTTTGGCAGATCCCCGGCATTCATCGCCAGTTTGCCGCGTTCAAGCAATATATCCATCGAATCAGAGCCGGATTTTGACCACAATTCCCAGATTTTTTTCTCAGCCTGCGACCAAATCGCGGCATCTGGTTTCTTTAACTCGTCAAAGAGCAGATCCAGCGAGGTGTCTTGCGCACCAGCAGCCATTAATTGCACGAATAATCCCAGCAATACGAAAATTGCCGCGACGACAGGGGTGCAAATTTTGGTTTTCCGGCTCATATCGGTATGAATGGTAAACGATTGCCCCTAAATTGCGAGCAAATCTCGCATCAAAACCCGGAGAATAACGCATGAGTGAAGTAATTAATGCCGCCGTAGCCGCCCTAAGTGCAAAATTGGGCAGCGGATTTGATTCGACCGTCAAATTCGCCATCACTGGCGAAGGCGCTGTGATGGTTGACAGTGATGGCGTCCGTTCCGGCGACGAAGACGCCGACTGCACGCTGACCGCTGATCCGGACACGTTTCAGTCAATGATGGATGGCAGCCTTAACCCGACAGCCGCCTTCATGACCGGTAAGTTGTCAGTTGACGGCGACATGAGCATTGCGATGAAACTTGGGGCAATGCTTGCCTGAAAATGTTGACTGCGCCGCTTTACAATGATGCCGCCGGGGCACCGCCCGGCGGCAAAGCCCGTTGGGTCACGACGTCGGATGACATAAGGCTGCGCTTTGCGTGGTGGGATGTCGGGGAAAAAGGCACCGTCCTGATCTTCCCCGGTCGCACCGAGTTTGTCGAAAAATACGGACGAACGGTGCGGGATTTCCTCGATGCGGACTATGCCTCGGTTGTAATAGACTGGCGTGGGCAGGGTCTTTCTGACCGGCTGACTCCCAACCGACTTTTGGGTCATGTCGGTCAGTTTTCTGATTACCAGCTTGATATTGCTGCGGTGCTGAACGCTCTGGCGGGGCTGGATTTACCCCAGCCTTTCTACCTCTGCGCTCATTCTATGGGCGGCGCAATTGCACTTCGGGCTTTGCAAGGCGGCCTGCCGGTCAAACGCTCGGTTTTCACGGCGCCAATGTGGGGCATGATGATCGACCCTATTTTGCGCCCGCTCGCCTCGGCAGTGGCCCGTGGCACGTTGTTTCTTGGACTGGGCGAGGAATTCGCGCCTGGCACAGGTGGGCAAAACTATATCGAAAGCCACAAATTTGAAGGTAACCCGCTGACATCCGACCCGGAAATGTTTGCTTATATGTCCGGCCTCATGACGACTTATCCCGGACTTTCAATCGGTGGGCCCAGTGTTCACTGGTTTCACGAGGCTTTAGCGGAATGTAACCAATTGATGAAATCGACGCCGCCCGACCACGACGCATTGTGCTTTCTGGGCAGTGAAGAAACCGTCATTGATAAACGTGATGTTGCGCGTTTTATGGATAAGTGGCCGCGTGGTCGCGTGGAAATAAACCATGGTGCAAAACACGAAGTGATGATGGAAACGCCCGCAATCCGCGCAAATTTTATGGCCGAGACAGCCGCGTTTTTTAACGCCTGAATTAGCGCCCGGCCCCAGCCAGTTCTGCCATAGCCAAAGCGTGGATTTCGGCCGATCCTGCCGCCAGAACCTGCCCACCATTATAGGCAGGCCCACCCTGCCAATCCGTGACAATACCACCCGCCGCTTCAATCACCGCAATTGGGCCTTGCACGTCATAGGCCTGCAAGCCCGCCTCGACCACCAGATCAACCTGCCCCGCCGCCAGCAAAGCATAGGCATAGCAATCCATGCTATACCGCGTCAGCTTGGTTTTAGCCGCAAGTGCTGCAAACGAGCCACCTTCCGCCCTGGTGCCAACTTCGGGATATGTCGAGTAGATCACTGCTTCGGACAATTCCCGGCACGGCCTTGTTTTTAAGGCGCTTTTGCCCATTGGCCCAATCACTTCGGCCACCCCAAACCCACCGGCAAACCGTTCGCCAATATAGGGTTGGTCGATCAGACCAAACAACGGCCCCTGTCCGCCATTCACCGCAATCAGCACCCCCCAGGTCGGCGTGCCGCTGATAAAGCCACGGGTGCCATCAATTGGATCAAGCACCCAAGTCAGCCCGGACGTGCTGGCTTTGGGGCCAAATTCCTCGCCCAAAATGCCATCATCCGGGCGACGGTGTGCCAAAATTTCGCGCATTGCGGCCTCGGCCCCGCGATCCGCCACCGTCACCGGATCAAACCGCGCGATTTCCTTATTGTCGGCAATTAGCCCGCTTTGGCGAAAATAGTTTAGTGTTACCAAACGCGCAGCATCCGCCAGTGCATGCGCAGTGGCGATCAAATCTGTTTTTAAATCTTGGCTTAATATCATCGCGAATTCCCCGCAGGCCCGAACAAACGGCCCCTGCGGAAATTTCACATTGCGGGCTTTACGTCAACCGCCTGCGCGACCAACGATCAGGCAGCGTCGCTTAACACGCGTGCCAGATCAAACAAGCGGCGGCGCTGATTTTCCGGGATCGCATAATACGACCGGACCAGTTCCTGTGCTTCTTTGTCGGCCAGCAAGTCACCTTGCGCCGTGGTCTTTTTGGCACCTTCAACAGCCGCCCCATCAAGCCCTTCAAAGAAAAAGCTGATCGGAACAGACATCACTGTTGCGATATCCCAAAGCCGCGAAGCGCTGACCCGGTTCATCCCGGTTTCATATTTCTGGATTTGCTGGAACTTGATGCCAACGGCTTCGCCCAGTTGCTGTTGGGTCATACCGACCATCCAGCGCCGGTGGCGAACGCGTTTACCTACATGTACGTCTACGGGGTGTTTCATAATTTACTCCTTAAGTCCCTCACTAGTATATTAAGCAATTATCGTGCCAAAAGTGAAGGATTTCAGCATTACCTAAGGGAAACTTGCCAAAGTTTCTTTTATCCCTTTGGCAAATATCGATAAAATTAGCAATCACAGTTCCGTGATCGCCAACCATCTAGGTAATTCGGTCGGATTAACTTACAATCTAAAGGTGTTTAGCAAAATGCATTGCAAAATGCGAACATCTTAAGGGTTATTCTTGCGTTCTGCGAGAATGCCGCTTGCGTTCATGCGGATCCAAATAGCGTTTGCGCATCCGGATCGCCTTGGGCGTGACCTCGACCAATTCGTCGTCGTCGATATAGGCAATCGCTTCTTCCAGCGAAAACCGCATCGGCGTTGTCAGTCGAACCGCCTCGTCAGTCCCACTGGCGCGTACGTTGGTCAGCTTTTTGCCCTTCAGAGGATTGACCTCAAGGTCATTGCCACGCGAATGTTCGCCGATGATCATGCCAGTATAAACCGGCATCTGCGCACCCAAAAACATACGGCCACGATCTTCCAGATTGAACAACGCATAAGGCACCGTCACCCCGTTTTCCATCGAGATCAGAACTCCGGACCGGCGCCCTTGAATCGCACCTTTATATGGGGCCCATTCGTGGAACACCCGGTTCAGCACCCCAGTGCCGCGCGTATCGGTCAGAAACTCGCCATGATAACCAATCAGCCCGCGCGACGGCACATGTGCGATCAGTCGTGTCTTGCCGACACCGCCCGGTTTCATCTCGACGAGATCACCCTTGCGGCCCGCCAGTTTTTCGATCACCGCACCAGAATATTCGTCATCTACATCAATGGTGACTTCTTCGATCGGCTCAAGCCGCACGCCGTTTTCTTCACGGAACAACACCTGTGGGCGCGAAATCGACAGCTCGAACCCTTCGCGGCGCATATTTTCGATCAGTACGCCCATCTGCAATTCGCCGCGTCCCGAAACTTCAAATGCATCACCGCTTGGCGTATCGGTGACCTTGATGGCCACGTTGCTTTCCGCTTCTTTCATCAAACGGGCCCGGATTACCCGGCTTTGCACTTTATCACCATCACGACCAGCAAGCGGGCTGTCGTTGATGCCAAAGGAAACCGAGATGGTTGGCGGATCAATCGGTTGCGCAGGAAGCGCCTCAGTCACCTCGGTGGCGCACAGAGTATCGGCAACCGTCGCCTTGGACATGCCGGCAATCGACACGATGTCGCCGGCCACTGCCTCGTCAATCGGCGTTTGGGTCAGGCCGCGAAACGCCATCACACGGGTTACACGAAAGCTCTCGATGAAATCACCGTTGCGGGCCAGCGCCTTGATCGTGGTGCCAGACTTCAGTGTGCCGCTTTCGACACGACCAGTCAGAACCCGGCCAAGATAGGTGTCACCACCCAAGGTGGTCGCCAGCATCCGGAACGGCGAAGCGGTATCAACAGCCTGCTCGGGCTCGCGCACGTATTTCACGATCAAATCAAACAATGCGTCAAGATTCTTGCGTGGTCCCTCAAGCGTTTCATCCGCCCAACCAGCCCGGCCCGAGGCATAAAGCGCAGGGAAATCCAATTGTTCGTCATTCGCGCCCAGATTGGCAAACATATCAAAGCATTCATCCAGCGCCCGGTCCGGCTCGGCATCTGGTTTGTCGACCTTGTTCAACACAACAATCGGCCGCAGCCCCTGTGCCAGCGCTTTGGCGGTCACGAATTTTGTCTGCGGCATCGGCCCTTCGGCGGCATCAACCAACAGGACGACACCATCCACCATCGACAGGATGCGTTCAACTTCGCCGCCAAAGTCGGCGTGGCCCGGCGTGTCAACGATGTTGATACGCGTGCCCTTCCAGACAACCGACGTTGCCTTGGCTAAAATTGTAATCCCGCGCTCGCGTTCCAGATCATTGCTGTCCATCGCGCGTTCCACAGTCGCCTGATTGTCGCGATAGTTGCCCGACTGCTTTAGCAGTTCGTCCACCAATGTCGTTTTACCGTGATCCACGTGCGCGATGATCGCGATGTTGCGAAGTTTCATGCGCCCAGTCCTTATATATGTGCGAAGTTTTCGCGGCCATACAGTAGGCAGCCGATGATGGCCAGAGGGAAATGCCGCAGGTCGCCCTTTGGGCAGGATCACAGCATGTTCTCGTGCCTCTTGAGCAACCCTTTTGAAACTGGCACATCAAAGCCATCAAACCGAAAGGCCAAATCATGCGCGCCGTGCAAGTTACCACCCTTGGACTTCCACCCGAACTGCGTGACATACCCGCGCCGGTGCCGGGCCCGGGCGAAGTTTTGCTGCGCAATCACGCAGTGGGAATCAATTTCGCCGACACGTTGTTAGTGGCTGGTACCTATCAGGAAAAACCCGCCCCGCCATTCACCCTTGGCATGGAAATCTGCGGCACGGTCGAGGCTTTGGGGGAAGGTGTGACAAGCCCCTCCGTCGGTCAACGCGTCGTCGTTGTCGGTGGGCAAGGCGGCTTGGCCGACTATGGCTGCTTTCCTGCCGCCCGGTGCACTTTAGTGCCGGAAAACATGCCCTCTGTCGAAGCTGCGGGATTTCTGATCGCTTATGGCACCTCGCATGTGGCCCTGGATTATAAAGCGAACCTGAAACCCGGCGAGCGCCTTTTGGTTCTGGGTGCTTCCGGGGGTGTCGGACTGACGGCAGTCGAACTTGGCCATATTATGGGGGCCGAAGTTATCGCCTGCGCGCGCGGTGGCGAAAAGCTGGCGATTGCGCGACTTGCCGGGGCCGATCACCTGATTGACAGCGAAACTGACGATATTCGTACGATGGTAAAAAACCTTGGCGGCGCGGACGTGGTTTATGATCCGGTCGGCGGCGACCAATTCACCGCCGCAATGCGGGCAACCAACCCCGACGGGCGCCTTCTGCCACTGGGGTTTGCCAGTGGCACCGTGCCGCAAATTCCAGCAAATATCCTGATGGTCAAGAACCTGACCGTAATCGGATTTTACTGGGGGGCTTATGCCCGGCTGAAGCCTTCTGTTTTAACAGACAGCTTTGTGCAGTTGTTTCGTTGGTACGAACAGGGGCGTCTGAAACCGCATATCAGCCACGTTTTGCCGCTGGAACGCACGAATGAAGCGTTGGAACTGCTCAGAACCCGCCGCGCAACCGGCAAAGTTGTGGTCACCCTTTAGGCACGGCAACCAAAGCGGTGGAGCTTAATTGCGATACGCCTGTCGCACGAAATCTGCCAACTCGTCGGCCAGCGGCATTTGCCCCCGCATCGGCGCATAAAGATTGATGTTCATGCGCGGCAAGTCGGGCAATTGGCCCTTGTGGTCAATCTGCTCGATATAATTTGGGCTCGTCCCCTCCAGACAAGCGTGAACCGCAAAATCCGCCGTAATGCCCGCCTCGACCGTGCGCGAGCTATCGCTTTCAACACCGATCTCCCACGCCATGCCCGCCTGATCCAGTGCCTGCTCGACGGCGGTACGAAACAAACTCGCGTGCTCAAACGCCAACCTTAACGGTCGCGCCTTATAGGCCGACCCACCCGGCGAGCCGACCCAGACCATCGGCGAGGTTTTCAGGGTTTCTGCCCCCGCTTCAATCCCGGTTTCTGTGGTCAGGATCACATTACAATCCCCCCGATCAAACAACCTTTTCAACCGCTTGGTGTAGGACGATATCAATTGCACCTTGACCCTTGGATAAGCCGCAGCAAATCGTTTCAGAACGCCAGGAATATGCGGGTAAACAATATCAGCTGGAACACCCAAGGTGATTTCACCTTCAAACGCCTGATGCGTCAGGCGCGCGAAAACCTCGTCATTCAGGGCCAGCAAACGTCGGCCATAGCCCAGCAATTGCTCGCCCTGCGCTGTCAGCGCAATTTGTCGGGCCGAGCGATCCAGCAAGGTTTGGCCAAGACTTACCTCCAGCCGCTTCAGTTGCATCGACACCGCCGATTGCGTCAGGTTCAAGAACCCGGCGGCGCGGGTCACGCTGCCCACATCCGCCACTGCTACAAAGGCGCGTAAAGCCGTCATATCCAGATTTCTAGACATATCACGTTTCCTTATGTTTAACGCAATAAACATTCATTTTTAAAATGAAACACGTTGCGCCATAAGGATCAAGTCTTTTGATGAATAGATCGAATCACATAACGAAACCGAAAGGAACGGATCATGACCATGTTCGCAACAACCAGCACTCTCCACCCTAGCTTCAAAACGCCGTCCCTGTTTCGCGCAATTGGTGCGGCCTATGCGGCCCATACCCAACGCAAAGCCCTGAAATTACTTGACGACAGCCGTCTGCGTGACCTTGGCCTGACCTATGCGCAAGCCGTGCAAGAGGCCAAGCGTCCGGTCTGGGATGTGCCAAAATATTGGCTTCGCTAAGAATCGCTACAGATTTCAGGATCAATTCTTGAAATAGTCGGAAAAAACCCCAATATACCTCCGTGAAGGCGGCGCGCTGTTGCGCCGCCCCAAAAAGTGAATTGTAACACTAAGGAGGGCCCAAATGGCCGAATACGAGACAGTCCGCCGCGCAAGCGCTGGGGTCCGCACCGCCCAGATCGATGAAGGTCTGCGCGCACATATGAACAAGGTCTACGGGACCATGTCCGTCGGCCTTTTGTTAACCGCAGGCGTTTCATGGGCCGTAGGCTCGAACGACGCGTTGCTGTCAATCTTCCGCAATCCCGAAACATTGTCCCCGAATATTCTGGGCTATATCGTGATGTTCGCGCCCCTGATCATGGTCTTCATGTTCAGCGCCGGAATCAACAAAATGTCCGCCGCCGCCGCGCAGCTGTTCTTTTATGCCTTTGCGGCCGTCATGGGCCTGTCAATGGCGTGGATTTTTGCAGCCTTTACCAGCTATTCAATCGCGTCCACCTTTCTGGTGACATCGATCTCGTTCGCGGGCCTCAGCCTTTGGGGTTATACGACCAAAAAGGATATTTCCGGTTGGGGCAGCTTCCTGATCATGGGCGTTATCGGCCTGCTGGTCGCGATGATTGTCAATATGTTCCTGGGCTCGCCTGCGATCATGTTCGCAATCTCGGTTCTGGGTGTGCTGATATTTGCCGGCCTGACGGCCTATGATACGCAGAAAATCAAAACCGTGTATCTGGCACATGCGCAGCACGGCGATCAGGAATGGCTGGCCAAGTCGGCGATTATGGGGGCGCTGAACCTCTATCTCGACTTTATCAACCTGTTCATGTTCATGCTGAGCTTCATGGGTAACCGCGAATAATACTCCTCGGAACTTTCAGTTTCATTGTCTTAAGGGGCCGGTCAGCTTGATCGGCCCTTTTATTGCGTGGCCCATATATCGCTGGACAAACCAAGGCCGGGACAGGAAACTTTGCAGGCCTTGCCAAATTATGGAGCCGCCACCGTGGATTTTACCTTATACCTGCCTGCAAGCACCCTACCCAAGGCGGCCTGACCGGCGGCCAGTTCGAAATGTTTGCAAATTTTTCCAATCGCAGCCAGACTGTTTCCACCACCATCGACTTTGCCAATAACACAGCCTCGGCCAGCAACAGCGTCAGTAACCTGACCTTTACCCTGACCGATCTAGATTCCCCCAACAATGGCGGTTATCAGGATCAGATCACCATTTTGGCCTATGATATCAACGGCAATCTGTTGCCGGTCACGCTGACAGCAGCGGATTCAAGCGTTGTAAGCGTGACCGGGTCAACGGCAACCGCAATCGTTGGAGGCGGGAGCAGTTCGTCTGGAAACGTCAACGCCAGTTCAGGTGAAGGCAATCTTCAGGTTTCAGTCACTGGTGATGTTGCCCAACTGGTCATCGTCTACGGAAACTGACCGGACGCAAGTTCCAATCCGTCAAATCAGGTGATCGGCATCAGCGATCTGTCGTTTGACATGCTGCCAGCGGGGATTTGTTTTACCCGCGGCACCATGATCCAAACAGAAACCAGCGAAAGCCCGGTTGAGGATTTAAAAATAGGCGATCTGGTAATGACGGCGGATAACGGCCCGCAATCCATCAGCTGGATCGGCAGCCGGGCCATCAAAGGCATGGGCCAACTTGCGCCAGTACGGTTTGCCAAAAACGCCATCGGCAACCTGCGCCCGCTGCTGGTGTCACCAAACCACAGTATGATCGTCAATGGCTGGCGCAGTGAACTCGCCTTTGGTTGTGATGAAGTTCTGGTTGCAGCTAAGTATTTGATTAATCACACCACGATCAGTCAGGTTCAACAGGATGAAGTCGAGTATCTTCACATAATGTTCGATCGCCACGAAGTCATCTTCGCCGAAGGCGCCGCCTGCGAAAGTCTGTTTCTATCCGCCGCCTCGTTAAAAGGCATGGGCCCGGACGGACAAGAAGAAATCTGCACGTTCTTCCCTGAATTGTTCAAAATGCCGCGGCTTTACGGCGATACTGCGCGCTTGTGCCTGCGCGATTTTGAGGCACGCTTGGTCGCATAAAAAAAGCGGCCCCAAAAGGCCGCTTTTCAGAATTGCAACAAAGGCAGGATATTACTTGATCTTACCTTCTTTGTATTCAACATGCTTGCGCACAACCGGGTCGTATTTCTTGACCGACATCTTTTCGGTCATGGTACGCGCGTTTTTCTTGGTCACATAAAAGTGGCCGGTATCCGCGGTTGAATTCAGGCGTATCTTAATCGTGGTTGGCTTCGCCATAGTCTGTCTCCTGTCGCGGTTCCCCGCCTGGCGGACATGCGCCGCCTCATGAATCTGAAGCCTGCCTTTTAAGCCATCTGCTGCCCGAGTCAACCGCAAAGCAGCACGCGATCAAACTAGAATTGACGCCCCCCACCCGGCCAGCGCACATATCAGCAAAACGCGCCCCAAGCCCCAGTGCAGCCACAGCAACATGACGGCTGCCAAGCCGGTGAGCCCAACTGCGACAAGGTTGATGGATGCCATTTCGGGTTGCCACAGCACCAGCCAACGGGTCTTCATGCGCGTGACGTCAGCAAACAGAACATGCAGCGCAAACCACAGCGTCAGGTTCAGGATCACCCCAACCACACTGGCTGTCACCGCCGTCAATGAATTGCGCAATCTGGGCTGCGACGACAACCGGCTGATGTAAGGCGCACCGGCGAATATCCACAGAAAACACGGCGCGAAGGTCATCCAAAGCGCGACAATGGCACCGGCAACGCCAAGCCAAAACCCCCCGTGACCAAAGGCTGCCAGAAAGCCAACGAACTCGGTCACCAAAATCAACGGCCCCGGCGTGGTTTCCGCCAGCCCCAGACCGTCAATCATTTGCCCGGCATCCAACCAATGATGCATCTCGACCACCTGCTGCGCCATATACGCCAACACCGCGTAAGCCCCGCCAAAGGTCACAACCGCCAGCTTGGCAAAGAACAGACCGATTGCCACCAGCACCGAGTTCGGCGCGACCAAGGCAAGGGCCGCGAGTGGCAGCCACCAAATTGCCAGCCACAAAACCACCGTTCCCATGGTCTGTCTGAACCGAATGGGTTCGAATGATTGTTCCGCGATAACATCCTTGCTGGCAGTCAAAAACCCAAACGCCGCCGCAGCTGCCACCAACAATGGAAACGGCAGATTGAAAAAGAAAATCGCCACAAAAGCAACCGCGGCAATCCCCCAATGATCCCGGCGCTTAAGGGCGCGTTTCGACACTTTCAGCAGCGCCTCGATTACGATCACCACAACTGCCGCTTTCACACCGACAAACAGTGCATCGACCCAGCCAACCGCGCCAAAACTGGCATAAAGGGTGGCAAGTGCCAGAATGAGTAGCGCGCCGGGGATGACGAACAGCAACCCGGCGATCAAACCGCCCGCCACGCCGCGCAAACGCCAGCCGGAATAGGTGGCCAGTTGCATCGCCTCGGGCCCCGGCAAAAGCATGCAAAAGCTTAGCGCGTTCAGGTAATCTTCTTCACTCAGCCAACCGCGTTCTTCAACAATTTCGCGGTGCATCAAGGCGATTTGGCCGGCCGGGCCGCCGAATGACAGCAGCCCGATCCGCAGATATACCCGAAAAAGCTCGGCCATTCGGATGGTTGGATTATGCCCGTTCATTGCCCGCCCCGCGTCCCTGCACTCGGCCAGTCGTGACTTTCATCATATCCGTCACGCGCCCAACGATAGAGCGCGTCATAAAGCGGTAAACCTGCCGCAAGCTGGGCAGTGTCATCGCGGTACATCCGTGACAGGCCGACTGAGACCGCCAGCAAGCCCGCCGCCTGCGGGGCCAGATCTGCCCGATTGGTATCGGCCCCGCGCACCACGGTTGCCAGCCTTTGTAACGCCTCGGTTTCAAGACCAAATGCCTCGAGCATCGTGTCAAAGCTGCACTGATCGCCAACATGCGAAAACCGCACGCCTTCAACATCAAACGGGATTGCCCCAAATTTTTCGGCCACAGCCATAACTTCGGACGGTGCCACAAACAGAAATCGCGCCGCCGGATCAACAAACCGCAGCACCAGCCACGGGCAGGCAATGCGGTCGATCTTTGGCCGGTGCCGCGTCACCCAAACCGAGCCACCGTCAGATCTGGGCACAACACCAACCGGCACCAAGAGCAAACCGGCGGCAATCCATCCCAGATGGCCGCCCTCAAGATTCTCAGCCGATACACCCAAAGCCCGCAGCATCGCGGCCACACCATGTGACAGCTTCAACCCCTTTTGACAGGTGGCAACAACCCGTTGCCCGGCAAAACCACCCACCCAATCGCGCGCAGTGCGGTAATCATACCGCTTTGCTGTCGGGATCATACGTGGGTCATTGGCGAAGTCCTCGTCGTCGCGCACATCAATAATAACCGGCGCATCCGGCGTACCGATCAGGCGAAAAAGCTGTTGGGCGGTGATTTCATTGTAAGATGGCATTTGCATCCTCCGATCATGTTTTCCGGTTGGATGCGAATTTGGGCCTTGGCCTCACGGGGTATTCGCGCACCCCTTACGCCAACTATCAAATCGACGCAGGGCAATTGTCAAGCAAGGAAATTGCGCGGACGGCCTATAAGCCGGATTCTGTCCAAAGGGCTTGCGCCCCTCTGGATGACCATTCCTCTGGTCCTGCGATTACCCGCAGGATCAAGCTGCCTACCCGGATGTCTGGGCAGAAGAGGCCCGGCGGTGATATCCCAAAGGATCAACCCGCCATGACATCCCTATTCGGCATTGCTCCCGGTGGGGCTTGCCATGCGCGGGCTGTTACCAGCCCACCGGTGGGCTCTTACCCCACCTTTTCACCTTTGCCGCGCAAGCGCGGTAGTCTGTTCTCTGTGGCGCTTTCCCTCGGGTTTCCCCGGCCGGGCGTTACCCGGCACCGTTTCTTCATGGAGTCCGGACTTTCCTCGCGCACCCTAAGACACACGCGATCATCCAGCCGTCCGCGCAACCTGCATCTAGGCGTTGCCGATTGACAGGTCAACGGCAAAGCGCGTGGCAAGATCGCGCATCATGGCGCGCTCGGTATCTGTAAGCGGGCCGACTGCACCGGGCCGAAACCGCAGGCGAAAGGCTGCAAGGATGGCTTCCTCTGGCGCGTCTTGCAGACAATACCCAAACGTCGCGGCATCGGTCAAAAAGTCGCCCATCTTTGTTGGTTGCGGCCAAACCGACAGCTCGTTCAAGGCCAGCCGCCGCCAGTCAAAGACTTCACCGGGGTCAGATTTCCGGCACGGCGCCATATCGGAATGGGCAATGACCCGTGCCAGTGGAATATGCCAACGGCGCAGAATATCCGCCAACACCTGTTCAAGAGCCACCATTTGCGGCTCGGGAAATGGCGGCGCAGCATCCAGAGGTCCGGGATTTGCCAGTTCAATCCCGATGGAATGCGAGTTGACATCGCGCACATTGCCCCATGCCCCTGACCCAGCATGCCAGGCCCGCTGATCGTCCGCAACCAACTGATGAACCTCGCCGGTTTCTGAAATCAGATAATGCGCCGAGACTTCCGCCACAGGGTCACACAGGCGCTCAAGCGCCGCCGCGCAGGTCAGCATAGCAGTATGATGCAAAACCACCATATCGGGCTGCCCGCCGTGCCGACGTGCGCCGAAATTCGGCGACGGGTGCTGGATCAACTGAACCGTCACCCCGCCCCGATCACTTTAACAATTTGCGATAAGTTTCAGGCGACCAGTCACAGGCAAACCCATCGCCATCCGGATCCAAATTGCCCGGATCGCCCGACGGCCCACCAGAACGCAAAAACGACGCTTGCGCATCATCTGGCAAACGAAACCGTGAACAGGCTTGCGAGGCTGCCACCACGCCCAGCTCGTCCCCCCTGGAATACAGCATTTCGCCAACGTTGTTTTTCGTTTGCAACGCAAATGCTGCCACGTTGGCCGAGTTTGACCGTGTCGGCAAAGCTGTTGGCGCGATCGTCACGAATTTCTCGCGCTGCGCCTTCAGGCGTGCCTTGTCGCTTTCAATGGTTTCCTGTTCTTTCAACGACTTGAAGTCTTGCGTTGTGGAAATCGTTGGGTTGTCATTGTTGATCACAACCTTGATTTCTTCTTTCGCAGCGTCCTCGGCCGCCACAACAGGATCGGCATCAGGATCAACCATCACTGTCTCGGTTTGGGTCGGTGATTTGTCGGAAACGCTTTCGCTGGGCACATTGGTTTCGCACGCAACAAGCGCCAAAAGCATCAAAACGGAAACAACCAAACGCATAGCATTACCCCAGAAAGAAAATAATTTCAGCCTCTTACCACCATTTAGCCGGTTTTGAAACAAACCCGGCCGCCCGCTCCAAGGCATAAGCGGAATTTAGCATATCCGCTTCTTCCCAAGGGCGACCGATCAACTGCAAACCCAATGGCAAGCCGTCTTTATCCAGCCCCGTCGGCACCGAAATCCCCGGCAATCCAGCCAGATTGACCGTTACCGTGAAGACGTCGTTCAGATACATCTGAACCGGATCAACATCCGCCATCTCACCCAGCCCAAAGGCCGCAGATGGCGTTGCGGGCGTCAGGATCGCGTCGATACCGGCCGCAAAAACTGTCTCAAAGTCTTGCTTGATCAAGGTGCGCACCCGCTGGGCCCGGCGATAATACGCGTCGTAAAACCCGGCCGACAACACATAGGCTCCGATCATCACGCGGCGCTGTACTTCGTGCCCAAACCCTTCTGCGCGGGTGCGTTCATACATTTCGGTGATCCCGTCACCCTTTTGCAGCTTGGCCCGGTGGCCATAGCGCACCCCGTCATAACGCGCGAGGTTGCTTGATGCCTCCGCTGGCGCGATCACATAATAGGCAGGCAACGCGTATTTCGTATGCGGCAGACTGATATCAACAATTTCAGCTCCGGCATCACGCATCATTTCAGCACCGTCCGCCCACAGCTTTTCGATCTCTTCCGGCATCCCGTCCATCCGGTATTCCTTGGGGATGCCGATCTTCTTGCCGCGAATATCGCCGCTCAGCGCCGCCTCGAAATCCGGTACGGCCAGATCGGCGCTGGTGCTGTCCTTTGGGTCATGACCACACATCGCGCGCAGCATAATGGCTGAATCCCGGACCGTCTTGGTCAAGGGGCCTGCCTGATCCAGCGAAGACGCAAAGGCAATGATCCCCCAACGCGAGCAACGGCCATAAGTCGGTTTCACCCCGACAATGCCAGTAAAGGCCGCAGGCTGACGGATCGACCCGCCTGTATCAGTACCTGTTGCCCCCAGACACAAATCCCCCGATACGGCTGCCGCTGATCCACCCGAAGACCCGCCCGGCGTCAAATTAACATTCGAGCCAACACGCCGCCAAGGACTGGCAACCGGTCCATAAGCCGAGGTTTCGTTCGACGAGCCCATGGCGAACTCGTCCATGTTAAGCTTGCCCAACATGACCGCACCCTGATCCCACAAACCTTGGGTGATCGTGCTTTCATATTCCGGCTTGAACCCCGACAAAATTTTGGAAGCCGCTTGTGACGGCACGCCCTTGGTGCAGAACAAATCCTTGATCCCCAAGGGTATTCCGCACATATCAGGCGCGTCCCCATTAGCAATCCGCGCATCAGCCGCCTTTGCCTGCCCGCGTGCAATATCAAATGTTTTGGTCGAAAACGCGTTCAATGCATCCGCCCCGTCGACCATGCCGATACAGGCCTCAGTGATCTCAACCGAAGTTAATTCCCCTGCGCGCATCCGGTCCCGCGCTTGGGCAATGGTCAGTTTGTTCAGTTCGCTCATGACGCTCACTCCACCACTTTTGGCACAGCGAAAAACCCTTCGCGCGCATCCGGTGCATTGGCCAGTATCTTGTCCTGATACCCACCATCGGTCACCACGTCCTGCCGCTGCTTCAACGCCATCGGTGTGACCGATGTCATCGGCTCAACACCCTCGACATCGACCTCGTTCAACTGTTCCATAAACCCCAGAATGTTGCTCAACTCACCCGCAAGCGTTTCCAATTGGTTTTCCGCCACTTCGATCCGCGCCAGATGCGCCACCCGCCGCGCGGTATCCTTGTCAATCGCCATCCCATAATTCCTTCATTCCGGTCGGCCCCGTTTAGCGCCCCGCCGGCGGCTCTGCAAGCGAACCCCATGCTTCTCAGAGGCAAAAATATTCTCGCCGAAGGCATAAAGACTTTTTGGCGCAACTTCGAAAGTTTCATCGCTAGAATGAACCCAACACATAAGGAGAATCAAATGAACATCATCTGGCTAGGCCATTCCAGCTTTCGCATAGAAATCGGTAACCAAATTCTGCTGGTTGATCCCTGGCTTGAAGGCAATCCGATGTTTCCGCCCGCTCGCCGCGCCGAGGCGATCACAGGGGCCACCCATATCCTGATCAGTCACGGCCACGGCGATCATTCATCAGGCGGCGTCGGGCTGGCCCGCGAGCTTGATATCCCCACGGTCGGAATTTATGATTTGATGCAATGGTGGGAAGGTCGCGAGAAGATCAAAACCATCGGATTTAACAAGGGCGGTACCGTTACGTTAGGCGACGTGCGGGTCACACTGGTCAACGCCCAGCACTCGTCCTCGGTTCAAGGCCCGGATGGTCCGATGTATGTTGGTGCCGAAGCGGGCTTTATGATCGAATATGCTGGCCGCACGATATATTTCTCAGGCGATACCGACGTTATGGCCGACATGGGGGTGTTCGAGGACCTGCACCACCCTGAAATCGGAATCCTATGCGCTGGCGGTCATTTCACCATGGACATGAAACGCGCCGCCTTTGCCGCGAAACGGTTTTTCAACTTCAAGACCGTGATCCCGTGCCACTATCGCACCTTTCCACTGCTGGCGCAAAATGCCGACGTGATGAAAGCCGCCCTGCCCGGCGTCAACGTCATCGAACCCGAAGTTCTGGAAGCAATCTCGCTTTAACGCTTTGCCGCAAAAAACGCGGTCAACAAGGCCGAACATTCGACTTCGTTGATCCCGGCATAGGTTTCCGGCTTGTGGTGACACTGCGCGTGCGAAAACACCCGCGCGCCTTGTTCCACCCCGCCGGATTTTAGGTCAGACGCGCCGTAATACAGCCGGTCGATTCGGGCGAACGAAATTGCACCGGCACACATCGGACAGGGCTCCAGCGTCACGTAAAGGCTGTGCCCGGTCAGCCTTTCGTTACCCAACTGCGCGCAAGCTGCCCGGATCACCAGCATTTCAGCATGCGCCGTCGGGTCGTTTAATTCACGCCCACGGTTACCGTCTTGCGCAACCAAAGCACCGTCTGGCCCGACAAGCACCGCCCCAACCGGCACCTCGCCCCGCGCTCCGGCCGCGCGTGCTTGGTCCAATGCCTTGTCCATAAAACTGGTAAACTGGCTCATCCTGTCGTCTTGCCGTAAATTCCCGGTGCCGCCAAGTGATCTTTCCCTAGCCGCCCGCCACTTTTCACGTTACAGCGCGTATTATGGAACAAACCACCCCAAAAGGCGAACGCATCGCCAAAGTTCTGGCCCGTGCCGGTGTCGCCTCGCGACGCGAGGCTGAACGGATGATCGAGCTTGGCCAAGTCTCGGTTAACGGCAAGCAAATCACCAGTCCGGCGCTGAACATTACCAAAAGCGACCGTATTCTGGTCAACGGCAAACCCATCGCCGCAGCCGAAGAGACACGCATGTGGCGGTACTACAAACCCATCGGACTGGTCACGTCGAACCGCGACGAAAAAGGCCGTTCGACAGTTTTTGAAAACCTGCCCGACAACTTGCCCCGCGTGATGAGCGTTGGTCGACTTGACATCAACTCTGAAGGCTTACTACTGCTGACCAATGACGGCGAACTCAGCCGCCGGCTTGAATTACCGTCAACCGGCTGGGTGCGAAAATACCGGGTAAGGGTCAACGGTACGCCCGAAGACACCATGCTTGAACCTTTGCGCAAAGGCATCACAGTCGAAGGAGAGCGCTTTCAGCCGATGATGGTTAACATTGACCGTCAGCAAGGCGCCAATGCCTGGCTGACCATCGGCATACGCGAAGGCAAAAACCGCGAGATCCGCCGCGCCATGGAACATGTCGGTCTGGCCGTGAATCGCCTGATCCGGGTGTCTTATGGCCCGTTTCAGCTTGGCGATCTGAGCCCCGGAGAAGCCGAGGAAATCAAAGGCAAAATCCTGCGTGATCAACTGGGTCTGGCGCAGCCCGAAGGCACGGCCATCAAGAAATCAGCCAAAGCTGCACCCAAAGGTGCACGCGACCCGTCCCGCGCGCTTGACCCGTCAAAATCATTGCGCCGCAAACCCGGCAAGCCGCAAACGCCTAAACGTTAGACCAGTTTCAACTCGCCAGCACTTTTGCGCCCGTCACGCCCGTCCACCAGTTCGTATTCAATCGCCTGATTGTCCTCAAGCCCGGCCAACCCGGCCTCCTGCACCGCCGTCACGTGCACAAACACATCCGGCCCACCACTTTCGGGTTGAATGAACCCAAAGCCCTTGGCCGAATTGAACCACTTCACTGTACCTTTTGCCATTTCAGACATCCCCCGAGTTTGGCGGACAACCATGCGCCCACCTTCAACGTCGTTACGCGCCGCACGATCTGGGGGCATTTGCCGACCGCAAGTGACAGCAATCGTTTCTTCGTAAAGCGAAGTTTAGCGGATTTTTCTAATATTTCCAGTTTTTGCTTGCCCCGGCCAAAACTGAAAGCGGGCTTGCTCTGAAATCCGTGGTTTCCTAAGCTTCGCGCCAAGATTTTTCACAGCCATTCAAGGATGCGATCTATGGACGACCTTCTGACATTCGACAATTTGTCAGACCTTGTCGTTCTGGTTTTCCTGCAGGCGGTTCTGGGGTTTGACAATCTACTCTATATTTCGATTGAAAGCCAACGCGCGCCCGAGGCCAGTCAAAAATCCGTTCGTTATTGGGGCATCATTATCGCTGTCGCCCTTAGAGTTGTTCTGCTGTTTTTGATGCTACAACTGATCGAGGCGCTCAAAATTCCTTTCTATGTCTTCGATATTCCAGGAATTATAACCGGAAGCGTGAACTTTGCGACGCTGATCTTCGTGTTTGGTGGCGTATTCATCATGTATACAGCCGTGCGCGAGATTTCGCATATGCTGACCATCGAACAGCTTGATAAATCAACCGGCAATAAAACCCAAAAAACCGCCACCCAAGTTGTCATCATGATCGTCCTGATGAATTTGATTTTCAGTTTCGATTCGATCCTGTCTGCAATTGCAATTACCAAGGTTTTCGTCATTCTGACTATTGCGATTATGGTGTCCGGCCTAGCGATGCTGGCACTCGCCAATACAGTGACCGCGTTTTTACAACGAAACCGCATGTACGAAGTGCTTGGTTTGTTTATCCTGCTGATTGTCGGTGTAGTTCTGCTGGGCGAGGCAGGCCCTGCCGCTGCCCACGCTATGCATCAGGATGATTTGCAGCTAAAGTTTTTTGGTCACGCTGTGATCCCGATGAGCAAATCGACCTTCTATTTCTCGATCGTGGTCCTGGTCTTAGTCGAAGTCGTGCAAACTGGTTATCAGCGAAAACTCGCCACCGAACGGTCGCGCCGCTGGGGCTGCCAAATTTTCCGCGCTATTGGTGGACTTACCCGATTTGGGCCGTTAGTTTCAGCCTGCACAGACCATTGAATTGAACCTGCCACGAGGCGCCATGCCGTTAACAACATTCAGATGGATCGCCTTTGGTGTGCTGCTGGCCTTGATCCTTGCCACGGCCCTTGGCGGCATTGCAGGGGCGGGTTGATGGCACAGGAATTTGGTGGAAAATTCAGTCCAGGCGCGCCGGCACCAGTTACTGCAGCAAAGACTGATCGGCCAAAGGCTACCAAGCCAAAGGCCGGATTCCGCGCATGGCTGTTGATGATGGCCCCCCTGCCGCTGCTGTTCAGCGGTTTTGGAAATATCATCAAAGCCGATCCGGCTGGCATCATCCGAGACTTTGCCGCCTTCACAATTCTGGTGCTGGCCGCATGGTTGCTGCGCGAAGGTTTAAAAGCTGAAGCGGCATTTCACGACCGAAAATCCGCTCGCAAACCAGCTTTTCCGCGCAAGGTATTTGCGTCCGTGCTTACCGGCCTGGGTGTCGGCCTTGCATTAACAGGCGGTACTGGCAGTATTCTGGTGCCGATAACCCTTGGCCTGCTGGCCGCCGGTCTGCATTCAGTCGCCTTCGGGCTTGATCCGTTGAAAAACAAAGGCGGCGCCAGCATCGACGCGTTTTCTGACCGGCGCGTCGCAATGGCCGTAGACGAAGCCGAGGGCCATATCACCACCATGCTAAACACCCTTGCCCCCCTAAAGGACCGCGCGTTGCAAACCCACCTGAACGCTTTCGTCGCAACCGCACGTGAAATGTTTCGCACCGTCGAAGATGATCCGCGCGACCTCAGCGCCGCCCGCAAATATCTCAGCGTTTATTTGATGGGTGCCAAGGACGCGACGATCAAGTTCGCAGATCTTTACCAAAAGAACCGCGATCCAATTGCCCGCGCAGCCTATGAGGGCTTGCTAAGCGACCTTGATACAACCTTTAAATCGCGCCGACAGGAATTGCTTCTGGATGATCGCAGTGATCTTGATGTAGAAATTGACGTATTGCGTGACCGATTGCGCCGCGAAGGCGTTCAGACCCAATAGTTAAGGAAGTAATTATGCCCGAAGAAACCCGTGCTGGCGCTGTTGCTGCCGCGAAACTTGTTGAAAAAGTAAACGCCGTTGTGCTGCTGGAACCAAAAACCGAGATTGTACCGCTGGAAAAGGCTGACAACACTCAGGCCGCACAAATTCGTGCGAAGATGGCCGAGGTTGATATCACGGACACCAATTCGATTGTCAGCTTTGGTTCGCAGGCGCAAGCCGGGTTGCAGCAAATCAGCCAGACTATGCTTGACGGGGTGCGCAACAAAGATGTCGGCCCGGCCGGCGATGCCCTCAGCAATATGGTCACATCGATTCGCGGATTTGAAATTTCCGAGCTTGATACCCGCCGCAGCCGCAGTTGGTGGGAGCGCCTGCTAGGTCGCGCCGCACCTTTCGCCAAGTTCCTGTCGCGCTATGAAACCGTGCAGTTGCAGATCGACAAGATTACCGGCGAATTGCTGGAGCACGAACATATCCTGATGAAAGACATCCGTTCGCTGGATAACCTTTATGACCGGACCCTTCAGTTTTACGACGATCTGGCAATCTATATCGCGGCTGGCGAAGCTGTTGTGGCCGAACTTGATGCCAACGACATCCCGGCAAAAGTGGCCGAGGTTGCGGCGGCACCCGAAGATCAGCAAGTCAAAGTCGCCCAAGAACTGCGCGACCTCAGATCAGCCCGCGACGACCTTGAACGCCGGGTGCATGATCTGAAACTGACCAGACAGGTCACCATGCAGTCGCTGCCCTCGATCCGTTTGGTTCAGGAAAACGACAAATCGCTGGTCACCAAGATCAATTCAACCTTAGTCAACACGATCCCACTTTGGGAAAGCCAACTGGCACAAGCGATCACCATTCAGCGTTCAGCGGATGCTGCAAAGGTCGTGAAACAGGCCAATGACCTGACCAACGAGTTGCTGACATCCAACGCCGCCAATCTGCGGCAAGCCAACAAAACCATCCGCGAAGAAGTCGAACGCGGTGTGTTTGACATCGAGGCCGTCAAAGCCGCAAATGCCGATCTGATCGCCACGATCGAGGACAGTCTGGCGATTGCGGATCAGGGTAAAGCCAACCGCGCCGCCGCTGAAATCGAACTGAAGAAAATGGAGAATGAATTGCGCGACACTTTGTCAGCCGCCAATGCCCGCGGAACTGCAACCGGGCATGCAATCGGGTCAAGCGTGCCCAATTCATGATGGCAATCCAATGCGTCTGACGCACCTCGCGATCCTGAAACGGCCAAGGGCAATCTTGCTTGCAATGATTAGTGCGCTTGCATTGGTATCTGCCTGCGAGCAGATACCGGATGCCGCGCTCGAGCCTCAGAACACCGGGCCCAACAAAAGGTCCGATGAAAGCGTGCAATTGCAACGGTATTACGCCTCCGTGCAAACCAAGCTGCAAACTCAGGGGCTGCTGCGCACCGATGGCGGCGGCCCTGACGTACCCTTTACCGCGACAACATTGGCGCAGAATTTCGAACGCATCGCGCTGTTTGACGAATATGCGATTCGGGGGGGCCGTTTTGTGGCACAACAAACACCCAGCCACCTGCGCCGCTGGGAACGCCCGATCCGGGTTGGCCTGCTGTTTGGCGACCAGGTGCCGGAAGCCCAACGCGCCATAGACCGCGAGAATGTTGCGGCTTATGTCAGGCGTCTATCACGCTTGACCGGCGTCAATATGACCGTTTCAAACGCAAACCCGAATTTCCACGTGATGTTTCTCTATCGCGACGAACAAAAAAACATTGGCCCGTTACTGCGCCAACGCATTCCCGATCTTGGTCAGGTTGTGATTGACGAAATCACCCAAAGCCCGCGCAATACCTTCTGCGTCGCCTATGCGTTTTCCGATCAAAACAACAGCAGTTCGTACACTTCTGCGCTGATACTGGTGAAGGCCGAGCATACCGACCTGATGCGCCTGTCGTGCATTCACGAAGAAATGGCCCAGGCGATGGGTCTTGCAAATGACAGCCCCACAGCCCGACCCTCGATTTTCAACGACGACGAGGAATTCGCCCTTCTCACGCGCCAGGACGAATTGCTGCTGCGTATGCTTTACGACAAACGCCTAAAACCGGGGATGACCCCCCAAGCCGCCCGGCCCTTGCTGCCGATCATTGCCAATGATGTGTTGCGCAGCGGTTAGCGCGCAACCCCAAATACGGAGTCCCTACCATGGGTATTTTTGACTTTCTCAGTGGACAATTCATCGACGTCATCCATTGGACCGACGACACACGCGACACAATGGTCTGGCGGTTTGAACGCGAGGGGCACGAAATAAAATACGGCGCCAAGCTGACGGTCCGCGAAGGTCAGGCTGCAGTTTTCATCCACGAAGGCCAGTTGGCGGATGTGTTTACGCCCGGTCTTTATATGTTGGAAACCAACAACATGCCGGTAATGACCAGTTTGCAGCACTGGGATCACGGCTTTAAGTCGCCGTTCAAGTCTGAAATCTATTTCGTCAACACGACGCGGTTTTCCGATCTGAAATGGGGCACCAAAAACCCGATCATGTGCCGCGACCCGGAATTCGGCCCCGTTCGCATCCGCGCCTTTGGCACCTATACGATCCGTGTGACCGACCCTGCCAAGTTCATGACCGAGATCGTCGGCACCGACGGTGAATTCACCATGGACGAGATCAGCTTTCAAATCCGCAACATCATCGTCAGTCAGTTTTCGGCAGCCATAGCTGCATCGGGTATTCCGGTTTTGGATATGGCCGCAAACACGCCTGAACTTGGCAAAGTACTGGCCGGGCATGTCTCGCCGGCGCTGGAACAATATGGGCTATCAATGCCCGAGCTATACATCGAAAATATCTCGTTACCACCAGCGGTCGAGGCCGCCTTGGACAAACGCACGTCGATGGGTATTGCCGGGGATTTGAACAAATTCACCCAATATTCCGCCGCCGAGGCGATGACCGCGGCTGCTGCAAATCCTTCCGGGGGCATGGGGGCGGGCCTTGGTATGGGCATGGGTATGGCAATGGCGCAAATGGCGCAGCCGGGGCCTTGGGGCGCCCGCGCAGCCGAACAACCCGTGCAAGCGCCGACAGTTGCGCCGCCGCCGCTACCGGTTGAACATGTCTGGCATGTCGCGGATAGTGGCAAAACTACCGGCCCGTTCTCACGGGCGTCCATGGGTCGGATGGTTTCCGATGGAACTTTAACGCGGGAAACGCTCGTGTGGACCGCAGGTCAGGACGGCTGGCAAAAGGCCGAAGACGTGGCTGATCTGGCGACCCTGTTCACAATCCTGCCACCGCCTTTACCGGGCAACTGAGGGCTTTCGGGTTGACATCAACAAGCGAACACAAGTTCCCCTGCATTTCCTGCGGTGCAGATCTGCGCTTTGCGCCCGGAACCGACCAGTTGATCTGCGAGCATTGCGGTGCGGAAAACCATATGCCCGACACCCCGTCAGGCAAGGAAAGCAACCTCTACAGGCAGGAAAACGATTATAAAGCCGCGATATCTGGCGGCTTATCCGAGCTTGCGACCGAAGAAACCCGTTTCAGCAAATGCGACAATTGCGGCGCTGAGATCGAGTTTTCCGAAGAAGTCCACGCAACTGAATGCGCGTTTTGTGCCGCCCCGCTTGTAACTGATACGGGCACCCATCGTCGCCTAAAACCGGCGGCCCTGCTGCCCTTCAAGCTCGACGAAAAAGCCGCGCGCACAGCGATGACCAACTGGTTGGGCAAGCTGTGGTTTGCCCCCAATGGCCTACAAGAATACGCCCGCAAAGGTCGCGCATTAAACGGCATCTACTCGCCGTTCTGGACTTATGACGCCGACACCAAAAGCCGATATTCCGGCCAGCGCGGCGACGCTTATTACGTCACCCGCACCGTCACCGTGCAGGAAAATGGCAAAAGCGTGCAGCGCCAGCAACAGGAACGCCGCATCCGGTGGTCCGCCAAATCGGGACGCGTCGCGCGGTTTTTTGACGATATTCTAGTGCTTGCGACCACCTCACTGCCGAAATCCTATACCGACGCGCTTGAGCCGTGGGACTTGTCAGCCCTCGTGCCTTACCAGCCTGATTACCTCGCTGGTTTTCGCGCCGAAGGCTATACGATCACCCTTGCGCAAGGCTATGACGAGGCGCGCAACATCATGGATCACCAGATCGACCGCGATGTTCGCAGCGATATTGGCGGCGACGAACAGCAGGTAGACCGGATCGACACAACAGTCAGCGACATCACGTTCAAGCATATCCTGCTGCCGATCTGGACAGCCGTCTACAAATACCGCGGCAAAACTTTTCGGTTTGTGGTCAATGGTCAAACCGGCACGGTCAAGGGCCAACGCCCGTGGTCTTGGGTCAAAATCACCTTTGCGGTGATTGCCGGCGCAATCATTGCAGGCGTAATCGGCTATATATTGTCGCAAAACCAATAGATAGCTTTCAGACTTGCATGCCTGCCTAGCCCGGTGAAAGATACCGGCGTCAAAGGAGCCTTGCTATGTCCACAGATCCGTTGCTGCAACCTTACAAATTGAAACATCTGACACTGAAAAACCGGATCATGACCACTCCGCATGAACCGTCTTATGCCGAAGATGGCATGCCGAAAGACCGCTATCGTGCCTATCATGTGGAACGCGCCAAAGCCGGAATCGCGATGACTATGACCGCCGGTTCTGCCGCCGTCAGCAAGGACAGCCCACCGGCCTTCAACAATATTCTGGCCTATAAAGACGAAGTCGTCCCGTGGATGGCGAAAATCGCCGATGAATGCCACGCACTTGACTGTGCGGTGATGATCCAGCTGACCCACCTTGGGCGTCGCACCGGTTGGAGCAAAGGCGACTGGTTGCCGGTTGTCGCCCCCGGCCCATCCCGTGAACCGGCGCATCGTGCCTTCCCTAAGCAGATGGAAGACTGGGATATCAGCCGCGTCATCACCGATTTCGCCGATGCCGCTGAGAGGATGCAGGCCGCCGGTCTTGATGGCGTTGAATTCATGGTGCACGGCCATTTGGGCGACCAGTTTATGTCGCCGTTAACCAACGCGATGGATGCTCCGTGGGGCGGTGGACTGGATCAGCGTATGGCCTTTCCCATGGCGGTTCTAAGCGAAATGCGCAAACGCGTGGGCGACAAGTTTATTATTGGCGTGCGCTTTGCGGCGGACGAGGCTCAAGACGGCGGGATATCCGCCAAAGAAGGGTTGGACATGGCCGCCCGGTTCCGCGATTGCGGCATGGTCGATTACCTGAACGTCAACCGCGGCCGCATTCATACCGACCCGGCGATGACCGATATGATCCCGGTCCAGGGTATGAAATCAGCGCCGCACCTGGATTTCGCCGGTGAAGTGCGCCGGATCAGCGGTATGCCGACTTTCCACGCCAGCCGTATTCCTGACGTGGCCACCGCCCGCCACGCAGTTGCAACGGGTCTGCTTGACATGGTCGGCATGACCCGCGCCCATATGGCCGATCCTTATATTGTCACCAAAATCCGCGAAGGCCGCGAACAGGATATCCGCCCCTGCGTTGGGGCAACCTATTGTCTTGACAGGATTTATCAGGGGGGTGAGGCCCTGTGCATCCATAACCCCTCCACCGGTCGCGAACTGACGATGCCGCATATCCTGTCGCCAGCTTTACGCCAAAAATCAGTGGTGATCGTCGGCGCAGGCCCTGCCGGAATGGAGGCCGCCCGTGTCGCCGCCGAACGTGGCCACCGCGTCACGGTGTTCGAGGCCGCAGACCAACCCGGCGGCCAAATTCGCCTGACCGCCCAAACCCCTAGACGCCGCGAGATGATCGGTATTATCGACTGGCGCATGGCGCAGTGTACCGCCCGCGACGTGGATTTCCGCTTTAACAGCTGGGCCGAAGCTGAAGACGTCACGGCCCTGAACCCCGATGTGATAATCGTCGCCACAGGCGGTCTGCCGCATACCGAAATTCTTGAACACGGTAACGATCTTGTCGCCTCGGCCTGGGATATCCTGTCAGGTGACGTCAAACCGGGTCGTGATGTGCTGATCTATGACGACGCAGGCGACCACCCCGCCTTACAAGCCGCCGGTTTGATTGCAGCAACCGGGGCCAAAGTGGAGATCATGACCCGCGACCGGGCCTTTTCGCCGGACGTGATGGCAATGAATCTGGTGCCATACATGCGCGACTTGCAAGCCAAAGACACCACCTTCACGGTCACATGGCGTCTCTGTGCGGTTGCGCGGCACGGCAACCGTTTGAAGGCAGTTCTGGGCACCGATTATTCCGATCACCGCCGCGAAAAAGACTATGACCAGATAATCGTCAACCACGGCACCATGCCGCTGGATCAGCTTTATTTCGCCCTGAAACCCCTGTCGCGCAATCTTGGCGAGGTCGATCATCCGGCCCTGATCGCTGGTAATCCGCAAACCATTGCAACCAACCCTGAAGGATCCTTTCAATTGTTCCGCATTGGCGACGCTGTTTCCGCGCGCAACACCCATGCTGCGATTTACGATGCATTTCGCCTGCTCAAGGATATCTGATATGCGGATCGGTTTTCTTGGCACTGGCACGATCACTTCAGCCGTTGTCACAGGGATTGCAGCCGATGCTCACACCATCACAATCTCACGGCGCAACCCGAACCGATCGACGGATTTGGCGGCAAGGTTTGGCAATGTCAGTGTTGCCGAAAACCAGCAAGTTGTGAGCCAAAGCGACCTTATCCTTGTGGGATTAATGGCCCAAACCGCCCGCGAAATTTTGCCCACACTTACTTTCCGGCCCGACCAGATCGTCGCATCCTTTATGGCCGATATGCCGCTTGCGGAATGTGCGGCACTGATTACCCCCGCCAAGGCCGAAGCGATTGTGATCCCGTTCCCCGCCATCGCCCATGGCGGTTCGCCTGTTCTGATCTGCCCGCCCTCGCGGGTATTGGCGCAGGTTTTTGGGGTTTCAAACCACGTCGTTCCTTTGACGAACGAGACCGCTCTGACCACCTATATGGCCGCTCAGGCGCTGCTGTCGCCGGTTGCCAAACTGCTGGCAGAAACCGCTGACTGGATGGCGACGCGCACAGGCGACCAAGCAGGGGCCGAACGGTTTTTACGCATTCTGATCGGCGGCGCGCTGACAGCCGCCAATTATAATCAGCCCAGCGCTTTGCGGGCCTTGCTGAATGACCTTAATACCGAAGGCGGCCTCAACGCGGAACTCAGGGAGTTTTTCGCCGCCAAAGGGGTGTTTGATGAATTGATCCAAGGGCTTGACCAGCTGGAACGCCGCTTAAAACTCTAACCGCAACCCACCGATTTACCGACGCCACACGTCGCGCAATACCGGCACCATCATCGCTAAGCCGGCAAGGCTGGTGAAAATCAGCGTCCCCTCAAGGCCAATCCATTCCGCCATACCGCCCGAAACCACCGCGCCGATTGCCGCCGCGCCGATACCAACCATGATCCACAAGCTCATCACCCGGCCACGCAACTCATCTGCCAGACCGATCTGTATGGCGGTTTGCATCGAAACCCCGGTATTGGTCGCAACGAAACCCAGCAACGCAACCAATCCAAGGGCCACCGGCCACGATCCGGTCAGGCCCAATGCCGCGACAACCATTGTCCCCAGCACCGCCGTAAGCACCGCGTGAATTGGCAGTCGCCCACCCATCTGCGCCGGAAGAAACGCTTTGGACAATCCTGCCAGCAATGCTCCGGCACCGGCCGCTGACGTCAGTAAACCAAGCCCCGGTGCACCGCGATCAAAGACGCCATCCGCCAGAACCGGCAGAATTTCGAGGACACCCCGTACCACGAAGGCGTTGATGCCGGTCAGCAACACGGCCTGCCGGATCAAGGGCGTTCGAAACGTATGCCCCAACCCTTCGCGCATCGCCATCAGGAAAGGTTCGGGCTTGGAAGCCTCGTTCGCCCGCGGGCGCGGATTAAGGGTCGTCAGCGCCAAAACGAAGGGCAAATAACACAGCGCCTGCAACGTCAGCGCCGCACCCACACCCCAATGCGCGATCATCAGACCACCCAAGGCCGGGCCTGTAAGTCGCGCCAGATTAAAGTTCACCGCCGCCAGCGAAATAACCGAGGCGACGTCCGCCTTTGCCACCAACCTTGGCGCCAAGGACATGCGAACCGGACTGTAAGCCGCATCAATCGCCCCGGCCAAAATCGCGAAGATCAGCAGTAGTTCTGGCCCCAACCATCCGGCAAGGTAGACTGTCAGCAAAAGGCAGGCCGACACCAAAAGGCTTGATTGCGCCAAAACCGCAATCGGCTTTAACCGAACCCGATCCGCAAAAACCCCGAAAAACGGCCCCAGAAACATCGTCGGCGCATAGTTGAGGAAGGCTACCAAACCGACAAAGGCCGCAGAACCGGTCAGATCCCACGCCAGCCAGCCAATTGTGATGCGCTGAATCCAATAGCCGTTCAGCGCAAAAATATTGCCCGACATATAGGCCCTGAAGTCGCGCGACTTCAGGGCGGAAATATTCATCGCCATCGGGCAGATATCCTAGTCATTGAACACCGCAGCTGCTGGTTGATTTTCACGTTCCTTAAACCGTCAAAACCGTCGCACCGGTCGTGGCACGGCCTTCCAGCGCGCGATGGGCGTCGGCCACATCGGCCAAAGCAAACCGCTGGTCGATCCGTATCTTAACGGCACCCGACGTGACTTTCTCGAACAACTCGCGTGCCATTTGCTGGCAAGTTTCATGATCCGCAATATGGGTAAACAAAGTCGGACGAGTGATCTTGATCGACCCTTTGGCCCCTAATATCCCCACATCCATCGGCGGCACTTTCCCCGAGGCATTGCCGAACGTGATCATCATGCCAAGTGGTTTCAGGCAATCAAGTGATCCGTCAAACGTGTCTTTGCCAACGGAATCCATCACAACATCGACACCCTTACCGCCGGTAATTTCCTTGACCCGCGCCACAAAATCTTCGGTACGGTAATTGATCACATGGGTCGCGCCATGCGCCTTAGCCAGCGCGCATTTCGCGTCTGACCCAGCGGTACCAATCAAATTGATGCCTTCATCGCGCGCCCATTGGCAGGCAATCAGCCCAACACCGCCAGCCGCCGCATGAAACAGCACCCAATCGCCCTTCTTGATCGGGGTGGTGCGCCTGAACAGATATTGAACGGTCATCCCCTTCAACATCATCGCTGCCCCTTCGTCGAACGAAATGCCGTCCGGCAACGGGCAGACCTGACTTGCAGGCATCACCCGCGCCGCACAATAAGCCCCCGGCGGCATCGCGGCATAGGCCACGCGGTCGCCTGCCTTAAGGTGCGTAACACCCTCGCCAATCGCCTCGACCACACCAGCGGCCTCCATGCCCAGCGCTGCTGGTAAGGCCAAGGGATAAAGTCCAGAGCGCTGATAACAATCAATAAAGTTCAGACCACAAGCCCTATGGCTGATCCTGATTTCGCCTTTGCCCGGCTCCCCGACAGGCCGATCCGCAAGCGTCATCACTTCAGGGCCACCAAAGGCCTCAATCACCACTGTCTGTGCGCTGTTCGTCATAGCATTCTCCGTTCGGTTTTTTGGATTTAACCAAACCTAATCGGAAACCTTTGCAAGCAAAACCGAATTCAACAAGAATGGTAACAAAGGAAGGTAAATGGCCGATTCACCGATTTCATTCCGCGACATTCTTGCCACCAGCAAGGTTGTCCCCTTTGCGCATCGTGGTGCCGGACTATTGGCACCGGAAAATACCCTCGCCGCGTTCAAACACGCTATCGCCCTTGGTTATCCGGTCATCGAAACCGATATACAGGCCTCGCGCGATGGCACACTTTACGCCTTTCACGACGCCGATCTCATACGGTTAACCGGCGAGGACTTAACCATCGGCGCTCTTAAGGACGTAGATATTGATCGTATTATGGTGCAGGGCAGCCACCCGATCCCAAAGCTTGCCGATGTTTTCGAGGCCTTCCCAGACACCTGCTTTAATCTTGACGCAAAAACCTGGCCTGCCGTCGTGCCAATGTCTGTCTTGATCCAAAAAATGAATGCCAGCCGCCGCGTTTGCATCGGCAGTTTCAGCGAGGCCCGTATCAAAGCCGTGCTGTCCCATCTTGGCCCGGACACCAGCCACAGTCTTGGCACCGCTGGCGCGATCCGTTTCTTCTTTGCGGCGCTCGCAGGTTTACGCCAGACATTCACCGCAAGCTGCGTACAGTTTCCGGTGCGTTACAAAGGCGTAACCATGATCAACGCCCGAAACCTCGAATTTGCCCATCGGACTGGCCTCAAGGTGCATGTCTGGACGGTGAATGATGCGCCAACAATGACCAGCCTGCTTGATCTGGGCGTTGACGGACTGATGACCGATGATTGCGCCTTGTTACGGTCGGTGTTGGAACAACGCGGAATTTGGTCGGGTGGTTAACAAGGCTGCGCCAGACACCTTGCAACCGACGTCAGAATATGGTCGCCTGCACCAAACGAACGAGGGATGAATGGCAATTTCCGCACTTGGGTATTTAGGCGTCAGGTCCGACATGTTGGACGATTGGTCAGCATTCGCCGGGCATTTGCTGGGCATGCAGCAGATCGACCGCGCCGGTAAATCCATAGCCTTTCGGATGGATGATCGCAAACAACGGCTGGTGATCTCGGATGAACCCGGCGAGACCCTTGCCTTCATGGGATGGGAGGTCGAAACCGCCGGCGACCTTGATCAGTACGCCGCGCGTCTAGAACGGGCCGGAACCAAGGTTCAACACGGCAGCCGCGATCTTGCTGACCGCCGCTTTGTCGAAGACCTGATCGTGTTCCATGATCCCGCAGGCAACCGCCTTGAACTGGTACACAACCCGATGACTGCAAGCGACCCCTTTGTTCCGGGCCGGCCTATCGACGGCTTTGTCACCGGCGCGCAAGGCATGGGTCATGCGGTTTTGCATGTGAAAAACATCGACCAAATGCTGGCATTTTACCGCGACATTCTGGATTTCCGTGTCTCCGATTTCGGCCTGTCACCTTACCCTTTATATTTCTTCCACCTGAACGGTCGCCACCACACATTCGCTATGGTTGGCTCTGGCCGTGCCGGATTTCACCATTTCATGGTCGAGTTTCAAAACCTCGACGATATGGGACAGGGTTACGACCTTGCGCAGTTGGACGAGGGGCGGGTCGGTTATACCATCGGGCGGCATACCAATGATTTTATGACGTCCTACTATGCAAATTCCCCGTCCGGTTTTTTTGTTGAAAGTGGATGGGGCGGACGGGTCATCGACCCTGATACGTGGCAGCCACACGAGACAACCGTGGGGCCCAGTTTCTGGGGACACGAGCGTTTGTACCTGACCGAGGACGGCGGGCGCAAAACCCTGCGCGACATGCGCCTGAAAGCCGCCGCCGACGGTCAGCGCGCCCCGCCTTTGGTCGATTGCCCGTGGCTGTACGGCCAAGGGTATAAGTAGGGCGAACGTATTGACCGAAGAATGCGAAACTTTTGATGTTGCCATCATCGGCTATGGCCCGGTTGGGGCAACGCTTGGCCATTTGCTTGGCCTGTGCGGCGTGAAAACCCTGATCCTTGACCGCGAGACGGAACCCTATCCACTGCCCCGCGCCGTTCATTTTGACGACGAGGTGATGCGGGTGTTTCAAGCCATTGGATTGGCCGAAGAAGTTGCCGCAAAATCCCGCGTCAATATCGGTATGCGATTTGTCGATCCAACGGGCAAATTGCTGCTGGACTGGCCGCGGCCGCAACAGGTCGGCAGACAAGGTTGGCACGCCAGTTATCGGTTTCACCAACCGGACCTCGAGGCGATCTTGCGCCGCGCAATGCCGTCGCGCGACAGCGTCACTGTGCGCCTCGGCTGTGAAGTAACCGAGGTCATAGATCACGGAAATCATTGCACAATTCAGGTTAATGACAACGGACCTGTCATTCGCGCGGGATATGTCATTGGCTGCGACGGGGCGCGTTCAATGGTCCGACAATCCATGGCAAGCGACATGCTCGACTATGGCTTTCACGAACGCTGGCTGGTGGTGGATCTGCTGTTGAACCATCCCAAACCCGAACTCGGCGACTGGTCAATTCAACATTGCGATCCCGACCGTCCCACAACCTATGTCCGCGGCCCGGAAAACCGCCGCCGTTGGGAAATCAGTCTGAAGCAGGGCGAAAACACCGAACAGATGACAACCCCTGCTGAAATCTGGCGTTTACTGGCAAAGTGGATAACCCCCGACGAAGCCACACTTGAACGCGCCGCAGTCTATACATTTCATGCACTAATCGCCAAAGACTGGCGACGTGGGCGGTTGTTTTTGGCGGGCGACGCGGCCCACCAGACCCCCCCGTTTATGGGGCAAGGCATGTGCGCTGGCATTCGGGATGTGGCCAATCTGGCGTGGAAACTTGCCTTAGTCGTGCAAGGCAAAGCTGGCGAAGGCCTGCTTGACAGCTATCAATCCGAAAGGATGCTGAACGCCGAAGCCTACATCACCACTGCCGTGCGTCTTGGCGGTTTGATCAACACTGCCGGCACCCGCGCTGCGCTTGAGGCGGCTTTTCCAACACCAGACGGTTCGGCCCGGATGGAATCAATTGCTCCACCCTTGGGTGCGGGCATCGGAACGGGCAATCATGCCGGTCGGCTGTTTGGCCAGCCTCGGATGAGCAACGGCGATCTGCTGGATAACGCCTGCGGATACCGTTCGGTTTTGGTTGTCACGGATGATCTGGTCGACGAGGTAAGTCTTCCACAAGGCTTGCGCCTGATTACCCAAAAGGACGCGCCTGATGTGGCCCAAGAACTGACCCTGCTCGGCGTCAAAGCAGCCTTAATCCGACCCGACGCTTATATCCAAGGCACAGCCACCGACAAAGAAAGCTTGGACGCCTTGCTCGCCACGGCCCTGCCTTCCCCGACATAATTGCGAAAACTGAAAGGAACACCCTCATGAAACTTTGCTCATTTACCCATAAAGGAAAACCCGGATACGGACTTGTCACCAACGCGGGCATTATCGATCTCGGCCAGCAACTTGCCGATCTGCCAACCTTAAAGCATTTCATCAAAGCCGACGCCTATGCTAAGGCCGCCGCTTTATCCGGCAACAAGGTCGATTACGCGCTGGACGACGTGACGCTGCAACCTGTTATCCCTAACCCTGACAAGATCATCTGTGTAGGCCTGAATTACCACGATCACGTGCAGGAGACCGGGCATACAGTCACCAAATACCCAACCCTGTTTCCCCGTTACCAAGGCAGTCAGGTTGGCCATGGCAGCCCGATGATCAAGCCGCTTGAATCCGACAAATTCGACTACGAAGGCGAAATGGCGGTTATCATCGGCAAGGCAGGCCGTCGTATTTCCAAAGAAAACGCGCTTGACCACATTGCCGGGTATTCCTGTTATAACGACGGGTCGATCCGCGATTGGCAAAGCCACACCACGCAGTTTATGCCGGGTAAGACTTTTGCTGCTACGGGTGGTTTTGGCCCGTGGATGGTAACGGCGGATGAAATCCCCGACCCGTCGGTGTTAAGCCTGATCACCCGCCTCAACGGTGCGGTCGTGCAACAAACCACGACCGATCTGATGATTACTGATATTCCGGCGCTGATCGCCTATTGCTCGACCATCTTGCCGCTTTTGCCCGGTGATGTGATTGTCACCGGCACCCCAGGCGGCGTTGGCTTCAAAAGAAATCCGCCGCTATGGATGAAGGATGGCGACACGGTCGATGTCGAAATTTCAGGTATTGGGATCCTGTCAAATCCTGTGGTCGCGGAAAAATAGACCTTAGCGTCCGATCGCATAGGCCCCGCATAAGCCGAGGGGTTGCTGCCGCGTGCAGCAACCCGTCTGGGTCGCGCATAACGGCCGTCAGGCGACCGATCGTCCACGGCTCTGTCAGTTCAATCGCATGCGCGCGAGCGCGAAGCTCGGTGATGACTTTGTCGCCGAAGGATGGCTCGATCATCAAGTGGCCGGGTCGGGCTGTGCGAGGGTAAGACGATTCCTGAAAATGACCGGTATGAAACAGCGGCTCGTCGACGCCTTGTTGCAAGTTCATGCGGTGATGCACCAACCGCAGGAACAGGATCAGTTGCCATTGATCCTGCTGGTCGCTACCCGGCGTGCCAAACGCCAATGTCGGAGCGCCCTGGTGGTTTCAACGGGGCGACGCAACACTTTATTCTTTAGGAAAAGATGGAGTGTTGTATCGACCCGTTGAAACCGCCACACTTAGCGGCCGTTCATAGGTTGCTTGCCATGTCGCCATTTCCTGACCGGTCAGAACCCCTTTTCGCCGCCCGCCTTCGGCATCCATCACGCAAGCCGAACGCATCCAATTATCAATCGTTTCGGCAAAAAACCCCTGTGCTAACGTTGTGCGGGCCTTTTCGATTTGCGTTTGCCGGTCGCCGGTGGTTGGGTGTCGTGGTTCGCAAGACCTTACGTTCAAACGCCACTTGGCACTGGACCGCCGCGACGACCTATTTCATAGTCGCAGGCGAACTTGACTGGGAGTTGCCAATTGCAGTGGCTGGATGAACTAACCAAAGGGGCCGATGCACATCTGCCCGCGATCATTGATTTTGACGGATCCCATTTCACTTACGGCCAACTGGAAGACATGGTTGCGACGCTGGCTGAGATTCTACGCATACATGGCGTACGGCCTGGTGATCGGGTTATGCTGGTATCAGAAAACTGCGCGACATTCGCGGTTGCGGTATTGGCAGTCACCCGTTTGCGTGCATGGATTACACCGGCAAATGCCCGCCAATCGGTTGAGGAAGTTGAGGCGATCAGGACCCATTCGGGCGCGCGTATGGCCTTGTTCACGCCCGAAGCCTCGGAAAATTCCGCCGTTCATGCGCGGCGTATGGCGGCGAGCAAGATCGGCCGGCTTGCCTGTGGGGTGATTCTGGCATCCCAAACCTATGAGGTTTCTGCCGAACCCGTCACAACCGACCCCAAGACCCAAGTCGCCGCGTTAATGTACACAACCGGCACCACCAGCGCGCCCAAGGGGGTAATGCTGACCCACAACAATTTGATGTGGAACGCGCGGGTTTCCGGCCAGACCAGAAAACTCGGACCCAACGACACTGTATTGGCGGTCTTGCCTGCGACCCACATCTATTGTTTTTCGTCCGGCATCTGTGCCGCACTTTATGCGGGTGCGACCATTCGTTTTATGCCGCGTTTCTCCCCGCAAGCGGTGCTTGATGCCTTTGCCGAGGGGATAACTATGATGCCTGCCGTGCCGCAAATGTATCAGGCCATCGTCAATCATCTGAAGTCGCTTGGAAAGAAACCCAGCGCGCCAAAATTACGGCTGATCTCGTCGGGCGGCGCGCCGCTTGATCCGGCTTGGAAAAAGGGCATAGAGGAATTCTTTGGCCTGCCGCTGCATAATGGTTACGGGCTGACGGAAACTTCGCCTGGGGTTACAGTGACCCGCCCTGAACGCCCGCGCGACGATGTTTCCGTGGGTGAACTGGTCGAGGGCGTCGAGGTCTTGATCGATCAACCCGACCAAAGCGGCGTCGGCGAAGTGTTGATCCGCGGCCCGAATATCATGCTTGGTTATTACCGAAATCCAGTGGCAACAGCCGAAGCCGTGGATCAGGACGGATGGTTTCACAGCGGTGATCTGGGGCATTTGGGGGTCGACGGTGAATTATACATCGTCGGGCGGCGCAAGGAACTGATCATCCGTTCCGGCTTTAACGTCTACCCGCCCGAGGTCGAGGCGATGTTAACCCGGCATCCGAAAATCTTGCAAGCTGCGGTTATCGGCCGTACCGTGTCGGGCGACGAACAGATATTGGCCTTCTTGCTGGTTAACAGTCCCCTAGCAGGTGACGAGGTCAAATTCTGGTTGCGTGACCATTTGGTCGCCTACAAAATCCCCCAGCATGTCTTTGTCGTGGATAGTTTCCCGACAGCACCAACCGGCAAAATCCTGAAACACAAGTTGGCAACGGTTTACGCAGGGCTTTTGGAAGCGATTGACCAACAGTGAAGTCGTAAACAAATGGTTAACACTTAAAGTTGATTTAAGTAAAATTATTTGCAACCTTTACGGATATTTTACTTGCTCCCGCCGGCGCCTTGTGTAAAACATGGCGTGCAAGCAGCAGAATGGGCTGCCAGCCGGAAGCATACCACCCACCCCACCCCTCGCTCCCTTGTTTTCGGCTGGCAGTTTCTGCAAATACGCCCAAACGGCGATTCCGCCCTTGAAACACCGCGCTGCATTTCAGATAAACACACCAATTCGATTTTTCGGAGTGCGCATAATGAACGCCCGCATCTATCAACCTGCCCGTAACGCCATGCAGTCAGGCCAAGCAAAGACTAAAGACTGGGTATTGGAGTTTGCACCAATCTCGGCCCGCGAAGTTGACCCTTTGATGGGCTGGACAAGTTCAGACGACACCCAAAGCCAAGTCCGCATCAATTTTGACAGTCAGGCCGCGGCGGAAAAATACGCGCGCGATCACGGGATCGACTTTGTGGTGTGCCAACCGCAAAAGCGCACGCCGGTGATCCGCAAAGGCGGGTACGGCGAGAATTTCGCCACAGTGCGTCGCGCCGCCTGGACCCACTAAAGCGGCCAATATCGAATCTTCGGTAGGTTACAGTAATCGCGGCGCACAAGATGCCAAGCCTCCTACCATTTAGTGCGAAAATCGAACCGGGCCTTATAAGTGGCGCGATTGCGTCACTGCTGGCAAAATGCGCGATTCGCCACAGCCCGGTTGATCCCCATATCGTCCAGACGCTCCTGCGGCATCGCCTTTAGCTTGGCGTTTTCACGGTAAGCACCGTCATGCTTGGCCAGCCAATTCAGAATACGCAGCAAAAACGAAACGTTGCGGGTTTTGGCGAAGTTTGCGGTCTCGATTGATGTGATGGTCATTTTGTGTTCCTCGGTCTGTTGGTTGCGTTTGATGTCTCAACTGTCGCACCTCACCGCAAAGCCAACGCAAAACATTTCGCAAGAAAGGTTTCAGGAACCCTAAAACCTGCGCAATAAATCGCCTTGATAACGCAATATCTTTGGGTTTCTGCCGAATTCGCGCGATTACACGCATCGAGCCACCTTTCAGGAAAACCGTTTCAACTTGCCGCGCTCTTGCCTAAGATGGGCCATCGCTTAATGCATTTTCCCGGGGGCCTTGTGCTGACACTTTATTTGACAGGCCCCTTTCGCGCGAATGCGACGACTGGTTTCGCGCCTGATAACCTGTCGGGCCGCGCGCAGGCAATGCTGGCCTATCTGGCCTGCCAGCCCGGGATGCGGGCCGAACGCGGCTTGTTGGCGGATATATTATGGGCCGACCGGGCCGGGGAACAAGCGCGGGCCTCGTTGCGTCAGGAACTGGCGGTGCTGCGCAAGGCCTTGCCGGACGGCGTGCTGGACGCAAATCGCCAGATGGCTTGGCTTGATCCCGCGCTACCGAAGGTTGACACAAGCGGTTCAGGGGATTGGCTGCGCGAAATGCGCCAGACTGATCGGCCATCTCTTGCGGTGCTGCCGTTTGACGAGATTGGCGCCGCAAGCACCGACATGTTCGCCGATGGCGTGGTCGAGGAAATCACTGGCGCGCTGAGCCGCGTACGCGATTTCCATGTTATCGCCCGCCAGTCGGCGTTTGCGCTGCAAGACATGCGGATCACCATCCCGGAAATCGCCGCGAAACTGGGCGTTCAATATTTGGTCGAAGGCACCGTGCGCCGCTCGGGCGACAAGGTGCGGATCACTGCGCAATTGGTACATGGGGCCGATGGGCGCACCCTGTGGTCGGAACGATTTGACGACCGGCTGGATGATCTGTTTGATTTGCAGGATCGCGTTGCTGCCAAGATCCCGGGCCAGATTTCCCCCAACTTGCGCGAGGCCGAAATCCGCCGGGCCACCGCCATTCCACCGGATCAGCAGACCGCCTATAGTCTGTCGCTAACACGGGATATGTCCGGTTTATGTAACATACGGTCTGTCCGGTTTCAAAGTCCCCGTAAGGAGGACGATATGATCCGGATAGCTTTATTACAGCCCCTAAGACGAATGAAGTTTTGAGAATACTACGCGCGTACGAAGGCGCGCAAGTTGACCCAGATTGAAGCAGCGAGCTTACTGGGGATGTCGGAACGGAGCTTTCGCCGCTATGGCAAGCGCTTTGAGGCGGACGGTGCGGATGGTCTTTTTGACCGCCGTCTAGCAAAAGTGCCTCAGAACCGGGTTGGCGTGGATACGGTGATGAAGATGTTGGCGTTGTTTTATACCCAATATTGGGATTTCACGCCGAAGCATTTCCATGAGAAGTTGGTGGCCTCGCACGAGTTTAAACACAGCTACAACTGGGTTCGCCTGACCCTCCAGGCGCGGGGTCGTATCAGAAAGGCACCGGGCCGTGGTGCCCACCGCCGTAAGCGGGCACGTCGTGCACTCCCCGGCATGATGTTACATCAGGATGGTTTTAGCCACGAATGGGTGCCGGGCCAGTGGTGGGATTTGATTGTCACCATGGATGACGCCACTAGCGAGATCTACTCGGCCATTTTTGTCGATGAGGAAGGGACGATGAGCAGCTTTCTTGGTGTGGGTGATGCCATCCGCGCCAAAGGTCTGTTTTGTTCCCTTTATGCTGATAGAGGCAGTCATTACTGGCATACACCTGAGGCAGGCGGCAAGGTCGACAAGGCAAATCCGACGCAATTTGGGCGGGCATTAAATCAGTTGGGCATAGAATTGATACCTGCCTATTCGCCTGAGGCGCGTGGCCGCTCGGAACGAATGTTTGGCACGCTACAAAACCGCCTTCCTCAGGAACTCAGGCTAAAGGGGATCACGACGATGGAAGCGGCCAATCGGTTTTTGGCCGAAGAGTATCTGCCAAAGCACAATGAGAGGTTTTCGGTTACGCCTTCTGGAGAGGGTTCAGCCTTTGTACCGTTTGCTGGCGACCTAAACGACATTCTGTGTGTGAAAGAAGAGCGAGTTGTGGGGAAAGACAACACTGTGCGCTATAAAAATCGCTGCCTGCAAATCCCAGCGGATAGCCACCGAAATCACTACGTCAAAGCGCGTGTCCGTGTCCATGAATACTCAAATGGCCAGTTGGCGGTGTTTCATGGCCCCAGAAAACTCGCGCTCTATGATGCCAATGGAAAGGGGATTGGGAATGACAAAAAACAGGCTGCGTGAACCGCTCCGACCAGCCGAACCACTTGTGAAGGCCTTACTCGCCTTCGGCTCCCAAGGCCTTCACAAGTGGAAAACAGAAGCGGACAAATAGCATGGTACATAAACCGGCCAATTAGAAATGTTCTCGACACTCCGACCGCAGCAGTCAGGGCGAGTTTCTGCAAGGGTTCGATCTACCGTCTGAACCGTTCGAGGATTGGCTGCGGGCGGAGCGCGATGTCGCCAAAAGCGTTGCATCAGCCACCAAACCGGAACCCCGCACCCGCCCCGCCATCGCGGTACTGCCCTTCGCCGAACTGAGCGTGGCAGCGGACGACATGTTCGCCGATGGCGTGGTCGAGGAAATCACCGGCGCGCTGAGCCGGGTGCACGAGTTTGACGTGATCGCCCGCCAATCGGCTTTTGCCCTGCAAGGCGAGGCGCTGGACGTGCCGCAAGCTGCCGCCCGGCTTGGCGCGCAATATATCGTCGAAGGCACGGTCCGCCGTGCCGGGGATCGGGTGCGGATTGCGGCGCAACTGGTGAACGGCGCAGATGGCCATACCTTGTGGTCGGAACGGTTCGACGACCGGCTGGATGACCTGTTCGATCTGCAGGACCGTATCGCCTCGCAAGTGGCCGGTCAAATCTCGCCCAGTCTGCGCAACGCTGAAATCGCCCGTGCCACCGGTCGCGCCCCGCAAAACCGATCCGCATATGACCTGCTGCTGAACGCCTATCCGTATTTCTGATCGCTTAGGCAGCAGGATAACGCCAAGGCAGGTGAAATCCTTGATACTGCGCTGGTGCTTGATCCGGATTTCGTGCCGGCGCTGGCGCTTAGGGCCTGGGTCCATGCCCAACAAACCACCTATATGTGGGCGGCTGATCCGGCGGCCGAACGCGCGCTGGCGCTTGACATGGCCGACCGGGCGGCTGGTTTGGTGGGTGATCACGCCCCGTCACTGACCGCGATTGGCGGGGCCTATGCGCAGGCGGGATCGGATGTGCCTTTGGCCCGCACCTATCTTGATCGCGCGTTGGCGCTCGACCCTAGCAATGCCTGGGCCTGGATCAGGATTGGCTGGATTCACGTCTATTTGCACGAGGTTGAACCGGCGCTGGCGGCCTTCGACCGGGCTGAACGTCTAAGCCCACTTGACCCGTTTCTGCATCAGATCACCTTTGGGCGGGCCTCAGCCGCGTTTCGCTGGGACGGGCACGAAGAAGAGCCATCCGCCCGATTGAGGAAGGTCTGCGCCGCCATCCCGGCGTTGTCTGGCCGCTGCGGATGCTGGCCGTCAGTTACGCCAAGGCCGGCGACTTGCCCGCCGCCCGCGAAACGGCCCAACGTTTGCTGTACCACCTACCGCATTTGACGATCCAATACCTTGCGGCCGCACTGCCGCCCATGTCCAAAGGGATCAGGGACGACTATTTCCCGTATCTCGTGATGGCAGGAATCCCCGAGGAATAGCCCCTTTACAGGTTGGCATCGCGCCCTCATTCTGGCCTGAAACCAGCCGGAGCTCCAGATGACCAAACCCCGCCAGACTGACGATTTCATGGCCATGAAGGGTGCAGGGTATTATTCCCGCGCCACCATCGGGGCCAAGCATGTGATGGACAATGCGGCGGGGCTGATTTTGGATGCGCTCGCGCGTCAACCGCCCGCCGATGACGGCAGCATTTTCACCATGACCGATATGGGATGCGCTGATGGCGGCACCTCGATTGACATGGTGGGCCGGGTCTTGCGCGATGTGCGCGCCCGCTGCCCGAGCCGGGCGATCCAGATGGTTTACACCGACCTGCCGCGCAATGATTTTTCGCAACTTTTCCAGATAGTGCATGGGCTGACCGACATTCAAAGCTATGCCAAGGGGATCGACAACCTTTATGTCATGGCCTCGGCCACCTCGTTTCACGCCCGGATCGTGCCTCCCGGCAGCTTGAACCTTGGCCATTCGGCCACCGCCTCGCATTACATCACCGAGGTTCCGGCGCAGATACCAAGCCACGTGCATATGGTCGGCACGACGGGCGATGTGCGTCAGGCGTTCGAAGCGAAAGGAGCCAAGGACTGGGAAAACTTCCTGCTGAACCGCACGTCCGAATTGGCTGTGGGCGGCTTTCTGGCACTGTTCAATTTCGGCATTGACGAGGAAGGCCGCTATCTGGGCCACACCGGTGGCGTGTCGATGTTTGATACGTTCAATGACCTGTGGCGCGGGATGCTGGATGAGGGGCTGATTACGGGGGCCGAATACGTGGCAACCAACTTTCCGCAGGTTTACCGGACGGTTGACCAGTTTACCGCGCCCCTGAACGACCCGAGCAGCCCGGTTTACAAGGCAGGCCTGCGGCTGGAGCACGCCGAAACCCGCGTGGTGCCCTGCCCCTTTGCCGAGGCGTTCAGGGCGGGTGGTGTATCAGCCGTCGACTTTGCCCGCAGCTATATCCCCACCCTGCGCAGCTGGTCCGAACCGGTGTTTATGGCAGGGCTTTCCGGGGATCGCCCGGCGGCGGAAAGGGCCGCGCTGGTTGATGAGTTCTACGGCCGATACGAAGCGCTGGTCGCCGCCCGCCCCGACGGGCACGGGATGGATTATGTGCATTGTTATATGATTTGTCGGAAGGTTTGAGGATCAGCGCAAGCGAAACCGGGTTCTTAGGGCAAGGCCGAGAAAGAACAGCAGGATCACGCCTAGGACGGTTTGGCCAGCGGTCAGAAATTGGACGAATGGGTTCAGGCTCTGATAGTATTCGGTGCCGAAATAAAGACGATGTAGGCCAAGGAAATTGAACATACTGACGAAAGAAATGGCAAACCCTTCAAGCGCGCCGTGCTTGCCGTCGTAAAGCTCGTTCAGCCAGTTGAAATACCCCATATAGATCAGGGCTGGAACAATCCATAGCCCAAGCAGCCAAAGCGAAGGCTTTAGGATTGAATAGCCATATTCTGAAACCGCGCCGAACAGCCGATAAGGCAACCTCTGCCCCCAGTTGCCAATCCGCCCGGCAAACGCCATTTCGCGGCGGAAAAAGAAGTGCTGATCCTCCGGCAGGCCTTGCTTGTCCAGGCTGTGCCGGATCACCGCGCAGGACGCGCGGGCGGCTTTGGGGTTGTCCGGCGCGCCGGTCGGCCAGTATTCATCCGCTGCCGTGAAGGCGGTGTTCTGATGCAGCACCGCACCGTCGAAATCAGGATAGCCCGTCAGAAAGCCGGCATCGCGAAAGCTGGTCGGCTTTTCAAACTGGCAGTCTTTAAAAGAGACCTCCCCCTCTTCCTCATTCCCTGCAACGAAGGTGGCTTTCTGAAATTTGGCGAACCCGCTGAACTGCGCATAGTAGAAAAGAGCTTTCCCGCTGAAATGCGCCGAGACAAAGTTGGCCATCCCATGAAATTGGGCAAAGATGAAGTAGGCCGACCCGATGAATTGTGTCGAATTGAAATAGGCAGCCGTTCCAAGTTTTGCCCAACTGAAATCGGCTTCCCCACCGAACGTTACCGAACCAAAATTAGCACTTCCGCTAAACTCCACGTATTCGACCCGGCAATCTCAGCGAACTGCGCAGAGCCGAAAAAAGCATCCTTGCTGAAATGCGCCGAGTAGAAATAAGCGATCCCGCTGAAAATTGCCCCTCCCAATGCAACCGTATTGGAAAAAGCAATTTCTCTAACGTTTACTGCATCCGCGACATCCGGCAATCCGGGGTAGGTAAGATCCTTGCCGTTGCGTGCAACCCAAACCTTTTCATGCAACTTTGCGATCTCGTCCCTCTTGCCGTCCCAGCCCTGCACTTCGGCCAAGTCAACTCCGGCCTTTTTCGCAACCTCTTTCCGCGCGTCCGGCGTCATCGCCTGACAGGCTTAGGCATTCCACGCCGCCCTGTTCTTCGCATGCAGGATCCCATTAACCCATTTCTCCTCCTGCTCGCCATAAAGCGTCATCAGGATGTACCAGGGGTTATGGTTGGCGGGGGTTCGTTCTGCCACTAAATGTCTCCATACAATAGCATCACTATAGCCGGTGTCAGCAAGGGATCAATCGAAGTTTACAACCCTGCATTCACCCCGCTGCCACCGGCGAACCGAAGGTACTGCCCGACATAATCATGCCCGACCAGATCGGCGAACCCGTCCATGATCCGCTTGGTCACTGGCCCCGGCACGGTGCTGGGATAGGCAGCACCGTTCAGGTGGGATACCGGGCAGACGCACAGCGAGGTTGAGGTGAAGAACGCCTCGTCCGCAACCATCGCGGCATGCAGCGGCAGGGTTTGTTCGCGGCATTCGATGCCAAGCTTGGCGCAAAGCTCGATGACCACCTGACGGCTGACGCCGGCCAATACGAATTCTTTGGTGGGGGTGAACACCACGCCGTGCCTGACCACGAAAAAGTTGCTGCCCGGCCCCTCGGCCATGTCGCCGTTGGGGTCGAGCATCAGGGCCCATGACCCCGGCGATACCGCTGCCACCTCGCGTTGGGCGATGATCATGTTCATGTAGTTGTTGGTTTTGGCGTTCGGTGACAAAGCCTCAGGAGCAACGCGTCTGCGGCCCGGCACCACAGCCTTGATACCGTCGCGAAAATAGTTGGCCCGGGCGCGCAGCGGCAGCGGCACTGCGTCGATCATTACGGTCGATCCGGCATTTGCAGCCACCTCGCCATCGAACGCCTGCTGGCCCGAGGTTATCCGAACTGTGACCCAGTAATCCTCGCCCTTTCGCAAAACCGATCGGTTTGCTTGGACCAGTTTTTCGGTCGCGGTCAGGATTTCTTCGCGCGTCATGCCCGGATCAATCCGCGCATAAGCCAGACTTTCAAACAGCCGTTCAACGTGTTCGGCCATGCGGAACAACTTGCCGTCGAAAGTGCGGGCGGTGTCAAACACCCCATCGCCATAAACCACACCCGCATCGCGGATCGAGATTTTAGCATCGGCCTCGGGTACTATTTCGCCGTTCAAAAATGCAACGCGGTCAGACATTAGGGTACTCCTTGGGGTTTTCAGAAATTCGGTGCAAGAAAATCACCCTGATCCGCGCTCGGCAAGCAGAAAGGTATCCTATTCAAAGCTTTTTACCGAGTTTCAGTGTTCAGGCGACTTGCTTTGGCGTGGCTGCAAATGGGCTGAGCCCCAGCCAGTCCTGCATCGCACCTGACAGATCACTATCGCCTGACAGAAACATCCGTTCGTCGGCAATCGCTTTGGCAACACGGTCAAGCCCCATCCAGATGGCGGTTAACGTTCTCAGATCACAGCGTACGAACAAATCTACGTCAAATCCGGGGTCGATGCTGCATAAATCCGCGCCATTATTTTGGTCATGCAAAATCCAAAAGTTTTTGCTTGCTGATTTTTGATCGGAAAAAATAAATTGAATCGTAACGCGGCGCGGTGGCAGCTTTGGAGTGTTCAGATTGCGCCGCATATCCCACATCAGTAGGCTGGGATCGGTGTTTTTCAGGCTGAGATCGCTTTCCACCCAACGTTGCCCCCACACGCCGACCTCCATCACAACTTTTTTCAATTCTTGGCCAGCTTTGGTCAGAACATAGTCGTAAATGTCAGGATGCTTGCGCACCAAACGTCGCTCGATCACTCCGTGCCCTTCGAGTTCTTTCAGACGCTTTGACAGCAGGGCTGGCGACATACGCGGAACACCGCGCCGCAAGTCATTGAAGCGTGTAGAACCTGCGCAAAGTTCGCGCAGCAAAACGATGGTCCATCGACTGCCTAAAATCTCGGCCGCCATCGAGACAGGGCAGAATTGCTGATAACTTGGAATTGACATCGCGCACATCCTTGGAAGGGCTGTTGGTGAAAGGATAACCGTTGCGTCGACAATTGCTAGTTCTGAAACTGTACTGGGTTAGTACAGTTCGGGAACTATTGGCGTGCAGACGTTTCATTCCACAATCGGATTACTGAAACCTATAAGGAAAATCACATGAAAAAATACGTTATTGAACGCGATGTCCCGGGCATTGGCAGCCTTGGTTCGGCTGAACTGTGTGGTGCCGCGCAAACCTCAAACGCGGCTTTGGCCAAACTGCCAAACCGGGTGCAGTGGCAACATTCCTATGTCGCAGGCGACAAGACCTTTTGCGTCTATCTTGCGGAAGACGAAGCCGCGATCCATGAGCACGCAAAGCTGTCAGGTTTTCCGGCGACAAAAATCACCCGGATCACCGGTATGATCGACCCAACCACGGCGGGGTGACACCGAACAGCCTCCCGTGGCAACGGCATGTCATGGGGGGCTTTTAAACTTGTGTGCCGGGTCAGCTTATCAAGGCTGATGCTTACCGGCGTCACGATCATCGCACGCGGGAATTGCACGCATCGCTTGCACAATCTGCCAAACCTAATATCGTGGAAACGATTGCAGACGAGGGTGGATTTTGGAAAGTATTATTGCGTGGCTTTTAACCAAGACATGGTGGATCAGCCTGCCGTTGATCACATTCTTCGTACTGGCATTGGTATCGCCCTATGGCAAGCTCTGGCAAAACGAGGCCGACCGCAAGCGGCAGATCGGCACGTTGATCACCAAT